>Ga0272443_10000013_pt1 | contig 435209 bp, 427 predicted proteins | sample SSMAcet12_FD_193581 | JGI IMG/M metagenome (GOLD analysis project Ga0272443, IMG submission 193581) | Marine sediment archaeal communities from Little Sippewissett salt marsh, Falmouth, MA, United States - SSM-Acet-12 | ecosystem: Environmental > Aquatic > Marine > Wetlands > Sediment ...
GCATCGGAGGTGTCCTCCATGGCCAGCAGGGTCTTGGTTGCCGGCACCGCCATGCTCACCAGGATGATGATGGGCACGACGGTCCAGGCGATCTCGGCGGTGGTGCTTTCGTGGAACTGGGCAGCAACCGCGCCCTTGGACTTACGGTGCTTGATGATCGAGTAGATCATGGCACCGAAGACCACCACGCCGATGGCGCAGCAGATCCAGAAGATGATCATGTGCAGGTCGTAGACCTGTTGACTGGTGGATGTGACCCCCGTGGTCATATTGAGGGCGTAATCGGCGGACACGGGCAAGGAACCCATGCCCAGGCTGGCTAGCGCCAAGCCCGACATATACTGCTTCGTGCTCACAGCCATCTTCTCCCCTTAGATCAATATCGTTATTTGAATTCTTTATCCGGGGCGGCGAATCCTGCGCCATCCGCTTCAACCAGTGCCTGCTGCAACCTGGTCTTCAGCTCCTCCCGCTCCTCATCGGTCAGGAACTCGCCCACCGGGATCGCGCTACCGGATGCGCCGATCATCAATCGGCTCGGGTACCAGCCCTTGCGGGGCTTGACCAGTTCCACCCGGGCCCACGCCCTTGGAAACTCGCGACAACTCTCCGGGCCTCCACCCGTATTGCTGCGTCCGTGCGAGCGTCCTTTTTCTATCCGAATCCGATCGGCCGTGATGGTGATCACCTGCCTTCTACGGCCGTACTGCGCCACTTGGTAAACGGCCCAGCCAAGCGCCAACAGCTCCAGACCGGCGAACGGCAGTATCGGCCAGTAACCCTGCATGGCGAAGGCCAGGGCCACGGCCAGCGACAACACTGCGGCAGCTGCAAAGAAGATCAGCGACTCACGCCAGGTGAGTGACTGGTTGGGTTCGATAACGACACGAACCCGGCTCGCTTCCTGACTGCACTCAGTCGTCACCATCTGCCTTAAGTCATCTGGCGGCCCAGCCCCTATGCACTCATCCAAATAACCAGCACATAACTACAAGGCGACGGATTCAGGGCTTGTGTTGTGCTGGGAAGACTACATCAGGCGAAAATTGCACCACAACAAATTTGATGCACATCAAGGTAAAAACTTTTTATGGTGTTTGCTAAACATGTCTGCAGCCGCTGCAACATATAGAGCAACAGAAAACTATAAATAACTAATATAAGAACGAATGATATGAGGCCAAGCTTTCTTGGCCGCCATCACGACACGCGGTGACAGTCAGGGAAGCGCGAGATGCTCCGCCGCAAAACGTGGATCCGGATCGGAAAGGGAAGGAATGACCCCAAGGCATGGCGCCCCGATGCGGGCGCTGAGGGTCTGCAGGTTTGCTTCGAATTCGGCCTGGCCAGGATCGATGGTGTTGGCCACCCAGCCGGCCAGTCGGCACCCGTCGCGGGCGATGGCCTCTGCGGTGAGCAGGGCATGATTCAGGCAACCCAGGCGCATACCCACCACCAGGATCACCGGCAGTCGCAGGGCGACGGCCAGTGCCGCCATGTCCAGCTCATCCCCCAAGGGCACCCGCCAGCCGCCGGCACCCTCCACCACCAGTGCATCCTGCCCGGCCGCCAGAGCCACGGCGGCATCGAGGATGGGCTGCGCCTCGATGGCAACCCCGACCTGCGCGGCTGCGATATGGGGCGCGATGGCCGGCGCGAAGGCATAGGGATTCACCCGGGTATAGGGCCAGGCCCGACCGCTGGCGGCGATCAGCGCCAGGGCATCCGCATTGCGCAGGCCGTCCGCGGTCATCTCGCAGCCGGAGGCTACCGGCTTCATCACCGCGACGTCTTCACCGGCGGCACGCAGCTTGTGCACCAGGGCGGCAGCGACCAGGGTCTTGCCACAGTCGGTGTCGGTGCCGGTGATGAACCAGCCCCTCACGGCCGCGGCATCCGGCCGATGGCCCGGGGCGATACCCGCACCTCGCCTCCGCCGCCGACCGCCGTCTTCTGCTCCGGCACCCAGGCATGGCCATAGACCACCTCGTAGGTGGCGGGCAGCACCCCGTCGCGACGGAACCCTTCGTAGGCCGCCAGCATCGCCTTGAGGCGCGCCTTGCCGGTCAGGCCGCGGGGCCGCCCGGCGGTGGCGTTGTGGGCACCGATGCCCTTCAACTCGGCCATCAGCTGGCGCGCATCGCCATAGGTCAGGGTCAGGTGCTCGGCATCCATCACCGGGTCCGCGAAACGGGACTGAATGAGCTGGTCGCCGACATCGTGCATGTCCAGAAAGGGGCTGACATGGCTGGCACCATCCACCGTCGCCCAGGCAGCGCGCAGCTCCTGCAGGGTGTCCGGGCCGAAAGTGGAGAACATGAACAGGCCGCCGGGGCGCAGCACCCGCAACGCCTCGCGGAAGGCCAGCCCAAGATCATTGACCCATTGCACCGCCAGGTTGGACCACAGCAGGTCGACGCTGTCGTCGGCCAGCGGCAGCGACTCCAGGTCGCCGCACAGGCACACCGGCTTGCGCCACCAGCCGCCGCGCTTGCGGGTGCGTGCCAGCATCGGCTCGGCAAAATCCAGCGCCAGCACCTGCGACTTGGGATAGCGCTGCATCAGCCGTGCGGTCTCTGCTCCGGTGCCGCAGCCGGCGTCCAGCACCCGCGCCGGCAGCAGCTTGATCAGGTCCAGGCGTTCGGCCATGCGCTCGCCGATCTCGCGCTGCAGCACCGCCATGGCGTCATAGCTGTCGGCGGCGCGACCGAAGGCTCGCCGGGCCTGGTCCTTGTCGATCGGTTCCAGGCGATCAGTCACCACGGGCCTCCACAAAATGATTCAGCAGATCCAGGCAGGTATCCGGGTGAGACAGAAAGGGTGCATGGCCCGCCGTAGCGATGCTGTGCACCCGCGCGGTGGACACGAGCCGGGATACGGATTCCGCGGCACCGGCCGGCACCAGGGCATCGCGCCCACCGAACAGCCACAGGCTTGGCACGCCCATTTCGCGGGCGGTTTTACGCAGATCATTGTTGAGCAGCAATCCCAGGCCCGCATTCAACGCCGCGCCCTGCGGTGCCGGTCGGGAGCGGATGGCGCCACGCAACTGGCGCAGGGTATCGACGGCGCCATCTGCACCACGCACCTGCAGGGCCAGGAAGCGATCCAGGGTACGCGCGGCATCGGCGCTCAATTGCCCGGCAAAGGCCTGGAAGGTCTCCGCCGGCATGGCGCTCGACCAGTCATCGCCGCGCACGAAACAGGGGTTGGTCGCCGCCAGAACCAGGCCGGCAAAACGTTCCGGCGCCCTGGCCGCAGCCGCCAGGCTGAGCTGCCCGCCCAGCGACCAACCCAGCCACAGCGCCCTAGCCGGCGCCGCTGCCAACAGTGCATCGGCCCATTCATTCAGACTCACACGCTCGGCATCGAAGCCGCTCTCGCCGTGACCGGGCAGTTCGATGGCGGTGACCCGCCAATACGCGCCCAAGCGATCATGCAGCGGCGCCCACACGCCGGCGTTCATGCCCCAGCCGTGTACCAGCACCAGTTCCGGCCCCTGGCCGAAGGTCTGCGTCGCCAGCTTCATGTCGCCGCCGGCAACCCGGCCAAAGCAGCGAGCAGCCGATCCAGCTGCGCATCCGTGTGACTGGCGGAAAAGGTGACCCGCAACCGTGCAGTGCCCGCCGGCACCGTGGGCGGGCGGATGGCGGTGACCAGGATGCCGGCGGCCTCCAGTGCGCGACTCCAGGCCACAGCCTGCTCGGCTGTACCGGCGACGATGGGCTGGATGGGAGTGACGCTGTCCATCAACTGCAGACCCAGGCCCGCGGCCTCGCGGCGAAAGCGCGTCACCAGTTCGACCAGCCGGTCCCGCCGCCATTGCTCGTCTTCGACAATACGCAACGCGGCCCGGGTGGCTTCCGCCAGCGCCGGCGGCGCGGCGGTGGTGTAGATGTAGGGGCGGGCCTGCTGGATGAGGGTCTCGATCAGCGCGGCGGGACCGGCCACAAAGGCGCCGGCCGTGCCGAAGGCCTTGCCCAGGGTACCCATCAGGATGGGCACCTGGTCCTCGGTCAGGCCAGCGGCATTGACGCTGCCGCGCCCGCCCTCGCCCAGCACGCCCAGGCCGTGAGCATCATCCACCAGCAGCCAAGCTGCATGGTCGGCACAGGCCTGTCCGAGATCCCGCAACGGGGCGATATCGCCATCCATGCTGAACACCCCGTCGCTCACCACCAGCCGCCGCCCCTGCTCGGCCTGCGCCAGCTGATCGGCCAGGGCCTTCACATCCGCATGAGCAAAACGCCTGAAGCGCCCCTGGCTGAGCAGGCCGCCATCGATCAGCGATGCATGATTGAGACGATCCTCGAACACCTGATCGCCACGCCCGGCAAGCGCCGCGATGATGCCCAGGTTGGCCATATAGCCGGTGGAGAACAGCAGCGCCCGCTCCCGACCGGTAAAGGCCGCCAGTTCCTCTTCCAGCGCATGGTGGGCGGCCGAATGACCGCTGACCAGGTGAGCGGCGCCACTGCCGGTGCCATAGCGGCGTGCGCCGTCGCACAGCGCCTCGGCCAGCCGCGGGTCGGCAGCCAGACCCAGGTAGTCGTTGCTGCAGAAGCCGAGCAGTTCACGGCCATCCACCATCAGCAGCGGCCCCTGGGGGCCGTCCACCACCCGGCGCGCGCGGTACAGGTGTTCGGCGCGACGGCGATCCAGGTCGTCCTGAAGTCCCTGCAACATGCAGGTCAGCTGCCGCAGCAGGCCTTGGCGTCCGACGCGAGCGGGCGCGTTTCCATGTTGATGCCAAGGCGCGCGAACAACTGCTGGTCGTGATCGGCATCCGGGTTATCGGTGGTCAGCAAACGCTCGCCATAGAACATGGAGTTGGCGCCGGCCAGGAAACACAGCGCCTGCTGCTCGTCGCTCATCTCGGTGCGGCCGGCGGACAGCCGCACGTAGGATTTCGGCATCAGGATGCGCGCCACGGCGATGGTACGCACAAAATCCAGCGCGTCGATCTGGTCGGCGCCGTACATGGGCGTGCCTTCCACCTGCACCAGCATGTTGATGGGTACCGATTCCGGGTGCTGGGGCATGTTGGCCAGCGAACGCAGCATGGAGGCGCGGTCACGGGCCGATTCGCCCATACCCAGGATGCCGCCGGAGCAGACATTGATGCCGGCGCCACGCACGTGCTCCAGGGTATCGATGCGATCCTGGAAGGTACGGGTGGTGATGACGTTGCCGTAGAACTCCGGCGAGGTATCCAGGTTGTGGTTGTAATAGTCCAGGCCGGCGTCCTTGAGGCGCTCGGCCTGGGGACCGCTGAGCATGCCCAGGGTCACGCAGGTCTCCATGCCCAGACCGCGCACCGCCTGGATCATGTCGATGACCTTGTCCAGATTCTTGTCAGTGGGATTGCGCCACGCGGCGCCCATGCAGAAGCGGGTGGAGCCCTTGGCCTTGGCCGCCTCCGCCGCGGCGATCACCTCGTCCAGCGGCAGCAACTTCTCGCGCTCCAGGCCGGTGTCGTACTTGCTGCTCTGGGAGCAGTAGCCGCAATCCTCCGGGCAGGCGCCGGTCTTGATACTCAGCAGGGTGCTGACCTGCACCTGGTTGGCATCGAAGTGCTCGCGATGAATGGTCTGGGCGCGAAACAGCAGGTCATTGAAGGGCAGCGCGAACAGGCCCTCGATCTCTGCCACCGTCCAGTCATTGCGGATGTCGGTTTCAGCCATGGCTGGATTCCTCATTGGCATGAGCGGCTGGCGGCACGATCGTGTCCTCCCAGCTATCGCGACGGATCTTGATCAGCGCCCAGATGGACGTCGGGATGATGATGGCTGCGGACACCGCCCAGGTGCCCAGCCACAGCTTGAGGCTGCTGCCGGGAAAGAAGGTGGCAACGGGCACCAGCGCGCCGATCACGCCGTAGAAGCGATAGGCCGCCCACTGGGTGTAATGCCCCACCTTGGGGTTCGGGTGATGGCGGTGCAGGGCATACACCAGGATCGACAGCCCGAACCACAGCATGGCGAAGGGCACCGGCAGGATCATGGCGACGATATTGCCGATGTCCATATGCCCGGCGGTGCGGCGCGCCTGGGCGGCGGTGATCACCTCGCCGGCGGCCCCGGCGGTGTTGTCATTCATACCCTGTTCCTGCCATAAACACACAACGACCGGCCATGGTAAGGCCGCCACAGCCACTGTCAACCGGAATGGAATCCAATGGTTTACAAGTGGATTGATTGTATTCAATCACATCTGCCCGAGCGCTGCCTGCTGTGCGGCGCCCGCAGCCGCGCCGCCCACGGCGGCGGACTGGACCTGTGCAGCGATTGCCGCGACGACCTGCCCCGGGTGCAGCGCCCCTGCAGCCGTTGCGGCGAGCCGCTGGCCAGCGGTGACCTGTGCGGTCATTGCCAGCGCCAGCCACCGCCGTACCAGCGCACCTTGGCACCCTGGCTGTACGCCCCGCCGCTGGACGGCCTGATCCTGCAGCTGAAGACCCCGGCTGCCCTGGCCCCGGCCCGCACCCTGGGCCGCCTGCTGGCCCGGCAACTGCGCAGCGCAGGGGCCGAACTCCCGGACCTGCTGATCCCGGTGCCCCTGCATCGCCAGCGGCTGCGCGAACGCGGCTTCAACCAGGCGGCCCTGCTGACACGGCAACTCGCCGCGGAGTTAGCCCTGCCCTGGCGGGCGGATCTGTTGGGCAAGGTGCGGGAAAGCGCAGACCAGCGGGTGCTGGATCGACGTCAACGACGCCGCAACCTGCGTGACTGCTTTGTCTGTCGGCCGTTAGCGACCGGCTGCCATGTGGCCCTGGTGGACGATGTGGTGACTACCGGTGCGACCGCCTGGGCGGCCACAGATGCCCTGCGCCGCGCGGGCGCAGGACGGGTGGACGTGTGGGCCCTTGCCAGAACCCCCTGATCAGGGTTTTGAGCCCGGTCAGGGCCGGAGGCTGGGCGGATCGATGACGCGCGGCTGTTCACCCGGCTCAGCGGTCGGCCAGCACCTTTTCCTTCATCTCGCGGCGTTCCTGGGCATCCACGGTGAGGGTGGCGATGGGACGGGCGTCGAGACGACGCACGCCGATCTCATCGCCGGTGTCTTCGCAATAGCCGTACGAGCCATTGTCGATACGAACCAGAGCCTGGTCGATCTTGCGCAGCAGCTTGCGGTAGCGGTCGCGGGTACGCAGTTCCACCCCGTGCTCGCTCTCGCGGTTGGCACGGTCCGCCTCGTCACCCACTTCCTGGTTGGACTGGTCGCGCAGGTGCTCGATGGTCTCCTGGGACTCGATCATCAACTCATCCCGCCAGGCCAGCAGTTTCTGTCGGAAGTACTCCAACTGCTGCGGGCTCATGTACTCCTCATCCGGACTGGGCTTGTAGCCGGTCGGCAATTCCACCGTCATGTTTTGTTCCTGTGGCGACTGTTATCCGAAGCGGCGGGTTTTTAGCCCAGTGCCGCCACATAATCAAGCAGAAGGTCAAGGCAACCGGAAAGACCCCGGCAAAATCAGCCACTTCCCGAGCCGCTCAAGCGGGCAGATAGTCCAGCAGCAGGGCCACGAACAACCCCATACCCAGGCTGTGATTATTGAGAAAAGCCTGGAAGCAGGCAGCCGGCTCACGATCGCGGATCAGCCACTGCTGGTAACCGAACAGCGCCGCCGCAAACACCAGCCCACCGCTGTAATAACCGCCACACCCGGCCAACTCGCCCACCCACCACAGCAGCGCCAGCATCAGCAGTTGCAGCGCCGCGATGATCAGCCGGTCGTGGCGTCCAAACAGGATGGCGGTCGACTTGATACCCACCCACAGGTCGTCATCACGGTCGGCCATGGCATACATGGTGTCGTAGATCACCGCCCACACCACGGTGGCGATGAACAACACCCAGGCCACACCCGGGATACCGCCCTGCAAGGCGGTGAAGGCCATCGGCACCGCCCAGCCGAAGGCTGCACCCAGCACCACCTGGGGCATATGAGTGAAGCGCTTGGTGAAGGGATACAGGGCCGCCAGCGCCACCGCGATAAAGCTGTTGGCGATGGTCAGACCGTTGAGCGTCAGCACCAGACAAAATGCCAGCAGGCTGAGCACCACGAAGACCCCCACCGCCTCCCGCGGAGTGATCTCGCCGGCGGCCAGCGGGCGCTCGGCGGTGCGCGCCACCAGACCGTCGAAATCACGATCCGCGTAATCGTTGATGGCGCAGCCGGCGGAGCGCATCAGCACCGTGCCCAGCACGAAGATCAGCACCACCCAGGCGTCGGGACTGCCCCGGCCTGCGATCCACAGTGCCCAAAGCGCCGGCCACAGCAGCAGATAGATGCCGATGGGCCGATCTGCCCGCACCAGCCGCCAGTAGTGGCCAAGACGGTCGGACAGCAGAGACCAGGTGTCGTTCATGCGGGAAAGGCCGGGGTATCAGGTAGAAAGATCTCGTTCACCAGCAGCGGCTTGCCCTGGTAGCAGAACAGGGTGCGACGCCCCCACAGCCGGGACGGCGGCGTCGCCCAGTGACCGCAGGCGCCCTGGAACAGCGCATGGCGGTCATCGAAGCGCGCCGCTTCCATGCATCCGCGCACCGTGGACGGGTCGGCGAACAACACCGCGCCCAGCGGTCGGTCGCCCAGCAGGCTCAGGCGCCGGGCGCGGCCCTTCAGGCTGCCGGCCGGAATCACGGTGCGGGCGAACACCCAGGGCTCGCCGTCGCACTGCAGTTCAACCTCGCGGATCAATGCCAGACCGCCGCGCTGCATACCCAGCGCCTTGCGCTCGCTGTTCAGTACCCGCCCCCAGCCCTGCGCACGCACCAGCACCCTGAACTGTCCCGGGCAGGCGCAGGTCACCTGGCGGGTCAGCGAGCCACGATCTGCCAGCCAGGGATACAACCTTGCGGGCACGCCCACCGGCCGGCCGGCGTCGAGCATGCGCCAGTGCGGTTCCAGGACATTGCTAAGGGCGCTGTGGCGGGACAAGGGCGATATCCGAGGTCAATGACGGTGGTGAAAAACCGCGGCGATTATCGCACGGCATTCGCCCATAGCCACGCATCGCGGGACATTCACACGTCGGCATAGCGGGCATTGCGCCCCACCCAGCGACGGATCAGCGGCCCCACCACCTGGCGATGCCCGGCCAGCAGTTCGTCAGCCAGCTGCTGCACCTCGGGGATCATGGCCTGGTCGCGCAGCAGTTCGGCGACACGGAACTGCACCTCGCCGGTCTGGCGGGTGCCCAGCACCTCGCCAGGGCCGCGGATCTCCAGATCCTTTTGCGCCACCACGAAGCCGTCATTGGTGCCGCGCAGCACCGCCAGGCGTTGCTGGGCGATCCTGCCCAGCGGCGGGTGATACATGAGCACGCAGTGACTCTGCACCGCGCCGCGCCCGACCCGGCCACGCAACTGGTGCAGCTGGGCCAGTCCCAGGCGCTCGGCGTTCTCGATGATCATCAGGCTGGCGTTGGGCACGTCCACGCCCACCTCGATCACCGTGGTGGCCACCAGCAAATCCAGTTCGCCGGCCTTGAAGGCGGCCATCACCGGCGCCTTCTGCTTGGCCTTCAGCCGGCCATGAACAAGGCCGATGCGCAACGCGGGCAGGGCGGCGGACAGCTCATTGGCGGCATCCTCGGCGGCCTGGCACTGCAGCGCCTCCGACTCCTCGATCAGGGTGCATACCCAGTAGGCCTGGCGGCCCTCGGCGCAGGCCCGCTCCACCCGCGCCACCACCTCGGCGCGACGACTGTCGGCCAGCACCACGGTCTGCACCGGGGTCCGGCCGGGCGGCAGTTCGTCGATCACCGACAGGTCCAGGTCGGCATAGGCGGTCATCGCCAGGGTGCGCGGGATGGGGGTGGCGGTCATGATCAGCTGGTGCGGCACCGCCGGGCCCGACGCCTTCTCCCGCAGCGCCAGACGCTGGTGCACGCCAAAGCGGTGCTGCTCGTCGACGATCACCAGGCCCAGCTCGGCGAAGGCCACGTCGTCCTGAAACAAGGCATGGGTGCCGACCACGATGGCCAGCTCGCCCTGAGCCAATCGCGCCAATATGCTTTCTCGCGTCTTGCCCTTGTGGCGGCCGGACAACCAGCCGACCTCGATGCCCAGCGGCGTCAGCCAGCTCTCGAAGTTGATACGGTGCTGCTCGGCCAGCAGCTCGGTCGGCGCCATCAGCGCCACCTGGTGACCGGCCTCCATGGCCTGCAGCGCGGCCAGCGCCGCCACCACCGTCTTGCCCGACCCCACGTCGCCCTGCACCAGCCGCAGCATGGGGTGGTCGCGGACCAGGTCCTGTTCGATCTCACCCAGCACCCTGGCCTGGGCGCCGGTCAGGGCAAAGGGCAGCGCGGCACGCAGGCGCTCGCGTAACGCGCCATCGCCGCGCAGCGGCGGAGCCGGCACCTTGCGCGCCCGGGCGCGCAGCACCCGCAGGCTGAGCTGGTGTGCCAGCAACTCCTCGAAGGCCAGCCGGTGCTGGGCTGGATGACCGGCCTCGGACATCAGCGCCGCGCCAATGGCCGGCGGCGGCCGGTGCACCTGCTGCAAGGCCTCACCCAGCGCCGGCAGCCGGTAGCGCGCCCGCACGGTATCCGGCAGCCATTCGCGCAGCGCGTCCGGCTCGGCCGCCAGCCTGGCCAGGGCCTTTTCGGTCAGATCCCGCCAGGTGAGCTGGTGCATGCCCTCGGTGGTGGGATAGATGGGCGTCAGGCTCTGCTCGGCCGGCGGCGGGGCATCCGGACTGATGGCCTCGTACTCGGGATGAACCAGTTCGTAGCAGGCCGGGCCGTTGCGCACCTCGCCAAAGCAGCGCAACCGTACGCCCCTGGCCAGCGCGGCCTTCTGTGCGGCGGAGAAATGGAAGAAGCGCAGCATCAGCCGGCCGGTGCCGTCGGACAGGTGCACCAGCAGCGAACGGCGCTTGCCGAAGCGGATCTCGGCGGCATCGATGTCGCCCTCGATCACCGCCTGATCGCCGGGACGCAGGCTGCCGATGGGCACGATGCGGGTGCGATCCTGATAGCGCAGCGGCAGGTGAAACAGGATGTCCTGCACGCTGTGGATACCAAGCCGCTCCAGGCGCTCGGCATTCTTCGGACCCACCCCCTTGAGGGCAGTCACGGCCATCTGATCCAGGCTGTCGGCGGTCAGGGTCAAGAAAACGTCCTGAGAACGGAATGCGGGCAGCATACGGGCTGTTCCGCCGCGATCAAAGCCCACGACCGAGACTGACCTGCATCAGAAACACTGAGCGGCCTGTCATCGTAGGATCACAAGGCAGGCCGAAGTATCAATCACAGGGAGGATGAAACATGGCAGATTTGTTTACAGACGAATTCATGCAGAACTTCATGGCCAACTGGAATGCCGACCCGGACCTCGCCGAGGCACTGGCCAAGATCAACTTCAATTCGGTCATCGGTTATGGCCTGGATGGTGAAGACAAGCCACGTGGCGTGCTGACCGTGGAGAATGGTCACGTCACTGCCGCGGGGCCCTTCAACGGCGAAACACTGAATTGGGATTTGCGGGCCTCCGCGGACAGCTGGAACAAATGGATCAAGAAGCCGCCGGGCATGATGGGCCTGGGCGTGGCCTACACCTCACGCAAGCTGAAGTTCAACGTCGGTGACTATGCCGCCATGGTGAAAGACCCGCGCATGGCCGGACCCTTCATCAAAAGCTTCAGCGCCATGGGCTGAACATCCTTCCCGGAGCGGCCTTGCCGCTCCGGTCAGCCTGCCGGCAAACGTCGCGGGCCTGACATTCATGGTTTGCCTGCGCGCGCCGGCACGGCACAATTGCGTCCATGAGCAAGCAACACATCTTCAAGGTACCCACCCTCGGCCGCGGCACCTACAACATCACCCAGGAGGTGCAGCGCGCCGTGGACGAGTCCGGTGTCGACTGCGGCCTGGCGCACATCTTCGTCCACCACACCAGCGCCTCGCTGGTGCTGTGCGAAAACGCCGACCCGACGGTGCGGCACGATCTGGAGACCTTCCTGGTGCGGCTGGTGCCCGACGGCGCAGCCATGTTCGAGCACCGGGACGAGGGCCCCGACGATATGCCCGCCCACATCCGCGCCATCCTCACCAATGTCGACATGACCCTGCCGGTGACCAATGGAAGATGCGCCCTGGGCACCTGGCAGGGGATCTACCTGTACGAACACCGCACCCATCCGCACCAGCGCCGGGTGACCGTCACCGTGCGTGACTGAACAGCCCCGCCGGCAGGGGGTTTGTGCCAAACCCCGCCGTCACCGAAAATACCCGCCTTAGCCAACCGCGCGTGACTCGCGCATCGCCACAGGAAGTCGCCATGGGCAACTCATTGCAGGACCAAATGCTCAAGGCCGGGCTGATCGATGCCAAGCAGGCCAAGAAGGCCAAGGCCGGCAAGCCGCCGCCGAAGCAAAAGAAGAAGTCCAAGCAGGGACCGCAGCTGAGCGACAGCGCCAGGGCCGCGCAACAGGCGCACGCGCAAAAGGTGGCCCGCGACCGTGAGCTGAACCAGCAGCGCAAGGCCGACAGCGAAGCCCGTGCGCTGCACGCCCAGGTCGGCCAGCTGATCGAGCGCCATCGCCTGGCGCGGGACGAGGCCGAACTGAACTACCACTTCACCGACGACAACAAGGTGGCCAAGCTGCTGGTCACGCCCGCCATCCAGGCGCAACTGGTCAAGGGCCGGCTCGACATCGTCAAGTTCGACGGCCGCTACGACGTGGTACCGGCGGATGTGGCGGACAAGATCCGCGCCCGCGACACCGCCTGCGTGATGGCCCGCAACGCCAGCGACGCGCCCGGCGACGCCGACGATCCCTATGCCGCCTACCAGGTGCCCGACGACCTGATGTGGTGACGCCGCACGGCTACCCCTGCGGCTCGATCAGCGCCCGGCTGTCGTGCTGCGGGTTGTTGACCTCGCGGCTCACCGGGTAGCGTTCCAGCCAGTCGTCCGGACAGGGCTGCAGCAAGGCCTGCAGGTCATCGGTACGCTGATGATTGCGGTCCAGCCAGCGGTCGAAGTCGGCCGGGTCGAGGATCACCGGCATGCGTTCGTGGATCGGCGCCAGGGTGGCATTGGCGGCGGTCACGATGATGCTGCATGACTCCAGCTCGCTGCCGTCGGCACCCATCCAGTGCTCCCAGATGCCGGCCATGGCGAAGGGCTGATGATCGACGCGGCGGATGGCGAAGGGTTGCTTGCCGTCCCGGCCGGTGGGATGCCATTCGTAGAAGCCGCTGGCCGGCAACAGGCAGCGCCGATAGCGGTAGGCGGCGCGGTAGGCGGGTTTTTCCGCCACCGTTTCGGCGCGGGCATTGATCATGCTGTAGTGCGGATCCGGCCCCTTGGACCAGGACGGCACCAGTCCCCAGTGCACCAGCTTCAGGTGCCGCTCACCCAGCGCGTCCTCGCGCACGATGGGCACCGGCTGGCCGGGCGCGATGTTGTAGCGCGGCGCCAGCCGGTCGGCACTGGCCAGCGGCCCCAGCAGCGCCGTGATGTCATCCAGTGATGCATCGAGAAAAAAACGTCCGCACATGTATCGCTCCCGTTGCCGCCATGGTGACGGAATACCTCAGGCCGGCACGCCGTCCAGGCTGGCATGCAGCAGTGCTGCCAACTCGTCGGCCGGCAGAGGTCGGCTGTAGAAGTAGCCCTGCAGTTCATCGCAACCGTGCTGGTGCAGGAACTCGGCCTGGTCGGCGGTCTCCACTCCTTCGGCGATCACGCTGAGGCGCAGCCGCTTGGCCATGGCAATGATGGCCAGCACGATCTCGGTGGCATCCGTGCTGTCGCCGATCTCGCGAACAAAAGACTGGTCGATCTTGATACGGTCCAGCGGGAAGTGGCGCAGGCTGCTCAACGATGAGTAGCCGGTGCCGAAGTCGTCGATGGCCAGCGCCAGGCCCTGCGCCTTGATCGCCCGCATGGCCCGCACCGCAGCATCCAGATCGCGCATCACGGTGCTCTCGGTGATCTCCAGTTCCAGCAGTGCCGGGGCGATACCCACCGACTCAACCACCTGCAGGATGCCGGCCACCAGGCCCGGCGCGGCAAACTGCAGCGGCGACAGGTTGACCGCCAGCCGCAGTGGGCCCAGTCCCGCCTGATGCCAGGCCTGTAGCTGGCGGCAGGCGGTTTCCAGCACCCAGTCGCCGATGGCGTTGATCAGCCCGGCGTGTTCGGCCACCGGGATGAAGGCGTCGGGACCGACCCAGCCCAGCTGCGGGTTATGCCAGCGCAACAGGGCCTCCACGCCGACCACCTTGCCGGTCTCAGCCGCCACCTGCGGCTGGTAGTAGAGCTCGAACTCGCCGCGTTCCAGGGCATAGATCAGCGCCTGTTCCAGTTGCGAGCGGACCTGCGCCGCCTGACCGATATCCGCCGAATAGACGCACATCAGTCCGGCGCCATCCAGGCGTGCCTTGAACATCGCCGTATAGGCATTGCGCAACAGGGTCACCGCATCACGACCATCCGCAGGCCACAGACTGATCCCCATACGCGGCGCCAGGAACAGTTCTTCACCACCGTATGCCAGCGGTTTTTGCAGGGCCTGCAGCAGCGCATGGCCGGTGTCGCATACCGCCGCGGCATCGGCCAGGCCCTCGGTCAGCACCGCGAAATCATCGCCGCTCAAATGAGCAACAAAGTCGTCCCCGCGTACCACTTCACGCAGACGTTCCGCGATGGCACTCAGCACTGCGTCGCCCATAGGGCGACCCAGCATGGCACTGGCCGAACCCGGCCAGTCGATATGCAGGATCATCAGACCGGCCACGCCCGGCGCCGCGCCGCCGGGCTCGACCAGCTGGCGCAGGCGATCCTCCAGCATGCCCTGGTTCGGCAAGCCGGTGGCCACGTGATGACGGGCCTGATGCTCCAGTCGCCGCAGCAGCCGCTGGCTGCGTCGAGACTCTACCGCCAGCCACCAGGCGCTCCACAACGGCAACGCCAGCACCAGCATGGCCAGCGCCGCGGCCGGTGGAAACCACAACTGCCAACCCATCAGCAGCACCGCCGACAGCAACAGCCCGCCGGCCATGCCCGCCAGCATCACCAGCACGCCAAAGCGCAGCGGCACCAGCACCACCGCGATCACGGTGACCAGCACCAGCAGCGCCGTCAGGGCCATGCCGGTGGTACGCGTCACCTCTTGGATGCTGTCGCCGCGCAGCAGGCCGCTGAGGATATGGCCGTTCAGCTCCACCCCCGCCATGCGTTCGTGAGAGCGGGACGCCGGCGTGGAGATGGCATCACCCAGACCCGTGGCCGTGGCGCCGACCAGCACGTACTTGCCGCGTACCGCGGATGCCGGCACACGATCGTTGAGCACGTCCGCGTAGGACAACTCCAACGGCCGCGTGCCGGTGTCGGCAAAGGGGATCAACAGGCGTCCGCGACGCAGCCAGCCACGGGCATTGACCGGCGCGTCCTGCGCAACCGGTCCAACCGGCAGGGGAACGGACTCTCCCGCCACCTGCAGCACGGCCAGGGCCAGCGCCGGCCAATGGGCGTCGCCGACACCGCCGTACAGGTAGAAGCTGCGGCACAGACCGTCCATGTCCAGTTCAACGTCCACGTGTCCGATGGCCGCCGCGGCCGCCGCCAACTCGGGGATGGGCAGCAGTTCGGAGATCGGGTCGAGGCGGGTCTCCTGCACCGGGGCCACCACCAGTATCGTGCGGCCATTGCGCTCGAAGGCCGCCGCCAGGGCCTGGTCCGCCTGAGGATCACTGACCTGCGGCTCGGAGAACAGCATGTCGAAGGCGACCACGCGGGCACCCAGGGCGGTGAGCCGATCCAGCAGTTCCACGTGCCGCCGGCGCGGCCAGGGCCAGCGACCGAGGGAGAGCAGGCTGGCGTCGTCAATGGCCACCACCACCACCTGGTCGCTGATGCTGCGTGACTGCAACGGCAGGAAGCCGTCGTACAGCACCAGGTCCAGGCGCTGCAGGCTGGCGTTGACGGACAGCAGCAGGCCACCGGCCACCAGCAACGCGGCCAGTAGCCAGCCGACTACGATGGAGCGCTGACGGTCGGGGGACATCACCGCATCAGAGGGCCAGGATACCCAGCACGCCCAGGATCAGGATGACCCAGCGGCTGTTATCCGGAATCGGGTCCACACGCTGCGCGGCGCCCCAGGGACCTTCATAGCCATCGGGCTCGATAGCCCGCACCCGCAGGTAACGCACCTGGCCGCTGACCGGCTCGAAGGCCACCTTCGGCTCGACGATGGACTGCTCGAATTCCAGGTCGGTGAACTCGGCATCATGGGCCATCTGCACCTGGTAGGTCTGACCCGGTGCGCCGGCGCGCCAGGAAGCCACCAGCTTGCCGTCATCGGCTGCGGCCAGGTCGGGCGCGACCTTGTCCGGAATCGGCTTGACCTCGTAACCCCGTTGCGCGCCCACCGGACCGTGTTCGCCATCAGCCGCAATGCTGGTCAGACGCCAGTAATACTTGCCCGGTTCCGCCAGCGCGGCAGTATCGAAGCGGGTCCCGTCGATGTCGTCACGATCCACCAGGGACTGCTTGAAGTCGGCATCGGCGGCGATCTCCAGCCGGTAGCGTGCCGCCTCGGCGGAGGCGGTCCATTGCAGTTCCGGAGTCGTGCCGCGCAGCACATGGCCGTCGGCCGGCTTGAGCGGCACCGGCGGCTGCGGACGGGCATCGATCAGGATCGCCCGCACCACGTTCTTGCCTTCCAGGCCCAGGTCATCCACCCCGCGCACCCGCACGTAGTAGCTGCCGTCCGGCAGGTCCGGCAACGCGGCGCGGGCATATTTACTCAGCTGCTGCCACAGCAGGGTGTCGAACGCGGCTGTGGCCGCCACCTCGACCCGGTACTGCAGTGCGCCGTCCTGCGGCTCCCAGGACACCGGCCAGTTGAGCTGGCGGATACGCTCGGGAATCGGTTTGAGTTGCGGCGGCTCAAGCAATTTGCGCGGCGGGATGGGCGGCTTGCCCTCGACCACCTGGGTACCGAAGCCGGCCTTCACCAGGGCCTGCCGGTTGGCGCCGCTGACCGCGACCTTGCCGTGCAGCACCTCGATGTTGGATGCCTGGCCGCCGGGCGTGACCGCGGCCCGATACTCGGTGCCGCGTACCGCACTGATGGCGGACGGGGTCTGGATCTCGAAGCGCGAGCCTGGGCCGGCGGCCGGCTTCACCCGCGTGTCCATGCGCCCTTCCATCAGGTGCAGACGCGAGTCGACCATGCCGGTCGAACCATGGGCACTGAGGTGGTCGAAGCGCACCAGGCTGTCACCGTACAGGGTGAGGATGGTGCTGTCCGCAAAGCGGATGGCGACGCTGCTGTCGGCGCCGGTCTTTAGCCGGTCGCCGAGCTGGATAAGGGTGCCGGGGCTCGGCGACCGCTCCACGCCACCGGCGGCGCGCTGCAGTTCGGCGGTCCCTTGCAGCGCGGCGATCTCGGCCGGCACCGGGTTGCTGCGGATCCACTTCAGCGGCACACGCAACCGGGTACCGGGGCGCATCCGGTTGGGGTCCTTGATGCCGTTGAGCTTGCGCAGCTGCTCGAAACGCGTCACCCGATCGAGATGCTGTTCACTCAGGTTCCACAGGTTGTCGCCTTCGACCACCGTGTAGATCCAGTCCTGCGCACCAGCCAGGCCCGGCAGCAGCGCCACAGCCAGACACATGCCGAACGCCGCTACACGGCGCTGCCAAAATCCCTGTTTCAAGTTCTTGTTCCCCGACCCGCGTGTGTTGATTCAGCAGACCAGCGCCGAGGACATGAAGCCCTTCCCGCACCGGTCTGAATTAAAATGGTTAACGTCCGTAAAACCACATATTTTAATCCTGTACTCAACACACCGCGCTGTCGAGCGCCGCTAGTACATCAGTTCAACCAGATACAGCGACAGCCATGGCACGTAGGTGATCACCATCAGGGCTACGATCAACACCAGCATCCACGGCAGCGCCGCCTTGGTGACCGCCCCCAGGCTCATGCCCGCCAGGCCGGCAGCGACGTACAGGTTGAGCCCCACCGGCGGGGTGATCATGCCGACCTCCATGTTGGTGGTCATGATGATGCCGAGGTGGATGGGGTCTATCCCCAGGCTCATGGCGATCGGGTGGAACAGCGGCGCCAGGATCAGCAGGATCGCCGACGGCTCCATGAAGTCGCCGGCAAACCACAGGATCACGTTGACCAGCATCAGGAAGGCCCATGGCGACAGGTCCTGTTCCACCACCTTGGCGGCCAGGTGCTGGGGCAGCTGCTGCTCGGTGAGCACGTGGGCGAAGATCATGGCGCAGGCGATGATGAACATCAGCATCGAGGTCATCTTGGCCGAGTCCAGCATCACCCGCGGCACGTCCTTGAAGCCCATGTCCCGGTGCACGAACAGCGCGATCAGCGCCGAGTACACCGCCGCCACCGCGGCCGCCTCGGTGGGCGTGAACACGCCGCCGTAGATGCCGCCCACCACGATCAGGATCAGCAGCAGGCCCCAGAAGGCGCCCAGGAAGGACTTGAACAGATGCCGCCAGCCCTGCCAGGGCAGCCGCGGCATGTTGGTCTTGCGGGCATATACGTAGGTGGTGAACATCAGCAGGCAGCCCATGAAGATGCCCGGCAGGATGCCGGCGATGAACATCTTGCCCACCGACTCCTCCACCGCGTCGGCGTAGACGATCATCGGGATCGACGGCGGGATCAGGATGCCCAGCGAGCCGGCGGTGGCGATCACGCCCACCGCGAAGCGCTTGTCGTAGCCCGCCGACACCATGCCCGGGATCATGATCGAGCCGATGGCCACCACCGTGGCCGGCGAGGAACCGGAGATGGCGGCGAAGAACATGCACGACACCACCGCCGCCATGGCCAGGCCGCCGTGCATCCAGCCCACCAGCGCCTTGGCGAATTCAACCAGCCGCGCCGACACGCCGCCGGTGGTGAGGAAATGCGACGACAGCACGAAGAACGGAATCGCCAGCAGCGTGGTGTGCTCCATGGTATCGAACAGCTTCTGCGCCACCACCACCGCCGGGTCGTCGGTGGCCAGGGTGATGAACGCCAGGCTGGTGAAGCCCAGGCTGATGGCGATGGGCACGCCCAGCAGCAGCAGGGAGATCAGGCCGATGAACAGCAGCGCGGCGCTCATTCGACGATCTCCTCTTTCTTCATCGCATCATGCTCGGCGCGGCCCACGTGCAGCAGTTCGCCGCGCCAGATCCGCACCCCCACCTGCAGCAGGCGATAGGTCATCAGCGACAGGCCGATGGGGATGGCGAGATAGGGAATCCATTGGGGGATCTGCAGGTCCAGGGTCAGGTCGCCCCACTGCCAGATCTTGTAGGTGTATTCGATGGACAGCCACAGCACCGTGGTCGAGAACAGCAGGCAGATCGCCAGCGATCCCAATCCCAGCCAACGCTGGGTGGCCAGCTCGAACTTGGTGGTGAGGATATCGATGCCGAGATGAATGCCGGCCTTGACGCCATGTGCGGCGCCGATCAGCACCACCCAGGCGAACATGTACTGCACCAGTTCCAGCACCCACACGAAGCCGGTGTCGAATACGTAGCGCAGCACCACGTTGGTGAACAGCAACAGCGTGGCCACGGCGAAACCCACCGTGATCACCAGAACCTCGAAGCGGGTCAGGATGCGATCGATCATGTCTCCCCCGGTACCGTCTTATGTTGACGGTTCAAGTCCGGCCATCGGCAGCCGCCGATGGCCGGTACGCAGCGGGCGGATCGGTATCCGCCTACCCATGGCCCAGCTATCAGTTGCCGGCCTTGGCCTGCTGGGTGCTGTCCAGCAGGGTGTGGATATCCTGCAGCAGACCGGCACCGATCTGGTCGCGGAACTGGTCCTCCACGCCGGCCAGGGCCAGCTTCCACTGCTGGCGCTCGGCCGGGCTCAGCTCCACCACCTTGGCGTAGCCGGCGGCCTCGATCTTGGCGCGCTCGCCCTTGTCGGCCTTTTCCGCCTCGGCGCGGTTGATGACCGTGGCCTCCTTCATGATGGCAGCCAGTTCACCCTTGATGTCCGCCGGCAGGCCGTTCCAGAACTCGGCACTGACCACCACCAGGTAGCCCAGGTAGCCATGGTTGGACACGGTGATCCAGTCCTGCACCTCGTAGAACTTCTTCGAGTAGACGTTGGCCCAGGCATTCTCCTGGCCGTCCACCACGCCCTGACCCAGCGCGGTGTAGACCTCCTTGAACGGCAGTTTCTGCGGCGTGCCGCCCATGGCCTTGATCATGGCCTCGTGGACGTTGGAGGACTGGATGCGGAATTTCTTGCCGCTGAAGTCGTCGGGGATCTTCTTCAGCGGCTTGTCGCCCTTGATGGAGAACACCTTCATGCCGTTGTCCCAGAACGCCAGGCCCTTGAGGCCCTTGCGCTGCATGGGCGCGGTCATGGTCTCGGCCAGCGGCGAATCGGCCAGCTTGTGTACGTCTTCCAGGCCGCCGAACAGGAAGGGGATGTCGAAGGCCTGCAGCTGTTTGGAGAACTTGACGAACTTGGACAGCGACGGCGCGGCCATGATGCCGGTGTCGCCACTGGCCAGGCGCATCGCCTCCATCACCTTGTTGTCGTCGTACAGCTGCGAGTTGGGGAACACCTCGACCCGCACCTTGCCGGCCAGGCGCTTGTTCACCTCGGCGGCAAAGTAGTCGGCGGCGACGCCCTTGGGGGTCTGCGGCGAGACCACGTGGGAAAACTTGATGACGTACTCTGCCTGGGCGATGCCGGTCATGGCCAGGGTGGTCATGGCGGCGGCGAGCAGGGTCTTGATGCCTTTATGCATGGTTGGGTTCCTCCGGTGGTAATGGTGTGCGGCGTTGCACTAACCAGCACCATCACCTAACAAGAACGGTGCCAGCGTCAGGAAACCCTGCGCAAACCCAGACCTGGCGCGGCGGGCTGCCCATCGACCTGGCCGCGCAGCGCGGCACAAGCGGCGGGATCCCACCCATTGCACCGCACCAATGGATGGATTCCCGCCCATTCGGCGCCTGCCATCAGTCCTCGGCCAGGTCCCGGTAGTCACCCCGCGCCAGGTCGTATTTCTTCATCTTGTCGTAGAGGGTCTTGCGCGGCAGCCCCAGCGCCGCCATCGTCGCCTTGAGGCTGCCCTGGTGGGCCGCCAGCTGCTGTTCGATCAGGCTCTTCTCGAAGCACTCCACCTGCTGCGGCAGGGTCAACTGGGGCCGCTCGCCATCGCCGTCCATCAGCTGCGCCAGGTCGTAGCCGCAGCCCTCGCCCAGCAGCACGTAACGCTCGGCCAGGTTGCGCAGCTCGCGCACGTTGCCCGGCCAGTCGTGGATCAGCAGGGCGTGCAGCTGCTCGCCGCTGGGCAGCGGGGTCTCGCGCTGGTAGCGGGCGCCGGCCACCAGCAGGAAATGCTGAAACAGCAGCGGGATGTCCTCGCGCCGCTCGCGCAGCGGCGGGATATCCAGGCTCACCACATTGAGCCGGTAGTACAGGTCCTCGCGGAACTCGCCGGCGCTGGCGGCCTGGCGCAGGTCCACCTTGCTGGCCGCCACCACCCGCAGGTCCAGCGGGATCAGCTCATTCGAGCCGAGCCGCTCCACCGCCCGCTCCTGCAGCACCCGCAGCAGCCGCACCTGCACCGACAGCGGCATGCTCTCGATCTCATCGAGGAACAGGGTGCCGCCGTTGGCGTGCTCGAACTTGCCGATGCGCCGCTTCCGGGCGTCGGTGAAGGCGCCGGCCTCGTGACCGAACAGCTCGCTCTCGATGAGGTGCTCGGGCACCGCGCCGCAGTTGATCGCCACGAAGTTGCCCTGGGCGCGGCGGCTCTGCTCGTGCAGCGCACGGGCCACCAGTTCCTTGCCGGTGCCGGTCTCGCCGTTGATCAGGATGTCGGCGTCGGTGTCGGCCACCTGGGCTATGGTCAGGCGCAGCTGCCGGACCACCGGGGTGCGGCCGATGATGCGCGGCCCCGGTACGTCCTGCGCCTGCAGCGCCTTCTTCAGCGAGCGGTTCTCCATGGTCAGCAGGCGCTTGTCGCCGGCGCGGCGCACCGACTCCACCAGCCGCTCGGCGGCAAAGGGTTTTTCGATGAAGTCGTAAGCACCGTCGCGCATCGCCTGCACCGCCATGCTGACATCGCCGTGACCGGTGATCAGGATCACCGGCAGGTCCGGGTCCAGGGCCAGCGCCCGTCCCAGGAAATCCAGGCCGTCCATGCCCGGCATCTTGATGTCGCTGACCACCACGCCGGGCCAGCTGGCGTCGATCAGGTCCAGCGCGGCTGCCGCGTTGTCCAGCCCCTGCACCGCGAAGCCGGCCAGTTCCAGCAGCTGCTGACCGGCCAGGCGGATGTGTTTTTCGTCGTCGATCAGCAGGACGGGGGTCTTGTCACTCATGGCTGCAGTGTATGGGCCGCCCCGGTGCCGGTACAGGGTCGGCCGTCCGCCGGCTCGAGAACCAGCCGGAACAGGGCGCCGCCGTCGGGGTGATTGGTCGCGGTGAGGGTGCCGGCCATGCGCTCGACGATGCGATGGGAGATGGACAGACCCAGACCCAGGCCGGTGTCGCTGGTGGTGAAAAAAGGATCGAAGATGCGCGCCAGGTGCTCGTCGGCGATGCCGGGGCCATGATCGCGCACGGTCAGCACCACACCCTTCTCGTCCTGCCGGGCCGCAACCTCCACCCATGGCCGCGAGGTCCCGGCCACCGCATCCAGGGCATTGCCCAGCAGATTCACCAGCACCTGCTCCAGCTGCACCATATCCGCCAGGGCGTACAGGTCGTCGTCGGGCAGCTGCACCGCGACCCGAGCCTGCGCCGCCCGGATGCGCGGCTGCAGGATGCGCAGCGCGCCGTCGATGGAGGCACGCAGCGACACCCGGGTGCGCTGGCCCTCCGAGCGCCGCGCGAACACCCGCAGCTGGGCGCTGATGTTGGCCATGCGCTCGGTCAGCTCGGCGATCTGCAGCAGGTTGTCCTGCGCCTCGTCAAAGCGGTCATGGGCCAGCAGCGAGCGGGCGCTGTCGGCATAGGCGCGGATCGCCGCCAGCGGCTGATTGAGCTCGTGGCTGATGCCCGCCGACATCTGCCCCAGTGCCGCCAGCTTGGCGGTCTGTATCAGCTCGTCCTGGGTGTGCTGGTGGCGATCGACCTCTTCCTGCAGCAGCCGGTTGCTGGCCACCAGATCCGCGGTGCGCTGCGCCACCCGCTCCTCCAGGGTGGCCAGGGTCTGCTGCATGGCGCGCCGCTTGTCCTGTTCGTGGCGGGCCTGCTCACGGCGCCGCCACAGCCGCTGCGCCCACACCACCAGCGCCAGCAGCGCCACCCCGGAAACGAACAGCAGCAGCAGCCGCACCTGCCAGACCGCCTCGCCCACCTCGCTCAGGTCGGCGTACAGATGCACCTGCCAGCCGGCCTCGGGCATGGTCTGGCTCTGCACCAGGTAGTCACCGCCGCTGCCGCCGGCGACATGCATCAATCGCGCGCCGGAACCGAGCAGGCCGGTCTGGCTAAGCAATAACGGCTCCAGGCCGGCCTTGAGATAACGGCGACTGGCTACGATACGCTCGCGCTCCGCACGGGACAGTTCACCCAGGGTACGGTAGCGCCACTGCGGGTTGCTGGAGACGAAGATGACGCCGTCCGGATCGGTGACCAGCACCACGCTGCGGCGGTTCTGCCAGTCCTGTTCCAGGGTGGCGATGCTGAGCTTGACCACCACCACGCCCAGCGGGCGACCACCCTGCTCCACCGGGTACGAGAAGTAATAGCCCCGTCGCTGCGAGGTGGTGCCCAGCGCAAAATAGCGCCCCGGCCCGCCCTGCATGGCCTCGGTGAAATAGGGTCGGAAAGAGAAGTTGTGACCGACGAAGGTGTTGGCCTGCTGCCAGTTACTGGCCGCCAGGGTCAGGCCGCTGGCGGCCATCAGGTACACATCCAGCGCACCGGCGATGCGGTTCACGTAGGACAGGAAGCGGTTCACCTCTCCAGCGAGTTCCGCATCCCCGGGCCGGGCCAGCAAGGCCTTGAGCCGCTCGTCGCCGGACAGCAGTGCCGGCAGATAGGCAAAGCGGTCCAGCTGGCCGTTGAGGTGCGAGACGTACAGTTCCAACTCCCGCTGGCCGCGGTCTTCGAGCTCCGCCAGAGCGCGCTCGCGACTCCACTCGCCCACCAGCCAGGTGCCGGTTACCAGCAGCGCCGCCGCGAGCGCGCCCAGCAGCCACAGGCCGCGACGGCTCAGCACAGCGGGAAACGGCATCGGCCGGGCCGGCTAGCCGTCCAGCTCCAGCACGCCGTCCATCTCCACCTGTGCACCCTTGGGCAGGGATGCCACACCGATGGCGGCGCGAGCCGGATAAGGCTCGCTGAAGTACTCGGCCATCACCTGGTTGACCAGCGCGAAGTGGCCCAGGTCGGTGAGGAAGATGTTCAGCTTGGCCATGTCCGCCAGGCTGCCGCCGGCGGCGCGGGCCACCGCCTGCAGGTTGTCGAACACGCGGCGGATCTGCGCCGCCATGTCGCCGTCCACCAGCTCCATGGTCTCGGGCAGCAGCGGGATCTGGCCCGACAGGTACACGGTGCTGCCGACCTTGACGGCCTGGGAATAGGTGCCGATGGCCTGCGGGGCCTGGTCGGTGCGGATGATCTGTTTTGCCATCGGGAACTCCTGGCTGAACGAACAACAGTGAACGGGGCGCCTATTGTGCCCAGCCGGGCGCGGCGAGGAAATGCCGCGGCCGTGATCAACGCCCGACAGGGTCCAGCCGGTACACCAGATAGGGATGCAGGCCGTCCACGCTACCCAGCCGTCGCGCATGCATTCCCCGCCCGCCGGCCCAGGCCTCGAAGTGCGGCGCCGCGCCCTCGACCATCAGCCACAGCCGGTCCGGCTCCTCCTCCAGCGGCTCCTGGTCGACGCCCTCGGTCGGCGCACCCGGCTCGGACGAGCGGCTGTCCATACGCAGTTCCTCCACCTCTGCATCGATGTAGAAGCTCAGGCCCTGCTGCGCCTCCTGGTCGACGAACACAATCTCGCCGATGGGGCCGTCGGCCAGAATCACCAGTTGCTGGGCCAGGGCGCGGCTGTCGCGGTGATCGACCATGACGCCTGCGGTCACACGTAGCGCCAACACCGCCACCATGCCCAGCACCGGCAGCAGCACCCATAAGCGCCGCTGCAACAGCCGACCGCTGGCGCGCGCAGCCAGCAGCGCCAGCGGCACGAACAGCGGCAGCACGTACAGCGGCAGCCGCGAACGCGCCACCATGAATACCGCCAGCGGCACCAGCAGCCACAGCAGCAGCAGGCGATCACGATCATCCATCACCACGCCGGCATCACGGCGACTCTGCCACCAGCGACGTAGCGGCCCGGCCACGCCGTGCAGTGCAGCCCAGGTCCACGGCAGGCTGCCGACCAGCAGCACCGGCAGGTAAATGACCAGGCCGCCGTACCAGGACGAGTTGCGGTGATGCTCGCCGGTGGTGGCGCGCATGATCACCTCGTTCCAGATGAAATCGACCAGCAACGCAGGCTTGTTGTCGGACAGCGCCATGAACCAGCTGATGCCCAGGGCAGCCGCCAGCAGCGGTCCCAGCAGCCAGTACAGCCGCCGTCCAACAAGCTGGCGGCGACGCAGGCCATGGAAAATCAGCAGGGCGAACAGCGGCAGACCCACCGCCGGCCCCTTGATCAGGAAGCCCACCCCGCCTGCCAGCCAGCCCAGCAGCGCTCCGTAACGGGCACCGAAGCTGTTGCGCTCGGCCCAGTAGGCATAGGCGAAGCCGGTCATGGCCGCGGTCTCTGCCAGGGTCAGCAGGTTGTCGGTGGTAATGACGTTGCTGGCGGTGGCCGGCAACACGAAGCTGCTGTAGATCAGCGCCGGCAGCCAGGGACGCTCGGGGACGAACAGCCGCCCCAGCAGGTAGATCAGTACGACGGTAAGCAGGAAGGCCAGCGCGCCGGGCGTGCGCACCGCCCATTCGGAATGGCCCAGTCCGGACATGGAGGCGGCCAGCGCCCAGTAGGTGAGCGGCGGCTTGGTCCAGTGGGGGTGTTCGTGATGGGTGACCGGGTGCAGCCAGTCGTTGAAGCGCAGCATTTCCACCGCGACGTTGGTGTAGCGCCCTTCGGATGAGTCCCACAGGCCGCGCAAGCCCTGGAAGGCGGACGTGTAGATGATCAGTACCAGCAACGCCAGCCACAGCATCCGCCGGCTCGGCAGGTGGTGATTCATCGTCTTGTCAAGCATGCTGCCCTCGGCTCAGTCGTTCGCTGATAGCAGCCGTTGGCGCTGCCGCTGCGCCATACGACAGTATGGTCTCGCATCGAGTTCCGGCGCCGGGACTAACCGATGATCCGCGAGATCCGCATCACCGTGGGCAATGCCTTCACCCGCCGCATGATGCGCGCCAGGTGGGTGCGATCCTTGACCGCGATGACGAAGCGCAGGCTGGAGCTGAGGCCGTCCCGCTCCTCCGAGCGCACGTCCTCGATGTTGGAACCTTCGGCGGCGATGGACGAGGCCACGGTGGCCAGCATGCCGCGCTGGTTGCCGGCATCCACCCGCACCGCGGTGGTGTATTCGCCCACCACCTCGGACGACCACTGCACATCCACCCAGGCTTGACCGTGCTTGCGGAAATCGCCCAGGTTGCGGCAGTCGCGATGATGCACCACCACCCCCTTGCCGGAGGTGAACACTGCCACCACCGGGTCACCGGGGATCGGACCGCAGCACTTGGCGTAGCTGACCACCATGCCCTCGGTGCCGGTGATGGTCAGCGAGCCGGCCTGCTCGGTAGCGCCGGCCTCGACCTCGGGCTGGCCGGCGACGATGCGCGCCACCAGCTTGGCCATGCGGTTGCCCAGGCCGATCTCCGCCAGCAGGTGGTCGAAGCTGGCGCAGCTGAGCGCCTGCAGCAGGTTGGCCTTCTCGCTGTCGGTAAGGGAGTCCAGGGTCCGGTTGTGACGCTCCAGCTCCAGCGACAGCAAGCGTGCGCCCAGGTCCTCGGCCTCGCGACTTTCCAGGTTCTTGAGATAACTGCGGATGCTGGCGCGGGCCTTGCCGGTGACCACGAAATTGAGCCAGGAGGGATTGGGCCGGGCATCCGGCTTGCTGATGATCTCCACCGTCTGGCCGTTGTACAGCTCGGTGCGCAGCGGTGCCAGGCGGCGATCCACCCGCGCGGCGACGCACTGGTTGCCCACGTCCGAGTGCACCGCGTAGGCGAAGTCGATCACCGTGGCGCCCTTGGGCAGCACCATGATCCGGCCACGCGGGGTGAACACGTAGACCTCGTCCGGGTACAGGTCCACCTTGACGTGTTCCAGGAACTCCAGCGAGTCGCCCGAGCCCTTCTGCAGTTCCAGCAGGTTGTGCAGCCACTCGGCCGCCGCGTCCGGGGTACGGGTGGCGCCGCCGGATTTGTACTGCCAGTGGGCGGCGATGCCCTCCTCGGCCACCCGGTGCATCTCGGCGGAACGGATCTGGATCTCGATGGGGATGCCATGGGGCCCGAACAGCACCGTGTGCAGCGACTGGTAGCCGTTGGCCTTGGGAATGGCGATGTAGTCCTTGAACTTGCCCGGCACCGGCTTGTACAGGTTGTGCACCGCGCCCAGCACCCGGTAACAGGTATCCACCGAATCCACGACCACCCGGAAGGCGAACACGTCCGCCAGCTCCGCCAGCGACAGGTGCTTGTCACGCATCTTGCGATACACGCTGTAGACGTGCTTCTCACGCCCGTACACCTCGGCGGAGAAGTGCTCCTGGTTGAGCCGCGCACTGAGCGTAGCCTCGATCTGGCCGACCACCTCACGGCGGTTGCCACACAAGCGCTTCAGTGCATCACGGAGGATGCGGTAACGCCAGGGCCAGTGGGCCTGCATGCACAGGTCTTCCAGCTCCAGGCGGACGCTGTTGATACCCAGCCGGTTGGCGATGGGCGCGTAGATCTCCAGGGTCTCGCGGGCGATGCGGCGTGCCTTTTCCGGACGCATCACGCCCAGGGTGCGCATGTTGTGCAGCCGGTCGGCCAGCTTGATCATGATCACCCGGATGTCCCGGGTCATGGCCAGCATCATCTTGCGGAAGTTTTCCGCCTGGGCCTCGGCCTTGGAACGGAAGTTGATGGCGGTGAGCTTGGAGACGCCGTCCACCAGTTCGGCGATCTCGGCGTCGAAAATCTCGGTCAGCTGGTCCTTGGCGGTCTCGGTGTCTTCAATGACATCGTGCAGGATGGCCGCCATCAGGCACTTGTGGTCCATGCGCATGCCGGCCAGGATGCGCGCCACCGCCACCGGGTGGTAGATGTAGGGCTCGCCCGACATGCGCTTCTGGCCCTCGTGGGCCTCGGCGCCGAACAGGTAGGCGCGATACACCTCGCGCACCTGTTCCTGGGGCAGATAGGTCTCGAGAAACAGACACAGGTCGCTGATCAGATAGCGGGTGCCGTCGGAGGCAGCATGCGTGGAGCCGACCTCGGGATAGGCGGACGCGGAATCAGCGGCGGTCTGTTGCACCTGGTGACTTGCCTCTGTCAGTCCCCCGAGGGAGCGTTACGCGGACGGCAGTACCGCCCGTGTCGGATCAGTCTTCTGCGGGCAGGCTGGCGCGCAGCTCACCGGCCAGCGCGGCAGCCAGTTCGTCGTCGATGGACTCAACTTCCTTCACCGGCTCGGCAACGGACTCGTGGCTCACCAGGCCTTCTGCGATCTCGCGCAGCGCGACCACGGTGACCTTGTCGTTCTCCCAGGGCAGCAGCGGCTCGACGCCGCGGGACAGCTGGCGGGCGCGCTTGGTGGCGAGCAGTACCAGGTCAAAACGGTTATCGACGTTATCAAGACAGTCTTCGACGGTGATGCGGGCCATGGCGTGGGGTAACTCCGGGGGGAATCCAAATCGGTCAGTAACGATCTATTTTAGGGGCTCGGCGCCCATTCTCCAAGGCTTTCAGCCAAGCATGCCCGCCAGGGCTCCGGAATGACGCTGCGCCTGACGGGGTTCGCGCAGCCGTTCGGCGGCCACGATGGCAGCCAATTCGCCCAGCGCGACGTCGAAATCGTCGTTGATCACCAGGTAATCGTACTCGGCGTAATGGGACAGCTCGCTCTGGGCATCGCGCATGCGCCGCTCGATGATCTCGTCGCTGTCCGTGCCACGGCCGCCGAGGCGCTCGCGCAGCGCGGCGATGGACGGCGGCGCGACAAAGATCGACACCGCCTCGGGGAAGCGCTGGCGCACCTGGCGGGCGCCCTGCCAGTCGATCTCCAGCACCACGTCCTGGCCGCCGGCGAGCTGCTTGCGCACCCCGGCCTCGGCGGTGCCGTAGTAGTTGTCGAACACCTGGGCGTGCTCCAGGAAGGCGCCCTCGCCCACCATGCGCAGGAAGTCGTCCACTGCAACGAAGTGGTAATGCACGCCATTCTGCTCGCCCGGGCGCATGGCGCGGGTGGTATGGGACACGGACAACGCCAAGCCGGGATCGGCCGGGATCAGCTGCTTCAGCAGGCTGGTCTTGCCGGCGCCGGACGGCGCCGAGACGATGAACAGGATGCCGGGTACCGGAGTGTCGCTCATAAAACTTATTCCACGTTCTGAATCTGTTCGCGCATCTGCTCGATGAGCACCTTCATCTCCACCGACACCGCGGTGGTGTCGGCATCCACGGACTTGGAGCCCAGGGTATTGGCCTCGCGGTTGAGCTCCTGCATCAGGAAGTCCAGCCGCCGACCCACCGCGCCACCCTTTCGCACCACCCGATCCACCTCATCCAGGTGGGTGCGCAGGCGATCCATCTCCTCGTCCACGTCCAGCTTCTGGGTCAGCAGCACCATCTCCTGCTCGACCCGTTCGGCATCCAGCGACTCGCCGATCTCCGCCAGCCGCTTGCCGAGCCGCTCGCGCACCCCGGTGATGATGCGCGGCATCAGTTCCTGGGCACGGGCCACCTGGATGCGCATGTCGGCGACGCGCTGGGTCAGGTGCTCGGCGATGCGCACACCCTCGCGCTCACGGGTCTCGACCAGGGTGGCGACGGCCTGGTCGAGCAGCTTGAGCGCATCGCTCTGCAGCGGCCCCAGGTCGGTCTCCTCCGCCTCCAGCACGCCGGGCCAGCGCAGCACGTCCATGACGCCCGGCCCGTGGGACTCGGGCAGCCGCGCCTTGAGCACATCCGCCGCGGCCAGCAACTGCTCCGCCAGCCGTTCGTTGACCTGCAGTTCGCCGGCGCCACCCGGGGCCGGGCGATAGCGCAGCTGGCAATCCAGCTTGCCACGGCTCAGGCCTGCCGCGATGCGTTCGCGCACCTTGGGCTCGATGGCCCGCAGCTCATCCGGCAGGCGCACGAACACCTCCAGAAAGCGGTGGTTGACGGAGCGTATCTCCCAGGTCAGCTTGCCCAGGCTGGACTGGGACTCCTCTCTGGCAAACGCGGTCATGCTGCGGATCATGGCTTCCTCGATTGCAGGCTCGCGGGCGCGGCAACCACTGTGGCGGCTGCGGCACGGAAACTGTGTATCATAGTGCTCTCGACGTGCCAGCGCACTCGGCCGACACAAGGGATTCATGTCTTCAGCGCCCCGCGACAGCCTGCCTCCAGGAATCACGCTTGATTGTTATCGCGTCATCAAGCTGATCGGCAGTGGCGGCTTCAGCCTGATCTACCTGGCCGAGGACGAGGACACCCACGACGAGGTGGCCATCAAGGAATACCTGCCCAAGCGCTTCGGCACCCGCCGCGGCCTGGAGCCGGTGTCGGTGATCAGCGAGGACAAGCGCGGCAGCTTCCAGCGCGGCCTCAAGCTGTTCTACCAGGAGGCCAAGGTGCTGGCCACGCTGCGCCACCCCAACATCGTCAACGTGCGCAACTGCTTCCTGTCCAACGGCAGCGCCTACCTGGTGATGGACTTCGAGCCCGGCAAGAACCTGGGGCGCTACATCAAGAAGCGTCGCGGCGGCCTGTCCACCAACTTCCTGATGACGGTGTTCCCGCCGCTGCTCGACGCCCTGGCGCTGATCCACCAGCGCGGCCACCTGCATCTGGATATCAAGCCCAGCAACATCCACCTGCGCCCCGGCGGCAACCCGCTGCTGCTGGACTTCGGCGCGGTATTCCACCTGTGCGACAGCGGCACCCAGAAGGCCCAGGTCATCACCCCGGGCTTCTCGCCGGTGGAGCAGTACTACGCCGGTGGCGACGTCGGCCCCTGGACCGACGTCTATGCGGTGGGTGCCACCATGCGCGCCTGCATCGAGGGCAAGCCGCCACCACCGTCGCTGGAACGCCACGCCGCCGACAGCCTCAAGCCCACCGCCGACCTGTATGCAGGCCGCTACCCGACGCCGCTACTGGAGGCCATTGACTGGGCCATGGCAGTGGACACCAAGGCCCGGCCGCGCACCGCGTCGGAGTTGTGCGCCGCGCTGATGTTCGACGACGACAGCCAGCCCAACCCGCGGAGCAAGCTGGCGTGAGCTCGCCCCTTGAGCTGGTACGCATCAGTCTCAAGGGCGATCGCAAGATCAACCAGGATCGTTGCCTGTCCCTCGGCAAGGGTGGCGACACCCTGCTGGCACTGGCCGACGGCCTGGGCGGCCACCCCCGCGGCGAGGTCGCTGCGCAGCTGCTGGTCGACACCTGCGAACACCTGTTCCGCAACAGCAAACATCCCGTCCGCGACCCGTTGGCCCTGCTGTGCGGCTGCCTGGAGCGCGCCCACCACGCCATCGTGCGCTTCGGCATGGGCCAGCAGCCGCCCATCGCACCGCGCACCACCGGGGTAGCCTGCCTGGTACAGGACGACCGTGCCTGGTGGTGTCACGTGGGCGACAGCCGGCTGTACCTGTTCCGCGACGGCCAGCTCATCGACCGTACCCGCGATCACAGCCGCCGACGCCAGGTGCCCCACGGGCGCAACGGCGCCGGCAAGCTCACCATCACCCGCTGCCTGGGCGGGCTGAACCTGCCGCCCGACCTGGCCGAGGCCGGCCCCACCGCCCTGCTGCCCGGCGACACCCTGCTGCTCAGCTCGGACGGCTTCTGGAGCCAGTTCGAGCCGGACGAGCTGGCCCGCCGCCTGTACCAGCCGGGTGAACTGGGGGACAATCTGCGCCCCCTGGTCGAGGAGGCCTATCGCAGCGCCCGTCCGCGCAGCGACAACACCAGCGTGGTCGCCCTGCGCTGGTGGTCTGCACAGGCAGCCGACAACACAGCCAACCGTCAGGGGAACGGCACCCCCGCCTAACCCACCGCCAGATAGAGGACCACCCATGCGACCCAGTGGCCGCGCACCGAACCAGATGCGCCAGATCAGCTTCACCCGCAACTTCACCAAGCACGCCGAGGGCTCGGTACTGGTGGCCTTCGGCGACACCCAGGTGATCTGCACCGCCACCGTGGAAGACGGCTCGCCGCGCTGGATGGGCAAGGACGCCAAGGGCGGCTGGGTCACCGCCGAGTACGGCATGCTGCCGCGCTCCACCAACACCCGCATGGGGCGCGAGGCGGCGCGCGGCAAACAGGGCGGACGCACCATGGAGATCCAGCGGCTGATCGGCCGCTCGCTGCGCGCCGCGGTCGACCTGGAGCAGCTCGGCCCGCACACCATCACCGTGGATTGCGACGTCATCCAGGCCGACGGCGGCACCCGCACCGCCTCCATTTCCGGCGGTTTCATCGCCCTGGCCGATGCCGTCGCCACCCTGCTGGAACAGGGTCGCATTCCGGTCAACCCGATCCGTGCCGCCGTCGGCTCGGTATCGGTGGGCATCTACCAGGGCACGCCGGTGCTGGACCTGGACTACGCCGAGGACTGCAATGCCGAGACCGACATGAACGTGGTGATGGACGCCAACGGCGGCTTCATCGAGGTGCAGGGCACGGCCGAGGGTGCGCCCTTCAGCCACGCCGAGATGGCCGCCATGATGCAGCTGGCCGACAAGGGCATCGCCGAGATCATCGCCGCGCAGAAGGCGTCACTGGGCGGCTGACCACCCTGCCCCGCAACGCAAAAGGCCCGCCAATGGCGGGCCTTTTTATTTCACGCCAGCAGCGTGGCCTCAGGGCAGCTTTTGATCGATCAGCAGCTCGGTCACGCCATCGGCACCCACCGCCACCTGCACCGCTTCGCTCTGCAGATCCCCGGGCTGGGCGGTGGGCTGGCCGCCCTTGGCCACGCGGGCCTGCACATTGACCTCGGCGAAACCGGAGATGCGCAGCTGTGGCGCCATGGCTGAGCTGTCGTCCAGCACGACCTCCTCCGGCAGGGTGGCCAGGGTGTAGCGCCCCACCGCCAGCGGCATCGGCGGGCCGGACACGGCACGGGCGAACACGAACAGGGTATCGTCCGGACCCACCTCGGCCAGCAGCGCCGGCGCGATGCGTACCCGCACCCGCACCGCCGCCTCGGCGACCGCCGGCTGGACCGGCTTCAGCTTGGCCAGATCCTCCAGGCTCATACCGGCGGCGACCGCCGCCTGGGCGATCAGGGTGCGCAGCTGCTCGGCCAGCTCCGGCTGCTCGGCCATGGCCGGCAGGGCCTTCATCCAGTGGCCGACAGCGGCCTTGTGATCGCCCTGCTGCTCGGCGGCCTGGCCGGCCAGCCACAGGGCGGTGGGATCGTCCGGCGCAACCGCCAGGGCGCGCAGCACCAGCTCGGCCGGGCGACCGGTCATGTCACCCTCCCGGGTCATGGCCAGCGCGTCCGCCAGCGCCACCAGGGCGGTGGGGTGTTCACCGGCCAGCGCCTGCAGTTTTTCGTAGGCACGCACCGCGTCGGGATAACGGTTCAGCGCCATGTAGCTGCGGCCGAGCATGTACCAGCCGTCCGGATCCTCGGGGGCCTCGGCCAGACGGGCCTCCAGGGTGGCGACCATGTCCTCCACCGAGGCCGGCTCCTTGGCCTCTGCCGCCATCTGCGCCATGGAACCACCGGTACCGGGGCCGGCCACGTCCAGCAGCTGGGGCGAACCCAGCTGCAGGTACAGGCCCAGCGACGCCAGCGGCACCAGGGTGAGCAGCACCAGCAATAACGGCTTGCCGCCGCGACGGCCGCTTTCTCCCCGCTCGGCCAGGTCGGCGGCCAGGCTCAGCTCCAGCTCGGCGCGGGCCTGGGCGAAGGCGTCGGCATCCAGCTCGCCGCTGTCGCGTGCGGCCTCCAGCTCGGCCAGTCGCTCGCGGGCGATGCTGACGTTGAGTTGCTCGCGGTCGGCGGCCGTAGCCTCGCGATTGCGGAAGGCCGGCAACAGCAGCGCCAGCGCGGCCACGATCATGGCCGCGATCAGCAGGGCAAAGATGGTCATGCCTTGGGGTCCTCGTCGCCGCGTAACAAAGCGGCGGCCCGGCGCAGCTGCGCCTCATCAACGGTGACGGCCGTGCGATCGCGGCGACGGCGCAGCAGCCGCAGCAGCAACCAGCCACCGAACACCAGGAACAGGAAAGGGCCGACCCACAACAACAGGGTGCCGGCGGTGACGGGCGGATCGTACAGCACGAAGTTGCCGTAACGGGCCACCATGAAATCCTTGATCTCGCCCTTGCTCTTGCCCTCGCGCACCATGCGATAGGTCTTGTCGCGCAGGTCGCCGGCCAGTTCGGCGTTGGAGTCGGCGATGTTCTGGTTCTGACAGACGGTGCAGCGCAGTTCTTCGGTCAGCTCACGGTACCGGTCCTCCTGCTCAGGGCTGTCGAACTCGCGCACCTCGGCGACGGCCCACACGCCGGCGCTCAACAGCAGGGACAACAACAGCGTCCAACGCATATCAGTTCTCCGCCGCCAGTTGCTTGAGCAAAGGACCGAGATCGGTGGCCCAGACCTGCGGGCTGATGGCGCCGACGAACTTGCGACGGATCACGCCCTGCTTGTCCACCACGAAGGACTCGGGCGCGCCGTACACGCCCCAGTCCACCGCGGCATTGCTGTGCGGATCGACGGCGATGGCGGCATAGGGATTGCCGGCGCGGCGCAGCATGTTCAGCGCATCCTCGCGCTCGTCACGCCAGTTCAGGCCCACGATCAGCACGCCGTGCTCCCGCGACAGGGTCGCCAGGTAACCGTGCTCCTTCCAGCACTCGGGGCACCAGGAGCCCCACACGTTGAGCAGCCACACCTTGCCGAGATAATCGGCCGGGCTGACGGTGTTGCCCGCCACCAGCAGATCCGGCAGGGCGAAGGCCGGCGCCGGCTTGCCGATCAGCGGCGAGGGGATGGCGCGGGTGAAGCCGGGATCGCGCCCGGCCATGTAGATGCCGGCGGTGAGCAGCAGCGCCACCACCAGGAAGCCGATCAGCACACCCCAACGTTTCACGACGCCACCCCGACAGCACCCTTGGCCAGCGCGGCCTCGCGGCTGGCCTGCAGGCGATAGCGACGGTCGGTGGCACTGACCAGGCCGCCCAGCACCATCAGCACGCCGCCGAACCAGATCCAGCGCACGAAGGGCTTGTGATAGACCCGCAGCGCCCAGGCGCCGTCGTCACCCAGGGGCTCGCCCAGTGCCACGAACAGGTCTCGGGTCACGCCGGCGTCGATGGCCGCTTCGGTCATCGGCATCGGCTGGGCACGGTAGACGCGCTTCTCCGGCCACATCTCCGCCACCAGCTTGTCTTCATGGGTGACCGTCACGTGGCCGCGATCGGCGTGGTAGTTGGGACCCTCGCGCCCCTCCACGCCGTGGAAGGCGAAGTGGTAGCCGGCCAGGTCGTAGCTGTCGCCCGGCGCCAGGCGGATGTCCTTCTCGGTGCTGTACAACGAGGTCAGGGTGACCCCCACCGCGAACACCGCGATGCCCACATGGCCCAGGGTCATGCCCCAGAAGCCGCGCGGCACGCTGCCCAGCTTGCGACCGCCCTGCAGGCGATCACGCACCGCCTGCACGCTGACGCCCAGCACCCAGAAGGCAATCAGCAGGCCCAGCGAGGCCTTCCAGTAGTACTCGGGCATCAGCAGGGCCGGCACCGCCAGCGCCAGCACCACCGCGATCACCGCCGGCCAGCGCAGCACGGCGAGCATGCGGCCGGCGCTGTCGTGCTTCCAGCGCGCGGTAGCGCCGAAGCCGATCATCAGCCCCAGCGGCACGGCGAACACCACGAACATGAAGTTGAACCAGGGGAAGCCCACCGACAGCTTGCCGATCTGCAACGACGGGAACAGGAAGTTCAATGCGTCCACCAGCAGCGGCGCCAGGGTGCCGAGCAGCACCATGGCGGCGATCACCACCAGCAGCAGGTTGTTGATCAGCAGGCCGAACTCCCGCGACAGCAGTTCGAAGCGCACATCGCTCTTCACCTCCGCGGCACGCAGCGTATACAGCGCCAGCGCGCCACCCACGGTGATCAGCAGGAAGATCAGGATGAACAGGCCACGCTCAGGATCAGCGGCAAAGCTGTGCACCGAGGTCAGTACGCCGGAGCGCACCAGGAAGGTGCCGAGCAGCGACAGCGAGAAGGCGAAGATGGCCAGCAGCACGGTCCACGCCTTGAAGGCGCCGCGCTTTTCAGTCACCGCCAGCGAGTGCATCAGCGCGGTGCCCACCAGCCAGGGCATGAAGGAGGCGTTCTCCACCGGATCCCAGAACCACCAGCCGCCCCAGCCCAGTTCGTAGTAGGCCCACCAGGAGCCCAGGGTGATGCCACCGGTCAGGAACAGCCAGGCCACCGTGGTCCAGGGGCGCGACCAGCGCGCCCAGGCCGCATCCAGGCGACCGCCCAGCATGGCGGCGATGGCGAAGGCGAAGGGCACCACCAGACCCACGTAACCCATATAGAGCATGGGCGGATGGATGGCCAGGCCCAGGTCCTGCAGCAGCGGGTTCAGGTCACGCCCTTCCGCCGGCGCCGGCACGATGCGGTCGAAGGGGTTGGAGGTGAACAGCATGAACAGGATGAAGCCAATGGCGACCAGCCCCATCACGCCGATCACTCGTGCCGCCATGTCACGCGGCAGACGGTTGCTGGTCAGGGTCACCGCGCCGGTCCACAGCGACAGGGTCAGCCCCCACAGCAGCAGCGAACCCTCGTGGGCGCCCCACACCGCAGTGATCTTGTAGAGCAGCGGGGTGGCGGTGTTGCCGTTCTGCGACACGTAGTAGACGCTGAAATCGTCGCCGACGAAGGCCGCCACCAGGCAGCCGAATGACACCAGCATGAACAGCAGCTGGGCGCGGGCCGCGGGTGCCGCCAGGGCCATCAGGGTGCGGTTGCGGGTCTGCGCGCCGACCAGCGGAAACACCGACTGCACCACCGCCATGACCAGCGCCATGATCAGCGCAAAGTGACCGATCTCCGGGATCATAGCGGCTGGCTCTGGGCGTCACGCATCTTGGCCGAACCTTCCTGGTGACCCTTGGCCAACGCCTCGGCCACCTCGGGCGGCATGTACTCCTCGTCGTGCTTGGCCAGCACCTCGTCGGCCATGAAGATGCCGCCGGGGCCCATCTTACCCTGGGCGATCATGCCCTGCCCTTCCTTGAACAGGTCAGGCAGGATGCCGGTGTACTGCACCGGCACGCGACGCTTCTCGTCGGTGACCACGAAGGTCACGGTCAGGTCGGAGCCCATGCGCTTGAAGCTGCCGGCCTCCACCAGGCCGCCGAGGCGGAAGTTGCGATCCAGCGGTGCCTTGCCCTCGGCCACCTCGGTGGGCGAGAAGAAGTAGGACAGGTTGCCCTGCATGGCATTGAGCACCAGCGCGATGGTGGCACCCAGGGCGATCATGCCCCCGAGCAGGAAGATGAAACGTTTCTGTCTGGCCTTCATTGCTTGACCTCTGCCGCACTCATGCGGGCAACTCGCGCCACTCGTTTGAGTGCCGCCTTACGACGACCACGGAGCATCAGCGGTTCGGCGATCATCAATACCGCCGTGACCCCGAACGAACCCCACACATACAGGGCGTAGCCGCCCATCTCGAAAAAAGTCTGTAACGCGCTCATGCCCGCCCCTCGTTCACCAGTTGCTGGGCCCAACTGCTGTTGCGCTCGCGCTCCAGGATGATGGAGCGCACCCGGCTGAATGCCGTGGCAAAGGTATAGGCCCAGAAACCCAGCGCCATGATCAGCATGGCGTAGAGCATCACCGTGGTCATGGACGATTCCTTGCGGAAATTTATCGTCGAGCCCTGGTGCAGGGTGTTCCACCACTCCACCGAGTAATAAATGATCGGGATGTTCACCACCCCCACCAGCACCAGGATGGCGCCGGCGCGGTCGGCGCGGCGGGTGTCCTCGATGGCCGAGGTCAGCGCGATGTAGCCGATGTACAGGAACAGCAGGATCAGTTCCGAGGTCAGGCGCGCGTCCCACACCCACCAGGTGCCCCACATCGGCTTGCCCCAGAAGGCCCCGGTCCACAGCGCCACGAAGGTGAACATGGCGCCGGTGGGCGCCAACGCCTGGGTCATCATGGCCGACAGGCGGGTGTTGAAGACCAGCCCCAGCGCGGACCAGAACGCCATCACCATATAGATGAACATGGACATCCAGGCCGCCGGCACATGCACGAAGATGATGCGGTAGCCCTCGCCCTGCTTGTAGTCGGTGGGGGCCACGAAGAAGCTCAGGTACAGGCCCACCGCAATCAGCAGCACCGCGCTCCAGGTAAACCACGGCTGCAGGCGCCCGGTCAGCGGATAGAAGGTCGCCGGCGAGGAAAACTTGAACCAGTTGATCAGACGAGAACTCAAAGCAAATCCTGCGATATCGCGATTTCGGCCCCGGCACGGGACGCATTAAAAACCCACCAGTGGGCGTTGCGGTCAAGCCGCGCAAGCCTACCGGAGTGGGACCCCCCAGGCAAAGCCAGGTTCCCCGCCCCTTGGTGCGTGATAACCCCGGCCGGCGGCGGATAACCGCGCCCCGGGTAGGACTATTCCGCTGACACCCGCAGCGCCGCCGCGGTAGCCAGCGGCGCCAGGAACAGGGCCGCGATGCCGATGGCCCCCAGCAGGTACAGGTGGCTCTCGCCGCCCAGCCCGGAGATGTGGGCCTCCACCGCGCCGGCACCGAAGATCAACACCGGGATGTACAGCGGCAACACCAGCAGTGACACCAGCACCCCGCCACCTCTCAATCCAAGCGTCAGGGCCGCGCCGATGGCGCCGATCAAACTCAAGGCGGGCGTGCCCAGCAGCAGCGAGATCAGCAGCACCCCCAGGGCGTCGCCCGCCAGATCGTACTGCAGCCCCAGCAGCGGGCCGATCACCACCAGCGGCAGGCCGGTCACCAGCCAGTGGGCGGTGATCTTGCCCAGCACCAGCAGGGATACCGGCTGTGGCGCCAGCAGCATCTGTTCCAGGGTGCCGTCGGCGTGATCCACCGCGAACAGCCTTTCCAGCGCCAGCATGCTCGCCAGCAGCGCCGCCACCCACACCACGCCCGGCGCGATCTCGCGCAGGGTGTTGGGCTCCGGACCGATGCCCAGCGGGAACAGGCTGACCACGATGACGAAGAAGAACAGCGCGGTGAACAGGTCGGCCCGATGCCGCATGGCCAGCATCAGGTCGCGCTTGACGATCCAGGCAAAGACTTTAAACATGAGTCAGTCCCGCCAGCCCAGCTTGAGACGCTTGACGATGCCGTCGGTGAGCGGCACCTCCTGGTGGGTGGTCAGCACCACCATGCCGCCGCCCGCCACGTGCTCGCGGATCACCTGCTGCAGCAGTTCCACCGCACCCTTGTCCAGCGCCACGAAGGGCTCGTCCAGGATCCACAGCGGCGCGCGGTTGACCAGCAGCCGGGCCAGCGCCACGCGGCGCTGCTGACCCTGCGACAGCACCTTGGTCTCCAGGTCCTCGTGGCCGTCCAGGCCGATGCGGCCCAACGCCGCCCAGGCCTGCTGCTCGGTAATCGGGAAGCCATCCAGCACGCTGCTCACCTGCAGGTTCTCCACCGCTGTCAGGTCGCCCTTGATGCCGTTCTTGTGGCCCAGGTAGAGCAGGTCGCGGGCGAAGTCCTCACGTAACGAGCGGATATCCTCGCCATTCCAGCGGATCTCGCCGTCCTCGGGGCGAATCAGCCCGCACAGGGCGCGCAGCAGGGTGGTCTTGCCGCTGCCGTTGTGACCGTGCACGTACAGCAGCTCGCCGGCGTCCAGGGCAAGGTCGAGATCGGCGAACAGCCGCCGGTCGCCGCGCATGCAGGAGAGTTGGTGAACGTGGAGCATCTGGTCGCCAATCGGGTACGAAGCCACCGATTGTACAGCAGCGCCCCGCGGCAGCCGACCGGCCGTCACGCTTGCGGCTAGAATGGCCCCAGCCCATCAGGAGGAATCACCCATGCCCAAGACCTTGGCGCCGCGCATCGTGCTGGCCAGCGGCAATCCCGGCAAGGCCCGCGAGATCGCCCAGCTGCTGTCCGATCACCAGGTGGAGGTGCTCAACCAGTCCGCCTTCAACGTGGTGGAGGTGGAGGAGACCGGCCTGACCTTCGTCGAGAACGCCATCCTCAAGGCCCGCAACGCCGCCGCCCACAGCGGCCTGCCGGCCATCGCCGACGACTCGGGACTGGAGGTGGATGCGCTGAACGGCGCCCCCGGCATACACTCGGCCCGCTACGCCGGCCCCGACTGCTCGGACGCGGACAACAACGCCAAGCTGCTGGATGCCCTGCGCGACATCCCCGAGGCCGAGCGCAGCGCCCGCTTCCAGTGCCTGCTGGTGTACCTGCGCCACGCCGAGGACCCCACCCCAGTGATCGTGCAGGGGACCTGGGAGGGGCGCATCCTCACCGCACCGCAGGGCGACAACGGCTTCGGCTACGACCCGCTGTTCTTCGTGCCCGACCTGGGCATGAGCTCGGCCGAGCTGCCGGCCGACACCAAGAACCGCCTCAGCCATCGCGGCCAGGCGCTGCGCGGCCTGCTGGCCGCCTTTGCATCCGCGGACCACTGACCGGCGACCACACGGACACACGCTCATGCGTTACATCGCAGCACTCTGCGGCATCGTCCTGTTGACCGGCTGTGTATCGAACCCCGGTTACCAATACGACCCCAACGAACAGATCCTCCACGGGGTGGTTCTGGCCAAGCAGGCAATTACGGACCCGAACCAACTGCTGGCCATGGAAAACGAGGCCGCGCGGCAACGTAACGCGCTGGTGTTGCAGCAGGCACAGGTGATCGGTGCGGGCGCCGTGGAAACCCTAGGCGCCATCCTCATCATCAACATGCTGGGGCTGCCGGCGGGCGATGTAACGCTTCAGGGTCTACCCACGGCCTATACCGTCAACACCACCGAGGGTCGCACCGTGCAAGTCCTCAGCCACTACAGCGGCTTCACCACCGGGCAATGCGTGAAGTTGTTCATCAGCCCGGATGTGGAACGCTATCCACCACGCATGGCGCACGGCTTCGAATGCGCGCCCAAGGCCTGAGGCGACGATTCAGTCGCGGCGCAGCAGCAAGCCGCCGATCAGCAGCAGCAGCGCCAACCCTGCCGCCAGCCAGTCGCCCAGCCGCACATAGGGCGTGGCGCCGGCGCGGGGCGTGATCAGGCCCTGCAGCAGGTCGGTCTCGAACTGCGGTGAGCGCACCACCACCTCGCCACGGGGGCCGATGATGGCGGAGATGCCGGTATTGGTGGCGCGCAGCAGGTAGCGACCGGTCTCGGCGGCGCGCATGCGGGCCATGGCCATGTGCTGGTGGGGCGCCAGCGAGTCACCGAACCAGGCGTCGTTGCTGGCGTTCACCAGGAAGGCCGCCTGCGGCAGCGCCAGGTTGACCTCGCGGCCGTAGGCGTCCTCGTAGCAGATGCCGATGCCCGCCTCGCGGCCGGCCAGGGTCAGCACCGGTGGCCGCGCCCGGTCGCCGGCGCTGAAGGACGACAGCGGGATGGCCAGCAAATCGGTGACCGGCTTTAGCAACTCGGCGAAGGGCACAAACTCGCCGAACGGCACCAGGTGGCGCTTGGCGTACATGTCGCGCCCACCGACGCCCAGCTGCAGCATGGCGTTGAAATAGCGGCCGTCCGGCTCCAGCACCGGGACGCCCAGCAGGATGTCCTGGCCACGTGAGCGTGCCAGTTCATCCAGCGGCTGCAGCAGCTGTTCCTCCACCCGGTGCGCATACGCCGGCACCGCCGTCTCCGGCCAGATGACCAGCCTGGCACCACCGACCTTCTCGGTCAGTTCCAGATAGCGGCGCAGGGTGGGCAGGAACATGTCCGCCTGCCATTTCTGGTCCTGGGGGATGTTGCCCTGGGCGATGGCCACCGGTATGGGCTCGCCGTCCTCCCGGGTGAAGTCGACCTCGGCCAGCAGCAGGCCCAGCGCCCAAAGCAGCACCACCAGCAGCAGCGGCACCAGGCGTAGCTGCAGCAGCGACAGCACCGTGACCATCACCAGCAGCGACAGCAGGTAGACCCCACCCACCGGCGCCCAGCCCAGCAGCGGGCTGTCCACCATGGCGGCGCCAAGGTTGAGCCAGGGGAAACCGGTGAACAGCCAGCCGCGCAGCCACTCCATCAGCACCCATGCGGCCGGTGCGATGAACCACAGCCGGTTCATGTCGCCGAGCGCCAGGCGCACCGCCAGCCAGCCGGCGGCGCCGTAGTACAGCGCCATGATCATCACCAGCAGCACATTGAGCAGCACCCCGGCCGGGATGCCGCCGCCGCTGTAGATGCCCACGCTGATGGTCAGCCAGTAGACGCCACCGCCCATCAGCCCCAGGCCGAACAGCCAGCCGGTGAAAAAGGCCTGCCCCGGGGTGGCGTGACGCCACAGCATGACCAGCACCGCTGGCGCCAGCAGCGCCAGCGGCCAGACATCGAAGGGGGCAAAGGCACCGACCGTGGCCAGGCCGGCGAGCAGGGCGATCAACCAGCCCATGGGGCGGGCGGCACTGATATCGGCACCCCGAAACGGCGCGCTCCAGCTAACAGACATGAATCCAGTTTTCCGTATGACCAGGATGGCGGTTGTGCCGGGCAGCGACCGCGGCCGCTATCTTGTCCCAGCAGACCCCGGCCTGGCGAGCCCCGCCGACATGCGCCTTCAGGCGGCGGCGTGCCAGCCGAGTTCCGCCGCCCGCGCCCGCGCCTGTGCCGGCACGTCGGTGGCGATGAAGTGCTTGTGCAGCATCTGCACGCCCAGCAGGTGGTTGATCTGCGCGTCCATGCGGTTGCGGTCGCCCAGCGGCGTGTTCGGGTCGTCGTGCAGGCGCATCAGCTCCTGCACGCCCTGCGGGTCGAGCAGGCCGGTGGCGATCAGCGCCTGCGGCTCCAGGTACTCCTCGGCCAGCGCGTTCATGGCTTGCTGCTTGGCCTGATCGGTGTGCGCGGGCGGCGCCATGAAGGCGAACTTCTCGCGCTTGTACAGCACCTCGGGCAGCACGCCCTTCATGGCCTCGCGCAGCACGTACTTCTCGATACGCCCCTTGATGCGCAGCGACGGCGGCAGCTTGGCAGCATACTCGGCCAGGTGATGGTCGAGGAACGGCGGCCGTGCCTCCATGGAGTTGGCCATGTCCACCCGGTCGCCGCCCCAGGTGAGGATCTGGCCTTCCAGCATGGTCTTGATCCACACGTACTGGGCCTTGTCCAGGGCATGCCGGCCCTTCAGCTTGTCGGCGTCGAACTGCTCGGCGATGGCCGCGCCCGGGTCGTAGCCGACCAGCTGTTCGCGGTAGGCCGGGTTGAGCAGCTCGTTGACGTGCTCGCCGGCGGCCAGCCAGGGCTGCAGGCAGCTTGGGGTGAAGCCCACCTTGGCCTCCAGCGCGGCGTTGTGCACCGCGGTCTCGGCCAGCATGGCGCCTTTGAACAGCTTGTTGTTCTGCTCCAGCATCGCCTGCCACTCGGCGCGCTCGCCGGCCGGCATGTCATCCAGGCCGTGCATGAACAGGTCGCGGCGGAACGCCGGGTAGCCGCCAAAGAGTTCGTCGGAACCCTCGCCGGTCACCACCACCTTGTAACCGGCCTGGTTGACGTGGCGGCTCATCAGCAGCTTGGCCACGCCCAGGGTGTTGTAGATGGTGCGCTCGGTGTGCCAGACGGTCTCTTCGAAGTTGTCGTACAGGTGGCTGCCCGACAGCATCATCACGTCCTGGTCGGCACCCACCGACGCGGCCATCTCGCGGGCGATGGGCGTCTCGTCGTAGGCCTTGTCATCAAAACCGATGGTGAAGGCCTTCACCGCCGACTGCTGGCTGGCGGACGACAGCCCCAGGATGGAACAGGAGTCGATGCCGCCGGACAGGTAGCAGGCGACGGGCACGTCGGCCTCCAGGCGGTGCTGCACTGCGCTGATCAGCTGCTCGCGCACGCCCTCGATCCACGGCTGCTCGTCGCCGGGCTCGCCGCGCTCGGCCAGCAGCGGGAAATCCATGTCCCAGTATTCCTGCTCGCTGATCTGCAGCCGGCCGTCACGGCGCTGGATACGCACCATGTGGCCTGGCTTGACCTGGTGGATGCCGGCGAAAGCGGTGGTACCGGGCACGATGGTCTGCATCAGCTGGTGGTAGAGGCCGGCCGGGTCGAAGTCGCGGGGCACGTCCGGGTGGGCGAACAGCACCTTCAGTTCGGAGCCGAACACCACGCCGTCGCGGGTCTCGCACCAGTACAGCGGCTTGATGCCGAAACGGTCACGCACCAGGGTCAGGCTGTCGTCGTCCCTGTCATAGAGAGAAAAGGCGAACTCGCCGCGCAGGTGCGGCAGGGTGCCGGCCATGCCGTAGCGCGGGTAGAGATGCATGATCATCTCCGAGTCGCTCTTGGTGTTGAAGCGCGCGCCACGCGACACCAGGTCGGCGCGGATGCGTTTGTAGTCGTACAGCTCGCCGTTCTTGGCCAGCATCAGCCGGCCGTCGTCGGAGACGAAGGGCTGGCGGCCGCGGTCCTCGTCCAGGTCGATGATGGACAGCCGCGCATGGCTCATGCCGATACCGGCACCGCGCTGCCAGCCAAAGCCATCCGGGCCGCGGTGGTACTGGATGGCGGCCATGGCCACCAGGGTGTCGGGATCGACCGGCTTGTCGCGGTCGGCGTAGATGAATCCGGCTATGCCACACATATCTTTAGTTGAAACTCTTCAGTAGGGCCGCCAGCAGGGCCATGCGCACGAATACGGCGCCGCGGGCCTGGGCGAAATACCAGTTATGGGGGGTGTCATCGAGGTCGCGGTCCAGCTCGTCGCCGCGCGCCAGCGGGTGCATGACGATGGCGCCGGGCTTGAGCGGCGAGGCCTTGGACAGGCGGTAGCGCGTGCCGTGGTTCTCGAATGAATCGCCGATCCAGGCGATGGCGTTGATGTAGACCACGTCCATGGCCGGCAGCTCGGCATCCAGTTGGTCGGTGACGCGGATGTTCAGCCCGGCCTCGGTCAGCTCCTCGCGCTGGCCCTCGTCGAACGGCTCGGCCACGTCGGTGACGATCACCAGTTCGGCGATGCCCGGCGCGAACTGCGCCAGGAACAGCAGCAGGCTGCGCACGGTACGCATGCGACCGGGCACACCGATGATGCAGATGCGCACCCGCTGCTCCGGCGCTACCTGCTCGGGCTTGGCCAGATCGGGCCGCCACTTGAGGATGGTGTAGATGTCCGCCATCGCCTGGGTGGGGTGCTCGTCGATGCCGTTGCCGCCGTTGACGATGGGGATGCGCAGGCCTTCGAGCATCTCGTACACCGCGCGCTCGTCGGTGTCGCGCAGCACCACCAGGTCGCCGTAGTGGTTGAGCATCTCCGCCACGTCGTACAGCGACTCGCCCTTGGCGATGCCGGTGGTGGCCGGATCGGTGATCGACATGATGTCGCCGCCGAGGCGATGCCAGGCACTCTCGAAGGACAGCCGGGTGCGGGTGCTCGGCTCGTAGAAGGCGCTGATCAGGATCTTGCCGGTCAGCGGCCGGCTGATCAGCTGCGGCTGGGTCTCGTAACGCGCCGCCAGGCGGCACAGCTGCACCAGCTGCTCGCGGCTGAACTGGCGCGCCGACACCACCGGGCGGTGCACCAGTTCCAGCAGCGGCACCAGGTCTTCCGGCACCGCCTGCAGCAGGTCGCGGGGCCGTTCGAAACCCTGGGTATCCAGCTGCGGCTCTTCCACCGGCTGGGTCAGTTGGGGGTCGAGTGTTTTCACCACAAAGTGTCCTTGTTGCGATCCTTGAACCACAGGCCGATCAGCACCAGCGGCGCCAGCACGGTCAGTGCCAGCGCGCTGTAGATGAGCAGCGTCAGTCCGTCGATGGAGAGGGTCATGCGACCTCCTGGCCGGCGGCCAGTTGTCGCCAGGCGAAGTCCCGCGGCGCCAGCCAGGTGGTCAGCAGCAGCACGGTCATGGAGACGGCGGCGGAGATCAGCGCCGCCACGTAGAAGCCGATCAGGAAATAGCCGGCCAGGCCTGCGCCGGTGCCCAGCAGCATTGCCAGGGTCGCGCCAGTCGGGTTCACCCTGCGCCAGTACAGGCCGGCGGCGATGGGCCAGATGGTACTGGCAACGAAGGCGCCTGTGAAATACAGCAGTTCCGCCAGGGTGGTCAGCCGCGGCAGGCACAGCAGCCAGGTCAGCACGCCCAGGCCCAGCACCACCAGACGCGCCGCCTTGGCCAGCTCCGCCTGGCTGGCCCGCGGCCGCAGGTGGCCGCGGTAGATGTCCTGCAGCACCAGGTCGGAGGTGGCGGCCAGCAGCGAGTCCAGGCTGGAGGCCAGCGCCGCGAACACCAGCACGAACACCAGCGCCGCACCGCCGGCACCGAGCAGCTCGGCCGCCACCAGCGGTCCCACCATGTCGCCGGCCGGCACGTTCAGGCCCAGCGCCGGCACCGACAGCGCCAGGAAGCCGGCGACGATGGGCACCGGGGTCCAGAAGATGCCCGCCAGCGCGTAGGCCTTGAAGCCCACCCCTTCGCGGAAGGCGAAGGCACGGCTCCACCACACGTTGGAATGGAAGATCTCGCCGATGCCGAACAGCAGGTTGTTGAACAGGAACATGATGGCGGCGGGGAACAGCAGGTTCAAAAGCTGCGGCCGCTCCGCCAGCACCGCCTGGTGCATGTCCGCCACGCCCACCCGGTCGAGCACCAGGAAGGCCAGCAGCACAAGGCCGAACAGGATGATCAGCGTCTGGATGAAGTCGGTGCCGATCACCGCACGCAGGCCGCCGAGCAGGGTATACAGCACGCAGATGCCGAGGATCACGCTCATGCCGATGCGGTAGTCGATGCCGGTCAGCGCATGGATCAACACGCCGCCGGCCATGCCCAGGCTGACCAGCCAGCCGAGGCCGTAGAACAGTGATATCCCCAGGAACACCCGCCAGGCGGTCTTGCCGTAGCGCAGCCGCACGAAGTCGCCGCTGGTGTAGCCGCCCGGCATCAGCGCGCGGATGCGCCGCGCCAGCGGCGCGAACAGCAGCAGCCCCACCGAGCCCAGCGAGTAACCGACCATGCCCCAGATGCCCATCTGCAGCGCCAGCTGCGGCGCCGCCATGGTGGTGTTGCTGGTCACCCAGGTGGCCATGGCGGTGGCGGTGCCCAGCGCCAGGCCGACCTTGCGCCCGGCCAGCATGTAGCCGTCCAGGCCCTTGGCGCGGCGGCCGAACCACCAGCCCAGCCACACCCACAGCAGGCTGAAGGCGGCCAGGATCATCGCGCCGGTGGCCGGAGCCAGCACGGCGTCGGCGACCGGGCTGCTCACGCCAGCACGCCCTCGATCTCGGCAATGAATTCACTGGTATCCAGCACCCGCGCGTAACGATCTTTCATGGTGGTGATGGTGGCGTTCTGCAGTTCCGGCGTCACCGTGGCGATGGCATCGGAGATCAGCGTGACGTAAAAACCCAGGTCGCAGGCGTCACGCACCGCGGTGCTGACACACTCGTTGCTGTACACGCCGACGATGACCAGGCCGGTGATACCCATGTTGCGCAGCACGTATTCCAGGTTGGTGGCATTGAACACGCCGCTGGCGGTCTTGTTGATGACAATCTCGTCACCCACCGGCGCCACCTGCGGCAGGATCTCGGCCTCCTTGGAGCCCGGTGCGGCGTGCAGCTTGAGACGCTTGTGGCCGGGGCCGCGATCACGACCGTCCTGGGTCAGCGACTGGATGCGGGTGTGGATCACCTCCAGCCGGTTGGCGCGGAAGCAGTCCTGCAGACGCCGTACATTCGGCAACACATGCTTGTCGAGGCGATCGAAATAATAGGCCTGCGCCTCCGGCGGCACCCCGGCGGCCTCGGCATCGGCGAACACCCCGAACCCCGGCTCGGCATCCAGGTACTGCAGGTCGATGCACAGCAGCGCGGTGTTGTGATGCTCCAGCGACTGGGTGAGCCCGGCCGCCTCGGTGATGCCGTCGCGGTAGACGTCGGCCAGCGGGTCGATATTCAGATAGGGGTCAGTCCCGTTGGCGGGTCTGGATTCGTCGGTCATGGGGATGTCCTCAGGACGCCAGGCGGTAAAGGGTGTTGAGCAGCACGTTGGCGCCCGCTTCGATGTCGGACCAGGCGGTCCACTCCGCCGCCGAGTGGCTGCGGCCTTCCTTGCTCGGCACGAACACCATGCCGGCCGGCGCGATGCGCGCCAACTGCTGGGTATCGTGGGCGGCACCGCTGGGCATGCGGCGCTGGCTCAGCCCCAGGTCCGTGGCGCAGGCCGCCACGGTCTCGATCACCAGCGGGTCGCAGGCCACCGGTTCGATACGGCTGACCACCTCGAAGTCGAACATCAGCTCGCGGCGCCGGGCGATGGCGAACAGGGTGCGACGGAAGGCGTCGGCCAGTTCCAACAGCACCTTGGGGTCGGTGTCGCGCATCTCCAGCGCGAAGTGCGCCTCGCCGGGCACCACGTTGGCAGCGCCGGGCAGCAGCTCCACGCGGCCGATGGTGGCCACGCTGCGCGGGCCGCCGTGCTCCTCCAGGATGCGGTCCACCTCGACGGCGAACTCGGCCAGGCCGCGCATGGCGTCACGGCGCAGCGGCATGGGGGTGGTGCCGGCGTGGTTGGCCTGGCCCTGCAGGCGCACCTCCCAGCGTTGCAGGCCGGTGATCGCCTCCACCACGCCGATGCTGGTGTGGTCATGATCCAGCACCGGCCCCTGTTCGATATGCAGTTCGACGAAGGCGTGGATGCTGGCCGGATCGCGCTGGGCGTCCAGCGCCGCCATGGCGTCCAGGCCCTGCGCCGCCAGTGCCTCCACCAGGGTCACCCCGGCCAGGTCGGCGGCGGCATGAATGGATTCAGGGGTCAGCCGACCGGTCATCGCCTGGGAACCGAACATGCCGCCGAAGCGGCCCTCCTCGTCGCTGAAGGCCACCAGTTCCAGCGGCCGGCGCAGTGCCACGCCCTGCTCCTTGAGACTGCGCAGGGCCTCCAGGCCACACAGCACGCCCAGCGCACCGTCCAGGTGGCCGGCGCCGGGCACGGTGTCGATGTGGGAGCCGGTCATCACGCTGGGGCTGCTGCCGTCCCAGCCGAGCCGACCATGCAGGTTGGCCGCGCCATCCTGGTGGAAGTCCAGCCCGGCCGCCTCGATGCGCTCGCGCAGCCAGGCGCGGCCGGCCATGTCGCCCTCGCTGAAGGCGGTGCGGTAGATACCCTGGTCGCTGCAACGACCGATGGCCGACAGCGCCTCGACGTCGGCCCGCAGGCGGGCGAAATCCACCTCCAACAAATCAGTCATTGTCCGTCTCCCGGACCCAGCCCCACAGGATCAGCCCCAGGGTGGCGAGAAACACCGTCGCCCCAACCCCGAACAGCCCCCAGGTACGGGCCGCGTCGTGGTGCTGCACGCTGACCTGCACGGGCGCGGACCAGGACAGTTCGTCAGCATCCAGCGGGCTCAGCCGAAAGTAGTAATCCCCGTCGGGCAGACCAGTGCGCAGGCTGGCGCTGTCGGTGCCGCGATAGAGATCGCGGGGATTCGTGAACTCGGGATCGGCGGCCCGCTGCAGTGCCACCGGGCGGCCATCAAGCGACCAGTTCAGCTGCACCACGCCGTCGGTCGACAGGGTGCGGTCGGCGTCGAGCACTGCGGACACAGCAACCAACGGGATCAGGGTCCAGAGGACCATGATCAGGCCGGCGGCGCGGCCGGCCGGCCCCCGTGACATAGCGGGTTTGGTGCGAGTGATGACGAACACCTGAAATCGACTGAATTGTTTCGCATGCTAAACAATCTGGCGATGCTTTTCAGCCGGACAGCTCATAAATACCAACAAATACGTGGGATTCGGCCGGAAAATCGTTTCGCGTCGGGAACAATCAATTGCCTGGAGTCGTGCGGGCTGCTGGAACAATTTCTGGCACAGCTTGGCGCACTGCCGCCCCGGGAGCAGCGTCAGTCGCGCAGCTATCTGCAACGCATCGCGCAGATGATGAACGCCGAGGACATCGACGCGGCACCGGTGCTGGCCAGCGGCGGCCTGATGGCCACGCCGGAGGCCGTGGTGGAGGTAACGGCGCAGGCCATCGGACCTGCAGCGGAAGACACGCCTCAGGCAGGCGGCGCACTCGGCGGGACGTCGGCGGACTGATTGTCGGCCTCGGGCAGCGGCTCCAGCCGCTCCACCACCAGCAGTCGCACCTTGCGGCTGTCGGCGCGCAGCACGTGGAAGCGCAGCCCGGCCATGTCGACCCGCTCGCCGCGCTTGGGCATGCGCCCCAGACGGTTCACCACCAGGCCGCCGATGGTGTCGAAGTCGCTGCTGTCGAAGTCGGTGCCGAAGAACTCGTTGAACTCGTCGATGTCGGTGTGCGCCTTGACGGTGTACTCGCGCTCCGAGCGCTTGAGGATGAAGGCACCCTCGTCGAAGTCGTGCTCGTCCTCGATCTCGCCGACGATCTGCTCCAGCACGTCCTCGATGGTCACCAGGCCGGCGGCGGCGCCGTATTCATCCACCACGATGGCCATGTGGTTGCGGCTGGCGCGGAACTCCTTGAGCAGTACGTTGAGGCGCTTGCTCTCCGGCACGAAAACCGCCGAGCGCAGCACGTCACGGATGTTGAAGCGCCTGGCGCGGTCGCCGCAGAACTGCAGCAGGTCCTTGGCCAGGATGATGCCCACCACCTCGCCGCGATCGTCGCCGATCACCGGCAGCCGCGAATGGGCGGACTCGATGACCATCGGGATGATCACCTCCAGCGGGTCGTCACGGCGTACCGCGGACATCTGGGCACGGGGGATCATGATGTCGCGCACCTGCAGGTCGGACACCTGCAGCACCCCCTCCATCATGGCCAGGGCCTCGCCGTCGAACAGGTCGCTGTTCCTAGCCTCGCGGAGGATTTCCACCACCTCGGCCTTGCTGCTCGGTTCATTGCCGAAGCGGCTGAAGATCTTCTCCAGCCAGGACTTGGACGATGAACCGTTACTCGTTCGGTCGCTGCTCATGACTCCGTCACAACTTCATAGGGATCAGGGAAATGCAGACCTGCAAGAATCGTGCGCTCCAGCGCCTCCATCTCGTCGGCCTGGTCGTCTTCGATATGGTCATAGCCCAGCAGGTGCAGCACGCCGTGCACCGTCATGTGGGCCCAGTGCGCCTCGGCGCTCTTGCCCTGTTGCTGTGCCTCGCGCTGCACCACCGGCGCGCAGATCACCAGATCGCCGATCAGGTCCATGTCAACGCCGGGCGGCGCCTCGAAGGGAAAGGACAGCACGTTGGTGGGCTTGTCCATGCCGCGATACTCATTGTTGAGCTGCCGGCTCTCGGCCTCGTCGACCACCCGCACCACCAACTCGGCATCGTCACGACGACCTTCCAGCGCGGCCTCGGCCCAGCGCTGGAAGCGACTAGCGGGAGGTATCTCGTCGGCCTCGCTGGCCAGTTGCAGTTCCACCACGATGGCCATCAGAGACTGTCCGCTTCCTTGCTGAGGTCGAAGGCATCGTAGGCGCGCACCACCCGCTGCACCAGCGGGTGTCGCACCACGTCGCGGGCACTGAAGAAGGTGAAGCTGATGCCTTCCACGTCGGACAGGATCTCCACCGCCTGGCGCAGCCCGGACAGGGCACCGCGGGGCAGATCCACCTGGGTGACGTCGCCGGTGCACACCGCGGTGGAGCCGAACCCTATACGAGTCAGGAACATCTTCATCTGCTCGGGCGTGGTGTTCTGCGCCTCGTCGAGGATGATGAAGGCCTCGTTGAGGGTGCGACCGCGCATGTAGGCCAGCGGCGCGACCTCGATGACGTTGCGCTCGATCAGCTTGTGCACCCGCTCGAAGCCGAGCATCTCGTACAGGGCGTCGTACAGCGGACGCAGGTAGGGGTCGATCTTCTGCGACAGGTCGCCGGGCAAAAAGCCCAGCCGCTCGCCGGCCTCCACCGCCGGGCGCACCAGCAGGATGCGGCGCACCTCGTCACGCTCCAACGCATCCACCGCGCAGGCCACAGCCAGATAGGTCTTGCCGGTACCGGCCGGACCGACGCCGAAGTTGATGTCGTGGCTGATGATGCGGCGGATGTACTGGGCCTGGCTGGGGCCGCGTGGGCGCACCCGCGAACGGCGGGTCTTGAGCTGGACCTCCTCCTCGTCAGCCGCCTCACCCTCCAACAGGGATTCCACGCCCGACTCCTGCAGGTACAGGTGCACCTTGGCCGGCGTCAGCGGCTCCTCGGCGGCGTGGGCGTACAGGTCGCGAAGCACCTCGCCGCCGGCCTGCACCGCGGCTTGTTCGCCCAGCAGGCGGAAGCTGTTGCCGCGATTGCTGATCTCGATGCCGAGACGGCGCTCGATCTGGCGCAGGTGCTCGTCGAGCTGGCCACAGACATTGCGCAGGCGCTCGTTGTCGGCAGGTTCCAGGACCAGGTCCAGCGATTCGGGATGTTCGGACAGGGCGGTTTCGCTCATGCGGGGGATTGGACTACCTGGTGACTCAGGGGACCGGGGAATATGGCGGCGGATGGCGCGGATTCAAGGACCATCAGGCAGACAGCGCCCGATCGGCCGGGTCGGCGAGCAGCTCGCCGCGCAGGGAATTGGGCATCGCCTCGGTGATGCGCACCTCGGCGAACCGGCCGATCAGCTCTGCCGGGCCGGCGAAATTCACCACCCGGTTGTTCTCGGTACGACCACTGAGCTCTTTGGGATCCTTGCGCGAGGGTCGATCGACGAGCACCCGCTGCACGGAGCCCACCATCTGCCGGGAGATGGCCTGGGCATTGCTGTTGATGGCCTGCTGCAGGCGCTTCAGGCGCTGTTGCTTGGTCTCCAGCGAGACGTCGTCGGGCAGGTCCGATGCCGGGGTGCCGGGACGGCGGCTGTAGATGAAGCTGAAGGACTGGTCGAAACCGATGTCGTCGATCAGCTGCATGGTGTGCGCGAAGTCCTGCTCGGTCTCACCGGGGAAACCGATGATGAAGTCGGAGGAGATGCAGATGTCCGGGCGCGCCTCGCGCAGCTTGCGGATCTTCTGCTTGTACTCGAAGGCCGAGTGGCCGCGCTTCATGGCCATCAGCACCCGGTCGGAACCGGACTGCACCGGCAGGTGCAGGAAGCTGACCAGTTCCGGCACGTCACGGTAGGCCTCGATCAGCGAGTCGGAGAACTCCACCGGGTGCGAGGTGGTGAAGCGGATGCGCTCGATACCATCAATGGCCGCCACGTAGCGGATCAGCAGCGCCAGGTCGGCGATCTCGCCGTCGTCAGCCTGTTCATCCATGGGGCCGCGGTAGGCGTTGACGTTCTGGCCGAGAAGATTCACTTCGCGCACGCCCTGCGCCGCCAGCTGCGCCACCTCGGCGATCACGTCGTCGAAGGGCCGGCTGATCTCGGTGCCGCGGGTATAGGGCACCACGCAGAAGGTGCAGTACTTGGAGCAGCCTTCCATGATGGAGACGAAGGCAGTGGGACCTTCGGCGCGCGGCTCGGGCAGACGGTCGAACTTCTCGATCTCGGGAAAGGACACGTCCACCACCGGCCGGTGGTGCTCACGCACGCTGGCCAGCATCTCCGGCAGGCGGTGCAGGGTCTGGGGACCGAACACCAGGTCCACGTAGGGCGCACGCTCGCGGATCAGCTCGCCTTCCTGGCTGGCCACGCAGCCGCCGACACCGATCACCAGCTTGGGATTCGCCTCCTTCAGCGACTTCCACACACCCAACTGGGAGAACACCTTCTCCTGCGCCTTCTCGCGGATGGAGCAGGTGTTGAGGAGCAGTACGTCGGCGTCCTCGGCAAGCTCGACCTTCTGCAGGCCGTGCGACTCCCTGAGCACGTCCGCCATCTTGTCGGAGTCGTACTCGTTCATCTGGCACCCGTGGGTGCGGATGTAGAGTTTGCCTGCCATTGTCTGTTTGCCGTTCAGAACGGAAAAGGGCGCCGATTTTACGCTGAATCTGCCTGGCGATGCCATTTATGGCTTCGGGTGACAAGCTCGAGCTATCCGTCGTCGGGCGCGCGGCCCCTGCTGCTGATCACTAATATCCAGCATCAGGCCTGCAAGACGGTCCCGCAATGCGGGAATTCCCTAGAATATGAATGGGCTTTAAAAGGCCTGCCGCATTCGCGTATAACTTATGTTGGGATTACAGCATGATCCAGGCGGACCAACAGGGGGCCGCAAGCCATGGACAGCCAGCCGACATACCTGCCCAGGGCACAGCTGCAGACGCTGATCGACGGCCTGCTGACGGCCGGCTACCAAGTGCTTGGCCCAATGCTCGAACAGGATGTCATCCAGTACCGCCCCCTGGATTCAACCAGCCAGCTGCCCCGCGGCGTCCACGACCACCAGGCCCCTGGCAGCTATCGCACCACCACCACTGACAGTACGCGCCAGTTCGCCTGGGCTAACGGCCCTCAGGCGCTCAAACCCCTGCTGTTCGCCCCCACCGAGCCCCTGTGGCGTGTCGAGCGCGATGCCGACGGCGCACTGCGCTTCATCACCGCCGTGCCCGAGGCTGCCCCCACCGCGGTGATCGGCGTGCGGGCCTGCGACCTGGCCGCGCTGCGGCTGCAGGACCGGCACTTCCTGGAAGGCGAGCACCCGGACCCCTATTACCGGGCCCGCCGCGACAACCTGCTGCTGGTGGCGGTGGATTGCTCCCACCCGGCCGACACCTGCTTCTGCGCCAGCACCGGTGACGGGCCCGACTGCGACGACAGCGCCGACATCGTGCTGACCGAGCTGGCCGACGGCTTCCTGCTGTGGAGCTACAGCGCGCGCGGCCGGGCCATCACCGAACCGCTGGCACTGGCCAAGGCCAGCGCGGACCAGGTCCAGAACGGCAAGGCCAGCATCGCCGCGGCCGCCGCAACCCAGCCCCGCCGGCTTCCGGCTGCGGACCTGCCCACGACCCTGTTCGCCAACCAGGCCCATCCCCACTGGGACGACGTCGCCAAACGCTGCCTGGCCTGCGGCAACTGCACCCTGGTCTGCCCCAGCTGCTTCTGCCACCGCAGCGAGGAGACCCCGGCGCTGGGCGGCGCCAGCAGCGAACACAGCCGGGTATGGGATTCCTGCTTCACCAGCGGCCATGCCCACCTGCACAGCACACACCTGCGCGAGACCAGCCGCGACCAGTACCGCCAGTGGCTGACCCACAAGTTCGGCGGCTGGGTGGAACAGTACGGGCGCTCCGGCTGCACCGGCTGCGGTCGCTGCATCAGCTGGTGCCCGGTGGGCATCGACGTCACCGCCGAACTGGCGGCACTGTGTGCCGAAGCGGCGGGGGGCAACGCATGACCATGGCCAATCCCTACCTGCCGCTGGACGCGCGCATCGTCGAACGCATCCAGGAATCACCTACCCTGTTCACCCTGCGGCTGGAGCTGACCGACCCGGCCGCCAAGGCCGCCTACGCCTTCGAACCGGGCCAGTTCAACATGCTGTATCTGCATGGCGTGGGCGAGGTGGCCATCTCCATCGTCTCCGACCCGCTGGAAGAACACCTCATCGACCACACCATCCGCCAGGTGGGGCGCGTCACCGGCGGGCTGGCCGCGCTACAAGCCGGCGACCACCTCGGCCTGCGCGGCCCCTTTGGTCGCGGCTGGCCGGTACAGCAGGCACAGGGACGCGACCTGGTGATCGTCACCGGCGGGCTGGGTTGTGCGCCGGTAGTGTCTGCCATCGAGTACGTGCTGCGCCGCTGCGGCGAGTTCGGCCGGGTGAACATCGTGCAGGGCGTCAAGCACGCCGATGACTTCATCTGGCGCGAACGCTACGACCGCTGGGCCGAGTGCCCGGACACCAAGGTGCTGATCGCCGCTGACGTCGGCTCGCCGCTGTGGCCGGGGCATGTGGGCCTGGTCACAGAGCTGTTCGACCAGCTGAACTTCGACCCGGCCAATGCCACCGTCATGATGTGCGGCCCCGAGGGCATGATGCGGGCGGCGGCCCGCGACCTGCTCGCCATGGGCATGCCGCCGCAGGACATGTGGCTGAGCATGGAACGCAACATGCAGTGCGCCGCCGGCCACTGCGGTCACTGCCAGTTCGGGCCCAAGTTCGTGTGCAAGGACGGCCCGGTGTTCAGCTACGACCAGATCGCCGATCTGTTGCAGGTGAAAGGGTTATGAACGAGATCCGTCGCAGACAGCCCGACCCCTATCGTGTGCCCTCTCCGCCCTGTGTCGCTACGCGACGTGCTGTTTATGAAAGCGCTGGGTGCAGCGCACCCACGTTACTTTTCTTTGCTTGCCCAAGGAAAAGTAACCAAAAGAAAAGGCACCCGACGACTTGCCCTCCGCTGCGCTTCGGGTCCCCTGCGCTTCTCGGGCCGAGCGGCGCTCGGGAACTCGCTCGCTACGCTCACTCAAACACCCCTCGCTTTACTCCGCTCAGCCCTGCGATGCTCGGCTGCGTCAACGGGACCTGGGTGGCCACCCACACATCGGAGCATGCATCATGAAACCCCGTGTGGCGGTTCATAAGTTCAGCTCCTGCGACGGCTGCCAGCTGGCCTTCCTCAATCTGGGCGAGGACCTGCTGGCACTGGCTGAACTGGTGGACATCCGCCACTTCGTCGAGGCCGGCCTGGCGGACGAGGATGCGCAGGTGGACATCGCATTCGTCGAGGGCAGCGTGTCCACCAGCGAGGATGCCGCGCGGCTGGCACGCATCCGCGCCAACAGCGGCTACCTGGTCACCATCGGTGCCTGCGCCACCGCCGGCGGTCTGCAGGCGCTGCGCAACCTGCACAACACCAAGGACTGGACCACGGCCATCTACGCCAGCCCGCAGTACATCGACAGCCTGGACCAGGTCACACCGATCCGCGCGGTGGTAGAGGTGGATCTGGAGCTGTGGGGCTGCCCGGTTAACGGCCGCCAGCTGGTGGCCGCGGTGCAGCAGCTGCTGTTCGGCGTGGCGCCCCTGGCACAACAGGACAAGCTATGCCTGGACTGCAAGCGCGGCGGCAACGTCTGCGTGGTGGTGAGCCGTGGCGAGCCCTGCCTGGGGCCGGTGACCCACACCGGCTGCGGCGCCCTGTGTCCGAAGTTCGGCCGCGCCTGCTATGGCTGCTACGGCCCGGTGCCCGACGGCAACACCGAGGCGCTGGCCGAATGCTTCGCCGGCCTGGGGCTCGCGCCCGATGCCGTGGCCCGGCGCTTCGGCCTGATCACCAGCACCGCCGAGCCCTTCGCCACGACCAGCGCCAGGTGGCGGGAGAAGGCGACATGAGCGAACGGCGCGAAATCCGCATCACTGTCCCGGCCCTGACCCGCGTCGAGGGCGAGGGTGCGCTGGACCTGCACATCAAGGACGGCCGCATCGCCGACCTCAAGCTGTCCATCTACGAGCCGCCGCGCTATTTCGAGAAATTCCTCGAAGGCCGTGAGCCGGCTGAGGTGCCGGACATCGTGGCGCGCATCTGCGGCATCTGTCCGGTCGCCTACCAGATGAGCGCGGTGCAGGCGATCGAGCAGATCGCCGCCTTCACCCCCTCGGAAGACCTGAAAAAGCTGCGCCGCATCATGTACTGCGGCGAGTGGATCCAGAGCCACGCGCTGCACATCCACCTGCTGGCCGCGCCGGATTTCCTCGGCTGCAACAGCGTCACCGAGCTGGCCCAGACCCATGCCGCCGAGGTGCGCCGCGGGCTGATGCTGCAGTCGCTGGGCAACGAGCTGATCGCGCTGTTCGGCGGCAGGTCGGTGCACCCGGTGGGGATGAAGATCGGTGGTTTCCACCGCGTGCCGCCGATGACCGAGCGTGCCGCGCTGCAGGCCAGGATCGACACCGCCCTGCCGGCTGCCGCCGAACTGGTGCGCTGGTGCGCCAGTCTGCCCATGCCCGATGACGACCAGGCCTTCGTCTCGGTATCCCTGCGCCACCCGACCGACTACCCCATCACCGAGGGCCGGCTGGTATCCGATGCCGGGCTGGACATCGCCATCGCTGACTATGAGCAGCACTTCGCCGAGCACCATGTGCCCCACTCCACCGCGCTGCATGCCCTGCTGGACGGCCAGCCCTACCTGGTGGGGCCACTGGCGCGGCTCAACCTGAACCTGGATCGCCTGCCGGCCACCACCCGCGCCCTGCTGGACGAGACCGGCATCCCCTTCCCCAGCCGCAACATGTTCCACTCGCTGCTGGCGCGGGCACTGGAGATCCACCTGGCGCTGACCGAGGCGGCCCGCCTCTTGGCGCTGCCGGACAGCGGCCCGGCGCAAGCCACACCGGATGTCCCGCTACCGGCCGGCACCGGCTTCGGTTGCTCCGAGGCACCGCGTGGCATCCTCTGGCACCGTTACGACACCGACGCTGCGGGCCTGATCAGCAGGGCGGTGATCGTGCCGCCCACCAGCCAGAACCAGCCGCGCATCGAACAGGACCTGCGGCTGTCGCTGGAGCACCTGGGGCTGGAGCGCGACGCCGACAGCCTGCGCCTGCATGCCGAAACGGTGATCAGGAACTATGACCCGTGCATCTCCTGCGCGACCCATTTCCTGCACCTGAATCTGGTGCGCGACGCCGCACCGCAGCCCACGTCGGACCGCCGCCCGCTGCTGCTGATCGGCGCCGGCAGTGCCCACGGGCCGGACAGCCAGGCACCGCGGCTGGTGGCGGCTCTGCAGCGGGAGCCGGCCCTGCAGCCCTACCTGGCCGACGGCCGGCTGCAACTGCTGACCAGTCTGCAGCCGGTGCGCGATGGCCTGCTGGCGGACGGAGATGCCCAGCGGCTGGTGGTGCTCGACACCCTGCCGGGCTCAGCAACTGACGCCATACCGCGTCAGCTGCGCCTGAGCGGGTCAACACCGGGGTTGGGCTGGAGCAGTCACCAACTGTCGCTGCCTCAGCTGGGGGAACTGCGGGCGCTGCTCGGTGAGCAACGCCCGCTGGAGCTGCTCGGCCTGCCCGCCGCCAATACCCGCGAACCGGACGACGCGGCGGCAGGCGCACAGGTCAGCGCGGTGCTTGACTGGCTGCTCGGCGAACTGGCACCTCACGACTGAAGCCCGGTCGACCATGACCACCGCCACCGTCTGGCCCGTCAGGCCGACATCCGGCGTACAGCGACCATGCCTGATGCAGCTGTCTGCGGAACCGGCCGGCGCCGCGGCGTCGAAGCTGTCGAGTGCTGCGGCCACACCACCCAGATCCGGATGACCTGCAGCAACCCGGCCATCCGAACGCTGCCGCCAGGCCCCTTGCCCGAGGGGCGTTTCAGCGGGGTTGGCGAGGCGTAAACGGGAACTGCCGACGGATTCGCCGATGGCAAAGAAGTACGCTGTCGTCCAGGATGCCTCTCTCAATCAATTGACCGAGGACGGCCGCGCACTTCGCCTTGAGGGCGTCCCCGAGCAGCCGGACGGCCGGGGTAATGGATTGCCGGCTCGGGACGACAAGCCACAGCTCCGTTGAGGGGTGTTTGAACGCCGGCGATGATTCAGGCTTCCAGCCCATCAATCGCGGCTACAACAGCGTGTTCCGCACCGGCCGCTTGAGTCTTGGGCTGGTAGTGCCGCTGGAGAACTACGCAACAGGCCCAGTGCCCAGCATGACCCGTCATGTGGAGCGCGCACAGCAGGCCAGAGAGACGATCATGCCAAAAACCATCCTTATCACTGGCGCCACCGACGGCATCGGCCTGGAAACAGCCAGCATGCTGGTCTCGCTGGGCCACCATGTGCTGCTGCACGGACGCAATCCGGAAAAACTGCGGCATGTGGCAGGCAGGCTTTCCGGACTGCCGAACGGCGGGCAGGTGGAAAGCTACCTGGCCGACCTGTCGCGCATGATGGATGTGGCGGCACTCGCGCAAGCCGTGTCCGACAAGCACCAAAAACTCGATGTGCTGATCAACAATGCCGGCGTCTTCAAAACGCCAGAACCAATCACCCGGGACGGACTGGATGTCCGGTTTGCGGTGAATACCCTGGCACCCTATCTGCTGACGCAACGGCTGTTGCCGCTGCTGAACGCTAGCGGGCGGGTGATCAACCTGTCTTCCGCGGCCCAGGCGCCGGTCGATACGGCAGCACTGGCTGGACGGATCAGGCTGTCCGATGACTTCAACGCTTACGCGCAGAGCAAACTGGCTCTGACCATGTGGTCTCGAAGCATGGCCATTGCACGCGGAGACGAAGGGCCGGTCATCATCGCCGTCAACCCCGGTTCGATGCTGGGCAGCAAGATGGTACGGGAGGGCTTCGGCGTGGCCGGCGGCGATATCCGTATCGGCGCGGAAATACTGGTCCGCGCTGCAATGGATGATGAATTTGCAACGGCGTCCGGGCAGTATTTCGACAACGATTCAGGTCACTTCGCCTCGCCTCATCCCGATGCACTGGATCAACAAAAATCCGCTGCGATCGCGCGTGTTATCGAGACGGTTCTGGGTGAAACAACACCATCGGCCAACAACGACCTTTAGTCTCGAGGTTCGAGTCCCCTGAATAGAGACGCGCGTCTGGTTTCAAGCTGAAATCACGGCAAGCTCATAAGACAAAACCCAGCCATCTCAGCCGCCGCGGGAAGCAAAGAGATTTCAGACCGCCCACCGCAAAGCGCTAGTGCCCCGATCCCCGTGGGCATTCCCACCCCACTACTTCATAATCGCCTGAATTCTTTAAGAAACACTAGGACGCCCCCCTTGAACCACCGCCCCAGGAAAAGGTTCGGCCAGGACTACTGCCCGGAGTGGTTTTTCTACGTTTTCTGCGGAGTTAGGGACTGATGAATAGGCGCCGCTGACAGTTCCGCCGACAGTTGCGGAACGAGATGAACAACCTTATCCCACTGATTTGACACGCCATTCCCTGGATGAGGCCCGCCGGCGGAACGAAGTCCTGTCTGCCAGTCATTCCAATTCGGGCTCGCTCATATCGAGACGTCCCGTGGTAATGGGATCTAAAGCGTCGGCCTGTTCCCGTGCCCACTCCGCCCATGCTTCGGCGTTCTCTCGATACCCGGATAAAGACATGGGCAGCGACGTCAACACACGGTCCACGTACTCGCGAATGTCACACGCCTGCCGATGGGCCGCAGCTTCGTCCAATAACCGTTGAATCCGAGCCTGCTTGAGTCGCTCTACCCTTTCACGCTCCAACCTAGCCTCGGCTTCAATTCGCTGCCGCTCCTTCTCTTCGAGTTCGGCTTTACGATCTACCAGGTTTTGGTACTGGTACTCCGTGTGTCCACGGTATTGCCGCTCCCCCATCAAGATCAGCTCAAGGACGATCTCGGGAAGCATGGATTCGAGATCCCGCTCGGAACTGTCCTCCCAAACGAGTGGCTCAGGCCCATGCCGATGCCAGCTGTGACCTACAGCCAGTCTGAAGCGCTCTCGCGCACACCCCATTTGGGCCTTCGCCTTCTTCCCTGAATCGAGAGTTTCCAGGTTCAGCCGGACGAATTGGTCGCCAACAGTAACGCCAACCTCACGTGCGTCTTTGCTATTTATGACGCCACGAGCGCCGCACTTGCCCGCCGCGACGAAAATCCCGGACAAGATTCTCAGACGCCGCTTTTCTGTTGGCGAATCGAACTTGGGCTCATCCCATGAGAAAGAGAAACTACTAGAGTTGGCCTTTTCACGGCGCACCTCGTCTTCCTCTAGCAGTCGAGCAATCGCCCGGTGGGGCTCTTTCAGCGATCGAGGCTGAGCCACCTTGCCTAGACGGCCTTTGACTCTCTGACGCACCTCATCGAGCGACTCCTCGAAGACTGGCGGCTGTGGCGCCATTTCACAAACCTCTGCGTCAGTCCAATGTCGCCCGTAGTCATATCGATGACCACCTAGCTTAATCTCATCGTCGACACCCGGATCCCTTGGAGGCAGGGGCACCTTTGAGACCCGCTTCCCTGCTGCCTTCTTCGCCCAGTGGCCGGTGGACGGCATGGGTATGCCGGCCTTGCGACAGGCTTTGGCTATTGCGACGTCGGAGAGCCCAATACGCTTCGCTAAATGGGTTCGGGGCTCTTCCCAAACCAAGTCATACAGTTCTTGTCGCGTAAAGAATTTCGCCTTCTTCACGGTTCAACTCCTGCCACCGAGCGACATTAAGGTGTTCGATTTTACCTGAGCAAGCGCAAACATACGCAAAGGCCACTTAACCTGTATCGATTCTGGCCGTTAACGTAATCGCTGGTAATACTCCTGTATCCCCAGGTACGAGGCGAGTAATACGCCACAAACCAATGGTAAGAGAGAGGGAAAAGTTAGTGGCGAACGATACGCCACGACTCCTTTAGAGAGGTGAAAACCCGGCTCCAGCAATGGTGCTGGGGATTAACCTAAAGGAGTATTTCCTATGTTTGAAAATGTAACTGATGTTCGTGAAGTAGGTCGCTATCTTGTTGAGACGACCATGAATGTTGCCGAATTGACGGGTAACGACCTCGATGATGCGTCGTTCAATGTCGTTCTGCAGCAATGCCATGAGTTCGCCATCAACACGGATACGATATTCGTTTGGACTGACGACTTCAGCAAAGGTGCAGACATCTTCTGGAAAATGGACGAGGACGATGAGGCAGAAGCCATAGAGGCGTTCTTGGACATTGCGAAAGATGAGGTCGACATCAGCGATGAATTAGCTGTCCGGCGTTACTGTTTGGCCATAATGGGTTCGTTGCTTCAAGAGCGTTACGAAGACCGAGAAGATGCCCAGGTGTTTTTTGAGGCGTGTGCGCGAACCTGCGTTTCGGTCACGCCATTTGCCCGGGTGTTCGTTGGTCTCCACGACGACGAAGGCAACATGGCCGCGGTCGGCATCGTCCTACCACAGGAGCTACTCGAACGGACACCGTCAAAACTGCATTGATGGCATAACCAGCGACAGGGGCACTTCGGTGCCCCTTTTTTTTGCCATCTACAGCTTTCTGAAATCAAGAAATGCCCGAACACCGTTTCGCAAAGAACCAAACCTTGGTAATAGGGCATCCAGAGGAAATACCTGAACATCGTGCAGTTAGTATCTCGGCAATCTTTTGCACGCGGCGTACCGGTCGTATTTTCAATCGCTTAGGCACCCCGAAGCCGATAGTGCTGAGAATTTCGTAGCGATCGACAGTCAATTTCGCCTGATCTGTCGCCGGCTGCTGATTTGCCTTCCAGAAAGCTTCTTTGGGCCCACACCACGCAGCGATCGATCGCCAAGCTGCAGCTCCCGTCGTACAGTAACCACAGTCATGGGCGCCACGCTCGACAGAGCGCGTACCATACCAACGTGGCAAGAAGGATCTGAAATGCGCTGTGCTATGACGGGAAGGCCCCTGATGGATAGCTCCGAAGGTGTGTGGGATGACGGCGAGTGGATCAGTTGGGATTGGATCAACAACCAGATCGCCGAACGGGAACTCCAAGATGAATTCCCTCAAGCGAGCATCGAAGTAATTCGGGTTTTCGAAGACCTCGTTTACGCAGCACAGGAATACAAGGATGCCACCGGCCGGTATCTGCAGATCTGGGGTGAACTCGGTGAACTCTATGCCGAAATTAAATTCGGCCTCGTCCGTCATGCTCCAGGCACTCAGGGGTCCGATGGTCGCCTGGGCAACGACTGGGTCGAGGTAAAAACCATCTCACCAGAAAAAGGGAAGGATGCTGTTCAGGTCAAGCGTGCTGGCAACTTCAACAAACTACTCGTCGTGAAGGTCAGTGAGGATTTTGAGTTCGAGGCGAGAATCATTGACCGGAAGAAACTCAAAAAGGGCAAAGGCAAGTATGCAAACCTCTCCTGGGGCTCAGCCCAGGACTAATGAGGATCTATTGCAGTCGAAGCCGCCAGTCCCGATCTAGCCCAAACATCGGTTTTAACGCTCAATAGAAAACCCGCCCGAGGCGGGTTTTCTATTGCTCTCAGAGCCGTTCAGATCGTTTCTAAGCGGCTTTACTCATCTTCTTCTTGATGTTGCCGTAGTACGTCGAGGCTCCTGCTTTCGTCAGCCCTGCTTCACTTACGAAGCGCTGGATGATGTCCTTGCGCTTGACCTTACCTGCCTGCAGGTCGTCCCACATCTCTTCCATGATCTTTCGCGCTGCATCTGCCTTGCTAGGCTCGCTCGATTTTTTTGCCTCCTGACCGACTGTGGCAGGCGTCCGGCCTTCGCCTTCTTCCTGTAGTGCCTGTTCCAGCGAAATAACGTCGGTAGGCTTTGAGGTAACGGCCGGTTTTGCTGCTGTCTTGGTGCGTCTTGCGGTTGCCATGGGTCTTCTCCAGTTGCTCTATCGGTACCGGGAGCCTCGTCCCGTTACGCCATGAAGACAACGGCGGCCAATGCCTTAATCCCATTCGGCAATTCCCCCTGGTCCTGATACATGAATTTCCCCGAGGAGCCATTTTTTAGGCACAAAGAAACCCTAACCCTAAACTCACCCATGCTATATAACCCATTGATATTGATTGATTAGTTTTGCATTTGGCTTCCGCTTAGGTAGCAATACATTGATTCATCGAGTGAATATGCAGTGCTGATATATGCCCTTTATCACGAACCATTTATCGTCTGGTGAATGACGCCAAGTTGGATGCTTCCATATGGTGCGAGTTTTTATCGTGTTTATGCCAGCCAGCGATTTTCGCTGACCCGATGGTTCCCCATCGCCCGCTATACCTACGGTTTGGCTGGTGCGGCCACCCCACATAGTCTCATTGCCGTGCCGAAGCACCTCACGTGGCAACGTCTGTGAGTTCAACACCGGGCTATCTGGACAGTTCCTGATCCAGGAGCATTTGATGACGTCATCTCGACGTGGACTGACCCGAATGCCCTTTCGGGTGTGTGCTGAGTCACTTGAAGCACTAGCACACTTGCTGAGGCTGCGGCTGAGATCCTCTCAGATCCTCACCAGGCTGTTTGCTACAGGCCAAAGTACCATCAATCCGCTTTGTTTTTATCGTGGCACCAGAGGTCTTGAACCGAAAATCCACCACAGGAGTAAAGGCCTGCAGTGGTATTTATGTGCGCTGCGCTAAGGTGTGATTATTTTTGCTTGGACTTGAGTTGTCGAAGGTGACGAGCATCCTTAGGTGGCCCGATGGGATGAATCCGTTTAACGAGCCAATCGAGGCCCATCAAGTCTACCCATTTCTCATTTGCGGATTCCAAGCGGTGCTGGACCTGATGCCAGGCGTCCTGTTTGGACACGGCGTCTACCACTTTCTCAAGGTAAAGATGCCAGCCATCAACATTAGCGTGTAGCAGCAAGTAGAAACGCTTCGGATGCTTGATCTTTTCGTGCAGTTCTTCGAGTTCCATTTCGGTGGCTATCCTCTCCGTGACTCACCAAACGTACGGGTGGAGTACTTCCATGAGTCGTGCCTTGAAGGCATTTATACGCTCGACGGCCCGTGCTGCTTTCATTGTGAGCGGGTGCTTTGCACCTAGCCGCTTGCGCAGGTCTTCGTAGACCGCCTCCATGCTGTCTTTAGCGCCGTGCGTGTTGATCACAGCACGTGTTTGCTCCTCATCCTCTAGGTAGCCTTTCAATGCTCTCCTTGCCATGCCTGTTCCCTCCAGTTGTTTATTTGCCCAGCTCAAGGGCTTTATGGGGCTGTATCCGCCCGCTTGGTCGACCAGATCACCGCCGCTTTTGGGGCCCCAGGAGTCAGGCGGTTTTGCCCGCACTCTTCCTGGGCTTCCCATTTCTTTTGGGCCCCCAGGAGTACGGCTCCCGAACACCAGCTCCAAGTGACCATAAATCGATCCAATGAAGTGATCGGACCAACTCAGCAGGTCTCTGCTTCCCCGATCATGGGTATTTATCGATGAGGCACACAAAGCCGCCGAAAAATGTCCTTGGGACAGATTTCAGGCAGCTACCCGTTGTCTGCTCTGGGTTTCGTCGTGATCGTCCCCCGCAAATGGCGAGACGAGGCAAAGGCGATGAAGGCCCCAATCAAAGAGATACTGCAATACGCGTCAGACCACCCGGATCTAACGACCAAGGAGTCCGTATTCAGCTACTTCAGCGAGATTGTCTGGTCGATTGAAAAGGACGAGTGGAATCGGCTGACACACGATCAGCGGATGGATTTCATCGAGCATCTGGACAAGGTGAGAAAAGGAGTTCACTGACACCAGCAACAGTCCTGGCGTTCCGAGGCTATGCCTGCCGCCACACTTCGACGTAGTAGCCCCGATGCCCGCCATGGAAGCGCTCGGTTATCCACCGGGAGGTATCAGTGCACGCGACCAGCCAGCGTCCTTGCCGTCTGTCATAGATGACACTGAATAGCAGGTTCTCCTCGGCACAGCGCATCTGTAGCATTTCAGCCCGCTCCCAGGCGTTCCGAAATTCCCGCCATAACGCCCAATCTCGATCACAACCCATCGTCTTCTACCTCCATGCGGCACCACATTCGTCAGCCGTATTTACTCCGTTGATAAATCAGGGATGAGGAAGGACGCTTCCCGCTAATAAAGGAGAAAACAGATGAGTGTATTCAAGCGAGGCAAATACTGGGTCGTTCAGTTCAACTACAACCGGAAGACCTATACCAAGAGTTCCAGATCAACACGCAAGCGCGACGCATTGGAGCTCGAACGCCAGATGCGGCAACAACTAGTCGAGAAACAGGTTCTCGGCCATCGCGAACACATCCGGCTCTTTCAGGCCTGTGATGAGTTGCTTGCAACGAGCAAGGAGTCCGGCGCTTATAGCTCCTTGGTGACGGCAACGAATCGCATTAAGGCGTACTTCGACGATGTCGTGCTAGACGAGATGACCAACCGCGACCTGCTCCGCTGGGTCGAGTTTGAGCGCAAGCGTGGCATCAAGGACATCACCATTCGGCTCTGGGCCTGGCAGTTCAACAAGATCTGCCGTAACGCAAAGCGCCTCGGTTACTACACACCGGAATACGAATGGGGCGAGTGGCACGTGAAGGACAAGCCGATTCGCTACCTGACCGAGGCGGAAGAGCACAAGATCCTTCGGGAGCTTGATCCGTCAGGAATTAGCGACGCAAACCACAAACGCTCAAGACAAGCTGCTCGCGATATCTTCATCGTGATGATCGACGCCGGCTTTCGGATCAACGAGGCCAGCACGCTGAAGTGGGCCGATATCGACTTCGATACCGGCGTTATCTACCTGTACCGGTCGAAGGTGTCGAACGAAGACTTTATCCCGATGACAAAGCGACTCCGGATCACACTGGAGAATCGGAGAAAATCCGTTGACGGCGAATATGTCTTCCCTGGCCGATTTGGTGGACACAAGACCATCCGGAACAACCGAGCACTAGAAGCAGCCTTCGACCGAGCTGGCTTGGCAGACATCTCCTCCCACAACCTTCGAAAGACGTTTGCCACACGTCTTCTGAGTCGAGGCGCTGCCATTACCGACGTTCAGCACCTGCTCGGCCATTCCTCCGTGAAGACCACTGAGCGGGCTTATGCCGCCTTCGTCAGAAATGAGCGCTTCAAGCAAACGATTGACCTGCTCGACGAGCCGACCAAGCCTGAACTGACAGTCGTTAAATGACAGCCCGCAATTCGGTGGCCAAGGCCTGCCTTTGGACCATCGATGGGCGCTGAATAGTGCTGCAGCCCTAAACACGAGTCACGGGCCATGGTTCAGGCCTTAGATCTCATGCCGATATCGTTCCATACCTCTACACAAACACCGCTCTCGGCCCTGCCGAAAGGGAAAGTCCATGGCTGAAAATAACCCCGGTGACATACTGACCTGCGACTGGAACCCCTTTGTCGGTTGCGTGAAGTACTCTCCCGGTTGCAAGCACTGCTGGCTATTGGAGGGCATCTACCCATGGCATCAGCGGCTAGGACATATTCCGATTGACCAAGATCCAAAGACACCTCACTTCATTCCGCGGCGGATGACCGAAAAATCGCTAGCCGCCAAGAACGGCATCATTGGCGTCTGCCAGCACGGCGACCTCTTCTGGGACAAGATTACTGACAAACAGGTGAACGAGATTCTCGACCTGATCGACACAGTAGCACCCAAGAAGATCGCACAGCGCCAAAAAGCTGGAAGGCCCGCGCCGAAGTACATCCTATGGACAAAGCGGGTCGAAAGAATGTGTAAGCTCATGACCAAGCGATACAAGGATTCCGAACTTGGCGGCTCGATTCCGGCTTGGTATGGCCTTGGCGCATCACTCGAAAATCAGAGCATTGTCGACCAACGCCTTCCGCACCTTCTCAAGGCTCCTGGCTTCCGGATCGCCGTACTCGAACCGATCCTGGGGGAGATCGATCTATCCAAATACATTGCCGAGTTGGATTGGGTCATTGTCGGGAGCGAAACCGGTGATGGTGCTCGACCGGCAGATAAGGAATGGTTCCGCAAACTCCGCGACATCACCAAAGCCGCAGGCAAACCTTTCTTCATCAAACAGCTCGGCACCAGCCACGAACACCAGGAACGAGAGCTTGACGGCCGGACCTGGGACGAGTTCCCTGATGGGTATGTTAAAAAAGTGAAGGGCGTAGTCAGCAAGCCCCACCAGCCGATCAAGTCAACGGCAGCTGCCGATTTGCTCACTTTTTAACGGCACGACCTCCAGGCCACTAGCCAGGCAAGTAATCCTACAAATCACGCCACCACTCCGGGCTCCAGACAAAATGTCTGTGGAACGTAGATATAGCCGTCCTCTACGCCCCCATATACCGCGTTCGATGTCCCAAGCGTGTAGAGGCCAGCGATATAGGTGCAGATGATGGCATCCAGCGCGTCCTCGTTCTTCTTGAGCGCTGCGCCACGTTTTAAGCGGATCTCGACCTCAGCCAGGTAGTGGCTGAGCGCATCGTCGATAATCAGCTGCAACACGGGAGAGTCTGTAAGCTGCTTGATCAGGCTCGCCAAGCTGACCTGTCCTTCTCGCTTCTGGACGGCAGTCCCCTTTTTGTACTGGTGTCGCTCTTGAAGCCCAAATATCTCAATGATCGCAGGATGCGGGTAACACTCTAACTGCCATCGAGAAATTTCAGGCTGACCCAGGTGCGCATACCCCTGCTCGGCTAGCTTGCTCGCCAGTTCGACGCTTTGGGCATCTGGGTACAACGTTAAATTTGACGTATGGCATGAGGCTTTTCTCGCCCCATATACTCGACTGAGCTCCTTCTCGCAGGATCTCTGGCCTGTGACGTTGTCAATTATCAGCGGTGCATCAATGGCAAGCCCTTCAACTTCGGGATATGCACCCACAAACTCGACGACTGCTCCTACGCTGTTGAGATCGTCCCTCAGATCATGGATCGAAAGGACGTTACCCTCCAGTAGCCCGACTGCGGCTGCCGAAGTGTTTTTTGCGCTCTGCCAGGAGAGATCGATTCCGATGAGGTTCATGTCCGCTGATACGACAGCCTTTCTGGGAAGAGTACTTTAATGCACTGAGTGCCGGTGTCTTTCTCGCGCAAGTGATTGACGCTCTCCGAACGGAATTACTAAGCGGAGAGCCTTATGACCATTCAACAGCTCAATGACGCGTTCAGAACGTCTCTATGCCCAGATCTCGGACGTATCGTTATGACGAGCGGAGTCGCTCGTTTGGATCCCGAGACAATCGCTCAGATTCTGGATTCTGTCCGTACCTACAGGCAGTTTGGAGAAGACATCAATCCCCACGACGAACATGACATGGGACGATTCACCGTTGGCAACGATGACTACTACTGGAAAATCGACTATTACGACCGCAATCTTGAGTACCACTCGCTCGATCCATCTGAACCGTCAGTCACGATGCGCGTGCTCACCATCTTTCTGATTGATGAGTATTAATGATACTAGGCAGTTGGAAGAGTTAGTATTTACCCCAACTATGCCCTCAGTGAAAGCAAGTCATGCAAAGACTTAACATGGCCCATTTTGTGGACGCCTGCTTCGATAAGGCCCACAACGACTTCCTGCATTGGTGCTGTAACACCAGCCTCAAACACATACTGCATGATCATCACTTCGTAAGCCTCCGAGTGATCTCCAAACAGCACATCCTTTGGCAAGACCTGTCCATTTGAATCAGCCACGCTTGCGTTCGTCAGACTTGTTCCATCTTCCGCTGCAAGCATTATCGCCATACGAGCGAGAATGTTTGGCGTCACGCCGGTTGCTCCCTTCATCATTCGAAGTTTATCAGTGGCCAGTTTAGAAAGGGTTACCGATCTCGGCAGCATCAGCTCGCTCCTTGCAGGTTCTGACGTTTCTGCTTCCAGAAGTACCCTTCCTGTGCAACCGTACGACTCGCTTTCTGGTCGTAGTCGAGTTTGAAGGCGTGTGAAATATTCGTCGACAAGTCCTCATAGAAGGCTTCATCGACCTCGGTATCTGTGGATAGAATGATCACTTGGTGACTGGCAGTCGGGAAATAATTATCGACCAACTTCGATCTGTGCACAGAGTCGAGGCGCCCCAGGGGGGTGTCAATAATGATTGGAAGGTGCCGACCAGAGGTCCGAGCAAGCGCTTCCAATATTGAGATAGCGTATATTTGCTTTTCACCAGCAGAGAGCTCGCTCTTATCCACTTCTGTTCCATCCTTATTCAGCAATTTCACTGAGAAAGACGATGGGTCTATCGATGCGACATAGTCGACATCACCTTTTCGAATCAGTCGCTGGAAGGACTGCAAAAATTCCCCTTCCAAATCTCTGACCTTCCGCATAGCCATCTCCGCCGAAAAATCTTTCAACAGCGCCCGAGTGCTATTTGCATACCTGGCCGTACGGTTTTTCTCCTCTCCGGATATGATCCGAGACGACGCTTGTTCTAATTTCCTTGCCATCGCCAGTGCATCGCGCAGAAGGCGCTTGTGCTCTTCGACATGCCCCCTCTGCTTTGCCTTACAAGCAGCAAGGGCTTCATGAGCGTTGGCGATTTGATGCAATAGAGGCTGAATCTGTTCCGTTGCTGGCGCTCTAGCGATATTCTTTCCCGCGGCATCAAGCTTCTCATCTACTTCATCCAAGCGCTTAGCGAGTGCCTTAGCCTTTTTCTTCAGACTCTTCTGAGCTGTATGCAGGGCATTTTCAATTGCCGATGAAGCACGCTCTGATACACCATGGACTAACTTGATACCTTTCTCAGCTGACAGCAGCTCGGCAAACTCAGCTTCAATTACTGTCCGTACCTTTTGAAGCTCCGACTTTTTCAGAATCTTAGCCAACTCACTATCAAGGGTAGAGAAATGCTCAGCAGCAATTCGGCCAGCAGCAAGCTTGGCCACCTGACCCGCTTCCAGCCGCAATTGATCGAGGGCACGCTTTGCCAATCCCGGAGCTAGCGCTAACGGGTACTCGCTTTCAAGGATCTCCCTAATCGACTTTTCCAGCTGGCGCTTCTCTGCATTGAGTTCACCCTCTCGCCGAATTTCCTCATCGCGCGTTGCAGCCCAGGCCCCACCCCGGGCAGACAACTGGGCCTCCAGTCTCGAGATCTTTTCACTTAGCTCAAGCTCTTCTGGTTTTAGTTGTTCATAGTGTGACAGCGCCTCAGTCGCTGAGCGATCAAGCTCATCTAACTGAGATTCCATCTCACTGAGTCTCTGACAACTCTCCTCAGAGGCCTCGCTCTTAGACTGATTGCGGAGGAGAATGCCAAGATCCGCATTAAGTGTTTCGATAACGTCTAGACCAAGTAGCTTTTTGATTGCCTCACCGAGCGCTTCACCATTACGGTCTTCCGCCAATTCAGAAATTTTTTCGCCGTCAAAAAAGAAAAGCTCAGAAACGCCAATCGGAACAAGCTCATTCAAAAAGCCCTGGCAATGCTCACCTGTCATGTCCTGAATTAGCTCGCCATCCTCAAAGATCGAGAGCTCTTCTCTGACGCCACCATGAGACACACGCCAATGGCGCTTCGCGGTGTAATTTTTGACAATCCCCATTGAGGCGTAGCTGAAAGCGAGCTCTACCTCGGCAAAATCCGGTTGAGTTACCTCTTGCCGAGAGCGATGGACGCACTTCTCCAGGAACGCGTCATACTCCCTTTTTGACACATGCATCCCTAACGACAACCGCCCGTAAAGCGCCAACCGCGCGGCTGTCAGGATGGTGGTCTTTCCGGCGCCATTTAGGCCGCCAAACAGAATGATTGGTCGCCTCTTGTTGTATTTGACACGAGGTTTAAGATCAAAGCTCTGCTCGCCCTCAAAAACACGAAAGTTTCGCAGCGTGAGTCGCTCAAGAATCATAATTTCGGCGCCTTTTCGTAGGATTCTTGCAGCGACTTCACTTTGTCCCGCCAAGCCGTATTGGCTTCAAACTCCTGATTCCTATACTGAATGGCCTCATCAACATCCCAATCCTGACGAAAGATCCCCTCGAGCTCCTGCATGATTCCCCTGCGCTTTCCCAGACCACTCTTTGAAAGCTCCACTTCCAGCAACTTCATAACCAGCTCGGCAGATACGCCATGCCGCTCTCCCAGATCCCGCAACAGCATCGCATCCGGGGCTGTGAACGCCCCCGCGTCGTTCGCCACCCAATCAATGCGATCCCCATAAACCTCGCGATATATTCGGGGTAACGAATCCACGACATCCGGCTCTATCGGGTCCCGTAGCCACTGCTGCCGTATCGCCTGCAGCTCTTCTTCTCGAACAAGTTCGAAATCATGGCCATCCTCTTCGAGCTTTTTTTGGATTTCGAGCAACTCTCTCAACCAACGCTGGCGATGCTCCATCTTGTACGGCCCGCGCACTTGTCGGACCGCAAACTCCCCCTTTTCGTCACCCCTAGCCCGCCGATAGGTTACGCGGTTAGTACGACGTTTAATGTGCCTATAGGTCGCCGCATTCGCCGGATCGTTCGATTCATACAGCATGTTGCGAAAGTCCAATAGTGGTCTCATCCACTCATTTCCAGACTCAATCAAGCCATGCAGAGCGCGGTCTTCTGTTACCACCGTACAAGTCCAACATCCAAACCTAGAATTTCCGCACGAGGGCGTACTTGTGTCGATAACCAACGGACATTCACCCTGATTGGAGCCTTTGTACAGGTCAAACAACGCTTGGTTATCACCACCCCATGGACAAGGGCCACTGACGAGGTACTCCCATACTTCGTCAGCGCTCCAGTCTTCAATAGGCATGTAGGTATATGCATTTGGCAAGGAGGTATGGCGACTCAATGCTGACCCTTTAATACGATGCTTCGCTATTACTTGGGCGCGTGAGGCGCTTTCCTCACGACGCGAGCCAAGGACAACAACAACTTCTCCGAATTTAGCAACTTTATCCGTAATAAATTCACTTACTGGATTTATCTTCATTCGTTCGGTGCACCACCGAAACGACTGCTTTGGAGCAGGATAACCACGACCTATCAAATTAGCCCAGAATGTTTGATCCATTTTCGGGTACACAGCGTGAGCCGACAGCGGCAGCCCGGACTTTTCACCGTCAGTATTAATCTTCTTCAAAACCTGTTTAATCAACTCAACAACAACGGGCGTTTCAACCAGCGTGTCCGAAGAGACAACATAAACATGCTTGCTACGCTCAGCCGGCTCCAACTGTAGCAACATGCCGTACACCAATGACAAGATTACCGTCGAATCCTTACCCCCACTGAATCCAATAATCCAAGGCCTGTTGTCGCCTAGGTATACATTCTTCATAACATCAATCAGCTTCTGCACTGGAATATCTCCAACGACCAGTGCTTTCAAGAGTTCCTCATGGGTATCGTAAATGCTAGCGGGGAACTTACTCATTTCGTATATTTCCTTTCGAAGTCTTCTTCATCGGCAGTTAGTGTCACTCCAAGCTGCTGTTTAATGTAATTTCCTGTCAGAACAACCTTTACTCTAGCCTTACTAATTCTCCCATTTTCCATCGAGCGCTGTTCCCATACGCTATTTGTGCGCAACCAGTCGATACTCCGCAGCCTTTTCAGAGCTCGCTTCCACGTAGCATCTTTGTCATTTAAAAGCTCAGAACCAATATTACCCATGGCCTGAAGCATTACACCGTGCGCATGCACATACTGCTCACGCAACTCTGATGTCGTCACTTTCTTTTGTAGTGCTAATTGCCAGTCAGGCATATTCGCTGCGACTTCATTCCAGTAGGAAACAGCAAGATCTTTCTCTACTTTTGATATTGGGTCCTTGCCTGCCTTGCGTATCAGTGACCTGGTTGCATTCTTGATGCTACTGAGTGTAAAAAGCTTCGTACTGCGATTCGAGATACTGGACTTCTCCATCTCAGTGAGTCGACTGAACACATGCACATGCTTCTGCACATGCCGAGCGAGCTCAGAAAGACTGTCACGCTGATCATACAAAGTGCTAATGGAATCGCTTGGACGAACAGCGTGCTTGTTCAAATCAGCAAACATCTGCTGGCTACGTGCCAGCCCCTGATCAACAAAAAAAAGGACCGATATATTGTCGTGTCCAAGCTCAGGATTTTCTTTAATGGCCGCCTCAATTGCGGCTCTCCGGTGCTGACCATCGTTAATTAGTATTTGTGCATCCATTGGAATGGACAGTGTTCCGATATTTTGTCCATAACCTATATCTGTCATAGGCTCAAAAGAGACCACACCATCCACAGAAGCTGTCAGTGACGACAGGGTATAGTCACGAACATGTTCAATTAGATACGAAGCCATCTCTGGAATACGGCTTCGGTTTAAAATTCGCTGTGCACGCAGTTCTGCAGGCACCTCCTCTTCATCAAATTTGAAGAGCTTTGGAACAATACGCATAGGACACATCGCGATATAGCACGGCCTACCCGCCTGCACGCCTCTAATCGCTGGAAAAGTATGTGCATAACCAGCATCAAACATGTCGCAATGCTCCATTCTTTCGCTCACTGTGGAAGTGACGAAATTTTACTGGAAGTCATTATTCATATCAACATGACTTCCACTTTAGTGGCCCAGATCACATAGAACGCGCCTGCATATGACAAGACTCCTGAGGGCCCACATCCAGGCTGCTAATTAGCAGCTCCCGACACTTGACAGGTCGCCCTGGGCATGCCAGTCTAAAATCGTCTCTGGATAATAGAGGCTACCCCTCGGATGAGGGGCTTCCCGGATGGGAAATGGTTAGAAAAACCACCGGAGAGGTCGGTTTGGCTGGATTTGTTAACGCCTATCGTGGCGTCCCCGCTATCGCCGACCTCATGTTTAATTCTTAATAGACATGAGGTAATCATGAAAAATGCACCTATCGTTCGCCTGAACGACGCCATCACTCAAGACCAGAAGCTCCGCAAACTTGTGGGAAACATCCCACTGTCAAGTTTCGTGGACGTATTGTTCGTTGCCGACCTCGAGGCAAACGCCAGGCAGGCGAGCGTTAGCCGCGTAACTGACGCAATCGAAGAGAGCCTCGAGAGCCAACCGGAGCTCTTTCACTTCAAGACGAAAGGGATTCTCGCTGCGGGGAGCCAAGTTGACGTCCTCGACCGCGACCGTTACCGCCTTCACTTCGACAACCCGAAGCTTGAAGGAATCATTGATGGCGGTCATAACACCCTGGCCATTGGACGCTTTGTCCTTAAAACGGTTTTGACTGTGCTGTATAGCGAAGACGAAGCTGAGAAGGTGCTCAAAAAGGTTAAGCGGTGGGCGGACCTGAAAGATGCCCTCACACAGTACGAGGCGGATATTCGCGACAACAAAGACTGCCTCCCTGAAGCATTTATTCCGATCGAAGTGATCTATCCGGCTAGCGATGCTCCGGATGCCCAGTCGTATTTCGAGGACCAGATCCTGGTAATCAATGCGGCACGGAATAACAACGCTCAACTCAAAGAAGAAGCTAAGGCTAATTGGCGCGGCCTGTATGACGAACTTAAGATCAACATCGACCCCCAAATTGAAGATGATGTCGAGTGGCGCACGGGTGAAGGCGGCCGAATCAAAGCACGTGAACTTGTTGCTCTCTCGCTGATCCCGCTCTCTAAACTCGATATCAAGGGGACCAAAAGCGTTCAAGACAATCCCACGGTAATCTTCTCGGCAAAGGCCCAGTGTATTGAGATCTACAATACGATCATGGGCAACGAAGAAGACGGTATTGTGGAGAAAGTTGAGGGGGATATCGTAAAAATTGTCGACCCCGGCGTACGCAGTGCATTGAAGTTGATGCGCGACATCCCCGAATTGTACGACACGATCTATGAGGTTTTCCCCAAAGCCTACAGCCATGGCTTCGGCAAGATCACCGGAGTCAAAACCCTGGGCAAACCGGACCAACTGAAGGCGCAGCGCGGCTCAGGTGACAAGGCCTATCTCAGCACCCCACCGAAGACACACTTCTATAAAAAAGAAACCTCTCATAGCTTCGGCGAGGGGTTCATCTATCCCCTTGTGGTAGCCCTTCGTGAGTTGATGAGTGTTAATGAGAGTGGGGAAGTCTACTGGACCGCTGACCCGAAACAGTTCATCCGCGAAAACATCAAGGCAGTGATGGACACCTACAAGGACATGATCGCAGGCCAGAACTATGATCCTGCCAAAGTGGGGAAGACGAAGGGAGCCTATAACCTTGCTGCGCAGGCATTCAAGCACCAGCTTGACGCCAAGGAGTTGGAACGCCTGAGGGCACAGGCAAAGGCACGGATCGAGTCTAACGCCTGAGCATCCTCGTCAACGTCGCGTGCTCGCAACCAGTGAGTGCCGCCCAATAACGGACCTCTTGGGCTTAACAAGCCCCATCCATACGGGTGGGGCTTTTCTTACTCAGGTCATCCCGTTTGATTAAGCCAGCAGAGGTTTAAGCCCTAAACACCCATGAGGCTAACCTCAATGCCGCATAACCTCGCGTATTCAGCACGCTTATCCAATGGGGTTTCGTCTATTCCCTTCAAGCCCAACTTGATTTCTATACAAGTCCGAATAACCGATCGCCCCGTTCCAGAAGCATTGACAAAAAAACCGTCCGAGAAATCTATCTCTCCAGCTGGGGCGAGCAGGTCGAGAAAATATTGCATGCTCACATCTTTCTTCTGCATAGCGTCAACAGCAATCCGTTTCAGCACATCGAACAATGCTTGCACCCCTACAGTTTTAAATATGAACGCCTGAGGCTCTACATCCTCCCACAAAACCTCAAAAACGGCACGAAAGAAGTTCAGGACTGCTGCATATATCAACTTGTCATTTGTATCTAAATACAAGCTCCGAAGCGGAGACCTATCTTCGACACTATTTAAAGAGAGCCGAGTTCCTTTATGTGCCCCTCCATGATCAGTCGAAAGTGCATAAGCGTCTCTTTTAGGGTTCGAGGAGTATAGTGCGTTGATTCCTTTAACGACTGTCGCCATCGAAACCATCCACTGCCCTTCCCTCCGGGCTTGCGCTCTAGTCAACACAATGTCATTTGCAGCAGCTATCAGTATGCGCCCTCTGAATGGCGACGCATCATCTGAGTTAAGCTTTCTCGAAAGATATACAGCTAGCTTATCGGGACTCCAAGACTCAGGCGATTCTTTTTCTATATTGTACCCAATCAGCTCATACGTCTGACTCTTATCTACTGGCTTTTGTGTAGAGTTAATAGTAGCAAATAGGTATGCCTGATATGGTTTTGGCAAATCTAAATATATGGCGCAAGGAAGAAGCGTATTTAGACGCTCTTCGGAAGCGCCTTCAAAACCAAACAATCGATGCTGACCATCAATGATTGACGCCACTTTTTGTAGTGTTGGTATCCTAACATTTACAACACCAGAACAATCTTCCAGTTCTTCCACACACCATCGTATTTCTTCATCCTCGATAAGAAGGCCTGACTCCATATCGAAATTGGCGCTTAATATTATCGTGCCCGGAAAAGCCATTTCGCTTGTACTGATATACTTACCAATATCCGAGATCCGCCTCTTATCCTGTGACCGCTGAGCCCCTTCCAGTCTATATCCTTGACCACCGCCGCCCCTCACAGCCTGCAATCTATGACTGTAACAAGTATCGAGAAGAAGTGATGCTGGCAGGGCACATAAATAAAAAATACCCAGGGGCTGCTCGACGCGAACCGCAGGAGCGACAAAGGGAAACCCATGACCATCTTGACTCATGTCTTATAACCCTCATCATCACCACTCGGCGAAAGTGTCTCATCACCACCAATAGAATCTTTTGGGTCAATATTATCCTGCAAACAAGAATTGTCTCCGTTAGCTACCCACCAGATAACAACAGCGAAAAAAACACCACCCAATCCCATATAGACAGCACGGTCTGAGCCATCATTCAAGAAAAAGAAGCAGACAAACCCATAGCCGGCCAGCAGAAATCCAAAAAACTGAAAGGCTGCTCTCACGGCCTTATCTTCATCTAATGTCAATTGAACAATCGATGCTCCAGCCAGTGCCGCAAAGTATGTATATAGAGAAACAGCAACATCGCCTTTAGGAGCAGACTCAAAATAGTAGGCCTGTAAAAAAGCGTGCCAAACCCCCAGCCCACCCAGGCCCAAAACAGCCACAACCAGGTAAGACCAGAAGCTGACTTGCCCTATGGGCCTCATAATCCGCTGCCCGATAAACTCGGCTACATGGACAAAGTTACTTGGCATCACATATTCGCTTTAGTGTCAGAAAGTAGTGAAGTTATTAGGAAACGCCAATCGCACAAGGCAAGGATACGTTCAGGGGGATTAGCGAATCAAGGTAACAACTAAAGACACTGAACAAGCCACAAGTGCTGGCCATGACCCACCTGAAATACGCATCGTTCACTGGAAGCTTCTGTCTGCATGCTCCAGAGATGACGGCCCTCAACGAATAAGCCCTGCTACACTAGATAGCAGCGATGGGCCCTCAGACAAAAGAAGATGCCGTACCATTCGATTCACGACCTGCCTCATTCGGTTCAGCATGTCCTTCCCCAGCATGCACAAGAAATCTATCTGGAAGCATTCAATCGGACATGGCAACGACTAAATGACGCTTCTGACCGCGAAGCAACATGTCATCGAATCGCATGGACTGCTGTAAAGAAATCCTACATGAAGAAAAATGGAAGCTGGGCGCGAATAGCTAAAAGCTAAAAGCTAACCGACAGTCAAAACTCACTCTCGCCCCGGGTCACACTGAAAAACCATCCCTACATATTCACTCCATTGAGTTACCAGCAATCTTGAGCATCCAACCACAATTGGTTCGAGATACCAACGCCGCCGCGAAAATCGAAGCGATTCGACATTAATGCCCACAATCATCTAACGCCCTGATTTAAGTGGGCATTATATTCTAGTTGCTTCATAATGCATTGAATTATTTGATAAAATCTAGGACAACCCCTTGAGCCACATCCCCAGGAAAAGGTTCGGCCAGAACTTCCTGCATGACCCGCGGGTGATTGCCCGCATCATCGGTGCAATAGCCCCGCGCCCGGATGATCACCTGGTTGAGGTCGGCCCCGGTCAGGGCGCCATCACCCTGGAACTGCTCAAGGCGGCCGGCAAGCTGGAGGCGGTGGAACTTGACCGTGACCTGATCGAACCGCTGAAGGCCAGGTGCGCCGGCGCCGGCGAGTTCACCGTCTACCAGGGCGATGCGCTGAAGTTCGACTTCTGCAGCCTGGCCGGCGACGGCCGGCCGCTGCGGCTGGTGGGCAACCTGCCGTACAACATCTCCACGCCGCTGCTGTTCCACTTCCTCGACCAGTCGGCATGCATCGCCGACATGCACTTCATGCTGCAGAAAGAGGTGGTGGACCGCATGGCCGCCGGCCCCGGCTCCAAGACCTACGGCCGGCTGTCGGTGATGCTGCAGACCCGCTGCGCGGTGGAGCCACTGTTCGAGATCGGCCCCGGCGCCTTCAACCCGCCGCCCAAGGTGGATTCAGCCATCGTGCGCCTGGTGCCCCATGCCGCGCCGCCCTTCCAGATCGACGACATGGCGCTGTTCGCCGGCATCGTCGGCCAGGCCTTCGGTCAGCGCCGCAAGACCCTGCGCAAGAGCCTACAGGCGCTGATCCCCGCCGCGGCCTTCGAGCGCGCCGGCATCGCCCCGACCGAGCGCCCGGAGCAACTGGCCCCGGCGGACTTCGCCCGCCTGGCCAACGCCGCCGGCCAATAACCCGCCCGCAGCACCGGCGTCCCGCCCCCGCCACAAACGACAACGCCCGCCGTGGCGCAGGCCAGGCGGGCGTCGGGATCAGCCAACAGCTGCTCGATCAAACGAGCAGTAGCATCGGGTCAGAAGGGGATGTCGTCGTCGAAACCGCCGTCATCCATCGGGGGTGGCGCCGACTGGGACGGGGCCTGTTGACGGGACTGACCGCCGCCCTGACCGCCGCCACCCTGGCCACCCTGGTAGCCGCCGCCGGAACGGGCCTGCTGGCCGCCGCCGAAGTCGGCACTGCCGCCGGCGCCGCGGGAGTCGAGCATCTGCATCTCGTCGGCGACGATCTCGGTGGTGTAGCGGTCCTGGCCCTGCTGGTCCTGCCACTTGCGGGTCTGCAGGCGGCCTTCCAGGTAGACCTTGGAACCCTTCTTCAGGTATTCGCCGGCGATCTCGCCCAGGCGGCGGAACAGCACCACGCGATGCCACTCGGTCTTTTCCTGCTGCTCGCCGGTGTTCTTGTCCTTCCAGGTCTCGGACGTGGCCACCGTGATGTTGCACACCGCGCCGCCATTGGGCATGTAGCGCACCTCGGGATCCTGTCCCAGGTTGCCGACCAGAATGACCTTGTTGACGCCTCTGCTTGCCATGTCGCCTCCGTAATGTGTTGTGCCGGTCCCGTCCCTGGGACCCGGCTGTAGGATCTTCGGGATCGGACGAGTCTACGCGCCGGGGGCGCAAATTGCATCCAGGGCGGCCTGGTCCAGCGTGTCTTTATCGACCTTCAGATAGGCCACGCCGTCGGCGGCCACCACCACCGCCTCCACCACGCCGGGCACGCCGCCCAGGCGCGCGGCCAGGGTAGCGGCCGCGGCCTCGTCGGCCACCGCCACCTTGAGCAGGCGGCTGACGTGACGGCCGGGGTTGCGCATGCCGCTGGCCGCCAGCAGCCAGCCGCAACCGACCGCCACCACCAGCAACATCACGCCGTGTATGCCGTACGCCTGGTGCACCCAGCCACCGGCCACGCCGCCGACGAAGGCGCCGGCGAACTGGCTGGTGGAATACACCCCCATGGCGGTGCCCTTGGCGTCCGCCGGGGCCAGCTTGGACACCAGCGACGGCAGGGTCGCCTCCAGCAGGTTGAAACCGACGAAGAACAGCCACAGCGCCACCGCCAGCCCCCAGAAGCTGCCCAGTTCGCCCCACAGCAGCAGCGCCGCCAGGGTGATGGTGGCGATGGCGCCGAGGAACACGGCCTTCATCCGCCCGCCACGCTCGGCCAGGATGATGAAGGGCACCATGGCGGCGATGGACAGCACCATGATCGGGGCATACAGCAGGCTGTGGCGTTCCGGCGCCAGACCGGCGTCGCGCAGCGCCAGCGGCACCACCAGGAACATGGCGGTCAGCACCAGGTGCAGGCAGAAGATGCCCAGGTCCAGCCGCAGCAGCTGGCCGTCACCCAGCACCCGCCGGAACATGGCCGGCACCGGCTGGGCGTCACGGTGGCGGGCACTGCTGCTGGGGGTTGGCACCACCCACAGCAGTGCACTGGCGCCCAGCAGGGCCAGCAGCGCGGTCAGCCAGAAAATGCCCGACACGCCCACCCAGGCGTCCAGCGCCGGGGCGCTGATCATGGCCAGCATGAAGGAGGCGCCGATGGTGACGCCGATCATCGCCATCACCTTGGTGCGCTGGTCCTCGCGGGTCAGATCCGCGGCCAGGGCCATCACCGCCGCGGCCACCGCGCCGCTGCCCTGCAGGGCGCGGCCGGCGATGATCCACCAGATGTCCGTGGCCAGTGCCGCCACCACCGAGCCCAGCGCAAACACCAGCAGGCCGGCCAGGATCACCGGCTTGCGCCCCAGCCGGTCTGACAGCAGGCCATAGGGGATCTGCAGCAGCGCCTGGGTCAGGCCGTAGATGCCGATGGCCAGGCCGGTCAGCAGCGGCGTGGCGCCGGCCAGGTCCTCGGCATACAGGGCGAACACCGGCAGGATCAGGAACAGCCCCAGCATGCGCGAACCATAGATGCCGGCCAGGCCCAGCGCGGCACGACGCTCGCTGCGGCTCAGGCCGGTCGGCTCGGGGGTCTGCTCGCTGTTGGCGGCTCGGGACAAGGGACTCGATGAGCAAGAATGGAAAGGCGCGATTTTACCCGAAATCGGTGGCCACCGGCGCCTCCCGCGCGTGAATCACCCGTGCCGTCATCGCGGATATGCAGGCACTTTGTCCTGCGCCCCCGCATGGGCGTATCCTTGTGGGTTTTGGTGCCCCAGGCAGGACCCCCGATGGACAACATTCTCATTCGCGGCGCACGGACGCATAACCTCAAGAACATCGACCTGACGCTACCGCGGGACAAGCTGATCGTCATCACCGGCCTGTCCGGCTCCGGCAAGTCGTCGCTGGCCTTCGACACCATCTACGCCGAGGGCCAGCGCCGCTACGTGGAATCACTGTCCGCCTACGCACGGCAGTTCCTGTCGATCATGGAAAAGCCGGACGTCGACCACATCGAGGGCCTGTCGCCGGCCATCTCCATCGAGCAGAAGACCACCAGCCACAACCCGCGCTCCACCGTGGGCACCATCACCGAGATCTACGACTACCTGCGCCTGCTGTTCGCCCGCGCCGGCGAGCCGCGCTGCCCCGAGCATGGCCAGGCGCTGGAGGCCCAGACCATCAGCCAGATGGTGGACCAGGTGCTGGCCCTGCCCGAGGGCACCAAGCTGATGCTGCTGGCGCCGGTGATCTCCGAGCGCAAGGGTGAGTACCACAAGCTGCTGGGCGAGCTGCACGCCCAGGGCTACATCCGTGCGCGTATCGACGGCGACATCTACGAGCTGGACGATGCGCCGGACCTGGAGCTGCACAAGAAGCACACCATCGAGGTGGTCATCGACCGCTTCAAGGTGCGCGAGGACCTGGTGCAGCGGCTGGCCGAATCCTTCGAGACCGCGCTGGGGCTGGCCGAGGGCGTGGCCCGGGTGGCCTTCATGGACGAGCCGGAACGGGCCGACCTGACCTTCTCGGCCAACTTCGCCTGCCCGGTGTGCGGCTACAGCATCCAGGAACTGGAGCCACGGCTGTTCTCCTTCAACAACCCGGTCGGCGCCTGCGATGCCTGCGACGGCCTCGGCGTGGAGCAGTACTTCGACGCCGACAAGGTGGTGGCCCATCCGGAGCTGAGCCTGGCCGGCGGCGCGGTGCGCGGCTGGGACCGGCGCAACGCCTACTACTTCCAGATGATCCGCTCCTTGGGCGAGCACTACGGCTTCGACCCCGAGACGCCCTGGGAGGAGCTCACCGACGAGGTCCGCGACGTGGTGCTCAACGGCTCCGGCCTGGAGGGCATCGAGTTCAACCTGTACAACGAGCGCGGCCGTTCGGTGAAGAAGGTGATCCCTTTCGAGGGCATCCTCAACAACATGAAGCGCCGCTACCGGGAGACCGACTCGTCTGCAGTACGCGAGGAGCTGGCCCGCTACATCGCCAGCCGCCACTGCCCCGAGTGTCACGGCACCCGGCTGAACGAGGGCGCCCGCCACGTCTACGTGGCCGAGCTCACCCTGCCCCAGGTCACCACCATGGCGGTGGAGAAGAGCCTGGACTTCTTCGACCACATGGAGCTGTCCGGCAAGCGCGGCAAGATCGCCGAGAAGGTGGTCAAGGAGATCCGCGAACGGCTGCAGTTCCTGGTCAACGTGGGCCTCGACTACCTGACCCTGGACCGCAGCGCCGACACCCTGTCCGGCGGCGAGGCACAGCGCATCCGCCTGGCCAGCCAGATCGGCGCCGGCCTGGTGGGTGTGATGTACGTGCTGGACGAGCCCTCCATCGGCCTGCACCAGCGCGACAACGAACGCCTGCTGCACACCCTCACCTACCTGCGCGACCTGGGCAACACGGTGATCGTGGTGGAGCACGACGAGGACGCCATCCGCAGCGCCGACCACGTGGTCGACATCGGCCCCGGCGCCGGCGTGCATGGCGGCACCGTGGTCGCCCAGGGCACGGCCGAGGATATCGCCGCCAACCCGGCATCGCTCACCGGCAAGTACCTGTCCGGCGTGGAGCGGATCGAGATCCCTTCCGAGCGCACCCCGCGCGATGCCAAGAAACAGATCAAGCTGTTCGGCGCCAGCGGCAACAACCTGAAGGACGTTAGCCTGGAGGTCCCGGCTGGGCTGTTCACCTGCGTCACCGGCGTGTCCGGTTCGGGCAAGTCGACCCTGATCAACGACACCCTCTACCCGCTGGCGGCCAACGCCCTGAACGGCGCCAGCCATGCGGTGGCGCCACACAAGAAGGTGACCGGGCTCAAGCACTTCGACAAGGTGGTGGATATCGACCAGTCCCCCATCGGCCGCACGCCGCGCTCCAACCCCGCAACCTACACCGGCCTGTTCACGCCCATACGCGAACTGTTCGCCCAGGTGCCGGAGGCCCGTTCGCGGGGCTACAACCCCGGGCGCTTCAGCTTCAACGTCAAGGGTGGCCGCTGCGAAGCCTGCAAGGGCGACGGCGTGATCAAGGTGGAGATGCACTTCCTGCCCGACATCTACGTGCAGTGCGATGTCTGCAAGGGCCATCGCTACAACCGCGAGACCCTGGAGATCCGCTACAAGGGCAAGGGCATCAACGAGGTGCTGGACATGACGGTGGAGGACGCCCTGGGCTTCTTCGACGCCGTACCCGTGCTGAAGCGCAAGCTGCAGACCCTGATGGACGTGGGCCTGAGTTACATCACCCTGGGGCAGAACGCCACCACCCTGTCCGGCGGCGAGGCACAGCGGGTCAAGCTGTCGCGGGAACTGTCCAAGCGCGACACCGGCAGCACCCTGTATATCCTGGACGAGCCGACCACCGGCCTGCATTTCCATGACGTGAAACAACTGCTGGCGGTACTGCACCGCCTGCGCGACCACGGCAATACCGTGGTGGTGATCGAGCACAACCTGGACGTGATCAAGACCGCCGACTGGGTGGTGGACCTCGGCCCCGAGGGCGGCGACAAGGGCGGCCAGATCATCGCCGTCGGTACGCCGGAGATGGTTGCCGGCTCACCCCAGTCCCATACCGGCCGCTTCCTGGCGCCACTGCTGAAGATCTAGCTGCACCTGCCGATGCCCTGTACACGGCCGATGCTTTTCCGATGCCTGCCCCACCACCATGGGACACAGCAGGCGACCGAGGTTGCGGCGCGCCCTATATGGCACAGGATGCGGCATGACACACCAGGACCACTTGGCGTTTCTAAACGGCGATGGCTCGATCAAGGATAAGCTGGTATCTGCACATCAGCGGATACAGGAGTCCTTTCCCTTAATCGCCCGCATTGCGGTTGCCCTGTACGATCCTGCCACCAGGATACTGAAGACCTATGTGCACAGCAGTGGCGACGACGACCCGCTATCCCGCTACCAGACTTGCATCGACGATGCCCCGTCACTGAACGCGATCCTCAAGGCTGGCCACCCCCGGGTGATCAATAACATGGTGACCTTCGACAACGGCACCCAAGAGCACACCAAGCGCATCGGCCGCCAGGGTTACGCCGCCAGCTACACCCTGCCGATGTTTCATCGCGGTGAGTTAATTGGATTCCTATTCTTCAACTCCTATCAGCGCGATGCTTTTGATGACAAGGTACTGCGCCAGCTCGACCTATATGGGCATCTGATTTCATTGATGGTGCTCAATGAACTTTCCACTGCCCATACCCTTGCGGCGGCGGTAAAGACCGCCGGACACATCACCCATACACGTGATCCAGAAACTGGCAGCCACCTTGACCGGATGTCCAGATACGCGCGCCTGATCGCTTATCACCTGGCACCCGAATACGCCCTTGACGATTACTTTATCGAGCACGTGTTCATGTTTGCGCCGCTGCACGACATCGGCAAGATCGGCATTCCCGACAACATCCTGCTCAAGCCCGCACGCCTGTCAGACGATGAGTGGTCGGTGATGAAGACGCATGTCACCCAGGGCCGGAAGATGATCGACGACCTGCTGGATAACTTTGGGCTTAACGGACTCGACCATGTGGATATGCTGCGAAACATCGCCCACTATCATCACGAAGCCGTTAACGGCAGCGGTTATCCTGAAGGCAGACTTGGCAACGAGATCCCACTGGAAGCCCGGATCGTGGCGGTAGCCGATGTGTTTGACGCGCTGACCAGCAGGCGCCCTTACAAGGCTGCATGGACCAACGCAGAAGCCTTCGAGATGCTGAATAAACTGGCCGGGGAGACGCTGGATGCTGCCTGCGTTGCCGCGTTGCGCGAACAACAGGATGCCATCCACCAGATCCAGCAGCAGTTCAGTGAAGACCCGCTAGGCTAGTCCGTCCGCCAGGCTCAAGCCCACGCAACGGGATGCCCAACCTCCAGCCCAAGAACGTCAGCGGCTCGCCCCTGGTTAACCGCAACCTCCACCAAGCCGCATGAATTCGCGTACCAAAAGGATTGCCCCTTTGGCACGGCGGAAAAGGTTTCGGCATAGGCGAGAGGATGATCGTCAACCAGCAACACTCGCGTGGAGTCAGCACTGGCAGCGGACATGCCGGTCATGGCATTGCCAAAATGATCAACGTATACAACCTCGCTGATCTCAGCCGGCCAGTCGGCACCTTCTATGCTTCCCTTATGCAGTGGGCTTCGGTCGACACCCTGACCACGGGAGAGAATGCCGGCAACAGGCGCGAACAAATCGCGGCCATGGAAGCTGCTGGACAGGCGCTCCGGGCGCCAGTCGATGCGTGCAACTTGCACGTCTCCCGCCTGAGCAACTACCCGGGACAGCAAGCCATTATCCGGACCGATGAAGGTGCGCCCATCCGCCTCAACGATAAGAGGGTCACGCTGACCACCAACACCGGGATCGACCACCGCTGCAACGACACAGCCGGAAGGCAGACCGTTGGTCAGCGCAGCCAGGAGATAGGCAGAGCGACGAAAGTCACCGCATGGCGCATCAGAAATGAGGTTGACCACACGTGACTGAAACGACTCAGCGAGGACAGCCGCTTCCATTTGGCCGGTATAGGGGCCATCTGACCCGAAGTCAGTGAAGAGTAAAACGAGGGGAACAGAGACCGTCATATGCCCAGCATTAGGGCACAAAAAGAAAACCGGGCATAGCCCGGTTGTCTTTAAGCGGCTATCGAAACTGCTTATTCGGCTTCGACGATCTCACCGGCATTACCTGCCGGACGATCTACCAGTTCGACGTAGGCCATCGGGGCCTTGTCGCCGGCACGGTAGCCGCATTTCATGATACGCAGGTAACCACCGGGGCGTCCCTTGTAGCGCGGACCCAGCTCGCTGAACAGCTTGCCGACGACAGCGTCATCACGCAGGCGGGCGAAGGCCAGGCGGCGCTTTGAAACGCCGTCTTCCTTGGCCATGGTGATCAGTGGCTCGGCCACGCGACGAAGCTCTTTGGCCTTCGGCAGGGTGGTCTTGATCAGCTCGTGTTCGAACAGGGACACCGCCATGTTGCGGAACATGGCTTTACGGTGCGAACTGTTACGATTCAGTTGCTTGCCGGCTTTGCGGTGACGCATCGGTCGACTTCCTTAAACAGTGGGCTACAGAGCCGGCCTTAGCGGGCCAGCAGCTCTTCAATATTCTCGGGCGGCCAGTTTTCCAGACGCATACCGAGGGACAGGCCACGGGTGGCCAACACGTCCTTGATCTCGGTCAGCGACTTCTTGCCGAGGTTGGGGGTCTTGAGCAACTCCACCTCGGTGCGCTGGATCAGGTCCCCGATCAGGAAAATGTTCTCTGCCTTGAGGCAGTTTGCGGAGCGAACGGTCAACTCCAGATCATCAACCGGGCGCAACAGGATCGGATCCACGCCAGGCTCGGTAGATTCTGGCGCTGCTTCTGCCCTGGCGGTCTGATCAAGCTTGACGAAGGCCGTCAGTTGATCCTGCAGGATGGTGGCCGAGCGACGGATCGCATCTTCCGCATCCAGGGTGCCGTCGGTCTCGATATCGATAACCAGACGGTCCAGGTCGGTACGCTGCTCAACACGCGCCGCTTCGACGGTGTAAGCCACGCGGCGAACCGGGCTATAGGTTGCATCCAGCTGGAGGTGACCAATTGGACGGTCATCACCGGCGGAACTGTCGCGGATAGAGGCGGCTTCGTAGCCACGACCGCGACGCGCCTTCAGGATCATGTTCAGCTCGCCCTTATCGGTAAGCTGAGCGATTACCATCTCGGGGTTGGCAATACTAACGCCGTGAGTCAGTTCAATGTCGCCTGCAGTAACCACGCCGGGGCCTTTGGCCTTGACGCTGAGAGTTGCCTCGTCACGATCTTCCATCGTGATGGCAACTTCTTTCAGGTTAAGGAGGATCTCCAGGACATCTTCCTGTACACCCTCAATAGCACTGTACTCGTGCAGCACGCCGTCGATCTCGGCCTCAACGATGGCGCAACCCGGCATGGAAGACAGCAGGATGCGACGCAGTGCGTTGCCCAGCGTGTGACCAAAGCCGCGCTCCAAAGGCTCCAGGGAGACTTTGGCACGACGATCGTTGACAGCCTGTACGTTGACGATACGAGGCTTCAGGAATTCTGTGACGGAATCCGCCATGGATAGCCCTCTGGTTGTGTCCCTTACTTGGAGTACAGTTCGACGATCAGCTGCTCGTTGATTTCAGCAGGCAGATCGGCGCGCTCCGGAATACGCTTGAAGGTGCCGGTCATGGCCTTGGCATCGACCTGCACCCAATCGGGGAAGCCATATTGCTCGGCCAGGGCCAGTGAGCTGGCGACACGCGCCTGCTTTTTGGCCTGTTCACGCACAGTGATTACGTCTTCTGCATTGACCTGGTAGGACGCAACGTTCACCACCTTGCCATTCACTTCGATCGCCTTGTGGCTGACCAGCTGACGGGATTCGGCGCGGGTAGCACCGAAGCCCATGCGGTAGACGACGTTGTCCAAACGACGCTCCAGCAGCTTAAGCAGGTTCTCGCCGGTCGGGCCCTTGGCAAGATCGGCCTTCTTGTAGTAGCTGCGGAACTGACGCTCCAGCACGCTGTACAGGCGACGCACCTTCTGCTTTTCACGCAGCTGCACACCATAGTCGGAAAGGCGACGGCGACGGTCGATCTGCTGACCGGGCACCTTTTCCATGTTGCACTTGGAGTCGACGGAACGAACGCGGCTCTTCAGGTACAGATCAGTACCCTCGCGGCGCATCAGTTTACATTTTGGTCCCAGATAACGAGCCATCAGTCAAACTCCGTAATCAGACGCGACGCTTCTTCGGCGGACGGCAACCATTATGCGGAATGGGCGTCACGTCGGAGATGCTGGTGATTTTGAAACCGGCGTTGTTCAGGGCACGCACGGCGGACTCACGGCCAGGACCGGGGCCTTTGACCTGAACGTCCAGGTTCTTCAGACCGTAATCCTTGGCAGCCTGGCCGGCACGGTCGGCAGCGACCTGTGCGGCGAACGGGGTGCTCTTACGGGAACCACGGAAACCGGAACCACCCGAGGTAGCCCAGGACAGGGCATTACCCTGACGGTCGGTGATGGTGATGATGGTGTTGTTGAATGACGCATGGATATGCGCCACACCATCCGTCACTACCTTCTTAACCTTTTTACGGGTTTTAGTGGTGCTCTTGGCCATTTAACCGGTCCTGACAACTATTAGCGTTTAATCGGACGACGCGGGCCCTTGCGGGTGCGTGCGTTCGTCTGGGTGCGCTGACCGCGAACCGGCAAGCCACGACGATGGCGAATGCCACGGTTGCTGCCCAGGTCCATCAGACGCTTGATGTTCATGGAGATCTCACGGCGCAGGTCACCCTCGACGGTGAACTGGGCAACCTGGGTACGCAGGTTTTCCACTTCGTCCTCGGTGAGGTCCATGACCTTACGATCCGGTGCGATGCCAGTGGCTGCACAGATCTGGGCGGCGCGAGTGCGGCCGACCCCGTAAATGGACGTAAGCGCAATAACAGTGTGCTTACGATCCGGAATGTTGACGCCTGCGATGCGGGCCATCCTGAAATCTCCCAAAATTCGCCGTATTAGAAACCCGGCGCGGAAACGCCGAATTCTAACCTGATCTCAAGCCAGTTTCAACCACAAAGTCCATCCACAGATGGTTGTGATCAGCCCTGGCGTTGCTTGTGTCGCGGATCGCTGCAAATCACCCGAACAACGCCTTTGCGCTTGATGACCTTGCAGTGCCGGCACAGTTTCTTTACGGAAGCACGAACCTTCATCTTTCGATCTCCTAACCCCAGCCGCGGTCAGCGAGGAAGCCCCGCGCCACCGTAACCTTTCAGATTTGCCTTTTTCATCAGCCCTTCGTACTGGTGGGACATCAGGTGCGCCTGCACCTGGGCCATGAAATCCATGACCACGACCACCACGATCAGCAACGAAGTGCCGCCAAAATAAAACGGTACGTTCCAACCAACGATCAGGAACTCAGGCAGCAGACACACCAGGGTGATGTAAATGGCACCCGCCATGGTCAGCCGCGACATCACCTGATCGATGTACTTGGCGGTTTGCTCACCGGGACGGATACCCGGGATGAACGCGCCAGAACGCTTCAAGTTGTCCGCCGTCTCCCGCGAATTGAACACCAGTGCGGTGTAGAAAAAGCAGAAGAAAATAATCGCCGCAGCGTATAGCGCCACGTACACCGGCTCACCCGGGGAGAGCTTGGCAACGATGTCCTGCAGCCAACGCATGTCCTCACTACTGCCGGCCCACTGCGCCAGCGTGGTCGGGAACAGGATGATGCTCGATGCGAAGATCGGCGGAATCACCCCGGCCATGTTCAGTTTGAGCGGCAGATGGCTGCTCTGTGCAGCAAACATCTTGCGGCCCTGCTGCCGCTTGGCGTAGTTCACCGTGATCCGGCGCTGCCCACGCTCCACGAACACCACGAAGGCGGTCACGGCCAGGGCCAGCACGAACAGGAACAGAGCGAGCAGCGCATTCATCTCGCCATTGCTGACCAGCTCTCCAACGCCACCAAAAGCCTTCGGCAAACCGGCCACGATGCCCCCAAAAATGATCATGGAGATACCGTTACCCAGGCCACGCTCCGTGATCTGCTCACCGAGCCACATCAGGAACATGGTGCCGGTAACAAGCGAAACGGTGGCGGTAAACACGAAGCCGGGGCCCGTGTGAATGACCACATTCATTCCGCCAGCGGTCTGACCCTGCAGCGCCATGGAAATACCGACGGCCTGAAAGGTCGCCAGCACCACGGTGCCGTAACGGGTGTACTGGGTGATCTTGCGTCGTCCTGCCTCGCCTTCCTTCTTCAGCTGTTCGAGCGACGGCAATACCGCGCTCATCAGCTGCATGATGATGGAGGCCGAGATGTACGGCATGATCCCCAGCGCCAGTAACGACGCCCGTTCCAGCGCACCACCGGAGAACATGTTGAACATGTCCAGGATGCTGCCACCCTGCTGCCCCATCAATGCAGCCAGCGCACTCGGGTTGACGCCAGGCACCGGAATGAAGGTTCCGATGCGGAAGACGATCAACGCCCCGATCAGGAAGAAGAAACGCTGGCGCAACTCGGAGAGCTGCCCCATGTTCACACCACCTGGCAATGCGGGTTTAGCGGCCATAACTATCCGATCAGTCTTCGATCTTGCCGCCGGCTGCCTCAATGGCAGCACGGGCACCCTTGGTCACACCCAGACCCTTAACGGTCACGGCCTTCCCAAGTTCGCCAGACAGGATCACCTTGGCGCGCTGCATGGTGCGCGGCAGGATGTTGGCGGCGTACAGCGCCTCCATGTCGATGACGTCAGCAGCCACCTTGGCCAACTCGTCAAGACGCACTTCGGCAGTCACGCGGCCCTTGCGGGAGCTGAAGCCAACTTTGGGCAGACGACGCTGCAGCGGCATCTGACCGCCTTCGAAACCCGTCTTGTGGAAACCACCGGAGCGGGATTTCTGACCCTTGTGGCCACGACCACAGGTCTTGCCCAGACCGCTGCCGATACCGCGACCGACTCGCTTGCCTTCGGGACGGCTGCCAGGAGCCGCTTTCAAGGTATTCAGGCGCATGTTATGCGTCCTCCAGAACCTGGACCATGTAGTACACCTTGTTGACCATACCGCGGGTCGACGGGGTGTCCTCAACTTCCACCACGTGGTGCATGCGACGCAGGCCGAGCCCGCGTACACACTCCTTGTGGCCCTTGATCCGGCCGCTCATGGAGCGAACCAGCTTGACCTTCATCATCTTTTTGTCGGCCATGTTCTTTACCCCAGGATGTCTTCGACAGACTTGCCACGCTTGGCGGCAACGTCTTCCGGGCTGGACATCGCGGCCAGGCCATTCAGCGTGGCACGGACAACGTTCATCGGATTGTTGGTACCGATGCACTTGGCCAGCACGTTATGAACGCCGACCACCTCGAAGATGGCGCGCATCGCGCCACCGGCGATGATGCCGGTACCTTCAGAGGCAGGCTGCATGTGCACCTTGGCAGCGCCGTGGCGGCCGATCACCGGGTACTGCAGGGTGCCGCCCTTGAGCTTTACCGACTGCATGTTCTTGCGGGCATTCTCCATGGCCTTCTGGATAGCCAGCGGCACTTCTTTGGACTTGCCGCTACCAAAACCCACTTTGCCGTTGCCGTCACCGACCACGACGAGTGCGGAGAAACCGAACACCCGGCCACCCTTGACCACCTTGGCCACACGGTTGACCGCGATGAGCTTTTCGTTGAGATCGTCGCCCTGGGGCTTCGAGTCGTAATTTGCCATCGCTAATTCCTCAGAACTTCAGCCCGGCTTCGCGAGCCGCGTCTGCCAGGGCCTGCACACGGCCGTGATACTTGAAACCGGCGCGGTCGAAAGCGACCGTTTCGATACCCGCAGCCTTGGCACGTTCGGCAACCGCCTTGCCCACCGCAGCAGCGGCAGACATGTTGCCGGTCTTGCCGCTGACCGACTCGGCCACGACCTTCTCGGCGGTGGACGCTGCAGCCAGCACGGTGGCGCCGTCTGCGGCGATCACCTGTGCGTACATATGACGCGGCGTGCGGTGCACGGTCAGCCGGGACACGCCCAACTCGCGGATCTTGGCCCGGGTTTTCCGGGCGCGACGAATACGACTCAGTTTTTTGTCCATCGTCCCTACCCCTTATTTCTTCTTCGCTTCTTTGCGGCGAACCTGCTCATCCGCATAGCGAACACCCTTGCCCTTGTACGGCTCAGGCGGGCGATACGCGCGAATCTCCGCAGCGACCTGACCCACCTTCTGCCTGTCACAACCCGAAACGACAATCTCGGTCTGGGACGGGGTATCAATGGTGATACCCTCAGGCACGGCATAATCGATGGGGTGGCTGAAGCCCAGGCTCAGATTCAGGACTTTGCCCTTACCCTGCGCCCGGTAACCAACGCCAACCAGCTGAAGCTTTCGCTCGAAGCCGGTGCTGACGCCAACCACCATGTTGTTGAGCAGTGCACGCATGGTGCCGGCCATGGCCCAAGCACCGGTGCTTTCGGTAGCGGGCTTGACCTTCAGCTCACCACCGTCCTGCTCGACCAGCACGCTGTCGTGGAGATCCATGGACATAGAGCCCTTGGCACCCTTGACGTTAACGTTCTGGCCACTGATTTTGACTTCGACGCCCTTTACAACGGGGATCGGCGCCTTGGCAACACGAGACATGTCAGGCCCTCCCCGAATCAGGCGACGACAGCAATGACTTCACCGCCGAAACCCTGCTTACGGGCGGCGCGATCAGTCATGATGCCTTTGGAAGTGGAAACAATCGCGATTCCCAGGCCACCGCGGACGGTGGGCAGCTCATCACGATTCTTGTAGATACGCAGGCCGGGACGTGAGACGCGCTTGATCATCTCGATCACGGGAGCGCCCTGGAAATACTTCAGGGTCACTTCCAGCGCCGGCTTGCCGTCCACCTCGGTAGAGGCGTAATCGGCAACGTAGCCTTCGTCCTTCAGCAGCTGGGCGATTGCCGCCTTCAGCTTGGAGGCCGGCATGGCAACGCTTTGCTTGCCAGCCGACTGGCCGTTGCGGATACGCGTCAGCATATCCGCGACCGGATCAGACATACTCATCTATTCATGCTCCCTGGGTCAGGCCGCCTAATGAGACGCGATACCCGCATTGAAAAAGGCTCCCTACGCGAGGGAGCCAGGCACAATACGCTAAACGGCGGCCGATTACCAGCCGCAGATGCGATTTTTTACCAGCTGGCTTTGACCAGGCCCGGGATATCCCCGCGCATGGCCGCTTCGCGCAGCTTGTTCCGGCAAAGACCGAACTTGCGGTATACCGCATGCGGACGACCTGACACCCGGCAGCGGCGCTGTTGACGAGTCGGACCCGCGTCGCGCGGCAGTTTCTGCAGCTTCAGCACGGCAGCATCCACTTCTTCGTGGCTGCTGTTCGGGTTCTTGATGATCGCCTTCAGCGCATCGCGTTTTGCGGCGTACTGGTTCGCAGTTTTGGTGCGCTTGGCCTCGCGGGCCAACATGCTTTTCTTTGCCATAGTCTCTTAAGTCCCGGTTACTTGAACGGGAAGTTGAAGCCTTCCAACAAGGCTCGCCCTTCCGCGTCAGTCTTGGCATTGGTGGTGATGGTGATGTCCATACCACGCAGCGCATCGACCTTGTCGTAATCGATCTCGGGGAAGATGATCTGCTCCTTGACGCCCATGCTGTAGTTACCAGCGCCATCGAAGGCCTTGGCAGACAGACCACGGAAGTCGCGGATACGGGGGATCGCGATGCTGACCAGGCGATCAAGGAACTCGTACATGCGCTCACGGCGCAGAGTCACCTTGCAGCCAACAGGCCAACCGTCACGGATCTTGAAGCTGGCGACCGACTTACGCGCCTTGGTCACCACCGGCTTTTGACCGGCGATCTTGATCATGTCGCTGACCGCGAATTCCATGATCTTGCGATCAGCGCTCGCCTCGCCCACGCCCATGTTCAGGGTGATCTTTTCGATACGCGGCACCTCCATGATGCTCGCGTAACCGAACTTCTCCATGAGGGCCGGGACGACCTTCTCTTTGTATTGATCGTGAAATCTTGCCATCGGAATATCCGCCTTACACGTCCACGACTTCGCCGTTGGACTTGAACACCCGCACCTTGCGGCCATCGTCGAGGGTCTTGAAGCCCACGCGATCTGCCTTGCCGGTGACCGAGTTGAACAACGCCACGTTGGAAGCCTGAATCGGCATTTCCTTCTCGACGATGCCGCCCTGCTCACCCTTGTTCGGGTTCGGTTTCATATGTTTCTTGGCCAGGTTGACGTTCTCAACCACGACACGGTCTTCGTCCAGGACGCGCAGGATAGTACCCCGCTTGCCCTTGTCCTTGCCGGTTGTGACGATCACGTCGTCGCCTTTGCGAATCTTGCGTGCCATCTTGGTTACCTCACAGCACCTCAGGTGCCAGCGAAATGATCTTCATAAATTTTTCGCCGCGCAGTTCACGGGTGACGGGGCCAAAAATACGGGTACCAATCGGCTGCAGGTTGGTGTTGAGCAACACTGCAGCATTACCGTCGAAGCGAATGACCGAACCGTCCGGGCGGCGCACACCTTTGGCGGTACGAACCACCACGGCGTTGTACACGTCACCCTTCTTAACCTTGCCACGGGGGATAGCGTCCTTTACGGACACCTTGATGATGTCCCCAATTGCAGCATAGCGACGATGCGAGCCACCCAGCACTTTGATGCACTGAACACGTTTTGCGCCGCTATTATCGGCAACGTTCAGTATGGTCTGCATCTGAATCATGACACTACCCCACCAAAATCAGGATGTTCTATCTAAAAAGGCTCAGTTCGTGCGCTCAACGAGCTTCACGAAACGCCAGGTCTTGCTCTTGGACAAGGGGCGGCATTGCTCTACCACCACAACGTCACCCATCTGGCATTCGTTGTTCTCGTCGTGCGCATGGACCTTGGTCGAGCGACGTACGAACTTGCCGTAAATCGGGTGCTTAACCTTGCGTTCAATCATGACGGTGACGGTCTTATCCATCTTGTCGCTGATAACGCGGCCCTGGAGCGTGCGGTTTGCATTCTGCTCGCTCATCACTCACCTGCCTTGTTGAGTTCGTGCATCAGGGTTTTCACCCGTGCGATGTTGCGGCGCACCTCTTTCATCAGGTGCGGGCGCGCAAGCTGACCGGTACCTTGCTGCATGCGCAGGTTGAACTGCTCCTTGAGCAGACCGTGCAGACTGTCGCGCAGTTCTTGCTGGGATTTACCCCGAAGTTCACTGGCTTTCATCACAGGATCACCCGCTTAACGAAAGTGGTCTTGATCGGCAGCTTGGCCGCCGCTAATGCGAAGGCCTCACGCGCCAGATCTTCGGACACGCCTTCAATTTCGTAGAGCATCCGGCCGGGCTGAATCTGGGCAACCCAGTATTCGACATTGCCCTTACCTTTACCCATCCGCACTTCCAGCGGCTTCTTGCTGATCGGCTTGTCCGGGAACACGCGGATCCACAGCTTGCCGCCACGCTTCACCTGGCGAGAAATTGCACGACGCGCCGCTTCGATCTGGCGGGCCGTCATGCGGCCACGAGCAGCGGCCTTGAGGCCAAACTCACCAAAGCTCACCTTGGAACCGGATTCTGCCAGTCCGCGGTTACGGCCTTTGTGCTGCTTGCGGAATTTTGTCCGTTTCGGCTGCAACATGTCTTAGTTCCCCTTGACCGGAGCCCTGCCCTTGGCAGGTGCTTCGGCTTCGGTTTCCTGGACGTCGCCAAAGACTTCGCCTTTGAAGATCCAGGTCTTGATACCAATGATGCCGTAGGTGGTTTTCGCCTCGGCAAAGCCGTAGTCGATATCGGCGCGCAGGGTGTGCAGCGGCACACGACCTTCGCGGTACCACTCGCTACGAGCGATTTCCGCACCGTTCAAACGGCCAGCGACGTTCACCCGGATCCCCTGGGCGCCCAGACGCATGGAGTTCTGAACCGAACGCTTCATGGCGCGGCGGAACATGATGCGCTTCTCCAGCTGCTGGGCAATGCCCTCGGCAACCAGCTGCGCGTCCAGTTCCGGCTTGCGGATTTCCTCGATACTGATGTGCACGGGGATGCCCATCATCTGGGACACTTCCTTGCGCAGCGAATCGATATCCTCGCCCTTCTTGCCGATCACCAGACCCGGACGTGCCGTGTGGATGGTGATATGGGCATTCTTTGCCGGACGGTTGATCTGAATACGGCTGACCGATGCCTGCGACAGCTTCTTCTTCAAGAAGTCACGCACGACGAGATCGTTGTTCAGCAGATCGGCAAAGTTCTTGGAGTCCGCGTACCAACGCGAATTCCAGTCTTTGACGATGCCGAGGCGAATGCCTATTGGATGTACTTTCTGACCCATGTCTCTCGCCTGCTCAGTCGTCAGCAACGGTGACGGTAATGTGGCTAGTACGCTTCAGAATCCGACTGGCGCGGCCTTTGGCACGCGCGCGGATGCGCTTCATGGTGGGACCTTCGTCAACGAACACGGTCTTAACCTTCAGTTCATCGATGTCCGCACCTTCATTGTGCTCTGCGTTTGCGATGGCGGAGTCCAGCACCTTTTTGATCATCTCGGCGCCTTTCTTCTTGCTGAACACCAGGGTGTTCAGCGCCTGCTCAACCGGCAGACCACGAATCTGATCAGCGACCAAGCGACCCTTCTGGGCCGAGATGCGTGCAAAACGCAATTTAGCGACGGCTTGCATTGCTTCTCTCCCTTAACGCTTGGACTTCTTGTCCGCCACATGACCCCGATAGGTACGGGTCAGTGCGAACTCGCCCAGCTTGTGACCGACCATGTTCTCGGAAACGAGAACCGGCACATGCTGACGACCGTTATGCACGGCGATGGTCAAACCCACCATCTCCGGCAGAATTACCGAACGACGCGACCAGGTCTTGATCGGGCGTCGGTCATTTGCTGCAACCGCTGCGTCCACCTTCTTAATCAAGTGGTGGTCGACAAACGGTCCTTTTCGAATGGAACGTGGCATTGCCTATTACCTCACCTGATTACTTGCGACGGCGGTCGCGCACGATGAACTTATCGGTACGCTTGTTACTACGGGTCTTGTAACCCTTGGTCGGGGTGCCCCACGGACTGACCGGATGACGGCCACCGGAGGTACGACCCTCACCACCACCATGCGGGTGGTCAACCGGGTTCATCGCCACACCGCGAACGGTCGGGCGGACACCACGCCAGCGCTTGGCGCCGGCCTTGCCGAGCTTGCGCAGGCTGTGTTCGGAGTTGGACACGGCACCAATGGTGGCGCGGCACTCGGCATGCACCTTGCGCATCTCGCCGGAGCGAAGACGCAGGGTGGCGTAGTCGCCATCTCGCGCGATCAGCTGGGCCGACGCACCGGCACTGCGGGCGATCTGTGCGCCCTTGCCGATCTTCAGCTCAATGCAGTGCACCTGAGTACCCACCGGGATGCTGCGCAACGGCAGGCAGTTGCCTGCTGCGATCGGCGCATCCAGGCCGGACTTGATGGCGCTGCCTGCTTTCACGCCCGCAGGGGCGATGATGTAGCGACGCTCACCGTCGGCGTACTTGATCAGCGCGATGTGTGCGGTACGGTTCGGGTCATATTCCAGGCGCTCAACAACGCCCGGGATGCCGTCCTTGTCACGCTTGAAATCAATCACGCGATAACGCTGCTTGTGACCACCACCGATATGACGGGTGGTGATTCGACCATTATTGTTACGACCACCGGACTTGGACTTCTTCTCCAAGAGCGGCTCGTAAGGCGCGCCTTTGTGCAGCTCCGCGCTGGTCACTTTGACCACGAAGCGGCGACCCGGCGAGGTCGGTTTTGACTTTACGACTGCCATTATCCTGTCTCTACTCGTCTGATAGGTTTTCCAGACGGACAACTTCCGTTTACCCGTGACGTCATCCTTGACGACTGTGTTGCCCTTAACGGGCGGCCGGCAATGCCGGCGTCGATTTACGCGTTAGCGAAATCGATCTCTTGACCTTCCTTCAGGCGCACATACGCCTTTCGGACGTCCTTGCGCTTGCCCTGGACGGATCCAGTACGCTTGCGCTTGCCTTTGACGTTCACAACGCGAACGGCTTCGACCTGAACTTCGAACAACAGTTCAACGGCCTTTGCGATCTCAGGCTTGGTCGCGTCAGTGGTGACCTTGAAGGCGTACTGACGGGACTGGTCTGCAGCGATAGCGGCCTTTTCGGACACTACCGGGCTGAGCAGCACTTTCATCAGGCGTTCCTGGTTCATGCCAGACGCTCCTCAAGTTCCTTCAGGGCACCAGTGGTGACCAGAATCTTCTCAAAACCAACCAGCGCAACCGGGTTGATGTCCTGCGAACCGCACACATCAACGCCATAGACGTTCTGGGTGGCCAGCAGCAGGTTCTCATCCATCTCGTCGGTGACGATCAGCACGTCGCGCAGATCCAGCTCTTTCAGCTTGGCCAGGACCTGCTTGGTCTTGGGCGCATCGACAGTAAAGCTGTCGACCACGATCAGACGCTCCTGACGCAGCAGCTCGGACAAAATGGAGCAGATGGCACCGCGATACATCTTGCGGTTCACTTTCTGCTCGTAGCTGCGCGGCACGGCGGCGAAGTTTACACCACCGGAACGGAAGATCGGCGAACGAATGGTACCTGCACGCGCGCGGCCGGTACCTTTCTGACGCCACGGCTTGATGCCGCCGCCACTCACCTGGGAGCGCGTCTTCTGGGCCTTGGTGCCAGAGCGAGCGGCCGCCATGAATGCGGTCACCACCTGGTGCACCAGAGTTTCCTTGAACTCGGCGCCGAACACGGCCTCCGAGACCTGGATAGGCGACCCGCCTTGTACATTCAGGTCCATTGCTATCAACCCTTGTTCTTCAGCTTGATGGCCGGAGTGACAATCACGTCGCCACCGCGGGCCCCGGGGATGGCACCCTTGACCAGGATCAGGTTGCGGTCGCTGTCGACACGCACCACTTCCAGGTTCTGCACGGACACCTTTTCGGCACCCATGTGGCCGGCCATCTTCTTACCCTTGAATACACGACCCGGGGTTTGGCACTGGCCAATGGAACCCGGCGCACGATGCGACAGCGAGTTACCGTGGGTCGCGTCCTGGGTGCGGAAGTTGTGACGCTTCACGCCGCCCTGGAAACCCTTACCCTTGGAGATGCCGCGCACATCAACTTTCTGGCCGGCTTCGAAGAAGTCAGCCTTCAGCTCTGCGCCGACTTCCGGGGCGTCGCCCTTTTCGTCGTCCAGACGGAATTCCCACAGACCGCGACCGGCTTCGGCATTCGCCTTGGCGAAGTGTCCAGCAGCAGGCTTGGTCACGCGGCTGGCCTTGCGGCTGCCCAGCGTCACCTGGATGGCGGTGTAGCCATCGGTGTCCGGGGTGCGGACCTGAGTCACGCGATTCGGCTCCACCTCGATGACGGTCACCGGAATCGATGCACCATCTTCGGTGAAGACGCGAGTCATACCGGCTTTACGGCCGATTAGTCCAATTGCCATGTCACAAACCTCAGTTCAGTTTGATCTGAACGTCCACGCCCGCAGCCAGGTCCAGTTTCATCAGTGCATCCACCGTTTTATCGGTAGGATCCACGATGTCCATCAGACGCTTGTGCGTGCGGATTTCATACTGGTCTCGTGCGTCCTTGTTGACGTGTGGCGAGACCAGCACGGTGTACCGCTCTTTCTTGGTCGGCAGCGGAATGGGACCCAGAACCTGGGCGCCAGTACGCTTTGCCGTGTCCACGATTTCGCGGGCGGACTGATCGATCAACTTGTGATCGAAGGACTTCAGTCGAATTCGGATACGCTGACCAGTCATTAGCTATTACTCGATGATCTTGGCGACCACGCCGGCGCCGACAGTACGGCCACCTTCGCGGATGGCGAAACGCAGACCTTCTTCCATCGCGATGGGCGCGATCAGCTTGATGGTCATCTTCACGTTATCGCCAGGCATCACCATCTCGATCCCTTCCGGCAGATCACACGCGCCGGTGACATCGGTGGTACGGAAATAAAACTGCGGACGGTAGCCGTTGAAGAACGGGGTATGACGACCACCCTCGTCCTTGCTCAGCACGTACACCTCAGCTTCAAAGAAGGTGTGCGGCTTGATGGAGCCCGGCTTGCACAGCACCTGACCACGCTCAACGTCGTCACGCTTGGTGCCGCGCAGCAGCACGCCGACGTTGTCGCCAGCCTCGCCCTGATCCAGCAGCTTGCGGAACATCTCCACGCCGGTGCAGGTGGTCTTGGCGGAATCCTTGATGCCGACAATCTCAAGCTCGTCACCCACGTGCACGATGCCGCGCTCGATACGACCGGTCACCACGGTGCCGCGACCGGAGATCGAGAACACGTCCTCGATCGGCATCAGGAAGGCACCGTCAACGGCACGCTCCGGGGTCGGGATGTAGGTGTCCAGCGCCTCGACCAGCCGATCGATGGAAGGACCGCCGATCTCGGAGGTATCGCCTTCCAGCGCCAGCTTGGCGGAACCGGTGATGATCGGGGTGTCGTCACCCGGGAAGTCGTAGCTGTCCAGCAGCTCACGGATTTCCATCTCGACCAGTTCCAGCAGCTCGGCGTCGTCAACCATGTCGGCCTTGTTCATGTACACGATGATGTACGGAACGCCAACCTGGCGGGACAGCAGGATGTGCTCGCGGGTCTGAGGCATCGGGCCGTCAGCCGCGGAAACCACCAGGATAGCGCCGTCCATCTGGGCAGCACCGGTGATCATGTTCTTCACGTAGTCGGCGTGGCCCGGGCAGTCCACGTGTGCGTAGTGGCGCGTCTCGGACTCGTATTCCACGTGCGCGGTAGCGATGGTAATACCACGCTCGCGCTCTTCCGGGGCGTTGTCGATCTGGTCGTACGCCTTCGCAGCACCACCAAACTTCTGCGCCTGGTGAGTGGTAATAGCCGCGGTCAGGGTGGTCTTACCATGGTCAACGTGACCAATGGTACCCACGTTTACGTGCGGCTTTGTGCGATCAAACTTTTCCTTAGACACCGTACCTTACCCCTATACCGAATCTGTTACTTCTTGCTCAGAGCCTCGGCGATGCTCGCCGGGACTTCGTTGTACTTGGCGAATTCCATGCTGTACGAGGCACGACCCTGGGTCGCACTCCGCAGCGAGGTGGCATAGCCGAACATTTCGGACAGCGGCACCTCAGCCTTCACCACCTTGCCTGACGTGGTGTCTTCCATGCCCTGGACCATGCCACGGCGGGAATTCAGGTCGCCGATGACGTCACCCATGTAGTCTTCCGGGGTCTCGACCTCGACCTTCATCATGGGCTCAAGCAGCACCGGCTTGGCCTTCTGCACACCGTTCTTGAAGCCCATCGAGCCGGCGATCTTGAACGCCATCTCGTTGGAGTCAACCTCGTGGTATGAACCGTCGTACAGGGTGACCTTCACGTCCACCACCGGGTAACCGGCGATGACGCCGCCCTTCATGGCTTCCTGAATACCCTTGTCGACAGCCGGAATGTAGTCCTTGGGAACCACACCGCCCACGATGGCGTTGACGAACTCGTAACCGTCGCCCGCTTCCTGGGGCTCGATCTTCAGCCATACGTGGCCGAACTGACCGCGACCACCGGACTGACGAACAAACTTGCCTTCCGCTTCCGTGGTGGCGCGGATGGTCTCGCGGTAGGCAACCTGGGGCGCACCCACGTTGGCTTCCACGTTGAACTCGCGCTTCATGCGGTCAACCAGGATCTCCAGGTGAAGCTCACCCATGCCGGAGATGATGGTCTGACCCGACTCTTCGTCGGTGTGCACACGGAAGGACGGGTCTTCCTGGGCCAGACGCCCCAGCGCCATACCCATCTTTTCCTGGTCGCTCTTGGTCTTGGGCTCCACGGCGACGGAGATCACCGGCTCGGGGAACTCCATGCGCTCCAGGGTGATGACATTGTTGATGTCACACAGGGTGTCACCGGTGGTGACATCCTTCAGACCCACGGCTGCAGCGATGTCGCCTGCGCGCACTTCCTTGATCTCCTCGCGGGAGTTGGCGTGCATCTGCAGGATACGACCGACGCGCTCTTTCTTGCGCTTGACCGGGTTGTACACGGTGTCGCCGGAGTTCAGCACGCCCGAGTAGGCACGGAAGAAGGTCAAGGTGCCGACGAACGGGTCGGTGGCAATCTTGAACGCCAGCGCAGAGAACGGCTCCTCATCGGAAGAGTGACGCTCGGTCTCGGTGACGTCGTCGTCCAGGATGCCCTTGATAGGAGGCACGTCCACCGGCGCAGGCATCACTTCGATGACCTTGTCCAGCATGGCCTGCACGCCCTTGTTCTTGAACGCGGTACCGCAGGTAACCGGCACGATCTCGAGACTCAGGGTGCGGATGCGCAGACCTTCGATGATCTCGTCTTCGGTCAACTCGCCGCCTTCCAGGTACTTCTCCATGTACTCTTCGTTGGCCTCGGCTGCCGCCTCGACCATCTGCTCGCGCAGCTTCTCGCACTTGGCCTGAAGCTCATCGGGGATTTCGACGTAGTCGAATTCCATACCCATGTTTTCTTCATGCCAGCGGATGGCCTTCATCTTGACCAGGTCGACCACGCCGGCAAAGCCTTCCTCGGCACCGATCGGGCACTGGATGGGCACGGCGTTGGCGCCGAGACGATCCTTCAGCTGCTCAACCACGCGGAAGAAGTTGGCGCCCATGCGGTCCATCTTGTTGACGAACGCCATGCGCGGCACTTTGTACTTGTTGGCCTGGCGCCACACAGTCTCAGACTGGGGCTGCACGCCGCCAACAGCACACAGCACGAATACGGCACCGTCGAGCACGCGCAGGGAACGCTCCACCTCGATGGTGAAGTCCACGTGCCCCGGGGTATCAATGATGTTGATACGGTGCTGCGGGAACTGCTTGGCCATACCGGACCAGAAGCAGGTGGTAGCCGCAGAGGTGATGGTGATACCACGCTCCTGCTCCTGCTCCATCCAGTCCATGGTGGCAGCGCCGTCGTGCACTTCCCCAATCTTGTGGGAAACGCCGGTGTAGTAAAGAACGCGTTCGGTGGTGGTCGTCTTACCGGCATCAATGTGAGCCATGATGCCGATGTTGCGATACCGCTCGATGGGTGTGCTGCGTGCCACTGCTTGTGTCCGTCCAGTATTAAAGGGTTAGCAAGAAAGCTGTTACCAGCGATAGTGGGAGAAGGCCTTGTTGGCCTCTGCCATACGATGGATCTCTTCCTTCTTCTTCACCGCAGCGCCCTTCTGATCCGAGGCGTCCAGCAACTCGCCAGCCAGACGGCCGACCATGGACTTCTCACTGCGCTTGCGGGCGGCATCGATCAACCAGCGCATCGCCAAGGCGTTGCGGCGACTCGGACGCACTTCCACAGGTACCTGATAAGTGGCACCACCGACGCGACGGGACTTCACCTCAACCGCAGGACGCACGTTTTCCAACGCAGCATCTAGGGTCTCCAGCGGATCGCCGCCCTTCTTTTCGATCACACGGTCCAGCGCGCCGTACATGACGCTCTCAGCGACGGACTTCTTGCCGTCCTGCATGACCATGTTGATGAACTTCGCCAGCGTCAGGCTACCGAACTTCGGATCGGCCAGAATCTCGCGCTTCGCTACAACTCTTCTTCTAGGCATTTCGCTCTTCTCTCGTTCTCGGCATTCCGCCGGAGATACTCAGTAAACCTGTCAGCCCTTCGGGCGTTTGGCGCCGTACTTGGAGCGACCCTGGCGACGCTTATCAACACCAGAGGTATCAAGGCTGCCGCGCACAACGTGGTAACGCACACCCGGCAAGTCCTTTACACGACCGCCGCGGATCAGCACTACAGAGTGCTCCTGCAGATTGTGACCCTCACCACCGATGTAGCTGCTGACCTCGTAGCCGTTGGTCAGGCGCACACGTGCAACCTTCCGCAGGGCCGAGTTCGGCTTCTTCGGGGTGGTGGTGTAAACGCGGGTACATACGCCGCGCTTCTGGGGGCAGGCTTCCAAGGCGGGGACATTAGTCTTGTCCGCCTTACGGCTCCGCGGTTTACGTACTAACTGATTGATAGTAGCCATCTAATTCCGTCTCCGGGACGCTTTCGGCCAATGCCATCTACGCCGAAAATTCGAGCAACCGACCCCTGCCCCGCCCGCGCTTCGCGCACCTAGGCAAGCATCGACTGTTCGAATTCCCTGAATGTGTTCGCCAAGCGGCTGTTTTGCCGCAGAAAATTCGGGCCGGTGCGAACACCAGCCCGAGCGAAGACCGCGCATACTACGCGCACCCCTAAAGCCTGTCAAGCACTTCACGGGGCCAAAACGAGGGCCCGCCGACCCTCGTCCGAATCTTATTCGGCGTCGGACGTGTTCAAGGCCTGTTTGATGGCCTCTTCCACAGCTTCCTTCGCCATCTCGACGGAACCCGTCTCTACCGCCAGAACTTCCTGGCGCTTGCGACGACGCTCCTTGTGATACGACAGACCGGTACCGGCCGGGATCAGGCGGCCGACGATCACGTTTTCCTTCAGGCCGTGCAGGCCATCCTTCAGGCCCCGTACCGCCGCCTCGGTGAGGACGCGGGTGGTCTCCTGGAAGGAAGCCGCGGAGATGAAGGACTCGGTCGCCAGGGATGCCTTGGTGATACCCAACAGCAGCGGCTCGAAGATTGCCGGATGATTGCCGTCTTTGACAGCTTCCTCGTTGGCAATCATCGCGCGGGAACGCTCCACCTGCTCACCACGCAGCAGCTTGGTGTCACCCGGGTTGACGATGTCGACCTTGCGCAGCATCTGGCGAATGATCACCTCGATGTGCTTGTCGTTGATCTTCACACCCTGCAGGCGATAAACGTCCTGGATCTCCTTGACCAGGTACTCGGCCAGGTCGCGGACACCCTTCAGGCGCAGGATGTCATGGGCAGCCAGTTCACCGTCGGCAATCACTTCACCGCGTTGCACCTGCTCGCCCTCGAACACGTTCACGTTGCGCCACTTGGGGATCAGGCTCTCGACCGTCTCGCCTTCGGCGGTGGTGATGACCAGGCGCTGCTTGCCCTTGGTGTCCTTGCCGAAGCTGACGGTACCGCTGGCCTCTGCCAGGATGGCCGGCTCCTTCGGCTTGCGCGCCTCGAACAGGTCGGCAACCCGCGGCAGACCACCGGTGATGTCACGGGTCTTGGAGGACGCCTGCGGAATCCGTGCCACGACGTCACCCACGCCCACGCTCGCACCGTCGGTCACGCCGACGATGGCACCGGACGGCAGGTAGTAGTGCGCCGGGATCGCGGTGCCGGCGATGTTCAGGTCGTTGCCCTTGTCATCCACCAGCTTGACCATGGGACGGATGTCCTTGCCGGCCGAGGGACGCTGCTTGGGATCAATGACCACCAGCGAGGACAGACCCGTCACTTCATCGGTCGTCTTCTGCACGGTCACGCCGTCCACGAAGTCCACGAACACCAGGGTACCGGCCACTTCCGTGACCACCGGGTGGGTATGCGGGTCCCAGTTGGCGACCAGCTGACCACCCGCGACGGCATCGCCGTCACGCACGTTCAGCACCGCACCATAGGGCAGCTTGTAACGCTCACGCTCGCGACCGACCTCGTCCACCACGGTGACTTCACCGGAACGGGACACGGCCACCAGCTTGCCGGAGGAATGCTCCACCGTCTTGATGTTGTGCAGACGCGCGGTACCGGCGCTCTTCACCTCGATGCTGCTGACCGCCGCGGAACGCGACGCCGCACCACCGATGTGGAAGGTACGCATGGTCAGCTGGGTACCCGGCTCACCGATGGACTGGGCCGCGATGACGCCGACGGCCTCACCCTGGTTGACCAGGTGGCCGCGGGCCAGGTCGCGACCGTAGCAGGCGGCGCAGACGCCGACGCGGGTCTGACAGGTGATGGTGGAACGCACCACCACCTGGTCGACACCGGCCGCTTCCAGTCGATCCACCCAGCTCTCGTCCAGCAGGGTGCCGGCTTCGCACAGCACTTCGTCGGTACCCGGCTTGTAGATATCGGTAGCAGGCACACGACCGAGGATACGCTCGCGCAGCGGCTCGACCACGTCACCGCCTTCGATGATCGGCTGGATCAGCAGACCTTCTTCGGTACCGCAGTCCTCGGTGGTGATCACCAGATCCTGGGCAACGTCGACCAGGCGACGGGTCAGGTAACCGGAGTTGGCGGTCTTCAGCGCGGTATCGGCCAGACCCTTACGGGCACCGTGGGTCGAGATGAAGTACTGCAGTACGTCCAGACCCTCGCGGAAGTTCGCGGTGATGGGCGTCTCGATGATGGAGCCGTCCGGCTTGGCCATCAGGCCACGCATACCGGCCAGCTGACGGATCTGGGCCGCGGAACCCCGCGCCCCGGAGTCGGCCATCATGAAGATGGAGTTGAAGGAATCCTGCTTCTCCTCCTTGCCTTCCCTGTTGAGCACGGTCTCCTTGCCCAGCATGGACATCATGGCCTTGGCGACCTGGTCGTTGGTGTGCGACCAGATATCCACCACCTTGTTGTAACGCTCACCGTTGGTGACCAGACCGGAGGCATACTGGCTCTCGATCTCCTTCACCTCGGTCTCGGCTGCGGCCAGGATGGTGACCTTCTCGTCGGGCACCACCATGTCGTCCACGCCGACCGACACGCCGGCGCGGGTGGCCTGGGCGAAGCCCATGTACATCAGCTGGTCGGCGAACACCACGGTGTCCTTCAGACCCAGACGACGGTAGCAGGCGTTGACCAGACCGGAGATCGCCTTCTTCTTCATGGTCTGGTTGACCAGTTCGAACGGCAGGCCCTCGGGCACGATGTCCCACAGCATGGCGCGACCGATGGTGGTGTCGCGTACCGCGGTGTTCTCGGTGCTGTTGCCTTCCTCATCAACGATCACTTCACGCAGGCGCACTTTCACCCGGGCATGGATATCAACATCGCCGGTATCGTAGGCGCGACGCGCTTCGTTGATGTTGGAGAAGGCCATGCCTTCGCCCTTGGCGTTGATGCGATCGCGGGTCATGTAATACAGACCCAACACCACGTCCTGGGTAGGAACGATGATGGGCTCGCCGTTGGCAGGCGAGAGGATGTTGTTGGACGCCATCATCAGCGCGCGGGCTTCCAGCTGCGCCTCGATGGACAGCGGCACGTGCACGGCCATCTGGTCGCCGTCGAAGTCGGCGTTGAAGGCGGTACACACCAACGGGTGCAGGTTGATGGCCTTGCCTTCCACCAGCACCGGCTCGAAGGCCTGGATGCCCAGGCGGTGCAGGGTCGGCGCACGGTTCAGCATCACCGGGTGTTCGCGGATGACCTCTTCGAGGATATCCCACACCTCGGGGGCACCGCGCTCGACCAGCTTCTTGGCCGCCTTGATGGTGGTGGCCAGGCCGCGGAACTGCAGCTTGGAGAAGATGAACGGCTTGAACAACTCCAGCGCCATGCGCTTGGGCAGGCCGCACTGGTGCAGCTTCAGGGTCGGGCCGACCACGATGACCGAACGGCCGGAGTAGTCGACGCGCTTGCCCAGCAGGTTCTGACGGAAACGACCCTGCTTGCCCTTGATCATGTCGGCCAGGGACTTCAGGGGACGCTTGTTGGTGCCGGTGATGGCACGACCGCGACGGCCGTTGTCCAGCAGGGCGTCGACCGATTCCTGCAGCATGCGCTTTTCGTTGCGCACGATGATGTCAGGCGCAGCCAGGTCCAGCAGGCGCTTCAGACGGTTGTTGCGGTTGATCACCCGACGGTACAGGTCGTTCAGGTCGGAGGTAGCGAAGCGGCCACCATCCAGCGGCACCAGCGGGCGCAACTCGGGCGGCAGCACCGGCAACACGGTCAGGATCATCCACTCGGGCTTGTTGCCCGAATCCTGCAGCGACTCCATCAGCTTGAGGCGCTTGGCGATCTTCTTGATCTTGGTCTCGGACTTGGTGGCCTCGACCTCTTCGCGCATGGTCTGGATCTGCGCGGGGATGTCGATGGTCCGCAGCAGTTCGTAAACGGCCTCGGCACCCATGCGGGCATCGAACTCGTCGCCGTTCTCCTCGATGGCCTCCAGGTACTGCTCGTCGTTGAGCAGCTGGAAGCGCTCGAGCGGCGTCATGCCCGGATCGATGACCACGTAGGACTCGAAGTACAGCACGCGCTCGATGTCACGCAGGGTGATATCCAGCAGCAGGCCGATACGGGACGGCAGCGACTTGAGGAACCAGATGTGCGCGGCCGGGCTGGCCAGTTCGATATGACCCATGCGCTCGCGGCGCACCTTGGCCAGCGTCACCTCGACGCCGCACTTCTCGCACACCACACCGCGGTGCTTGAGGCGCTTGTACTTGCCGCACAGGCACTCGTAGTCGCTGACCGGGCCAAAAATCTTGGCGCAGAACAGGCCGTCACGCTCCGGCTTGAAGGTGCGGTAGTTGATGGTCTCCGGCTTTTTGACTTCGCCGAAGGACCAGGAGCGGATCATGTCAGGCGAGGCCAGCCCGATACGGATGGAGTCGAACTCCACGGCCTGGTCCTGCTGCTTCAGAATCTTCAGAAGATCTTTCATCGTTTCTCCCGTGCGGGTATTCCCAGTTCACACAAAGTGGCAAGGAATGCGCACTTACTCCTGTTCCAGTTCCACGTTGATGCCCAGCGACCGGATTTCCTTCATCAACACATTGAAGGATTCGGGCATGCCGGCTTCCATGCGGTGATCGCCGTCCACGATGTTCTTGTACATGCGGGTACGGCCGTTCACGTCGTCGGACTTGACGGTGAGCATCTCCTGCAGGGTGTAGGCGGCGCCGTAGGCCTCCAGGGCCCAGACCTCCATCTCACCGAAGCGCTGACCACCGAACTGTGCCTTACCACCCAGCGGCTGCTGGGTGACGAGGCTGTACGGGCCGGTGGAGCGGGCATGCATCTTGTCATCGACCAGGTGGTTCAGCTTCAGCATGTACATGTAGCCGACGGTGACCGGGCGATCGAAGGCGCTGCCGGTACGACCGTCGTACAGGGTCACCTGACCGCTTTCCGGCAGACCGGCCAGCTTCAGCATGTGGCGGATCTCGCTTTCGTCTGCACCGTCGAACACCGGCGTCGCGGTGGGCACACCGCCACGCAGGTTATTGGACATCGCGATGATCTCGTCATCGGTCAGCGAGTCGAGGTCTTCCTTCTTGCCGGAGGTGTTGTAGACCTGATCCAGGTACTTGCGCAGCTCCGACATCTTCACCTGGGCATCCAGCATCTCGCCGATACGCTCACCCACGCCCTTGGCGGCGAAGCCGAGGTGGGTCTCCAGGATCTGGCCGATGTTCATCCGCGAGGGCACGCCCAGCGGGTTGAGCACGATGTCCACCGGACGACCGTTGTCGTCGAAGGGCATGTCCTCGATCGGGGTGATGCGCGAGATAACACCCTTGTTACCGTGGCGACCGGCCATCTTGTCACCGGGCTGGATACGACGCTTCACGGCCACGTAGACCTTGACCATCTTCAGCACGCCGGGTGCCAGGTCGTCGCCGGCGGTCAGCTTGCGCTTCTTCTCCTCGAACTTCTCGCGGAAGGTCTCGCGCTGCACCTTCACCTGCTCGGCGATGGCCTCCAGCTGCTGGGCGGCCTCCTCGTTGCGCAGGCGGATCTCCAGCCACTTGTCACGCTCGATCTCGGACAGGTAGGCCTTGGTGATCTTGGAACCGGCTTTCAGCTTGTTGGGGCCGCCGTCGGCGACCTTGCCCATCAGCATCTTCTCGACACGGTCGAAGGTGTCGTCTTCCATGATGCGCAGCTGGTCGTTGAGGTCCTTGCGGACCCGGGCCATTTCCATGTCCTCGATCTGCAGCGCGCGGGCATCCTTCTCGACGCCGTCGCGGGTGAACACCTGCACGTCGATGACGGTACCGGCCATGCCGGAGGAGACGCGCAGCGAGGTGTCCTTAACGTCGGACGCCTTCTCGCCGAAGATGGCGCGCAGCAGCTTCTCTTCCGGGGTCAGCTGGGTCTCGCCCTTGGGGGTGACCTTGCCGACCAGGATGTCGCCTTCCGTCACCTCGGCACCGATGTAGACGATGCCGGACTCGTCCAGCTTGGCCAGCGCGGCCTCGCCCACGTTCGGGATGTCGCCGGTGATTTCCTCAGGCCCCAGCTTGGTATCGCGGGCCATGCAGGTCATCTCTTCGATGTGAATGGTGGTGAAGCGATCTTCCTTCACTACCTGCTCGGAGATGAGGATGGAGTCCTCGAAGTTGTAGCCGTTCCACGGCATGAACGCGACGCGCAGGTTCTGACCCAGCGCCAGCTCGCCCATGTCGGTGGACGGGCCGTCGGCCAGCACGTCACCGCGAGCGATCACGTCACCCACCTTCACCAGCGGACGCTGGTTGATGCAGGTGTTCTGGTTGGAACGGGTGTACTTGGTCAGGTTGTAGATGTCGACGCCCGCCTCACCGGCGATGGCCTCGTCATCGTTGACCCGCACCACGATACGGGCGGCATCGACGGATTCCACGTCACCGCCGCGCTTGGCGATCACGGTCACACCGGAGTCAACGGCAACGTTGCGCTCCATGCCGGTACCCACAAGCGGCTTCTCGGCACGCAGGGTCGGCACGGCCTGACGCTGCATGTTGGAACCCATCAGGGCGCGGTTGGCGTCGTCATGCTCCAGGAACGGAATCATTGAGGCTGCCACAGACACGATCTGCTTGGGGCTGACGTCCATGTATTCGACCTTGTCCGGGGTGGACAGGGTGAATTCGTTCTGGTGGCGGCTGGAAACCAGTTCGTCGGTCAGCTTGCCGTTCTTGTCCACGGTGGTGTTCGCCTGGGCGATCACGAAGCGACCTTCCTCGATGGCGGACAGGTAGTTGATCTCATCGGTGACCTTGCCGTTCTCGACCTTCCGGTAAGGCGTCTCAAGGAAGCCATAGCGGTTGGTGCGCGAATACACGGACAGCGAGTTGATCAGACCGATGTTCGGGCCTTCAGGGGTCTCGATGGGACAGACGCGACCGTAGTGGGTCGGGTGCACGTCACGGACCTCGAAGCCGGCACGCTCACGGGCCAGACCGCCCGGGCCGAGGGCCGACACGCGACGCTTGTGGGTCACCTCGGACAGCGGGTTGTTCTGGTCCATGAACTGGGACAGCTGGCTGGAACCGAAGAACTCCTTGATGGCCGCGGAGACCGGCTTGGCGTTGATCATCTCCTGGGGCATCAGGCCCTCGGACTCGGCCAGGGTCAGGCGTTCCTTAACGGCGCGCTCGACACGGACCAGACCGACGCGGAACTGGTTCTCGGCCATCTCGCCGACACAGCGCACGCGGCGGTTGCCCAGGTGGTCGATGTCGTCGACCACGCCGTTGCCGTTGCGGATCTCGACCAGGGTCTTGAGCACGTCGACGATGTCGGACTGGTCGGCGAACTGCTCGACCAGCGACTTGGACTCTTCGTCGTCACGGGACTTGAAGTACATGCTGTCGTACAGCACGCCGGCGCCTTCGGCCTCGTCGCGCGCCAGGCGGCGGTTGAACTTCATGCGGCCGACCGCGGAAAGGTCGTAGCGGTCTTCGGTGAAGAACAGGTTGTGGAACAGGTTGTGCGCGGCATCCTTGGTGGGCGGCTCGCCCGGACGCATCATGCGGTAGATCTCGACCATGGCCTCCAACTGATTGGAGGTGGGATCCAGGCGCAGGGTCTCGGAGATATAGGGACCGTGATCCAGGTCGTTGGTGAACAGCGTGCGGATGTCCTTGACGCCCTTCTCGAGGAAGGACTCGACCATCTCGGGGGTCAGTTCGTCGTTGGCCTTGGCCAGCAACTCGCCACTGTCCTTGTCCACCACGTCGTGGGAAATGGTCTTGCCCACCAGGAACTCGGCCGGCACTTCCAGCTTGGAGATGCCTGCGGTTTCCAGCTGCTTGATGTGGCGCGCGGTGACCCGCTTGCCAGCCTCGACGATCACTTCCTTGCCGGCCTTGATGTCGAAGGTAGTGGCTTCGCCACGCAGACGGGCCGGCACCAGGTCCAGCTCGATCTTCTTCTTGGTCAGGTGGAAGCTGTCCTTCTCGAAGAACATGTCCAGGATCTGGGTGGTCTCGTAACCGAGCGCGCGCAGCAGGATGGTCGCCGGCAGCTTGCGACGACGGTCGATACGCACGAACACGGCGTCCTTCGGATCGAACTCGAAGTCCAGCCAAGAGCCACGGTACGGAATCACCCGGGCGGAGAACAGTAGCTTGCCCGAGGAATGGGTCTTGCCCTTGTCGTGGTCGAAGAACACGCCCGGCGAACGGTGCAACTGCGACACGATGACGCGCTCGGTACCGTTGATCACAAAGGTGCCGTTATCCGTCATGAGCGGCAGTTCGCCCATGTAGATTTCCTGCTCCTTGATGTCTTTGACCTGCTTGGAGTTCGCAGGCGCTTCCTTGTCGTAGATCACCAGGCGGACGAGGACGCGCAGCGGGGCCGCATAAGTGGCGCCGCGCAGCTGACACTCGCGCACGTCGAATACGGGCTCGCCGAGGCGGTAGCTCACGTACTCAAGACGGGCATTGCCGGAGTAGCTGACAATGGGGAATACGGACTTGAAGGCTGCGTGAAGACCCATGTCTTCCCGCTCGGCGGGGGTCTTTCCTGCCTGCAGGAAGCCGCGATAGGAGTCAATCTGCGTCGCGAGCAGAAAAGGCACTTCCAGGATCGTCGGCCGCTTGCCGAAATCCTTACGAAGACGCTTTTTCTCGGTGAACGAATAGGCCATGCTTGCCTTCCCTCAAGTTAAATGCTCGATCCAGGCACCGAAACCTGACTGTTCCGGTGTATTCAACCGCTACGGATTACCGGCTTCCTGCCAATAGTCCGGGTACTGCAAATTCATAAAACGGCACAAACGGGAAAAGGCCGGTGGCAGTTTAAGCCACCAGCCTGTTCCCGAAGTACCGATACGCGAACAAGCGTGAGATTACTTGATCTCGACGGTCGCGCCAGCCTCTTCCAGCTGCTTCTTGGCCGCTTCGGCCTCATCCTTGGACACGCCTTCCTTCAGGGTGGCGGGCGCGCCTTCGACAGCGTCCTTGGCTTCTTTCAAGCCCAGGCCGGTCAGACCACGGACAGCCTTGATGACGGCAACCTTGTTGTCGCCGAAGCTGGCCAGGACCACGTCGAACTCGGTCTTCTCTTCTGCAGCGGCAGCAGCTTCGCCACCACCGGCGGGAGCAGCGGCCACAGCAGCGGCAGCAGTCACACCGAACTTCTCTTCCATTGCCTCGATCAGCTCGACCACGTCCATGACGGTCATGTTCGCGATGGAATCGAGGATATCTTCTTTAGAAACAGCCATTGTAGGGCTCCTGTTAAAGCTTTAGCAAAATACGGGAAACGGCTTAAGCCGCTTCCTTGGCGTCGCGAACTGCTGCAATCGTGCGAACCAGCTTGCCCGGCACCTCGTTGAGCGTGCTGGCCAGCTTCTGGATAGGCGCCTTCATGGTGCCCATCAGGATGCTGATGGCTTGCTCGTAGGTCGGCATCTTCGCCAGCGCCTCGATGTCACTGGGTGCCAGCAACTTGCCTCCAACGGAGACCAGTCGGACAACCAGCTTGTCGTGACCCTTTGCGAAGTCTTTGATCACACGTGCGGCAGCGCCCGGATCTTCCTGCGAGAAGGCCATGACCAGCGGACCGGTCATACCTTCTGCCATGCAGGCGAAATCCGTACCTTCCACAGCACGCCGAGCCAGCGAGTTCTTGATCACGCGGATATAGACGCCGTTGCTACGCGCTTGCGCGCGCAGCTCGGTCATCTCACCCACGGAAAGACCGCGGTACTCAGCGGCGATGGCGGAAAAGGCGCCGCTCGCTACTTCAGCAACTTCGGCGACGATGGCTTTCTTCTGCTCGAGATTGAGTGCCAAGGTCGTCACCTCCCGACAACATGGAAAGACAAATGCCTTTCCGTATACACCCGAAACGGGGACATCCCGCTCCGATCAACCGGTGCACCGTCATCAGAAGGCCGCTTTAACAACAGCCCTGAATCCGGAGCTCCGTCTACGCAGGATTGCATTAAGCCCGGTGGTTACCGGGCACCTGCGGTCTTTGACGGCAGCCGATCCGCAATGCGCGAATCAGCAGCCCCAAAGTCCTGTATGCGACACCGAAGTGCCGCAATCGTTCAGACTTCCAGGGAAGCCTGATCCAAAGCCAGACCCGGACCCATGGTGGTGGATACGGTGACTTTCTTAAGAAAAACGCCCTTGGCAGTGGTCGGCTTACCCTTCTTCAGGGCAGCGATCAGCACTTCCAGGTTCTGCTTCAGCGCAGCCGGCTCAAAGCCAACCTTGCCGATAGCGGCGTGGACGATGCCGCCCTTGTCTGTGCGGTAACGCACCTGACCGGCCTTGGCGTTCTGCACGGCCTCGGCGACGTTCGGGGTCACGGTACCGACCTTCGGGTTCGGCATCAGGCCACGGGGACCCAGGATCTGACCCAGGGCACCCACAACGCGCATGGCGTCGGGGCTGGCGATGACCACGTCGAAGTCCATGTTGCCGGCCTTCACCTGCTCGGCCAGGTCATCCATACCGACGATGTCGGCGCCGGCAGCCTTGGCGGCTTCGGCGTTCGGACCCTGGGTGAACACGGCGACGCGCACGGTCTTGCCGGTGCCGTTGGGCAGCACCGCAGCGCCACGCACCACCTGGTCGGATTTACGGGGATCGACGCCCAGATTCACGGCCACTTCGACGGACTCGGCGAACTTGACGCTGGACAGGTCTTTCAGCAGTGCGAAAGCCTCTTCGGCAGCGTACAACTTGCCCGGCTCGACCTTCTCGGCGATTGCCTTCTGGCGCTTGCTCAGCTTAGCCATTTTACAGACCCTCCACGTTCAGGCCCATGCTGCGGGCGCTACCAGCGATGGTGCGCACCGCGGCGTCCAGGTCAGCAGCAGTCAGATCGGACCCCTTGGTCTTGGCGATCTCTTCCAGCTGTGCACGGGTCACGGTGCCAACCTTTTCGGTGTTGGGGCGACCGGAACCACTCTTGATGCCCGCAGCCTTCTTCAACAGGATCGCCGCCGGCGGCGTCTTCATGATGAAGGTGAAGGAGCGGTCGCTGTAGACAGTGATCACCACCGGCAGGGGCAGGCCCTTTTCGGTGTTCTGGGTCTGGGCGTTGAACGCCTTGCAGAACTCCATGATGTTCACACCATGCTGACCCAGCGCGGGGCCGACGGGCGGACTCGGGTTGGCCTCTTGGGCCTTTACCTGCAGCTTGATGTAAGCCTGGATTTTCTTGGCCATATTTCACCTCTCTCGGGTTCAAGCGCCAGGGACTTTCACCCTGGCTCCCCGTATTGGCCACCCTTGGGCGGCTGACACCAGGCGGCCGCAGCCGCCTGCAATTAACTTTTTTCGACCTGGCCGAATTCCAGATCGACCGGCGTGGAACGACCGAAGATGAGCACCGACACCTTCAGGCGACTCTTCTCGTAATCCACTTCCTCGACGACACCGTTGAAGTCGTTGAACGGACCATCGGTCACGCGCACCACCTCGCCCGGCTCGAACAGCACCTTCGGACGCGGCTTCTCGGCGCCCTCCTGTACACGCTGCAGGATGGCATCGGCCTCGCGGTCGCTGATGGGCGCGGGACGATCACCGGTTCCGCCGATGAAGCCCATCACCTTGGGCACGTCCTTGACCAGGTGCCAGCTCTCGTCGGTCATGTCCATGTGCACCAGAACGTAACCGGGGAAGAACTTGCGCTCGCTGCGACGCTGCTGGCCGCTGCGCATCTCGACCACTTCCTCGGTCGGCACCAGGATTTCACCAAACAGGTCCTGCATCCCGGCGCGCGCGATACGCTCCTCCAGGGACCGCTTTACGGTACCCTCGAAGCCGGAATAGGCATGCACTACATACCAGCGTTTAGCCATTTCAGCTCCCCTGTCCAGTGAGGTAAAGGACCGAGATCGACAGCAACGAATCCACGCCCCAGAGGAACAATGCAGTGAGCAGGACCGCTACGAAGATCACCAGGGACGTCTGAATAGTCTCTTGCCGTGACGGCCAGACCACCTTTCGCACCTCGGTACGCGCGTCACCGACAAAGCCCCAAACCTGGCTGCCGACAGCGGTCTTCACCGCAATGAACACCGCCACAGCGATGAGCACAAGAAGGCCACCCAGCCGCATCCACAGCGGCTGGGCGCCGAAGTAGTAGAACCCCACAATACCGGCAATAAGGATCGCCACCGCAGCCAAAAGCTTTACAGTGTCCCCGCCGGTCGCTTCCACTTCTGTATTTGTGTTCATCCTGCCTTGTATATGGCAGGCCAAGAGGGACTCGAACCCCCAACCTGCGGTTTTGGAGACCGCTGCTCTACCAATTGAGCTATTGGCCTAGAAAAACAGCGACGAGCCACCCCAACCGGAGCGGCTCGTCAATCCTTTACTTTGTACGCCAGATCACTCGATGATCTTGGCGACCACGCCGGCGCCGACAGTACGGCCACCTTCGCGGATGGCGAAACGCAGACCTTCTTCCATCGCGATGGGCGCGATCAGCTTGATGGTCATCTTCACGTTATCGCCAGGCATCACCATCTCGATCCCTTCCGGCAGATCACACGCGCCGGTGACATCGGTGGTACGGAAATAAAACTGCGGACGGTAGCCGTTGAAGAACGGGGTATGACGACCACCCTCGTCCTTGCTCAGCACGTACACCTCAGCTTCAAAGAAGGTGTGCGGCTTGATGGAGCCCGGCTTGCACAGCACCTGACCACGCTCAACGTCGTCACGCTTGGTGCCGCGCAGCAGCACGCCGACGTTGTCGCCAGCCTCGCCCTGATCCAGCAGCTTGCGGAACATCTCCACGCCGGTGCAGGTGGTCTTGGCGGAATCCTTGATGCCGACAATCTCAAGCTCGTCACCCACGTGCACGATGCCGCGCTCGATACGACCGGTCACCACGGTGCCGCGACCGGAGATCGAGAACACGTCCTCGATCGGCATCAGGAAGGCACCGTCAACGGCACGCTCCGGGGTCGGGATGTAGGTGTCCAGCGCCTCGACCAGCCGATCGATGGAAGGACCGCCGATCTCGGAGGTATCGCCTTCCAGCGCCAGCTTGGCGGAACCGGTGATGATCGGGGTGTCGTCACCCGGGAAGTCGTAGCTGTCCAGCAGCTCACGGATTTCCATCTCGACCAGTTCCAGCAGCTCGGCGTCGTCAACCATGTCGGCCTTGTTCATGTACACGATGATGTACGGAACGCCAACCTGGCGGGACAGCAGGATGTGCTCGCGGGTCTGAGGCATCGGGCCGTCAGCCGCGGAAACCACCAGGATAGCGCCGTCCATCTGGGCAGCACCGGTGATCATGTTCTTCACGTAGTCGGCGTGGCCCGGGCAGTCCACGTGTGCGTAGTGGCGCGTCTCGGACTCGTATTCCACGTGCGCGGTAGCGATGGTAATACCACGCTCGCGCTCTTCCGGGGCGTTGTCGATCTGGTCGTACGCCTTCGCAGCACCACCAAACTTCTGCGCCTGGTGAGTGGTAATAGCCGCGGTCAGGGTGGTCTTACCATGGTCAACGTGACCAATGGTACCCACGTTTACGTGCGGCTTTGTGCGGTCAAATTTTTCCTTGGACATCGCTCGTTTATCCCCACTTAAAGATAAGGCGCTTCAATTGCTTAGAAAAAACCGCGCGCACACCGCACGGCGACAAATATGGAGCCCAGGAGCAGATTTGAACTGCCGACCTCACCCTTACCAAGGGTGTGCTCTACCGACTGAGCTACCTGGGCAAAACTCTTTTACATCCGTTCCCGTCAGGATGCGGGCGGGCAACTCTATATGAAGGCCGCCCCGCACTCAACTATATTGGAGCGGGTGATGGGAATCGAACCCACACCATCAGCTTGGAAGGCTGAGGTTCTACCGTTGAACTACACCCGCCGAAACCGTGACCGAGCCCTGCACTCTTCAGCAGACCAACAGTAAAAAGGCCGACGCAGCCTGCGCACAACCCATTCCTTCGCCGGCCCAAGCTCACCCGGGCGATTGCCACGGGCGAACTTCTTACATTTGGTGGAGGGGGGAGGATTCGAACCTCCGAAGGCTGAGCCAGCAGATTTACAGTCTGCCCCCTTTGGCCGCTCGGGAACCCCTCCAAAAAAGAGGCGGTATTCTGAGTTAGGACTTGACCACTGTCAACCACCGCGATCAGATAAAAGCGTGCGCGATGTACCGTCACGTTGCCGGTGTTAGGATGCCGCCTCGCAGCCAAAGCCGGCACCCGCGTGACCCGGCAGCAAATAAATCCAGCATCAATACAGCGGCAGATGAATGAACGTCACAATCTTCGGTAGTGGTTACGTAGGACTGGTCACCGGCGCTTGCCTCGCCGAGGTAGGCAACAACGTCATGTGCGTCGACGTGGATCCCGCCAAGATCGATCTGCTGAACCAGGGCGGCGTGCCCATCTACGAACCCGGCCTGGATGAGATGATCGCCCGCAATCGCAAGGCCGGGCGCCTGCAATTCACCACCGACGCCAAGCAGGGCGTGGATCACGGCCTGTTCCAGTTCATCGCCGTCGGCACGCCGCCGGACGAGGACGGCTCCGCCGACCTGCAATACGTGCTCGCCGTCGCCCAGAGCGTCGCCGAGCACATGACCGAATACAAGATCCTGGTCGACAAATCGACGGTACCGGTGGGCACCGGCGACAAGGTGGCCGCCCGGGTACGCGAAACCCTGGCTGCACGCGGCGTCGAGCTGGAGTTCGACGTGGTGTCCAACCCGGAATTCCTCAAGGAAGGCGCCGCGCTGGACGACTTCATGCGCCCCGACCGCATCGTCATCGGCACCGACAACCCCCGCACCGGCGAGCTGTTGCGGGCCCTGTATACACCCTTCAACCGCAACCACGACCGCTTGGTGCTGATGGATGTGCGCTCCGCGGAGCTGACCAAGTACGCCGCCAACGCCATGTTGGCCACCAAGATCAGCTTCATGAACGAGCTGTCGAACATCGCCGAACTGGTGGGTGCGGACATCGAACAGGTGCGCGTCGGCATCGGCTCCGATCCGCGCATCGGCTACCAGTTCATCTATCCCGGCTGCGGCTACGGCGGCTCCTGCTTCCCCAAGGACGTGCGCGCCCTTGAACAGACCGCCCTCGGCGTCGGCTACACCCCGGAACTGCTGCACGCGGTCGAGGCGGTCAATTTCCGCCAGAAGGAAAAGCTGTTCGACAAGATCTCCGCCTATTTCGACGGCGACCTGGCCGGCAAGACCATCGCCCTGTGGGGCCTGGCCTTCAAGCCCAACACCGATGACATGCGCGAGGCCTCCAGTCGCACCCTGATGGAGGCCCTCTGGCAGGCCGGCGCCAGGGTGCAGGCCTTCGACCCCGTGGCCACCGAAGAGGCTGAGCGAATCTACGGCGACCGGGACGACCTGAAGCTGTGCAGCAGCGCCGACCAGGCTATGGAGGGCGCCGATGTGCTGGCGGTGGTCACCGAGTGGGTCGAGTTCCGCAGCCCCAGCTTCGAGCGCATCGCCGCCACCTTGAAGCACAAGGCCGTGTTCGATGGCCGCAACATCTATAAGCCCTCGACCGTCAGCGCAGCGGGGCTAAACTACTTCAGTATCGGGCGCCGCCCCAGCAAGAACTGACCGGACCACAATGGCAAAAAACGACTTGACAGTTTTGTGGCACGACCAGAGTATTAGCAAAAATTTAATAACAATAAGAAAAGACAAGAATGCGGAGGCAGGCCATGGGCTCGCCTCTGTTTACTACCACCCCGGAGGAATCAACAAGTGACCCAGAGGAAATCCCTTTGTGCCGCCGCCGTCGCACTCGCGCTGGCTAGCGGTTCTGCATTCGCCACCAACGGCTATTTCGCCCATGGCTACGGCACCATCAGTAAAGGCATGGCTGGTGCAGGAGTAGCCCTGCCACAGGACGCCATGGCTACAGCCACCAACCCGGCGGGCATGGCCACTGTAGGCACCCGCATGGATCTTGGTGCCGCCCTGTTTTCCCCGATCCGCTCGACCACAATCACTCCACCCGGCATCACCGCGGACAGTGATGAGGAATATTTTGTCATTCCTCACTTCGCCTACAACCATATGTTGGATGACAGTACCGCGGTAGGCATTGCGGCCTATGGCAACGGCGGCATGAACACCACTTATCGTGCCGCCGACCTCGGCGCAGATACGGGTGTAGACCTGATGCAACTGTTCATCACCCCCACCTTCGCCAAGAAGTACAACGACAAAATTTCAGTCGGCGTCAGCGCGATCATCGCCGCCCAGCGCTTCGCAGCACATGTCGGCGGCCCGTACAGCGGCTTCGACACCTCCTACGGCTTTGGCGCACGACTTGGCCTGCTGGCACAAGTCAGCGACACCGTCACCCTCGGTGCCGCACTGACCTCTCGGATCTACATGTCCAAGTTCGACAAATACAACTGGCTATTTGCCGAGCAGGGCGACTTCGACATTCCCGCCAACGCCACAATCGGCTTGGCATTCAAGGTAAGTGACAAGACCACCATTGCAGCCGACGTCCAGCACATCTGGTACAGCAAGGTCGACGCCATCGCTAACGACATGACTGCCCCCGAAAGCGGCTTTGGCTGGGATGACATGACCATCGTAAAGCTAGGCGCACAACACGCCTTCAGTGACGACCTGACACTACGCGCCGGTATCAGCCACGGCAAGCAGCCCATTTCGTCCGATCAAACCGCAATCAACTTCCTTGCACCAGCTGTAATTGAAACCCACATTACGGTCGGCGGTACCAAGAAGATGAGCAAGGACTCCGAACTGAGCTTTTCCGCCATGTACGCCCCGAACAACAGCGTAAATGGCACCGGCCCCTCTGCTGGCCAGGACATCGAAATGAAGCAGTACGAAGTGGAAGTCAGCTACGGTGTGAAGTGGTAATTCACATCCAATAGCTCGGAAAAGGCCGCCCACTGGGCGGCCTTTTTTATTCCCCCCTATTCCTCAAATCAACAAACCACCAGCAGCTGTACACCCCCCGCCCAGGAACAACCACCCCAATTCGATATGACAGGCGCATGACTGCCACCGTGTATTAGTGTATTTTCACGTGCTAATAAAAAGAACAGCAGCACGTCGCCCAACCCCTCGGGTCATGGCCATCGTTTCGCTTTAACCCATCCAGAGGAATCCCCACGTTGTCTATCCAAAGGACCCCGTTGCTCGGGGCCGCGTGCGCACTTGCGCTCGTCAGCGGCTCATCCTTCGCCACCAACGGCTACTTCGCTCACGGCTATGGCACCAAGAACAAGGCGCTGGCCGGTGCCGGCGTCGCCCTGCCCCAGGACGCACTGGCAGCCGCCACCAACCCCGCCGGCATGGCGCGGGTAGGCAGCCGCCTGGACGTGGGCGCGGCACTGTTTGCCCCCTATCGCTCCTACCAGGCTGATCCATTCACAGGGACCGAGTTCGTCAACTCCGACGGCTCCGAGGTCAACAGCGAACGCAACCTGTTCCTGGTGCCCCATTTCGCCTACAACCGCCAACTGGACGACACCAGCAGCTTGGGCATCGCGGTGTACGGCAACGGCGGCATGAACTCCTTCTACCGCAACACAGACACCCCCAATGGCGCTGCGGGCACCTTCTTCGCCGGCAATACCGGCGTCGACCTCATGCAGCTGTTCATCGCCCCGACCTTCGCCAAGTCCCTGAACGACAAGGTCTCCGTGGGTATCAGCGCGATCATCGCCTACCAGCGCTTCAAGGCCTATGGCGTGTCTGCCTTTGCCGGCCTGTCAAACGACAGCGGCGCGTTGTCCGAGAACAACTTCGATGATGCCTACGGCATCGGCGCCCGCATTGGCGTCCTCGCAGACGTGACCGACCGCCTGACCCTCGGCGCGTCGTACCAGTCGCGCATCTACATGACCGAGTTCGACAAGTACGCGGGCCTGTTCGCTGAACAGGGCGATGTCGACATCCCGTCGAACCTCACTGTCGGGCTGGCCTTCAAGGCCACCCCCACGGCCACCGTCGTGTTCGATGTGCAGCACATCCGCTACAGCGAGGTCGCCTCTATTGGCAATCCAATGATGCCCGCCATGGCGGCGTGCCAAACCGCCCTCGGCGGCGGCGCCACCAGCGACCCGTCCTGCCTGGGTGGCGACAACGGCATGGGCTTCGGCTGGGGCGATCAGACCATCTACAAGCTGGGCCTGCAGTGGCAATACAGCGCGGACCTGACCCTGCGCGCCGGCGTCAGCGTCACCGAGATCCCGTTCGAACGGAGCGAAGTGCTGTTCAACCTGCTGTCACCGGCCACCGTTGAGAAGCATTTCACCGCCGGCCTCACTCAGCGCCTGGGCAAGGACAGCGAGTTCAGCCTGTCTGCCATGTACGCGCCGGAGGGCAGCATCAGCGGCGCGCCGCTGGGCCAGACCATCTCGGTGCAGATGCACCAGTACGAGTTGGAAGCCAGCTACGGCATGACCTGGAACTGATCCCGGCATGATGCGCATAAAAAAGGCCGCCTCAAGGCGGCCTTTTTTATGACAGGTGCAGCGCGAGTCTAGGGCGCCGAGTGCAGCCGGTTCATGGCGATAGCCAGATCACCGGCCACTACGTCCTCGATCACCTCCTCAGCCCGGTCCAGCGACGCATCGATGGCCTCCTGGTCCGCCTTGGAGGCACGGCCCAGCACATAGTCCGCCACCCGGTCCTTGTGGCCCGGGTGGCCCACGCCGACCCGCAGCCGCACAAAGTCCTTGCCGACGGCAGGAATGGTGTCGCGCAGGCCGTTGTGGCCGCCGTGGCCACCGCCGACCTTCAGCCGGATGTCACCCGGCGGCAGGTCGATCTCGTCATGCACCACCAGCAGTTCCGCCACGCCGATCTTGTAGAAGTTCAGCAGCGCACTGACGGCGCGGCCGCTACGGTTCATGAAGGTGGCAGGCTTGAGCAACCAGACATCCCGGCCACGGATCTGCACCTTGCAGGCCTCGCCAAAGAACTTGCCTTCGGCGCGGAACTGGCCGCCATAGCGACGCGCCAGACGGTCCACAAACCAGAACCCGGCGTTGTGCAGGGTCTGTTCGTACTGGGCCCCGGGATTACCCAGGCCGACGATGGCGCGTATCGGTTGGACGGCTTTGCTCATGGTGACTCCTCAAACAAAACCGGCGGCCCAAGGCCGCCGGTTTTGCACGAAGCAGGATAGCCTGGGAGATTACTCCGCGGCAGGCTCCGCGGCTTCGCCGGCCTCGCCGGCCTCGCCCGCTTCCTCTTCCTCTTCAACAACAACCCGCTTGGCGTGGACAGCCGCCACCGGCAGGTCGTGCTCTTCATCGATATGAGCGGTCAGCTCGACACCGGCAGGCAGTACCAGGCCGGACAGGTGGAACACGTCGCCGATATCCAGGCCGGACAGGTCCACCTCGATGTACTCGGGCAGGTCCTTGGCCAGGCAGATGATCTCCACGTCGGTCATGTTGTGGGAGACGTCGCCACCGGCCTTAACACCCGGTGCAATATCTTCGCCCAGGAAGTGCAGCGGCACATTCATCTTCAGGCGCTCGGTAGCGGACACACGCTGCAGGTCGAAGTGGGTCACGAAGGGCTTGGCCGGGTGACGCTGCAGGTCACGCAGCACCACTTTCTGGGCCTTGCCATCCACCTTCACGGACAGGATGTGCGAATAGAAGGCTTCGTGCTCAAGGTGCTGCAACAGCACGTTGTGCTTGGTGGAAACCATCTGCGGCTCGGCATCGCCACCGTAGATGATACCGGGCACCATGCCCTCGCGGCGCAGGCGGCGGCTCGCACCCTTACCTGCGTCCTCACGGGCGACAGCAATAATTTCAAAGTTCTCTTGCATGACATTCTCCTAGACAAGAGATGATTGTTTTCTCCACAGACCCGCGACCAGGTCATCGTGAAGCCGTTGGGGCAGCGCCCCGGTCTGTCCGCTGCTTAATCGATAAACAGCGAGCTGACAGATTCTTCATTACTGATGCGGCGCATCGACTCGGCCAACAGACCGGCGATGGACAGCTGGCGGATCCGGTCACAGGCCGCCGCCTCGGCGCGCAGCGGGATGGTGTTGGACACCACCAGCTCATCCAGATCGGAATTGCTGATGTTGTTCACCGCCGGCCCCGACAACACCGGGTGCGTGCAGTAAGCCACCACCTTGGCGGCACCGTGTTCCTTCAGCGCCTTGGCCGCCTTGCACAGGGTGCCGGCGGTATCCACCAGGTCATCCACCAGGATGCAGGTACGGCCCTTCACGTCACCGATGATGTTCATCACCTGCGACACATTGGCCTTGGGCCGGCGCTTGTCGATGATTGCCAGGTCGGCGTCATCCATACGCTTGGCCAGGGCCCTCGCCCGCACCACGCCGCCCACATCGGGCGACACCACCATCAGGTTCGGGTACTTCTGCTTCCAGATATCGCCCAGCAGGATGGGCGACGAGTAGACGTTGTCCACCGGGATGTCGAAGAAGCCCTGGATCTGGTCGGCATGCAGGTCCATGGTCAGCACCCGGTCGGCGCCGGCGGTGCTGAACATCTTGGCCGCCAGCCGCGCCGTGATCGGCACCCGCGCCGAGCGCGGCCGGCGATCCTGCCGTGCGTAACCGAAGTACGGGATCACCGCGGTGATCCGCCATGCCGATGCCCAGCGCAGGGCATCGATCATGACCAGCAGTTCCATCAGGTTGTCGTTGGTCGGCTCCGAGGTGGGCTGCACCACGAACACGTCCCGACCGCGGACGTTCTCCTGGATCTCCACCATCACCTCGCCGTCACTGAACTGACCGACGACGGCCTTGCCCAGGGGCAGGCTGAGGTGACTGGCGATCTCGGCCGACAATTCCGGATGCGCGTTACCGGAAAAGACCATCATGCCGCTGGCTGACACTTGCGTCCCCGCTTTCAGATAGAGTGGCCGAACAAAAAGTCGCGGCGACGACAGGTCGGCCAGAACCCCGGCGCGCATAGCGCTGCCGGGGTTTCCTACGGCTATCGACCTGCCGCCCCGCAAAACCAGAAGGGTCGCACTAGGCGACCCTCATCTAAAAAGGCTGGGGCGGTAGGAATACTCGGGGCCAAGGCCCCTTCGCCCTGCGGGCCGACGCGTTCGCGTCGTTCTCCGCGCTGCGCGCTCCGTCGAACCTATCGGTTCGCTTCCCACCGCCAACCAAACTACCTTACGCGATTGCTGAAGCAATCGTATCTAAAATGGCTGGGGCGGTAGGAATCGAACCTACGATGCCGGAGTCAAAGTCCGGTGCCTTAACCGCTTGGCCACGCCCCAGTTGTAATCGTCATCGGGCATTCCCCAATCAATCGTTCAGCCGATCCAGCAATGGCGAACGATTTCTGCCCCTGGCCGCGAAACCCTCATAGCCTGCGGGCAGTTGGTCCAGCACCCCTTGGGCCTGCACCTTGTCCTCAAAAGCGGCGAAGACACAGGCGCCGGTTCCGGTCAGCCTGGCCTGCCCGAACTGCCCCAACCAGGACAGTGCAGCGGCCACCTCGGGGTAATGTTTAACGACCACCGGCAGGCAATCATTGGGCATCAGCCCGGCGAGGAAGTCGCGTATTGTGCTGAGGGGTGAATTCCTTGTCAATTCCGCGTCTTGAAAAACTGCCGCGGTGGCCACCTCGCAGGGCGGCTTGACCACCACAAACCAGGGCTCAGGCAGCTCAACTGGGGTCAACTGTTCGCCCACGCCCTCGGCCCAGGCGGCCCGTCCACGCACGAATACCGGCACATCCGCCCCCAATCGCAGCCCTAGCGCGGCCAGCCGGTCCTCATCCAGTCCCGTGCCCCACAGCTGATTGAGTCCGACCAGCGCGCTGGCGGCATCGGAACTGCCGCCACCGAGGCCGCCGCCCATCGGCAACCGTTTGTGCACCCGGATATCGGCACCGAGCCGGCAACCGGTCTCTGCCTGCAGCAGCCGGGCAGCGCGCACCACTAGATCCTGCTCCGCAGGGACGCCGGCCAGGTCGTTGAGCCGCTCGATGCGGCCGTCATCACGCACCGCCAGGTCCAGTTCGTCGCCATAATCCACGAACTGAAACACCGACTGCAAAAGATGATAGCCATCCGCCCGACGGCCGGTGATACGCAACATCAGGTTCAGCTTGGCCGGCGCCGGCCAGGGGCGAGCCGCAGACATCAGGCCGTCACTCCAGGCGCTCCATCACCTCGCGCAACTCTTTGCTGTCCGGCGTGGCCGTCAGGGCCTTCTGCCATACCGCCCGCGCCCCGGCCCGGTCACCGGTCACCCACAGCACCTCGCCCAGGTGGGCGGCGATCTCAGGGTCATTCAGGTCACCCAGGGCCTGGCGCAGGTACTTGATCGCCAGATCGTAGTCGCCGAGGCGATAGTGCACCCAGCCCATGCTGTCGAGGATGGCGGGATTGGTCGGCTCCAGCTCATAAGCACGGCGGATGTACCGAGACGCTTCAGACAGACGCCGGGTGCGGTCGGCCAGGGTGTAGCCCAGTGCATTGAGCGCGTCCACGTGATCCGGATCGCGGGCGAGTATGTAATTGAGATCCAGCTCCAGGGTCGCCAGGTCATCGGCCCGGGCCGCGTGCATGGCACGACCGTAGCGCAGGTCCATATTATCCGGCTGCGCGGCGACCGCCTGCCCCAACAACTCGCTGGCCTGCGCCATTTCACCCGCCCTGCGCAGCAGCCGGGCCTCGGTCATGTAGGCATCCACCGCCCGGTCCGGCACCTGCTGCCGCAACTGCTGCAGCCGCTGTCGCGCCTGGGCCAGCCTGCCCTGCTCGGCCTCCAGGGCCGCCAAGCGCAGCCCCGCATCCGCCCGCAAGGGACCGCTGCCCACGCTGGCATAGAGTCCGGCGGCCAGCTCCGGCTTGCCCGCCATCTCTTCCACCTGAGCGAGAAAATAGCTGGCCTCGGCCAAGTGATCACCGCCCTGGCTACGCAGTTGCTGCCAGACCTCGCGGGCCTCGCCCCAGTGTTCACCGTGCATGGCCAGCATGCCCACGGCGTAGAGATATTCGGGGTTAGCCGGCTCTTGCTCACGCAGGCGCCGAAAGTCCCGCAGCGCCCCCTCGTGGTCGCTCATGTCCACCAGCAGCCGCGCCCGGGTGGTGCGTAGCGGCAGGCTGCGGGGCTGAGCAAGCAGCGCCTTGCTGAGACCGGCCAAGGCCGCCGGCTTGTCACCCCGCCCGATACGCACCCGCGCCAGCAGCACCTCAGCCTCCGCCCAGTCTGGCTGCCGCGCCAATGCCGCAATCAGCGCCTGCTCGGCCTGAGCCAAGGACTGGCTACCCAGCGCCACCATCGCCAGGCCGTACTGGGCGTGAGAGTCCTCGGGATGGGCGGCGGTCAGCGCTTGCATCAAGCCCAGGGCGTCGCCACCCCGCTCCTTCCCCAGCACCTGGGCAATCTGCACAAAGCCGTCCTGGCCCAGTGCGGCGGATATCCGCAGCAGGGCCTCAAGCTCGGCCAGGGCGCCGGAGCGATCACCGGAACGGTCCAGCAGCAGGGCAAGGCTCATGCGGGCGTCCTGGCCATTGGGCGCCAGCGCCACCCAGCGACGCGCGGCCCGCTGGGCTCCCTCTAGATCCTGCAGGTACACCGCAATGCGGGTGGCCCGCTCGGCGGCATAGGCATTCCCTGCCACGATAGCCGCATGCAAATAGTGACGGAAAGCCAACTGCAACTCGCCACGCTGAGCCGCCACCTCGGCCACCAGATAGCTGTACACCAGGTCGGCATCCAGTTCGGTCTCGACCGGGGCCGGCTCGTCAAAAGGCAGCCGCGGCGGCGTCGGCGCCGCCTCTGGCGTGACCTCACGAGGTGGCAGCAACTGACAGGCCGTCAGAGCCAGGGGAAGAATGCCCAGCAGGGCAAGACGATGGATCGGCATCAAGATGTTGCAGTCCTGTAGCAGCGGAGAGGCTGTCGGCGCAGTATAGGGGGCGCCCCGTCCGGCTCCAACGCGCGCACCATTCCTTGCATTTAAGCCCTTGATCTTACAAAATTTCGCCCCTTACCCATCAGGAACGCGCCAGGCTTCATGGCCCTCTTTGCACTCGGTCTCAACCATACCACGGCCCCGGTGGACATCCGGGAGCGGGTCACCTTTGGCCCGGATATCGTGGTGGCCGCCCTACGTGCGCTGACCGACCAGGCCGGCGTCAGCGAGGCCGTGGTGCTGTCCACCTGCAACCGCACCGAGTTGTATGTCAGCGCCGAGCCCGACTGTGCCGACCGGCTGCGCCGCTGGATCGGCGAGTTCCACGGCATCGAACCCGGCGAGGTGGCACCCTACCTGTACCTGCACCAGGACCACGCCGGCGTGCGGCATCTGCTGCGCGTGGCCAGCGGCCTGGACTCGCTGGTGCTGGGCGAGCCGCAGATCCTCGGCCAGGTGAAGCAGGCCTACCAGACCGCCTGCGACGCAGGCGCCACCAGCAAGATCCTCGGCCGGTTGTTCCAACACAGCTTTGCTGCCGCCAAGCAGGTACGCACCGACACCGGCATCGGCGACAGCCCGGTATCAGTGGCCTTCGCCGCGGTCAGCCTGGCACGGCAGATCTTCGCCGACCTGTCCGAGCAGTCGGCACTGCTGATCGGTGCCGGTGAGACCATCGAACTGGCCGCCCGCCATCTGCATCAGCACGGCATCGGCAGCCTGATCGTCGCCAACCGCACCGTGGCGCGTGCCCAGGAGCTGGCCGACCAGTTCGGCGCCCAGGCGGTCAGCCTGACCGAGATCCCCAACCAGCTGGTCAAGGCCGACATCGTCATCGCCTCCACCGCCAGCCCGCTGCCGATACTCGGCAAGGGCACCGTGGAGCGGGCGCTCAAGCAGCGCCGCCACCGCCCCATCTTCATGGTCGACATCGCGGTGCCGCGCGACATCGAACCGGAGGTGGGCGAACTGGCCGACATATATCTGTATACCGTGGACGACCTGCAGGAGGTCATCCAGGACAACATGCGCTCGCGCCAGCAGGCCGCCGAGCAGGCGGTGGAGATCATCGACTTCCAGGTCGAGGAGTTCATGGCCTGGCTGCGTTCGCTGGACGCGGTGGATCTGATCCAGGGTTACCGCGCCCACGCCCACGCCATCCGTGACGAGGTGCTGGACAAGGCCAGGCGCATGCTGGACAACGGCCGCCCCGCGGACGAGGTGATGAGCTTCCTGGCCAACACCCTGACCAACAAGCTGCTGCACACCCCCAGCGCCCAGCTGCGCGCCGCCGGCAGCGCCGGCCAGACCGAGCTGCTGGACGCGGCCAACGCCCTGCTAGGCCTTGGCGCCACGCACAAGCCCCAGTCCGACGATAACTAAAGGCCCTGCCCGGCCCCCGCCGGCCGCCCCATGAAAGACAGCATCCGCCGCAAACTTGACCACCTCGCCGAGCGCTTCGAGGAGATCACCGCGCTGCTCGCCGATCCCGAGGTGCAGGCCGACAACAACCGCTACCGCAGCCTGGGCCAGGAATACGCCCAGCTCGAACCCGTGGTGCTGTGCTTGCGCGACTACCAGTCCACCGAGGAAGAGATCGCCGCGGCCAACGACATGCTGGCCGATCCGGAGATGGCCGAACTGGCCGAGGACGCCCTGGCCGAGGCCAGACAGAAACAGGCTGAACTGGAACCGGAGCTGCAGCGTCTGCTGCTGCCCCGCGACCCCAACGACGAGCGCAACATCTTCCTGGAGGTGCGCGCCGGCACCGGCGGCGCCGAGGCGGCGCTGTTCGCGGGCGACCTGCTGCGCATGTACCTGCGCTATGCCGAGCAGCAACGCTGGCGCACCGAAACCATCAGCGAATCGGCGGGCGAGCACGGCGGCTACAAGGAGGTGGTGGTGCGCATCACCGGCCAGGACGTGTACTCGCGCCTGAAGTTCGAGTCCGGCACCCACCGCGTGCAGCGGGTGCCCGAGACCGAGGCCCAGGGCCGCATCCACACCTCGGCCTGCACCGTGGCCATCCTGCCCGAGGCGGACGCGGTGGACGACATCCACATCAACCCGGCCGAGCTGCGCATCGATACCTACCGGTCTTCTGGGGCGGGCGGCCAGCATGTCAACACCACCGACTCGGCGGTGCGCATCACCCACCTGCCCAGCGGGGTGGTGGTGGAATGCCAGGACGAGCGCTCGCAGCATAAGAACAAGGCCCGCGCCATGAGCCTGCTGTCGGCCAAGCTGCTGTCCGCCGCCCAAGCCGAGGCCCATGCCAGCCAGTCCGCCGACCGCAAGCTGCAGGTGGGCTCGGGCGACCGCTCCGAACGCATCCGCACCTACAACTTTCCGCAGAACCGGCTCACCGACCACCGCATCAACCTGACCCTGTACAAGCTGGACGAGGTGATGACCGGCGCGCTGGACCAGGTCATCGACCCACTGCGCCAGGAGCATCAGGCCGAACAGCTCGCGGCACTGGCCGCCGGCGAGGGATGAGCACCGTCAGGCAGGCCCTGGCCGCGGCCCGAGAACACCTGGCCGGCCTGGCCGACGCCGATCCGGACCTGGATGCCCGGGTACTGCTGTGCCACGTGCTGGGCAAGCCGCCGACCTGGCTGTACGCCTGGCCAGACGCCGAACTGGACCCCGACCAACAGGCAGCCTTCGATGACCTGCTGGCCCGCCGCGCCGCCGGCGCCCCGGTGGCCCACCTGACCGGCCAGCGCGAATTCTGGGGGCTGGCGTTCAAGGTCAGCCCCGCAACCCTGACCCCCCGCCCGGACACCGAGTTGCTGGTGGAGACCACCCTGGCACTCGGCGGCGACCGCCCCGCCCTGCGGTTACTGGACCTGGGCACCGGCAGCGGCGCCATCGCCCTGGCCATAGCCCACGAGCGGCCGGGCTGGCGGATCACCGCCAGCGACGCCTCGGCGGCCGCCCTGGCGCTGGCCGCCGACAACGCCGCGGCCCTCGGCCTGTGGATCAGACTGCTGCCGGGCCACTGGTTTGACGCCCTGCCCGCGGGTGAGCGCTTCGACCTGATCGTCAGCAATCCGCCCTATGTGTGCGACGCCGACCCGCATCTGTCACTGGGCGACGTGGCCCACGAGCCGCTGTCCGCCCTGACCGCCGGCACCGATGGACTGGACGACCTGCGTCACATCGTCGCCCAGGCACCGGCCTGGCTGACAGCCGGCGGCTGGCTGGCGGTCGAGCACGGCCGGGACCAGGGCGAGGCCGTGCGGCGACTGTTCAGTGCCGCCGGCTTCAGCCGGGTGGCGACCCGCCAGGATCTGGGCAACCGCGACCGGGTCACGCTCGGCCAATACTCTGACTAGATAACCTTGACGGGGCTGGGGTTAGAGACCAGCATTAGCCTTATGGGCACCCGTAATGACGACCGCGTCAAGCGACGGGAGATTCAGTTCTCGACGTTGCACCCGGACCCCCGCCAGGCTGAAACCGCAGCCATCATTCTGGAGGGGGTGGAAGGCATTTTGCTCGCCGAGGCCCGTGACCCCGTCACCCTGTGGGTGCACTACCACATCGAGCTCATCTGCCTGACCCATGTCGAGAATCTGCTCGGCAGCCACGGCCTGCACCTGGACAACAACCTGCTGTTCAAGCTCAGGCGTGCCCTCGCCCACTACACGGAAGAGACCCAGCGCGACAACCTGGGCTGCCCGCGCGGCGACGCCAACTGCACCACCAAGGTATTCATCTCCAGCTACAAACGCCGCGAACACGGCTGCCGCGACGAACGCCCCAAGCACTGGCGACGCTATCTTTGAGCGCCCCGCTTCACTAAACCCCGTACCCGCCCAGACAGCACGCCTGCATGTACCTCGACGCCTTCAGCGCCGACCAACTGTCCTGGGCCGCTGCCATCGTGCTGCTGGCCTTCTTCATCCGTGGCATTGCCGGCTTTGGGTCGGGCCTGATTGCCATCCCGCTGCTGGCCATGCTGCTGCCGCTGCCGGTGGTGGTGCCGGTGATGGCGCTGCTGGACTACTCGGCCGCCGCGGTGCACGGCATCAAGCACCGCGAACGCATCGTATGGCGTGACCTGCTGCCGATGCTGCCCTTCACCCTGGCCGGCTCGCTGGCCGCGCTGTACCTGCTGCACCGCGTCGACACCGCCCTGCTGAATACCGCACTTGGGGTCTTTATCCTGAGCTATGCGCTGTACACGCTGAGCGGCCTGGCACCCCAGCGGCAGCACGCGCGCGGCTGGGCCCTCCCCCTCGGCGGCATCGGCGGACTGATCAGCACCCTGTTCGGCACCGGCGGCCCCTTCTACGTGATCTACCTGCATCTGCGCGCGCTGGACAAGATGGCCTTCCGCGCCACGGTGGCGGCGATGTTCCTGATCGATGGCGGCATCCGTATCGCCGGCTACCTGGTCACCGGCCTGCTGGACTGGCATGCCCTGCTGCTGACCGCCGCCGGCCTGCCCATCATGCTGGTCGCCATGTACGCGGGCGGCCATCTGCACACCAACATCAGCCAGCGCAACTTCAGCCGGCTCATCAGCCTGTTGCTGGTAGGGAGCGGACTGGCCCTGCTGTTGCGTTAGGCAAATCACACTGCGTTCGCCGAACCCGCGCACCGGGAGTCTTGGCCGCAGGACGCAACACTGGCCCCGGAGCCGTCCTGATTCACGCCATGCCACAGCGACGCTGCCGCAGGCCGCTGCTAGAATGCCGCCCCATGAACGATGATCAGTTACTGCGCTACAGCCGCCAGATCCTGCTGCCCGAGATCGGTGCCGAGGGGCAGATGAAGCTGGCCGAATCGCGCGCCCTGATCATCGGGCTCGGCGGCCTGGGCTCCCCCGCAGCCATGTACCTGGCTGCAGCCGGCCTGGGCAGCCTGGTGCTGACCGACCCCGACCAGGTTGAACTGTCCAACCTGCAGCGGCAGATTGTCCATGTCACCGCCAGCATCGGCCGGGACAAGGTGGTCTCCGCGCAGCAGACCCTGACAGCGCTCAATCCCGAATGCCGGATACACGCCATCGCCGAGGCACTGGAGGGAGATGCCCTCACCTCCCAGGTCGCTCAGGCCGACGTGGTGCTGGACTGCTCGGACAACTTTGCCACCCGCTTCGCGGTAAACGCCGCCTGCGTGACCAGCGGCACGCCGCTGGTATCCGGCGCGGCCATTCGCTGGGAAGGCCAGCTGGCGGTATACAGCGGTCAGCCCGGCGCACCCTGCTACCACTGCCTGTACGGCGAGACCGGCGCCCCCGAGGACACCTGCACCAGCAATGGCGTGCTGGCACCTGTGGTGGGCGTCATCGGCAGCCTGCAGGCGCTGGAGGCGATCAAGCTGCTCACCGGCGTCGGCACATCGCTGGCCGGGCGGCTGTTGATCTTCGACGCCCTGCACATGCACTGGCGCGAGATGCGCCTCAAGGCCGATCCAAACTGCCCGGTGTGCGGCCCGGCCACGCGCTGAGCCCATGCCCCGGTTCCAGCCATGATCTTGTTCATCCATGGATTCGCCAGCTGCGGCCTGGGACAGAAGTCACGGTTGCTGATCGAGCACTTCGGCCGGGACCGGGTGCTCACCCCTGACCTGCCCTTCTCCCCTGCCGAGGCGATCGCCTTTCTCGACCGCCTGCTGGATGAGCAGCCGGTGGAGCTGCTGGTCGGATCCTCCCTCGGCGGCTACTACGCCACCCGACTGAATCAAGAACGAAGCATTCCCAGCGTGCTGATCAACCCGGCAGTGCGCCCCTGGGAACTGCTCGTCGACCACCTGGGGCCGCAGCAGCGCTGGTGCGATGGTCAGCCCTTCGAGTTCACCGCCGCCCACGCCAGGCAGCTTGAAACGCTGTACCGACCAAGGCTGCGCGACGATGAACGCTACCTGGTGCTGCTGCAGAGTGCGGACGAAGTCCTCGACTACCGCGCCGCCGCCGGCTATTACGGCGGCCACGAGGTGGTCATCGAAAACGGCGGCAACCACCGCTTTGAAAACCTGGCGGACTACCTGTCCGTCATCGACCACTTTCTCCAACGCAACCAGGCCGCCTGATGAGCAAACAAGCCAAGCCACACCCCCTCGAAGATATCGACCGGCTGCGGCAGGACCTGGTATTCCAGGACACCCTGCTGGGCCACCCCTTTACCTTCCACACCACCTGGGGCCTGTTTTCCCCCAAGGCCATCGACGAGGGCACCCGGCTGCTACTGGATCATCTCGAGGTCAAACCGGACGATCGCGCCATCGACCTGGGCTGCGGCTATGGCCCCCTGGGCCTGGCCATCGCCAAGGCCGCGCCGCAGGGGCACTGCACCCTGGTGGACAAGGATTTCGTGGCTGTGGAGTACGCGCAGAAGAATGCGCGCCTCAACGGCATCGACAACGTGGAGATCATGCTCAGCAACGGCCTGCAGCATGTGCCGCCGCGCACCTTCAGCCTGGCCGTCACCAACCTGCCGGCCAAGGCCAACAAGGAACACTACTACCTGTTCTTCCTCGATATCCGCGACCGCCTGGAACCGGGTGGCCGGTTCTATATCGTGGTGATCAGCGGCCTGCGTCAGTTCATCGCCCGCGCCTTTGAAGAGGTGTTCGGCAATCACCGCAAGATCAAGCAGGGCAAGACCTACACCGTGGCTCTGGCGACCAAGACCTGAGACCCTTTACGCATTAAAGAGACCAGGCCCGGCGTCGCTACTTTAAGATGCCCAGTCCTGCCAATAAAAACGAACCCGATGACCAAGACCGCAATGGAGCAAGATCAACCACCAGCCAACACCAGTGCCGCCGCCGACAGCCTGCGCCTGGTGCTGCCACTGCTCGAGCGGCACGGCATCGCGCCGACACCGGGAAACTATGCACTGTGGTTCGAATATGTGGCCGGGGACAATGCCGCGCTGAAGACCGATATCGATCGGCTGATTGCTGCAAATGCCCGCTTCACCGACGCGATCCAGCAGGACCTGGTCGAAACCTATCTGGATGGTCAATTCACCGATGCACCCACCCGATCGGCCAACGCGCGCATCGCGGACATCCTCAGCGACCTGCTGTGCGACCTGGCGGACCTGGGGGAAGAGACCAGCCGCTACGACGCCAAGCTGCAGGCGCATCTGGATCGCTTGAAGGCCCCCGATGGCATGCAAAACCTGGAGGCCCTGCTCTTGGTTCTGGCCGAGGAAACCAAGCAGGTGCGCCGCTCCACCCAGTCACTGCGCGTGGACTTTGCCCGCCGTAGCGGCGAGATCGAGGAGATGCGGGTACAACTCCAACAGATCAAGCGCGCAGCCAATTCGGATCCGCTCACCGGCCTGCCCAACCGACGCGCGCTGATTGAGGCCATGGCCGAGCTGAACGGCCAGAGTGACAGCCGTCACTCCCTGCTGATGCTCGACATCGACAATTTCAAGGCCATCAACGACGAACACGGCCACCTTATCGGTGACCGGGTGATCCGCTTCGTCGCCGATGTGATCCGCCAGCACACCAAGGGGCAGGACACGCCGTCCCGCTTCGGCGGCGAGGAATTCGCCGTACTGCTGCCCGACACCCAGATGGCCGGCGCCTTGACGGTGGCGGAAAAGATCCGCCACGTCGTCGCCTCTGCCAAGCTGATCCGCTCGACCAACCAGCAGCCGCTGGGGCAGATCACCCTCTCCGGCGGCGTCGCCACCTACCGCAAGGGCGAAGACAGCCTGGAGTTGATGGAGCGCGCCGACCAGGCGCTGTACCTGGCCAAGGAGCGCGGGCGCAACAAGATCGTTCCCGAGACCGAACTCTGAAAAAGCCGCGCAGGCTGGTGCCCTGAATGCAAAAAGCCCGGCCAAACGCCGGGCTTTTTAATGGCCGCAGCCAGCCGCTTAGTCGGCCAGCTTGGCGCGCAGCAGTTTGTTGATCTGCTGCGGGTTGGCCTTGCCCTGGGTCTGCTTCATGATCTGGCCGACGAAGAAGCCGATCATCTTCGGCTGCTTGTCCGGCTCGGCGGCACGATAGTTGGCCACCTGCTCCGGGTTGGCGGCGATCACCTCGTCGACGATGGCCTCCAGCGCACCGCTGTCGGTGATCTGCTTCAGGCCCTTGGCCTCGATGATGGCATCGGCGTCGCCCTCGCCGTCCCACATGGCGGCGAACACGTCCTTGGCGATCTTGCCGGAGATGGTGTCGTCGGCAAGGCGCGCCACCAGGCCGCCGAGCTGCCCGGCCGTGACCGGGGACTGGTCAATCTCCAGGCCGGCCTTGTTCAGCGCCCCGGACAGCTCGCCCATCACCCAGTTGGCGGCCAGCTTGGCGTCACCGCCGGTCCTGGCGGCGACCTCGAAGTAATCGGCCATGGCGCGGCTGCTGGTGAGCACGTCGGCGTCGTATTCGGACAGGCCGTAGTCGGCGGCAAAGCGCGCGCGCTTGGCATCCGGCAGCTCGGGCATCTCCGCCACCACCGCATCGATGAAGGCCTGCTCGATCACCACCGGCAGCAGGTCCGGGTCCGGGAAGTAGCGGTAGTCGTTGGCCTCTTCCTTCGAACGCATGGAACGGGTCTCGTCCTTGTTGGCGTCGTACAGGCGGGTCTCCTGCACCACTGTGCCGCCGGACTCGATGACGTCGATCTGCCGCTCCACCTCGTGGTTGATGGCCTTCTCGATGAATTTGAACGAGTTGATGTTCTTCAGCTCGGCGCGGGTGCCGTATTCCGCCTGCCCCTTGGGACGGACGGACACGTTGGCGTCCACGCGGAAGGAGCCTTCCTGCATGTTGCCGTCGCAGATGCCGATGAAGGTGACGATCTGGTGGATCTTCTTGGCGTAGGCCACCGCCTCCTTGGCCGAACGCATGTCCGGCTCCGAGACGATCTCCAGCAGCGGCGTGCCGGCGCGGTTCAGATCGATGCCGGTCTGGCCGTGGAAGTCCTCGTGCAGCGACTTGCCGGCGTCCTCTTCCAGGTGCGCACGGGTGACGCCGACGGTCTTGCTGCTGCCGTCCTCCAGGGTGATCTCCACTGCGCCCCGACCGACGATGGGCAGTTCCATCTGGCTGATCTGGTAGCCCTTGGGCAGGTCCGGGTAGAAGTAATTCTTGCGCGCGAACACGCTGCGCTCGGCGACGTGGGCGCCGATGGCCTTGCCGAAGCGCACCGCCATCTTCACCGCCTCGGCGTTGAGCACCGGCAGCACGCCGGGCAGGCCCAGGTCGACGGCGCAGGCCTGGGTGTTGGGTGCCGCGCCGAACGCGGTGGACGCGCCGGAGAATATCTTGGACTTGGTGGCCAGCTGAGTGTGGATCTCGAGGCCGATGACGGTTTCCCATTGCATGTCGATCTTCCCCCTTACTCGAAACCGCCGGGGGTCGCCCGGTGCCAGTCGGTGGCCAGTTGCAGCTGGTGCGCGACGTTGAGCAGCCGCGCCTCTTCAAAGTAGTTGCCGATCAGCTGCAGGCCCACCGGCAGGCCGTTGGCGGGTGCCGCCGGGATGGACATGCCGGGCAGCCCGGCCAGGTTCACCGCGATGGTGTAGATGTCGGACAGGTACATGGACACCGGATCGTCGGACTTCGCACCCAGTTTGAAGGCGGTATCCGGTGCAGACGGGCCCACCAGCACATCGACCTGCTCGAACGCCTGCTTGAAGTCATCCGAGATCAGCCGGCGGATCTTCTGCGCCTTCAGGTAGTAGGCATCGTAGTAGCCCGCGGACAACGCGTAGGTGCCGATCAGGATGCGCCGCTTGACCTCGTCACCGAAGCCCTCGGAGCGGGAGCGCTCGTACAGGTCGGTCAGATCCCTGGGGTCCTCGCAGCGATGGCCGAAGCGCACTCCGTCCATCCGCGACAGGTTCGACGAACACTCGGCCGGCGCCACCACGTAGTAGGCCGGCACACTCAGACCGGAGTTCGGCAGGCTGACCTCCATCACATCGGCGCCGAGCTTCTTCAGCTCGTCGATGGCCGCCTGCACCGAGGCGCCGACGCCGGCGTCCAGGCCGTCGCCGAAGAATTCCTTCACCACGCCAACCTTCAGGCCCTTCAGGTCCCTGCCCAGCGCGGCCGCATAATCCTCCACCGGGCGGTCGATGCTGGTGGAGTCCTTGGGATCGAAGCCGCTCATGCCGGTCAGCAGCAGCGCCGCGTCCTCGGCGGAGCGGGTCATGGGACCGGCCTGGTCCAGGCTGGAGGCGAAGGCGATCATGCCGTAGCGCGACACCCGCCCGTAGGTGGGCTTGATGCCGGTGATGCCGCAGAAGGACGCCGGTTGTCTGATCGACCCGCCGGTGTCGGTACCGGTGGCCGCCGCGCAAAGCCGCGCCGCCACGGCCGATGCCGAGCCACCGGAGGAACCGCCGGGGACCCGATCGGTATCCCAGGGGTTGCGCACCGGGCCGTACCAGGAGGTCTCGTTGGACGAGCCCATGGCGAACTCGTCCATGTTGGTCTTGCCCAGCATCACCACCCCGGCCTCGGCCAGGTTGGTGACGACGGTGGCGTCGTAGGGCGCCACGAAGGGATCGAGCATCTTCGACGCACAGGAGGTGCGCACGCCCCGGGTGCAGAAGATATCCTTGTGGGCGAGGGGGATGCCGGTCAGGGGTCCCGCGTCGCCGGCCTGAATGCGGGCATCGGCCGCGGCCGCCTGGGCCAGCGCGCCTTCCTCGGTGACGGTGATGAAGCTGTTCAGCCGCCCGTCGTGGGCCGCGATGCGGTCCAGGAAGTGACGGGTCAGCTCGACGCTGGAGAATTCTCCAGACTTCAGGCCGGCGGACAGTTCGGCGATGCTTTTATCGTGCATGGCTTGTTTTCTTTAATGTGGAGTCACGTGGCGGAGAAGCCACAAGCTGGCGGCTGGACACTGGCTGCCGGCAGCTTATTCAATCACCTTGGGCACCAGGAACAGGCCGTTTTCCACCGCCGGCGCATTGGCCTGCAGGGCCTCGCGCTGATCGGTCTCGGTGACCACATCGGGCCGCAGCCGCTGGGCCATGTCGGTGGGATGGGCCATGGGTTCCACCTGGCCGGTGTCCACGGCGTCCATCTGGGCCACCAGATCCAGGATATTGGACAGGTCCTTGACCAGGGCATCGGCCTCGGTGTCGGACACCGCCAGCCGGGCCAGGTGGGCGATCTTTTTTACATCGGCGCGTTGCAGCGACATGGGCGCTCCCGCTCTATGGAGGTAAAAGCGTGTGAAGGGGCGCGAAATTACCACAAATACCTGGGGCTGACACGCCAACTCGCCTTGCCCAACCACCCCCGTGATTGCTAGATTACGCCGATTGCCGACAGGCGCCGCGCCCCGCGCGCGCCACTCCTATAACGACGCAGCACCGGAAGCCACCCCATGTTCTTTCGTCGCCTCCGCGGCCTATTCTCCAACGACCTGTCCATCGACCTGGGCACCGCCAACACCCTGATCTACACCCGTGACCAGGGCATCGTGCTCAACGAGCCGTCGGTGGTGGCCATCCGCCAGGACATGCGCCCTGGCGGTGCCAAGTCCGTCGCCGCCGTGGGCGAAGAGGCCAAGAAGATGCTCGGCCGCACCCCGGCCAACATCGTTGCCATCCGGCCGATGAAGGAAGGCGTGATCGCCGACTTCACCGTCACCGAGAAGATGCTGCAGTACTTCATCCACAAGGTGCACGAGTCCAAGATCATCCGCCCCAGCCCCAGGGTACTGATCTGCGTGCCCTGCGGTTCCACCCAGGTGGAACGCCGCGCCATCAAGGAATCGGCGGCCGGCGCCGGCGCGCGCGAGGTGTATCTGATCGAGGAGCCCATGTCGGCCGCCATCGGCGCCGGCCTGCCGGTGGACGAGGCCCGCGGCTCCATGGTGCTGGACATCGGCGGCGGCACCTCCGAGGTGGCGGTGATCTCGCTGAACGGTATCGTCTACGCCAACTCGGTGCGCATCGGCGGCGACAAGTTCGACGAGGCCATCATCAACTACGTGCGCCGCAACTACGGCACGCTGATCGGCGAGGCCACCGCCGAGCGCATCAAGAAAGAAATCGGCTCCGCCTACCCCGGCAACGAGGTGCGCGAGATGGAGGTCAAGGGCCGCAACCTGGCCGAGGGCATCCCGCGCAGCTTCACCCTGAACAGCAACGAGATCCTCGAGGCGCTGCAGGAGCCGCTGTCGGGCATCGTCGACGCGGTGCGCAAGGCACTGGAGCAGACCCCGCCGGAACTCGGCGCGGACGTGGCCGAGCGCGGCATCGTGCTGACCGGCGGCGGTGCACTGCTGCGCGACCTGGACCGGCTGATCGAGGAAGAGACCGGCCTGCCGGTGCTGATCGCCGACGACCCGCTGACCTGCGTGGCCCGCGGCGGCGGCCGGGCGCTGGAACTGATCGACGAGCGCGGCGGAGACTTCTTCAGCCTGGAGTGAGCCGTGACGCCCCTTCTAGCCCTTGTCTGACCCGCTCCGGGGGAGCACGACATCAAGCTCATCTTTGCACAAGGCCCATCGCAGTCCACCCGGGTAGTGGTGGCGGTACTGCTGTCCATCGCCCTGATGGCGGTGGACCACCGCTACCAGCACCTGGAGACGGTGCGCTCCGGCCTGGCCGTGATCACCTATCCCCTGTACCTGCTGGCCGACCTGCCCAATACCACAAGCCAATGGCTGGGCAAGATCTTTGCGACCCGTAACCAGCTGGCGCGCGACAACGAACGCCTGCACGCCGAAAACCTGGAGTTGCGCGGGGTACTGCAGAAGTTCGACACCCTGGAGACCGAAAACCGCCGTCTGCGTGACCTGCTCGGCTCGTCCATCAAGGTCGGCGACCGGGTGCTGATCGCCGAGTTGAGCTCGGTGGACCTCGATCCCTACAAGCAGCAGATCATCATCAACCGCGGCCAGAGCGCCGGGGTGTACGAGGGCCAGGCGGTGATCGACGCCCACGGCATGGTCGGCCAGGTCACCCACACCACGCCCTTCAGCGCCACGGTGCTGCTGGTCAGCGACGTCAGTCACGCCATGCCGGTGGAGGTGCTGCGCAGCGGCCTGCGCACCATCGCCGTGGGCACCGGCCTGAGCAGCCAGCTGGACCTGCCCTACCTGCCCAATGACGCCGACATCCAGGTCGGCGACCTGCTGGTCAGCTCCGGCCTGGGCGGCAAATTCCCGGCCGGCTACCCGGTGGCAGAGGTAGTCGCGGTAAGGCGCCTGCCTGAACAACCCTTTGCCCAGGTGGCGGCCCGTCCCAAGGCCCACCTGGACCGCAGCCGCGAGGTGTTGCTGGTATGGCCGGTGGCCGAGGTCCAGGTGGGCTCGCCGCCCGCCGACCCTGGTGCCACCGAGAGCGACACTGTGGAGGCCACGCCATGAGCCTGTCCCCCGCCCGTGGCGGCCTGATCATCCTGCTCAGCTTCTGCCTGGCGCTGAGCCTGACCATCCTGCCCCTGCCCGACTGGGCACGGGCCTTCCGGCCGCAGTGGGTCACCCTGGTGCTGATCTACTGGGCCATGGCCCTGCCCCACCGGATCGGCGTCGGCATCGGCTTTTCGCTCGGCATCCTGCTCGACGTGCTGACCGGCACCCTGCTCGGTCAGCACGCCCTGGGCCTGTCCATCGTCGCCTTCGCCACCGTCAAGCTGCACCAGCGGGTGCGGGTGTTCCCGCTGTGGCAGCAGTCGCTGGTGGTGCTGGTGCTGCTGGTGGTGGAACACCTGTTGGCGCTGTGGATCATGGGCACCACCAACGAACGTCCTCCCGGCCTGCTGTACTGGGCGGTGCCGCCCATCGGCGCCCTGCTGTGGCCGTGGATCTTCGTGGTGCTGCGCGACCTGCGCCGCCGTTTCCACGTCAGGTAAGCCAGTGGCCCAGGCGCAATTCAAGGACCACATCCGCGAGGGCCAGCTGTTCATCAGCCGCGCCATCTTCGCCGCGGTGCTGGTACTGCTGCTGCTCGGCGGACTGGTGGGACGACTGGTCTATCTGCAGGTCGTTTCCCACGAGCACTTCACCACCCTGTCCCGGGACAACCGGGTCAAGGTAGTACCCGTGCCGCCCACCCGCGGCCAGATCTACGACCGCAACGGCCTGCTGCTGGCCGGCAACCGCCCCGCCTACAGCCTGGAGATCACCCCGGAACAGGTGAAGGACCTGGACGCCACCCTGGCGCAACTTGCCCAGGTGGTGGACATCAGCGAGGACGACCTGGAGCGCTTCCACAAGCTGCGCCGCCGCCAGCGACGCTTCGAGAGCATCCCGGTTCGCCTGCAACTGACCGCCGAGGAGGCGGCTGCCTTCGCGGTGGAAAGACATCGTTTCCCCGGGGTGGATATCGCCGCACGGCTGATACGCCACTACCCGCTGGGCGCCGAGGCCGCCCACGTGCTGGGCTATGTGGGCCGTATCAGTCGCGCAGACCTGGAACGCATCGACCAGTCCCAATATGCCGGCACCACTCACATCGGCAAACTGGGTATCGAAAAGACCTACGAGGAACAACTGCACGGCCGGGTAGGCCTGGAGCGGGTTGAGGTGAACGCCCTGGGCCGCACCGTTCGGGTACTCGAAAGCCAGCCGCCGATACCCGGCCGGGACCTGCGCCTGAACCTGGACCTGCGCCTGCAGGAAGCGGCGCTGGAAGCCTTCGGCGATCGCAGTGGTGCCCTGGTGGCCATGGATCCGCGCGACGGCAGCGTGCTGGCCATGGTCAGCAAGCCCGGCTTCGACCCCAACCTGTTCGTGGAAGGCATCAGCGTCAAGGCCTACCAGGCGCTGCAACACGACATCGACAAGCCGCTGTACAACCGCGCACTGCGTGGCCAGTACCCACCGGGTTCCACGGTCAAACCCTTCATCGGCCTGGGCGGCCTGGAAACCGGCGTGACCGGCGCACGCTCTGTCACCTACTGCCCCGGCTACTATCAGCTGCCCAATCACGAACACAAGTACCGCGACTGGAAAAAGACCGGCCACGGCCCGATGAACCTGGACGCTTCCATCACCCAGTCCTGCGACGTGTACTTCTACCAGCTGGCCCACGAAATGGGCGTGGACCGGCTGTCGACCTTCCTGGCCCAGTTCGGTTTTGGCGAACCCACCGGCGTGGACCTGACCGGGGAACTGCCCGGCCTGCTGCCGTCCCGGGAATGGAAACGGGCCAGGAAACGCCAGCCCTGGTACCCGGGCGAAACCCTCATCATGGGCATCGGCCAGGGCTATTTCCTGACCACCCCCATGCAACTGGCGGCAGCCACCGCGGCGTTCGCCAACGGCGGGGCATTCCACTCGCCCCGGGTCGGCGCGGAACTGCTGGACAAGGAAACGGGTCTCCATGAAGCAATGATGGCCGACAGCCGATCGATCCCGATCAAGGATGCCGGCAACTGGAAAACCGTGTCCGAAGCCATGCTGCACGTGGTGGAAGGCGCCCGCGGCACTGCCCGCATCATCCGCAGCGACGCCTACCACATAGCCGGCAAGACCGGCACGGCGCAGGTGTTTTCGGTGGCCCAGGAAGAGGAATACGACGAAGCCACGGTCGCCGAGCGGCTGCGCGACCATGCCCTGTTCATCGGTTATGCGCCGGCGGAGGCCCCCCGCATCGCCGTCGCCGTAGTGGTTGAAAACGGCGGCCATGGCGGCTCGGTGGCGGCACCCATCGTCAAGCGCATCATGGACATCTACCTGCAGGAACAGCCGTGATGCTCAATCCCACGCCCCGCTCCCCCAGCGGCCTGACACCCAGCAACCCCAACCGGCGGCTCGGTCCGCTGGCGGTGTTCCATCTGGACCTACCGCTGCTGTTCGGGCTGCTGCTGCTGTGCGGCCTGGGACTGCTGGTGCTGTATTCAGCCTCCGGCGAGAACCTGCCCCAGGTCGAGCGCCAGCTGGTACGGCTGGGCATGGCCTTTGCCGCCATGCTGCTGTTGGCGCAGATCAATCCCGCCACCCTGCGGCGCTGGACCCCGGCGGTGTTCGGCCTGGGCCTGATCATGCTGACCGCGGTATTGGTGGCCGGCGAGATCGGCAAGGGCGCGCAGCGCTGGCTGAACCTGGGGGTGTTCCGCTTCCAGCCGTCTGAGCTGGTCAAGCTGGCGGTACCGATGATGGTGGCCTGGTACCTGGCTGAACGGCCGCTGCCGCCCAATGCGCGCACCCTGGTGGTCACGGCGCTGATCATCGCGGTGCCGGCGCTGATGATCGCCAAGCAGCCGGACCTGGGCACCGCCCTGCTGGTGGCCAGCGCCGGCATCTTCGCACTGTTCCTGGCCGGCATCCGCTGGCGGGTGATCCTCGGCGCCCTGATCGCCGCCGGCGCGGCCCTGCCGGTGGTCTGGTACCTGATGCACGACTACCAGCGCCAACGGGTGCTGACCTTCCTCAACCCGGAGAGCGATCCGCTGGGCTCCGGCTACCATATCATCCAGTCCAAGATCGCCATCGGCTCCGGCGGCATCTACGGCAAGGGCTGGCTGAACGGCACCCAGTCGCAACTGGATTTCCTGCCCGAGCGCCATACCGATTTCATCTTCGCCGTGCTGTCGGAGGAATTCGGCCTGGCCGGGGCGCTGGTGCTGCTGGCGGTCAATCTGTTCATCATCTACCGCGGCCTGTACATCGCCGCCCGCGCCCAGGACACCTACAGCCGCCTGCTGGCGGGCGCCCTGACCCTGGTGTTCTTCGTCTACCTGTTCGTCAACACCGGCATGGTCACCGGCCTGCTGCCGGTGGTCGGCGTGCCGCTACCGCTGGTCAGCTACGGCGGCACCTCGCTGGTGACCTTGCTGGCGGGCTTCGGTATCCTGATGTCCATTCACACCCACCGGAAGCTGCTGGCCTGACATGTCTCCACTGCTACCTGCCCTTGCCGCCCTGCTGCTGACCGCCACCCCGGTCCTGGCCGCCATCGACGCCGACCGCCAGGCCTTCATCGACCGCATGGTCAGCGAACACGGCTTTGCCGCGGACGAACTGAGTGCCCTGCTGGATCAGGCGGAGCTGCGCCAGGACATCCTCGACGCCATCTCCCGCCCCGCCGAGGCCAAGCCCTGGTGGCAGTACCGGCCGATCTTCCTGACCGATGCCCGCGCCGAGGGTGGCGTGGCCTACTGGGAACAGAACGCCGACACCCTCGCCCGCGCCGAGCAGGTCTACGGCGTGCCCCCGGAGATGATCGTCGCGATCATCGGCGTGGAGACCTTCTACGGCCGACATACCGGCAGGTACCGGGTACTGGATGCACTGAGCACCCTCGGCTTCCACTATCCCAAGCGCGGCAAGTTCTTTACCGGCCAGCTGGGCGAGTTCCTGCTGCTGGCCCGCGAAGAGGGACTCGATCCCAGCCAGCCGCTGGGCTCCTACGCCGGCGCCCTGGGTCGCCCCCAGTTCATCCCCTCCAGCTACCGCCACTACGCCGTGGACTTCGACGGCGACGGCAAGCGCGACATCTGGGACAACGACGCCGACGTCATCGGCTCGGTGGCCAACTACTTTGCCGATCACGGCTGGCAGGCCGGCGAGCCGGTGGTGTTCGAGGCACAGCTGAGCCGGATCCTGCCGGATAACCTGGTGCAAACCAACAGCAAGACCAGCCAGTCCCTGGGCGAGTTGCGCGCCGCCGGGGTGCTGGCTGCAAACGGGCTCGCCGACGACACCCCGGCCAGCCTGTTCGCGCTGGACGAGGAGGACAGCCAGAGCCACTGGGTGGGACTGCAGAACTTCTACGTCATCACCCGCTACAATCACAGCAACCTGTATGCCATGGCGGCCTACCAGCTGAGCCAGCGCATCAAGGCATTGCATGAGGCGGGCGGAAATGAACAGCAGGACTAAGCTGAATCTGCAACGATTGCTCGCAGCCCTGCTGCTGGGCGGGCTGTTGAGCCTGCTGGGCTGTTCGTCCCAGCCGGCGTATGACGGCGATGACAGCAGCGACAACGGCTATATCACCCCGCGCCCCATTGACCCCGGCAGCATCGCCGACGCGGTACCCCGGGTTGAGCCGCGCAGCCGCTACGGCAATCCCGATACCTACCGGGTGTTCGGCCAGACCTACCGGGTGATGGCGGATGGCCGCGGCTTCGTGGAACGCGGCATGGCCTCCTGGTACGGTCCCAAGTTCCACGGCAAGCGCACCTCCAGCGGCGAACCCTACGACATGTACCAGATGACCGCCGCCCACAAGCACCTGCCGCTGCCCAGTTATGTCCGGGTGACCAACCTGGACAACGGCCGCACCGCCATCGTGCGGGTCAACGACCGCGGCCCATTCCACAGCAAGCGCATCATCGACCTGTCCTACAGTGCCGCGGTCAAGCTGGACGTGGTGCGCTCCGGTACCGCCCGGGTCGAAATCCGCGCCATCGATCCCCGCCGGCCCAACAGCATCCCTGCGACGCCGGCCGCCCCCATCCTGGCCAGCGGCACGCCCGCCGGTGCCAACGGCGGCGACATCTACCTGCAGGCCGGCGCCTTCGCCAGCGAGGTCAACGCCCAGCTGCTGCACCAGCGGCTGGAGGATGGCCTTAAGCCGCAGGTGACAGTGCAGACCAGCCCGGACCCGGCCCGCCCGTTGTACCGGGTGCGCCTGGGGCCGCTGGACTCGGTCGAGACCGCCATCCAGCTGGCCGGCCAGCTGGACCAGATGGGCGTGAGCGGCGCCCGCGTGATTGTCGACTGAACTGTTAGAATCCCCCCCGGGCCCATCCAAGTCGTAGGCCCGCCGGGAACCACGGGCACCGACAACCGGTCCCTAGTCCCGACCCTCGGCTGCAAGGCCGTACCCATCTCCGTCAGCCTGACCGAATAGAAACCATGCAAAAACTCAGCGCCCTGCTCCTGTTCTTGTTCGCCTGGACCGGCCTGGCCGCCGCCCCCGTACCGGCGCCGCCGCAACTCAATGCCAGCGGCTACCTGCTGATGGACGTCGACAGCGGCCGGGTGCTGGCCGAGCACAATGCCGACCAGCGTCTGGAGCCGGCCAGCCTGACCAAGATCATGACCGCCCACGTGGTGTTCAGCGAGTTGCGCAGCGGCCACCTCAAGATGGATGAACCGGTGCGGGTGTCCAAGAAGGCCTGGCAGATGCCCGGCTCGCGCATGTTCATCGAGGTCGGCAACCAGGTTCCGGTATCCGCGCTGCTCAACGGCCTGATCATCCAGTCCGGCAACGACTCCAGCGTGGCCCTGGCAGAGCACATCGCCGGCAGCGAGGAGACCTTCGCCTCGATGATGAACCAGCACGCCAAAGAACTGGGCATGGCCAACACCCACTTCGTCAACGCCACCGGGCTGCCGGACCCTGACCACTACACCACGCCCCGCGACATCGCCAAGGTCAGCGAGGCCACCATCCGCGACTTCCCGGAGTACTACCCGATCTACGCCGAGAAGGAATTCCGCTACAACGACATCCGCCAGCCCAACCGCAACCTGCTGCTGTGGCGTGACCCGTCGGTGGACGGCATCAAGACCGGCCACACCGAGGCCGCCGGCTACTGTCTGGTGGCATCGGCCAAGCGCGACGGCCAGCGGCTGATCTCCGTGGTGATGGGCACCAACAGTGAAAATGCCCGCGCCGCCGACAGCCAGGCACTGCTCAACTACGGCTTCCGCTTCTTCGAGACCCATCGCCTGTACGGTGCCGGCCAGTCGCTGACCAAGGTGCGGGTGTGGAAGAGCGCGCCCGAGACGGTGGACGCCGGTCTCGCCAAGGACCTGTACGTCACCATCCCGCGCCATGAATACGACCGCCTGCAGGCCCGCACCGAGATCAACCCCAAGCTGATGGCCCCGCTCGCCAAGGGCGACGTGGTGGGCAAGCTGGTGGTCGAGCTGGACGGCACGCCGCTGGCCGAAAGCCCCATCATCGTCATGCAGGACGCCCCGACCGGGGGCATCTGGCGCCGCGCCGTGGATGCCGCCAAACTATGGCTGGAGTGAGCCGATGACCGAAGCCGTGCTCAACGTCTATCTCAACGGCCGCTTCATCCCCCAGGATCAGGCCTGCGTTCCGATCACCGACCGCGGCCTGCAGTTCGGCGACAGCGTCTACGAGGTGGTGCCCGCCTACGGCGGCGCGCCGTTCCGCCTGGAGCAGCACCTGGCGCGGCTGGACCGCAGCCTGGCAGCCATCCACATGCAGAACCCGCTGTCCCACGACGAATGGGCCGGGATACTGCATGAGCTGACCGCCCAGCTGCCCGGCCAGGACCAGCAGGTGTACATCCAGATCACCCGCGGCGCACCGCCGGTGCGCGACCATGCCATCCCCGCCGGCCTCAAACCCACCGTGCTGGCCAGCACCCGCCAGCTGCCGGCGCGCGACCCCGCAGTCGCCCAGCAAGGCATCAGTGCCATCACCCTGGACGACATCCGCTGGCGGCGCTGCGACATCAAGGCCACCGCCCTGCTGGCCAACGTGCTGGCCCACCATCAGGCTCGCGAGCAGGGTGTCGACGAGGCCATCCTGGTACGCGACGGCCTGGCCCTGGAGGGCACCGCCAGCAACCTGTTCATGGTCAGCCACGGCCTGCTGATCACCCCGCCCACCGGCGACTGCATCCTGCCCGGCATCACCCGCGACCTGGTGCTGGAACTTGCCGCCGAGGAGGGCATCCCCTACGCCGAGGCCGCCATCAACGCCGACGACCTGGAACAGGCCGAGGAGATCTGGCTGACCAGTTCCACCCGCGAGATCCGCGCCGTCACCCAGCTCAACGGCAAGCCGGTGGGCAACGGCCAGCCGGGCCCGCTGTGGCGGCGCATGGACCTGCTGCTGGACGCCTACAAGGCACGCCTGCGGCTGCTTGCCCGCGACGCCGGAGACCAGAGCGCATGAACACCGACCAGCAGCCCGAAGGCATGACCTACCCCTGCGAGTTCATGGTCAAGGCCATGGGCCTGTCCGAGCCCGGTTTCGACGCCCTGGTGGTGGAGATCATCGAGCGCCACGGGCCGCAGGTACGCGACGGCGCCGTCAGCCACCGGCCCAGCGCCAACGGCAAGTACGTGTCGGTCAGCGTCAGCTTCAAGGCCGACAGCCGCGAGCAACTGGACGCCATCTACGATGCCCTGACCGCCCACGACAAGGTGCTGATGCGGCTTTGAAGCGCCGATCGCAGCGCATCGCCGGACACCCGCCGGGTTCCAAGCAGCCATGTCACGCAAGCCGTCACTGATCCTCCGCCAGCTCGGTCGCCGGGAATACCAACCCGTCTGGCAGGCCATGCGCGCCTTCACCGACGCCCGCCACGCCGACACCCCTTCCGAGCTGTGGCTGGTGGAACACCCGCCGGTGTTCACCCAGGGCCAGGCCGGCAAGCCCGAGCACCTGCTGGCACCCGGCGACATCCCGGTGGTACAGACCGACCGTGGCGGCCAGGTCACCTACCACGGTCCCGGCCAGGTGATGCTGTACGTGCTGCTGGACCTGCGCCGGGCGGGCATCGGGGTACGCGCCCTGGTGACCCGCATGGAACAGGCGGTGATCGCCCTGCTGGCCGAATACGGCGTCCGGGCCGCTGCCCGCTCCGATGCCCCCGGCGTGTACGTCGATGACGCCAAGGTCGCCTCGCTGGGGCTGCGGGTGCGCCACGGCCGCAGCTACCACGGCCTGGCCCTGAACGTGGCCATGGACCTGGCGCCCTTCGCGCGCATCAACCCCTGCGGCCAGCAGGGACTGGCGGTGACCCAGCTGGCCGATCTCGGTATCGCACTGGACCCGGCCCAGGCCGGCCAGGCACTGGCGATCCGGCTGGCCGACCAGCTGGGCATGACACTGTGCCCTGATGCCACCCAAAATCCCTTCCTGGGCAGGCAGGCATCGCGCCCCGCGACGGGTTAGAATGGCCGCCCGCAACCGAGCCAGGCCGTCATGAGCGAGCAGGACCACAACGCCCCGTCGCGGGCCACCCCCGATAAGCACAAGCGTGGCCACGACAAGGTCAGCCGCATCCCGGTCAAGGTGGTGCCCACCGTGGAGATGCCGCGCAAACCCAAGTGGATCCGCGCCAAGGTGCCCAGCGGCCCGGGCGTGACCCGCATCAAGCGCATCCTGCGCGATCGCCAGCTCAGCTCGGTGTGCGAGGAGGCCCAGTGCCCCAACCTGGGCGAGTGCTTCAGCCACGGCACCGCCACCTTCATGATCATGGGCGACATCTGCACCCGCCGCTGCCCGTTCTGCGACGTGGCCCACGGCCGCCCCGATCCGCTCAGCCCCGACGAGCCCCGCCAGCTGGCCGAGGCCATCGCCGAGATGGCGCTCAAGTACGTGGTGATCACCTCGGTGGACCGCGATGACCTGCGCGACGGCGGTGCCGAGCACTTCGCCAAGTGCATCGCCGCCGTGCGTGAAAGCTCCCCCCAGACCCAGATCGAGGTGCTGGTGCCGGACTTCCGCGGCCGCATGGAGATCGCACTGGAAAAGCTCGCCGTCGCGCCGCCGGACGTGTTCAACCACAACCTGGAAACCGTGCCGCGGCTGTACCGCCAGTCCCGTCCCGGCGCCGACTACCAGTGGTCGCTGGACCTGCTCAAGGCCTTCAAGGCGCAGCATCCTGACGTGCTGACCAAGTCCGGCATCATGCTGGGGCTGGGCGAGACCAACGAGGAGGTCGCCGAGGTGCTGCGCGATCTGCGCGCCCACGCCTGCGACATGCTGACCCTGGGCCAGTACCTGCAGCCGAGTCGCGAACACCTGCCGGTTGACCGCTTCGTCACCCCGGCCGAGTTCGAGGAGCTGCGGCTGCTGGCCCAGTCGCTGGGCTTCTCCAATGTCGCCTCCGGTCCCATGGTACGTTCTTCCTACCATGCCGACCTGCAGGCCAACCCGCTGCTCAACGGCGACTGAGCCGGAACGCCGGTGAGCCACACACTGCTCGCCTACCTCAAGGACTGGCTGCTGCCGCCCGGCAGCCTGCTGCTGCTGTTGCTGCTGGGCCTGCTGCTGTGGCGCAGGCTCAGCGGCCGGCTGCTGGTGCTGCTGGCCACCGTCGCGCTGTACCTGCTGGCCATCCCCCAGACCAGCGCCTGGCTGGCCGCGCCGCTGGAGACCGACCCCAGCGCCGATGCCGCGACCATCCGCGCCTCCGGCGCCCAGGCCATTCTGGTGTTCCTGGCCGGGCGCACCCATCGCGCCCCGGAACTGGGCGGCAAGGACGGCCTGTCGGCGCTGTCCCTGCAACGGCTGCATCACGCGGTACGGCTGCATCGCCAGACCGGTCTGCCGCTGGTGTTGTCAGGCGGCGCACCCTCCCCGACAGACAACGAGGCCCTGGCTGTGCTGGCCGAGCGCGCCCTGGATCAGGCGTATGGCCTGCAGCCGCTGATCATCGAGGCCACCAGCCGCACCACCCGCGAGAACGCCAGCGAGAGCGCCGCGCTGCTGCAGGCAAGGGGGATCGACAAGGTGGTGCTGGTAACCCATGCCTGGCACATGCCCAGGGCGCGTTACAGCGCTGAGATGGCGGGACTGACGGTGATCCCGGCGGGCACCGGGTTCGAGTCTGGCGATAGCGACCAGCCGGGACAGTTCAGTGACTGGCTGCCCAGCGCCAAGGCCGTACTGGTGAACCGCAACCTGTTGCACGAACACCTGGGACTGCTGTGGTATCGCTACGGCCCGGCGTCGGACTGAGGCAATCTCAGGCGGCCAGGCTCAGGGTGCGCCGGTAGGTCTCCTGCAGGATGCGGGCATCGCCGCTGGCACGGTGGCGACGCAGGCTCAGATCCTGCTCCACCCGCCGGCGGGTGTCGTCCCAGACCCGCTGCTGGCCCTCGGTGAGCAGGTCGCCCAGCGCGGCTATCTTGAAGGTCTGCGGCATGTCCACCTTGTCGTACAGCTTGCCCAGCCAGGACATGTCGAAGGACCAGGCATCCGTGTAGATGGTCTGGCCATACAGCAGGCCATTGAGGCGCCAGGCGATCTCCTCCACCGGGCGGCCGTGGCTTTCCACCACCTCGCGGCTGATGCCGTGGATCTTTTCCGCCTCCGCATCCCAGCTCTGCCAGTCACGTGCCGGCATCACCAGGAAGCAGTGCGGGGTCCCGTCCGGCAGCGCCAGACCGATCTCCAGCGGATAACTGCCCTGGCCGAAGCCCGAGGCCTCTATGTCCAGGATGGTCGGCATCACGCCGTGTTTTTTTTGTGCTTGCTTTGCTGTCATTCCAAATTCCCTCAGGACCCGCCTCCAGCCTGTCACCCGGCATCCCGCAGGTGGCGGTCATAGCGTTCCATGATGTAGCACAGGCAATCTTGCCGTATGACCCGTTCGTCCAGCGTCAGCATCGACGGCATCAGCGCACAGCGCGTGCGCAATTGGCCGTCGGCGCATTCGAAATAGCGTGCCGTCACATCCTCGCCCTGTTCGTCCTGCACGGTCAGCGGCAATTGCGTGTCGTCGCGCAGCTGGGCAATCACTGTAGCGGCCGCCAGCTCGCGAAAATTTAATCGGTCCAGGTCGACCAGGAAGTCGATGTCGGCACCGCTATCGCCAAAACCGATACCCAGCTCCGCCGGTACCCGCGCCACGGCAACCGTGTGGTACAGATCGATGTCGTGGGCCGCCACCGGATGCTGCGGGATTTCGACCAGGTGCAGACAGGCATCCAGATAACCGACCGCATGCTCCACGCCGTGCGCCTGTCCCACCTTGCCGCATTCCAGGGTCACCGCGGGGCAGAGTTCGGACATGGCCATGGACTGCACCCCGCGGGGCGTGACGAAGTAGATCACGGTGCGGCCGAACAATGCCGCCAGATGCAGAAAGGCGGTGTCGATGCGGTTGATACAAGCGTAGTGGGGATTGAGGCCGGTGTTGTTGTGCACGTCCACGCTGGCAAACACGCCGCGCCCGGCCATGGCCGACACCACCTGCGCGATCAGGCGCCCTTCGTCACTGTCACCATGCTCGCCGCCCGGCCAGACGCGGTTGAAATCCAGCTGACCATCCAGCCGCCGCAGGCCCTGTGCGGCTGCCGCGGTATTGCCGATGAACAGTGACAGGCTGCGCGGCAAGGGCTTGTCACCCCCGCCGGGCTGGTAGTCACGCAGCCATTGCCGAACGGCCTCCCAGCCGGTGGTCTCGTTGCCGTGCAGCAGGATCGACACGAACAATGCCGGCTCACGCTGGCCCGCCAGGTGGATCAGGGTCGGCCCGCCCAGTACTTGATGCAGGGCCTCGGCCGGCAAATCCAGCAAACCGACAGGCAGTTCATTCAGTTCATGCAACACCACGTCGTTCATTTCCTATTCGTCATCCCGCCGGCCACTGATGGATCGGCAGGCCGCTCTGCTGCCGTTCGGCATAGTCACACACCAGGCCGGTGAAGTCGGCGCCGTGCCGCGCCACCCAGCTCCGCTGCCAGCCTGCCCCGGTGGCGCGCCTGGCAACGCGTTGCTGCAACATGCCCAGCCAGCGCCCGATCTCCTCGTCCGCCAGACCCAGCCGCTGCAGGCCGCGCTCCGCCAGCGGCAGCAGGCGGTTCAGGCACAGCGCTGCCATCTCGCCCGCCTGTCCACACCACTGCACCTGGGCATCCAGACCGTCGCGGGCCGCGGCGTAGAAGTTGGCGCGGGCAACGGAGAAGGGCAACCGCGCCTCCATCTCACCCGGCGGGCCGGCCAGCAGTTCGGTCATGGCGCCATACCAGAAGGCCGCGTTGGCAATGCCGTCCTGCACCGTGGGACCGGCCGGCAATACCCGCTGTTCGATGCGAATGTGCGGACTGCCGTCAGCGGAGAAGCCCACCAGCGGCCGCACCCAGCGCCACACCGTACCATTGTGCAGGCGCAGGTGAGCGAGTTGCTCGGGCGGCTCATCCATCATGCGCGGCAGCAGCACCGGGTAGCGCGCGCGATTTGCCTCGAAGCATTCGAAGATGGATTGCTCGGCATAACGAATGCCGAAGGTGACCCGCTGGCTGTAGCTGGAACCTCCCACCGACACCGCCTGCTCGAACAGCGGTATGCGGGTCTCGTCCCACAGATCGTGACCAAACAGATAGGGCGAGTTGGCGGCCATCGCCACCAGCGGCGCCGCCAGCATCTTGGACAGGTTGAAGGCCCGCGCGGCCTGGCGGGGGTCGACCATGTAATGCAGCTGGAACGAGGTGGTGGCCGCCTCCAGCATCACGTCGCCGTGCTCGCGCCGCAGGTGCTCACGACCGGCGATGTCGATCCGGATCGGCCGCCCCTGGCGCAGCCGCAGCACCTGCTCGTTGAGCGCACGGTAACGCTGCAGCATGGACATGTTGTCCAGACACAGGTCCTGCTGGCGGACGGTGGGCAGGATGCCGATCATCAGCAGACGGGCATTGTCTTGCATCGCGGCTGCCTGGCAGGCCTGCCAGCGTCCCGCCATCTCCGCCTGCATGGCATCGAAGACACCCGGCTCCAGGGCGCGTGGCTGGTTGTTCAGTTCGACATTGAAGCTGGCCAGCTCCGGTACCACCAGCGGGTCGCCCAGCCGATCCAGCACCCGCTCATTGACCGCTGCCGGCCGGCCCGCGTCGTCCACCAGCCAGGCCTCGAGTTCGCAACCGATCAGCGGCTGATCGATGCGCAGGCCGCCATCGGCCAGCCATTCGCCCAGCAACGCCGTCTCTTCGTCGAGCCGTTGCTGGAACAGCGCGAAGTCGCCGGCCTCGAAATGGCTGTCGTGGATTTCCTGTCCCATGTTCGAAGGCTAGCCCGATTCGCCCCTCAGCTGCTTGTCCAGCATCAGTAACCGTTGCGGCGTGCCGACGTCCACCCAGCGTCCCGGGTGAAGCTGGCCGCTGACCCGCCCTTTGGCCATGGCATCGCGCAGCAGGGGCGCCAGCGGGAAGGCGCCGGGGATACAGCTGGCGAACAGCGCCGGGGCATAGAGGCCGATGCCACTGAAGGTCAGCCGCGGCTCACCGTCGGCATGCACCTGTCCGGCGGCATCCAGGTGAAAGTCGCCGGCCGGGTTGTGGGAAGGGTTGGCCACCAGCACCAGATGGGCAAGCCGATCGCTCGCCAGTGCCAACGCGGCGTAGTCTACGTCGCACCAGATGTCGCCGTTGACCACCAGGAAGGGCTGCTCGCCGAGCATCGGCAGGGCCTTGTAGATGCCGCCGCCGGTCTCCAGCGCCTTGCCCTCGCCCTCCGCCGAGTAGCGGATGCGCACTCCCCAGCGGTCACCGTCGCCCAATGCCTGCTCGATCAAGTGACCGAGATGGGCGTGATTGACCACCAGTTCGCGGATACCCGCCGCTGCCAGGCGCTCGATGTGCCAGACGATCAGCGGCTTGCCGGCCACCTGCAACAGCGGTTTGGGGGTGTGATCGGTGAGTGGACGCATGCGCTCGCCGCGGCCGGCGGCGAGGATCATTGCGGTGGTAACGGGGCGTCCCATGGTGCGCAAAGTACTCAGGCCCCAAACGGAGCCTCAGTCACAGGGGTTACTTCGTCTTCATCGAGTCGAAGAATTCCTGGTTGGTCTTGGTGGCCTTGAGCTTGTCGTACATGAACTCCATGGCTGCCAGTTCGTCCATGGGGTGCAGGATCTTGCGCAGGATCCACATCTTCTGCAGCTCGGCCGGCTTCATCAGCAGTTCCTCGCGACGGGTGCCGGAGCGGTTGATGTGGATGGCCGGGAAGATGCGCTTCTCGGCGATGCGGCGGTCCAGGTGCACCTCCATGTTGCCGGTACCCTTGAACTCCTCGTAGATCACGTCGTCCATGCGTGAGCCGGTCTCCACCAGCGCGGTGGCGATGATGGTCAGCGAGCCACCCTCTTCCACGTTACGCGCGGCGCCGAAGAAGCGCTTGGGCTTCTGCAGGGCGTTGGCGTCGACACCACCGGTCAGCACCTTGCCCGAGGACGGGATCACGGTGTTGTAGGCACGCGCCAGGCGGGTGATGGAATCGAGCAGGATCACCACGTCCTTCTTGTGCTCGACCAGGCGCTTGGCCTTCTCGATGACCATCTCGGCCACCTGCACGTGACGGGCCGCCGGCTCGTCGAAGGTGGACGAGATGACCTCGGCCTGGCGCACGGTGCGCTGCATCTCGGTCACCTCTTCCGGACGCTCGTCGATGAGCAGCACGATGAGGATGCATTCGGGATGGTTGGTGGCGATGGACTGGGCGATGTTCTGGATGAGCATCGTCTTGCCCGCCTTGGGCGGCGCCACGATCAGGCCACGCTGGCCCTTGCCGATGGGCGCACACAGCTCGATGGTGCGGGCGGTGATGTCCTCGGTGCTGCCGTTGCCGATCTCGAGGTTGAACTTCTCGTTGGCGAACAGCGGCGTGAAGTTCTCGAACAGGATCTTGTTCTTGGCGTTCTCGGGCCGGTCGTAGTTGATCTCGTCGACCTTGAGCAGGGCGAAGTAGCGCTCGCTCTCCTTGGGCGGCCGGATCTTGCCGGAGATGGTGTCGCCGGTGCGCAGGTTGAAGCGCCGGATCTGGCTGGGCGACACGTAGATGTCGTCCGGGCCGGCCAGGAACGAGGAGTCGGCGGAGCGCAGGAAGCCGAAGCCGTCCTGCAGTATCTCGAGGACACCATCCCCGTGGATATCTTCGCCCTTCTTGGCGTGGGCCTTGAGGATGGCGAAGATCAGGTCCTGCTTGCGGGACCGCGCCATGCCCTCGACTTTCATGGATTGAGCCAGGTCCACCAGTTCGGCGGCCGGCATCTTTTTCAGCTCGGTGAGGTTCATGTTTTTTTGAGTGCAGAAAGTGCGAATGGATGGGGATGATGGATGCGGTCAACACAGAGGTCGCTGAAAACTAGGATCAGCAGCGGGCCGCACGACTTGGGTTTTGAAACGCCCCGGCGAAGAGTCGCCTGGGGTGGGGGATGTGTTTGCAGTCTAGCACGCCCCCTGCGTGCACCTTGCCCCGCCAAACGGGACATGTTCCTGATGATCCGCTTCGGATCGTCACAACGGCATACGGGCCCCGCGGGGCCCGTATGCATCAAAGATTGCTGTCGATGAAGGCAGTCAGCTGCGACTTGGACACAGCGCCAACCTTGGTGGCTTCCACCTCGCCGTCCTTGAACAGCATCAACGTGGGTATGCCACGGACGCCATAGCGGGGCGGGGTGCCGGGGTTGTCATCAATGTTCAGCTTGGCCACTTTGAGCTTGCCGGCAAACTCCTCGGCGATCTCGTCAAGCACTGGAGCAATCATCTTGCAGGGACCACACCATTCGGCCCAGTAATCCACGAGCACCGGCTCGCCGGATTTAAGAACTTCTTCCTCAAAGCTGTCGTCCGTCAGATGAACGATTTTGTCACTCACAGAGTACTCTCCAATGCCATGCGTGAGTTTGGGGAATGCACCGGGACGCAGACTGGGCGTCGGGTGCTAACCGGGGGATGCAACCCGCGGCGAGGACCGGCCATGACACTACATGTGGCCGCTTATAAGCCAATTTGAGCCTATAAGGGCTTGTATTTCAAGTCCACAATCCAATGCTTTCGGGTATGCTCCGAGACCATGACAGAAAAACACCTTACCAATACCCGCTTTGACAGCTTCGGTCTGTCGGATCAGATCATAGCCGGTGTACGCGATGCCGGCTTCGAATATTGCACCCCCATCCAGGCGGGCACCCTGCCGGTGGCCCTCGAAGGCCGTGACGTGGCAGGCCAGGCGCAAACCGGCACCGGCAAGACCGCGGCCTTTCTGCTGGCCGCCCTGCACCACCTGGAACAGCACCCGCCCGCCGCCGATCGCAAGCCCAATCAGCCCCGCGCGCTGATGCTGGCACCCACCCGCGAGCTGGCCGTGCAGATCCACAAGGACGCGCTGGTGCTGGCCGGCCACTGCGGCCACAAGATCGAGGTGGTGTACGGCGGTACCGGCTACGAGGAACAGCGCAACGCACTGGCTGCCGGGGTGGACATCCTGATCGGCACCCCGGGCCGGCTGATCGACTACTTCAAGCAACACGTGTACGACCTCAAGGCCATCCAGGTGGTGGTGATGGACGAGGCCGACCGCATGTTCGACCTGGGCTTCATCAAGGACATCCGCTACCTGCTGCGGCACTGCCCGCCGGCCGACAAGCGCATGGGCATGCTGTTCTCCGCCACCTTGTCCTACCGGGTGACCGAGCTGGCCTACGAGCACATGAACAACCCGCAGCAGGTGAAGATCGAGTCGGAGATGACCGCCGACCGGGTGCGCGAGGTGGGCTACATGACCGCCAACGAGGAAAAGATCCCCCTGCTGCTCGGCCTGCTCAAGCAGATGCCGGATGCCCGCAGCATCGTGTTCGTCAACACCAAGCGCGCCGCCGACCTGGTGTGGGGCTTCCTGCAAGGCAACGGCTACGACAGTGCCATCCTGTCCGGCGACGTCCCGCAGAACAAACGCCTGTCGCTGCTCAAGCAGTTCACCGACGGCAAGCTGGCCATCCTGGTGGCCACCGATGTCGCGGCCCGCGGCCTGCACATCCCGGCCGTCAGCCACGTGTTCAACTTCGACCTGCCGGACGACTGCGAGGATTACGTGCACCGCATCGGCCGCACCGCCCGCGCCGGTGCCGAGGGCGACGCCATCAGCTTCGTCTGCGAGACCCACGCCTTTTCGCTGCCGGACATCGAGGCCTACATCGGCCACCGCATCCCCATCGAACCCATTCGCGAGGACATGCTCGCCAAGGTTGACCCCAAGAGCCGGGTACGCATCGAGCGCAAGCCTAGGCCCGACCGGGGTGGTGGTGGCCGCAGCGGCCAGGGCGATCGCCGACCGCCCCGACGCAGCGCGCGGCGCACATGACGGTCGGCAAAGCCGCTGAGCTGCCGCCGCTACAGGTCGACGGCAAATGCAGCCGCTGCATCGGCTCCACCTGCTGCACCTACACCACCGAGGCTCTCGGCCCCCTCAAGTCCAAGGCCGACTTCGATCACGTGCTGTGGCAGATCTCCCACGCCGGCGTCGAGGTCTACAGGGACCAGGACGGCTGGTACCTGCTGATCCGCGGCAGCTGCGAACACCTGCAGCCGGGCGGCGGTTGCGGCATCTACGATCACCGCCCCCAGGTGTGCAGGGACTACGACAACGACTGGTGCGAGCTCGATGAACCTGCTGAAAAGCACTTTGTTCATCACTTTCACAATCATGCGGAGCTGCTTGCCTACTGTCAGCGCCGGTTCAAGACCTGGGGGAGCTAGCCGCTAGCGATACTCAATATCTGCAGATAAAAACCGCTGCCATAGCTGCACATGAGCAAGTTGCATATCCAGCACACAACCCGACGTCTGATCGCCCTGCTGCTGAGCATGACCGCTTGGCTCGCCGCTGGGCCGCTGCCGGTACAGGCGGCGGATGAGACGCTGGTGGTCGGCATCTTCCCCCGCCGGCCGGCCATACAGACCGAGGCCATGTTTCGCCCGCTGATTGAGCACCTGCGGCAAACCCTGCACCGCCCCGTCCGCCTGGAAGTGCCACCGGACTTCCCCGCCTTCTGGCAGGCCGTCAGTGAAAGCCGTTACCAGCTGGTGCATTACAACCAATATCACTACGTCCGCACACACAAGGAATTCGGCTACCGGGTGGTGGCCATGAACGAGGAATATGGCGACACCCGTATCCGCGGCACCCTGTGGGTACGCAAGGACAGCGGCATCAAGACCGCCGCGGATCTCAAGCACAAGAAGGTGGTGTTTGGTGGCGGCCCCAAGGCCATGATCAGCTACATCGTCGCCACCGACCTGCTGCGCCAGGCAGGCCTCCAGGAAGGCGACTATGTCAGCCAGTTCACCATCAACCCCACCCACGCCATGATGGCGGTCTATTACCGCCAGGGCGTCGCGGCCGGTCTGAACCTGAATGCGCCCAAGCAGCCGATACTGCAGCGGAAAATCGACTTTGACGAGGTGACTCCGCTGTTGATTGCGGACCCGATCGCCCTTCATCCCTGGGCGGTGACCGCCGCCGTCAGTCCGCAACTGCAGGCCGACATCACGGCGGCGCTATTGCAGCTCAACGACAGTGCCGTCGGCATCGAGACGCTGCAACACGCGGACCTCACCGGCCTCCGCCCCGCCACTGACGCCGACTATGACCCCCACCGGCGCATCATTGAGCGCGTGCTGGGCGAGAGCTACTAAAGCAATGGAAGATCTCGCCGCATCACGACGCCCACCCTCCAGGCTGCCCGGCCTGGGCTCATACCGGGGACGCTACCTGTACCTCGCAATCGTGGTCATCCTGGGCTTTTCCTGCGCCGGCGTGGTGGGCTACCTGCACGTATCCGACGTCAGCGAACAGAACCTGCGCAACATCCGGCAGCGGGCCCAGGCCACTGCGTCGCTGCACGACACGCTGGCATTGCTGCAACAGATTCAGAATCAGGTAGGCCGCTTTCTCATCAACCCACCCCAGGAGTCAGCAAAAGACATCCTGATTACCCAGCAACGCCTGCAGGGCGCCATGAGGCAGCTCCAATCGGCCGCCTGGATCCGCAATAGCGGCGAAATGGCCCTGCTCGCGGATACCGCCGATGCAAGCCTCGAGCAACTTGCCGTTCTGGTAGACAAACTGATCCAGCTACGCGCGGAACGTAGCCTATGGCTGCCTGCCACCCAGACCATCGAGACCGGCATCCTGCCTGCCACGCTCACGGCGCAGGTCATCCTCAGTGAGCTCATCGGAGAGCTTGACCTGGCACCGATCAACCGCACGAACATCGTGCAGCGCGGCATCATCAACGCCATGCAGCTGCGCTGGATGCAGGCCATCGCAGAGGTGCGCCTGCTGATCACCAACCGCTTCGGGGTATTCACCTCCGACAGCGAGAGCGGCATGGCGACCCGTGCCGGGAATATCCAGATCTACCTGGAACAATTCCGCGCAGACCTAGCCAGGCTCAAGCAACTGGATGCAGAAGGGCAGCTGGGCTTCATCGCCAGCGCGCGGCTGAACAACCTGCAGGCCGCCAGCGACGACTGGGAGACAGCGGTGCAGCAGGCCCTCAGCCAGCTTACGGGTGCCAACTGGCGGCCGGACATGAACCTGGTGGGTGACGGCATCGAGCCACTCATCGATACCCTGCAACAACGGCTGTCCAGCCTGCGCCTGGAACTGGATATCGAATCAGCCCGCAACATCACCGAGCTGACCGAGGTGTCCCGCGAACTGACCCAGTTCGCGGCCCTGCTGATCGGTGCCGGTGCCTTGTTCGCAGCTATCGCCTACCTGATGTTCGACCGCACGCTGCTGCGTCCGATCCAGCAGACCACGCTGGCACTCAAGCAGGAGGCCAGTGGCAAACATGCCATCCATCCCCCGACCAGTACTGCCCAGGAGATCCACGACCTGGTCGCCGCCTTCGACGAGATGCGCAAACAGGTCAGGCAGCGCCAGGAACACCTGGACCATCTGGCCCATCACGACGCGCTGACCGACCTGCCCAACCGCCTGCTGTTTCGCGACCGACTGGAGCACGCGCTGGCCTTCGCCCGCCGTGACGGCTTGATGAACGCCATACTGTTCCTCGACCTGGATGGCTTCAAGAAGATCAACGACACCCTGGGGCACGCCGCGGGCGACCAGCTGTTGCGCACCGCCTCTGACCGGCTGCGTATGGCGGTGCGCAGCAGCGACACCATCGCACGGCTGGGCGGCGACGAATTCGCCATCCTGATCGAGCGCCTGGAACACCGCAACGATGTCACCCGGCTGGGCGAAAAAATTCTCGCCGCCCTGGAACAACCCTTCGAGGTGGAAGGCCGGCAACTACACATCAGCACCTCCATCGGCATTGCCATCAGCCCACTGGACGGAGAGGACACGGACAGCCTGACCCGCGCCGCCGACACCGCCATGTATGCCGCCAAGCAGGCCGGCAAGGGCTGCTTCCGCTACTTCACCGCAGACATGTCACGCCAGGCCAATGAATACATGGAACTGGAAACGGCCCTGCGTGACGCCATCCACGACCAGGCCTTCCGCCTGCACTTCCAGCCCATCATCGACGCCCGCACCGGCAAGCTGCATGGCTGCGAGGCGCTACTGCGCTGGCAGCACCCGGACAGCGGCCCCATGTCGCCCGCGGTGTTCGTGCCGGTACTTGAAGACATGGGCAAGGTGGGCGTGGTCAGCCAATGGATCATCGGGCAGCTGGGCGAACTGCAGCGCCGCTTCGGCGACGGCGAGCATCGCCTGACGCTCTCGGTCAACCTGACCGCCCGCCTGCTTTACGACGAAGGCTTTTCCCGTTTTCTGCTGGAACAGTTGCGCCAGGACAGCGATGCTGCCCGGCACCTGATCATCGAGATTACCGAGGACAGCCTCAGCGAAGACCTGGATGGCGCAGCCCGGGTACTGCGCCAACTGAAGATACTGGGGGTCCGCATCGCCCTGGATGACTTCGGCACCGGTCAGTCGTCACTGAACCACCTGCGTCACTTCCCCTTCGATCTGGTGAAAATCGACCGCGAATTCGTGCGCGACATGCCCCACGACCCCAACGACGTCAGCCTGGTGCAGGCGGTGATCGAGCTCAGCCACGCCTTCGACATGAAGGTGGTCGCGGAGGGGGTGGAGACCGAGGACCAGGACGGCATGCTCAAGGAACTGGGCTGCGACTACCTGCAGGGCTACCGCATCAGCCGCCCCATGACTGCCGAAGCCCTGGAAGACTTTCTTGCCGAATACACCCAAGGCAGCGAGCAGCCCAAGCAGTTGGCATAGCAAACGGGTGACAAAGCAGGGGCGGAGTCCATGACTCCGGCCCCTGTATTGCTTGGGCACGCGGCCCCGACTCGAACGCCAGACACAAAAAAGGGCCCCACCAGGGGGCCCTGCGCAGCTTCCAACCAAGCCTGGGTTGGTCTTTCGAGTGAGCTTAGCCTTCCTCGTGGTAGGACACCACGCGCTCCACTTCATTCTTCGAGCCCAGCACCACCGGCACGCGCTGGTGCAGGCCGTTGGGCTTCACTTCCATGATGCGCTCGCGGCCGGTGCTGGCGGCGCCGCCGGCCTGCTCGACGATCATGGACATCGGGTTGCCTTCGTACAGCAGGCGCAGCTTGCCCTCGGTGCCCTTGGCCTTCATCTTCTCGTCCAGCGGGTACATGAAGATGCCGCCGCGCATCAGGATGCGGTGCACCTCAGCGACCATAGAGGCCACCCAGCGCATGTTGAAGTCTTCACCGCGCGGGCCGGTGGCACCTGCCAGGCACTCGTCCACGTAACGCTTCACCGGGGCTTCCCAGTGACGGGAATTGGAGGCGTTGATGGCGAACTCGCGGGTGTCTTCCGGAATGGTCATACCGGGGTGGGTGAGGATGAACTCACCGATGTCCATGTCCAGGGTGAAGCCGTTCACGCCGTTGCCGGTGGTCAGCACCAGCATGGTGGACGGACCGTACAGCGCGTAGCCGGCGGCGACCTGCTGCACGCCGGGCTGCAGGAAGCCTTCCGGACCGGGACGCGCCGAGCATTCGCCCGGGCACTTGAGGATGGAGAAGATGGTGCCGACGGAGACGTTGACGTCGGTGTTGGACGAGCCGTCCAGCGGGTCGAAGGTCAGCAGGTACTTGCCGCGCGGATACTTGGCCGGGATCGGGTAGACGTCGTCCATCTCCTCGGAGGCCATGGCGGCCAGGTGACCCGCCCATTCGTTGGACTTGATGAACACCTCGTTGGTGAGGATATCCAGCTTCTTCTGGGTCTCGCCCTGGACGTTCTCGCTGCCGGCGGAGCCCAGCACACCGATCAACTCACCCTTGTTGACCATGTTGGAGATCACCTTGCAAGCGGTGACGATATCGTTGAGCAGGGAGGTGAAGTCGCCGGTGGCGCCCTCGATGTGACGCTGCTCTTCGATGATGAACTGGGTGATCGTTGTGCCGTTATGCATCCTGGCGCTCCTTGAAGATTGGGGTGTCGGGCGCCCATCAGGGACGGCCCGGGGCCATGCAAAATGGCGCGTAGTATATTAGAAAAACAAAAGATTCTGAAGCACCAGCCAGCGTTTCAGGAATCCTCGCCCCGCAGCGTGGTGATCAGGCCGGAAAAATCAGCCACCGCCGGGAATTCCGCCATGTCCTTGGCGGGCTGGCGGCTGTCCGGCCGCTCGATGGCCAGCAGCCAGTGGATACCGTAGTCGGCCGCCGCGCGCAGCACCGACAGGCTGTCGTCCACGAACAGGGTGCGCGCCGGGTCGAAGGGCTCCACCTCGCGCAGCCTGTCCCAGAAGTCTCCATGTTCCTTCGGCAGGCCGAAGTCGTGGGCACACAGCAACCGGTCCAGGTGATCGCCCAGCGGGGTCTTGTCCAGCTTCAGCGCCAGTGCCTTCTGGTGAGCATTGGTCACCAGCACCCGCCGCTTGTCCGCCGCCGCCAGGGCATCGAGGAATTCCAGCACGTGAGGGTGCAGGGCGATCAGGTGCGACACCTCCTGCTTGAGCATTACGATGTCCAGCCCCAGCTCACGGCTCCAGTGATCCACGCAGTACCAGTCCAGGGTGCCGGCCACCGCCTGATAACGCCCCATCAGCTCCTCGGTGGCGGCCTCCAGATCCAGGCCCTTGGCCTGCGCATAGCGTTTCGGCACGTGCTCCAGCCAGAAGTGGTTGTCGAAGTGCAGGTCCAGCAGGGTGCCGTCCATGTCCAGCAGCACGGTGTCTATGGTTGACCAGTCGATCATGAATGCTCCGGGGACTTGTCACGGGTTGTGGCTGGGTAAACTATGCTGCAAGGCAAGGAGACTCAAGCCGATGCACAAGCTGACACCTGTTTTGCTGCTGTTATTCTGCACCACGGTCCTCGCCGCGGAGGACGACGACAGCTGGTGGCGTGACCAGCCCATGGAGCGCGCCCTGGCGGTCAACGAGGGCCAGCTGGTGTTCCTGGAAGCCCCCCCGACCAAGGCCGTGCACCACCACGCCAACCGGGTATCCATCAGCCAAGCCAGCCTGCTGGACGGCTGGGCCCACCTCGAACAATGTCACGAGAACCTCGACGCGGTGGCCGAACTGCAGATCGTGTTCAACCCCGAGCGGGTGCGCAAGCTGGTGATTCGCAAAGTGCGCAATGTCGGCCAGGCCTACGTGGAAGGCGCCAGCATCCAGCTGCGCGATGTGAGGCCCGGCGCCCTGCTCTGCCTGAGCGCCGAGACCCAATCATTGCAGATACTGGGCGACGGTCTCTACGAACTGCGCAGCGGACCCTTCATGCGCCGTTTCCTGGACGGCTACTACCCCATCCATGTCACCTTCGAGGTCGACTACCCGGATGACATCGACCTGCTGGACACCACTCCCGCCGCCCAGCCCGGCGTGGCGCTGACGGCAAAACACCGCCACATCCTGCTCGACACCTGGTTCGAGGGTCGCCTGACCACCCGCTTCCTGTTCACCGAACGACTTTAGGGGCCGGCTTGCGTCCCGCTACCGGCTGCCGGACACTGGGAGAAGGCATTCAGCAGGAACCCTATTCAGTGACCCAGATCCCTTCCGCCGACGTCTTGCTGCAGCTGGCACGGCAAGCCGGCCGCGCCATCCTCGACATCTACGAGCAGGACTTCCAGGTTGAGCTCAAGGCCGACCAGTCGCCCCTGACCGCGGCCGATCTGGCCTCTCATCACACCATCGTCGCCGGATTGGCAGCCCTGACCCCCGACATACCGGTACTGTCTGAGGAATCCGCCAGCCTGCCCTATGACACCCGCCGTCAATGGCAACGCTACTGGCTGGTGGATCCGCTCGACGGCACCCGTGAGTTCGTCAAGCGCAACGGCGAATTCACCGTCAACATCGCCCTTATCGAGGACGGCCGGGCGGTGTTCGGCGTGGTGCACGTGCCGGTTTCCGGCGTCAGCTACGTGGGCCGGGTCGGCGAAGGCGCGCATAAATATGACGAGCACGGCATCCGACGCCCGATCCAGGTGACCGCCAAGCGTCAGACCCCGCTGCGGGTGGCCGGCAGCCGTTCCCATGCCGGCGACAGCCTGCAGCGTTTTCTGGACAAGGTCGGCGAGCACCAGATCGTCAGCATGGGCAGCTCGCTCAAGCTGTGCCTGGTGGCCGATGGCAGCGCCGACATCTATCCTCGCCTGGGCCCTACCTCGGAGTGGGACACCGCAGCCGCCCAAGCGGTGGTCGAAGCCGCCGGCGGCCAGGTCACCGACACGCAGATGCAGCCGCTGCGCTACAACCAGAAGGACTCGCTGCTCAATCCCCATTTCCTGGTGTTCGGCGACACCAGTGTCGACTGGAGCCAGTACCTGTGACTTGGAAATTTCACGCCCTGCTGCTGACCAGCCTATTGTGGCTGACCGCCCTGAGCGGCCATGCGCAAGCGGCCGATGACGGCGATGCCCTCAATTTCGAGGACGCCCCGCTGACCGGCCTGATCGAACACCCGGCCTGGTTCAAGACCAGCTTCCTGGACCTGCGCGCAGACCTGGACGAGGCGCTGAAGGCCGGCAAGTTCGGCCTGGCGGTTTACTTCGGCCAGCGCCGCTGCGCCTACTGCCGGCAGCTCATGGAGGTCAACTTCAAGACCGACGACATCGTCCGCTACACCCGCGAGCACTTCGACGTGGTGGCGGTGGACGTGTGGAGTCCGGAGGAGGTGACCACCGTCGACGGCAAGACCATAAGCCAGCGCGAGCTGGCCACCAACATGGGCACCAACTTCACCCCCTCGCTGGTGTTCTACGACAAGGACGGCAAGGTGGCACTGCGACTGCGTGGCTACTACCCGCCCTACCAGTTTCGCGCCGCCCTGGAATACGTGGCCGGCGGCCACTACCAGCGCGAATCCTTCGCCGTGTACATGGCGCGCGGCGACCAGACGCTGCGCTTCGAAAAGGGCGACATGGTGGAGGAAGAATTCTTCAGCCGCCCACCCTACATCCTGGATCGCAGCCGCTTCCCGGCGGAACGGCCGCTGGTGGTGTTCTTCGAGCAGGGCGATTGCCACGCCTGCGACGTGCTGCACACCCAGCCGCTGCGCCAGCCGGCCCTGCGCAGCCTGCTCGGTCAGCTGGAAAGCGTGCAACTGGACATGCATGCCGACACGCCGCTGATCCGGCCGGACGGCAAGATCACCACCGCCCGCGCCTGGGCCCAGGAACTGGAGCTGTTCTATGCCCCTTCCATCCTGTTCTTCGATGAACGGGGCCATGAGATCATCCGGGTCGACTCGGTGGCGCACTTCTTCCGCCTGCGCAACGTGCTCAACTATGTGATCACCCGCGCCTACGAGGTCTATCCCAACTTCCGCGCCTGGCGGCAGGCCAGCGGCGATCAGTCGCAATAACGCCGGACGAACTCATCCAGGTTGTCACGCTGGCGGCGCAACCGCTCACCCTGGGCCGGCTTGTAGCCGCGTCGCAGCTTGGCCGACACGGCCTCCAGACGCTTGCGCTTGTTCCAGCAGCGCCGCTCGACGGCCTTGCTGTCACGCGGCTTGACCGCCTTGCGGCGGTCCGCTGGCCGGGCCCGCTCCTTGAGCAACTGCCGCTCACCGGGCCGCAGCGGGTCCCAGCGCGCCGCCGGCGGTGACAGCTGCACCGCCTCGCCCCCTGCCTCGCAAGGTATCTGCTGAAAGCGGGGCTGACCCGACGGGTCATCGCAACGGTAGATCTGTGCGCCGTCACACACGGCAGACAGCAGCGTGCAGACGCACATCGTCAATATCGGCACTTTCACGGCAGCCCTCCATGGCCTGGTGTAAAGTCTGGCTCTGGTGAATCTCAGTTGAGCACAGGCCACAGGTGGACCCACAAGGCGACAGGACCATAGATGCCGTCAGCGAAAACCGACGTCTACGTCAGTTGCTGCAGGAGCTGGCCGACACCGCCAGCCACAACGAGGCGGTGTATGAGCGTTGCCATGCGCGGGAACTGGAGCTGCTGGAGGCCACCGACCTGGGCAGCCTGCTGCAGCGCCTCACCAGCGAGCTGCACGAGACCTTCGAGGTTGCCGCAGTGCGCCTGGTGCTGGCCGACCCGGAGCACCGGCTGGCCAGCCTGTTCAGCGATCTGGGCCTGAACCCCCGCCACTACCCCGAACTGAAGTTATGCGACGATGCGGCCCGCGCCTGCGGCCCGCTGGGACGACAGCAGACACCCTGGCTGGGACCCTGGCAGCAGCGCCAGCACGGTCACCTGCTGCCCAATTCGGGCATCCGCAGCCTGGCCTACCTGCCATTGCATCGCGGCACCGAGATCAACGGCGCACTGGTACTCGGCAGCACCGACCCCAAGCGCTTCACCCAGGCCCATGCCACCGACTTTCTCAACCGTTTCACGGTGATCTCCGCGCTGTGCCTGGAAAACAGCATCAACCGCGAGCGGCTGCGGCTGTCCGGCCTGACCGACGCGCTGACCGGCCTGTACAACCGCCGCTACCTGGAGATGCGCATGCAGGCCGAGGTGGCCCGCGCCCGTCGCCATGAACAAGCGCTGAGCTGCCTGTTCCTGGATGCCGACCACTTCAAGCTGATCAACGACACTCACGGCCACGCCGCCGGCGACCTGGCGCTGATCGCCCTGGCCAGCAATGTGCGCCGCCAGCTGCGTGCCGGCGACCTGGCCACCCGCTACGGCGGCGAGGAGATCGCCGTGCTGCTGCCCCACACCGGGCTGCGCGACGCGGCCCTGCTGGCCGAACGCATCCGCCAGCGCATCGCCGCCAGCCCGGTACGGCTGGATGGCGGGAAGGAACTCCCGCTCACCGTATCCATCGGGGTCTCCGAGCTGCAGCCGCTGCCCGGCCTGAATGAAGAGCAGCTGGCCGCCCGCCTGCTGGAACAGGCCGATCAGGCGCTGTATCGCGCCAAGGCCGCCGGGCGCAACCGGGTGGTCTGCGCCACGCCGCGCTAAACGGACTCCTCGACCGATTCCGGCCGCTCGCGCCGCGCCAGCACCAGGTACACCGCCGGCACCACGAACAGGGTGAACAGGGTGCCGATGCCCAGCCCGGTGGTGATCACCAGGCCGATGTCGAAGCGGCTCACCGCGCCCGGCCCGGTGGCGATCAGCAGCGGCACCATGGCGACGATCATCGACACCGTGGTCATCAGGATGGGCCGCAGCCGCACCGTGGCCGCCCGCTCCACCGCCTCGCGCACGCCCAACCCCTCGTGGGCGCGCAGCTGGTTGGCGAACTCCACGATCAGGATGCCGTTCTTGGCGATCAGGCCGATCAGGGTGATCAGCCCCACCTGGGTGTAGATGTTGATGCTGGCAAAGCCGAGCGACAGGAAGATCAACGCGCCGGCAATGGACATGGGCACCGACACCAGGATGATCAGCGGGTCGCGCCAGCTCTCGAACTGCGCCGCCAGCACCAGGTAGATGATCAGCAGCGACAGGAAGAAGGTCACCACCAGGGCCCCGCCCTGCTCGGCGAACTGACGGGCCTGGCCGGCAAAGTCCCAGCGCACGTTGGCCGGGAACATGGCCTGGGCCTCGGTCTCCAGGTAGCCCAGCGCATCACCCAGGCTGACGCCCGGCGTCATGATGCCTTCCACGGTGATGCTGTTGAGCTGCTGGAACTGGGTGCGCTTGCTCGGCTCCACCTGCTGGTCGAAGCGCACCAGGTTGGACAGCGGCACCAGTTCGCCACCGCTGCCACGCACGTGATACTCGTCCAGCTGTTCCTGGCTGAGGCGGAACGGCTGCTCCACCTGCGGGATCACCTTGTAGCTGCGCCCGGCCAGGCTGAATCGGTTGATGTAGCCGTCGCCCACCAGGGTGGACAACCCCTGGCCGATCTCCTGCATGGAGACCCCCAGCGCCGCGGCACGATCGCGGTCGATGCGCATCTGCAGCCGCGGCCGGTCGAAGGTGATGCTCTTGCGCAGGAACATGAAGTTGCCGCTCTGCATGGCCTTGCCGATCAGCTGGCCAGCCAGTCCGTCCAGGGTTTCATAGTCCGCATCGGACACCAGCACGAACTGCATCGGCAGGCCACGCCCGCCGCCGGGCAGGCTGGGGCGCGGGAACACCGCCATCTGGAAGCCGGCCACCTGCTGCAGCCTGCCCTGCAGCTCAGGCGTCACTGCCATCTGCGAACGTGCGCGCTGGCTCGGCTGCTCCATCTTGAAGCCGCCGAAGGTGATGGTCGGGTCACCGCCGAAGCCGATCAGCACGAAGCTTTCGTGGTACTCCGGCACCGACTCGAAGATGTCCAGCACCTGGCGGGCATACAGGGTGTTGTACTCGGCGGTGGCGGTCTGGGGTGCAACTGCCTGGAAGAACAGGATGCTCTGGTCCTCGGTGGGTGCCAGCTCGGACTTGCTGGTGACGAACAGCAGATAGATGCTGGCCAGGATCACCGCGCCGAACACCAGGGTCACCGATGGCGTGGCCAGGCTGCCGTGCAGCAGCCGCTGGTAGCCGTTGGCCAGGCCGGTGAAGAAGCGCTCCACCGCCTGCTCGAAGCGCCCCTGTTGGCCATGTCCCTTGAGCACCCGGGCGCTCAACATCGGTGACAGGGTCAACGCCACCACGCCGGAGATCAGCACCGCGCCGGCCAGGGAGAAGGCGAACTCGGTGAACAGGCTGCCCACCAGGCCGCCCATGAAACCGATGGGCGCGTACACCGCCACCAGGGTGGTGGTCATGGCGATGATGGGAACCGCCAGCTCGCGGGCGCCGACCAGCGCCGCCTCCATGCGGGTCTTGCCCTCCTCGATGTGGCGGTGCACGTTCTCCACCACCACGATGGCGTCGTCCACCACCAGGCCGATGGCCAGCACCATCGCCAGCAGCGTCAGCAGGTTGATGGAGAAACCCATGGCCAGCATCAGGAAGGCCGCGCCGATCAGCGACAGCGGCACCACCACCGCCGGAATCAGCGCCGCGCGCAGCGTGCCCAGCGACAGATAGATCACCACCAGCACGATCAGCACCGCCTCGCCCAGGGTCTTGAACACCTCGTCGATGGAGTCCTGGATGAACACGCTGGCGTCGTAGGGGATACCGGCCTTCAGGCCTTCCGGAAACTGCGCCGTCAGCGATGGCAGCAGCTCGTGCACCCGCTTGGCGACCTCCAGCGGGTTCTGTCCGGGCGCCTGTTCGATGCCGACGAAGATCGCCGGGATGCCCTTGTACATGGTGGTCGTTTCGTAGTCCTCGGCGCCCAGCTCCACCCGGGCGACGTCGCTGAGGCGCACCAGGCTGTCCGCCTTGGCGACGATCACCAGGTTGCGGAAGTCCGCCACCCGCGCGACGTCGGTGTCGGCACCCAGTTCGATGGTCACGTAGTCGCCACGCAGCTTGCCCGGCGCGGCCAGGTAGTTGTTGCGCTTGAGCGCCGCATCTACGTCGGACGGGCCCACGCCGAGCGCGGCCATGCGTGCCGGATCGAGCCAGATGCGCATGGCGAAGGTCTTGTTGCCGATCAGCCGCGCGGTGGCCACCCCGGGCAGTGCCTGCAGCTGCGGCTGGGCGACCCGCGCCAGGTAATCGGTGATCTGCGCCAGCGACATGTCCTGGCTGTAGAAGGCCATGTACATCAGCGAGGTGGCGTCGCCGGTCTGGGCGTCGATCACCGGATCCTGGGCGTCGGCCGGCAGCTCGTTGCGCTTGCTCGCCACCTTGGCCTGGATCTCGGCCACCGCCGCCTTGGGGTCGTAGCCCAGACGCATGTGCGCCTCGATGGTGGACTTGCCCTGCACGCTGGTGGCGGACAGGTAGTCGATGCCGTCGGCCTCGGCGATGGCCTGCTGCAGCGGGGTGGTGACGAAGCCGGACACCAGCTCGCTGCTGGCGCCCGGATAGGTGGTGGATACGGTCACCACCGTGTCGTCGGTCTGCGGGTACTGACGCACCTCCAGCGACAGCACGGCGCGCAGGCCGACCACCAGGATCAACAGGCTGACCACGCTGGCCAGCACCGGGCGGCGGACGAAGATGTCGGTGAATGTCATCGCGGCGCGACCCCGCTGGCCGGCACCACGCTGTTGTCGATGGTCACCGCCGCGCCGTTGCGCAGCTTGATCTGGCCGGTCAGCACCACCCGGTCGCCGGCCTTGAGGCCGTCGCTGATCACCACGCGATCACCGATCACCGTGCCGGTGGTCACCTGGCGCTGCTGCACCGTGGCCTTGCCGTCCTGCTCGGTGACCACGAACACCGCGTCACCGTAAGGTGCATAGGTGATGGCGACAGACGGCAGGGTCAGCACCTGTTCGTTGCGCCCCAGGTCCAGCGCCACCCTGGCAAACATGCCCGGGCGCAGCCGGCCGTCCGGGTTGGGCAGGCTGGCGCGCAGCCGGGACATGCGGGTCACCGCGTCGACGCCGGGGTCGATGGCGATCACCTGGCCCACGACCGGCGCATCCGGGTAGGCATCCACGCTCACCGATACCGCCTGGCCCACCGCCAGGCTCGCCAGCTGGCGCTCGGGCTGGCTGAAGTCGACAAACACCGGGTCCAGCCGCTGCAGCGGCGCAATAGGCGTGCCCACCGGCAGGTACTGGCCCAGACTGACCGAGCGCAGGCCCAGCACCCCCTCGAAGGGCGCGCGCACCACCTTCTTCTCGATCACCGCCTGCTGCGACGCCACCTGGGCCTCGGCATTGGTCAGTTCGGCCTTGGCGGCATCCACGTCCGACTGGGATACCGAGCGCTCCTTGATCAGCCGCGCGGCACGCTGGTAGCGCACCTGGGCGAGGCCCAGGGCCGCCTGCAGGCCGCGCAGCTGAGCCTGGTCCACGGCGTCGTCCAGGCGCAGCAGCACGTCACCGGCGGCAACCCTCTGGCCGGATTCGAAGGCGATCTCGCGCACCACCCCGGGCACCTCGTTGGCCACCTCGATGCCCTGTATCGCCACCAGCGAACCCACCGCCTGCAGCTGCGGGCGCCGCTCCTGGGACACCACCTCGGTGACCGTCACCACCGCCGGCGGCGGCGGGCCGAACATGGCGGCCATCTGCTGGTACTGGCGCTGCTTGAACCACACCACCCCGCCGATCAGCAGGGCGAGCAACAACAGCATGACAATCAAGCGCTTGAGCAACATGGGAAAAACTCCGGGGCCTGGTGCAGCCCCTTTCGCCGGGCCAAAGGAATGTGTAAAGCTAGCAGCCAGATATCTTTCCAGCAAGACAAATTGGCCACGCCATTGGTCGGGAATTGCACCGCATGACGCAAAACCATTCACCCGTAACCGAACTGTTTGAGCGCATAGCCGCCCACTGGCCAGAACAGACCGGCCGCATTCAGCCAGCGGTGATCCTGCTCTACCGCAGCCGCGACCTGCTGCTGGAAGACCTGGAACAGACACTGTCCCCCTTCGGCATGCGCCCGGCCGACCTGGATGTGCTCGCCGCACTGCGCGTCAGACCCACGCCGCGACAGCTGACCCCCACCGAGCTGTATCGCTCCCTGCTGATCAGTTCCGGGGGCCTGACCAAGATTCTCCATCGGCTGGAGGCGGCTGGCTGGATCGACCGGCCGGCCAACCCCGCCGACGGGCGCAGCCTGCTGGTGCGCCTGACCCGCAAAGGCAAGGCACAGGTTGAACGGGTAATCGAGACGGTGATCACCCACGAGGAACAGGCCCTGGCAGCGCTCAGCGCCAGCGAACAGGCTGAACTGGCCAGGCTGCTGGGCAAACTGGTGGCGGGCTGGGAAGGCTGAAAAAGCCTGACAACAGCAACCATCCGGTCCGCCTATCCATATTTCCGGCAGTCAGCCGTCCGGCGGCTCGGTATCATGGCGGGATATAGCTCCATACCCCGCGTGTTTGGTATCTCATGAAAAGCAATCCCTCCAAGACCGGCTTCGCGTCGTTCTCCCTGCCCTCCGTGTTACTGGCAGCGATTGAGCAAGCGGGCTTCAAGCATCCGACCGATATCCAGCATGAAGCCATACCGGCCATATTGGCTGGCAAGGACGTGCTCGCACGTGCCGACACCGGATCAGGCAAAACGGCTGCATTTGTACTGCCGTTGCTGGCAAATCTCAGCAGCCAGAATCCACTGACTCAGGATGATGCAACCCAACGTTTCAACCCGGCGGAGCGCGCCAGGGACAACAGCCTACAGATCCTGGTGCTGGTGCCGACCCGTGAACTGGCGATTCAGGTTGCCGGGGTCTTCGAGCAGTTTGCCAAGGACATCAAGCCGCGCATCAGCTGTATGAGCGTCTATGGCGGGGTGAAGATCAACCCGCAGATGATGGCACTGCGCGGCGGCGCCGACGTGCTGGTAACCACCCCGGGGCGGCTGCTGGATCTGGCCGAGCAGAATGCCGTCCGCTTCAACCGCCTCAAGGCCCTGGTGGTGGATGAGGTCGATCGCCTGATGAAGGGCGATTTCGAAGATGAGATAAAGCGCATCGCACGACTGCTGCCCAACAGCCGCCAGAACCTGATGTTCAGCGCGACCTTTCCGGACAGCCTGCGTCCCATCGTGCGGCACATCATGCGCGACCCGGCGATCATCAACATGGATGAAGCCCTGGAAGAACCGGCGATCGACCAGCACGTGGTGACCGTCAACCGGGAAAAAAAGAACGACCTGCTGGCCTATCTGCTGAACGAAAACGACTGGCGGCAGGTGCTCGTCTTCTGCAGCGCCAAACGCACCTGCGACAACCTGGTGATCAAGCTGGCAAAGCGCGGCATCACCGCGGTCGCCATGCACGGCAACAAGGAGCAGTCCGAGCGCATGGCCGCAATGCGCGACTTCAAGTCCGGCGCGACCCGCATCCTGATCGCCACCGATGTCGCCGCCCGTGGCATCGACATCGAATACCTGCCCTGCGTCATCAACTTCGACCTGCCTCGCTCACCCAACGACTACATCCACCGCATCGGCCGCACCGCGCGAGCCGGGCAGTCGGGGCAGGCGATCACCCTGCTCTCACACGATGAGTATCAGCACTTCCGGGTGATCGAAAAGCGCAACGGCTTTGCGCTTGAAAGAGAGCAGGTCGAAGGTTTTGAAGCGGATGAGGTTGCCCCCGTCATGCCGAAGCGCAACGGCACCCGCAAGAAGCTCAGGGCTAAAAACAAGGCCCCGTCTGCCAAGAAGAAACAACGCGGGCAGCGAGGCGATGCATCAAAAACCGGCTCCAAACGTACCGGGCCTGATGCAGCAGCGCCCTTCAAGTGGCCTGAAAGAAAGCCGCAGAAATAGCGGGCAGACTGTAATTTCTGTCACCAGATATAGAAACGAAAAAATCCATCTTGTTACCGGCCTAAACCGGCTATCGGTGCATCACAGATCGGCCACGGCCTTAACTCTGCAAAGGGCATGATCACATTCAAACCGGCATGGCGCAGTTCGCGCCGAAGCTGGAAAATGTGGCCCGCCCCTGATCCTGGGCATTACCGGGCGTTAGTGATGTGCTGCCGGCAGCGCTTCGGCCAACGGCAAGCACACGGTGAAAATCACGCCGGATTGATCCGGCTGGTCGTCCGCCCGCACCGTACCGCCATGAAATTCCGCGATCAGCCGCACGATGGCCAGACCCAGGCCAAGATGCGGCTCATCACCGCCCTGCTCCCGCACCGAGACCATGGAGTCGAACAGGCCGGCGGTCATGTCCCGTGGCAGCAGCGGGCCGCTGTTGGCCACGCTCAGACAGGCATACCGGGCGTCCTTTGCCAGTCGGAAAACAATCGGCGTGCCGGGCTCGGCAAAATCCACCGCATTGGCAACCAGCTTGTCCAGCATCTGCGCCAGCAGGTCGGAAACGCCATCGACCAGGACATCTTCGCTGGGCAGGCCACTTTGGATCTCCTGGCCGGCATAGACACTGCGATAGCCTGCCACGCACTCAGCGATCAAGGCAGTGAGATTGAGCCTATCCCGTTCGGAATGCTGCAGCGCCTGCTCCAGGCGAGTGGCCTCACCCATGCGCGTCAGGATGGTGCTTAGTCTGACCAGCCCTTCCCGGGCACGGGTGCTGTACACCTGCGCATCGTCCGGTAGCGGGGTCATGTCCAGGTTGTCCAGCGATGACTGCACCACCGCCAGCGGCGTGCGCAGCTCGTGAGACAGCTTGGACGCCATGGTTTCCAGGTAGCGGGTGTATTGCCCGAGGCGGGCGAGCAGATCGTTGAAGCTGGACGCCAGATCGCCCAGCTCATCCCGCGCCCGGGCACCCTGTACCCGGGTCGTGCGCAAGCGGCCGTCAGGACTGATCGCCGCCTCGGTTTCATTGCGCAGGCGGCGTACCCGGGCGGACAATCGCGAGGCGAACAGCAACAAGCCCAGCGTAGCCGCCAGAAACACCACCAGGGTGACATTGAACAAGGTTTCCAGTGCGCGGTTCTGCAGGGTAAGGATGGCGTTGCTGTTCTGCTCCACCATGACCGCGCCGATCACCTCGTCGCCACTGCGCACCGGGTAGCTTGCGCTCAGCAGCAGTGCGCCGCCATCGGCTGTGCGGCGCCAGCGTATCTCGCTGTTGCCGGCCAGCGCGGCATCCACCTCGGGGCGATCCAGGTAAGCGGCGCCGGACAATTCGTCGCTGAAGTCGTCGTTGGGCCGCTCGAGGATCAGGCCATAGAGCAGATGCAGAATGGCCTGCGCCGGGTTGCGTGACTCGGCACTGGCCGAGCCTATCAAGGGGTCACCCTCAGGTGGACGCAGCTCGCCGGCCAGGGCCAGCACGCCGCGCTGCCTGCCCACCACCCAGATGCGCGCACTGGCCTGTTCCAGCCCGCGCAGGATGGCATTCAACGCCGGTGATGGGACCACCAGGGTTGCCGGCGCATCGCGACGCATACCGAGCAACCGTGACGCACCACCCGCCCCCTTCTCATCCACATCGCTGAGGGTGAGGCCCAGCTTGCCGCCGAGCATCGCCAGCGGCATGCGCAGCTCCACGTTGTAGCCGCTGGCGGTTTCCTGCCATTCGGCCTGAATGCGTGTCTCGCGCCGCACGGGACGATCCTGCTTGTCGAGCAAATAGGCCCCGGCCCAGCCCGGCGCAGTGGTGCTGACCAGATAGCGGCGATGCTGTCGCTCGGAGTCATCCAGGTTGATGTACAGCTGGTCACCATGGCTGCGCCCGCCGAACTGCGGCGGCGGGTAGACAACGTGATCGTCCCGGACTCGCAGCAGCAGGTACAGATCGCTGCCGAACACGCCGCTGATCAGCTGAAATGAACCGTCGCCCGTATCCGTGTCGCGACTGGAAAACGACTGCGACCAGGACAACAGGTGACCCCAGTCGTCGCCATAGCCATCAAGGAAGATCGGCCGGCTGAGGGTGTGCGCATAGAGGGTGACTTGCGCACCATCGACCTGGGCATCATCACGGACAAAGAGTTCGGCGCGTTCGTTGAGCACTGTCGCCACGGCGCGCGCGGTGCCCAGCACGGCGCTCTCCTGGCCGGTGCGCAGAAAGCCCTCCATCTCCCTAACGTATTCGTAGCCCACCCAGGGAATGACCAGCAGCACCAATGACCCCAGCAGCAGCTTGCGCCGCAGGCTGATGCGGGGGAGATGCCGGATCAGGAATTTCACTTCCAGCGGTATCCGATGCCATGCACGGACTCGATGCAATCGAAGGCTGGATCAATGGTTTCGAACTTGCGCCGGATGCGCTTGATGTGCGAGGTGATGGTGGCGTTGTCGACCACCGTGCTGGCATCGCTCATCAGCTGATCGCGACTCTTCACGTGCCCCGGGTGTCTCACCAGCGAATGGGTGATCCACAATTCGGTGACGGTGAGTGCCACCGGTTGCTCCCGCCACTGGACGCTCATGCGGGTCATGTCCAGCGCAAGGGCGCCGAGCTGCAACACCTCCTCCTGTTTCGGCGCCGCCGCGAGATGCTCGACGCGCCGGAACAGGGCGGCGATGCGCGCGCTGAGGTGCGGCAGGCTGATGTCCTTGGTCAGGTAATCGTCGGCGCCGAGGCGCAGGCCGGAGATGATGTCGAAGTCGCTGTCGTGGGCGGACAGGAAGATGATCGGCACGGTGGCGGACAGGTTACGCAGTTCCCGGCAGAGTTCGAAACCGCCTTCAACGTCGTTGCCCAGGCCGACATCAAGGATCGCCAGATCCGGCAGACGCCGGCGGAAACCCTCCAGCGCCGCCTGCCGGGTCGCGTAGGTATCCACGCTGTAGCCCTGGCGCTTCAATACGTCCGCGTAGTTCTCGCGGATGGTCGGTTCGTCCTCAACGATTGCGATGCGATACGCCATCCGCTCTCCCACAAAACCCGGGGACGCGGATGGGCGCTGCCATTTCTTCGCCACAATTCGTCATCGTATCGCCCCGACTGCTCTCCGATACCGCCAGATTGTGGGGCTTAAATCTCCCTCGAACAACCAGTTACCGGCGCAGGCAGTGATGCCCCTCGCAGCATTCGAGGTTAGCCACGGACGGCACGCTGGGCCAAACAGAGGAAGACAGCGCCATGCACGACAACAACCGCAACACCCCCATCGCACTGTGCGTGATCGGTGCACTGGCCACGCCCCCCGCCCTCGCTGAAGAAGCCGTGCGCGAGCCAGGTAACCAGGAGCAGGTCGGGCTGGGAGCCGGGGCCCTGCTCGGCGCCATCGTCGGCGGTCCGCCGGGGCTGATCCTGGGAGCCTTCGGCGGCGCGCTGATCGGCCGCACCCAGGACGCCGACGAGCAACTGGCGGATCAGCAACATGAGCTGCAGGACAGCCAGCAGCGGATCGCCCGGCTGCAGCGCGGCCAGCAACAACATGACCGGCGAATCGTCGCCGACCTGCAGCTGGCCCGACAGCATCAGGCCACGCTGGCGACCATCATCGCCAAGGGCATGTCCTACACGCTGCAGTTCCGCAGCGACAGCGCACACCTGGAACCTCACTACCAGCGTGATCTCCAGCAACTGGCACAGGCCATGGCGATGTTCCGCGACCTGCCGTACCGCCCCACCGTCCACCTGACCGGCCATGCAGACCCGCGCGGCACCGACCGGCACAACCTGGAACTGTCGCAGCGCCGGGTCGAGGTGGTGCGCGCCTACCTGCTGCACACCGGACTGTCCGATGCCTGCATCGTCCGCAACGCGGTCGGCGAGCAACAGTCCACGGCCAGACAGGGGAACGCCGAGGACCTGTTCTTTGACCGCCGGGTGCATGTCAGCGTCAGCCTGACGGCAGAGCCAGCATGAATACACCGACAAGGATGCAGGCATTGCCCGGGCATACGGATTCACCGGAGGCGCAATCATGAAGACTGTCAGGACCAGCGACAAAGGCTACCTGGTCGCCCTGTTCGTCGCGGCCAGCACCGCCACCGGCCTTGCCGTGGCCGTACAGCTCGGCCTGCTGATGATGATGCTGCAGCCTGCCAGCGCACATGCCGGCAACCAGGAAGGTCCCCCGCAACTGGCACAGCTACGCCTGCAGGATGTCAGTCACGGCAGCCTGCTGTGGCCCGGCGATGTGCCTGGCCAGTACCGCGTCGCGCCGCTGCTGCACACCGACGTCGACATGGCCATCAGCGGCATGACGGCGCGGGTCCATGTCACCCAGCGGTTTCGCAACACCGGCGACCAGTGGCTGGATGGGGTGTACGTGTTCCCGCTGCCGGACAACGCCGCGGTGAACCAGCTGGAGATGCGCATCGGCGAACGGATCATCAAGGGTGTCATCAAGGAGCGCGCCGAGGCCAAGCGGATCTACCAGCAGGCCAAGCAGTCCGGGCGCAAGGCCGCGCTGGTGGAACAGGAGCGGCCCAACATCTTCACCAACTCGGTCGCCAACGTGGGGCCTGGCGAGGAGGTGGTGATCAGCATCGGCTACCTGCAGACCCTGCACTACGACCAGGGGCAGTTCCGCATCCGCTTCCCCATGGTGGTGGGACCGCGCTACATCCCGGGCAAGACCATCGAATCAGAGCTGCCGCCCATGCACGGCAGCGGCTGGGCGATGGACACCGACCAGGTACCCGATGCTTCGCGCATCACCCCAACCGTGGCCCTGCCGGAGGAAGGGCCCATCAATCCCATCAGCCTGCGGGCGGAACTGTCCGCAGGCTTCCCGCTCGCAGCGCTGCGCAGCCCGACCCATGCCATCGAAGTACAGGAAACCACGGCCGGCTCACGACAAATCACCCTGCAGGGCACCCAGTATGCGGACCGGGACTTCGAACTGGTGTGGCGGCCCGAGCACGGCAAGGCCCCACGTGCCGCGCTGTTCGCCGAACACCAGGACAAGCACAGCTACGGCCTGCTGATGCTGCTGCCGCCGGCGACCGAACACGTGGCCGCGCAGCGCACACCGCGCGAGAGCATCTTCGTCATCGACACCTCCGGCTCCATGGCCGGCACTTCGATGCCGCAGGCCAAGGCGGCCCTGCTACTGGCACTGCAACGGCTGAAGGATGATGACAGCTTCAACATCATTCAATTCAACTCAGCCACCGAGTCCCTGTTTCCCCGGGCGCAACCGGTCAATCGCAACACCCTGGCGCGGGCAGTGCGCTATGTGCGCGGCCTGCGGGCAGGCGGCGGCACCGAGATGGCCGATGCCCTGCATGCCGCACTGGCAGATCAGGGCGAACAGCAACGCGTGCGCCAGGTGATCTTTCTCACCGACGGCAGCGTCGGCAACGAGGCCGCCCTGTTCGGCATCATCCACAACCGGCTCGGGGGCAGCCGGCTGTTCACCGTCGGCATCGGCTCGGCGCCCAACAGCCACTTCATGACCCGCGCGGCAAAGTTCGGACGCGGCACCTTCACCTACATCGGCAACCTCGAAGAGGTGCAGGCGAAGATGCAGGGCCTGTTCGAAAAATTGGAAAACCCGGTGCTCACTGGCATCCGGGTGCAGTGGCCGGGCGGTCAGCAGGCCGAGGCCTGGCCGGAGCGCATCCCCGACCTGTATGCCGGCGAGCCGCTGCTGATGCACGTTCGCCTTGATCAAGGCGACGTGCAACTGAGCGGCGACGTCACGGTGACCGGCAACCTGGCCGGCCAGCCCTGGCGCACCGTGCTGCCGGCGACCGTCGATCCGGCGACCAGTGACAGCGGTATTGCCGCCCTGTGGGCGCGCAGCAAGATCGCCGCGCTGATGGATCGACAACAACGCGGTGGCGATGTGCAGCAGGTCCGCAGCGCAGTGATCGAAACGGCGCTGCAGCATCAGCTGGTCAGCAAATACACCAGCCTGGTGGCAGTGGATGTCACCCCGAGCCGTCCAGCGGACGAACAGGCAACAACCACCGGCGTAGCCACTAACCTGCCGGCGGGCTGGGAACATGACAAGGTATTCGGCATGCCGCAGACCGCCACCACCGCACCGCTGCACCTGGCCCTCGGCCTGTTGGCCGCACTGCTGGCGATACTGCTGAGCTCTGGAGCACGCCGGCCTCGATTGAGGCGTGCTGCATGAAGTTACGACGCGGACACTGGCTGATGCTGCTGGCGCTGCTGGCGACCTGGCAACTGGGTCAGGCGGGTTACATCCATGCCAAGGCACTGCTCGCCCAGCACCTGCTGCACAACGCCTGGCAACGCACCCTGGCGGGCGAGATTCGGGCCAAGCCCTGGCCCTGGGCAGATACCTGGCCGGTGGCGCGCTTGCAGGTGCCACGACTGGGCGTGGACCTGATCGTGCTGGACGGGGCTAGCGGCAGCTCACTGGCCTTTGGACCCGGCCATCTCGATGGCAGCGCGCTGCCTGGCGCGGCGGGCAACAGCATCATCAGCGGCCATCGCGATACCCACTTCGCTTTCCTGCGCGAACTGCAACCAGGCGATATTGTATTAGTGTGGCATACGTCCGGGAGACAGCAGCAGTTCCGCATGACCCGGGGGCAGGTGTTCGATGCCCGCAGTCACCGGCTAGCGGAGGGTGACGAATCGGCCCGGCTTCTGCTGCTGACCTGCTACCCCTTTGATGCGCTGGTACCCGGCGGGCCGTTGCGCTACCTGGTGGAAATGGAGGCCGCATCCGCGCCTGAGGCTTAGAGGCACCACCCAGCCCTCAAGACACGAGACAAGGGAAACAGCATGCGCACGAATTTTCCATGACCAATTGGCTGGACCAGTTTTCCTGGAAACCACCCACTGCAGGAGCATATGGACACATGGAATGTGACATCCGACGGCACCTGTCTCATGCTGGATACCAGCAAGATATCCGAAGTGTTGCTCTGCAAGCTCTTAAAGCTGCCACCCCCTTGATCCCCGTCCCACTGTCTGTTGTTCCGCGACGTGAACATCTAACATGCCCCCCGTTGATCATCGGGAAACGGGCAATTCAATGGGCGATGTTGTTGTGGTGGGCGGAGGCATTACCGGCAGCCTGATCACCTATTTTCTCGCCCGCCAACAGACACCCGCGGTGCTGCTGGAAAGAAGTGGCATCGGCAAGCAGGCATCGGGACAGAACCCGGGTGGCATCAATCCGCTGCACGGTCCCGGCATACCCGGCCCGATGTTCAATCTGGCCATGCGCTCTCACCGTCTGCACCGTGATATCTGCACTGAGATCGCGACGCTGTCCGGGCTGGACTGCCAGATCCGGGACGTCTCCCGTATCGAGGTCTCCCTGAACGACAGCGACACCCGCCGTCTCGACGCAACCTTTACTCTCTACAACGACACGGACGGCTTCGCTGCGCGCAGGCTGGACCGGGGCGAACTCCTGGCCATAGAACCTCGCATAGGCCCGGAGGTCCGCGAGGCCCTGCTGTTGCAAGGCAACGGCATGGTGGACGGCCACGCCTATGCCGTCGCCGCCGCCGATGCGGCGCGCATGCTGGGGGCCAACATCAGCGAGGGCGCCGTAACGGGACTAAAGCGCGCTGGCAGGCGCGTGACCGGCGTTCAGCTGGAACACGGGCAGCTGGACTGCGGCGCGCTGGTGCTGGCGACCGGTCCCTGGGTGGCGCAGGCCGGGGACTGGCTGAACATGACCATACCCGTCGTCCCGATCAAGGGGCAGTTGTTGCTCGTAGACCTGCCCGGGCTGCCGCTACGCCACCACCTGACTCGCGCCGCCATGGGCATTTACACACTGCCCGGGCCACAGTTCATGCTCGGCGGCACCTGGGAGCAGACCGGTTTCGATACCTCACCCACGCAGCACGGCCTGGACACCATCCTGGACGGCATCACTCCAATCATGCCCTGCGCCCGTGATGCGCGCCTGGCAAGGCATATGGCCGCATTACGTCCGGCAACCCCGGACGGGCTGCCGATCATCGGCAGGGCACCCGGCTGGGACAATGTATTCTTGGCCTCCGGCGGCGGCGCCAAGGGAATGCTGCTGAGCGCAGGCATGGCCGAATCGGTCGCCGCGATGATCGCCGGCAATACGCCGGCACTCGCCATGGCGCCGTTCCGCCCGGACAGATTCGACTGAGGCTGGCGTGTGACGCGACAAAACCATAACAGCGAGAACAAGTGGGCCATTCAACACGCAGAACCCACGGGGAAAATAACAGGAATGGACAAGGCGACTTTTGAGATCAGATGCACCGGCTGCGGCAAGCCCTTTCCGCACGTGTTCATGCCGTTCTGCGATGTCTGCAACAACATTACCGAGGCCTTCTATGACCTCGGCGCGGTAAAGATTCACGAAGCCAGCAATCCTTACGTTCGCTTTCGCGACCTGCTCCCCGTGCACGATGACGCACTGCTGCCGGATACCGCGTCATACACCCCGGTCATCCACGCCAAAGCACTGGGTGTAAAGCTTGGCATGGCCCACCTTTACCTCAAGGACGAGACCCAGGCAGCCACCGGCACAACCAAGGACCGCATGGCCGCCGTGTCACTGGCTTACCTTTATGAGTGCGGCGTGCGCGCTTTCTGCACCTCGTCCACCGGCAACAGCTCCACGGCGTACGCCAATGCCATCACCGCCTTTCCCGACTTCGCCATGTACCTGTTCACCGCCGAGGACTTCGTTGATCGGGTGAATTACCAGGCCACCAGCCAGATCGTGCACTACGGCATGCGCGGCGCCAGCTTTGTCGAGGCATTCAACTACGCGGGCGAGTTCGCCAACAAGAATGGCCTGGTATCCGAACGGGGCTTCTTCAATGTCGGCCGCCGTGAAGGGTTGAAACTGGCCTGGCTGGAGGCCATCGAACAGATCGACCGTCCTATCGACTGGTATGTGCAGGCCGTCTCCAGCGCCATGGGCGTCTACGGCGTCTACAAGGGTGCCAAGGAGGCAGTGCAACTGGGGCTGAGTCCGCGCGCCCCCCAGTTGCTCTGCGTACAACAGGCCTCCTGCGCACCCATGGCACAAGCGTGGGCCCAAGACTCGGCCACCATCCAGCCCCACCACGTGGTGCAGGAACCGGCCGGCATCGCCAAGGCGATACTGCGCGGCGACCCCACCCGAGCCTACCCGCATACCCGGCGCATCGTTAAGGAAAGCGGCGGCAGCATCGAAGCGGTCAGCGAGGCCGAGATCCGCGCCGCACGCGATCTGGTTGAAAAATTGGAAGGCGCCAGCATCTGCTTCTCCGCTGCCACGGCGGTCGCCGGACTGATCAAGCGTGTACGCAGCGACGACTTCCCGAAGCACGAGACCGTGCTGATCAACCTAAGCGGCAGCGACCGCGACGTCGACCCGGCTGTCGACCGTCGGGATGACGTGCACTGGCTGGCACGCTCCGGTCACGGCTGGGTGCCAGAGGTCCCCGACAGGAAAGGGAGCCAGGTCTTTTAAGCCGCCTGCCGCACACTGGATTTCGGCACGTTAAGAACGTACCCTTGCGGCGAAAGCCGGTGCCGACTGCAGACAAGGGCACACTAGCGCTGAAGAATAACCGGGCGTGCACAACAACCGTGCGCCGGGGCAATAAAAAATCAGGGAGAGTCTAATAATGAACAAGATGAAACAGGCCGGCACCTTGGCCGCACTCGTCGGCGCCCTGTGCGCCACCGGCACGGCACGGGCGGATGGCATCTTTGCTGCGCCCCAGTATTACCTCGGTGTGCATGCCGGTGTCGCCAATGGCGATGGCACAAAGCATGATGACACTTCCATCTATCCAATCAGCGATGATGCCTCACGCGCGAATATCGGCATCCTTGCAGGCATCAACTTCCGAAATGGCCCCTGGCTATATGGCGTTGAGGCCGACTACGGCTTCATGAATAGCCAGATCGAAAGTTGCGACAGCAACTTTGTTTTTCTTTGTGAAACCAAAGCCAACTATCACCTACGCGCCCGGCTCGGCTACCAGGTCGGCAAAGTGGATCTGTTCGTCGCCGGCGGTTTCGCAGGCGCTAAAGGCCGCATGTACAACCTTGCGGACTACTACAACAAGCGCCTGACGGGATACAGCATCGGCGCCGGCGCAGATTTGGCCGTCACTGAACAGGGCGTCTTGCGGGTCGAAGTGCTGAAAGACAAGTACGATGATAAGGAATTTGGCCCCACCGATTACGGCGTGAACGACTGGGAAGACCTCACCGTGCGCGCCGCGGCCATCTTCACCTTCTGACCACCCGGCATCTCCCATGCGCTGCCGGCCCTGCCGGCAGCCCTCCCGAGGGACCTGATTCAGGATGGCCGTAGATCTATACGCCTTGGTGGGACCGGCCATCGCGGCCTTCCCCGACCGCACCGCACTGCTGACGCCCGACGGCCAGGCGGTGACCTATGCCAAGCTCGACGCCACCCTGGATGCCTTTGCCGCAGCTGCAGCCAACGCCGGCCTGAAACCCGGCGACCGGGTCACGCTGGAGATCGACAACTTCGCGGTGCAGGTCTGCCTGGTCATCGCCCTGTCACGCCTGGGCGTGACTACCGTGCTCGGCGCCAGCACCGACGGCGCCCTGGATGCTGGCCTGACACTGGCTGCCGCCATCACCCTGGATCCGCGTCAGCAGCCGCAACCAAAGAATCTGCGCTTCACCCAGAACTGGTTCACGCCGCCCGGCGACGCGCGCCCGGACACCCCCGGTTTTGCCCGCGAGACCGACACCACCTTGATCGTCACGTCTTCCGGCACCACCGGACGTCGCAAGTACATGCCCTTGAGCATGGCGCAGATCAAGGCCCGCCTGCCGCTGTTCGATCCTCTGTACGGCACCGGTCACCTCAACAAGATGATCACCATCGGCGCCATGACCCAGTACGGCTTCATGCTGATACTGCGCACCCTGCACCACGGCGGAATGGTCATGCAGCCGGGCAACAGCCCGCGCAGGACACTGGAACTGCTGAATACCCACCGGATCGACGAACTCTGCACCAGCCCCAACATCGTGATGGACCTGATTCGCGACCAGCAGAACAATCGCGTGCCGCTGCCCGCCCTGAAACAGGTCGTGGTTGGCGGAAGCGGCATGTCGGCAAAGGCCATGGCGGAAGCACAGGCCCATCTCTGCCGCCGTGTGCTGACCAGCTACGGTGCGACCGAGGTCGGCCCCATCGCTGCTGCCTCATCCGATGAACTGGCAGGACAAGCTGTGGGCGCTGTCGGCCATGTCCGCCCCGGCGTCGATGTCGTGGCGCTGGACGATGGTGGCACGCCGTTGCCGCCAGGACAGGTGGGACAGCTCGGGATCCGTGTCGCGCCGGAACTGCGCATCGACCACTACCTGTATGCCGGCGCTGACGGCGGGGCGTCCCTACAGGACGGCTGGTTCTATCCCGGTGATGACGGCCATGTCGGCGAAGACGGCATGCTCGTCATTACCGGCCGCCGCAGCGAGGTCATCAATATCGGCGGCAATAAGTTATCGCCCGACAGCGTCGAAGCCATTGCCACCGGCATCGACGGGGTACTGCAGGCCGGTGTCACAGGCATCAGCAACGCCGCAGGCTACGAGGACGTATGCGTGGCCGCGGTCTGCGCGGCATCGGTCAACAGCGACGACCTGCGCACCGCACTGCTGCGCCGCCTCGGTACCACAACGCCACTGCGGGTACGGATCGTGGAGCAACTCCCGATCAACCCCGGTGGCAAGCTTGATCGGGAGAATCTACGCGGCCTATTCACGGACGCAGGCAACTGAGCCTGCGGGAAGACTGCAAGACATAGGGCAGACTGCGTTTTACAGCCCACACACACGAAAAAGGCCCGTCTCGGTTGAGACGGGCCTTTTTCTCGATATGGTGCCCAGGGACAGAATCGAACTGCCGACACGGGGATTTTCAATCCCCTGCTCTACCGACTGAGCTACCTGGGCGTGGTTTTCGGGCCGTGACCGGCGCGAAAGAGCGCGTATTTAAGCGGCAAGGCCGCCCCGAGTCAAGCCGGGGACGCCTTGCGGCCGGTCGCGGCTTATTCGGGCTTGAAGTCGGGCGGGGCCTCGGCGCCTTCGCCGAAGAAGAACTTGTCCATCTGCTCTTCCAGGAACTTGCGCGCCTTGGGGTCGATGGGGCTCAGGCGGTACTCGTTGAGCAGCATGGTCTGGTGCTTGAGCCACTCGGCCCAGGCTTCCTTGGAGACGTTGTCGTACACCCGCTGTCCGAGGTCACCGGGATAGGGCATGCGATCCAGGCCTTCGGCCTCGCGCTTCAATCGGACACATTGGACCATGCGAGTCATGGTGATACCTCTGGTTGTTCTAGCTGAATTTCTTCGAGCAGGCGTGACACCGGCGCCGCCAGGCCACGTGCATCGGGCTGGGCGGGGTTATACCAGACCCGATCGACACCCTCCAAGGCGAGCCAACCCGGTTCCGGCAGCAGGATTTGCAGCGGGGCTATGTCCAGGTGGAAATGGCTGAAGGTGTGGCGACGGACCGGCAGTACTTGCTGCTGCTGAGGCTCCTGGCCGAACTGCCGGCGAATCCACGCCAGCGGATCGTCGCCCATGGCCAGCTCGGGCAGACCCCACAGGCCGCCCCAGATGCCGCTGGGCGGTCGCTGCTCCAGCAACACCTGGCCGGCCGGGTCGCGGATCAGCAGCATGCGTACATCGCGCACCGGCAGGGTCTTGCGCGGCTTCTTGCCCGGGTAGGCGGCCGGGTTACCCTGGGCATGGGCGACGCAATCATCGGCCAGCGGACAGGCCTCGCAGGCCGGCCGGCTGCGGCTGCAGACGGTGGCCCCCAGATCCATCATGGCCTGGTTGAAGTCCTTCACCCGAGCGGCGGGGGTCAGGTCTTCGGAAAGCTCCCACAGCTGCGCCTGCACCGTCGACTGCCCCGGCCAGCCGGCCACCGCATAGCAGCGCGCCAGCACCCGCTTGACGTTGCCGTCGAGGATGGCATGGCGCTGACCAAGCGACAGCGACAGCACCGCCCCGGCGGTGGAACGCCCCACGCCGGGCAGCGCCGCCACCGCATCGAAGGTCTCGGGGAAGACCCCGCCATGCAGATCACGGACCTGCTGCGCGGCCTGATGCAGATTGCGGGCACGGGCGTAGTAACCCAGTCCGGACCACAGGTGCAGCACGGCGTCGGCAGGCGCGTCGGCCAGGCTGAGGACATCCGGGAAGCGCGCCATGAAGCGTTCGAAATAGGGGATCACGGTGGCGACCTGGGTCTGCTGCAGCATGATCTCGGACACCCACACCCGATAAGGCGTGGGATCCTGCTGCCAGGGCAGGTCCTTGCGCCCGTGGACATCGAACCAACCGAGCACCCGCTGGTCGAACCGGGCGGTGGCGCGGGTCATGTGGCGTCCTCGTCGGGACGGAGGCTGTTACATTGCCAGCACAGGGCGAATTCGCCCTCCACCTCGGCGCCGCAGGCCGGGCAGCGCCAATCCCCGGCCGGCTCGAGCGGTGCAAGGAACTGGTCCAGCAGCTGGCCGGCGCGAAGCAGGTCGCGATCTTCCACCAGCCACACGGCGGGGAAATTGATCGCAGACAGTTCGCCGGCCGCGCCGCTGAGGTAGTCTCCCAGCACCACGGACCTAATATGATGTGCGGCCAGGTGATCCTTCAGCAGGTTGGCCTGCAGGGCGTCACTGGCCTGATAAAGCAATTGCATGGTGGCGGGGCGGACCTGGTCGGTTGCCATTCGGTGCCACTATGATGTCCCAGCACCGCCGCCCTGGAAACCTCCCGCCGCGCGCGGGCATAGCGTTAGCGACCCGGTCAGCGACCGGGCCAGAATGAGGAAGAGTGATGCGTAGCAAGACCGCCGTAATTTGTCTGTTCAGCCTGCTTGGCCTGTGGGCCGCCAGTGGCCAGGCCGCCGAATCGACCGTCAAGGTGAGCGAGCCGATGGCCCGAGCCATGCCTGCAGTGGCGCCCACCAGCGCAATTTTCTTCACCCTGCACAACAACGCCGATCACATGCGCACCCTGGTGGCAGCCCACAGCCCCGTAGCCAAGAGCGTGGAGCTGCACACCCACAGCCGCAAGGGCGACGTGATGATGATGCGCCCCGTGCCACAGGTTGAGATCCGCGCTGGCGAGACGGTGGTGTTCCAGCCCGGCGGTCTGCACGTCATGCTGATCGGCCTCAACCAGGCGCTGGTTGAAGGCGAACAGATCGACCTGACCCTGGAGTTCGCCGATGGCGAGCGCATCGATCTGAAGGTGCCGGTGGGCAATCCCGGCATGCCCGGCATGGGCGATGAACACCATCACCACCACATGCATTGAGCCGAGGCACCCTCATGGCACGCACCTTCGGGCTGATTGTTCTATTCATCGCCGCCATCCTGGGCGGCCTGTGGCTGGCGGCCACCACCGACACGCAGCCCCAGCGCCCCGCCGGGCCCGCCGGCCTGGGCGGCGACTTCACCCTGATGGGTGACCGCGGCCCGGTATCGCTGCACGACTTCAAGGGCAAGGTGGTCATCGTCAGTTACGGCTACACCAGCTGCCCGGACGTCTGCCCGCTGACCTTGAGCATCATCACCTCGGTGCTGAAGGAGCTGTCGCCAGCGGAGCTGGCACAGGTGCAGGCCATGTTCGTCAGCCTTGACCCGGAGCGGGACACCCCGGCCCGGGTGGCCGAATACGCCCGCCACTTCCATCCCAATATCCTCGGCCTGTCCGGCACGCCGGAAGAGATCGCCGAGGTCGCCAAGCAGTACCTGGTGATTTATCGCAAGGTCGACATGCCCGATTCGGCGCTGGGCTATGCACTGGACCACAGCGCGCGCATGTACGTGCTCGACCGTGACGGCAACTACGCCGACTCCGCTACCCACCTGTCCAGTCCGCAGGAACTGCTGGCCAAGATCCGCGCCGCGCTGCAAGGCTGATCTCCAACCCAGCCAGCCCCCGCGCAGCGTCGAATGCGCCGCGCGGGGCAAGTGGCCGAGTTGAACAGGCAGACACATCTCTGCAGCCCGTCAACTGTTAGAATCATCGCGCCATCCCGCCACCACGAGGCCGCCACCCCGGCACGGACAGGCAATACCAGGGACGGGGTTATGCCATGCACATCCAAGTACATTCGTCTTTAGCCGACCTGCCTGTCGACCTGGTCGAACGCTGCAGCTATCCGGCGCAGCAGGACTTTTTCAGCACCCTGGACTGGTACCGCTGCCTGTACGACAGCGCGCTCCGATCGAGCATGGAGCCGCGTATCTACGTACTGCGCGATACCGAGGGGCTGCCCGTGGCCGCCCTGTTCTGCGGTGCCGAACAGGGCGGTCGCCAACTGGTCGGCATGAGCAATTTCTACACCCTGAACTTTGCCCCGCTGGCGTTTGGCGACGTCCCCCTGCCCGTCATCACCACCGCCTTCATGGACTTCATCGCTGCCGAACGCCCGCGCTGGCAGAGCGTGGATCTACGGCTGATGCAAACTGCCATGCTCGCGCAAAGCGGCATGGAGACGGCCCTGCGCAACAACGCCTTCCACGTGGACAACTTCTTCCAGTACGAGAACTGGTATCTGACAGTCAACGAACAGGGCTTCGATGACTACTACGCCGGCCGCTCTTCCCGACTGCGCAACACCATCACCCGCAAGGAAAAGAAGCTGACCAAGGCGCACGATTACCGGATCCGGATCTACACCGAAGACGACGCCGCACTGACCCGGGCGATCGACGAATACACCCGCATCTACAACAGCAGCTGGAAGCAGCCCGAGCCCTTTCCGGACTTCACCCCCCAACTGATCCGCAGCTGCGCCCGCCTGGGCCTGCTGCGCCTGGGCGTGCTGTACATCGACGAGCAGGCAGCCGCCGCACAGTTGTGGATCACCACCCGGCACAAGGCGGTGATCTACAAACTCGCCTACAGCGAGGCGCACAGCAGCCTGTCGCCCGGTTCCATCCTGTCCCGCGAGATGTTCCGCCAGGCGCTGGATGACGACCGGGTGGCCGAGATCGACTACGGCATCGGCAGCGAGAACTACAAGAAGGACTGGATGGCGTCAGTGCGGCAGATGCACGGGATACATGCACTGAACACGCGCACCCTGAAGGGCGCCGCGCTGGCGACGGTTGAAGCGGCCAGGTCGCTGGCACGTCGACTGCGGCCGCCAGCGGCCTGACTTAAGCACAAGCCAAATGAAAACGGCGCACCCGGTTAACCGGGGCGCCGTTTCATCATTTTGGAGCGGGTGAAGGGAATCGAACCCTCGTATGCAGCTTGGGAAGCTGCCGTTCTACCATTGAACTACACCCGCAAGGTGGGGCGATTGTAGGCAGCGCCGGGCAACCCTGACAACAGGCGCCGCCCTCAGGACTCTTTGTACATCGCCTCCACACTAGCCCCGTAGTGCTCCAGGACCTTGGCCCGCTTGACCTTCATCGTCGGAGTCAGCAGCCCCCCATCCACGGTCCAGGGCTCCAGCGTCAGGGTGACGCGGCGAATCTTGGCGTAACCGGGGAAATCCTTCAGCGCACTGCGGATGCGCTTGATGACCGCATGCTCGGCGCGATCGTCCGTCAGGCTGGCAGCCTTGAGCGGATCCAGTCCCAGTTCCTGGGCAAAGCCAGGCCACTTGTCACCGTCCAGCACGATCAGGGCCGACAGGTAGGACCTGCTCTCACCCACCACCATCACCTGCTCGAACAAGGTGTCCAGGGCGATGGCCCCCTCCATGTCCGCCGGCGGCACCTTTTCGCCGTTGGACAGCACCAGGATGTCCTTGAGCCGGCCGGTGATGTGGATGTAACCCTGCTCGTCGATGCGCGCCTGATCGCCGGTATGCAGCCAGCCGTCCGTATTGATCATCTCGGCCGTGGCACGGTGGTTGTTCCAGTAACCCTGCATGACCCCGGGGCCGCGCACCAGCAGTTCGTCATGTTCACCGATGCGCACCTCCAGGTTGCGCAACGGCCGGCCCACGCTGCTCGGTTCGTTGTGCTCCAGGCTGTTGGCGGTCACCACCGGGCTGGCTTCGGTCAGGCCATAACCCTGCACCAGTGGCACATCCAGGCCGATGAAGATGCGCGCGATGTCCGGCGAGATGGGTGCGCCGCCGCTGACCGCCAGGCGCAGGCGTCCACCCATGCGGGCCTGCACCTTGCGCGCCACCAGTCGTTCCAGCAGCGGCCACAGCAGCAACTGAGGGCGCCAGGATGCGCGCCCCTGGCGGTGCTGAAAGCGCAGCCAGCCCACGTCGATGGTGGCCTGGAACAGGCGTCGCTTCAATGCGGACTGCTTGCTCAAGCCGTCCTGGATGCGGCCATACAGGCGTTCGAAAACCCGCGGCACCGCAATCAGCGCCGTCGGGCGCACGATGGTCAGGTCCTCGGCCAGTTCCCCGATCGAACGGGCATAAGCCACGGCCGCCCCGGCCATGACCACCAGGTAATAGCCCACGGTGCGCTCGAAGGTGTGGGACAGCGGCAGGAAGGACAGCAGTACATCCTCCTGGTACACCTCCACGCTCATCAGCACGCCGTGGGCCACCGACAGCATATTGTGGTGACTGAGCATCACACCCTTCGGACGGCCCGTGGTGCCCGAGGTGTAGACGATGGAGGCCAGGGAATGGGGATCGCTGCCGCGGCGCACCTGCAGGGGTTCTGGACCGGCCGGCAGCCAGTCATGGGCGTAGCGCAGCAGCGGGTCTTGACTGACCGCGGCGCGGGCCGGTTCGCCGCCCTCGTGCAACACCGCCACCAGTTCGCGCTCGGCCGGCAGCACCGCGGCCAGGCGTTGCCAGCGGCTCAGGTCCTGCACCAGCAGCAATTTGACGCCCGCGTCCTGCAGGATGTAGGCGACATTGTCCGGCCGGTCGTCGGTGTACAGCGGCACCACCACCAGACCCAGGCTCAACGCCGCCTGGTCGAACATCACCCACTCGGGGCAGTTGCGCAGCAGCACCGCCACCCGATCCCCCGGCTGCAGGTCCTCGCCGGCCAGGGCGCGCTGCCAGCGGCCCACCTGCTCGCCCATCTCGGTCCAGCTGTAGCCAAGCCAGTCCTTGCTGCGCCGGTCAAAGCCCTGGTAGGCCAGCCGGTCACCGGAGCGCTTGACCCGGCGGGCGAACAATCCGTCCAGGGTGACTGCCTGCTCAGGTGTGATCAGGTTTTCATGAAATTCGCTCACTTGCCCTCCGTTGGCCTTGTTCTTAGTTATTATCTCGATGCCCGGTTTAGCGGCGCCGTCAGTTTAGTGTAAAATTTCCCGGAATTTCACCCGTTTAGCTTCCCATGAATATCTTCATCAATGGCCAGGCCGAAGACGTGCCCGAGGCCCTGCCGCTGAGCGAACTGATCCAGCGGCTGGACCTGGCGGGCAAGCGCGTCGCCGTCGAGATCAACGAAGAGCTGGTGCCGCGCAGCGAGCATGCCCAGTGCGTGCTGCAGCCCGGCGACCGGGTGGAGATCGTGCAGGCCATCGGCGGTGGCTGAGATCCAGTCCTTGTGCCGGCGGCACAGGGACCGGGTCTGACGCCCATCCCGCAGGGTCGGGGCCGTAGAGAACCTGCAACACAAACACACGCCCGCCACGGCGGCCGTACAACCGGGACACCGCAGCAGCATGACCGAGCAAACCCAAGACACCTGGACCATCGCCGGCAAGACCTACAGCTCCCGCCTGCTGGTGGGCAGCGGCAAGTACGCCGATCTGAACCAGGCCAAGGCCGCCATCGACGCCAGCGGCGCCCAGATCATCACCATGGCGGTGCGCCGCACCAACATCGGCCAGGACAAGGACCAGCCCAACCTGCTCGATATCCTGCCGCCGGATCAGTACACCTACCTGCCCAACACCGCCGGCTGCTACAGCGCCAAGGACGCGGTGCGCACCTGCAAGCTGGCCCGCGAACTGCTGGACGGCCACGACCTGGTGAAGCTGGAGGTGCTGGGCGACGAGAAGACCCTGTTCCCGGACGTGGTCGAGACCATGGTCGCCGCCGAGGCGCTGATCAAGGACGGCTTCAAGATCATGGTCTACACCAACGACGACCCCATCATCGCCAAGCGCCTGGAGGAGATGGGCTGCGTGGCGGTGATGCCGCTGGCAGCACCGATCGGCTCGGGCTTAGGGATACGCAACCCGCTCAACATCCTCACCATCGTCGAGAACGCCAAGGTGCCGGTGCTGGTGGACGCGGGCGTGGGCACCGCCTCCGACGCCGCCGTGGCCATGGAACTGGGCTGTGCCGGCATCCTGATGCAGACCGCCATCGCCGGCGCCAAGAACCCGGTGCTGATGGCCTCGGCCATGAAGAAGGCGGTGGAGGCCGGCCGCGAGGCCTTCCTGGCCGGCCGCATCCCGCGCAAGCGCTTTGCCACGGCATCCTCGCCGGTGGATGGGCTGTTCTTCTGAGTCGTCAAGCGTGAGCGACAGCGCCGACGACGGCATCTTCAAACGCACCATCCGCAGCTTCGTGCTGCGCGAGGGGCGTGTCACACCCGGCCAGCAGCGCGCCTTCGACGAGCTGTGGCCGCGCTTCGGCATCGGCAGTGACGACAGCCTGGATTGGCCGGCAGATATCACGCTCGACCTGCCGAGCATCTTCGGCAACGACCACCCGGTGACCCTGGAGATCGGCTTCGGCAACGGCGACTCCCTGGCCGAGATGGCCGCCGCGGCACCCGAGCGCAACTTCATCGGTATCGAGGTGCACCGCCCCGGTGTCGGCCACCTGCTGCTGAAGACCGAGGAGCTGGGACTGAGCAATCTGCGGGTGATGCGCAAGGACGCGGTACAGGTGCTCAAGACCGCCCTGCCCCCCGCCAGCCTGGATCGGGTGCAGCTGTTCTTTCCCGACCCCTGGCACAAGAAGCGCCACCACAAGCGGCGCATCCTGCAGCCCGCCTTCATCGCATTGCTGGCGCGGGTGATCCGTTCCGGCGGTCACTTCCACGCCGCCACCGACTGGGAAAACTACGCCGAGCACATGATGGTGATGCTCACGGCGGCGAGCGACCGGTTCGAGAACACCGCCGGCGCGGGCAACTACACGCCGCGCCCCGACTACCGGCCGCTGACCAAGTTCGAGCAGCGCGGTCACCGCCTGGGCCACGGCGTCTGGGACCTGGTGTTCCGCAGGCTATGAGCACGCCGCGGCTACAGCTGATCGGCCTTCACCCACCCCTGCTGCGCCCCGTTGATCTTGCCCTGCAGCCCGGCGAGACCCTGGCCCTGCACGGCCCCTCGGGCGCCGGCAAGAGCCTGCTGCTGCGCGCCATCGCCGACCTGGACCCCAACGAGGGCGAAGCCCTGCTGGACGGCACGCCACGCAGCCAGTTCAAGGTGCCGGACTGGCGCCGGGCGGTGATGCTGGTGCCGGCGGAGTCCCACTGGTGGGCGGACACCGTGCGCCCTCACGCCGAGCGCTGGGACCACGCCACGCTGCAGGCGCTGGGCTTCGATCAGCAGGTGCTGGACTGGGAGGTCCGTCGCCTGTCCAGCGGCGAGCGCCAGCGACTGGCCCTGGCCCGCGCCCTGCCCCTGCGTCCCGCGGTACTGCTGCTGGACGAGATCACCGCCAATCTGGACGACAGCAACGCCGAACGTGTCGAACAATTGCTGCGTGACTACCAGCGGGACAGCGGCGCGGTCATCCTGTGGGTCAGCCACGACCCGGACCAGCGCGCCCGCATCGCCCGACGCCAGGCCCGGGTCGCCGACGGCGCCGTGACCGAGACAGCGCCATGAACGTGATCCCCCTTTCCCCCTGGGACCTGGGCCTGGCCGCCATCCTGGTGCTGCTGCTGGCCGGCCTGTCCTGGCAGCTGCAACTGGGTATCGGCAGACGCATGCTGATCGCCGCCAGCCGCAGCCTGGTGCAGCTGATCCTGCTGGGCATGGTGCTGGGCGTGCTGTTCGCCCAGACCCATCCCCTGCTGGTCGCCGGGCTCACCCTGATCATGCTCGGTGTGGCCGGCTACGAGGTGATGGCCCGCCAGGGCCGCCGCTTCGCCGGCATCTGGGGCTACGGCGTGGGCACCCTGTCCATGTTCCTGTCGTCCTTCTCCATCACCGTGCTGGCGCTGACGGTGATCGTCGGCCCCACGCCCTGGTATCAGCCCCAGTACCTGATCCCGCTGCTGGGCATGCTGCTGGGCAACACCATGAGCGGCGTGGCCGTGGCACTGGACAACCTGACCCGCAGCGCCTGGGACAAGCGCGGCCAGATCGAAGGCCGGCTGATGCTCGGCCACAGCTGCCAGCAGGCCATTGCGGACATCCGCCGCGACGCCCTGCGCTCAGGCCTGATTCCGATCATCAACGCCATGACCACCGCCGGCGTGGTCAGCCTGCCGGGCATGATGACCGGCCAGATCCTGGCCGGCAGTCCGCCGCTGGAGGCCGCCAAGTACCAGATCATGATCCTGTTCCTGATCGCCGCCGGTACCGGCCTGGGCAGCATAGCTGCGGTATGGCTGGGGTCGGGACGGCTATTCGACGAGCGGGCGCGACTGCGGCTGGATCGGCTGCGAAGCTGACCGCCAACACCTCCAGCCCGGACGCGCTTGCTGCGCCCAACCGGCCACCCTGCACGCCGGGTCGGCATGCGTGTATCCTCTATGCCTCGTCGGGCGGCCGCAGACTTGCGGCAACAAATGCAATGACAAGGATGCCCTGATGCGGGTCGCGATTCTCTACTACCCGATGCTGTTCCAGCGCACCGGGGGACTGCAGGTACAGGTGCTGGAAACCACCAGGGCCCTGCAGGCCATCGGGGTGGACGCGACACTGTTCGACTACAGCCGGCACCGGCTCGCCGATTTCGACATCGCCCAGGTGTTTTCCGCCATCAACGGCAACCACCGTATTGTCGAGCAGGCGCGCAGCGACGGCCTCAAGGTGGTGCTCTCGACCGTTCTTCAGCCCCCCTGGACCCCGCGGCAGGATCGCTGGTCGCAAGTGGTATCGCGCATCGCGTCACGGTTGACCAACTGGGATTTATCCACCACCCATCAGCATGTTCACAAAGCCCTGTCGCTGGCGGATGCCATCGTGGCACTCGGCAAACGCGAACGAGACATGCTTATCCAGGGTTACGGCATCGATGCTGCGAAGCTCCATGTAGTCGCCAATGGCGTAAAAGCCGCTTTCTTCAGTGCCACCGAACAGGCGTTTCGCGAACGCTTCGGCATTCACGGCCGCTACGCACTGAACGTAGCCTCGGTCAGCCCCTACAAGAACCAGATGACCGCACTGCGCGCCCTCAAAGGACAACTGCCGCTGGTGGTCATAGGGCCCTGCGCCCGCGAGCACCAGGGCTACCTGGATGAGCTGCGTCGCGTCGGTGGTGACGACTTCCACTATCTCGGCGCGCTGGACAACGATGATCCAGCCCTGCCGTCAGCCTACGCCGGCGCCTCCCTGTTCATTCTGCCAAGTACGGCGGAGGTACAGCCCATCTCCGCGCTCGAGGCGCTCGCCGCAGACTGCCCCGTGATCATCACCAAGCATCACAGCCTGGACGTCCTGCCTGACCCGTCGGTGCTGCGCGAAGTCCCGCCCGACGATGCAGACAGCATCACCGAGATCGCCGCCCAAATACTGTCGCAACAAACGCCGCAGGGCTTCTATCGCGCACAGGCAAGCGCGTTAACCTGGACACGCAGTGCAGAGCATCTGGCCGGCATTTACCAATCCCTGATCAACCCATGAATATGAGAAAGGAGCGGCGGACCTTGTGCCGCGCCAGCGTGGGCACGCCAGTCAAACCAACCACCCAAAGAACAATTTAGCGCCATGGCAGAAATCGGCCCCAAAGTCAGCGTGATCATTCCCTGCTTCAATTCCGGGAACTACATAAAGGAAGCTGTAGATTCGGCCATCAGGCAACGCAGCCCGGAACTGTCCCTGGAAATCCTCGTCATCAACGACCACAGCGATGACCCGGGCACGCTGGATGCCTTGAATGATGTAAGTGGCTTCGAGCAGGTCCGGGTCATCGACAACCAGGGAAAACGCGGCCCGGCGGCAGCGCGAAACCTTGGGATAGCCCAGGCCAAGGGCGACTGGATCGCCTTCATGGACGCAGACGACATGTTTGCCCCAAACAGCATTGCTGCGCGCCTTGCAGCGCTGCGAGCCCATCCCGACGCCGCCTGGATTGGTGGTGACGTCGCACAATGCGCCGAAGATGCCACGATTACGGAAGCAAGCTACTTCCGCGCCCGTCCTCGCAGCCTGCGCTATCTGCAAGAGCCCTTTGACTCAGGAGAACCCGCACGCTTCGACGACGCACTACAGGTCTTCCTTGACGTCGCCCTGGTCAACACCACCAGCTCCATCATCCGCACGTCGGAGCTGCGGGCCACGGGTGGTTTCAACGAAACCCTGAGACTGCAGCAGGATCTCCATCTCTTTCTCCGGCTTGCCAGGCGGCTACCGTTCGTCTTCGTCCCGGCGGTCGTCGCAATCAACAGACAGCATCCCAACAACTCCACGCGCAACTACGAAAAAACCCTGAGATGGCGACATGCCGCACTAAGCATGCTGGCACGGGATGATGGCTTCCGTAAGAACGCAGCGCTCAAGCGGAAACTGAAACAGGTCGCCCTGGAACTCTCGCACGAGCACCTGAAGCAAAATCGCCATGTTCCCGCCCTGATCTGGCGTGCAATCTCGTTGCTCGATTTGACCTCATCACTGCCCGGCTCATAGACCAGCATCCGCCCCAGTCAGCCGACATAGAACCCATCAGATCAAACTTAACTATAGGTATTGGCAGGCTGAATACATGAGTAACCCGCGACGCGCGTTAGCGCTTTCCTTCTCAGCCCAATACCTGACCCTGGCAGTTCAATTCGTTGCCACAATCATCATTGCCCGCCTGCTGACACCTGCAGAGATAGGCGTCTTCTCTATCGGCGCCGCAGTAGTCGCACTGGCACACCTGCTGCGCGACTTCGGTACTGGCAACTACATCGTCCAGGAAAAAGAACTGACGGAGGATCGCATCCGGGCAGCGCTCACCGTGACGCTTGCGCTGGGCTGGGGGCTCGCCGCCCTGCTGTTCGCCGGTTCAAACCTGGCCGGCGAGTTCTACGAGAACCCCGGCATCTCCGACATCCTGGCCCTACTGGCAATAAATTTTCTTCTACTGCCTTTTGGCACCGTGACAATGGCGTATCTGCAACGCCAAATGAACTTCAAGCCCGGCATGATCTCCCGATTCATGTCCGCAACGGTTGGCGCGACGGTGTCAGTCGCTTGCGCCTATAAGGGGCTGAGCTACATGAGTCTCGCATGGGGAAGCATTGCCGGCTCGATCACCTCGCTGCTGGTAGCCCTCTACTACAGGCCGCCAGGTCTGCCGAAACTACCCGGCTTCAGGGAGATCCCGAGGATTGCTACGTTCGGGGGGCATATGTCGGCGGTCACGATCCTCAGCGAGATATCCCAGGTTGCCCCCGATCTCATCCTGGGACGCACACAAGGCATGGCGGCTGTTGGCCTGTTTTCACGAGCCCAGGGCGTGATCCGCATATTTCACCAAGCGGTTCTCGCGGGCTTGAGCCCCGTGCTCGGCCCCTATCTTGCGGCGATTCATAGAAGCAACACGGAATTAACCAGGCCCTACTTCTACGGTCTCAGCTGCATGACCGCCGTGGCATGGCCCTTTTACATCGGGCTGATGATTGTGGCTGAAGAACTGATCCTGACCCTCTATGGAACACAATGGGTCGAGGCGACCCCAGTCGTGCAGGTGTGGTGCGTTGCCATGGTGGTCAATTTTTTCAGCTTCATGAGCGACTCGCTGCTGGTCGCGACCGGCAACGTCAAACAAGTAAGCCGCATCCAGCTGATCGTCGCCCCCACCCAAGTTGTTTTGGTTCTGCTTGCCGCACACTACTCATTGTGGATTGTCGCCAGCATGTTCATCCTGACCAATCTACTTAGGTTTGTTATCACTTGGCCCATCTTGAGAAAGTTGCTTGGGATCGCTTTTTCGCAGTATCTACACGCGATAAAAAAATCCGCAATAGTTACCATCGCAACCGGTGCAAGCATTCTGAGCATTGCAGAGGCGTGCTCTCTATACGAGATACAGACGCCGTGGATCGTGGTGTGCCTGGCTGGCTGCGCAGCAGCAGTCGCATGGCTGATAACACTACGAGCCACATCCCACCCGCTGTGGACCGAGCTACTATCGCTGAGAAACAAAGCCCTGCAGAAGCTTGCATCTTAGGTGCCGACAGCGAAAAACATAGCTTTCATATGCATTGAGCCTGCGCCAGTTCGCGCATAACACAGCGTCAACTGAAACCAATCGGCCAAGAGCCCTGGCGCACGGGATAAGAGACAATCAAACGGAACCTGATATCCAAACCACTGCCCTATCAAGCCATGCGATCTCCAAAAGCCCGCCCCTGCCGCATATTATTTGCCGGAGAAGAACCGCAAGGGTCTTCTCCAACATTGACCTGGGCAAAGGCCGTAGCTCGGGAAGGAGCCGAATATCGCTTTGCTGCCGACCTCAGCAAGATCGACATACGGACCTGGATCAGCGCTGTTCGATGGGCGGATGCGATTGTGTTTCAGGACTATGAAGGGCCGCCTGACTATGTGATACGTCAATTGGCGCTGGCCATAGCCGTCGGCAGACCGGTCATTCGCAAATGGTCTGGCACTGATGTCATGCGCTGCGTGCAGGATTCCGTTTTTCGGCGGCAAGCGCAGGCCCTGGATAAGATACTTTCACTCAACCTTACCTCTGAGGCCAGATACACCGAGGAAGAACTACAGTCTGTCGGCATTTCGCCCAAGAGAATTCTGCCCATCCTGGCAACCCCACCATCGTTCCGAGTGGATGAACACAAACCGCTTGCGCTACTGGCCTATCTTCCCAGCAGCCGCCCTGTGTTCTACGGTGCACAGCAGGTACGCTACGCGGCCGAGAAGCACCCTGAAATCACGTTCATTGTTGTGGCCGACACAAATCACGCCCTATCGGATCTACCAAACGTTGAGAGCATAGGATGGGTAGAGGATATGGAAGCGGTCTGGAAGCGAGTGGGAGGCGTCATGCGCCTGACTATCCACGATGGACTCCCAAGGATGGTCATGGAGGCATTAGCAAGAGGAAAGCACGTATTGTTCTCTCATCCGCTGGAAGGAAGTTGGTACGTAACCGACTCCGAAACACTGGATGCTGCACTGCAGGCTTTCAAGTCCGCCAAGACCATTAACCAGTCAGGTCTAGCAGTTGCCAAGCAGATGCTACGCCCTGATAACGACCGAGAATTGCTGGAACACTTAACTGATGCAGGCATTAAGCCGGGGCCAATCGGTCGGGCTAAAGCCTTGTACGTTGCCGCCAACCTGACACTTCGGCGGAAATTGTCGAAGGCGGCGAACCATGACAAACAGCATCATTACTAGCGACTACGACATAGCATCTCATTAGATTTTCAGTTGACGGCAGACAGATTCGAAATCACCTCGCCCCTGCATTCTCTGCATCGCAGCAAACGAGATGTGGAAAACCTGAAAACGGATTTAAATCAAAGCGAGTCAAGAAAATCTGCTAGACCGATTTTGATCGCCAGTTCTCTTTGCGTATCAGCATGGAGGTTACGCCTGAGGTGGTTTGTATCTTTATATAACAGCTCGCCATTCAAATATGTAGGACACTTTGCATCATCGCAAAGCGTTGAAGTAGGAATAATAGCCTCGACCTGAGCGAACTCTAAGGCGACCCTCTCAAGCACCTGATTACTAGACCCTTGCCACTCTCTGACCCGCTGGGCATCCAAGTATTCATATGGCAGTGTGCATCTTGCTCGCAACAGCGACGACAGTTCGTTGAATGCACACTCGTTGAGGTTCCGATTAGGCCGCGGCACGTCTCCCAAAAGCAAAACACGCTTATCGTGCAAATCCAACAGCGCTAGTGTCTGGCGCAGCGCGCTCGCACTCAGATCGCCTCCCTGCCCGACCGGACGGTCGATCAAGGGTTGATCATTAGTGCTACCAAGTGATTCTGTTGCAGCGTAAAGCATACGAACATGCCCCGACCAAGCCGCGGTCATTATTATCAGGCTGACATCGGGCTGGGCATTCAGCCAATTCACCGTCTTCCGGTGATTGATCGTGCAGTTCTCCGTGAAACGCGGGAACTTAGGGTAGTCTTCTTTCACAAAATCAGAGTTGAGATACGGCGGGCATTCCAGTGGAGCAATGAGAAATGCAATATTCCTCTCGGCGCCCAAAGCATGAAAGGCAGGCGCCCAGTGCAATGAATGGCTATCGCCCCAAATGATCGCCCGAGTTGAAGCGCCAGCCCATTCAGCGCCAACGACACAATAAGGCTCACTCGAATCAGCGAAAGGTCGTATCGATTCCGCACAATCCCAACCCCACATCAGATCCGAATCGGCGATGGATCTGGCTTCCACTGATATCCGATCTGGAAAGCCTTTAAACGCATAAATGATGCCCGGGACAGCCAGCATGCCTACCACCGCACATGTGGCATACAGGAATATTTTACTGAGAGGCGCTTTCGCATGACGCGATCTCTCTTCGATAAACCGCCAAGAAAAATAACCGGCCACAAGGCTTGCGGCGATCAATGCCACTGTCTCCTGCCACGAAAACGCCCTTTCGGAGACATAGACTCTGTAGTACGAAACGATCGGCCAATGCCAGAGGTAGGCGGAGTAGGAAAACCGGCCGACCAGAACAACCGGGGGAAGCGTGAGCAACACCTGTCCTACATTTCCCGCACTATGGGCGGACAATATTAGAAACGCTGCGCCCAGTGTCGGATATAACGCCAATGCACCCGGAAACGGCTGACCTTCGGATATCGAGAACAAGCCATATAAAATCAGAACAAAGCCAGCTACCGACAGAATCTGGCTTTGCAGCCGCCCTCTTGGTGCGAGCTCTGGATATAGGACAAGAAGCGCACCGACAGCCAACTCCCAAGCTCTTGTCGGAAGCAGGTAAAACGCGATGTTCGGCATGCTGGGACTGATGAGCATGCTGGCAAGCAAAGATGTTACGAGAATAAATACAATTAAAACGCGAACACCCGCGAACCCGAGACGGCGGTGCACAAGGAAAATCAGCACAGGAAACAGCAGGTAGAACTGCTCTTCTACGGCGAGCGACCACATGTGCACCAACGGAGATATTTCCGCCGATTGGTCGAAATATCCAGAGTTTGCTGCAAACCAGAAGTTCGCCAAGAACACACTGGCATAGATGGCGCTTTTAGCCAGTTCCACCCATTTGTCCGGCGCAAGAATAATGGCCCCGAACAAAACGGTCGCCATCAGCATGAAAAAAGCCGCCGGAAGAAGGCGCTTTATCCGTCGCGAATAGAAGTCCGCAAACGAAAAACGGCCTTCATGCAAAGCGCCTACGATTATCTTGGTGATCAGGTAGCCGGATATGACGTAAAAGATGTCGACCCCGATAAACCCACCCGAAAGTTGGGCCACATCGGCGTGAAACAGGATCACTGACAGTACCGCTACCGCGCGTAAACCATCGATCTCGGGCCGGTAACGCAGATGGGGCGAAGGACCAGGCTGCATATGCTTTACAACAACGCAAGATTTAGGTTCGTAAACGCATTATGTCAGCCTTGTATGTATGCGAACAGGGGCGTTACACATGTACCGAACCCTACGACCATCGTCACTGAATGGCGCTCACAGTCCATCCGGCCGGCCGGCCTAATATCAAAGCATTACGATTGCGCTGCGTATCTGTCGTCACCCGTCGCGCTGACTACGCTACGGCGGCCCGCCATCAGGCGGCCTCTTTGATCATGTCCAACTTAGAAGAATCTCAAGCACATTTTGAAGGCCCGGCCCCATCCTTCCGGATACTCAGCTAGCATAACTAGGTGGATTACTAAAAATAAGCGGCCCAACCAGCCCTTCAAACCTGAGCATGCAATCCAAAAAAAACCATCCAGCACGACCCGAGCTCAGTGTGCTGATGTGCGGGCTCAATGCAGCGCCATTTCTTCACGCATGCATCGACAGCATACTGGCGCAAAGCTTTGGCAATTTCGAACTGCTGTTCATGGACGACGGATCGACCGACGAAACATATGAAATCGTACGTTCATACGACGACGCCCGAATCCGGACCTTCCGTCATGAGCGCAATCAGGGCATAGCCGCAAGCATCAACGAACTGGCCATTCACGCAAATGCGGAAATATTAGTACGGCACGATGCAGACGACATTTCGGCACCGGACCGGCTCGCACGGCAGCGGCAGTTCATGGCGGATCATCCTGACGTGATCGTCGTAGGCACGGGGATAGAGCTGATCAATGCTTCAGGACAACGAATTGCTGACTGGAATTACCCAACAGAAGACGACGAGATTCGCTCTGCATCCTTGGAACACTCGCCTTTCGCAAACCCTACGACTGCAATCCGGAAAGCAGCCTTTTACGCCGTTCGAGGATACCGGACGGAATTCCAGTCCTGCGAAGACTACGACTTCTTTCTACGCGTTGCCGAGCACGGACGCCTGGCCAACTTGCCGGAATGTCTTTACAAACTGCGGCGCCACGACAACAACCAGACTATTAGATGGGGCAAAAAACAACTTTATTTTCATTTGCTTGCCCAACTATCCGCGCGCTCGCGCGCTGCCAATGGCCAGGACATCGCATTACCGCAAGCGACTGAGGATCTGGATAGATTCATGCTCACACGGTACAAAATGGCACTAGACGAGGCCGCCCCTTGGATTGCAGACCAACTGTTTGTCCGTACCGAGCAGGCGATAACCTGTGGAAACTATGCTTCCGCATTTAGAGTCTTTGCCTCAGCATGCGGTGTCGACTTTCAAAAATGGCGCTTACGCTGGTTTGCGGGAAAACTCTGGGCGCAGCTGGGCAAGAGCTTTCAGTAAACCGGCACTACCGGCGAAAAGCATTTTCACGAACATCAACGTCAGCGTCCCCGCAGTTGGAAGGCGATCCGTGCCGTTCGAAAGGAGTACAGGGTCATGGAAAGATCATTTCGACTTAGCATCGTAGTCCCAATGTTCAACGAGGCAGAGGTCCTGGAGGCCTTTTTCTCACGAGTAGCTCCGATCGCAGCCGGCCAAACCGGGGACTACGAGATCATCTGTGTTGACGACGGCAGTCGCGATGCAACCCTGGCAATGCTCAGCGAATACCACGCCAAGAACCCCAACATCAAAGTAGTCAGCTTCAGCCGCAATTTCGGCAAGGAGGCGGCATTGACGGCGGGCCTCGATAGCGCGAGTGGCGATGCCATCATCCCCATCGATGCCGACCTGCAGGACCCGCCGGAATTGATTCCGGAGCTGGTGGCCAAGTGGCGAGAGGGTTACGACATGGTGCTCGCCGTACGTGAATCGCGCGACTCCGATTCCGCACTGAAGCGCATGACGGCGAGCTTGTTCTACAAGATGGCTGGACGCCTCAGCAACACCCCCATCCCGCCCAACGCTGGTGATTTTCGCCTGATGGATCGGCGCGTTGTCGAGGCGCTACGACTGTTGCCCGAGCGTAACCGCTTTGCCAAAGGGCTGTTCGGCTGGCTGGGTTTCAGCCAGGCCATCGTGAAGTACACGCGGCCGGAGCGGGCAGCCGGTGAAACCAAGTGGAAGTACTGGCGGCTGTGGAACTATGCACTGGATGGCATATTTTCTTTCAGCACCCTGCCGTTAAGAGTCTGGACTTATCTGGGGATGCTGGTATCGGCCGGTGCCCTGGCCTACATGGTCTGGATCATCTTGCGCACCCTCATTGTGGGCGTAGACGTCCCAGGTTATGCATCGCTGCTGGTAGTAATCCTGCTATTCAGCGGGCTGAACATGATTGGCCTCGGCATGCTCGGCGAGTATCTGGGACGTGTATTCATTGAGGTGAAGCAGCGCCCGCTGTACTTAGTCGACAAGCGCTTGGGATTTGCCGATGAGTGAGCAGTTCCCGCTTGCAGCCCTGGCCGCCCGGCTTCCCTGGGCCGCACAGTTAATCCGCTTTGGCAGCGTGGGCGGCTTGGCAACCTTGATCCATGTTGCAGCTTATGTGGGATTCGTCGAATCGTTTGGCATAACGCCCATTGCGGCGAACGTGTCGGCCTTCGCAATCGCAGTGATCATGAGTTTCGTCGGGCATGCCAGTTGGACATTCCGTCATGAGTATCGACAAAGCGGCCGTGCAACCCATGTGTTGTTCGCCCGTTTTGTAATCAGTGCCGTACTGGGTCTGCTGCTGAACACACTGTTCGTTTTCGTGGTGGTAACCTGGCTGGGACTGGCTTATGGCTGGGCCATACCCTGTTTCATATTCGTAACACCAGTCGTACTCTTCGCGCTGAACAAACTCTGGGTATTCCAAAACTGAGCCTCAAACCCTATATGGACTGCATCCGTATCGTTAAGGCCTATCGGCTGCTTGTTGCTCACAGGCAACAATCTCAAACACAAGTCGTGGTGCCTTCAATTGTTGGTTGTTAAGCGGATTGCGATCCATACGGGCAATCTCCCGGAAACCCACGCATCCATCCGAACGCAAGGACGCCTCGCCGATGATAAAGACATGGGTCGCGCGCCGCTTGGACAATTCCTTCGCATCCAGCACCATATCGAAACGCGTACCCAGATCATCTGGATAGCCAGTCGATGCATGGGCAATTCTGCCGCGGGACTCCTGCGACGGTACCAAGTGGTTTCGCAGCGCCACTCCGTACAGGCTGTAGTTCCATGGCCGACTGGCCAGGTTTATCACGACTGCCCCATCGGGCAGCTTGTCGATGACAGCGGGATAGTCGTAGAAGGCATGGCGCGCACTCTGACCTGAATAGACATGCCGGTCACCGAACTCGACCATCTGTTTGCTGGCCACTACGAACAGCATCAAGCCGATTGCGGTTGCACTGACGATATCGATTACCCGTCTCGCCATTCCTGTAGCACTGCTGATCAGCCAGGCCGACAATGGCAGTGCGAAAAGCAGCACCGCCAATGTGTAGCGTGGCTGGCGTACGTCCTGGACGACCCAGAGCAGGATCACCAGGACCGCTCCGACAAGAAGTGGCGCCAGCAGCGGTTCGCGCTGCCGGGAAAAAAGCCGCACCAGAGACAGCAGCATCGCCGGCATCAGCACGGCAGCCACATAGGCACCTGTTCCGGCTGTTGCCTTGAAGTTCTGGTCGATAAAGTGCCATTCCTCCCACGGGTAGAAGGGCCAGCGCCAAGTCGACTTCACCCATTCGAGCTCCGAGTAAGCCACGCCACCGAAGTTGTAGTCCCAGGCACGTGCAAACCCCAGCGTGTCGAACAGAGCACCAAGATGTACCGGATACAGCGGGTTGTCATGTTGCAGCCAGTTGCGAATCACCCAGAATGCCGCCGTGAGCACGACACCCGCCGAGAAGATCACTGCCGCGCGCGACATGGCCGCCATCGCAGACGCAGTGCTTCCGGCATGGTGATTGCGCCATGCCAGCCACAGTGTCAGCACACCCAGGATCGCGATGCTGTTGATGTGCAGGCTCTTGAAGCCAAACGCCAGGCCGGCAGCAAAGCCGGCCAGCAGCAACTGACGCGCAGTCAGCACCTGCCTTAACGTCAGCAGGTACAGCGCCAGCCCGACGAACGCCAGGCCGCTCAGGTCGGAACCCAATTCGAGGGACCCGAATGCGATCATCGGCACGCTCAACAGCGCCGTTGCCGCAATCGCCGCCGCAGGCCTGTCCGCGCCCAGATTGCGTGACAGGCCATAGATCGTCGGCAGCAGGATCAGCAGGAAGGGCAGCTGCCCCAAGCCAGCCAACTTCTCGGGAAGCCACTGCAAAAGAAAGCCGTACCAGATGCTGGTATTCGCGGGATAGGTGAAGGTGAAACCGGCATCCGCCACATCGCCTGACGCCGCAAAGGACTGCAAGCTACCGGCGCGGAAAAACTCCACGCCCAGTGGGATGTGGTAGGCGCCGGCCTCGAATCCCCTCGGGTAGTCGAACAAGGACAGTGCGCTGACGAAGAGCAGCGTCGCAGCAGCGAGTGACACGATGAGGGATGCCGGCACAGATGCCTCGTGCCGGATGGCGCGAAGTTCATCAGCGATGGCGGTAAAAACCCGGCCCGGGCGTGGCGCATGCACGGGGGCTGTGAAGCGCTGCCAGACAAAGGTGGCGGCCAATACGATCACGGACGTGGCCGCCAGATTGGGCAGCTTGAGCCAGTGCCCACCAAACAGGATCGCGCTGCCGCCGAGCAGGTAGATGATGCCGAAGAACAGGGTTGCGCCCAGTACGCACCACTGCGCGAGCAACTCGCCAGCACGCTCCGACCGAGCTAGGCGCCAGGCGGCAATCGTCACCGCAAGCAGGGTGACAAGGGCATAAACAACGTTCATAGGCCGATGCCCAGTTTCGTCGCCACCTTGACCAGGCTGGCATAGAGAAACCGCACATGGTTTGCCACACCCGCCGAGAGCGACAGATAGGCCAGCAGCGATATCAGCGACAGCATGGCGCCAATTTGCCCGATCCGGTGGGTGCGAGGGACGGAGGTTTCCTTACTCACGACGACTTCCCTGTTTAGCCTTTGCCCGATGTTAACAAGAGAACCGGGTATTTGGGATTTCATCCCATGCTATGGCCGGACTTCGCTGCTCGTGCGTATCAGTCCTGCACGTTTGATGACATCATTGAACCTGCTAACCTACCGGTTCTGACCCGGTTCTTGTAGATACGCCCATGTCTTCCGCCCTGATCCTGCTGCTAATCGTGCTGGCCATCGTGCTGCTCTGGCTCGATGGCGCCCGCGCCCGGGAACTGGCTACGGGAGTGGTGGACGAGTTGTGCCGGCGACGCAATGTCCAACTGCTCGACGGCACCGTCGCACTGGCACGGCTCGGACTGGCCCGCACCGAGCATGGCGTGCGGATCAAGCGGCTGTTCCGCTTTGATTACAGCGACGAGGGGGTGGGCCGCCAGCAGGGGAATATTCTGCTGCACGGCAGCCAGGTGATACTGGTGGACCTGCCGGACCAAGAAGAACAACAGGATGTGGAGCGGACGCCCGAACAAGGCCCCGCAACGCCCGCCGATGACGGCAAGGTGATTCCATTCCGACGTCGCTAGGCAGGAACGGCCTTACTGGCCTGCATCGCGACCTGAAAGACCGCCCCTACAGCAGCGGCATGTACCCAGCGGGTACCCCGCAGCCCCCTAAGCGCGCCTCACAGCGGCTTACTTGACCACTTTCAGGCTGGGTCGCTTGGGCTTGTCGGCAGGCGGCGGGGTGTCATCCGGACCTGCAGGGGAGTCGCTTTCCGGAAACAGCATGCCCTTGCCATTCTCGCGAGCATAGATGCCCAGCACGGCCTCGGGCGCCACGCAGACCTCGCGAGGCGTGCCGGAAAAGCGGGCGGAAAAACGCACCTGATCGTTGTCCATCATCAGGCCGCTGACGGCGCCGGGACTGACATTGAGCACGATGCGCCCGTCCTCGACATATTCTGCCGGCACCTGTGCGGACGGATGATTGGCATCCACCAGCAGGTGAGGCGTCATGCCGTTGTCCACGATCCACTCATAGAGGGCGCGGATCAGATAAGGACGGTTGGAAGTCATGATCGACGACGCCTTACAGGCGCATCTCGCGCTCGGCCTCGGTGAGGCTGGCGATGAAGCCGTCACGCTTGAATACGCGCGCTGCGTAGGTGTTCAGCGACTTGGCGGCGGCGGGTGGCACTTCCACGCCCAGCGCCGGCAGACGCCACAACAGCGGCGCGATGCTGGCATCCACCAGGGTGTATTCATCGCTCATGAAGAACGGCTTGGCGGTGAAGATGGGGGCCGCGGTGGTCAGCGCCTCGCGCAGTTCCTTGCGTGCCTTGGTGGCCGGCTTGCCGCCGCCCAGGATGATGGGCACCTGGCTGTACCAGTCCTTTTCCACCCGGTGCATGTACAGGCGCGAACTGGCGCGGGACACGGGGTCCACGGGCAGCAACGGCGGATGCGGGAAGCGCTCGTCCAGGTACTCGGCGATGATCCGCGAGTCGTACAGGGCCAGTTCGCGATCCACCAGGGTGGGAGCGGTGCCGTACGGATTCAGGTCCATCACGTCTTCGGGCAGGTTCAGCGGGTCCACGTCCACGATGTCGCAGGTGACGTTCTTTTCCGCCAGCACCACCCGCACCCGGTGGCTGTGCAGATCAGCGGGATCTGAAAACAGGGTCATTACGGAACGTTTAGTAGCCACAACCGCCATGCGGGACTCTCCAGGAGGCAGCCGGTGCCAGAGGCCACGGCCGCAAAAACAAAAAGGGCGCACAGTATAGCAAACTGTGCGCCCTTTCGGTCGGAATCGGCCGGAAAGCCTTCTATATCAAGGCTTCCTGCCGCTCCGGCTGGTGCTTAGTGGACGTCCTTCCACCACTCCTTCTTCATCATGTAGGCCAGCACGAACAGCACCACCAGGAACAGCATCACCCAGATACCCAGACGCTGGCGTTCCTGCTTCACCGGCTCGCTGACATAGGCCATGAAGGTGGTCAGGTTACGCACGGTGTTGTTGTACTCGGCCGGGGTCATGCTGCCGGCTTCGACCAGTTCCAGGCCTTCGATGACCTTGGTGGTCTTGCCGCCGTGCTCCACTTCCTTGTAGATGGGCTTCTGCACGCCCTGCAGATCGGTCAGCACGTGCGGCATGCCGACGTTCGGGAACACCGTGTTGTTCACGCCCATGGGACGGCTGGGGTCCACATAGAAGGAACGCAGGTAGGTGTAGATCCAGTCGGCGCCACGGATGCGGGCCACCAGGGTCAGGTCGGGAGGCGGCGCACCGAACCACTTGCCGGCGTCGGCCGGCGACATGGCGATGGTCATATGATCACCGATCTTGCCACCCGCGAACATCAGGTTTTCCTTGATCTGATCCTCGCTCATGCCGACCTTGGTCAGCTGCTTGTAGCGGACGTACTGGGCCGAGTGACAGCCCATGCAGTAATTGACGAAGGTCTTGGCGCCATCCTGGATGGCGGCCTCGTCACCGACGTCGATGTTGGCGGGATCAAGATGAACCCCGCCACCGCCGGCCGCCATCCCGACAACCGGGACCAGCGCAAAAGCAATCAGTGCAATCAGCTTTTTCATTTGGTCACCCTCTCCGGAACGGGCTTGGTCTTGTCGATCTTGCTGTAGATAGGCATCAGCGCGAAGAACAGGAAGTACGCCGCGGTGCTGATCTGGGCCCAGACCGTCGCCTCAATGCCCAGGATGATCTTGCTCGACGGCACCACGCCCAGATAGCCCAGGAACACGAAGGTGACCACGAAGATGCCGATGGCAACCTTGGTCAGCATGCCCTTGTAGCGGATGGACTTGACCGGGCTGCGATCCAGCCACGGCAGTACGAAGAACACCGCGATGGCCGCGAACATCACCAGCACGCCGGGGAACTGGGAGCCAAACAACGGGGGAATGGCACGCAGGATGGCGTAGAAGGGGGTGAAGTACCACACCGGGGCAATGTGCTCAGGGGTCTTCAGCGGGTTGGCAGGCTCGAAGTTCGGCCCCTCCAGGAAGTACCCGCCCATGGCCGGGGCGAAGAACACCACCGCCAGGAACAGGATCAGGAAGCCGACCACGCCCACGATGTCCTTGACGGAGTAGTAGGGGTGGAAACGGATGCCGTCCAGCGGGACGCCGTTGGCGTCCTTGTGCTTCTTGATCTCGATGCCGTCCGGGTTGTTCGAGCCCACCTTGTGCAGTGCCACGATGTGCAGGAAAACCAGCGCGGCCAGGATGAACGGCAGCGCGAAGTGGAAGGCAAAGAAGCGGTTCAGGGTGGCGTCGGAGATGACGTAGTCACCGCGGATCCACTCGGACAGCGGCTCACCGATGCCGAACGGTACGGCGGCGAACAGGTTCACGATAACCTGCGCACCCCAGTAGGACATCTGGCCCCAGGGCAGCAGATAGCCCATGAAGGCGGTCGCCATCATCACCAGGTAGATCACCACACCGAAGATCCACACCAGCTCGCGGGGCTTGCGGTAGGAACCGTAGATCAGGCCACGGAACATGTGCAGGTAGATGACGATGAAGAACGCCGATGCACCGGTGGAGTGCAGGTAGCGGATCAGCCAGCCCCAGTCGACATCACGCATGATGCCCTCGACGGAGGCGAAGGCCAGTTCGGCATCCGGCTTGTAGTGCATCGCCAGCCAGATGCCGGTGACGATCTGGTTGACCAGCACCAGCATGGCCAGCGAACCGAAGAAGTACCAGAAGTTGAAGTTCTTCGGTGCGTAATACTCTGCAAGATGCTCGTTCCAGACCTTGGTGGCCGGGAAGCGTTCATCGATCCAGTTCATGAAGCTCATGCGGCACCTCCGTCGACACCGATCAGGATCACGTCATCAGACAGATATTGATGCGGCGGGATCACCAGGTTGGTCGGCGCGGGCACGCCCTTGTAGACGCGACCCGCCAAGTCGAACTTGGAACCGTGGCAGGGGCAATAGAAGCCGCCCTTCCACTGCTCACCCAGATCCGCCGGGGCGACCTCGGGGCGATAGGTCGGCGAGCAACCCAGATGGGTGCAGATGCCGACGGCGACCAGGTATTTCGGCTTGATCGAACGCACGCTGTTCTGACAGTAGGCAGGCTGTTGCGGAGTTTCCGAATTGGGATCGGTCAGCGTCGGATCCAGGGTCGGGAGATCCTTCAGATTGTCTTCGGTGCGATGCACCACCCAGCACACCTTGCCACGCCATTTGACGCGCAGCAGCGCACCCGGCTCCAGCTTGCTGATATCCGCTTCCTCTGGCGCGCCCAGGGCCTTAGCCCGCTCGGACGGTTGCCAGGAAGCAAGGAAGGGCACGGCCGCGAAGCCGGCGCCTACCGCACCCACCACCGCTGTCGCGGCGGTGAGGAAGTTGCGTTTTTTGAGATCCACGCCTTCTGCGCTCATGGATGACTCTCCTGGTGAGCTCGATTTTGAAACTGGCAGCAACGGGGCTTCTTATTGGCAATTGAGACCCGAAGGCCCATAAGAATATGCTGATTTGCCCCACAAATGACCGGGCATTCTCTACCAAGCCCCTAGTGGGGTCAAGGTGATAGCCGCCCTCATACTGGATTGGGGATATCGATGAAGCGATGGGCGATACCGAAGCGTTCAGCCAATGCCTGGCCCAGCGCCTGGACACCGTACCGCTCGGTGGCATGATGGCCCGCGGCAAAGTAATGCAGCCCCAGTTCGGCGGCCTGATGGGCGGTCTGTTCCGACACCTCGCCGGAGATGAAGGCCTCACAACCGACCGCCGCCGCCTGCTCGATATAGCCCTGGGCCGCGCCGGTGCACCAGCCGATCCGGCGGATCCCGGCCGGGCCGCCAGGCAGGTGCAGCGGCGCGCGGCCGAGGGCATGCTGAATGCGCCCGGCCATCATCTCCGGCGAGTCACCCGGCAACTCGGCCTGCCAAAGCAAACTGCCCTCGGCCAGCGGCACGCCGGCCAGGCCAAGGCGCTCACCCAGTTGACGGTTGTTACCCCACTCCGGATGGGCATCCAGTGGCAGGTGATAGGCGATCAGGCTGATGTCATTAGTGATCAGGCTGCGCACCCGCCGGCCCTTCATCCCGGTCAGGGGCTGCGCCTCGCCCTTCCAGAAATAGCCGTGATGCACCAGCAGCGCATCGGCACCAGCCTCGATCGCAGCGTCGATCAGCGCCTGGCTGGCGGTGACGCCCGACACCAGCAGGCCGACGTGCTCGCCGGCCTCCACCTGCAGGCCGTTGGGGCAGTAGTCGTCGAAGCTGGCGGCATTCAGCTGTTGATCGCACCAGGCGACCAGCTCATGGAGTGGCATCATGTGATGGGGTTTCTGACAAGGTCACACACCGATGGTAGGGTAACGCCGCCATGAACTTCTACCGCCGCGTGCGTTTCATCCTCAGCTCCATCGTCACGGGACTGGCCGTGGCCTTCATCGTGGTGCTGTTCAATCCCCAGTTGCTGCAACCCGGCGGCAGCGGCCCGGGCAGCTATGCCGGCGCCGCGGCCATTGCGTCACCCTCGGTGGCCTACGTGTTCGCCACCAAGGTCACCCTGGAAGGTCCGCCGGTGCCTTTTGAGGAACCCGGACTGCCCCGCAGCGAGCCCAAGGTACGACGCGACCATAGCCTGGGGTCGGGTGTGCTGGTGCGCACCGACGGCGTGGTGCTGACCAACAATCACGTGATCCAGGGCGCCGACGAGATCAACCTGGTGCTGGCCGATGGCCGCGCCATGTCGGCCACCATCGTCGGCACCGACGCCGACACCGACCTGGCCGTGCTGCGCATCAGCGGCGAGCAGCTGCCCGCGGCGCGTATCGGCAACTCCGAAAAACTACGCGTCGGCGACGTGGTGCTGGCCATCGGCAATCCATTCGGCGTCGGCCAGGCGGTCACCATGGGCATCGTCAGCGCCACCGGCCGCAGCCAGCTGGGCCTGACCACCTACGAGAACTTCATCCAGACCGATGCCGCCATCAACCCCGGCAATTCCGGCGGCGCCCTGGTCAACGCCGCCGGCGAACTGGTGGGCATCAACACCGCCATCTTTTCGCGCAGCGGCGGCAACCAAGGCATCGGCTTTGCCATCCCGGTAAGCCTGGCGATGGCGGTGGCGGACGAGATCCTTGCTCACGGCCGGGTGATTCGCGGCTGGATAGGCGTATCCGGCCAGGACCTGACGCCGGCACTGGCCGAATCCCTGGGTCTGGCCAGCCCCAGCGGCGTGCTCGTAGCCGGGGTACAGCGCAACGGCCCGGCAGCAACTGCCGGGCTGCAGCCCGGCGACGTCATCCTGGGGCTGGACGGCAGCCCGGCGCGCAACGCGGTGGAGATCATGAACGCCATTGCCAAGCACCGCCCGGGCGAACTGGCGCGGCTGCGCGTGTACCGCCAGGGTCAGCAATTGCTGCTGGATATCAAGGTGGTGGAACGACCCGGCCAGTGAAACCAGCAGCTGCCCGCCTCCTGACTGCAGGATTAAGATCCCTTACTGTTAAAGGAACGGGCATCATATGCCGCTACGCTGTCTAGACAGTTGCCAATACCGATGTTGCACAACCCACTAGTGCAACATCCGGGATGAACCTCAGCTCAATCCGTTTTCACCATTACTGGTCGTTCGACCTATAAACATGCTCAGAGACCGGTCTTACCACTAATGCAGGCCACCAACAAGAATTGCATTCTTCTTGCTTGCTGGCTTTGCGCCGGACTGATGGCGGGCGGAGTCGCGGCTGCTGAAGCGGTCATCGTGAACAAAACGGTAGCCGTGGACAGCATCGACAAGGAGACCCTCAGGGCCGTGATGAGCATGCGGCTGCGGGTATGGGCGGATGGCACCCCGGTGCATGTATTCGTACTGCCAGACCGGCACCCTGCGCACCAGCGTTTTTCCAAGCGGATACTCAGCCTGTTCCCCCACCAGCTGCGCAGAACCTGGGACCGCCTGGTCTACACGGGCATAGGCCAGGCCCCCACTGAACTGCAGAACCCCCAGGAGATGCTCCGGCAAGTCGCCACCACACCCGGAGCGATTGGTTATATTGACAAGGAAATGATCGATGACAGTGTTCGGCAACTCACTATCGAGTAAGCGTGGACTCGCTGCGTTGCTCGGCGCGCTTAGCCTGTACGCCTCTGGCGCTCATGGCGCCGACGCCGACTGGACGGACACCATCCGTTACCAAGGTTTCATTGGCCAAGGGCTGGTCTGGAGTGACCACAACAATGTGCTCGGTCAGAGCACCGACGGCAGTGTCGATTTTCGCGAGATCGGGCTGAACGTCTCGGCACGTCCCCTGGCGAATTTCCAGCTTGCGGGACAACTGATGTCCCGACTCGCGGGAGAAACTGACGACGGCAAGCTGCGCGTGGACTATGCACTGGCCGACTACACCTTCCTGACCAGTAGCAGGACGCAGGCCGGCATTCGGCTTGGCAAGATCAAGAACCCCCTGGGTCTGTATAACGAAACCCGCGATGTCCCCTTTACCCGGCCTTCAATCCTGCTGCCACAGAGCATCTATCTCGACCGCACCCGTGAGGCGACCCTCAGCGCGACCGGATTGCAGGCATATGCTGATCGGACGATCGGTAACGGCATCCTTGCTTTCCAGCTCACCGCCGGCAAACCCTCGGCGGAAGGCCTGGATTACGCAATCTTCGGCAACGACACCCCAGGCTCATTCGACAGCCAGACCTCATACGTCGCCCGCCTGCTGTATGACAACCAACAAGGCCTGCTCCTGGGGCTGACCTACACCGCTGCGATCAATGACTATGAGCCCGGCGCGGCTGACCCGATTTCACCCGGCCGGCTCACCTTCCGGCCGATCATCCTGTCGCTGCAATACGATGCAGGCACCTGGGAGATCACCTCCGAACTGGCCAGCCGCCCGCTGAAACTGCATGGCTTTGGCGTGGTGCCAGACAGCCACACCACTGGTCAGAGCGGCTACCTCCAGGGCATCTATCGCTTCAATGAGCGCTGGCAGGCCCTGGCTCGCTATGACGTGCTCTACACGGACCGTCACGATCGGGATGGCCGCGATTATGCCGCGGCCACCCTCAAGCCCGCGCACAGCCGTTTCGCCAAGGACCTGACGCTGGGTGTGCGCTGGACACCCACCACCAACTGGATGCTGAGTACCGAATTCCATCATGTCGACGGCACCGCCTGGTTGGCCGCGCAGGAAAACCCCCAGCCAACCCGGCAACGCTGGAACATGATCCTGGCCGAGCTGTCTTTCCGCTTTTAGGCCGGGGATCCGGTTAAGCCCCGAACGACATGAGCAAACAGCACCTCACACAATCCCGCGCCGTCAGCCTCCGCTGGAAAGCCATCGCGCTGTTAGGCCTCACCCTGTCTGCCACCTATGGGCTTGTGACACTGATCAGTCACCACCACTTCCAGCAACAGTTCGAACAAGAGCGCCATGCATTCCGCGCCGAAAACGTACGGCAATTGAGCGCGCTCACCACCGGATCCGCACAGAAACTGATTCAACTAGCGGAAACGCTGCCCCTGCTCGAACCGCAGGGCACGGGCATGCCGCTGCCAACAGCGCGCATCGGCGAACAGCTCCAACGGAACTGGACCCGCATGCAACTCGTTTGGGAACTGGAACTCGCACAACTGTATTCGGCACAGGGAACGCCGCACTGGCTTCGTGGTCGCCAGCTCTCTGCCCCCATCGAGGAATGGGTCCGCCAGGCAGGCAGCCAGGAAAAGCCGAACGTGAAGTTCCACTGTGAACCCGACTGCCTGCAAATCGTCAGCGTCCCCTTGATTCTGGGCGAGGAGGATAAGGCTGTGCTGGTCCTCGGCCGCAATCTCGCCGACTTCCTGCTTGAGTATCAGACTGCGGTGGGTGCCGATGTCGGGATCCTATCCGGCGATCAGGGCAGCACGGATCCAGGGGCTCGACATCTTTCCAGCTGGGGCTTGCAGGTCACGGCACTTACCAACAGCCCCAGAACAGTCCCCACGCTGGCCGCAACTGCGGCCGATCACCCGCTGACTGCGGTAGTCGATGGTGGCGCCACAGTCACGGACGGCGATCATATCTATGACGTCCAACTGATCCCGATATCCGACAACACCGAACCTAGTGCCTACTTTGCCGTCATCAAAGACATCTCCGCAGACATCGCTGCGATCCGCAATCGAACCCGGGACACCCTACTGACCGGCATACTCGGCATCACCGTGGCCACCGCACTGCTGGCGATCATCTTCTGGTCGCAGGCTGCGCGGCTGCAGCGCGTGACCAACAGCCTGCCACTGCTGGCCAGTCACGCATACGCACGGGCGCGGGAAATACTCGCGGCGTCGACAACAAAGCGGCGCTGGCGGGATGAGATCGACATCCTGGCCGGCACAGCAAGCACCTTGGTCGATCAATTGGAAAACCTGGAGATCGACGTCAGCCGACAGAGCGCGGAGCTTTTGGAGCAGCACGCGGCCCTGCTGCAGGAAAGAGACTTTGTTGCCTCACTGCTTAACCATGCCCAGGCCATCATCTTCACCCAGGACGAAACAGGCCGCATCACGATGATCAATCGGTTCGGCTGTGAACTGCTCGGCTTCTCTGAGACCCATCTGATCGGCAAACGCTTCGTCGACTTCGTCGCGGACCAGCAACAACAGCAAGCGACCCGCACGACCATCGCTGAACTGCACAATGGCAAGGCCAACAACCGGCAGCAGGAAGCTGTGATCCGCAGCAAGGATGGTGCCCAGCGGTGCATCTCCTGGTTTCACTCCGCCCTTCAGCACCAAGTCGATGATGGATCCCTGGTGCTTTCCGTGGGCCTGGACCTGACCGGGAGGAAACAGGCGGAGGAAAAACTGGCATGGCTTGCCGATCACGACGAACTGACCGGCATGTTCAACCGACGACGCTTTCAAGCGGAGCTCGGTCGCGCCATACAACAGGCCAGTCGCTACGATCATCAAGGCGCCGTGCTGTACCTGGACCTGGATCACTTCAAATACATCAATGACACCAGCGGACATCATGCCGGTGACAACCTTCTGAAACTGGTGGCGGAAAAAATCACCAAGACGCTCCGCGATACGGATATCGCTGCGCGGGTTGGTGGCGACGAGTTCGCCGTAATCCTTCAGGAAACCACATCCGACCACGCTGAACTCACGGCCAGAAAACTGGCCACTGCACTCGACGAACTGGAATTCTGGGCTCACGATCATCGCCATCGCATCGCGGCCAGCATCGGTATTGCGCTGTTCCCACTGCACGGCACATCGGTACACGACCTGATGGCCAATGCCGATCTGGCCATGTATCACGCGAAGGGCAACGGACGGGCCCGACAGCACCTGTTCTCGGAAAACGAGCAGGCACGCGAATTGATGAGTCAGCATCTCATCTGGAAGACCCGGATCGAGCAGGCGCTAGCCGATGACCGCTTCATCTTCCATTTCCAGCCGATACTCCACATCGGCGACGGCACGGTTTCCCACTACGAAGCCCTGCTCCGCATGGTGCGCGAAGACGGCACCGTGGATCCGCCAGGCAGCTTCATCGGTGTCGCCGAAGCGACCGGCCTGATCCGCGAGATTGACCAATACGTCGTGCGAACCGGCGTGGCCACGCTGGCCGAGTGGTCACGCAACGGTTTCTCAGCCACCATCTCGCTGAACCTGTCAGGCACCATGATGACGGCACGGGAACTGCTCGTGCCACTACTGAAGAAAGAGGTCGCACACTACGGCGTGGATCCCAGCCGTATCATCTTCGAAGTCACGGAAACCGCTGCAGTACTGGACATGGCGTCGGCCCGCCAGATGATGCTCGACATCAAGCAGCTTGGCTGCCGCTTCGCACTGGATGACTTCGGCGTCGGACTCTCATCCTTCTCCTATCTCCAGCAACTACCCGTGGACTACATCAAGATCGACGGCGCCTTCATCCGCGACCTTCCCCACCGGGAAGACAACCAACTGTTCGTGCAGGCGCTTGTTCAGGTCGCGCATGGACTGGGGCGGCAGACCGTGGCGGAATTTGTCGAAGATGCGGCTACCCTGGACATGCTCCAGAAGCTCGGCGTGAACTATGCCCAGGGGTTCCACATCGGGCGCCCCGGTGCTGAGCCGCAACCCCGCGCCCCTCAACGCCAGAAGCACTAGTGGCGGCGCGTCGCTGCGCCCCCAGCCACTCACAGCAAGCGACTTAGCGCCGCTAGCAGTGCAGCGTTTTCCTCCGGCGTGCCCACGGTCAGGCGCAGGGTATCCGCCAGCAACGGATGACCGCCATCCAGCTTTTTCACCAGCACCCCTGCGGCCTTGAGACCCTCGAATAGCTCACCAGCGCGACCGGCCGGCACGCGCACCAGCACGAAATTGGCTTCGGAGGGAAACACCGTCAGCCCCGCCATGTCCACCAGCGCCGCGGCGAGGCGGCCACGTTCGGCGCGGATGGTCTCGGTCTGGCCGTCGAACACCGACTGGTGACGCAGTGCGAACTCGGCGCTGGCCTGGGTGAGCACGTTGATGTTGTAGGGCAGGCGCACCTTGTCGAACTCGTCCAGCCACTGCCTCGGCCCCGCCAACAGGCCCAGCCGCAGACCGGCCAGGCCCATCTTGGAGACCGTGCGCATCACCACCAGGTTGTCGTACCTGCCCAACTCGGTCATGAAGCTGGCGTCGGTGAAGGGCGCGTAGGCCTCGTCGATGACCACCAGCCCCGGCGCCGCCTCGATCACCTGCAGCAGCGCGTCGCGGTCGAACAGGTTGCCGGTGGGGTTGTTCGGGTAGGCCAGAAACACCACCGCCGGCTGGGTCTCATCCATGGCCTGCAGCAGCGCCGGCAGGTCCAGGCTGAAGTCCTCGGCACGCAGCGGCACGCCGACGTACTTCATGCCGCAGAAGCCGGCGATCATCTTGTACATGACGAAGCCCGGCTCCACCGACAGCAGCGCGCGGTTGGGTCCGGCCAGGGTCATGGCGATGATCTGGATGATCTCGTCCGAGCCGTTGCCCAGCATCACCCCCATGTCATCGGGGATAGCCATGGACTCGCGCAGGTGCGGCACCAGGCCACTGGCCAGCGGGTCTGGGTAGCGATTGACGTCGATGTCGCGCAGCAGCGCGGCCCATTCGTCGCGCAACTCATCGGGCCAGCTGTAGGGATTTTCCATGGCGTCCAGCTTGATCAGACCCGTGGCATCGGCCACGTGATAGGCGGACAGGGCACGGATCTCGGGCCGCACCCAGTGTTCGACCAGTAGCTCAAGGCTGTCGGCCATGGCGCTTACTCGTCCGCTTCCAGACGATACTCGGCGGCGCGGGCGTGGGCGGTCAGGCCCTCGCCGCGGGCCAGCACCGAGGCGGTGCGGCCCAGGGTCTGCGCACCCGGGCCGGACACCATGATCAGGCTGGTGCGCTTCTGGAAGTCGTACACCCCCAGCGGCGAGGAGAAGCGCGCGGTGCGCGAGGTCGGCAGCACGTGGTTGGGCCCGGCGCAGTAGTCGCCCAGCGGCTCGGAGGTGTAGCGGCCCATGAAGATGGCGCCGGCGTGCTTGATCCTGGCCGCCATGGCCTCGGGTTCCGCCACCGACAGCTCCAGATGTTCCGGAGCGATGAAATTGGCGACGTCCACCGCCTGGTCCAGGTCGCGACAGGCGATCAGCGCGCCGCGCTCACGCAGCGCCGTGGCAATGATCTCCTGGCGCTCCATGGTCGGCAGCAGCTTGTCGATGCTCTCTTCCACCCGCGCGACAAAGTCGGCATCCGGGCACAGCAGGATCGATTGCGCATCCTCGTCGTGCTCGGCCTGTGAAAACAGATCCATGGCGACCCAGTCGGGGTTGGTGCCGGCATCGCAGATCACCAGGATCTCCGAGGGCCCCGCCACCATGTCGATGCCCACCTGGCCGAACACCGCCCTTTTCGCTGTAGCGACGTAGATGTTGCCGGGCCCGACCACCTTGTCCACCGGCGGCACCGATTCGGTGCCGTAGGCCAGCGCCGCCACCGCCTGGGAGCCGCCGATGGCGAACACCCGGTCCGCCCCGGCGATGTGGGCGGCGGCCAGCACCAGCTCGTTCAGCTCACCCTTCGGGGTGGGCACCACCATGATCAGTTCGGCCACCCCGGCCACCTTGGCGGGGATGGCATTCATCAGCACCGACGACGGGTAGGCGGCCTTGCCGCCGGGCACGTACAGGCCGACCCGATCCAGCGGCGTGACCTGCTGGCCCAGCACGGTGCCGTCGGCCTCGGTATAGGTCCAGCCTGCCATCTTCTGCCGCTCGGCATAGGCGCGGATGCGCGCGGCGGCGTGCTCCAGCGCCTCACGCTGGTCGGCGGGGATGGCCTGGTGCGCCTGGGCCAGACGCGCCAGCGGAATCTCCAGGTCGGCAGCGGTCTTGGCCGCCCAGCCGTCGAAGCGGCTGGTGTAGTCGATCAGCGCCGCGTCACCGTGGGCGCGGATATCGGCAATCACCTGGTTGACGGTGTCGTTGACCGATTTGTCCGACACCGAGTCCCAGGCCAGCAGCGCATCGAGCTGGGCCTGGAAATCGGCGTCGGCGGTGTTCAGTTTGCGGATATCTGCCATCTTCTCGCTCTCTATCGACCTCGGGCCCGCCTGCTTCGGCGCGGCCCGACAGCCTGTTCAACCACGTTGCGCGACGGCCTCGCGCAGGACCTCGACCAGGGACTTGAGGGTCTTGTGCTTCATCTTCCAGGAGGCCTTGTTGACCACCAGACGGGTGCTGATGTCGCACATGTGCTCCAGCTTCTCCAGGCCGTTGGCCTTGAGGGTGTTGCCGGTCTCCACCAGATCGACGATCAGGTCGGACAGCCCCACCAGCGGCGCCAGTTCCATGGAGCCGTACAGCTTGATGATCTCGACCTGCTGGCCGCGCTCGGCGAAGTAGTCCTTGGCCGCGCGCACGTACTTGGTGGCAATGCGCAGGCGGCGCGCCGTCAGGTCCACGCCGGGCTTGCCGGCCACCCACATGCCGCACTTGGCGATCTGCAGGTCCAGCGGCTCGTACAGGCCTTCGCCGCCGTGCTCCATCAGGGTGTCCTTGCCGGTAACCCCCAGGTCGGCCGCACCCCATTGCACGTAGGTGGGTACGTCGGTGGCGCGGATCAACACCAGCTTCACGCCGTCATGATTGGTGTCCAGGATCAGCTTGCGGGTGGTGTCCGGGTCGTCCAGGGGCTCGATGCCGGCCGCCACCAGCAGCGGCAGCGTGTCCTTCATGATGCGGCCCTTGGACAGGGCGATGGTGATGGGCGTGTCGAAGTTCATATCGGGATGCTATCGCAGTGTGATGGCGCGGGGATGACCGGACGCAGGCGGCCTCAGCGGGGCACGCGGCGGATCTTGCCGCCCAGGCCGGCCAGTTTTTCCTCGATGTCCTGGTAACCGCGGTCGATGTGATAGATGCGATCCACCACCGTCTCGCCGTCGGCCACCAGGCCGGCCAGCACCAGGCTGGCGGAGGCGCGCAGGTCGGTGGCCATTACCGGGGCACCCTTCAGGCGCTCGACACCGGTGACGATGGCGGTGTTGCCCTCCAGGCGGATCTTCGCCCCCATGCGCTGCATCTCCTGCACGTGCATGAAGCGGTTCTCGAACACCGTCTCGGTGATGGTGCCCACGCCCTCGGCCACCGCGTTCAATGCGGTGAACTGGGCCTGCATGTCGGTGGGGAAGGCAGGATAAGGCGCGGTATGCACATCCACCGCCTGCGGGCGGCGGCCGTGCATGTCCAGGGTGATCCAGTCATCGCCGGTCTCGATGTCGGCACCGGCGTCGCGCAGCTTCTGCAGCACCGCATCCAGCACCGTGGGGTCGGTGTCGCGCACCCGCACCCGCCCCCGGGTCATGGCGCCGGCCACCAGGTAGGTGCCGGTCTCGATACGGTCCGGCAGCACCTTGTAGTGGCAACCCTTGAGGGTCTCGACGCCTTCCACCGTGATGGTGGCGGTACCGGCGCCCTTGATCCTGGCGCCCATGGCGATCAGGCAGTTGGCCAGGTCCACCACCTCGGGCTCGCGGGCGGCGTTCTCGATCACCGTGGTGCCCTCCGCCAGGGCCGCGGCCATCAACAGGTTCTCGGTACCGGTGACGGTCACCACGTCCAGCACCAGCCGGGCACCCTTCAGGCGCTTGGCCCGGGCGCGGATGTAGCCGTGGTCCATGTCGATGTCAGCGCCCATGGCGCGCAGACCCTCAATGTGCAGATTCACCGGCCGCGAGCCGATGGCACAGCCGCCAGGCAGCGACACATTGGCCTCGCCGAAACGCGCCAGCAGCGGACCCAGCACCAGGATGGAGGCGCGCATGGTCTTCACCAGCTCGTAGGGCGCGGTGAAGTCGTGGATGCCCGAGGCATCCACCTCCACGGTCATCTTCTCGTCCACCGTCAGCTGAACGCCCATGCGGCCGAGCAGTTCCATGGTGGTGGTGATGTCCTGCAGGTGCGGGATATTGCCCACCGTCATTGGCCCATCGGCCAGCAGGGTGGCTGCCAGCACCGGCAGTGCAGCGTTTTTGGCACCGGAGATGCGCACGTCGCCGTCTAGGGGCGCGCTGCCTTGGATGATCAGCTTATCCATCGGGTCCTGTTCTGGGCGAGTTCTGGGTTCAGGGACTTATCAGGGTCCAAAAGGCCCTGCAGGACCGGCCATGATAAAGAAAATCGACGCCCCGAGGGAGTCCGGAAGTGGAATCAGCCCCGCAACTCGTCCAACAGCGGCGTCAGACCACTGATGGCGGCGAGCTGGGAAAGGCTGTCGGGCAGGCCCTGCACGCGCAGGCAACCACCCTGGCGATAAGCCTCGGCATGGGCTTCGAGCAGCAACGCCAGACCGGCGCTGTTGGCGCCGCTGACGCCTCCGAGATCCAGCACGCATTCGGCGCCGCCCAACTGGCCAGCCAATTGGGACCAAAGCCGCGGCACCGTGTCGAAGTCCAGCCGCCCCCGGATCACCCAGCGGTGACTGCCGTCCGCCTGCAGGCTGGCCTCGCTCATCCGCGCAGCTGCGCGTTGCGCTCGGCCAGTTGCTGAATCAACCCGTCAATGCCGCGGCGCTGTACCGAGCTGGCAAAGGTGCTGCGGTAGTTGGTCACCAGGCTGACGCCGTCGATCACCACGTCGTAGACCAGCCAGTCGCCATTCACCACGTGCATACGGTAGTTGATGGGCACAGGCGGCCCACCGGTGCCGGTGGCTATGCGGGTGGGGATCATCACATCGGTCTCGCCGACTGTCAGGCGTACCGGCATATACTCGATCTGCTGGCCTGAATAGCCGAGCAGCGCCACCGCGTAGGTACGCACCAGCAGTTCCTTGAACTCATTGGTCACCTGCGCCTGCTGATCCGGGGTGGCCCGGCGCCAGTAACGGCCCAACGCTGCCTGGGTCATGGTGGTGAAATCGAAGCGCGGCACCACCGTCTGTTCCACCAGCTGGTAGATGCCTTTGGGATCCTGATCCAGCCGCATCTTGTTGGCGGTCACCTGTGCCAACACCTGGTCAGCGGTGGTCCGCACGACATCCAGCGCCGAATCGGCCGCCGCCGCGCCCGCCATGCCCCACAAAGCCAGCACGGCACCGACATACTGCTTCACAAACTTCATTTCGCGCCGCCCTCCTGGGCCTTGCCAAAGATGAACTGCCCGATGACGTCCTCCAGCACCAGTGCGGACTGGGTCAGACGGATCTCGTCCCCTTCCGTCAGATTGCGCAGACTGCCTCCAGGTTCCAGGCCAATGTACTGCTCGCCCAGCAGACCGGCTGTAAGGATCTTGGCGAAGGTATCGTCAGGAATCTCGTTGTAACCGGTGTTGATGCCCAGGGTGACCACCGCCTGAAAGGTCTTGGGGTCATAGCCGATGGCCTTCACGCGGCCTACCTCGACACCCGCCATGGTCACCGGCGCCTTGACCTTGAGCCCGCCGATATTCTCAAAGCGCGCAGCCACCTGGTACACACCACCACCGGTGAAGGTGCCGAGGTTGCTGACCTTCATGGCCAGAAAGAACAGGGCCAGCAGGCCTGCCACCATGAACAGCCCCACCATGAGTTCTATCCGTGTTGTCTTGTTCATAATTTCCGTCAATTCCCAAACATCAGCGCGGTCAGCATCACATTCAGACCCAGCACCGCCAGCGCGGAATGCACCACGGTACGGGTGGTGGCGCGACTCACGCCCTCTGAGGTGGGCACGCAGTCATAACCCTGATAGACGGCTATCCAGGTACAGGCAAACCCAAAGGCCAGCGACTTGATCAGGCCATTGATGATGTCCTCATACCAATCCACCTTGGCCTGCATCTGCGCCCAGAAGGTACCGTCATCCACACCCAGCAGCCCGACACCCACGTACCAGCCGCCCAGCACACCCAACGCACTGAACAGGGCCGCCAGCAGGGGCAGAGCCAGCACCCCGGCAAACAATCGCGGGGTCAATACCCGTCGCACCGGATTGACCGCCATCATCTCCAGGCCGGCCAACTGCTCGGTGGCCTTCATCAGGCCGATCTCGGCGGTCAGCGCAGATCCGGCTCGGCCGGCGAACAGCAACGCGGTCAGCACCGGTCCCAGCTCACGCACCAGCGCCGCGGCCACCATCACGCCCAGGGTAGCCTCGGCACCGAACTGGGAAAGGATATAAAAACCCTGCAATGCCAGCGCCATTCCCACGAACAGCCCGGACACGGCGATGATGATCATGGTCAGGGTGCCGACGCTGTAGACCTGCTCCAGCAGCAGACGCGGGCGCCTGATCAGCTCCCACAGCCCCGCCAGCATGGCGGTCAGCAGCACGCTTGCGCGGCCGAGCCCCCCGACGGCGCGGATACCGGCCCGGCCAAAGTCTGCCAGCACGTTGATCACGCCGACTGCCCCAGCAGGTCTTCCACCAACGGCGCCGCCTGATAGTGGAAAGGCACCGGGCCGTCGGGCAGGCCCTTGAGGAATTGTTGCGTCCAATCGCTGCCGCCCTTGACCAGGTCATCCGGGCAGCCGCGGTCGATGATCTTGCCACCGGACAGGATGCACACCCAATCGGCGATGCTGCCGGCCTCGGCCACGTCATGGGACACCATGATGCTGGTCAGCCGGGCCGCATCGTTGAGCTGGCGAATCAGCTTCACCAGCACCCCCATGGAGATCGGGTCCTGACCGGTGAAGGGCTCATCGTACATGATCATCATCGGGTCCAGCGCCACTGCCCGCGCCAACGCCACCCGCCGCGCCATGCCGCCGGACAGCTCAGCCGGCATCAGCTCCCGCGCACCGCGCAGGCCCACCGCCTCCAGCTTGAGCAGTACCAGCTTGCGGATCATGCTCTCGGTCAATGTGGTGTGCTCGCGTAGCGGAAATGCCACGTTGTCGAAAACCGACAGGTCGGTCAGCAGGGCGCCGCTCTGGAACAACATCCCCATGCGCATGCGCAGCCGGTAGAGCTCGGCCGTGGACAGGGCGTGCACGTCCTGACCGTCCACCTCGATGGTGCCGGCATCCGGGCGCAGCTGGCCGCCGATCAGCTTGAGCAGCGTGGTCTTGCCGCTGCCGCTGGGGCCCATGATGGCCGTCACCTTGCCGCGCGGGATGTCCATATCCACGCCATCAAAGATCATCCGCCGGCCGCGCGCAAAGCGCAGACCACGAATACGAACCAGAACATCATCGGCGTCGGATGCGGTGCTCATGATGGGGATTGATAGGCGACTGCCAGCGCGGGCTGTTGGAATTCGCCAACATTGTCCGGGCGTAGCGCGGACAGCGTCAAGCCAGACCCATGAGCTCAGCAACGGTCTGCAACTCGTGCGCGTCGGCGGGCGTCAGCCCGGGCGCCACCAGAATCACCGCGGTCGACCGCGCGTCATCCAGCCGCGGCGCCAGGGCATCGAGCAGGCCACGACGCTGCCGCAGGTCCAGCCCGGCCACGTCCAGCAGCGCCAGTCGCAGGCCCTGCGCATCACCCCAGCCACGCACGCGCTCAGGCAGATCCGCCATGGGCGCCAGGACCCCGGCCGGTGCCGGGGCCTCGGGCCACAGCAGCCCGCCCAACCGGTCACCCAGGGCCGCGGCACGGCGGGTCTGCGCCTGGACGTCAACGGTCGCGTCGACCAGCAGATAAAAGCGAAAGCCCGGGTGGGTCTCGTCCTGCCAGCCGGCCAGCGCCTGTTCGCCCTGGTCGCACCAAGCCGCCGGCTCCAACAGCACTGCCGACAACTCGTTGGCGTAATAGCCCAGTTGCCACTCCTCAGGCAGGTCTTCGGGGTAGTAGCTTTGCGACCAGTCGGACTGACGCCAGTCCAGGGTGCCGAAGCGCAAGCGCCGTTCGGCGGTGTTATTCTGTTTGCTCATGGATTCGTTTCGATCTGTTCGGATGGCGCATCGTGGCCGAGATTCTACCCTTCCGCCGACCCAAGGCCGCTGAAAAGCACAAGGGCAACACCCTGTGCCGCAACGGCCACCACAAATGGGTGGTGGATCAGGCCCAGGTATTTGATGTCAAACAGGGCAAGCTGGTGACCCGCTACCGCTGCAGCCGCTGCGGCAAGACCCGCATCCAGGCCGACTGAGCCGCCTCGCCGGCCGGCAACGGCTTGGACTTAGTCCGTAAGCTCTGAAAAAATGCCGGCCTCTGTGCCAGCCCTCATCCCGTTCGGAAACCTATGCTGCTATCCATCCTTGCCGTGCTCGCCGGTTTCGGCCTGCTGATCTGGGGCGCCGACCGCTTCGTCATGGGCGCAGCCGCGCTGGCACGCAACCTCGGCGTGTCGACCCTGCTTATCGGCCTGACCATCGTCGGCTTCGGCACCTCCGCGCCGGAGATGCTGGTGGCGGCCACCGCCTCGCTGGATGGCAGCCCGGTGCTGGCGGTGGGTAACGCGCTTGGCTCGAACATCGCTAACATCGGTCTGATCCTGGGCATTACCGCCCTGGTGGCCCCGCTTACCCTGCACTCGCAGAGCCTGCGCCGCGAATATCCGCTGCTGCTGGCCGCCACCCTGCTGGCCTCGGCCCTGCTGCTGGACGGCGAGATCAGCCGCAGCGACGGCTTCATCCTGCTGATAGGCCTGGTAGTGACGCTGCTGCTGGTGATCCGCATCGGCCTGGCGCGTGGTCCAGTCGACCCGCTGGGCGCGGAGATCGCCGCCGAGATCCCCAGCCAGATGCCCACCGCTGTGGCCATTGGCTGGTTTGCGCTGGGCCTGGCCGTGCTGCTGGGGGGATCCAAGCTGCTGGTGTGGGGCGCGGTGGACATCGCCCTGGACCTCGGCGTGAGCGAACTGATCATTGGTCTGACCATTGTCGCCATCGGCACCAGCCTGCCTGAGCTGGCCGCCAGCGTGGCCAGCGCGCTGAAGGGCGAGGACGACATCGCCATCGGCAACGTCATCGGCTCTAACCTATACAATCTGCTCGGCGTGCTGTGCCTGCCTGGCCTGCTGGCGCCCACCGCGGTGGACGACAGCCTGCTGACACGGGACCTGCCGATGATGCTGGGACTGACCCTGGCCCTGCCCCTGCTGGCGCTGCTGGGCAAGAACCGCCTGGGGCGCTGGGCCGGCCTGCTGCTGACGCTCAGCTTCGCCGCCTACCTGGGCTGGGTCGGCCTTGACGCCGCCGGCTGAGGCCGGCGTACCAACACCACGGAAACGACTATGAGCGAAGACCAGAAACTCCTCGACCTGGGCACCGCGGTGCTGCGCACCGAGGCCGAGGCGGTCCAGCAGCTGGCAGACCGGCTCAACGGCGACTTCACTGCCGCCTGCCACCACCTGCTGTCATGCAAGGGCCGGGTGGTGATCGTCGGCATGGGCAAGTCCGGACATATCGGCAACAAGATCGCCGCTACCCTGGCCAGCACCGGCACCCCTTCCTTCTTCGTCCACCCGGGCGAGGCCAGCCATGGCGACCTGGGCATGATCATCCCCGGCGACGTGGTGATAGCCCTGTCCAACTCGGGCGAGACCGGCGAGATCACCGCCATCCTGCCGCTGATCAAGCGCATGGGCGTGCCGTTGATCAGCCTCACCGGCAACCCCAGGTCCACCCTGGCCACCGAGGCCGATGTGAACATCGACGTCAGCGTGGCCAAGGAGGCCTGCCCGCTGGGCCTGGCGCCCACCGCCAGCACCACCGCCGCCCTGGCCATGGGCGATGCACTGGCCGTTGCCCTGCTGGAGGCGCGCGGCTTCACCGCGGAAGATTTCGCCATGTCTCATCCCGGCGGCAGCCTGGGCCGTCGCCTGCTGCTGCATGTCCGCGACATCATGCACAAGGGCGACACCACACCGCGGGTGCGCAGCGACGCCAGCCTGCGCGACGCGCTGATGGAGATGACCGCCAAGGGCCTGGGCATGACCGCAGTGGTGGACGAGGACGACCGCATCATCGGCATCTACACCGACGGCGACCTGCGCCGTAGCCTGGACCAGGGCGTGGACGTGCACAGCGCCACGGTGGCCGAGGTGATGACCGCCGGCAGCATCACCATCACCCCGGACCGGCTGGCCGCCGAGGCGGTACAACTGATGGATGAGAAAAAGATCAACGCACTGCTGGTGGCTGACGACGCGCACCGGCTGGTGGGCGCCCTGAACATGCACGACCTGCTGCGCGCAGGGGTGGTTTGAGAGGAAACATCATGCAGGACCTGCAACAGAAAGCCGCCGCCATCCGGCTGGTGATCTTCGACGTCGACGGCGTGCTCACCGACGGCAGCCTGTTCCTCGGCGACGATGGCCAGGAATACAAGGCCTTCCATTCCCAGGACGGCCACGGCATGAAGATGCTGCAGGAAAGCGGGGTACCCATCGGCATCATCACCGGCCGCACCTCCGAGGTGGTGCGGCTGCGCATGCAAAGCCTGGGCATCCAGCATCTCTACCAGGGCAAGTCGGACAAGCTGCCCGCCTACGAGGAACTGAAGGCCGCGCTCGGTCTGGAAGATGCCCAGGTCGCCTATGTGGGCGATGACGTGGTGGACCTGCCCGTCATGACCCGGGTAGGCCTGGCCATCACCGTGCAGGACGGTCATCCACTGGCCAAGCAGCATGCCCACCACATCACCGCCGCGTGCGGCGGTCGCGGTGCCGCCCGCGAAGTGTGCGAACTTCTGATGGACGCCCAGGGCACCCTGCAGTCTGCCCTGGCCTACTACCTGCGCTGATACCTTGCCCAGGCACCAGCTGCTGCTGATCCTGCTGCTTGCCATCCTGGCGGGCAGCACCTGGCTGGCCTGGCTACAGCCGGACGACGCCCCTATTCCGCTGGATCGCAGCGGCCGGCCGCTGCCGGACTACTATCTGACCGGCCTCAGCCTGCGCCAGTACGGTCCCGATGGCGGCTTGGCCCGGGTGCTCAAGGCCGAGCGCCTCACCCACGTGCTGGAACAGGGCACCGCCCTGCAGCAACCCAGGATCACCCTGGAGAATCCCGTCGGCGCGCCCTGGGTGGTGAGCGGCGAACGCGGCCAGCTGGATCCGGACGGCAACACCCTGACCCTGCCCGACGACGTGCTGATCACCCGCCTGGCCACCCCCTACAACCGCTCCATGCGGCTCGAGACCCGCAACCTGCGCTACCGCATGGACCAGGGCTATGCCGAGACCGACGAAGCCGTTACCGTTATCAGCGACCGCGACCGGATCGATGCCATCGGCCTGCAGGCCTGGCTGCAGGACCCCGGCCGCATCCACTTCAGCTCCCAGGTGAGAGGCCACTATGAACCCTGAGCGCCACCCCCGGCCGGCCCTGCTGGCCGCACTGCTGCTGACCTTGAGCGCACCGCAGGCGATGGCCCTGTCCGGCGACAAGGACCAGCCCATTGATATCGTCGCCGACAGCGTGGATATCGACGAGGCACGCGGCACCAGCACCTACACCGGCAATGTGGAGATCAACCAGGGCAGCATCCGGCTGCTGGCCGACAAGGTGGTGGTGGAGCACCGCCCGGGGCAGCCGCGCAAGGTCAATGCCAGCGGTGCGCCGGCCAAATTCCGTCAGCTGCCGGACAACAGCAAGGAATACGTCACCGGCACCGCCCGGCAGCTGCATTACCAGCTCGACAGCGAGGAACTGGTGCTGGACGGCGATGCCCAGCTCAACCAGGGCAAGGACCGCTTCAACAGCGACCGCATCGTCTATGACCGGGTCAAGGCGGTGGTCAAGGCCGGCGCCGCGGCTCAGGGCAAGGAACGGGTACGGGTCACCATCCAGCCGGGCCAGCGATGAGCGGCCTGTACGCCCAGGATCTGGTAAAGCGCTACAGCGGCCGTGCCGTGGCCGATGGCGTCAGCCTGGACATCCAGCCCGGCGAGGTGGTCGGCCTGCTCGGCCCCAATGGCGCCGGCAAGACCACCTCCTTCTACATGGTGGTGGGGCTGATCCACGGCGACGGCGGCCGGGTGCTGCTGGACGGCGAGGACATCACCGCCCTGCCCATGCACGCCCGCGCCCGTCGCGGCATCGGCTACCTGGCCCAGGAGCCCTCGGTGTTCCGCGGCCTGAGCGTGGCCGACAATCTGCTGGCGGTACTGGAGACCCGCAAGGGGCTGGACCGCGCTGCCCGTCAGGCCACCTGCGACCAGCTACTGCACCAGTTCGGCCTGCGCCAGCTGGCCGACCAGCCGGCGCTCAGCCTGTCCGGCGGCGAACGGCGACGCCTGGAGATCGCCCGGGCGCTGGCGGTGGAGCCACGCTTCATCCTGCTCGACGAACCCTTCGCCGGGGTCGATCCCATCTCGGTAATGGACATCCAGCAGATCATCCGCCAGCTGGCCGAATCCGGCATCGGCATCCTGATCACCGACCACAATGTGCGCGAAACCCTGGGGATCTGCGATCGTGCCTTCATCATCAATGCCGGGCGGGTGCTGGCCGAAGGCAGCCCGGAACAGATCCTTGCCGACCCGCAGGTGCGCGCCGTTTATCTGGGCGAGAGTTTCCGCCTGTGAGCGATCGCTGACCGATATCAAGCAGTCGACACAAAAGCACATGACGAAAGCGTCCGAAATTGGGCTAGAATTAACCCCAATGAACGCCATTCAATTTATGTACCAAACCGGCCACAAGTACGCATGAAGCCGTCTATCCAGCTCCGGCTGGGACAGCACCTCACCATGACCCCGCAACTGCAGCAGGCGATCCGCCTGCTGCAGTTGTCCACGCTCGACCTCAAGCAGGAGATCCAGGACGCCCTGGACTCCAACCTGATGCTCGAGACCGAGGAGGAAGGTCAGCAGCGTGACGCGGAGCCCCAGTCCGGCAGCGATGAGCCCGGCCTGAACGGCAGCGGCAGCGGCAACGACATCAACAACGAGTCCGAGATCAACGTCGAGGCCGAATCGATGCCGGACGAGCTGCCGGTGGACACCGCCTGGGACGACCTCTACGACAGCATCGTGCCGACCAGTGGCACCGCAGCCGTCGGCGGCGATGACAGCAGCGACTTCATGCTGCAACAGGCCCCCAGCCAGACCCTGCAGGCCCATCTGGCCTGGCAGGTGAACCTGACCCATTTCAGCGACCGCGACCTGACCATCGCCGCCGCCATCATCGACTCGATCAACGACGACGGCTACCTGAAGACCGACCTGGAAGAGCTGCTCGCCACCCTCGATGATCCCGAGATCGAGCTGGACGAGGTCGAGGCGGTACTGCACCAGATACAGAGCTTCGATCCACCCGGCGTAGCTGCCCGCGATGCCCGCGAGTGCCTGTTGCTGCAACTTCGCCAGTTGCCGCCCGATACACCCTGGCTGAGCGAGGCCACCACCCTGCTGCAGGAGCATTTCGACCTGCTCGCCGCCCAGGACGAGGCCCAGCTCAAGCGCAAACTCAAGCTGAACCCGGATGACCTGCGCGCCGTGGTGCAGCTGATCCGCTCACTGAACCCGCGCCCGGGCACCGCGCTGGCCGGCGAGGAGCCGCGCTATGTCGAGCCCGACGTGTTCGTCTACAAGCGCAACAACCAGTGGCGGGTGGAGCTGAATCCCGAGGCCGCGCCCAAACTGCGGGTCAACGCCGGCTATGCCAGCCTGATACGCCGCGCCGACAGCAGCAGCGACAACACCACCCTGAAGAACCATCTGCAGGAGGCGCGCTGGTTCATCAAAAGCCTGCAGAGCCGTAACGACACCCTGTTGCGGGTGGCCAGCAAGATCGTCGAGTTCCAGCGCGGCTTCTTCGAACATGGCGCCGAGGCCATGAAGCCGCTGGTGCTGCGGGACATCGCCGAGGCGCTGGAAATGCACGAATCCACCATCTCCCGGGTCACCACGCAGAAGTACATGTACACCCCGCGCGGCACCCTGGAGTTCAAGTATTTCTTTTCCAGCCACGTCAGCACCGACAGCGGCGGGGAGGCATCGGCCACCGCCATCCGCGCGCTGATCAAGAAGCTGATCGCCGCGGAAATCCAGACCAAACCCCTGTCGGACAACAAGATCGCCATCATCCTGGCCGATCAGGGGATTAATGTCGCGCGACGAACGGTCGCAAAGTATCGAGAGTCGATGGCGATCCCGCCGTCGAATGAGCGAAAACGTCTGAGTTGAGTCGGCCATTCCGCAGGGAATACCGTACGAACCCGCACAGCCCCTCGACCAGGGGAACAGGCGATTCAAGCGGCACGGACTCACCAGACGTCAACAACAGGAGGCTACTATGCAACTAAGCCTGACCGGTCATCATCTGGACATCACCGACGCGCTGCGCAGCTATGTGGAGGACAAGATGCAGCGCCTGGAGCGGCACTTCGATCACGTGTCCAATGTGCACGTGATCCTCAGCCCCGAAAAAAAGCAGCAGAAGGCGGAAGCCACCGTACACATCAGCGGCGCTGACGTGTTCGCCGACGCGACGCACGAAGACATGTACGCCGCCATCGACGCCCTAATCGATAAACTCGACCGTCAGGTCCTCAAGCACAAGGAAAAGATGCAGCGCCACCGTGGCGCCGGAGCACCCGTACCTGTGGCAGACGAGGAGTCCTGAACCGGCATTTCGGGTTCGCAGGATTATGTTGTTATCTGATCTCATCACACAGGGCTGCATCGGCCTGGACGTCCAGGCCAGCAGCAAGAAACGGGCACTGGAGGAGGCCGCGCGCCAGTTGAGCGCCTGCCCCTCCACGCCCGAACCCGAACAAATCTTCGAGCGACTGCTCGAACGGGAGCGCCTGGGCAGCACCGGGCTGGCCAACGGGGTGGCATTGCCGCACGCCCGCATGGCCGGCCTGGAACGTGCCTATGGTGTTTTCCTGCGACTGGCGTCGCCGGTGGACTTCGACGCCCTGGACGGCCAGCCGGTGGACCTGCTGTTCGCCCTGCTGGTCCCCGAAGAGGCCACCGACGAACACCTGCAACTGCTGGCCGAGCTGGCCCGCCTGTTCTCCGATGCGCAACTGTGCGAAAAACTGCGCAACTGCAGCGAACCCGCGGACGCGGTCCGTCTGATCACCGGAAAGGACCATGCCGCATCGGGTCACGATTCAGCATCTGTACGACGCCCTGCGTGAGCGTCTGCAGCTGGACTGGCTGGCTGGCCGAGAAGGCGCCACGCGCAGCCTGATCAAGGCCGGCGAAGCCCTTTCCTCGCGTATCACCGCGGGCCCCCTCAACTTCATCCATCCGAACCGCATCCAGGTGGTCGGGCCGGCCGAGCTCGATTACCTGGATGGCCTGGCATCCGAGGCGCGCAGCCAAGCCATCCACGACCTGTTCGCCGCCGGCCCGGCCGCCGTGGTGCTGGTGGAGTCGGTGACCGCAGCAGCCGATCTGCTGGCCGCCGCCGACGACAACCGGGTTGCCCTGCTGCGCTCGCCGCTGGTGGACAGCCGGGTGCTGGACAACCTGCAGCATTACGGCTCGCTGGCATTGGCGGAAAAGACCACCATCCATGGCGTGTTCATGGAGGTGCTGGGCATGGGTGTGCTGATCGTCGGCGACGCCGCGGTCGGCAAGAGCGAACTGGCCCTGGAACTGGTGTCGCGCGGCAACCGCCTGGTGGCGGACGACGCCCCCGAGTTCACCCGCATCGCCCCGGACACCATCAGCGGCACCTGCCCGGCGCTGCTGCGCGAGTTCCTGGAGGTGCGCGGCCTGGGGATTCTCAACATCCGCTCCATGTTCGGCGACAGCGCCATCAAGCGCAGCAAATACCTGCGTCTGATCGTGCAGCTCAAGCGTCTGAACCATCAGGAACTGGCGGAGCTGGACCGCCTGGCCGGCTCCTACACCACCCGCAGCGTGCTGGACGTGGCTATCCCCGAGGTCACCATCCCGGTCGCGCCCGGCCGCAACCTGGCCATCCTGGTGGAGGCCGCAGCGCGCAACCACATGCTCAAGCTGCAGGGTTACGACGCCAGCGCCGCCTTCATCGAGCGGCAGCAGCACGCCATCAAGGGCAACGCCTGAATCGGCCTACTGCCGTATAATCGGCGCCACTGAGACCCTCTCCGGGCGAGGTCGACGACGACATGGCGGCACAAGGCAAGAAACTGGTGGTGGTCACCGGGCTCTCCGGCTCGGGCAAGAGCATTGCGCTCAACGCCCTGGAGGATCTCGGCTACTACTGCATCGACAACCTGCCGGTGAGCCTGCTGCGCACCTTCGGCCGTCAGCTGCTGAACGGCCAGGGCGTGGACTACCAGCGGGTCGCCGTCGGGGTCGACGCGCGCAGCGAATCCGAAGAACTGCAGTTGCTGCCCGGGCTGTTCCTGGATCTGCGCGAAGCCGGCCTGGCCTGCGAGATCCTGTTCCTGGAGGCCCAGGACGAGATCCTGCTGCAGCGTTTCTCCGAAACCCGCCGCCGGCATCCGCTGAGTACCCCGCAGCGCACCCTGGCCGATGCCATCGCACTGGAGCGTGAACTGCTCGAACCCCTGCAGAGCAGCGCCGACCTGCACCTGGACACCTCCCGTACCAACGTCCACCAGCTGCGCGACCTGATCCGCGACCGGGTGGCCGACCGCGCCCCCGCCTCACTGTCGCTGCTGGTGCAGAGCTTCGGCTTCAAGCACGGCCTGCCGCGGGACGCCAACTTCGTCTATGACGCGCGCTGCCTGCCCAACCCGCACTGGCAGCCGGAGCTGCGCCCGCTGACCGGCCGCGACCAGGACGTGGCGCGCTACCTGCAGAGCGAAGCCAAGGTCGGCCGGTTGCTGGATCACATCATCGACTTCCTTGAATACTGGATGCCCTGCTTCGAGGCCGACGGCCGCAGCTATCTCACCGTCGCGGTGGGCTGCACCGGCGGCCAGCATCGCTCGGTGTACCTGACGGAACAGATCGCCGCCCATTTCAGCGCCCAGGGGCGCAACGTCATCATCCGTCATCGCGAGCTGTCATGAGCGTCGGCATCCTGCTACTCACACATCCCGGCGTGGGCAGCAGCCTGCTGCACACCGCCACCCGTATCCTCGGCGAAACCGCCCTGGCCACCCGCTGTCTGGAGGTCCCGGCCGGCGGCGACGTGGACGGCGCCATCGTCACGGCCAGCGCCTTGCTGGCGGACCTGGACCACGGCGACGGCGTGCTGATCCTCACCGACATCTACGGCGCCACCCCCAGCAACATCGCCTGCGCATTGCACAGCAGCGGTGGCAGCAGCGTGGTCTCGGGCCTCAATCTGCCCATGCTGATCCGCACCTTCAACTACCCCGGCGACGACCTGCCCCACCTGGTCGAGCGCGCCCGCGAGGGCGGCAGCCGCGGCATCCATATCCACAGCATCGCCGGAACCCAATAACAATATGATCAGCCAGCAAGTGACCATCGTGAACAAACTGGGCCTGCACGCCCGCGCCGCCGCCAAGCTGGTCAAGACCGCCAGCGCCTTCGCCGCCCAGGTGACCCTGGACAAGGCCGGCCAGACGGTCAACGGCAAGAGCATCATGGGCGTGATGATGCTGGCCGCCAGCAAGGGCACCGAGCTGACCCTCAGTACCGACGGCGCGGACGAGCAGGAAGCCATGACCGCGCTGGTCGAGCTGATCGCCGACAAGTTCGGGGAAGGCGAGTGACCCTCGCCTGCACCGGCATTGGCATCGGCAGCGGCATCGCCATCGGCGACGCCTACCTGCTGCGCCAGGGCCGGGTGCAGCTGGCGCCGGAACAGCGCCATGTGACCGATGTCGCCGCCGAGGTGGCCCGTTTCCGCGCCGCCGTCACCGCCGCCGCCGATCAGCTGCACGCGGTGCGCGGCGAGATCGGCGCTGACCTGCCCGAGGACATCGCCGAGTTCATCGACACCCACCTGCTGATGCTGGAAGACAAGGTCATCATCGAGGGCCCGGTCAAGCTGATCCGCCAGCAGGGCATCCGCGCCGAACTGGCGCTGCAGGCCCGGCGCGATGCCCTGGTCGCCATCTTCGACCGCATGGAAGACCCCTACCTACGCACCCGCAAGGACGACCTGGACCACGTGGTGCAGCGCATCCAGCGGGTGCTGGCCGGCGAGCATCCCGACCAGGTGCCCAGCCTGCAGGGCCGCATCGTGCTGGCCGACGACATCACCCCGGCGGACGCGGTGCTGCTGAAGCAGCGCGGTGTGGCCGGTTTCGTCACCGAGTACGGCAGCCCCATGTCCCACACCGCCATCCTGGCGCGCAGCCTGGACATCCCCGCAGTGGTGGGTGCCCATGGTGCCGTGGCCTGCCTGCGCCATGGCGAACACCTGGTGCTGGACGCCGCCGTGGGCGTGGTGCTGGCCGATTGCGACGCGCGCAGCCTGGCGCATTTCCAGCAGCGCCTGGATGGCCAGCAGAACCGCCGCACCGCACTCCGGTCATTACTCGACGAGCCGGCCCGCAGCCTCGACGGCGAGGAATTCCTGCTGCTGGCCAATATCGAACTGCCCGGCGACGTGGCCGAGGCCCGCGCCAACGGCGCCCACGGCGTCGGCCTGTTCCGCACCGAGTTCCTGTACATGAACCGCAGCGAACCGCCGGGCGAGGAGGAGCAGTTCATCGCCTACCGCGACGCCGTGCGGGGCATGGACGGGCTGCCGGTGACCATCCGCACCCTGGACCTGGGCGCCGACAAGACCGTCACCGGCGCCAGCCAGGGCGGCAACCCGGCGCTGGGGCTGCGCGGCATCCGCCTGTGCCTGCAGGAACCCGCCCTGTTCCGGCCGCAGCTGCGCGCCATCCTGCGCGCCGCCCACTTCGGGCCGCTGCGCCTGATGGTGCCCATGGTCACCAGCGTCTGGGAGGCGGTGCACGTACGTGCCCTGATCGAGGACATCAGTCGCGAGCTCACCGCAGAGGGCATCGAGCACGATACGCACCTGCCGGTGGGCGCCATGATCGAGGTGCCCGCCGCGGCACTGTCCGCACCCGCCTTCGCCCGCGAGCTGGATTTCCTGTCCATCGGCACCAACGACCTGATCCAGTACACCCTGGCCATCGACCGGGTGGATGACGCCGTGGCCTACCTCCACGACCCGCTGCACCCGGCAATCATCCAGCTGCTGCAGCGGGTGATCGACGCCGGGCGTGCAGCCGGTATCCCGGTGTCCATGTGCGGTGAGATGGCCGGCGACCCCGAGCATGTGGCGCTGCTGGCCGGCATGGGGCTGCGCCAGTTCTCCATGCAGCCCGGCGCACTGCTGGCGCTCAAGGAGCGCATCCGCGCCATCGACACCACCGAGAGCGTCGCTCTCGCGGACCACCTGCTGGCCGGCCAGTCGGCCTTCACCGGCTAGAGCCTTTCTCAGAAATTCCCTGCAAAGCGCTGAATAGGCGCAGCTTTCCCGTGCACGAAAACGGATGTCGCTGCTACACTGCGGGGACCTCCGGCCCACTTCCGGGCCGATCCAGCAGATAACGCCGACCGGACTGCCCCATGAGTGTCGCTACGGACAGCAATCAGGAAAATCGCCTGCGCCGGGTGCAGGCCATCCTCGATTCCGGCGCCCTGAAAGAGGCCGGCCGGCTGCTCGGCGGCTTGGCGCCAGCCGAGATCGCCCACCTGCTCGAGGCCCTGCCCGCCACCGAACGGGAACTGCTGTGGGGCCTGGTCGACGAGAGCATGGACGGCGAGATCCTGCTGCTGGTCACCGACGAGGTGCGCGCCGACCTGATCCGGCGCATGGACCCGGAAGAGATCCTCAACGCCGTCGGCGGCCTGGAACTGGACGACCTGGCCGACCTGGTGCAGGACCTGCCCGTGGCCATCACCCGCGAGGTGATGGACTCGCTGGACGTGCAGCACCGCAAGCGCCTCGAAGCCGTACTGTCCTATTCGGAGGATACCGCCGGCGGCCTGATGAACACCGACACGGTGACGGTGCGCGCCGAGGTCACCCTGGACGTGGTACTGCGTTACCTGCGCCGCCTGGGCGAGCAGATGCCCCGCGACACCGACCTGCTGTTCGTGGTCAACCGTTTCGACGACTACCTTGGCGTGCTGCGCCTGTCCGAACTGGTCACCCGCGACCCCGCCGACACCGTGGCCGAGGCCATGAGCCTGGACGTGCAGGCCATCCCCGCCAACACCGAGCAGTCCGACGTGGCGCAGCGCTTCGAACGCCTGGACCTGATCTCCGCCCCGGTGGTGGACGACAGCGGCAAGCTGCTGGGCCGGATCACCATCGACGACGTGGTCGACATCATCCGGGAAGAGGGCGAGCACGCCTTCATGGGCCAGGCCGGTCTGTCCGAGGAAGAGGACATGTTCGCCCCGGTGCTGGTCAGCGCCAAACGCCGTGCGGTATGGCTGGGGGTCAACCTGCTCACCGCCTTCCTCGCCTCCTGGGTGATCGGGCTGTTCGAGCTGACCCTGCAGAAGGTGGTCGCGCTGGCGGTGCTGATGCCCATCGTCGCCAGCATGGGTGGCATCGCCGGCAGCCAGACCCTGACCCTGGCGATCCGCGGCATCGCGCTGGGCCAGCTGACCGGCAAGAACGCCCGCCAATTGATGCTCAAGGAACTGGCGGTGGGTGCCATCAACGGCGTGGCCTGGGCCGCGGTGGTGGCGGTGGTGGCCGGGGTCTGGTTCAGCAGCATTCAAATCGCCGGGCTGATCGGCGCCGCCATCGTCATCAACCTGATGTTCGCCGCCTTCACCGGCGCGCTGCTGCCGCTGCTGCTGGAACGGGTCGGCATCGACCCGGCGCTGGCCGGCAGCGTGCTGCTCACCACGGTCACCGACGTGGTCGGCTTCTTCGCCTTCCTGGGCCTGGCCACCCTGACCATCGCCTAGGCGCAGCGCGTGCGCAGCCGCATCCTGCACCGCGAGGACAGTCCCCAAGGCCCGCTGCTGGTGGAACAGACCGGCACCCTGCGCGAGCTGCACTTCGACAACGGCATCACCCAGAGCGTGATCGACCTGGAGACCCCGGGCCGGCTGCCGCTGGCGGCCAATCGCGCCATGCTCGCCCACCTGCTGTTCGGCCAGCGCCCGCGCGCGGTGCTGCTGGCCGGATGCGGCGGCGGCGCCATCGCCCGCTGGTTCGCCGTCCGCTCGCCCACCACCCGCGGCACCGCGGTTGAGCTGGATCCGCAGGTGGCCTCGCTGGCGCGGCGCTATTTCGAGTTTCCGCCCAGCTGGCGGCTTGCGGTCGCCGACGTGCGCGACCACCTTGCCGGAACAAAATCCGCCTACGACTTCATCCTGGTGGATATCGAGCAGCACGGCCGCACCCCGGACTGGCTGGCCCAACCTGACTTCCTGGTCCGCTGCCGTGACGCCCTGACGCCCGCCGGGGTGATCACCTTCAACCTGGTGGCCGAGCAGCGCGAGGGCTTCATCAACAAGCTGCTGGCCATCCGCCAGGTGTTCGGCCAGCGCACCCTGTGCCTGTCCATCCCCGGCCACGACAATGTGCTGGTGCTGGCCTTCCGTCGCCGCCCGGCCCTGGCGAGCCTGGCGCAGCGACTGCCCGCCCGCATGGCGCACTGGGGGCTGGAACTGGATGTGCTGCTCAAGCGCCTGCGGCGCGAGAACCCGCCCGGCAGCGGGATCTTCTAGCGCCGCCCGGCTACGCCGGCATCACGGCAGCCGGCAGCTGCCGTCGGCGCAGCGGCGGCGAAACCGCCAGTCGGCAAAGCGCCGATAGAGCAGGTCCAGCAGCGGCAATGCCCCGGGCAATCGCACCAGCCTCCCCAACCAGCGGTAGTACGGCAGCTCGTCCCAGATGGTCGCGAAGGCCCAGGCCCCCACCTGCAACCGCCCCTGACGGTCGATCACATGCAGGTGGCGCATGGCGGCGATCGGGGTGATCGCCAAGGGCGCCAGGCGCTGCGGCTCGGCGCTGATATCCACCCAGTCAACCGCAGCTGCGCTGTCCAGCCGGCGGTAATGATCCACCTCCCGGCGGCACAGCGGGCAACCGCCGTCGAATAGCATGGTGGGCTTCATGGTCATCCCCGAGCATCTGTTCGCCACAGCAGACCACGCCAGCCGCCGCACATCACCCCCGGGACGTCCGGGTTTTCGCCCACCCGCCTTCTGGCTTCAGTGTCCGGCAGCCAGTCGCTCGCGCAAAGCCACCACCCGGCGGCGATTCACCCCGCCGTCGCTGTAGCCCACCCGTGCTGCCGAGCGCACCTGGGCCACCCCGGCTGCGCGGTCGATGCGAATCTCCAGATCATCGACAAAGCCAAACAGGGCCGAGCGGAAACTGGCCGCCAGATAGTCATCCGCAACAGCCTCCACCCGGCCACCCGCGGCCTCGATGGCCACCTGCAACCGCGCCAGTCCATCGGCCGGCAGCGGCAGCGCGGCAACCACATGGGCGCTATCCGTGCCCGCCTCGCTGCACACACAGTTGGGGGTGCCGGGGCATGGCGCCAGTTGGCCGTTCACCAGCCCCGGCGCCTGGCCAAAACGGGACCACAGGGCCAGTGCCAGCAACACGGCCAGCAGACCGCCAAGCACGGCGGCAAGGCTGATCAACAGGGTGTTCATGGTGCCTCCGTCCACGGCAGGTGATGGCCTCAGTGTAGCGGCAAGCGGCCAGCCGCGGCCCGCGCCCTCGCAGCCGCTCCCCGGGCTGCGGTATCCTTGCCGGATTGTCCCGAGCCCCCTATGCAGAAGAAACCGCCCATGGATCCGCAGTACCAGCCCGAACAGATCGAAGCCGCCACCCAAGCCTGGTGGGAAGCCAATCACAGCTTCAAGGCCGTCGAGGACCCGGAGCGCGAGAAGTTCTACTGCCTGGCCATGTTCCCCTACCCCAGCGGCAAGCTGCACATGGGCCACGTGCGCAACTACACCATCGGCGACGTCATCGCCCGCTACCAGCGCATGCTGGGCAAGAACGTGCTGCAGCCCATGGGCTGGGACGCCTTCGGCCTGCCGGCCGAGAACGCCGCCATCAAGCACAACAAGCCGCCGGCCGAGTGGACCTACGCCAACATCGACTACATGAAGGGCCAGCTGAAATCGCTGGGTTTCGGTTACGACTGGGACCGCGAACTGGCCACCTGCGACCCCGATTACTACCGCTGGGAGCAGTGGCTGTTTACCCGGTTGATTGAAAAGGGCATGGCCTACAAGAAGAAGTCCACGGTGAACTGGGACCCGGTGGACCAGACCGTGCTGGCCAACGAGCAGGTCATCGACGGCAAGGGCTGGCGCTCCGGCGCGCCGGTGGAGAAGCGCGAGATCGAGCAGTGGTTCATCAAGATCACCGACTACGCCCAGGAACTGCTCGACGACCTGGACAAGCTCGAGCAGTGGCCGGAGCAGGTGCGCACCATGCAGCGCAACTGGATCGGCCGCTCGGTGGGCGTGCAGATGGACTTCGGCCTGGCCGGCGGGGCCATTGACGACGTCGGCGACAAGCTGACCATCTTCACCACCCGCCCGGACACCCTGATGGGCGTCACCTACGTCGCGGTCGCCGCCGAGCACCCGCTGGCGCTGAAGGCAGCCGAGACCAACCCCGAACTGGCTGCCTTCATCGCCGAGTGCAAGCAGGGCGGCGTGTCCGAGGCCGAGATCGAGACCATGGAGAAGAAGGGCTTCGCCCTCGGCATCCAGGCCCTGCACCCGGTGACCGGCGAGCCGGTACCGGTGTATGCCGCCAACTTCGTGCTGATGGGTTACGGCACCGGGGCGGTGATGGCGGTGCCCGGCCACGACCAGCGCGACTGGGAGTTCGCCGACAAGTACGGCATCGACAAGAGGCAGGTGATCATCACCGCCGACGGCTCACCCTGCGGTATCGACCATGCCGCCTATACCGAGAAGGGGATGCTGGCCAACTCAGGCCCCTTCGACGGCCTGACCTCGGAAGCGGCCTTCGACGCCATCGCCGCCTGGCTGGAGGAGCATGGCAAGGGCGAGAAACAGGTCAACTTCCGCCTGCGTGACTGGGGCGTGTCCCGCCAGCGTTATTGGGGCTGCCCGATCCCGGTGATCAACGGCGCCGACGGCAGCACCCGCCCGGCCGACACCTTCCCGGTGCGCCTGCCCGAGGACGTGATCGTCGACGGCTCCGGCTCGCCGCTCAAGCGCATGCCTGAGTTCTACGAACTGCCGAACGGCGAGCAGCGCGAGACCGACACCTTCGACACCTTCTTTGAGTCCAGCTGGTACTACGCCCGCTACTGCTGCCCGGATGCCGACACCGCCATGCTCGACGAGCGGGCCAAATACTGGCTGCCGGTGGACCAGTACGTCGGCGGCATCGAGCACGCCGTGCTGCATCTGCTGTACGCGCGCTTCTTCAACAAGCTGATGCGCGACGAAGGCCTGGTGGACAACGACGAGCCCTTCACCCGCCTGCTCACCCAGGGCATGGTGATCGCCGAGACCTACTACCGCCAGAACGACGACGGCTCCAAGGACTGGTTCAACCCGGCCGACGTCGAGGTGCAGCGCGACGACAAGGGCCGCACCGTCAGCGCCATGCTGAAGAGCGACGGTCAGCCGGTGGTGGCCGGCGGCATCGAGAAGATGTCCAAGTCCAAGAACAACGGCGTCGACCCGCAATCCATGATCGACGCCTACGGCGCCGACACCGTGCGGCTGTTCACCATGTTCGCCGCGCCCCCCGAACAATCTTTGGAGTGGTCCGATGAAGGTGTCGAGGGCGCGCACCGTTTTCTCAAGCGACTGTGGAGCCTCTGCGCCAGCAATGCCGATGCGCTAAAAACGGGGTCGGAGTCATTTTCCATCCATCAAGCTGGAAGCTCACAGCCACGGATGAGGGAAAATGACTCCGACCCCCTTTGCTCGTCCGCGCTGGATGAAACCCAGCAGACCGCCCGCCGCGACATCCACACCGCGCTGAAGAAGGCCTTGTTCGACTTCGAGCGCCAGCAGTTCAACACCGTGGTGTCCGCCTGCATGACCATGGTCAACACCCTGTACAAGCTGGGCGAGTCGGCCGGCGATCGCGCCGTGCTGCAGGAGGGCATCGGCATCGTGCTGCGCCTGCTCGGCCCCATCGCCCCGCACCTGTGCCACCACCTGTGGCGCGAGCTGGGTTATGGTGACGACATCCACGGCGCCGGCTGGCCGGTCGCCGACGAGGCCGCCCTGAAGCAGGACAGTATCGAGTACGTGGTGCAGGTCAACGGCAAGCTGCGCGCCAGGATCAAGGTGGCCGCCGACGCCGACAAGTGCGCCATCGAGAGCGCCGCCAAGGCGGACGAAAACGTACAACGCTTCACCCAGGGCAAGGACATCGCCAAGGTGATCGTGGTACCCAACAAGCTGGTGAACATCGTCGTCAAATGATCGACCGCGGGGATCGCGCCCCGCCGTCACCAACCAGGCCACAGGAACAGACAACCGCATGAACACCACGCGCACCGCCGCCGCCCGGCTCTTCTCGCTGCTGCTGCTGGGCCTGACCTTGACCGCCTGCGGCTTCCAGCCCCGCGGCCAGGCACCCGCCCTGCCCAGCACGCTGTCGCCGCTGGCCATCACCGGCATCGATACCGACACGCCGCTGTACCTGGCGCTGCAGCGCCGCCTGGAAGGCAGCGGCAGTACCCTGGTGACGGACACCGGCCGTGCCGCGGCGGTGCTGGCCATCAGCAACCTGGAAAGCCGCCGCGAACTGCTCACCGTGAGCAGTGACAACAAGGCCAACGAATACGAGTTGATCGAGGCGCTCAGCTACCGGGTCCGGGTCGGCGACCGCGAGACCATGCCCCAGCGCCTGTCCGCCAGCCGAATCCACTACGCCCCGGGCGACGCCGTGCTGGCGCGCAAGCGCGAGGAAGACACCCTGCGCCAGACCCTGCGCGAGGAACTGGCCGAGCGACTGCTCCGCCGCCTGGCGGCCTGGCAGTAACACCCCATGCGACTGCGCCTGGAAGAACTGTCCCGGCACCTGCAAGGCCAGCTGGCGCCGGTCTACCTGATCTCCGGCGACGAGCCCCTGCAACTGGGCGAAACCGCCGACGCGGTGCGCGCCGCCGCCCGCGCCGCCGGCTACGGCACCCGCGAGGTGTTCGAGGCCAATGCCCAGTTCGACTGGGGTGCACTGGCGGCCGAGGCCAACGCCCTGTCGCTATTCGCCGAGCAGAAGATCATCGACCTGCGCATCCCCTCCGGCAAACCCGGCCGTGAGGGCGGTGCCGCGCTGGCCGAGTACGCCGGCAATCCCCCGCCCGACACCCTGCTGCTGATCACCCTGCCCAAGCTGGACAAGTCACAGCAGAACACCAAGTGGTTCAAGGCACTGGAAAAGCTCGGCGTGGTCATCCAGGTGTGGCCGGTGAAGATCGACGAGCTGCCGCGCTGGGTCGGCCAGCGCATGCGTGCCGCCGGGCTGGAGCCGGCGCCGGAGGTCACCCAACTGCTGGCCGACCGCGCCGAGGGCAATCTGCTTGCCGCCCGCCAGGAGATCGAAAAACTGCTGCTGCTCAACGGCCCCGGTCCGGTCAACCTGGAACAGTTCGCCGCTGCCGTGTCCGACAGCGCCCGCTATGACGTGTTCGACCTGGTGGACAGCGCGTTGGCCGGTGATGCGGTGCGCAGCCTGCGCATCCTGGCGGGCCTGCAGGGCGAGGGCGTCGCCGCACAGCTGGTACTGTGGGCCCTGGCTCGCGAGATCCGCGCCCTGGCCCGCATGGCCGCCGACGCCAAGCGCTCCGGTAACCTGGGCCAGGCCATCTCGGCAGTACGGCCGCCCATCTGGGACAACCGCAAGCCACTGATCCGCGGCGCCCTGCAGCGTCTCGGCCCCAAGGCCTGGGCCAGTCTGCTGGTGCGCTGTCAGCAGATCGATGCCACCATCAAGAGCCGCGACAGTAGTGATGCCTGGCGGCAGTTCGAGATACTGTTGATGAACATGGCCGGTCACCGGCTGCCGGCCGCCCGGGCGGGCTGACCGCACAAGCGACACCAAGCCAAGGCGGGCCCTGCCCGACTGCGGAGTAAGGAGACTCAGCATGTCAGACTACACACCGAACGCCCGGGAACTGCCCTTCCTGGTACGCCACCTGCGCGCACTGGTCTACACCCTCAACCTGGTCCGTTTCAGCCTGATCATCCTGATCGCCGCGGCCGCCCTGCTGGCCTCAGGCCAGGGGCAGGACCTGCTGATCGGTGTCGGCGAAGACAATCACTACGGCCGTCTGCTGTTGGGCGTCACCGTGTGGGCCGGCAGCATCTGGCTGTGGGCCAGGGTGCTGCTCAACATCCACTTTCCCAGCCCGCCGGTGGATGCCGACACCATGACCCTCTATCGCCGCTGGACGCCCCGCGTACTCGGGCTGTTGGGCTTCTGGCTGGTGGCACTGGATGCCGCCAACGCCGGCGGTGCCGCCTACGAGCAGCTGTTCTGGCCCTGCATCGTCCTGGGGGTGGTGTTCTTCGCCCTGGTGACCTGGCGCCGCGCCGCCGCCCGCAAACTGGCCCGGCTGCAGGCCGGCCCTCTCGCCCACGAGCACTGGCTATACGTCGACGAACAGGGCGGTCGGCCGGTGATGGCGGATTTCTGGACCGCCATGAACAACGGCATCGGCCGCTTCGGACTGCTGATGCTCATCATTGGCACCGGGCTGTTCATCTGGGGGGTGGCCGACCCGATCAGCATGGGCAACCGCTTCGACGTGATCCTGCTGCTGTTCGTGTGGGGTGCCACCTTCCTGCCGCTGGGCAGCCTGATCACCTATCTGGCCAACCTCAAGGGCGTGCCCATCCTGACCCTGCTGCTGATTGCCGCCCTGGTGTTCAGCCTGTGGAACGACAACCACGTCATCCGTGACCTGGCGGGTACCAGCCCGGACGCCCGACCGCATATCGATCAGGCCCTGGACGACTGGCGCGCCAGCAACTGCGCGGACGGCGACTGCGGCCGCTTCGTGGTGGTGGCCACCGCCGGCGGTGGTATCCGGGCCGGTTTCTGGACCGGCACGGTGCTCGGCAGCCTGCACCAGGAGATACCGGCCTTTGACCAGCAACTGTTCGCCATCAGCGGCGTGTCCGGCGGCTCAATGGGCGCGACCTTCTACCGTGCCGCCGCCAACGGCGGCACCGGCAACTGCACGTTCGGCTTCCGCGACTGCCTGCTCGATGCACTGGGCAAGGACTACCTGGCACCCCTGTCCGCCGCCTTGCTCTATCCGGACCTTACGCAACGTTTCCTGCCGAAAGCCTGGCTGCCGGACCGGGCACTGGCCCTGGAGCAGGCCTGGGCCGAGGGCTTCGCCGAGGTGTACGGCCGCGACGCACTCAACGGCTCCTTTGCCGGCCTGGCCGACACCCAGGGGCGCGCCTGGCCGGCGCTGTTCCTCAATGCCACCTGGACCAACAGCGGCGGCAGGCTGGTGGCCAGCAGCCTGCGGCTGGACCAGCACACGCCCGACCAGACCGCCTTCTCGCCTCTGCCGAAGGATCAGCTCAAGGTGCTGGGTCATGACATCCGCCTGACTTCGGCAGCGCACAACAGCGCCCGTTTCCCCTATGTGAGCCCACCGGGTAGCTGGCGCAATAAGAAGGGAGAAGTGGCCGGCCGGCTGCAGGACGGCGGACTGTTCGAGAACTACGGCGCCGAGACCGCCGTCGAGATACTGCGCCACGCCAAGGATCGCCTGAAGGACGACTTCCACCCCCTGGTGATCCTGATCAGCAGCGACCCGAGACTGGCCGACAACCTGGATGACATCCAGCCCGGCAAGGTAAAGAACTTTGCCTCCGAACTGCTCACCACCCTACGCACCCTGTTCAAGGCCCGGGTGGCCCACGGTAACGAGGGGGCAGCCTGGCTCAAGCGCTGGGCCGGGGACAACCAGGCGGACTTCGCCTATTTCCACATGTGCCCACCTGATCTGGAGAAAGGCGCAGACCCACCGCTGGGCTGGGCGCTGTCAGGCCAGGCGCAGCGGACCATCCAGAGTTATCTGCTGGACCGCGACCGGGAGGACAAGCCGTTCACGCCGGTCCCCGCCTGCCGCAAGGACAACCAGCAAGCGCTGGACGACGCGCGCAGGCTGCTGGGGCCGCCCAGCCCCTGAGCCTGGCTCAGTTCGCGGCAGTCGCCAGGGCCGGCTCCACGGGCAGGAAGTAGCCCGCCGCCAGGGCATCGTGCACCTTGCCCAGTCCCAGCTGCAGCTGGTCGATGAACAGGCTCAGCTTGTCGCGCTTGAGACGTTCCACCTTGCTGTTGAGCACCTTGTCCTTCAGGTCGTTGATGGCATCGCGACAGGCCTGGTTACGCGGCAGATGACCGACCTCCTGCTCCACCGACTGCAGGCAATGCAGGAAGCTGCGCGGGAAGGTCTCGTCCTGGAACAGGAAGCGCAGCACCTCGCCCCGCTGCACCTGCACCTGCATGCGGCGCCGGTACATGTGATAGGACGACAGCGACTTGAGCACGCTCATCCACTGGATGGTCTCGAAGGGACGCAGCTCGCTGGTATCGTCCGGCAACAGGTTGGCGGAACGCACGTCGATGAAGCGGGTGGTCATGTCCGCCCGCTCCAGGTTGCGACCCATGCGCAGGAAGGACCAGGCCTCGTCGCGACTGAGGGTGGCGCCCAGCATGCCGGTCAACAGCTGCGAGCCCTCGATGATGCGCTCCAGGTAGGCGTGCCGGCCCTTCTTGGTCAGGCCCGCCTGCAGGTTGTCCCGCGCGTAGATGTTCAGCTCGGTGAGCAGCTCCCAGGTGGCCTTGGGCACGATGTCGCGGATGGTGCGGCAGTTCTCCCGCGCCATGCGCAAGGCCGACAGGATCGAGCTGGGGTTATCCAGGTCGCCGGTCAGGAACTTCACCACGTTACGCTCGCTGTACACCTTGTAGTGGGATTCGAAGATGTCGTGGTGCCCGGTGATGGCGATCAGCGGCTCCCAGCCCGGCGAGATGCCCTTGGGCAGATCCAGCAGCAGGAAGGCGTTGACGTTGATCAGGCGTGCGGTGTTCTCGGCACGCTCGACGTAGCGCCCCATCCAGTAAATATTTTCGGCTACCCGTGACAGCATAATTTGTTCCTCAGGCGTCCACGATCCAGGTGTCTTTGCTGCCGCCACCCTGGGACGAGTTCACCACCAGCGAGCCCTTGCGCAGTGCGACTCGCGTCAGGCCGCCCATGGTGACCTGGGTCTTGCTGCCGGACAGGATGAACGGCCGCAGATCCACATGGCGCGGCTCCAGGTGGTTATCGATCACGGTGGGCACGGTGGACAGCATCAGCGTCGGCTGGGCGATGTAGTTGCGGGGGTTGCGGCGGATCAGTCGGGCGAAGGTCTTGCGCTCCTTCTCCGTCGACATCGGCCCCATCAGCATGCCGTAGCCGCCGGACTCGTTGGCCGGCTTGACCACCAGCTTGTCCAGGTTGGCCAGCACGTACTCGCGCTCGTCCTTGTACATGCAACGGTAGGTCGGCACGTTGGGGATGATCGGCTTCTGACCCAGGTAGTACTCGATGATCTCGGGCACGAAGGCGTACACCACCTTGTCGTCGGCAACCCCGGCACCCGGCGCATTGGCCAGCGCCACGTGGCCTTCTTTCCAGGCCCGCATCAGCCCTGGTACGCCGAGCATGGATTCGGGATGGAAGGCCTCCGGGTCCATGAACTCGTCATCGATGCGCCGGTAGATCACGTCCACCCGCTTCGGCCCGTTGACCGTGCGCATGTGCACGATGCCCTGTTCGTCGACCAGCAGGTCGCGGCCTTCCACCAGCTCGCAGCCCATCTGCTGTGCCAGGTAGGCGTGCTCGAAGTAGGCGGAGTTGTAGATGCCCGGCGTCAGCACCACGATCTCCGGGTGCTTGACCTTGCGCGGCGACAGCGCCGCCAGGGTGTCGAACAGCTGCGAGGCGTAGTCGTCCACCGGCAGCGGCGCATAGTCCTCGAACAGCTCGGGGAATACCCGCTTGGTGACCTCGCGGTTCTCCAGCATGTAGGACACGCCGGACGGCACCCGCAGGTTGTCCTCCAGCACGTACAGGGTGCCGTCCCTGTCGCGCACCAGGTCGGAGCCGCAGATGTGCGCCCAGATGCCCAGCGGCGGATTCACGCCGACGCACTGCGGGCGGAAGTTCTTGGACTCGGCCAGCACCTCGGCGGGGAACACGCCGTCCTTGACGATCTTCTGCTCGTGGTAGAGATCGTCGATGAACATGTTGATCGCCTTGACCCGCTGCTTGAGACCCTTGGCGACCACGTCCCATTCCTTCTTGGGAATGATCCTCGGCACGATGTCGAAGGGCCAGTTGCGGTCGATGGCGCCGGCCTCGGTGTACACCGTGAAGGTGACGCCCATCTCCTTGATGGCCAGGTCGGCGGCGTCCTGCCGCTCGGACAGTTCGGACTCGTCCATGCGACGCAGGTGCTTCACCAGGTGCTTGCTGTAACCGCGCGCCCGGTTGGGGCGCACCAGCATCTCGTCGAATAGCCCCTCGGTGGGGTAGGTGCTGAGATCTATCGGCATGGCATCCCTTCGGCTTTCCGTCTGTGGTCTCGGCTGCTCACTGGTCGCAGCGGTATCTAAGGTCGAGGGTGTATGGATGATCTCCATTGGGCTCCTCCGCAGGCGCACTCACGGTTCCGGGCGTATGACCCAGATGCGAGAAACGAGCCAGACGGCGGGCCTCGGCCTCGTAACTGTTCACCGGCAGGGTCTCGTAATTGCGACCCGCCGGGTGGGCAACATGATAGACACATCCTCCCAGGGATTTGTCACACCAGGTATCGACAACGTCGAATACCAGCGGCGCATGCACCGGGATGTTCGGATGCAGCCCGGAGGGAGGGTTCCAGGCCTTGTAGCGGACCCCGGCCACGAAGGTGCCGCGCTCGCCGGTGGCACGCAGGGGCACCCGGCGGCCGTTGCAGGTCACCACGTGGCGCGTGTCGGTCATGCCGCGCACCTTGACCTGTACGCGCTCGACGGATGAATCCACGAAGCGCGCCGTGCCCTGGCCGGTGACCTCTTCGCCCAGCACGTTCCACGGTTCGATGGCGAAACGCAGCTCCAGCTCCAGGTCGTCGATCTGCACCGTGCCGTAGGCCGGGAAACGGAAGTTGAAGAAGGCTTCGAACCACTCCCGCTTGAAGCCGTAGCCCCAGCGATTGAGCTGGTCCAGCACGTCGCAGAAGTCACCCCACACGTGGTGCGGCAGCATGAAGCGGTCGTGCAACTCGGTGCCCCAGCGTTGCGGGGCGACGTCGTAGGGCTGCTTCCAGAAGTGCGCCACCATGGCGCGCAGCAGCAGCATCTGCACCATGCTCATGCGCGGGTGGGGCGGCATCTCGAAGCCGCGAAACTCGACGATGCCGAGCCGGCCGGTGGCACTGTCCGGCGAGTACAGCTTGTCGATGCAGAACTCGCTGCGGTGGGTGTTGCCGGTGACGTCCACCAGCAGATTGCGCAGCGCACGGTCTATCTTCCACGGGCTGTCCAGGTCGCCGGCCGGCAACTGCTGCAGGGCGATCTCCAGCTCGTACATGGCATCGTCGCGGGCCTCGTCGGCGCGCGGCGCCTGCGAGGTGGGGCCGACGAACAGCCCGGAAAACAGGTAGGACAGGCTGGGATGGGTCTGCCAGAAACGCAGCAGGCTGGTCAGCACCTGCGGCCGCCGCAGCATCGGGCTGTCCGTCGGCACCACCCCGCCCAGGGTGACGTGGTTACCGCCGCCGGTGCCGGTATGGCGACCGTCGAGCATGAATTTTTCGGTGCCCAGCCGGCTCTGGCGTGCCTCTTCGTACAGCGTCTCGGTCTGCGCCACCAGGTCACGCCAGTTGCTGGCCGGGTGGACGTTGACCTCGATCACGCCGGGATCCGGGGTGACCTTGAGGGTGACCAGGCGCTGGTCACTGGGCGGGCTGTAGCCCTCCAGCACCACCGCGGTATCCAGCGACTTGGCCGCCGCCTCGATGCCGGCCACCAGGTCCAGCCAGTGGCGCAGGTTTTCCAGCGGCGGCATGAACACATGCAGCACGCCATTGCGGATCTCCACGCACAACGCGGTGCGTACATGGGCCCCTGCAGGCGCATCGGCGGGCGCCTGTTCATGGCGATCGGCGGCCGGCCGCGGCGGCACGGCGCCGGCCTGGTAACGGGCATGCACCTCGCCAAAGTCCAGCGGCAGCGCGTCCGGCGGGGCGAAGGGGTCACGCAACGGCTCCTGCTCGTGCTCTTCCTCGTCCCACAGCAAGGCATCCAGCGGCAGGCGCAGGCCCATGGGCGAATCGCCGGGCAGCAGGAACAGGTGACCGCGGCGCAGCCGCCAGGGCCCGGTGCGCCAGTTGTTCTGCCTGGTGTCCCAGACGATGGGCAGGGCAAAACCGACCACGTGGTCCAGGCCCTGCTCGAATACCCGACGCAGGCGGTCACGCTCCAGCGGATCGGCCAGCTTGTTGTCCAGCACGTCCAGGTTGGCGGGCAGCGAGCCCTCCTTCCATAAATAATAAAGACCGTCCTCGTAGCCGGGCAGGAAGGTGCCGGTGCTCAGGCCCAGCTGGCGGGCCAGGGCATGGGTGAAGGCGCGGGCCTCGGCCTCATCGGCCTTGCCGGGGACCAGCGGGTCGGCCAGGCGCGTCGGATCCTGCCACACCGGCTGTCCGTCCCTGCGCCAGTAGCAACCCAGCGCCCAGCGCGGCAGCGGCTCGCCCGGATACCACTTGCCCTGCTCGTGGGTCAGCACGGCGCCGGGGGCAAAGCGCTCATGCAGGCGGCGCAGCAGCAGCCCGGCCCGCTCGCGCTTCTGCTCACCCAGCGCGGCGGTGTTCCATTGGTCGCTGTCCATGTCATCGATGGACACGAAGGTGGGTTCGCCACCCATGGTCAGACGCACATCGCCCTCGGTCAGCTCGGCCTCGACGGCGTCGCCCAGGGCCAGCACCGCCGCCCACTGTTCGTCGTCATAGGGCTTGGTGACCCGCGCATCCTCGCGGATGCGGGTGACCTTGTTTTCAAAATGAAATTCGACCTCGGCCTTGTCCGAGCCACCGGTGATGGGCGCGGCGCTCACCGGATCCGGGGTGCAGGCCAGCGGGATGTGACCCTCGCCGGCGAACATGGCGGAGGTGGGATCCAGGCCGATCCAGCCGGCGCCGGGCACATAGACCTCGGTCCAGGCATGCAGGTCGGTGAAATCCTGCTCGGTACCCGACGGGCCGTCCAGCGACTTCTGGTCCGGCGCCAGTTGCACCAGGTAGCCGGACACGAAGCGCGCCGCCAGCCCCAGGTGACGACAGATCTGCACCAGCAGCCAGGCGCTGTCGCGGCAGGAGCCCTTGGCCAGCCCCAGGGTCTCTTCGCAGGTCTGGACGCCCGGCTCCATGCGCACCACGTAGCCGATATCCTGTTGCAGCCGCGAATTCAGCGCCACCAGGAATTCCACGGTTCGCTGCGGTTTCTTGGGCACCTCGGCCAGCCAGGCAAGCAGCTTGGCGCCGCTCTCGCGCACCTCCAGGTAGGGCGCCAGGTCGCGGCGCAATTGGGCGTCGTACTCGAACGGCACCTGCTCGGCGTATTCCTCGACGAAGAAATCGAACGGGTTGACGGTGATCAGGTCCGCCACCAGACCGACGGTGACGCTGAACTTGCGGGTCTTGTCCGGGAACACCACCCGCGCGGCGAAGTTGCCGAAGGGGTCCTGCTGCCAGTTCAGGAAATGCGGCTCCGGCTCGACCTTGAGCACGTACTGGTGCACCGGGGTGCGGGTATGGGGGGCCGGGCGCAGGCGGATCAGGTGTGGCGTCAGATTCACCAGCCGGTCGTACTGGTACTCGGTGTGGTGGTGAATCGCGATGCGGATGGTCATGCAGAGAACTCGGACGAGGTCGATTGCTACTAAGCTACCCTAAACAATAGGAATATTTCAGGACTTTCGCGACGCGCCGATAACTCGCATACTCTTGCACCACCTCTTTTTGAGCCTCTCGCTCGGTATCCTTGCCATGACTTATTGCCTGGGTCTATCACTCGACAGCGGACTGGTGTTCGCCTCCGATTCGCGGACCAACGCCGGCGTCGACTACGTCACGACCTATTCCAAGATGCACGTGTTCACGCCGGCACCCGACCGGCTGTTCGTGATCCTGTCCGCCGGCAACCTGGCAACCACCCAGGAGGTCATCAATCACATCCAGCGCGACCTGGACCATCCGGACCCCAGTGGCGGCATCAATCTGGCCACCGCCCGCTACCTGTTCGAGGCCGCCGAATACGTCGGCCAGGTCAGCCTGGGGGTGCAGAAGGAACACAGCGCCGCGCTGACCTCCAGCGGTGTCAGCGGCGAGACCACCCTGATCATCGGCGGCCAGATCGCCGGTCAGCCCCATGGCCTGATCATGATCTACCCGCAGGGCAACTACATCACCGCCTCGCCGGAGACGCCCTACCTGCAGATCGGCGAGAGCAAGTACGGCAAGCCCGCACTGGATCGCATCGTGCAGTCCGGGCTGAGCCTGGAAGAAGGCGCGCGGCTTTGCCTGGTGAGCCTGGACGCCACCGCCCGCTCCAACATCACCGTGGGCGCGCCCTTCGAGGTCGGCATGTACCAGGCCGACTCGCTGGTGCTGGGTCACCGCATGCGCTTCCCCGAACACGACCCCTACCTGGTCGGCATCCATGAAGGCTGGAACAGCGGCATCCAGGCCGCCTTCGACGGCCTGCCCAAATTCGACTGGGAAGAAGACCAGTTGCCGCTGACCCCGCCGGCCACGGCGACCATCGTGCCGCGCTGAGCCCGCCTGGACGGACAAGCAGGGGCCGGCCGATGTAAAATGGCCGGCCTCTGCCTTTTCTGGAACCACCGTCATGGCTGAAGCCGAGATCACCGACATCGCCGCCTACATGGCCGAACTGGGCAGCGCCGCCCGCGCCGCCGGTCGCGTGCTTGCCGCCGCCGACACCGCAGCCAAGAACGCCGCGCTCAACGCCATCGCCGATGATCTCGACCAGCACCGCACCGTGCTGATCGAGGAAAACCGCAAGGACCTCAATGCCGGCGAGGCCAAGGGCCTGGACGCCGCGCTGCTCGATCGCCTGGCGCTGACCGCCCCGCGCATCGACGCCATGATCGAGGGCCTGCGCCAGATCGCCGCCCTGCCCGATCCCATCGGCGAGATCTTCGACATGAAGTACCGCCCATCCGGCATCCAGGTGGGACGCATGCGCGTGCCGCTGGGCGTGGTTGGCATCATCTACGAGTCCCGTCCGAACGTGACCGCCGACGCCGCGGCGCTGTGCCTGAAGTCCGGCAATGCCACCGTGCTGCGCGGCGGCTCCGAGGCCTTCCATTCCAACCAGGCCATCGCCCGCTGCATCGCCCGCGGCCTGGAGGCCGCCGGCCTGCCGGCCACTGCCGTGCAGGTGGTGGCCACCACCGACCGCGCCGCGGTGGGCGCCATGATCACCAGCCCCGAACACATCGACGTCATCATCCCGCGCGGCGGCAAGGGCCTGATCGAGCGCATCAGCAAGGATGCCCGGGTGCCGGTGATCAAGCACCTGGACGGCATCTGCCACGTCTACGTGGACGACGAAGCCGACCCGCACAAGGCCTTCGCCGTGGCGCTGAACGCCAAGACCCAGCGCTACGGCACCTGCAACACCATGGAGACGCTGCTGGTGCACGACACCGTCGCGGCGGATTTCCTGCCGGGCATCGGCGCCGCCCTGGCCGAGAAGGGCGTGGAACTGCGCGGCTGTGCCAAGACCTGCGCGATCCTCGGCGAACACTGCAAGACAGCCACCGCCGAGGACTGGGACACCGAGTATCTGGCGCCCATCCTGTCCATCCGTGTGGTGGATGATCTGGACCAGGCCATGGATCACATCGAGGCCCACAGCTCGCGCCACACCGAGAGCATCATCACCGAGAACCTCGGCAAGGCACGCCGCTTCCTGCGCGAGGTGGACTCCAGCTCGGTGATGGTCAACGCCTCCACCCGCTTCGCCGACGGTTTCGAGTACGGCCTGGGCGCGGAGATCGGCATCTCCACCGACAAGTTCCACGCCCGTGGCCCGGTCGGCCTGGAGGGGCTGACCTCGGTGAAGTACATCGTGCTGGGTGACGGGCATATCAGAACATAGCCGCTGGAGGCTCTCGAATGATCGGCATCTTTGGCGGTACCTTCGACCCCATCCACTACGGTCACCTGCGGGTGGCGCTGGATGTGCTGGAGTCACTGCGACTCGAGCAGATACGTTTTCTGCCCCTGGAGCACGCGGTGCACCGTGGCCAGCCGCTGGCGGATGGCGCACAGCGCCTGGCCATGCTGCGGGCAGCGCTGAGCGGCGAACCACGCTTTGTCTGCGACGACCGTGAGCTGTTGCGCGGTGGCCGCTCCTACACCCTGGACACCCTGCGCTCGCTGCGCGCGGAACTGGGCGAAGACACCTCGCTGTGCCTGCTGCTGGGCAGCGATGCCTTCAACGGCTTCCTGTCCTGGCATGAGCCGGAAGAGGTCGCGCAACTGGCCCATCTGGTGGTGATGCAGCGGCCCGGTTACCAGCTGCCCAGCGACCCGGCGCTGCAGATGCTGGTGGAGCAGCGCGCCACCGACCTGGCAGGGGACCTGCGCAACACACCCGGCGGGCATATCTGGTTCCAGCAGGTCACCCAGCTGGACATCTCGGCCACCGACATCCGCCAGCGCATCGCCCACGGCCGTAGCGCCCGCTATCTGACCCCTGATCCGGTGCTGGAACTGATTTCAGAGCGAAAGTCCTATCAGGATGCCGGTTCCTGATTCATCCATGGGTTATCATTGAACCCGTATCCCCCCAACGGTATCCCCCCATGCAGGTAGAAGCACTCCGCGATTTGGCCGTGAAGTCCCTCGAGGACATGAAGGCCCAGGACATCAAGGTCCTGGATGTGCGCGGCAAAACCAGTATCACCGACTTCTTCGTCATCGCCTCCGGCACCTCCGATCGGCACGTCAAATCCCTGGCCGAAACGGTAGCCTTCCAGGCCAAGCAGGCGGGTGAGCCGGCCATCGGCATCGAAGGTCTGGAGGAAGGCGAGTGGGCCCTGGTCGACCTGAACGGCGTGGTGGTGCACGTCATGCAGGCCAAGGTGCGCGATTTTTACCAGCTGGAGAAGCTGTGGGACGTGGACGCGCCGGCCGCGGAGAAGCTCAGCCAGCAGCGCGGCTGAACCGTCAGGCCGACCCGCCGGCCTCCCCGCCGGTCCGTTCCCACCAGTCCGGCAGCTCGGCGATTGAATCCAGGATGCCATCCGGCACCACGCCCCGCTCCAGGTCCGCCGGCTGAAACTTGCCGGTGCGCACCAGCACCCCGCGCAGCCCGGCACGCTGGGCGCCCTGCACATCGCCGATGATGTCGTCGCCGATCATCACCGCCTGCTCCGCCGCCACCCCCAACTTCGCCAGTGCGGCCTCGAAAAAGGCCGGCGCCGGCTTGCCCAGCACCAGCGGCTCGCGACCACTGGCGTAGCTGAGCGCGCTCACCATCGGCCCGGTGTCCAGGCGCAGGCCGTCCTCGGCGCGCCAGTAGCGGGTCATGCCCAGTGCCACCAGTTGCGGCTCACCGTCCATCAGCAGGCGAAAGGCACGGTTGAGGGTGGCGAAATCCCAGCCGGCACCGAGATCGCCGACCACCACCGCCGCGGCGCCGGTCTCGGCATCATCGGCCAGCCGCGCCAGGCCGGTGAACTCCTCCCGGGTGGCCGCCGCCACGAACAGCGCCAGCGGCTCGACCCCGGCCCTTGCGGCCCACGCCGCAGCCGCCGCGGCCGGGGTGAGCACCTCGTCTGCCGTGATCGTGATGCCCATCGCGGCCAGCTTGGCGACGATGGCGCTGCGCGGCCGCGAGCTGGTGTTGGTCAGGAACAGGTGCGGGATGCCCTGCGCCCGCACCCAGGCCAGGACATCCACCGCCCCGGGCAGGAGCTGCTCCCCCTGGTAGAGGACGCCGTCCAGATCGAACAGGATCACCCGCATGTCATCACCCTCCACACCGCTGTACCAGCAAGTATTGACCACCCGCGCGGTTACAATGGTGTCATGAATATCCACCTGATCGCCGTGGGCGAAAAGATGCCCCGCTGGGTGCAGGACGGCTACGGCGAATACGCCAAGCGGCTGCCGGCCGAGTGCGCCCTGAAACTGGTCGAGATCGCGCCGGGCAAGCGCGGCAAGAACGCCGACATCGCCCGCGCCATGCGCGACGAGGGCGAACGCATGCTGGCCGCCATCCCCAAGGGTGCACGGGTGATCGCACTGGAAGTGAATGGCCGTGAATGGGCTACCGAGCAACTGGCCACCCAACTGGAGGGCTGGCTGGCTGGCGGCCAGGACATCGCCCTGCTGGTGGGCGGCCCGGAGGGTCTGACCGGGGACTGCCGCCGGCGGGCCGACCAGCTGTGGTCGCTGTCGCCCCTGACCCTGCCGCATCCATTGGTCAGGGTGCTGCTGGCCGAACAGCTGTACCGGGCCTGGAGCATCCTGCGCGGCCACCCCTACCACCGCGCCTGATGCGGCACCGCCCTCGCGTCCCATCATCGCCCCGCGACGCCTACTAATCGGCGCCGGGCTGGTGTAGCTTGGTGGCAACTCAAGCTGCGATAAATCCATGATCTACCTGGCCTCCCAATCCCCCCGGCGGCGCGAGCTGCTGGACCAGATCGGCGTGCCCCACCAGACGCTGAGCGCGCCGGTGGACGAGACCCCACAAGCGGACGAATCCCCCGAGGACTATGTGCAGCGCCTGGCCGTGGCCAAGGCGCAAAGCGGCTACGCCTCGCTCGGCAGCAGCGCCGGCGACCATCCGGTGCTCGGAGCCGACACCGTGGTGGTGCTGGACGGGCATATCCTGGGCAAACCCCGCGATCGTGAGCACGGCATCGCCATGCTCAACGCCCTGGCCGGCCGTGAGCACCGCGTGCTCACCGGCGTGGCGCTGGTCAGCGATGCCGGCGTGGCCTACCGCCTGTCCGACAACCGGGTGAGCTTCCGTCCCCTGGGCAAGGCCGAGATCGCCGCCTACTGGGACAGCGGCGAGCCGCTGGACAAGGCCGGCGGCTATGCCGTGCAGGGCCTGGGCGCAATGTTCATCAGTCATCTGTCCGGCAGCTACTCGGGCGTCATGGGCCTGCCGCTGTTCGAAACCGCCGAACTGTTAAGTCATGCGGGGCTGAACCCCCTGGGCAACGGATAAACTTGATCCCATGAGCGAAGAAATCCTGATCAACGTCACCCCCCCGGAGACCCGGGTGGCGGTGATCGAAAACGGCGTCCCCCAGGAGCTGATCGTCGAACGCACCGCCAAGCGCGGCCTGGTGGGCAACATCTACAAGGGCAAGGTGTGCCGGGTGCTGCCGGGCATGCAGGCTGCCTTCGTCGACGCAGGTCTCGCCCGCGCCGCCTTCCTGCATGCCTCGGACATCAGTATCGGCAACGGCGGCAACCGCTCGGACAACATCAGCGAGCTGGTGCACGACGGCAGTGAGGTGATCGTGCAGGTGGTCAAGGATCCACTTGGCAGCAAGGGGGCGCGGCTGACCACCAACATCTCCATCCCCTCCCGCTACATGGTGTTCATGCCGCACATGACCAACGTCGGGGTATCGCAGAAGATCGAGGACGAGACCGAACGCAGCCGGCTGCGCGACATCCTGCAGCGCCACACCGAGGCCGCCCAGCTGCAGGGCGGCTTCATCGCCCGCACCGCCGCCGAGGGCGCCGACGAATTCGCCCTGCGTGCCGACATGCAGTTCCTGCAGCGGCTGTGGGAGTCGATCCAGAAACGCGCCGTCACCGCCGCCGCCAAGGAGCTGATCCACGAGGACCTGCCGCTGGCGCTGCGCGCGCTGCGCGACCTGGTGGGCCCCGATGTGGAGAAGGTGCGCATCGACTCCCGTTCCACCTTCGAGAAGGCCATCCAGTTCGCCGAGCAGTTCATCCCCGAACTGCGCACCTGCCTGGAGTACTACCCGGGCGAGCGGCCGCTGTTCGACCTGTACGGCGTGGAGGACGAGATCCAGAAGGCGCTGGAACGCAAGGTCGACCTGAAGTCCGGCGGCCACCTGGTGATCGACCAGACCGAGGCGATGACCACCATCGACGTCAACACCGGCGCCTTCGTCGGCCATCGCACCCTGGAAGAGACCATCTTCAAGACCAACCTGGAGGCGGCGCAGTCCATCTGCCGGCAGCTGCGGCTGCGCAATCTGGGCGGCATCATCATCATCGACTTCATCGACATGCTCGATGACGAACACAAGCGCCAGGTGCTGCGCGCGCTGGAGCGCTGCCTGGCCCACGACCACGCCAAGACCCACATCAGCGAGGTGTCGTCGCTTGGCCTGGTGGAGATGACCCGCAAGCGCACCCGCGAGTCGCTGGAACACATCCTCTGCGAGCCCTGCCCCTGCTGCAGCAGCCGCGGCACCCTCAAGACCGCCGAGACCACCTGCTACGAGATCTTCCGCGAGATCCTGCGCGAGGCCCGCCAGTTCGACGTCGAGCAGCTGCTGGTGCTGGCCTCCAGCGAGGTCATCGACCAGCTGCTGGACGAGGAATCGCAGAACCTGGCCGAGCTGGAACAATTCATCGGCAAGCCCATCAAACTGCAGGCAGAGGCCCTCTACACCCAGGAACAGTACGACGTTGTGCTCATCTGACGCCGCCATCAGGCCGTCCTCCCTTCCCCGCACCCACGCGCAGGGGCGCCCGTGCGCAGACTGCTGAAACCCACCCGTCGCCTGCTGCGGCGGGTGCTGATCGTCTGCATCGTGCTGGTCGCGGCGGTCAATGCCGCGGCCTTCCTGCTGACCCCTCTGCTCGACCGCTACCGCGATCAGCTGGCCGAGCTGGCCAGCGCCCGACTTGCCACCCCGGTCGCCATCGGTGCTATGCGTGCCCGCTGGCGCGGCTTCGGCCCGGAACTGGTGATCGAGGACCTGCGCATCGGCGAAGTCAGCGACGGCCAGGGCATCCACCTGGCCGAGGCCGCGGTGGACTTCGGCATCTGGGACATGCTGCGCTATCTCGACCTCAGCCCGTTGCGCATCACCCTGCGCAATCTGCAGATCCATCTCATCCGTGAACCTGACGGCCGGGTGCAGCTGGCGGGCTTCGAAGGCCGCAACATCGCCGGTGAAGACAGCGACAACCTGCCGCTGAGCGGCCGGTTGCGCCTGGAAGATGCCACCCTGCTGTGGGAAGACCAGCGCCTGGGCCTGCCGATACAGCGGCTGGAACACGCCCGGCTGCGCCTGCACCTGTGGCCCGACCGGGTATCCCTGACCGCCAGCGTGGTACTGCCCGGCGACCTGCCGGGCCGCCTGCGCGCCGGCGCCGAGTTGAGCCTGGCCGACGACGACTGGGCCGGGGAGATCTACCTGGCCGGCAAGTCACCGGCGCTCGCCGGTTTCCTCGCCCCCTACCTGCCGGCACCGCTGCAGCTCGAACAGGGCGGCGCCGACGTCGAGCTGTGGAGCGACTGGCAGGCCAGCCGCATGACCGCCGCCGAAGGTCGACTGGCACTCAGCCAGCTGCGTCTGCGACGTGGCGACGATGGCCCGTTGCTGGACCTGGACAACCTCAGCAGCGAATTCCGCTATCAGCGCGATGGCGAGGATCGCCAGCTCGACCTCACCAAGTTCAGGCTCAGCCGGCAGGGACGCAGCTGGCCGGTGAGCGACATGCACCTGGCCATCAACCTGGCCGGTCCGGGCTGGCCGGTCCTGCAGTTATCCGCCGACTACCTGCGACTGACCGATCTGCTGGCACTGACCCAGCCGCTTGAGCTGCCCGGCGACTTGACGGCCCTGCGTGACGGCCTGCAGCCGGACGGCGAACTGTTCGACCTGCGGCTGCGCCTGACGGGCGGTGAAGGTCCGCCCCACTGGCAGCTGAGCACCCGCTTCGAGGGGCTGAGCAGCCAGGCCTTCGAAGAGTACCCGGGGGTGACCGGCGTGGCCGGCACTGCACAGGGCGATCAGCAGCAGCTAAGCCTGAAGGTGTCGGCAAGTGACAGCGCGCTGAACTGGCCCACGCTGTTTCGCAATGCGCTGCCGGTCAACCGCCTGCACGGCGAACTGCTGTGGCAGGCTCAGGCCGATGGCGGCCATCAGCTGTCCAGCCAGGCGCTGATCGCGGACACCCCGGACATCCGCAGCGTCAGCCGGCTGCGTCTCGACATTCCGGCCGACGGCCCCATCGACATCGACCTGCACAGTGAACTGCGCGACGGCGATGGCCGCCACACCACCCATTACCTGCCCACCCGCCACATGAGCACCCAGCTGGTGGACTGGCTGGATCACGCCATCAGCTCCGGCCGGGTGCCGCAAGGAACCCTGTTGCTGCGCGGACCGCTGCGGGACTTTCCCTTCGACAAAAGCCACAACGGCCGCTTCGAGGTGCGCTTCGAGGTCGCCGACCTGACCCTGAACTACCTGTCAGACTGGCCGCCCCTGCAGGTGGACGATGCCGAGGTGCTGTTCCACAACAACGCCCTGAGCATCCAGCTGAAGCACGGCCGGCTGTACGACAGCGAGGTAAGCGACACCGCGGCCCACATCGAGAGTCTGGATCCGATCAGCCCGCTGCTTATCAACGGCAACATCTCCGGCCCACTAACCGACCCGTTGCGGCTGCTGACCGAAAGCCCCCTCAAGGCCCGCTTCGGTGACCTGGTCAGCAGCATCCGGGCCAAGGGCCAGTCGCAGCTCAAGCTGGACATGGCAGTGGTGCTTGGCAAACAGGGCAAGGACAGCCTCACGGGCAGCCTGACCCTGCAGCAGGCACAGCTGGCGCTTCCCGACTGGCAACTCCAGCTGGAGCAGGTCAACGGCAAGCTGGATTTCGATCTGGACGGCGTACGTGCCGACAAACTCCTGGCAAAGTTCCAGGGTCAGCCGGTGCACATCGATGTCGCCCCCGCGGGTCAGGCCCATCGCATCAGCGCACAAACCCGATTGGACACCCGCATCCTGCGCCAGCGGCTACCCGAGCTGCCGGCCGACCTGATATCCGGCCAGGCCGCCCTGGACATCCGCCTGGATGTGCCCAACAAGCGTGGACCGCAGCAGCCGCAGTTGCTGGTGCTCTCCTCAGACCTGCAGGGCATGGCGTTGCAACTGCCCGCGCCGCTGGGCAAGGAGGCCGCCAGCAGCCGTCCGCTCAGCCTGGAGATCGCACTGCACGATCCCACCTCCCCGCTGCGACTGCGCTACGACGACCTGCTGGACGCCCTGTTCCGTCCCGGCGGTGATCGCGCCGACATCCGCTTCGGCGGCGACGCCGCCCGCCTGCCGGACCGGCCGGTACTGCGGCTCAGCGGCCGCCTGCCGCGCCTGGACCTGGATCCCTGGCTGGCACTGGCGGAACGGCAACAGGGTAAGGCAGGGGCACTGCCTCCGCTGCAGGCCGACCTGCAACTGGACCAGCTCAAGATCGGCCGTGCCAGCATTGATGACGTGCACGTGATCCTGGAGCAACAGCCTGACAGTTGGCACGGCAGCGCCGAGTCGAGCCGCTTTGCCGGCCGCTTCCGGGTGCCCGCGGGCAAGTCGGATGCCCCCCTGCAGGTCGACCTGGACCGGCTGGCCTTCACCCTCAATGACAAACCCGGCGCGGCGCAAGCCGAGCTGCCGGATGCCGGCAAGCCCGACGACTGGCCGGCACTGGACCTGACGGTGGCCTCGCTGTTGATCAATGATCACGACTTCGGCCGACTCGACCTCAAGGCCCGCCACCATGAAGGCGCCCTGCAGATTCAGCGCCTGACACTGGCAGGGCCGCTGGCCAGCTTTGACGGCATAGCCCAGTGGCGGGGCCAGGGCGCCAGCGCCGACTCGGACCTGGTCGGCAAGCTGCGCACGCCAGAGCTGGGCAAGACCCTGGCTGCGCTGGGCTACTCGCCGCAGTTCAAGGACGCCGCCGCCGAGGCCGAGTTGAAGCTGGGCTGGCCCGGCAGCCTGAGTGCGGCGAGCCTGGCGACCCTGCGCGGCCAGATAGCGCTGACCATCGGCCAAGGCAAGATACTGGAACTGGAACCCGGGGTGGCGCGCGCCTTTGGCCTGCTCAATTTCGGCGCCCTGCAGCGCCGGCTGCGACTGGATTTCAGCGACCTGTTCGGCAAGGGCATGGCGTTCGACAGTATCAGCGGCAACTTCCGCCTGATCGACGGCAACGCCTACACCAGCGACCTGGCGATCTCCGGCCCCTCCGGCGACATCCTGATCACCGGGCGTACCGGGCTGGTCGACCAGGACCTGTACCAGGAGGTCGCCGTCACTCCCCGCCTCGACGCCACCCTGCCGGTGGCCGGCGCCCTGGCCGGCGGACCGCTGGCCGGCGTGGCGGTGCTGCTGGCGCAGACCGTCATGAAGGACAAGGTCGACAAATTCAACCGCATCCGCTACTCGGTCACCGGCAGCTGGGACGATCCCAAGGTGGAACAGCTCAGCGGCGGTGGCGGTCTGTCCCGGATCCTGCAGCCGGTTACCGATCTGTTCGGTGGCCAGACGGAAGGCGATCACAAGGACCAGGAAGAACCCGGCCAGTGAGCCGCTCCCGCTGGCTGCCCTTGGGCCCGCGGTGCTATGCTCAAACCGTCTTCGCAACACCGTATCCAAGAAACGAATCCCATGCCGCAGCAAGCCGTACCCGTCGCCGCCATACAGCTGGCATCCGGCTCCAACGTCAACGCCAACCTGCTGGAAACCGAGCGCCTAGTCGAAGCAGCAGTGGCCAAGGGTGCCCGCCTGGTGGTGTTGCCCGAGAATTTCGCCTTCATGGGCCAGGTCATCGCCGACCAGCTGCCGCTGGCAGAACCCGAGGGTGACGGCCCGCTGCAGGAATTCCTGGCACGCCTGGCCAGGCGCCTGAAGATCTGGCTGGTAGGCGGCACCATCCCGCTGGAGGCCCGCGACAACGGCAAGGTGCGCGCCGCCTGCCTGGTGTACGACGACACCGGCCGACAAGTGGCGCGTTACGACAAGATGCACCTGTTCGATGTGCACATCGCCGAATCCGGTGAGGACTACGCCGAGTCCGACGACATCGAGCCCGGCGACACCGTGCGCGTCATCGACACCCCCTTCGGCCGCCTCGGCCTGGCGGTGTGCTACGACCTGCGCTTCCCCGAGCTGTTCCGCGCCATGCTGGACCAGGGCGCCGAAATCATCGCCGTACCGTCAGCATTCACCGCCATCACCGGCCGCGCCCACTGGGAGGTGCTGCTGCGTGCACGTGCCATCGAAAACCTCTGCTACGTGATCGCCGCCGCCCAGGGAGGCTTTCACGTCAATGGGCGTGAAACCCATGGGCACAGCATGGTGGTCGATCCGTGGGGTTCGGTACTCTCGGTGTACCCGCGGGGCAACGGCGCAGCCATTGCCAACATCGACAGCATCCTGCTACGCCAGACCCGCCGTAATTTCCCCTGCGTGGACCACCGCCGGCTGCGTTGCCGTTGAATCCCGCCCCGGCGGTCCCCATATCCGATGTCCACCCCGCCTCCTGAGCTGACATGAGCCAAGCCCTCGATATCGCCCGTCATACCCTGCTCGACACCCCCGGCCTGACCGAAAACCACCTGGACCAGGTGATGGACCGGCTGCTCAGCCACCAGGTGGATCAGGCTGACATCTACTTCCAGGCCAGCCGCCTGGAGTCCTGGGTGCTGGACGACGGCATCATCAAGGAAGGCAACCACAGCATCGAGCAGGGCGCCGGCCTGCGCGCCATCAGTGGCGACAAGACCGGCTTTGCCTACACCGACGACCTGCGCCTGAACGACCTGCTCAGCGCCGCAGGCAACGCCCGCGCCATCGCCCGTGCCGGCCAGAGCGGCAGCGTGGCGGTGCGCGCCAGCCGCCCCCAGCAGTCCCTGTACCCGGCACTCAACCCGCTGGACAGCCTGACCGAGCAGGACAAACTCGAATTACTCCGCCGCCTGGATGCCGAGGCCCGTGCCGCCGACCCCCGGGTCAAGCAGGTCACCGTCAGCCTGGTGGCCGCCCATGACGTGGTGCTGGTGGCCGACAGCGAGGGCGGCCTGCACGGCGACGTGCGCCCGCTGGTGCGCTGCAGCATCCAGGTGATCGTCGAGCAGAACGGCCGTCGCGAGCAGGCCAGCAGCGGCGGCGGTGCGCGCAGCGCGCTGGACTTCCTGCTGCAGGAAGACCGCGCCCTGGGCTACGCCCGCGAGGCGGTGCGCCAGGCGCTGGTCAACCTGGAGGCCATCGACGCCCCCGCCGGCACCATGCCGGTGGTACTCGGCCCCGGCTGGCCCGGCGTGCTGCTGCACGAGGCAGTCGGCCACGGCCTGGAGGGCGACTTCAACCGCAAGGGCACCTCGGCCTTTTCCGGCCGGGTCGGCGAGCAGGTGGCCTCGACCCTGTGCACCGTGGTGGACGACGGCACCCTGGCGGGACGCCGCGGCTCGCTGTCCATCGACGACGAAGGCATCCAGACCCAGAACACCGTGCTGATTGAGAACGGCATCCTCAAGGGCTACATGCAGGACAAGATGAATGCCCGGCTGATGGGCGTCGCACCCACCGGCAACGGCCGCCGCGAGTCCTATGCCCACCTGCCGATGCCGCGCATGACCAACACCTACATGCTGCCCGGCCAGTCCACCCCCGAGGAGATCATCGCCTCGGTGGACAAGGGCCTGTACGCAGTCAACTTCGGCGGCGGCCAGGTGGACATCACCTCCGGCAAGTTCGTGTTCTCCGCCAGCGAGGCCTACCTGATCGAGAACGGCAAAATCACCGCGCCGGTGAAGGGCGCCACCCTGGTGGGCAACGGCCCCGAGGCGATGACCCGGATCAGCATGGTCGGCAACGACCTGGAACTGGACTGGGGCGTCGGCACCTGCGGCAAGGAAGGCCAGAGCGTGCCGGTGGGCGTCGGCCAGCCGACCCTCAAGATCGACCGACTGACCGTGGGCGGCACCGCCGCCTGAGCCCATCCCGCGTGGCAACGTCACGCCAAGCCAAGAAGCCCATGACCGCATCGACCGATAACGCCGCACAGACCCGAACCGAACTGGAACAGCTCAAGCAGCTGGTCGCCGACCTGCTGGCCGAGGCCAGGCGGCAGGGCGCCAGCGCCGCAGAGGCCGGCGTGTCCGCCGACCACGGTCTGGAGCTGACCGTGCGCCTGGGCGAGGTGGAGACCGTCGAACACACCAGCGATCACGGTCTGGGCGTGACCGTGTACTTCGGCCAGCGCAAGGGCTCGGCCAATACCACCGACCTCAGTCCCGCCGCGGTGAAAGAGACCGTGGCCGCGGCCTGCCGCATCGCCAAGTACACCTCCGAGGACAAGTACGCCGGCCTGGCCGATCCCGACCGCATGGCCTACGACTACCCGGAGTTGGACCTGTTCCACCCCTGGGGGATCGACGCCTTGAGTGCCGCCGACATCGCCCGTGCCTGCGAGGACGCGGCGCGCGGCGCCGACCCGCGCATCAGCAATTCCGAAGGCGCCACCGTGTCCACCCAGCAGGGCAGCTTCGTGTACGGCAACAGCCACGGCTTCGTCGGCGGCTACCCGGTCAGCCGCCATTCCATCAGCTGCTCGGTACTGGCCGGCGAAGGCGACGGTATGCAGCGCGATTACTGGTACACCAGCCATCGCCTGCCCGGCGAACTGGAATCACCGGAGGCGGTGGGCCGCCGCGCCGCCGAACGCACCGTGGCCCGGCTGAATGCCCGGCGCCTGGGCACCCGCAAGTGCCCGGTGGTATTCAGCGCCGAGCTGGCGCCCGGCCTGATCCGCTCCTTGCTGGGCGCCATCCGCGGCCATGCCATCTATCGCGAGGCCAGCTTCCTGCTCGACCAGGTCGGCAAACCGCTGTTTCCCGCCTGGATGCAGATCCGCGAGGATCCGCTCAAGCCGCGCGGCATCGCCAGCGCACCCTTCGACAATGAAGGCGTCGCGACCGCACCCCGTGACCTGATCCTTGACGGCGTGCTGCAGGGCTATGTACTGGACAGCTATTCGGCCCGCAAGCTGGGGCTGGAAACCACCGGCAACGCCGGCGGGGTGCGCAACCTCAGCGTCAGCCAGGGCGACATGGACCTGGCCGGTCTGTTGCGAGAGATGGGCACCGGCCTGCTGGTGACCGAGCTGATGGGCCAGGGCGTGAATACCGTCACCGGCGACTACTCCCGCGGTGCCGCCGGCTTCTGGGTGGAGCACGGCGAGATCCAGTACCCGGTGGAAGAGATCACCGTGGCCGGCAATCTGAAGGACGTGTTCCGCAACCTGGTGGCGGTCGGCAACGACAACCGCATCCCCGGCAGCATGGATACCGGTTCCTGGCTGGTGGAACAGATGACGGTGGCGGGCGAGTAGGCCCGATCGCAATCACCCAGGCCTGAAACACAAAGGCCCGCTGTTAACCGGCGGGCCTTTGCACATCAGCGGCGCTTAGCCGCCTTTTTCTTGGCGGGAGCCTTCTTGGCAGGCGCCTTCTTCGAAACCGTCTTCTTCGCGGGGGCCTTCTTCGAAACCGTCTTCTTCGCGGGGGCCTTCTTCGCTACCGCCTTCTTGGCAACGACCTTCTTGCTCACTGCCTTCTTGCCCACGGTCTTCTTGGCTGCTGCCTTCTTGGTCACCGCCTTCTTGGCAGCAACCTTCTTGGCGACAGCCTTTTTCACGGCAGCCTTCTTGGCAACGGCCTTCTTGCTGACCGCCTTCTTGGCCATTGCCTTCTTGGCGACGGCCTTCTTGGCTGCAGCCTTCTTGGTCACCGCCTTCTTGGCAGGCGCCTTTTTCGCTACCGCCTTCTTGCTGACGGCCTTCTTGGACACTGTCTTCTTGGCGATGGTCTTCTTGGCCACCACCTTCTTGGCTGCGGCTTTCTTGGCTACCGCCTTTTTCACGGCAGCCTTCTTGGCAACGGCCTTCTTGCTGACCGCCTTCTTGGCAGCCGCTTTTTTGACCGCGGCCTTTTTGGCAGCAGCCTTCTTGGCAGCCGGCTGCCTGGCCTTGGCTGCCTTGGCTTCGGGTTTCTCTGCAGGCGCCGGCTTGGCGGCAGCCTTTTTGGCCGCCGGTTTCGCCGCGGCCTTTTCAGCCGCCTTGGCCGGAGCCGCTTTCTTGGCCGCGGCTTTCTTGGCCGTCGCCTTCTTGGGCTCAGGCTTGGCGACCGGCTCAGGCACCGGCTCTTCCTTGCTCACCGGCTCGATGCGCGGCGTGCTGTCGATGATCTTCTTGGCGAGCTTCCACACCGTCTCTTCCGGCCCATCGCCATCGATATGCCGCAGCTTGCCGCTCAGCGTGTAGTACTGCAGCAGCGGGCCGAGCAGGCCTTCGTAGATGCGCAGGCGGTTGCTGATGGTCTCTTCGTAATCGTCCGGACGACGACTGACCCGGGCACCGCAGTGGTCGCAGACATCGTCGACGATGGGGGGATTGATGTAGATGTTGTACTCGGCCCCGCAGTTGTCGCAGAGCACGCGTCCAACCAGGCGTTCCATCAGCTCATCGGGGTCGACGTCCAGCACCAGCGCCAGTTCCAGCGGCCGGCCCAGATCATCGAGCACACTGTCGATGACGTCCGCCTGGCCGGCGTTGCGCGGCAGGTCGAACAGCACAAAGCCGTTGGCGACATCGGGCTGGGTCAGCCGAATGCGCAGCAGAGCCAGCAGGAGCTCGTCGGAGACCCGGCCCATATCCATGGCGTCTTTCGCGAGCTTGCCCAGTTCGGACTGTTCGGCGGCGGCACGATCCACCAGGTTGGAAGCATTGATGATGGGCACGCCGTAGTGCGCCAAGATCCGTTCGGACAGCTTCCCTTTGCCCGACCCCGGAGGGCCCAATAGGACGATCCGCATGGCGGTCCTCTGATTCGTTATTTTATGTTGCTTTATCAGGGCGTTGCGCCCTACTCCTCCGGCGCTGGAGCGGCCCGTTCCGGGCAGATTCCTAATAGGGGTATGCGTGTTTCATATTGGCCGCTGCCCCTGCGCTTGATTAAGCTAATCCCACCTTGTAATGGATGTCAACGAAGTTTCTGATTTCCTACGGATTTTTAGGCCGTACGGGATGTTGTGCCGAAAGGCCTGGGCATGAATGCCATAGCTGACATCACCCAGACCGATGAGTGGCTGATCAACACCACGCTCAAGGAGCGTTACGGCTGGGGCACAGGGCGACCTGACCCCGCCCCGCCCCGCCAAGTCCGTGATACACCTTAAAGAATACAAAAACAGCCACCTTCGAGGAGGGGTAGAGGATGACCGCCAAGAACGCGTTTTACGCACAGTCCGGTGGGGTGACCGCCGTGATCAACGCCTCGGCCTGTGGTGTGATCGAGACCGCTCGCGCACACCCGGACAAGATCGCCAACGTCTACGCCGGTCGCAACGGCATCATCGGCGCGCTGACCGAGGACCTGATCGACACCAGCCAGGAATCGGCCGCCGACATCGCCGCGCTGAAGAAGACCCCCTCCGGCGGCTTCGGCTCCTGCCGCTTCAAGCTCAAGAGCCTGGAAGACAACAAGCGCGAATACGAGCGCCTGATCGAGATCTTCAAGGCCCACAACATCGGCTACTTCTTCTACAACGGCGGCGGCGACTCCGCCGACACCTGCTTCAAGGTGTCCCAGCTGTCGGAGAAGATGGGCTTTCCGGTACAGGCCATCCACGTGCCCAAGACCGTGGACAACGACCTGCCCATCACCGACAACTGCCCGGGCTTCGGCTCGGTGGCCAAGTACATCGCCGTGTCCACCCTGGAGGCCAGCTACGACGTGCGCTCCATGGCCAAGACCTCCACCAAGATCTTCGTCATCGAGGTGATGGGCCGCCACGCCGGCTGGATCGCCGCCGCCGGCGCCCTGGTGGAGGACTACGGCATCCCGGTGGTGACCCTGTTCCCCGAGATCGAGTTCGACAAGGACAAGTTCATGGCCGCGGTGGACGCCAAGGTGAAGGAGCACGGCTACTGCACCATCGTGGTGTCCGAGGGCTGCCACTGGCCGGACGGCACCTTCCTGGCCGAACAGGGCACCCGCGACTCCTTCGGCCACGCCCAGCTGGGTGGTGCTGCACCGGTGGTCGCCAACATGATCAAGGACGCCCTGGGCCACAAGTTCCACTGGGCGGTGGCCGACTACCTGCAGCGCGCCGCACGCCATCTGGCCTCCGAGTCGGACGTGGAGCAGGCCTACGCCCTGGGCAAGGCCGCGGTGGAAAAGGCCCTGGAGGGCAAGAACTCCATCATGCCCACCGTGGTGCGCGAGTCCTCCCAGCCCTACAAGTGGAGCATCGGCGAGGCCCCGCTGTCGGAAGTCGCCAACGTCGAGAAGATGATGCCCATGGACTTCATCACCCCGGACGGCTTCGGCATCACCGACGCCTGCAAGGAATACCTCTACCCGCTGATCAAGGGTGAGGCCTATCCGGACTACGACGACAACGGCATGCCGGTCTACGTGACCATGAAGGGCGCCGCCGTGCCGAAGAAACTGCCTGCCTTCGAAATCTGATCCGCGTCGGCGCTAGGAAACAGGGGCCTTCGGGCCCCTTTTTCATTGGAGCGCGCGCTGACACTCGATAAGGCCCGTGAACGCATCCAGGTACAGCTCGGCTTCGGCGGCGGCTACAACCGCAACGGGGTGCGCCTGATCCTGGGCGAAATACAACGCGAGCACGGCCAGGGCGCGGCGGATCAGCTGATCCGGGAGACTGGGCCTGACGCCGGCTGAGCGACAGCAGCGACACCGTCACATCCCCGTGCGACAGTGAAACAATCGACATTGATACACGCATAAAGGGTACGGGCTTGTCAGACCCGGGCAGGCAGTGCAGCATGCTGAGGATTGCCAGTCCTCTGGACGAGAGCAGCACCCCGCCCCGACGACCGGCCTTACCGGCAGCCATCCGGCCCCAGAGCACCCGCTTGGGCAGATCTGCCATCACAAGGAGAGTCGCATGCATCTCGGTCTTGTCCTGGCGCTGGCCTGCGCCATTGTTGCCTTGCTCTACGGCGCCCTGTCCGCCCGCTGGATACTTGCCCAGAACGCCGGTTCGGCACGTATGCAGGAGATCGCCCAGGCCATTCAGGAAGGCGCCAGCGCCTACCTGAACCGCCAGTACACCACCATCGGCCTGGTCGGCGTGGTGTTGTTCCTGGGCATCGGCTTCTCCGGCATTGGCTGGGCAACGGCCATCGGTTTCGCCATCGGCGCGGTACTGTCGGGTGCTGCCGGCTACATCGGCATGAACGTCTCGGTGCGGGCCAACGTGCGTACCGCCCAGGCGGCCAATGACGGCCTCAACGCCGCCCTGCAGGTGGCCTTCCGCGGCGGCGCCATCACCGGCATGCTGGTGGTGGGCCTGGGTCTGCTGGGGGTGGCCGGCTACTACGCCGTGCTGCTCGCCATGGGCGTGGCCGATCCGATTCATCCCCTGGTCGGGCTGGCCTTCGGCGGCTCGCTGATCTCCATCTTCGCCCGGCTGGGCGGCGGCATCTTCACCAAGGGTGCCGACGTGGGCGCCGACATCGTCGGCAAGGTGGAGGCCGGCATCCCCGAGGACGACCCGCGCAACCCGGCGGTGATCGCCGACAACGTCGGTGACAACGTCGGCGACTGCGCCGGCATGGCCGCCGACCTGTTCGAGACCTACGCGGTCACCGTCATCGCCACCATGCTGCTGGGCGGCCTGATGCTCAAGGACGCCGGCGCCTCGGCAGCGGTCTACCCGCTGGTACTGGGCGGCGTGTCCATCATCGCGTCCATCATCGGCACCTGGTTCGTCAATGCCCGCGAGGGCGGCAAGATCATGAACGCCCTGTACCGCGGCCTGATCGTGGCCGGTGTGCTGGCGGCCATCGCCTTCTACCCGGTGACCGCCATGATGATGGGCGACAATGGCCAGTACAGCGTGCTTGCGCTGTACGGTTCCGGGCTGATCGGCCTGGCCCTGACCGCCGCCATGGTGGTGATCACCGAGTACTACACCGCCACCGAGTACGGCCCGGTGCGGCACATCGCCGCGGCGTCGACCACCGGCGACGGCACCAACGTCATCGCCGGCCTGGGCGTGTCGATGAAGTCCACCGCCGCGCCGGTGCTGGCGGTGTGCGCCTCCATCTGGGGCGCCCACGAACTGGCCGGGCTGTACGGCATTGCCATCGCCGCCACCGCCATGCTGTCCATGACCGGCATCATCGTGGCGCTGGACGCCTACGGTCCGATCACCGACAACGCCGGCGGTATCGCCGAGATGGCCGAGCTGGACGAGAAGATCCGCGCCATCACCGACCCGCTGGACGCGGTGGGCAACACCACCAAGGCGGTCACCAAGGGCTACGCCATCGGCTCGGCCGGTCTCGCGGCGCTGGTGCTGTTCGCCGACTACACCCACGGCCTGACGGCAGCGGGCCATGACCTGAGCTTCGACCTGTCCGACCACATGGTGATCATCGGCCTGTTCATCGGCGGCATGGTGCCCTACCTGTTCGGCGCCATGGCCATGGAGGCGGTGGGTCGCGCCGCCGGCGGCATCGTCAACGAGGTCCGCCGTCAGTTCCGCGAGATGCCGGGCATCATGGACCACAGCCAGAAGCCCGATTACTCCAGGGCGGTGGACATGCTCACCAAGTCCGCCATCAAGGAGATGATCATCCCGTCGCTGCTGCCGGTGCTGATCCCCATCGTGGTGGGCCTGACACTGGGACCCAAGGCGCTGGGCGGGGTGCTGCTCGGCACCATCGTCACCGGTCTGTTCGTGGCCATCTCCATGACCACCGGCGGCGGCGCCTGGGACAATGCCAAGAAATACATCGAGGACGGCAACCACGGCGGCAAGGGTTCCGATGCCCACAAGGCGGCGGTCACCGGCGACACCGTCGGCGACCCCTACAAGGACACCGCGGGTCCGGCCATCAACCCGCTGATCAAGATCATCAACATCGTGGCGCTGCTGATCGTGCCATTACTCTGATTCGTACAGGGTTGGGGAAGCTCGCGTCCCCGGAACGGAGGCCGGTATAATGCCGGCCTCTTTTTTCCCCCAGTCTTCTGCCCCCGGCAGCCAGAGGTAAGCCATGATCCTGGATCGCGTTGAATCCGGCCGTGATGTCCCCAACGACATCAACGTCATCATCGAAATCCCCGCCCACAGCGACCCGGTCAAGTACGAGGTCGACAAGGACACGGGCGCCATGTTCGTCGACCGCTTCATGAGCACCGCCATGCACTACCCGTGCAACTACGGCTACGTGCCCCACACCCTGTCCGCCGACGGAGATCCGGTTGACGTGCTGGTGCTGACCCCGGTGCCGCTGATCAGCGGCTCGGTGATCCGCTGCCGCCCGGTGGGCGTGCTGAAGATGACCGACGAGTCCGGTGACGACGCCAAGGTGCTGGCCGTGCCGGTGCCCAAGCTGTGCACCCTGTACAAGGATGTGAACGACTACAACGACATTCCCAAGATGGTGCTCAACCAGATCGCCCACTTCTTCGAGCACTATAAGGACCTGGACGAAGGCAAGTGGGTCCGCGTCGACGGCTGGGCCGGCATCGACGAGGCCAAGAAGGAAATCCTCGACAGCATCGAGATGTACAAGAACGCGCCGGAAAAGCCCAACTTCTGAACACGCTCACCCCAGGCACAACCACCAGGAATAGCCATGAAGGTCTGCATCCTCTCCGACAGCCATGATCACATCTCACTGATCGACGCCGCCGTGGCCGACGCCAAGGCGGAAGGCTGCGAGGCCGTGCTGCACGCCGGCGACCTGGTGGCGCCCAGCACCCTCAACTGTCTGCACAAATACGGCCTGCCGGTGCACGTCATCCACGGCAACAACACCGGTGACCTGTACGCCCTGACCCGCATGGCCCACAAGCCGGACAGCGTGGTGCGCTATCACGGCATGGACGCCGGCATCGAGCTGGCCGGCAAGCGCATCTTCATCGTCCACTACCCGCACTACGCCCACGCCATGGCCGCCACCGGCGATTGGGACATCGTCTGCTGCGGCCACAGCCACCAGGTGGAGATGACCGAGGTACCGACCATCAAGGGTGGTCACGGCCTGGTGATCAACCCCGGCACCATCGGCGGTGTGGGCACCTCCCCCGCCACCTGGATCCTGGGCGACCTCGCGACCATGCAGTTTGAGGTGCGCGAGGTCTCCAAGCGCCTGGAGTTCGAAAACCCGGTCAGCGGGCACGCCCCGGCATGAGCGAGCTGACCCATTTCGACAAGCAGGGCCAGGCCCACATGGTGGACGTAGGCGGCAAGGACGTGACCCACCGGGTGGCCATCGCCGAAGGCGTGATCCGCATGACCCCGGCCACACTCGACCTGATCCTGGCCGGCGGCCATAAAAAAGGCGACGTGCTGGGCATCGCCCGCATCGCCGCCATCATGGGCGCCAAGAAAACCTCCGAGCTGATCCCGCTGTGTCACCCGCTGGCGCTGACCAAGGTGGCGGTGGAATTCACCCCGGACAGCGACCAGGCGCTGGTGCACTGCCAGGCCCGGGTGGAAACCCGTGGCCAGACCGGTGTGGAGATGGAAGCCCTGACCGCCGTGCAGGTCGGCCTGCTGACCATCTACGACATGTGCAAGGCGGTGGACAAGGGCATGACCATGGACGGCATCCGCCTGCTGGAAAAGGCCGGCGGCAAGTCCGGCCACTGGCAACGGGCCTGAGGGCATCAGCATGACCGAACCGTCAGACCAGACCCCGGCGATCGAAAAGCCGAGCATCTTCTATCGCCGCGCCAGCTTTCTGATCAGCGCGGCCAAGCTCGACCAGTGCCCGCTGGACAGCGGCTACGAGGTCGCCTTCGCCGGCCGCTCCAACGCCGGCAAGTCCAGCGCCATCAACACCCTGTGTGACCAGACCGGCCTGGCCCGCACCAGCAAGACCCCCGGCCGCACCCAGCTGCTCAACTTCTTCCAACTGGACGAGCAGCGCCGCCTGGTGGACCTGCCCGGTTACGGTTACGCCAAGGTGGCGGTGAGCATCAAGAAGGACTGGCAGGGCAGCCTGTCCCACTACCTGGAAGAGCGCAATTGCCTGCGCGGGCTGATCCTGATGATGGACGTGCGCCACCCGCTCAAGGACTTCGACGTGCAGATGCTCGAATGGGCCGCGCACATCGGCCTGCCGGTGCACGTGCTGCTGACCAAGGCCGACAAGCTCAAGAAGGGACCCGCATCGGCCAGCCTGCTGCAGGTACGCAAGTTCCTCAATGAGATGGACGCCGGCCACACCGTGCAGCTGTTCTCCTCGCTGAAGAAGACCGGCCTGCCGGAGGCCTTCGCCGTGCTGGACCGCTGGTTCGAGCGCGGTCTCTAGCCGCCACGCAGCGACTGCAGTGACATGACGGAACTGCTCACCTGGATCGGCATCGGCTTGTGCATCAGCCAGTCGGCCATGTTCTCCGGCCTGAACCTGGCGGTGTTCAGCCTCAGCCGCCTGCAGCTGGAGGTCGATGCCGGTAGTGGCGGTACCGCCGCCCGCCGCGTGCTGGCCCTGCGCGAGGATGCCAACTTCGCCCTGACCACCATCCTGTGGGGCAATGTCGGCATCAACGTGTTGCTGACCCTGCTGTCCGATTCGGTGATGGCCGGCATCGCCAGCTTCACCTTCTCCACCGTCATCATCACCCTGTTCGGCGAGATCGTGCCGCAGGCGTACTTCTCCCGCAACGCGCTGAAGATGGCCAACCTGCTCAGCCCGGTGTTGCGGCTCTACCAGCTGCTGCTGTACCCGGTGGCCAAGCCCTCGGCGCTGCTGCTGGACGCCTGGCTGGGCAGGGAGGCCATCATCTACTTCCGCGAAAGCGAGCTGAAGGACATCCTGAAGCACCACATGGAGGCGGCAGAGAGCGAGCTGGAACGGGCCGAGACCCTGGGCGCGATGAATTTTCTCAGCATCGACGACCTGCCCATCACCAGCGAGGGCCGGCCACTGGACCCGATGAGCATCATCTCGCTACCCAGCAAAAATGGCCGACCGCTGTTCCCGGCCTTCGAGGAATCACCGTCCGACCCCTTCCTGGCCCGGGTCGAGGCCTCAGGCATGCCCTGGGTGGTGATCACCGACGAGCACAACGAACCCCTGCTGATGATGGACGCCGACGGCCTGTTGCGCCATGCGGCCTACCATCCTGGCGACACCGACCCGCAGGCCTTCTGCCATAAACCCATCATCATCCGCGATCCGTCAGAACCGCTGGGCAAGGCCATCGAAAGACTGTGTCTCGACCCCGATGTCCGCGGCGACGAGGCTATACCCTTCGACGTGATCCTGCTGTGGTCTGACCGGCCGCGCATGATCACCGGCAGCGACCTGCTGGGGCGCTTGCTGCGCGGCGTCATTTCCCGCGGCAGACAAATCCAAGGCACCCCGGCCACCACCTGAGCGTAGCGCGGCATTTACGTCGGGCGAAAAAAAACCGGGGCCAGGGCGGCCCCGGTGAAGCTTTCCGGAGGAGAAGCCGCCAAGGGGGAAGATGGCGACTTGGACGCTAGGCGTCTGGTTAATAAGACCGGGTCTGGGCCGGCAAAGTTCCAGACAAGCTATCCGATTGTTTCATAAGGACTTTCAGTCTGGATTCCAGGCCATGCCTGCGATAACCGAGCCGCCCCAGCAGCCGATCCACCAGGGCCGGCGCGCCCAGCCGGTCCAGCGGCCAGTTGGACCAGCCGTTGATCACCCCGAAGTGACTGTGAAAAGGCGCCCGGTGGTGCTGGCGGTGGGCCCTGGCACTGACGATCAGGCGCAACCGCTGCGCCAGCCGCACCAGCCCATGGCTGGGCATGTGGGCCCAGCGATGGAACACCTGGGTGAACACCCACAGCGCCCCCAGCTCGAAGCCGATCAGGTTGAACCAGGCCGGCAACCAGCCGGCCAGCGCCGCCGCCAGCAACAACGCCATCACCGGGGTGGCCAGGCGGGCCGCCGGCAGGATCACCGCGGTCACGCGCTTGCGGGCGATGCCCCACGGCTCCAGGTGATGCAGCTGAAATTCGCGCACCAGGCCCAGCCGTGCCGGGTCGCCGTAATGATCGATGACGTAATGAAACAGATAGGAACCGGCGTCGGCGATGGCGTAGCCGGCCAGTAGCCACAGCCCCCAGTAAGGCACCGCTGGCAGCCACCCCAGCAACGCCACCAGCCAGGCCACGCAAACCGCGTACCAGGCGCTCACCCACAGCACGTCCCTGTCCATCCTTCCCCCCTCATCGCTTGTGACGCGGCGACCTTGTTCCAGGCCTGCCGCGCTGGCTAGGTGACGGATCATCCGCCGTCGCGCAGCCAAGCCACGAGTCTACCGTCCCACAACGGCAACGTCAGGCTAGTGGGCCTGCTCCCAGTTGTCGCCGACACCCACATCCACCACCAGCGGCACCGCCAGCTCGGCGGCCGACTCCATGCGCTGACGAATGGCGCGGGTCACCGCATCCAGCTCGTCCGGGTGGATCTCGAACACCAGTTCGTCGTGCACCTGCATCAGCATGCGCGCCTGCGGCTGCTCGGCCCGCAGCCAGGCGTCCACCGCCAGCATGGCGCGCTTGATGATGTCGGCCGCGGTGCCCTGCATCGGCGCGTTGATGGCGGTGCGCTCGGCGGCGGCACGGCGCTGGCCGTTGCGGGCGTTGATCTCCGGCAGGTACAGCCTTCTGCCGAACAGCGTCTCTACGTAGCCCTGCTCGCGGGCCTGTTCGCGGATCTGGTCCATGAATTTGGCCACCCCCGGGTAACGGGCGAAATACAGGTCCACGTATTCCTGGGCGACGCCGCGCTCCACCCCCAGTTGCTTGGCCAGTCCGAAGGCGGACATGCCGTAGATCAGGCCGAAGTTGATGGCCTTGGCCGAACGGCGCTGATCGGCGGTGACGGCCGCCAGGTCGCCGTCGGCGAACACCTCGGCGGCGGTGGCCTTGTGGATGTCGGCGCCCTCGGCGAAGGCCTTGCGCAGGCCTGCATCGCCGGACAGGTGGGCCATGATGCGCAGCTCGATCTGCGAGTAGTCGGCGGCCATCATCTTCCAGCCCGGCTGGGGCACGAAGGCCTGGCGGATGCGCCGGCCCTCCTCGGTGCGCACCGGGATGTTCTGCAGGTTGGGATCGGACGACGACAGCCGGCCGGTGGCGGCCACGGCCTGGTGATAACTGGTATGCACCCGGCTGTCGGCGTCCACCAGCTCCGGCAGCTTGTCGGTGTAGGTGGACTTGAGCTTGGCCAGGCCGCGATGTTCCAGGATCACCCCCGGCAGCTCGTGACCCTGCTCGGCCAGTTCCTGCAGCACCGCCTCGTTGGTGGACGGCTGGCCCTTGGGGGTCTTGGCCACCACCGGCAGTTCCAGTTCCTCGAAGAAGATCTGGCCGATCTGCTTCGGCGAGCCCATGTTGAACGGCCGCCCGGCGATGCCGTAGGCCTGCTGCTCCAGGGCATGCAGGCGCTTGGCGATCTCGTCGCTCTGTTTGGCCAGCATCCGGGTATCGATGCGCACCCCGGTGCGCTCCATGCGCGACAGCACCGGCACCAGCGGCACCTCCAGCTCGGTCAGCAGCGTGGCCAGCTTGGGGGCCTTGGACAACTCCGGCCACAGCGTCTGGTGCAGCTGCAGGGTGACGTCGGCGTCCTCCGCCGCGTAGGGCCCGGCCTGCTCCAGCGGGATCTGATCGAAGGTGAGCTGCTTGGCACCCTTGCCGGCGATGTCGCTGAAGTGGATGGTGTTGCGGCTCAGGTAATGAGCGGCCAGCGCATCCATGTTGTGGGCGGTGGCGGTGGCATCCAGCACGTAGGATTCGAGCATGGTGTCGTAGGCCAGGCCCTGCATTTCTATCCCATAGCGCGCCAGCACGTTCATGTCGTACTTCATGTGCTGGCCGACCTTGCCCTTGGCCGGGTCTTCCAGCAGCGGTTTCAGCCGCGCCAGCACCGCATCGCGGTCCAGCTGGTCGGGCGCGCCCGGGTAGCTGTGCGCCAGCGGCACGTAGGCGGCCTTGCCGGCTTCCACGGCGAAGGACACGCCGACGATCTCGGCCTGCATGTAATCCAGGCTGGTGGTCTCGGTGTCGAAGGCGAACAGCTCGGCCGCCGCCAGCTTGGCCAGCCAGGCGTCGAGACCGGCCTGGTCGAGCACCATGTCGTAGTCGCCGGCGCTGCGCACCGGCTCGTCGGCAGCCGGCTCCGCCGACGCATCCGTTGCCGCCTTTGCCTTGCCCTTGGCCGGGGCATCGGCCGGCTTGTCCAGACTGCCGAGCAGGCGGCGCGACTCGATGCGGGTGTAGATCTCGCGCAGCTTGTCGATGTCCGGCTCACCGGGCGTCAGTTCGGCCGGGCTGAAGTCCAGCGGCACGTCGGTCTTGATGGTGGTCAGCTGGCGCGACAGCGGCAGTTCGCCGAGGTGTTCGCGCAGGGACTCGCCGATCTTGCCCTTCACCTGGTCGGCGTTGGCGATCACCCCGTCCAGACTGTGGTACTCGGCCAGCCACTTGGCGGCGGTCTTGGGCCCGCACTTGGGCACGCCGGGGATGTTGTCCACCTTGTCGCCCATCAGCGCCAGGTAGTCGATGATCTGGTCCGGGCGCACGCCGAATTTGTCCATCACCCCGGCCTCGTCGGTGACGGTGTCGCTCATGGTGTTGATCAGTGTGACGTGCTCGTCCACCAGCTGCGCCATGTCCTTGTCGCCGGTGGAGATCAGGGTGTGACGCCCTTCCGCCGCGGCCTGGCGCGCCAGGGTGCCGATCACGTCGTCCGCCTCCACGCCCTCGATCACCAGCATCGGCAGGCCCATGGCGCGGATGGCCTCGTGCAGCGGCGCGATCTGGCACTTCAGATCCTCCGGCGTCGGTGGCCGGTGGGCCTTGTACTCGGGGTACATGTCGTCGCGGAAGGTCTTGCCCGGCGCGTCGAACACCACCGCCATGTGGGTCGGCCGATACTCGCTGATCAGCTTGCGGATCATGTTGATCACGCCGACCAGGGCACCGGTGGGCTCACCGTGGGAATTGGTCAGCGGCGGCAGGGCGTGAAAGGCGCGGAACAGGTAGGATGAACCGTCCACCAGGATGAAGGGGCTATCGGACATGGGTAACAGGCATCAACTTTGAGCGGACCACACGGCCCGGCCCGAAGGTTAACGCGGATGCGGCCCCAAGGCCCAGGATCAGTGTCGGGGCAGCACAGCGAAACCGCTCAGCGCAGCCGCTGCAGCAGTTCCAGCAATTGCTGCTCGGCCTGGCGGATGCCCACGTGCGGCGGCACCACGTCGATATCGTCGACCTGCCAGAACTCCACCCGCTCGACCAGTTCGGGGAAGCGCCGCTCCAGCATCGGACGGTGCTCCAGCTCCTTGAGGGCGATCACCAGGTCGGCCCCGGTCAGTTCTTCCTGGCTGACCGAGGTGGGCCAGCGCGCTGCGCCGGCCGGGCTGATGCCACGGCTGGCCAGGGCATTCAGGGTATGCGGCGAGATACTGCCCATATTGCGCAGGCCGGACAGGTCGGCCACCAGGCCCCGTGAATCCGCCCGCCAGGGCAGGCTCAATCGGCCAGCCCAGTGGTTGAACAGCTCTTCGGAGAAACGGCTGCGAAAATAGTTGCCGCTGCACAGAAACAGCACTGATTTGAACGCGGCATCCTGCGGATCCATTGCCATCTGCTCAGCCTAACCTGTCTCAGTTCCAGCGGCCATGTGAAGCGCTGCCCTTCAGTCTTCCAGATAGGTGTAGCCGGTCAGGCCATCCTGCAGCTGGGCGAAGTATTCTGCGGCCTGCGCCTCCGGCACGCCCTGCTCGGCCAGCTTGCGCCGGTAGGCCGCCAGCATCTGTTCCGGGTCGAAATGGACATAGCGCAACAGCTCGTCCACCGCGTCGCCCTTCTCCGGCTGGGTCAGGCGGTAGCCGCCCTGCCCGTCCAGCTCGACGTTGACCGCATCGGTATCGCCGAACAGGTTGTGCATGTCACCCAGGATCTCCTGATAGGCGCCCACCAGGAACAGGCCGATCAGGTAATCCTCACCCTCGCGCAGCGCATGCATGGGGAAGGTGGACTCCACCCCGTCCTGGTCCACGTAACTGTCGATGCAACCGTCCGAGTCGCAGGTCAGATCGTGCAGGGTGCCGCTGATCTCGGGCGCCTCGTCCAGCCGGTGCAGCGGCATCACCGGGAAGATCTGGTCCAGCGCCCACACGTCCGGCAGGGACTGGAACAGCGAGAAATTGCAGAACACCCGCTCGGCCAGCAGCTCGCGCAGCTGGTCCAGCAGCTCCCGGTCGCGGCGCGAGTTGGGACGCAGCCGTGCCTTCACCTTGTGGGCGATGGCGTAGAACAGCCGCTCGGACAGCGCGCGCTGCTCCAGGCTCAACTCGCCGCGCTCGAACAGCTCGCGGGTCTCCTCATACAGGTGGCGGGCCTCCTGGAACACCTCGATGGCGGAGCCCTCGTCCAGCCGCGTCAGCTCGGCGGCCAGCCACTGGAGCGAATCGTGCTCGCTGTCGGCGATCACCGGCGCCTCGGGGCCCGGCGGCGGCTCGTGATCGATGACATGGGTGATCAGCATGGCGTGATGGGCGGTCAGCGCGCGGCCGGACTCGCTGACGATGTCCGGGTGATCCAGGCCCTGCTCGTCGCACAGCCGGGTGATGCCGCGCACCACCTCGCGGGCATAGGCCTCCAGCGAGTAGTTGATGGAGCAGTAGTGGCGCGATCCGGTGCCCTCGTAGTCAATCCCCAGGCCGCCGCCCACGTCCACCACCTTGATGGGTGGACCCAGGCGACGCAGCTCGCCGAAGAAGCGCGCCGCCTCGGCCACGCCGCGGCCGATGTCGCGCAGATTGGGGATCTGCGAACCGATGTGGGAATGCAGCAGCTGCAGCCAGTGCAGCTTGCCGGCGTCGCGCAGCCGCTGCACCAGGGACAGCACCTGGGCAGCGTTGAGGCCGAACTTGGACTTCTCGCCGCCGGAGTTCTGCCAGTTGCCGCTGGCCACCGCGGCCAGGCGCACCCGCACGCCCAGCTGCGGGTCTATGCCCAGCGCCGCGGCCTCGCGCAGCACCAGGTCCAGCTCGGTGAGCTTCTCGATGACGATGTACACCTGATGGCCCAGTTTGCGACCGATCAGCGCCAGACGGATGTACTCACTGTCCTTGTAGCCGTTGCAGACGATGATGCCGCCGTCCGGGGCGCTGGCCAGCACCGCCACCAGTTCGGGCTTGGAGCCGGCCTCCAGGCCGACACAGTCGCCGCCGCCGGCGACGATCTCCTCCACCACGCTGCGCTGCTGGTTGACCTTGATCGGATAGACCGCAGTGTAGCGGCCGCGGTAGCCCAGCTCGTCGCCGGCCTCGCGGAACGCCCGGCACAGGCTGCGCACGCGGTGATGCAGAATGTCGGTGAAGCGCACCAGCACCGGCAGCGCCAGGCCGGCGGCGCGTATCTCTCCGGTGAGCTGGAACAGGTCGATGTCGGTGCCGATGTCCGGGTCGGGGCAGACGCTGACGTGGCCTGCGGGGTTGATGCCGAAATAACCGGCACCCCAGCGGCGGATGCCGTAGGTCTGGCTGACAGGCTGAATCTGGGCGGACATGGCGACCTCTCGAAGACTGGCCCGGGATTATCGGCCATTTGGCCGTCGCCGGGAAACGCGCTTGCCCGTGTCATGTCCGGCCGCTACCCTGCGCCCTTTCCCACGACTTGCGCGGAGCTTGCCCCATGGCACTGGATGACAGCTGGTTCACCGAACAGCACGAGGGCGCCGGCAGCGCCTTTTCCCTGAAGATCACCGGCAAGCTGTCGGACGTGCAGTCGGACTATCAGCACATCGAGATGTTCGACACCACCGACTGGGGCAAACTGATGATCATCGACGGCTGCACCATGGTCAGCACCCGGGACAACTTCCTCTACCACGAGATGATGGCCCACCCGGTGCTGTTCAGCCACGCGGCACCGAAGCGGGTCGCCATCATCGGCGGCGGCGACTGCGGCACGCTCAGAGAAGTCCTCAAGCACCCCGAGGTGGAGCGCGCGGTGCAGATCGACATCGACGAGCAGGTCACCCGCGCCAGCGAGCAATACTTCCCGGAGCTGTGCGAGTCCAACGGCGACCCCCGCGCCGAGCTGATGTGGATCGACGGCATCGACTGGATCAAGAAGGCACCGGCCGGATCGCTGGACGTGATCATCGTCGACTCCACCGACCCCATCGGCCCCGGCGAGGTACTGTTCACCCCCGAGTTCTACAGCGCCTGCCGCAACGCCCTGGCGGACGGCGGCCTGGTGGTGCAGCAGAGCGAGTCGCCGCTGCTGCACATGGACATCCTGGAGAAGATGTACCGCAGCCTGACCAAGGCCGGCTTCGACGACGCCCGCACCCTGTTCTTCCCCCAGCCGCTGTACCCGTCCGGCTGGTGGTCGGCCACCATCGGCTGCAAGGGCGGCAAGCTGGACAGCTTCCGCGAACAGGACGTCGAACAACGCGGCTTCGACACCCAGTACTACAACGCCGACATGCACCGCGCCGCCTTCGCCGAGCCCGAGTTCTTCCGCAAGGCCCGCGCCGGCTGGCTCGGCTGACACCCGGCACCAGGTGCGCAGGTTGGGCCGAGCAACGCGAAGCCCAGCAACCGTGCCCCTCAAGTTGAGGCTTCCTGCGTCAGCCCAGGCTGCGCCGGCTGAACGCTAGCGTCCGGCCTTGGGCTGCAGATCGGCCGGCACGCCGCCGCAGTGGCGCGTCAGCAGCTGGCGCAGCTCGGCCATCTCCTGATCCTTCTCGGCGGCGGTGAAGTAATGCCGTCCACCCGGGCGGTCCTCGTACAGCGGCCCGCCGGCCCGGTAACGGCGCAGGGCATTGGCGGTGCGTCGGCATTCACGTTCCCGCTCGGCACGCTGCCTGGCCTCCTCGGCCTTTGCTGCCTGGCGCTCCTCCCGCTCGTGCTGGTACATGTCGAGCATGCGCTGACGGTCGGGTACCTGCAGCGACGATGGCGCCGGGTCTGCGTCTGGCGATGGCCGGATATCCACCGCCTCGCCCCGTCCTGGCGGCGGCCGGTCGGTAAAGTGCACCTTGCCGTTGTCGTCCACCCAGCGATACACCTCTGCGCTTGCCAGTCCAGGCAACAGCAGCAGCGACCACACCAGCCACAGCCTTGTCATGTCCATACAACCATTCCCTCCCTTGCTGGGCGGACTGTAACCGGAGCTGTCCGTCATGGCATCTCCCCGCTGCAAACCGTTATGCTTGGTCACCACCCAGCGACCATCCCACAGGAGATTGGCATGAGCGAACCCGATATGCCGCAGAAGGCACCCTACGCCGTTGAACTGGAGCCCGGCACCTACTGGTGGTGCAGTTGCGGAAAGTCCAACAACCAGCCGTTCTGCGACGGCTCGCACCAGGGCACCGAGTTCAGCCCGGTTGAATTCACCGTCGACAAGGCCGGCAAGCAGTACCTGTGCGGCTGCAAGCGCACCGCCAATCCGCCCTTCTGCGACGGCACCCACAAAGACCTGTAAGGCAAATTGCGGGCATAAAAAAACGGGCGCCGAAGCGCCCGTTTTTCGTTTACGGCGGTTAACCCGTGTTTAGCGACCGGAGCCCTTGGCGCCGGTGAACTCGGGGTAGGCCTCGAGGCCGCACTCGGACACATCGCAGCCCTCGTACTCTTCCTCTTCGCTGACGCGGATACCCATGACCGCCTTGATCACCAGCCAGGTGATGAAGCTGGCCACGAAGGTCCAGGCCAGGATGACCACCAGACCGTAGATCTGGGCACCGAAAGTGGCGTCGCCGTTGGACATCGGCACCGCCAGCAGGCCCCACATGCCGACCACACCGTGGACGGAGATGGCACCGACGGGGTCGTCCAGCTTCAGCTTGTCCAGACCGATGATGGAGAACACCACGATCACGCCACCGATGGCACCGACGATGGTAGCCCACAGCGGGGTGGGAGCCAGCGGCTCTGCGGTGATGGCCACCAGACCGGCCAGGGCGCCGTTAAGGGCCATGGTCAGATCGGCCTTGCCGAACAGGATGCGTGCGGTGATCAGCGCGGCAACCACGCCACCGGCTGCAGCCATGTTGGTGTTGACGAACACCGCGGCGACCGCGTTGGCCTCGTCGACATTGGACAGCACCAGTTCGGAACCACCGTTGAAGCCGAACCAGCCCAGCCACAGGATGAAGGTACCCAGAGTGGCCATCGGCAGGTTGGCGCCGGGGATGGCGTTGATACGGCCGTCAGCGGTGTACTTGCCCTTGCGAGCGCCCAGCAGCAGCACGCCAGCCAGTGCCGCAGTGGCACCACACAGGTGAACCACACCGGAACCGGCGAAGTCCTGGAAGTTAGCGGCATCCAGGAAACCACCACCCCACTTCCAGTAACCCTGCATCGGGTAGATGAAGCCGGTCATCACCACGGCGAACAGCAGGAAGGCCCACAGCTTCATCCGCTCTGCCACGGCACCGGACACGATGGACATGGCGGTGGCGACAAACACCACCTGGAAGAAGAAGTCGGACATGCCGGAGTAGTAGGAACCGTCGTACCAGGCGGCCGGGTCCTGAGCCAGTACGTCGGCAGCGGCATTGTCGCCACCAAACATGAAGGCGAAATCGAAGGCCGGGATGAAGCCGTTACCGTCGGCGGGATACATGATGTTGTAGCCCATCACCATGTACATGATGCAGGCGATGGCGAACAGTGCCACGTTCTTGGTGAGTATCTCGGCGGTGTTCTTGGCACGCACCAGGCCCGATTCAAGCATGGCGAAACCAGCCGCCATCCACATTACCAACGCACCGGACACCAGGAAGTAGAAGGTGTCCAGGGCGTAGCGAAGATTGAGAATATCTTCCATTGTCTTTTCCCCTCAGCTGACCGTTTGGATTAAAGGGCTTCCGAACCGGACTCACCGGTACGAATGCGAACCGCCTGTGCCAGCTCGTAGACGAAGATCTTGCCGTCGCCGATCTTGCCGGTCTTGGCCGCGCCGCTGATGGACTCGATCACCGCGTCCACCTGCCCGTCGTCCACGGCCACCTCGACCTTGATCTTGGGCAGGAAGTCCACGACGTATTCCGCACCGCGATACAGCTCGGTGTGGCCTTTTTGACGACCGAAGCCTTTCACCTCGGTGACGGTGATGCCGGTCACGCCGATTTCCGACAGTGCTTCGCGCACGTCGTCCAGCTTGAACGGCTTGATGATGGCTGCTACCAGTTTCATGGAGTTGTCTCCTCGTAGTGGGCCCGCCCGTGGGCGGGCCCGTCATCCTTTTAGGCGTGTGTGAGGCGCGACTTAGAAGGTCTTACCCCAGGAAACGAACACCAGGGGATCGGAATCGGACACGTCGTTGGCGGACACGGAGAAGGTGAAGTCACCGAAGTCGCCCACGCTTTTGCCGATGTCCAGCTGGTAGTGGGTGTAACCATCGACGGCAGCGTCATCGGAGTCGTACTGGCCGACGGTACCGGTGAGCGAGAAGTCCTGCGGCAGGTCGAAGCTCGCGCTGCCGTAGTAGTACAGGTCGCCGTCGTCGCCACCGTCGTTGTTGGTGACGTAGGCGGCGCCGACGGTGAACATGCTGAAGCTGGCACTGCCGTACACCTCGCCGAAGTTCCCGTCCTGGCCCGCCGGGTAGGCGTAATAGATGTAGCCGATGTCATAACCGATACCGCTCACTTCACCGCCGAAGCCGAGGTAGCCGTCCACTTCATAGGTGCCGTACTGGGTCCCGCCATCCACGTTGGATGCCCAAGTACCGGCGTAGAAACCGCTCTCGTGGCTGTAATCGATACCGCCCTGGATGGCCGCGCCATCACTGGTCTGGGTCATACCGCGCCACACGTAGTTGCTGGTCACGCCGATGTTGGCGCTGAATTCAGCCTGGGCAACCGCAGAGGTCGCCAGCAGGGCGGCACCACAGGCCAGAGCAAGTTTGTTCATTTTCATTTCAGAGACTCCCACTATTTGTTTTCAGTAATGATCGAGCGTGCATCACGGTACGACAGACGCTGTGCTCACTCAGAAAGCAGGCATCGTGCCAAAATTGTTTTTCACCATAAAACAGGATGTTACGCCGTGGCTGGCGTGCCGCCACAGAACTGAACCCGGATTGCCGCACCGAATTGGCGCACCTTTATCCGCATGCACCAATACGTCGCACCACCTCGGTGCATGCTGATCCGGTGCACCGGTAGACACCACACGGACCGCCACATAAGCTTCCCGTTATTCACCACAGCAACCCGACCCCTACTGCCATGCGAGATCCAAAATTCTTCGACGACCTGTCCCGCAAGCTCGCCGACAGCCTGCCGTCCGGCGTGCAGGCCCTGCGTGACGACGTGGAGCACAACCTGCGCAGTGCCCTGGAAACGGCACTGGCCAAGCTGGACCTGGTGACCCGGGAGGAATTCGAGGTGCAACGCGCCGTCCTGCTGCGTACCCGCGAGCGTCTGGAGGCCATGGAGAAAAGGATCGCCGAGCTGGAGGCCGAACGCGCCGAGGGCTAGAACCACCACCATCATGGACGACGACCAGGGAAGGTCATGTCACTTGCTACCACCTACTGCCGGGCCTCTGCCGGCATCGATGCACCGCCGGTCTCCATCGAGGCCCACCTGGCCAACGGTCTGCCGGCCTTTCATATCGTCGGGCTACCCGAAAAGGCGGTGCAGGAAAGCCGCGACCGGGTGCGCGGCGCGCTGCTCAACAGCGGCTTCGAATTCCCTGCCCGGCGCATCACCGTCAACCTGGCCCCCGCCGACCTGCCCAAGGAAGGCAGCCGCTTCGACCTGGCCATTGCCATCGGCATCCTCGCCGCCTCCGCGCAGATTCCCTCGGACCGGCTGGCCCACACCGAACTGCTCGGCGAACTTGCCCTGTCCGGCGCATTGCGCCCGGTACCCGGCGCCCTGCCGGTGGCCTTGGCCGCACACCGTGCCGAGCGCGCACTGATCCTGCCCGAGGCCAACCTGGCCGAGGCGGCACTGGCCCGCGAGGCCAGTCTGCACCCGGCACCGCACCTGCTTGCGGTGTGTGCCCACCTGTCCGGCCAGGACCCGCTGCCGCTGGCCGAGGCCGACATTGCCGCAACCCGGCCGCCGTCACCGCTGGACCTGGCCGACGTGCGCGGCCAGGACCAGGCCAAGCGCGCCCTGGAGATCGCCGCCGCCGGTGGTCACCATCTGCTGATGGCCGGTCCGCCCGGCACCGGCAAGTCCATGCTCGCCAGCCGCCTGCCGGGCATCCTGCCCGAGCTGTCCGAGGACGAGGCGCTGGAGGCCGCCGCGCTGCGCTCCATCAGCGCCCAGCCGATGGACCCGGCCCGCTGGCGCGAGCGGCCCTACCGCGCGCCCCATCACACCGCATCCGGCGTGGCCCTGGTGGGCGGTGGCGGCAACCCGCGGCCCGGCGAGATCTCCCTGGCCCACCACGGCGTGCTGTTCCTGGACGAGTTGCCCGAGTTCGACCGCAAGGTGCTGGAGGTGCTGCGCGAACCGCTGGAGAGCGGCCGCATCACCATCTCCCGCGCCGCCCGCCAGGCCGACTACCCGGCGCGCTTCCAGCTGGTGACCGCCATGAATCCCTGCCCCTGCGGCCACCTGGGTGACCCGCGTCACGCCTGCCATTGCAGCGGCGAACAGATCGCCCGCTATCGGGGCCGCATCTCGGGCCCCCTGCTGGATCGCATCGACTTGCAGATCGAGGTGCCGTCACTGCCGGCCGGGGCGCTGGACGGCAGCGTCCCACGCGGCGAGGACAGCGCCACGGTACGCGAGCGGGTCAGTGTCGCCCGTGATCGCCAGCAACAGCGCCAGGGCTGCGCCAACGCCCAGTTGCAGGGTGCCGCGCTGGATCAACACGCCCGGCTGGATGACGCGGGCCGCACGCTGCTGCTGCAGGCGATGGAACGACTGGGGCTGTCGGCACGCGGCTACCACCGGGTGTTGCGGGTGGCCCGCACCATCGCCGACCTGGCGGGTGCCGAGAACATCGGCGTGGCCCACCTGACCGAGGCCATCGGCTACCGGCGGCTGGACCGTAGCACCGGCTGATCCGGATCAGGCAGCGCGGGACACGAAGGCCCGCCAGCCGCCCAGCGCAGTGATGTCCTCCGCGCCCTCGGCGGCAAGACCCTCGCAGATGAAACCCTTCTCCCAGCTACCGTCGGCAAGCTCCACCGTGCCGATACCCAGCGGCGCCGGGATGCCGGCCATGAAGCTGCCGAAGTGCTTGGCCGGCAGCTCCCACAGCTCCACCGCGATCGCTGCACCACCCTCGGCGACGCGGATCATGCCGGGACGCTTGGGCGGCCCGCCGGGCAGCGCATACAGCTTGTAGGCCGGCGCGCTCTGGGTGGCGGCGATCAACCGGCCACCGCGCTCGGTGAGCTGATGATTAAGCGGCAGACCGGACAGGTGCGCGCCGCACACCACCACCCGCAGCATCGGCTCGATGGGCGGGGTGTCGGCCACCAGCGGCGCATCCGGCAGCGCATGGCCGGTGGCGCCCAGCGGCAACCCCTGCGCACGCTGCAACCGGTCACCGTAGTGGGCCAGCGCAGCATCGGCGAAGGCCGGGGCGAACAGGGTCACGCCATAGGGCATGCCGTTGCTGCCGAAGCCTGCGGGCACCGCCACGGCGGCGTAGTCGAGCAGGTTCATGAAGTTGGTGTAGTGGCCCAGGTTGCTGTTGAGGCGGATCGGCTCCGCCTCCAGTTCGGCCAGGGTGTAAATGGTTCCAGCGCTGGGGGTCAGCACGAAGTCCAGCCCGGCCAGCAGGCCGTCGCACTCGCGCTTGCGCTCGGCCAGCTGGTACTGGGCCTGGAAGGCAGCCACGGCAGTGGCCTTGATGCCGGGCTCGATGATCTGCCGGGTCACCGGGAACAACGCCTCGGGCTGCGCCTCGATGAACGGCTGGATGGCGGCGTAGCGCTCCGCCACCCAGGGACCTTCGTAGAGCAGTCGCGCGGCCGCCAGGAAGGGTTCGAAGTCGATGGTCACCGCCTCGCCGCCGAGCGACTCGAAGCACGCCACCGACTCGCCGAACAGCCGCTCGCATTCCGCATCGCCGAAGAATTCCAGCTGCCTGGGCACGCCGAAACGGAACCGCGCCTGCGGCGCCGGGCCGGGCTCTGCCGGACGCGCATAGGCATCGGCGGCGTCGTACACGCCGGCCACGCTCAGCACCGCGGCGGCATCGACCATGTCCAGCGCGAAGATGCTGATGGTGTCCAAGGTGCGGCAGGCCGGCACCACGCCGCTGGCCGACAATAATCCACGAGTTGGCTTGATGCCCACCAGGTTGTTGAAGGCGGCGGGCACCCGCCCGGAGCCGGCGGTGTCGGTGCCCAGCGAGAAACTCACCAGGCCCTGCGCCACGGATACCGCCGAGCCGCCGCTGGAACCGCCGGACACGTAATCCGGATTGAAGCTGTTGCGGGTCGCGCCGTAGGGCGTGCGGCAACCCACCAGGCCGGTGGCGAACTGGTCCAGGTTGGTCTTGCCGATGGGGATGGCGCCGGCGTCGATCAAGCGCTGCACCACGAAGGCGGACTCGGTCGGCACATAAGCGTACTCGGCACAGGCGGCGGTGGTGGGGATGCCTGCCAGATCGATGTTGTCCTTGATGGCGAAGGGGATGCCGTACAGCGGCAGCCCGGCCGGATCGGCATCGGCCAGCCGATCCAGGTAGGGCTGCAGCTCGGTAGCGCTCAGCGCGTGGATCCACAGGTGATCCGGGTCACCCGCGGGCATCGCGGCGTGAATATCCGCGACCAGCTGGGCAGGCGTCAGGCTGCCGTCGAGATAGGCGGCGCGCAGCCGGCTGATGGACAGGTTCAATGCATTATTCATAATCATCACTACTTCTGATTCATTCGCTGTCGATGACCAGCAACGGCTGGCCGGGAGCAACCTGGGCGCCGGGCTGGCACAGCAGGCGGGCGACGGTGCCGGCGTGCTCGGCATGCACGGCGATCTCCATCTTCATGGACTCCAGCACCACCAGCACGTCGCCGGCCTTGACCTGCTGACCCTCGGCAACCTCGACCTGCCAGACCGAGCCGTGCACGTGGCTTTCCACCAGCGATTCGCTGTCGGTCAGCGCCAGCTCCCCGCCCTGCTCGTCGATGGCCTCGCCTTCGTCGTGCTGGTAGTTGGCCTGGCCGCTGGCGATCCAGCGCTCGCGCTCTTCGTCGAACGCCGCCTGCTGGGTGGCCTTGAAGGTCTGGATGCCTGCCGCGTTGTCGGCCAGGAACTTGTTGTAGTCGGCCAGGCTGAAGGTGGTCTGCTCGACCTTGAGCTGGAACTTGCCGCGCGGGAAGTCCTCGCGCATCTGCGCAAGTTCATCCTCGCTGACCGGGTAGAAACGGATCTGGTCGAAGAAGCGCAGCAGCCAGGGTTGTTCGAAGTCAGCCGTCTGGCGATAGCGGTTCCACATCTGCACCGTGCGGCCGACGAACTGGTAGCCGCCCGGCCCTTCCATGCCGTACACGCACATGTAGGAGCCACCGATGCCCACCGCGTTCTCCGGCGTCCAGGTGCGCGCCGGGTTGTACTTGGTGGTTACCAGGCGGTGGCGCGGATCCATGGGCGTGGCCACCGGCGCGCCCAGGTACACGTCGCCCAGGCCCATCACCAGGTAGCTGGCGCCGAACACGATATCCTTCACCTGCTCGATGTCGTCCAGGCCGTTGATGCGGCGGATGAACTCGATGTTGCTCGGGCACCAGGGCGCGTCCTTGCGCACCGACTGTATGTATTTTTCGATGGCGAGCTTGGTCGATGGATCGTCCCAGGACAGCGGCAGGTGGACGATGCGTGCCGGCACCTCCAGCTTGTCGATGTCCTTCAGTTCCTTTTCGACCGCCACCAGCCGGTCGAGCAGCGCATCCAGCTTGATGACGCGGCTGTCGTAGTGGACCTGCAGCGAGCGGATGCCCGGGGTCAGTTCCTTGAGGCCGTCGATGGCCAGCTCCTTGAGCCGCAGCATCAGCGCGTGCACCCTGAAGCGCAGGTTGATGTCCAGCTCCATGGGGCCGTACTCGACCAGCAGATACTTGTCGCCAGAGGGACGGTAAGCCACCGGCACCGGATTCTCGGTCGCGTCCAGACGACGCACCACCGGGTCGTGCAGGGTTGCCTCGCTGACGGTCACCGACTGCGGTTTCAGCTCGGCGAGCAACGCATCCTGCGCCTGTTCCATGGCGTTGGCGGTGGCCTGGTCGACGGGCACGAAGCTGACCTTGTCGCCGGGGCGCAGCTGGCCCATCTTCCAGCGGTCGGCCGCCACGATGGTGGCCGGGCAGACGAAGCCGCCCAGGCTGGGGCCGTCCGGACCGAGGATCACCGGCATGTCGCCGGTGAAATCCACGGTGCCGATGGCGTAGGCGTTGTCGTGCAGGTTGGACGGATGCAGGCCGGCTTCGCCGCCGTCGCTGCGTGCCCACTCGGGCTTGGGACCGATCAGCCTTACGCCGGTGCGGCTGGAGTTGTAGTGCACCTCCCAGTCGCTGGCGAAGAAGGTGGCGATGTCCTTGTCGGTGAAGAAGTCCGGCGCGCCATGGGGGCCGTAGATGACATGCATCGTCCAGTGCGCGTCGTGCGCTGGCACCAGCGCGGCATCGAGGGCTGCAGCAGGCAGTTCAGTTGCTGGCAAGGCCGACACATGCAGTACATCACCCACCCGCAGCGGCCGGCCGCCGTGGCCACCAAATTGACCCAGCGTGAAGGTGGACTTGCTGCCGAGATAATCAGGTACGTCGATGCCGCCCTGCACCGCCAGGTAGGCGCGCGCACCGGCGGCGGTGAGCTTGCCCAGCTTGAGCACGCTACCTGCGGCGATCTCGATCGGCCGGTACCAGGGCACGCTCGCGCCATCCAGCTCCGCCTCCAGCTGCGCGCCGCTCAGGCAGATGCGCGTATCACTGTTGAAGCGCAGCGTGGGGCCGGTGACGGTGATCTCAAGACCGGCGGCCTTGTCGTCGTTGCCGAGCAGGCGGTTGCCCAGCCTGAAAGCAAGATCATCCATCGGACCGGACGGCGGTACGCCGATGTCCCAGTAACCCTGCCGGCCGGGGTAGTCCTGCACCGTGGTCTGGGTTCCGGCGCTGAGCACCTCGATGCTGTGCGGGCGGTAGCTGAAGTCGTTCAGATAACGGGTGGTCTGGGTGCCGTCACGGAACACACTGTCGGCCACCACCTGACGCAGGTAGTCCAGGTTGGTCTCGATGCCAGCCACCGCGGTGTCGGCCAAGGCCCGGTCCATGGCGACCAGTGCCGCGGCGCGGTCGGCGGCATGGACGATGATCTTGGCCAGCATGGGGTCGTAGAAGGGCGGCACCTCCACCCCCGGCTCCAGCCAGCTGTCGCAACGCACGCCTTGCGGAAACTGCACCTGGGTGAGCAGGCCGGCGGAAGGCTGAAAGTCCTTGGCCGGATCCTCGGCATACAGGCGCACCTGGATGCTGTGACCCTTGGCCGCCGGGTCGACGGCATCAAGCGCGGGCGGCTCGCCGGCGGCAAGCTGCACCATCCAGCCCACCAGGTCGACACCGGTGACCTCCTCGGTGACACCGTGTTCGACCTGCAGCCGGGTGTTCACCTCAAGGAAGTAGAACTGCTCGCTGACCGGGTCGTAGATGTACTCCACGGTGCCGGCCGAACAATAGTTCACCGACTCGCCCAGACGCCGCGCCGTGTCCCACAGGGCGTGACGCACCGCATCGGACAGGTTGGGCGCCGGGGTCTCTTCCACGACCTTCTGATTGCGCCGTTGCAGCGAACAGTCGCGCTCACCCAGCGCCACCACCTTGCCCGCGCCGTCACCGAAGATCTGCACCTCGATATGGCGCGCGGCGGCGACATACTTCTCCAGGAAGATGCCGGCGTTGGAGAAGTTGTTCTGACCCAGCCGCTGCACGGTGGCGAAGGCCTCGGACAGCTGCTTGTCGTCGTGACACAGCTGCATGCCGATACCGCCACCGCCGGCGGTGCTCTTGAGCATCACCGGGTAACCGATGCGCGCCGCCTGTTGCAGTGCATCCGGCACATCCTTGAGCAGGCCGGTGCCGGGCAGCAGCGGCACGCCGCTGGCCTCGGCCAGGCTGCGCGCGGTGTGCTTCAGGCCGAAGTCGCGCAGCTGCTGCGGGGTCGGACCGATGAAGGCGATGCCGCGCCGTGCACATTCCTCGGCGAATGATGCGTTCTCGGACAGGAAGCCGTAACCGGGATGGATGGCCTGGGCGCCGCTCTGCTCGGCGGCGTCCAGCACCTTGCCCATGTCCAGGTAGGACTCGCTGGCCAGCGCCTCGCCGATGCAGATGGCCTCGTCCGCCTGGCTGACGTGCAGCGACTGGGCGTCGGCCTTGCTGTACACCGCCACCGACTGCACGCCGAGCGCCTTGAGGGTGCGGATGATGCGGCAGGCAATGGCACCGCGGTTGGCTATCAGGACCTTGTCGAACATCGTTGTCTGACCTGCGGTCTGGCGCGGGTCGTCCCGCGATTCAACAGTCGGCGGCCGGGGTCGTCCCCGGCGCCGGGGGCAGCGTCAGGCGCCGGCGGCATCCCATACCAGCATGCGCGCCGGGGTCGGGTTGTAGGCATTGCACGGGTTGTTCAGCTGCGGGCAGTTGGACACCAGCACGATCACATCCATCTCGGCGCGCAGCTCCAGGTACTTGCCCGCATCCGAGATGCCGTCCTCGAAGGTCAGACCACCCTCCGGCGTCACCGGCACGTTCATGAAAAAGTTGATGTTGCAGGTCAGGTCGCGCTTGCCCATGTCATGGTCGGACTCGGCCAGGGCGATCAGGTAGTTGTCGCGGCAGTTGTGCATGGGCCGCTTTTCCAGCGCGTAACGCACCTGGTTGGTCTCCGCCGCGCAGGCGCCGCCCAGGGTGTCGTGACGGCCGCAGGTATCGGCGACGATGGTGAGCATCGGGTTGCCCTGGTCGGAGAGCAGCACGGTGCCGGTCGTTAGATAAATGCTGCGCTGCTCGCGGATGGTGTCCTGGGCGCTGTAGCGCTCGGCCGGGTCGTGGGCGTTGTAGAACAGGGTGTCCACCGCCTGGTTGCCTTCCAGGTCGACGATGCGCAACGTCTGGCCCTTCTTCAGCTCGTACAGCCAGGGGTCGCCGCCGGGGATGGCGTAGTCGTAGATGGCGTTGCTCGGATCGAGGGTGCTTTCGGTCAGTTGGCTCATGGCAGGCACCTCAGTACTGGCAGTGGTAGGTGGCGGTCAGGGCGAAACCGCGCTGGTTCTCGGCGCAGTGGTTCATGCAGGCATCGTCCTCGGCCACCGGGTCGGCCTTGTAGATCACCAGCTCCGTGGTCTTGGGCGACCACTCGGTGGCCGGGTCCATCGGGTGGGGACAGCTGTTGAGCACCACCAGGGTGTCCATCTCGGCGCGCAGGTCGACGTGGTCGCCGGCCTTGGCGTTGCCTTCGACGAAATGCATGACACCGGCATCGTCCACCGCCACCTTGCTGAAGAAATTGACGTTGGGCACCAGGTCCTTCTTGCCCAGGCCCCACTTGCCCAGCTCGATCAGGAACAGCTCGCGGCCGTTGCGGTAGAAGCCGTTGTGGAACGCCTGGTAGCCGTGCTCGCCGTACTGGCGCTTCACCTGGGCACTATTGCTGTGACCGCTGATGGTGTCGTGCCAGCCGCAGCTGTCGTCGGTGATGGACATCAACACCCGGCCCATGTCCGAGTACAGCACATTGCCGGTGGTGAGGAAGGCCGTGTGCTGGATCTTCAGGGTGTCCGCCATGTTGTAGCGTTCCAGCTTCTCGGCGGCGTTGTAGAACAGTGCCGAGACATTGGCCCCGCCCTTGCGGTCGATGATGCGCAGCCCGTAGCCGCGGCGGATGATGAAGGACCAGTTGCGCGCGCCGGGCAGCAGTTCACTGTGCACGATGCGCTCGGATGCGATGTCGGTTGTGCTCATGGTGAGAGCCCTCGTCTGCGGAACCGCTGCGTTGCGGTTCGCCACGGGTCGTCCCGTTCTTAACGATGCGGTCGCGGGGTCGTCCCCGTACCGGCCTTGCGGCACTGCGTGGCTGCCATTGGGTGGGGAGGGCTTGAAGAACCGTTCCCGGGTACACGGCTGCCGGATTGCAAAACACAGGAGGACCTTGCGGCTGACCTCCCGGGCTTTTATCCCGCCGTGTAACCCCTCGGATCGGCAGAGAGGTCGGTGACTCTCGGACCAGTCACCCACATCCTGTGAGCCGGAACCCTAGTCACCCATTGAAACCAGATTGTCCTGCAGGTCGCCACGCACCGTGGCCACTCCTGTGCCACCTAGCATAGCCAAATTCGTGCCAGCCAGGCCATCGCTGTGTACACAGGGTTTGCGGGGTCCTACCCTGCCCATGCTGCCGAAAGCCGCACCCATGCGGTGCAGAGCCGCCCGTCACCGCGCAATCTTGTCGCATGCGGGTGTGAGTCGTCCCGGTCAGCGTCTTTACACCTTTAATCTGATGGTCCGGACACGGGCAGCGGCCAGCCCCGAAACGACCCATCCCCCCGCCGTCATCCGCTCTGCATCACGCCATTCCCGCCCGGCGCGGCCCTGTTTCGGGGCACGGATCAACGCCCTCATCAAACCGAATAATCTGAATATCTCCAGTATTTTCAATAGTCTGCCCAGCACAGCCAGAGATGGCACGGCGGTTGCAGCCACCGGTATTACTTAAATCCAACTAAGTAATACCAAGCTAGGGGAACCGCACAGATGAAACTAAGCCTTCGCAAAGTCTTTTCCGCCCTCGCCGGCGTGGCCATGCTGGCCGGCAGCAGCGCCTCGGCCCTGGCCGCCGAACCCCTCAAGATCGGCTACAGCGACTGGCCGGGCTGGGTCGCCTGGGAGGTCGCCGTCGAGAAACAGTGGTTCAAGGAAGCCGGCGTCGACGTGAAGTTCGAGTGGTTCGACTACGTCGCCTCCATGGACGCCTTCGCCGCCGGGCAGCTGGACGCGGTCACCATGACCAACGGCGACGCCCTGGTCACCGGTGCCACCGGCGCCCAGAGCGTAATGGTCATCATCAACGACTACTCCAACGGCAACGACATGGTCGTCGCCGGCCCGGGCATCACCTCGGTGAAGGACCTGAAAGGCAAGAAGGTCGGCGTGGAGATCGGCTTCGTCGGTCACCTGCTGCTGCTCAACGCCCTGGAGAAGGCCGGCCTGAGCGAGAAGGACGTCGAACTGGTCAACGTGCCCACCAACGAAACCCCGCAGGTGCTGGCCTCCGGTGACGTCGACGCCATCGTCGCCTGGCAGCCCAACTCCGGCATGGCACTGAAGCTGGTGCCGGGCGCCAAGCCCATCTACACCAGTGCCGACGAGCCGGGCCTGATCTACGACGTGCTGGCGGTGTCGCCGCAGAGCCTGGCCGCCCACCGCGCCGAATGGGCCAAGGTCGCCAAGGTCTGGTATCGGGTCGTCAACTACCTGCACGACCCCAAGACCCATGACGACGCCATCCGCATCATGGCCGCCCGGGTCGGCGTGTCACCCGAGGAGTACGAGTCCTTCGTCAGCGGCACCAAGATCCTGACCCTGGCCGAAGCCAAGAAGTACTTCGCCAAGGGCGACGGCTTCGGCTCGCTGTACGGCTCTTCCAAGATCGTCGACAAGTTCAACCTGGACAACGACGTCTACAAGGCCGCGCAGGACATCGACAGCTACATCGATCCGTCCATCACCGAGGGCCTGTAAGCCCTGCCAGACGGCTGTCCCGCGGTAACAACTGCGGGACAGCCGGACCGAACACCAGATCACCAAGACCAAGACCAAGCAGGATTCACCAACGATGGCCAGTCCGCTGTTATCCGTTCGTCGGGAACTCAACCCCAGGGAACGCTTCACCTTTGCCCTGTTGAGCTTTCTGATCCCGCTGGGGATCTGGTGCCTGGTCAGCTATGTGCCGTTCATCTGGCACCCCAATGTCGAGATCACCGAACCGGGTTCGGTGTCCTATTTCAAGCCGGGCCTGCAGGTCGAACAAGCCGTGTTCGACAGCGAGTCCGCCAAGGCCGAACAGGCCGGCACGGCACTGCCCGAGGGCACGCCCGCCAACCCCATTTATCTGCCGGCGCCGCACCAGGTGGCCACGGCCTTCTACACCGCCTTCACCACCGAGCCGCAGCGCCGCAACGAAAAGTGGCTGCACGAAAGCCTGGGCGACAGTATCTCGGTGATCTTCTGGGGCTTCTTCCTGTCGTCACTCTTTGGGGTTCCTTTGGGAATCCTGGCCGGCACCTATGACGCGGTGTCGCGACTGCACGAACCCTTCATCGAATTCTTCCGCTACCTGCCGGCACCGGCCTTCGGCGCGCTGGCGGTGGCCATCCTCGGCATCCACGAGGCGCCCAAGATCGCCATCATCTTCATCGGCACCTTCTTTCAACAGGTGCTGGTGATCTCCAACACCACCCGCAAGCTCGACCCGTCGCTGCTGGAGGCGGCCATGACCCTGGGCGCCAAGCGGCTGCCGCTGCTGTTCCGGGTGGTGGTGCCGGGCATCGTCACCGACCTGTACAAGGACATGCGCATCCTGCTCGGCTGGGCCTGGACCTACCTGATCGTCGCCGAGCTGATCGGCAGCAGCTCAGGGATAACCTGGTTCATCACCCAGCAGGCCCGCTACAAGAACTTCGACAACGTCTACGCCGCCATCCTGATGATCGGGATCATCGGCCTGTCCACCGATCTGGTGCTGGCCTGGCTGGGCAAGCGCATCTTCCCCTGGCAGCGCGGCGCGGCCGCCTGACAAGCACAAGAACATCATGCAGGACATCCCATGAGCCATATCGAACTGCCCAGCTATCTCGACCAGTCGCCCCAGGTCAGCGCGCGCTTCACCAAGCTGAAGCAGCGCCCGGTGATCCTGGAGGTGAAGGACCTGTGCAAGGACTTCGACGCTGCGCAGGGCAAGGTCACCGCGCTGCGCAACATCAATTTCAAGGCCCACCGGCGCGAGTTCGTCTGCGTGATCGGCCCGTCCGGCTGCGGCAAGTCGACGCTGATCCGCACCCTGGCCGGGCTGGAGGAACAGACCAGCGGCCAGGTGCTGCTGGACGGCAAGCCGGTGCACGGCCCGGGGCCGGACCGCGGCATGGTGTTCCAGGGCTACACCCTGTTCCCGTGGCGCACGGTGAAGAAGAACGTGATGTTCGGCCTGGAGATGACCGGCCGCGGCCGGCGCGAATCCGAGCAGGAGGCGCTGCAGTGGATCGATCTGGTCGGCCTGTCCAAGTTCGCCAACAGCTATCCGCACCAGCTGTCCGGCGGCATGAAGCAGCGCGTCGCCATCGCCCGTGCGCTGGCCAACCAGCCGCGCATCCTGCTGATGGACGAGCCCTTCGGCGCGCTGGACGCCCAGACCCGTGCCCGCATGCAGGCCTACCTGCTGGAGATCTGGAAGAACATCGACATCACCGTGGTGTTCATCACCCATGACCTGGACGAGGCCATCTTCCTGGCCGACCGCATCCTGGTGCTCAAGGCGCACCCGGGCGAGGTGCAGGAACTGATCGAGGTGCCGGTGCCGCACCCGCGTTCGCCCGAGCAACTGCTCAGCCCCGAGTTCCTCGCCACCAAGGCGCGGCTTGAAGAACTGATCCACCCGCCGACCACCGAGACCGTCGGCCTCAGCGAGGACCACCTGAACATGGTGCGCATGGTGTCGGTGGACGACGAAGTCGGGGAGGTCTACTGATGAACCGCTGGCATCAACTTACCTGGGAAGAGATCGGCCGCCTGCCGGCACAAGGCATGGACGGCGCCCTGCTGCCGGTCGGCGCCACCGAACAGCACGGCCCGCACCTGGGCTGCGGCATGGACAGCGAGATCGCCGACCGGCTGTGCCAGGTGGCGGCCGAGCGCAGCGGCATCGCGCTGCTGCCGCTGCTGCCCTACGGCTGCTCCATCGGCCATTCCAAACGCTGGCCCGGCACCATCGCGCTGCAGCCCAAGACGCTCATCGACGTTGTCAAGGACATCGGCGACTGGGTGTATGCCTCGGGATTCAAGCGGCTGTTCATCGTCAACAGCCACGTCACCAACCAGGCGCCGCTGCGCTGCGCGCTGGAGATGCTGCGCGCCGAGCACGACGACCTGATGGTCGCCCTGCTGGGCAGCGCCACGCTCAGCCAAAGAGTCCGTGAAAAACACTTCGAAGACGCCGGCGACTGGCACGCCAACGCCGCCGAGACCGCGCTGATGCAGGCGGTCGCACCCGAGCTGGTGCGCGAGGACAGGATCGCCGTCGCCGACGACCCCGACCGCACCACCGACAGCGTGTTCGCCCACCCCGTCAACCGCACCAGCCTGAACGGCGTCACCGGCTTTCCCAGCCAGGCCAGCAAGGCCCAGGGCGAAGAACTCTTCACATGGATGGTGGAAGACCTGACCGACATCATCCGCCGCGGCATGACCGAACAGCCGCCGCTGGCCCATTCCTATTTTGACCGCATCGAATCCGACCACGAGAACCCATGATGAAAAGCAGCGAAGACATCCAGCGCATCCAGCAGGACCTCAAGGCCAAGGGCGTGAAGTACTGCATGGGCACCTACGTGGACATCCACGGCATCCCCAAGGGCAAGGTGGTGCCCATCGATCACCTGCCGCAGATGGCGCGCGGCTCCGAGCTGTACACCGGCTATGCGCTGGACGGCCTGGGCCAGCGACCCAACGATGACGAGATCGCCTCGGTGCCGGACCTGGACCACATCATCCAGCTGCCCTGGCAGCCGGAGGTGGCGTGGATGCCGGCCGACAACACCTTCAAGGGCGAACCGTACCCGCTCAACACCCGAGTGGCGCTGAAGAACGTGCTGGCCCAGGCGGCGGAGATGGGCTTCGGCATGAACCTCGGTATCGAGGCCGAGCTGTTCGTGCTCAAGCAGAACGACGACGGCAGCCTGGTCGTGCCCAACCCCGACGACAAGCTGACCAAGCCCTGCTACGACGCGCGCGGTTTCCTCGACCAGTTCAGCTGGCTGGACAAGATGGCCACCACCATCAACGACCTGGGCTGGGACCTGTACTCCTTCGACCACGAGGACGCCAACGGCCAGTACGAGTTCGACTTCATGTACGCCGACGCTGTGACCAGTTGCGACCGCTTCATCTTCACCCGCCTGATGGCCAAGGAATACGCCAAGCAGGAAGGCCTGATCGCCACCTTCATGCCCAAGCCCTTCGCCGACAAGACCGGCAACGGCGCGCACTTCAACATGTCGCTGTACGACCTGGAGACCGGCAAGAACCTGTTCGCCTGCGACCCCAAGGACGACCCGCGCGGCCTGGGCCTGACCGAGCTCGGCTACCAGTTCATCGCCGGCATCATCAAGCACGGCAAGGCGCTGTGCGCGGTGTTCGCACCCACGGTGAACAGCTACAAGCGGCTGGTGCGCCAGGGCGACATGCCCTATTTCACCTGGGCGCCGGTGTTCAACTCGTTCGGCTCCAACAACCGCACCAACTCCATCCGCGTGCCCATGGGCGGCGGTCGCTGCGAGTCGCGCAACGCCGACGGCGCGGTCAACCCGTACCTGGCCGCCACCCTGGCGCTGGCCGCCGGCCTGCAGGGCATCCGCGAAGGTCTCGACCCCGGCAAGCCGCAGGAGGACAACCTGTACGAGCTGTCCGAGGCCGAGCGCGACGCACGCGGCATCGAGTTCCTGCCCAACAACCTGATGGCCGCCATCGACGCCTTCGAGGCCGACCCCTTCGTCACCGAGACCCTGGGCCAGGAACTGCGCGACGAGTTCATCAAGTACAAGCGCCAGGAGTGGACCGACTACCACCAGACCATCTCCGCCTGGGAGATCGAACGCTACAGCCACCTGTTCTGAGGCAATGCCATGAGTCTGCCGCTGCTGATCATCCAGAACGATGCCCACGAGGGCGCCGGCCAACTTGCCACCCTGGCGGCCGAGCGCGGCCGGCCGATGGTGCAGGGACTGGCCTGGGAACTGGACTACACCCGGTTGCGTCCGGACGACTACGCCGGCCTGGTGCTGCTGGGCGGCGCCCAGGGGGCCTACCAGACCGACACCTATCCCTACCTGCAGGACGAGATCGACCTGTGTCGCGCCTTCGTGGCGGTGGACCAGCCGGTGATCGGCCTGTGTCTGGGCGCCCAGCTGCTGGCGGTGGCACTGGGCGGCACGGTATACAGCGCTGCGCAGAAGGAGATCGGCTGGGAGGAGATCACCCTCAGCCCGGACGGCCTGAGCGACCCGCTGCTGCACTGGGTGCGGACGCGTCACACCGCCTTCCACTTCCACGGCGACGGGTTCGAGCTGCCCCCCGGCTGCACCAACCTGGCCTGGTCCGAGCAGACCGCCTGCCAGCTGTTCCGTCACGGCCGGGCCAGCTACGGCTTCCAGTACCACCCCGAGATCGACGGATCGCTGCTGCAGATCATGTGCCGCAACAACGCCGACTACATGGCGGCCAACGGCTTCGACGCGGACAGCGTGATCGCCGCCGGCGAAGAACACCTGGGGGACGTCATGGACCGCGGTTCCTGGATGCTGGGCCGCTGGCTGGACCGGCTGGACGACGAGGCGACGGCATGAACGGCAACGGCGGCGTCAGCCGCATCAGCGTGTCGCTGCCCGAAGCCCTGCTGCGCCAGCTGGACGAGATGGTCGGCGAGCGCGGCTTCGACAGCCGTTCCCAGGCGATTGCGGAGATGATCAGCCACCAGATCACCGCCCACAAGACCGAGCGCGGCGACGAGGTGATGGCCGGTACCATCACCCTGCTCTACGACCATTCCACCCCGCACCTGCAGAAAACCCTGGCGGATCTGCAGCACCGGCATATCGAGGAGGTGGTCAGCTCGCTGCACGTGCACCTGATGCACTCGCAGACCATGGAGGTGATCCTGGTGCAGGGCCCGGCCGCCAAGCTGCAGCGCATCGCCGACGAGATGACCACCAACCGCGGCGTCATCTCCGGGCGGCTGCAACTGACCACCACGCTGATACCCCAGTTGCATCAACCACGCCGTGTGTCAGCCAGCTGAGCATGGACCCCGCCGCCGAGGAGTATCGCGGCCTGTGGCGCCGCCGCCTGCTGCGCGATGCCGACGGCGAGGACCTCGACACCCAGGTGTGGTGGCTGCAGGGCGACGGCTGTTACGTGGACCTGCGCATCCCGCCCGACCGGCCGGACTTCAGCCGGGTGACCGGCTTCGACCAGTGCAACGATGAACAACTGGCCTGGCTGGCCCGCCAGCAGGGTTTTGCCGGGCAGCTCCTCATCGACGGCAACCGGCTGCACTGGCAACGCAGCATCGACCTACAACCACCCGCCGCGCTGGCCGACATCGGCGACGTACACTGGGACGGCGACTGCCTGCACGAGCAGGGCGTGCTGGCGGACTATGCGGAGGAATGGCTGTGGCAGCGGCCGACCGGGCCGGCGTCCGGTGTCTGGACCACGGCGGACGGGCGCGGCCTGCGGGTGGTGGTGGGGGAGTGGTTCATGCAGGCGGTGGACCGGCGCCCGCCGCTGCCGCCCGGCGCGAACCTGGCCCAGCTGATCGGGCGGCCCGGTACCGCCCCGAACACCCTGCTCGATTGTGCTATCGACTTCGGGCGGGTGAAGAACACCGATGGCGCGCTGCGGGTGCTGTCTTCCAGCCTGCCTTGGCGCGAGGGCCACGATCTCGGATCCCTGCACGGGGACAGGGAATTCTTACTCTGACCCCAATTCCCCTTACTCTGACCCCAATTCCCACCAATTCCCAATTCCTCCAGCGCGCGGCAACGGATCCGTGCCTCGACCCGCTGTTTGTCGAGCGAACGCGTCGAGAGTTTCATGCGACCGTTCCTCCCGATCTTGTCAGACAACTTTACACACACCCTCGCCACACCCGTTCTCTCACACCAAATTTCTCCTCAAGCTATTGATCCCATGAGAAATACGCTGCGTATGGCACGTATTTTGCTGTCGTCCCGCGGCGTGATCTCAATAATCAATATAAGGAAACAGTTCATGTTCAAGGGCACGATTCTGAATTCACTCCTCGCCTTGGCGTTGTGCGCCCCACTGTCAGCCGGCGCGGCGCCGATACTGAGCGGGAGCGACTTGGTAGGGGCCACCGGGGTCGTGGTCGGTAGCAACATCTACGACGTGGAATTCGTCGACGGGTCGTGCGCGAGTGTGTACTCGGGCTGTGACGAAGCAACGGACTTCACCTTCACGACGCTGGCCGAGGCTGACCAGGCATCGCAGGCCCTGCTGGACGAGGTCTTGGTCGGTATCTATGACACCGAACCCGAGCTGACTGAGGGGTGTACAGCATTGGATCGGTGTTTCGTCACGACCGCGTACGGTTTCTACCTGTTATCGGGCACCACCTATGGCGTGGACAGCGCCGCCGCTCGCAACGTAAATACGCCGGACGGCAGCGGCGATTCGATTTCACATTCGACCATGAGCACCACGCACGATCACTCGGAACCAACGAACGGCTCCGCGGCCCGTGTCACGTTCGCTCGATGGACTCTGGTGGGTCCGGCCAGCGCACCAGGACCGGCCAACGTGCCCGAGCCCGGCATCCTGGGATTGTTTGCTATCGGGCTCCTGGGTGTCCGGAGAGTGGCGCGGCGTAGGAGCTGAGGCGGTCGCTGGAGCGACACCAAAACCTCGAAAAGAACCACCGAGGCACCTGCGGGCACTTTTATCCGAGAGCGCCCGTGTGACAAAGACGGGGCAGACCCCGAGCCGGCGCGCCGCCCAAGGCATGTGATCGACGGGTCTGACCCCATGGATCCCGTGGCGAGAGGCGAGCGACCCTGGTGAGTCGGACAGGGCGCGAATCACATGGCGCAGGCTGATAGGCGTTCTACGCCAGTCGCCAATCCAGATATTCGCCGGCCCGCAGCGGCGTGATGCCGCCATCATGCCCGGCGGGCAGCTGGTGGCGTTCCTTCACCAGCGTGATGGTGTCGGCATTGCGCGGCAGGCCGTAGAAATCGGGGCCGAAATGGCTGGCGAAACCCTCCAGCTTGCCCAGCGCATCCGCCGACTCGAAGGCCTCGGCATACAGTTCGATGGCGGCGTGGGCGGTGTAGATGCCGGCGCAGCCGCAGGCCGCCTCCTTGGCATGGGTGGCATGGGGGGCGCTGTCCGTACCCAGGAAGAACTTCGGATTGCCGCTGATGGCCGCGGCAATCAGCGCCTCGCGGTGCGTCTCCCGCTTCAACACCGGCAGACAGTAGTAGTGGGGCCGGATGCCGCCCTGGAACATGGCGTTGCGGTTGTACAGCAGGTGATGCACGGTGATGGTGGCGCCCACGTTCGGCGGGGCGGCAGCCACGAACTCTGCCGCCTGGCGCGTGGTGATGTGTTCCAGCACCACCTTGAGTCCGGGCCGGCGCTGCAGCAGCGGCGCCAGTATCCGCTCGATGAACACCGCCTCCCGGTCGAACATGTCGATGTCCGGATCCGTCACCTCGCCGTGCAACAACAGGGGTAGTCCTGCCTCCTCCATGGCCGCCAGTGCAGAATCCACGCGACCGATGTCGGTGACCCCGGAATCCGAATTGGTGGTAGCCCCGGCGGGGTAATACTTCACGGCGTGAACGAATCCGCTGTCCTTGGCCTTGAAGATCTCTTCGGGCGAGGTGTTGTCCGTCAGGTAAAGGGTCATCAGCGGCTCGAAGTCCATGCCGGCCGGCAGCACCGCCAGGATGCGCTGCCGGTAGGCGTCGGCCTCCGCCACGGTGCGCACCGGCGGCTTCAGGTTGGGCATGACGATGGCCCTGGCGAAGCGCCTTGCGGTATCCGGCAACACGGCGGCCAGCATATCGCCGTCGCGCAGGTGCAGATGCCAGTCATCGGGACGGGTGAGAGTCAGTGTGTCCATGTTTGGGTCTTTTCGGAGCAATGGGAGTAATTGGGGTCAGGGTATGAATTCCCCGGGGGTTCCCGCAAGTCTTTCACCTGCACCGGATGCACTTGCAGGCCATGGCGGTGACCCTGGTGCAGGGCACGGCCGCCAAGATGCAGCGCATCGCCGACCAGATGACCACCAACCGCGCGTCATCTCCGGGCGGCAGCACGTTAAAGGGGGCGAAGTGATTTATTTTTGTACAGCCCGCGAAGGAAAAATGACACCGACCCCTTTAATTGAGAACGCCGTCGGCGGGTTGCGGGTACTGCATTCCAGCCTGTCATGGCGCGAAGGCCTCGACCTAGCCGCGCTGGACGGGGCGGAAGAATTCTTACTCTGACCCCAAATATCCTGGGAAGGGGTCGAAACAGACGTGCAGTTGGTCGATGTTCACTACTACGGTGAGCACGCGGTCCAAGCTGCACTCATCCTGCACATGCTAAAAGCAAACGAGGAACCGAAGGCGGTTCAAGTCCTGGAACAATCGCTGGAGCGTGCAGTTGATGGCTACTATCAGCACATAGACAAAAATGATCTAAGTTCAAAGCAATCTCGCGCCCCTGAAGCAATGTTCGAGATCCTGGCTGGCTTTCCTGAGCTAGCCGCTAGCTACGTACAGAAACACGTTTCCTCCGAGAAAATAGCCCAGAGTAAGGGCTTCCAGAGGTTGCTTCGAGATTATGCGGAAAGCAACTAACCAGCAGCCCAAGCCGACGCCGTACCGGCGCGGCTTACCTTGAACGTTAGGTTTCTAAATGGCCAAGCGCATCTTCATAGTCTGGCTTGTGGTCAATCTGGCCGCGCTGTTACTCGCGAGAGTAATTGAGGTCAGAGTAACAATCCTCTCGCGGCTGTGGGCATCCATGAAAAGTCCTTCGCGGCGCCACAAGCACCGCTCCCAGCCCGCGTAGGGCGCAATAAGGTGCAGCCGCATTGCGCCGGATGAATCAAACCTGGCATCCCAACAAAACCTGGCTCAAGGCTTTGAGCCGCTTCGCGGCGTAATCCATTCGGCGCAATGCGCTTCGCTTATTGCGCCCTACGATGCTTCGCTGCGCTCGGAAAAACGTAGTTAAAGGGGGCGGAGTGATTTTTTTTGTACAGCCCGCGAAGGAAAAATGACTCCGAACCCTTTAATTGACCCAAGCGATTGCTGGCCCACGTGCCCTCTGTTTTCCAGGCCCACACCTGCCATCAAGTAGACCACTTGCCTGGCACAGAATGGGATCCGATTGTGTTATTGGGCTTTACTAGCCAACCCGTCGCCACCTCGCCCCGCACCCTGGCGCAGCACGGTGTGCTGCAGGGCTATGAGTCGGACAGCTACTCGGCCCGCAAGCTCGGCCTGCAGACCACCGGACACGCCGGCGGCGCGGCCGGCTTGTGGGGGAAAGAACGGCGAGATCCGCTGCCCGGCGATTTGTTAAGGGCTCACTTGTTCTACCAGGTGAAATTGATTGTTGCCGCAACGCTGTGGGTTTCATCGGAGCCAGCCAGTTCACCGGCATAGCCCACATTCAAGGTGGTGTTGTCGTTTAGCTGTCCGCTGACACCCACGCCCAATCGCATGCGATCGCGATCCAAATCCGCGCCATCGATACGAAACGTCGAGCTAGGCACAGCACTAAAGCCGGCTTCTAGGCGCGAGACGCTATCGAGATACTCCCTGACATAAGCAACATCGAGATACGGGGTAATGGCCGTGTGATTTGTCGTGCTTAGCTCATGCGACAGACGCACGCCGAGTGAACTGCGCAAACTGTCTATATCGTTGGACTGCACGCTCAGGTTTGCCGCGCCGGCACCGGACTCGGCAAAACTCTCACGGTAGGCGTGGGTGTACTCCAGTCCCGCATACGGGATAAGGGTGGTCCTCGAATTCAGGGCAAAGCCCTTGCCGACTTCAACGGCCGCCGCGACATGATAGGTTTCGTAATCAGACGAAGCCGTGTTTACGGTGGCGCCGACCGTGACGGTTCGGGACGCATCGGCCATATGATAGCCAAGACCCAAGGACGCGTTCAGGTAAAAATCATCCTGTTGCCAGCCGAGATAGGTCCCGACCTGAACGGAATCGATATCGCTGTCGCCCGCAAAGGGGTCGACATCGCTATGGGCATAACTGCCGGCCAAGCCCAGCACATAGTCACGCCACTGGGTGTCCACGCCAGCGGCAAAACCACCGGTTCGATAATCAGCCCCACTGGCATTGGCCGTATCGTCGATCGAGCCGAATCCGCCAAAGCCCTGCAGCCACCAGCCGCGTGAGCGGGAGACTTGATTGGTCGCGTCCGCATCAAGGCGCTGCCAGTTGTTCGTCGTGTCGGCGAACAGGGGACCCTGCATCGGGTCGAAGCTGGAAACACCATTGAAGGCCAAGGCGCCATTTGCACCCTGGTATATACGGCGGAACAACAGCTGCTGAAACTGTTGGGCCGCGCCAGTAATCGCCGCCGCTCCATGCGTGTGCTGCACGCCGCTCAGGCTGTCGAACGCCTTGCGGGCGCCGCTGTCGGTCAACACCATCAGATCACTGTTGATCGCCTGCAAGGCCGCTGCGTTGTTGCCCACAACGGCGGCCACGGCGAGTTGATTGGGTGTGCTGACCACGCTGCCGTAATCAACGCTGTTGCGCTGCAGCTTCAAATACACGTTGTTGGCGTCATAGCTCAGTGTGGGCGTGAGAAACGCGAGACTCGAATTCACACTGGCGAAGGTCGTGCCGCCCAAGCCGCCTGCCGCGGTCAGGATCGTGTAGTCGGTGGAGAGGGCGTAATCGCCCGCCTCGGGTTGTACATTGACGATCCCGCTGGTCAGCGTGGCCGTGCCAGTGGCCTCGATCTTGTCACTGTTGCCTGCGGCATCCACTTCGACGTCGTAATTGCCACCGCCGGTGAAATCGACATTGCCCGCAATGTTGATGGTGCCGATGGAGTTGCCCGGAGCGATGCTGCCGCCGGCGATGGTGACGCTGCCGACCGTGCCGCTGCCGCCCAGGGTGCCGCCGGCATTGACCGTCGCGGCGGAGTTGCTGCTTGAACCGTTCACGAGCACGGTGCCGCCATTGATGGTCGTGCTGCCGGTGAAATTGGCGTTGGCGCCGGTGATAGCCAGGGTGCCGGCGCCGCTCTTGGCCAGCGTGCCGTCGCCGGCCAGCACGTCCGTGCCGCCCAGGGTGCGGGTGCCGGAAGCGATGGCAAACTCTGTCGTGGCAGTGTTGTGCAAAAAGATCAACTTGCCCTGGGCCTGGCCGGCGGTGGCGCCGCCGCCGCCCGGGGTCGTGCCGCCCGTGACGGTGTAGCTGCCGCCGAAACTGCCGCCGGAAATGGTCAGGCTACCGCCCTCGCGCACGAACACCGCACCGCCCAGGGCCGCGCCGCCGCCGCCGTCGGCGCCGGGGCTGACGCCGCCCCGGCCGCCAAAGTCGCCGCCGAGGGCATGGCCGCCGCCGGAGCCGTCGTCATCACCGCCGCCGCCGCCGCCGCCGAAGCCGCCCGCGCCGCCCTCGTCGACGTTCGCGCGTGCTCCGCCGCCGCCGCCGCCGAAGCCGCCCGCGCCGCCGTCGTCGTTCCTGCCGCCGCCCCCGCCGCCGAAGTCGCCGCCGGTGCCGCCGGTACCGCCGAAAAAGCCTGCACCGCCGCCGCCGCCGGCGATGCCGCCGTCGCCCGGGCCGCTATAGCCGCCGTTGCCACTGCCGCCGCCCCCGCCGGACAGGCCGCCGCCGCCGCCTGAGGCTCCGTCGCCGCCGCCGCCGCCGCCGCCGAGATCCGAGCCGGCGCTGCCCGAGCCGCTCTTATTGCCCCCGGCCCCACCCTCGCTGCCGCCGCCGGCCCCACCTGTGTCGCCGGACCCGTCGGTTCCCGCGACCGTCGCGCCGCCGCCGCCGCCACCGGCGTTGTCCTTGCCGGCGCCGCCGTTCGCTTGCTGGCCGCCGCCGCCGCCACCGCCTCCCTCGCCGCCGCTGCCGCCACTGCCGAACTCGCCGCCGCCGCCGCTGCCGCCGTCGCCGCCGCCGTCGCCGCCGGTGCCCTCGTAGCCGCCGCCCCCGCCGCTGCCGTCATCGAAGCCGCTGCCGCCGTTGCCGCCGTTGCCGCCGAGCCCGCCGCCGCCGCCCCCGGGCCCGCCGCTGCCGCTGCCGTTGCCGCCCACGCCGCCAACGGCCGCGGCGTCGCCCACAACGACATTGACCAAGGTGACATGGGCGTTGGTATTGACGAAAACCACGGCACCCGCGCCGAGCCCGCCACCACCGCCACCACCACGGGGAGCATCGCCACCCGCACCCCCCTGGGCCCGGGCGTTATTCACGGTGATGGCGCTAATGTTCACGGTGCCGGCCTGGACAAAAAAGGCCCGGCCGGCATTGTCGGCGTCCAGGGTGGTGCCGCCGCCGTTGACGACCAGGTTTTTGCTGATCATCGGCAGCGACTGGCTGAGGGTGATGTTGCCGGTAAAGTTGATGGTGTTGGACGTGTCGCCGTTGGTGTTGGCGGTGAAGATCGCCGTGCGTAGCGCAGCCTCATTCGCGACATTGAACGTCGCTGCCTTTGATGCAAGCGGGCTGATCAGTAGCAAAAAGCAGAGAGCGGGACTCCAACGAGGATTCTCAAGAGCAGCAATATATCGGAAGCGCATAGTTGTCATTTTTTGTGTTGTTTGTTGCACAGAAAGCGGAGGCAAAAAGAATTAATTGGCGACAGGAATTCGCTTTCGCGGCGCGAAGCGAACTTGGCTGAGGGATAGGAATCTGCGTTCGCAGCGCGAGGGAGGCCTAGGGGCTGGGCACACTGAATTCCGCGACATTCTTGTTCTCTTTATCTCGACCTGATGACACCGAAAGAGTCCGGTGCCGGCCCCTCGCGCGACCCGCGGGCGAGACTCAGTCCCGCCAAGCCCAACTCAAGCAGCAGGACCGCCGCCAGCCTCCGCAGCGTGCGGGGCGAACGCGGGCCCTTCGGCACACAAGCAAGTTTCGGGCCAAGAATAAAAAACAACGGGTTACGAAATTCCTTACACCAGATCGTAAACAAATCTGACAGTAGGACGCTTGGCGGGGCCGTTGCGGGGGACGACGTATTCCCCGATGGGGGGGCAGGACTGCTGAGACTGACGCCGGGCCGGGCTCGACGGTCACCGGGCACACCAGGGCGCGGCCCGCGCGAGTCCAGCATAGGGACGGCTTCTGCCAGGGGCCACCCGGGGAAACTGGGGTCAGACTGCGATTTATTGATGTCCGCTTCGGGTCGACAGCGGAAGACGCTGTAAGAAATACTGACAGTCCGCTCAGGGTCGTCAGCAGACGATGCAAGGGGCTTGTGGTTTTTGCCCAAGTGTCCGAAGTGACACTCAAGCTCGGCTTTGCCAAGTGGCAGATTGATGCGTCAATGGGCAACGGCAACGCCTGACCGAAACCCGCCAGATGCGGCTCAGCGCTTGGGTTGCAACTCGGGCAGCAGGTCCATGCGACGGTTCTGCTTCTGCTCGATCTCTTTCACCGTGTGTTCCAGGCTGACGAAGCGTTCGGCGGAGGCCGGGTGGCTGGCGGTGTGGTTGCTGGCGATGCTGGACGGATGCTCGGCCGCCATGCGACGCCAGAAATCGGCGGCACCGCGCAGCGCAGCCCGGCGCGGGCCATGATGAGTAATTGGGGGCAGACCACGTTTTTGTAAAAATCGCCTCAATGCTTAGTGGCTGTCGATGCAGCCGCCACCAGCTCCGCTACGAAGGTCTCGCGCATGCGGAATTTCTGCAGCTTGCCGGTCACCGTCATCGGGAATTCACCGACGAAGCGGATATAGGCCGGGATCTTGAAGTGGGCGATCTGGCCCTGGCAGAAGGCGCGCACCTCCTCCTCGGTCATCGTCTGGCCGGCGTGCAGCTGGATCCAGGCCGCCACCTGCTCACCGTAGAAATCGTCCGGCACGCCGAACACCGCCACGCCGGCGATCTTGGGATGGGTGAACAGGAAGTCCTCGATCTCGCGCGGATAGATGTTCTCGCCGCCGCGGATGATCATCTCCTTGAGCCGGCCGGTGATGCGCACGTAACCGTCGGCATCCATGGTTCCCAGGTCGCCGGAGCGCAGCCAGCCGGCGGCATCCACCGCCTCGGCGGTCTTGTCCGGATCACCGTAGTAGCCGCGCATGATGTGATGGCCGCGAAAGCAGATCTCGCCGATCTCGCCCAGCGGCACCGTGGCGCCGCTGGTGAGATCCACCACCTTCACCTCCTGGTGCGGCAGGTTGCGGCCGACGGTTTCGATGCGTCGCTCGACGCTGTCGTCCGGCACCGTCAGGTGGGTCAGTGGCGAGGCCTCGGTCTCGCCGTAGCCGATCAGGATCTGCGTGCAGTGCATGTCATCCATCACCCGCTTCATCAGCTCCGGCGGACAGGGTGCGCCGGCCATGATGCCGGTGCGCAGGCTGGACAGGTCGAACTGCGCGAAATCCTGGTGATCCAGCTCGGCGATGAACATGGTCGGCACGCCGTGGATGGCGGTGCAGTGTTCCGCCTGGATCGCCTTGAGCACCTGCAGGGCGTCGAAGTGCTCGCTGGGGATCACCAGGCAGGCACCGACCGAGAAGCACAGCAGGTTGGCCAGCACCATGCCGAAGCAATGATAGAAGGGCACCGGCACCACCAGCCTGTCCTGTTCGGTGAAGTTCATCGCCCGGGCGCTGAACCAGGCGTTGTTGAGGATGTTGTGGTGGGTCAGCATCACCGCCTTGGGAAAACCGGTGGTGCCGGAGGTGTACTGGATGTTGATGATGTCGTCGCGGTCCAGCGCGGCGGTGAGCGCATCCAGTTCATGCTGGCTGATGCTGTCACCGGCATGGATCACCTCCTGCCAGGTGGTGAAGCCCGGCGCCGGCGCCTCGGTCTGCATGGCGTCAGTCGGGTCGTAGATCACCACCCGGTGCAGCTCGGGAAAGTCCTCGGCCTGGATCTCCGGGGTGTTGTCGTGCAGCGCCGGGATCAGCTCCAGCAGCATCGCCACGTAGTCGCTGTGGCTGAAGGAGGGGATGACGAACAGCCCCTGCACCTCGGAGCGCTGCAGCGCGTAGGCCAGTTCCTTGGGCCGGTAGGCGGGATTGATGTTGACCAGCACCGCGCCGATGCGCGCGGTGGCCATCTGCAGCAGCAACCATTCGATATTGTTGGTCGACCACACGCCGATGCGTTCACCCTTGGCGAAGCCCAGCCCCACCAGGCCACGGGCCAGCTCGTCCACCGCGCGGGCAAAGGCGCGATAACTCAGGCGCCGTTGTTGCGGCAACGCCACCACCGCCTCCTGCTCCGGGAAGCGTTCCACCATCGCCGCGAAGTGCTCGGGGATGGTGGCGCCGAGCAGCGGCGTGTCGCCGCCGCGATGATGGTAGCTGTGCATGGTCATGCGCCCTCCACGCCTGCCCAGTAGGCATCCACCCGCGCCTGGATCTCGGCGATGGCCGCCTCGTCCCGCACCGGCTCGAACAGGTGGCGGAAGCGCCCCTGCAGTTTCAGATAGTCCTCCACCGGCGGGCGCTGGCGCGGGATCCTGGTGTGCACCACCTGGCCGTCGACGTATTCCTTGAGCGGCCAGACACCGGTTTTGACGGCCAGCCGGCCGATCTCCACCGTGTCCTTGGGGTCGAAGTCCCAACCGGTGGGACAGGGCGCCAGCGCGATCAGCATGCGCGGCCCTTTCATGGACTGCAGCTTCTCCACCTTCTTGGCCAGGTCCAGCGGCTCGGCGCCGATGATGGTGGCCACGTAGGCCGGCTTATGCGCCGCCCAGATGCTGAACAGGTCCTTCTTGAAGCCGGGGTAACCATGTGAACCCTTGCTGGTGGAGGTCAGCGCCGCGTGGGGCGTGGCCGGCGAGTACTGCTGGCCGGTGTTGCCATAGCCCTCGTTGTCGTAACAGAGGTAGATGAAGTCCAGGCCGCGGTCCATGGCGCCGGAGGTGGCCGACAGGCCCATGCCGTAGGCCGAGCCGTCACCGGTCACCACCACCACCTGCATGTCCTCGTCGGCAGGCAGCGTGCCCTTGGCGCGCTGGATGTCCAGCGCGTCGCGGATGCCCTGGGCGCCGGCTGGTGCCGAGGCCATGGCGGTGTACAGCCAGCCGCCGCGGAACGGCGTGAAGGGATACACCGACAGCAGGGTCATGCAGCCGGCCGCGTTGACGAACACCGTCCTGCTGCCGAGGATGTCGTAGATCTCGTGCAGTGCCTCCAGCCCGCCGCAGCCGGCGCACATGGGCGTGCCGGTGCCCAATAGATGCGTCGAGGGCATGTCCTTCATGCGGGTGAAGTGCAGCGGCTTTTCCTCGCTCATCCCTGCTCTCCCAACTCGTGGCGTTCCACCTGGGCGATGGCCTGCAGCTTGCGGATCTCGGCCAGCTCGGTTTCGGTGTACAGCAGCCGCGGCGGTGGGGTGACGCCGCTGTCGGCGGCCTCGCGCAGCGCCTCGGCCATGGCGAAGAATTCCTCCTGGCTGATGTCGCGCCCACCCAGGCCGCCGACGAAGCTGGCCAGTATCGGCGGCGCATCAGCCATGCCGTACAGCGCCCCGGCCAGCTCGCTGTGCAGCACGCCGCCCATGCCCATGGACAGGTTCTGGTCGATCACCGCCACCGCACGGCGACCGCCGAGCAGTTCACGCAGGCGCCCGGCCGGCAGCGGACGCAGCAGCCGCAACCGTGCCAGCCCCACCGGCCAGCCGGCGTCACGCAGCGCATCCACCGCGTCGCGCGCCTTGCTGGCGAAGGAGCCCATCATCACCAGCACGAAGTCGGCGTCGTCCAGGCGATAGCTCTCGATACTGTGGTATTCGCGGCCGAACTGTTCGGCGAACTCGGCGGCAACCGCATCGTGTACCTCGATCGCCTGCTGCGCCGCCAGGTGCGCCTGGTAGCGGAAATAGGAATAAGGCCCGCCGCCCAGCACCGCCACCGCCTGGCTGAGCGGCGCGCTGGCACGGAACTGCAGGCTGCCGGGATCGAAGGCGCCGACGAAGGCCGCGGCCTGCTCGGCATCCGGCAGTTCCACCGGCTCGCGGGTGAAGGACAGGTAGAAGCCGTCCATGTTGACGATCACCGGCAGCCGCACCTCGGGGTGCTCGGCGATGCGGTAGGCCATCAGCACGCTGTCGGTCACCTCCTGGCAGCTGGCGCAGTGAATCTGCAGGAAGCCGCTGTCGCGGGCGGCGAGGATGTCGTTGTGATCGGACTCCAGGGTGATGGGCGAAGCCAGCCCACGCGACACGTTGACCATGACGAAGGGCGCCCGCCAGCCGGCCACGGTGTAGAGCATCTCCATGCCGTACAGCAGCCCCTGGCTGGAGGTGGCAGTGAACACCCGCACCCCGCTGGTGGCGGCCGCACCGGCGGCGGTGACCATGGAGTGCTCCGACTCCAGCGTGACCATGCGCGCGGCCATCTCGCCGTTGTCGATCCAGCCACCCAGCGCCTCGATGATCTCGGTCTGCGGGGTGATGGGAAAAGCCGGCACATAGTCGGCCCGGGCCAGGCGCGCGCCCCAGGCGGCAGCGCCGTTGCCGGTGAGCAGCACGCGGTGCTTGGGGCTCATGGCTTGGCCTCCTCGGCGTCCTGTTGCCGTGCGATGTGTTCGGGGATGGCGACGATGGCATGGGGCGGGCACTGGGCCACGCAGACCAGGCAGCCCTTGCAGTGGTCGTAGTCGATCTCGGGCACGCCGTCGTCGGTCACGGCGATGGCGCCGTCCGGGCAGTAAGTGCTGCACACCCACCAGCACTTGTTGCACTTGTCGTAGTCGATCACCGGCCGCATGGTGCGCCACAGCCCGGTGCGCACCTCGACGCTGGTGGCGGCGGCGTGGATGGCCGGCGCGGCGCAGTCGGCGCCGTCCAGCGGCAGCTCGATCCAGGCCGGCGGCGCATAGTCCGCGGCGGACACCCCGTCGCTCTCGCTCACCGAGCCGGACTCCGCCGCCATGGCGTCGAAGGCGGCCTGTGCGGTGTCGATGTTGCGGGCCACGATGGCCTCGCCCAGGTGGCCGAGCTCGGTACGCAGCGCGTCGAGCAGCAGCTCGACCGGGATCACCCCCAGCAGCGCGGCCGCCGCCGCGGCACAGGCGGCGCTCACCTCGCGCAGCTCGGCGCGGTCCTCGACGTCCTCGCGGGCGGGCAGGATCAGGATGCGCGCCGGGGTGTTGAGCCGGTGCTGCCAGGTGGCGGCATCCTCGTGGGTGTTGATCAGCAAGGTGGTGTGGGCGTCCACGCCCTGCAACACGCCGGCGGCCGGAATGCCCACCAGGCTGTCGTCCGCCACCACCACCAGGTCCGGGCGGGCGATGATGCCGCGCTCGTTGATCGGGTCCTTGGCCGCACGCACGTAGGCGAAGATGGGCGCACCGCGCCGCTCGGCGCCGTAGCGCGGCGCATCCTGCACCTCGTAGCCCGCGGCGAACAGGGCGCTGCCGAGCATGCGACTGGCGGTCTTCATGCCCTGGCCGCCGCGACCGTGGAAGCGGATTCGGTACATGGTCAGATGAAATCCGGACCCATGGAGAAGCTGCCGAAGCGCCGATAACCCATGGCGGTGCGGACACGTTCGAGGGCAAGCTCCTCCGCCGCTTGACGCGGCGGGATGCCCTCCGCCCTGGCGCGCTCCAGCACCTGGCGGGTGTTGCGCGTGACCTTCTCGCCGATGCTGGCCATGGCGGCGCTCTCGCTGGCGCCGTGGTACTCCATGGCGGCGCAGATCACGCCGCCGGCGTTGGCGATGAAGTCCGGCACGTAGAGGATGCCCTTGTCGTACAGTCGCGCCTCGGCGGTCGCGGTGGCCGGGATGTTGGCGCCCTGCAAAAAGAGTTTGGTATCGAGCCGCTCGACGTTGTCGTCGTGGATGACGTCGGGCCGGGCGGCGGGGATCCAGATGTCGCAGGCGATGTCGATGACCGCGTCGCAGTCGCCGCTCGTCCCGTCCGGGTAATCGGCCACCGACTGGCCCGCGTCCTTCAGCGCGACCAGGGCCTCCACGTCCAGCCCGTCGGGATTATGGGTGGTGCCCCGCGAGTCGCAGGCCCCCACCAGCACGGCGCCTTTAGCCACCAGGAAGCGGGCGGCGTTCTTGCCGACGGCGCCGAAGCCCTGCACCACCACCCGCGCACCCTTCAGTTCGAAGCCGGCAAAGGGCGCGGCGACCTCGGCGGCGTGCGCCAGGCCCCAGCCGGTGGCGCCGATCTCGTCCAGCGGGATGCCACCCAGTTCCCTGGGCAGCCCCACCACCCGGCCGACCTCGTCGCGGATCCAGGCCATGCACTGCTCGTCGGTGCCCATGTCGGGCGCAAACACATAGTCCTGCTCGGAGCGCAGCGCGCTGGCCAGGCAGCGCAGCAGTTCGGCCTTGTTTGCCTTGGGCATCTTGGGGTCGCCCTGGATGACGATCTTGCCGCCGCCGTGAGGCAGGCCGGCGGCGGCATTCTTCATGGTCATGGCCCGGGCCAGGCGCACACATTCGGCGGTGGTGACGTCGGGCGCCATGCGCATGCCACCGATGGACGGCCCGGTGGCCACGTTGTCCACCACCAGCACGGCCTTCAGGCCGATGTCCGGCTGCTGCACATGGATGATCTTGAGCGGGCCCAGTTCGTCGCCGAAAGCGAACATGTCGTCCATCCGTCCATCCTTGTTTTTATGACGCTGCCAGCAACTATAGGCGTAAACCCCGGGCCGCTGTCCCGCCCCGGTTCACGCCCGACTGACCGGGATCAATCCGGCCATGCGGACCCCCAATGCCGATGTTACAAGCCGCGGCCACGCCGCAACCGGACTCCCTGTCGCAGCGCCGCTCCCCTGCTGTGCTCTGGCGCAAGCCAGAGCAGGCGCATTTACTTCACGAATGCCCACACATGATAGAAGCCCCGGTGGAAGCGAAATACAACAGCGCCCGCCAGTTCGACACAAAACGTCAGCAGTCGATGGATGACGCAATGCGGCGAGCTGCGGATGATGTCGATGAACATGACGTAACGCGCATCATCCGAATCGTTCACTGACTGGTGGATATAGGTGTCGTCAAAGATCAGCATCGGGCCGTCGTGCCAGTAGTGTCTGTCGCCATCGACCTCGATGTAGATGTCGTCACTCTGGCGCGGGTTGAGGTTGTAGAGCACGCGATGGGTGAGCCGCAACGGCCCGAAGTGCCGGCTGAGCGAGGAACGCTCGTTGAAGACGGAAATGCCGATCGTCTTCACGTACTTGTACGGTTTGTGAAACAGCGGCATCCCGATGGACGTATCGATATCGCGCCCATACCACTTGTAGAACAGCATGGCTTTGCGCTTGTCTTTGACCTTGGGCGCCAACTGGTCGATGAAGGCCTGATGGTCGAAACCCTCCGTCACCGCCCTGATCTCGTCCCGGCAGGCTGCCGGCAGGCTTTCAAAGGGGATGATCTTGGGACGGCTCCAGGTGACGAGATCGGCCAGCAGATTGATTGGCGCCAGCCACCAGGTCAGGAAATACTTCAGGTAATACTTCCTGACGCTCACCCAATCCAGCGTGCGCATCGCACTCAGATCAATCACGCCCAACAACACGGACGCCACCACCAGCCAGGGCACATAGATCGCGCCCACTACGAGCAGCCCGAAAATAACGATACGGATCAAGAAACGGTCCTTCTACAGCTTGTCATTAACGACGCAACGGCGGATTTGAATTACCAATGAAATGCAGCAGCGCAGAGGATACACTCCGCGCCCATGCTGCAGCTTGATCACCTGTCCCTGCGCCGCGGCCCGCGGCTGCTCATCGACGACGCCACCGCCCAGATCCACCCCGGCCAGCGGGTGGGACTGACGGGCGCCAATGGCACCGGCAAGTCCAGCCTGTTCGCCATGATCCTGGGCGAATTCGGCCCCGATGCCGGCTCTCTGAAGCTGCCGAAGGAGTGGGTGATCGCCCACGTCGCCCAGGAAACGCCGGCCGATTCGCGGCCCGCCATCGAGTACGCCCTGGACGGCGATGCCGAGCTGCGCGCCGTGGAGGCCGCGCTGGCAGAGGCCGAGCAGGCCGACGACGGCCACCGGCTGGCCAGGCTGCACGAGCAGATGGACCACATCGGCGGCTACCAGGCCCGCGCCCGCGCCGCGCGACTGCTGGCCGGCCTGGGCTTCAAGCCAGGCGAGGAGGATCGCCCGGTAAGCGACTTCTCCGGCGGCTGGCGCATGCGCCTGAATCTGGCCCGGGCGCTGATGTGCCGCTCCGACCTGCTGCTGCTGGACGAGCCCACCAACCACCTGGACCTGGACGCGGTGTTCTGGCTGGAGGAATGGCTGATCGGCTATCCCGGCACGCTGTTGCTGGTGTCCCACGACCGCGACTTTCTCGACAACGTGGTCACCCAGATCGCCCACATCGAGCAGGGCCAGCTGACCCTGTACACCGGCAACTACACCGCCTTCGAGCACGCCCGCGCCGAGCGGCTGGCCAACCAGCAGTCGGCGTTCGAGAAACAGCAGCGCGAGATCGCCCACATGCAGGCCTACGTGGACCGCTTCCGCGCCCAGGCCACCAAGGCCCGCCAGGCGCAGAGCCGGCTGAAGGCGCTGGAACGCATGACGGTGATCGCCCCGGCCCACGTCGACTCGCCGTTCCATTTCAGCTTCAAGCCGCCGTACAAGAACCCGCGCCCGCTGCTCCGCCTGGACGATGTGGCCGCCGGCTACGGCGACACGCCCATCATCCGCGGTGCCCAGTTCAGCCTGAACCCCGGCGACCGGGTCGGCCTGCTTGGCCCCAACGGCGCCGGCAAGTCCACCCTGATCCGGTTGCTGGCCGGCGAGCTGCAGCCGTTGGCCGGCGAGCGCATCGCCGCCCAGGACCTGGCCATCGGCTACTTCGCCCAACATCAATTAGAGCAGCTGCACGCCGAACACAGCGCCCTCGAGCACCTGCAGCAGCTGGACCCCAAGGCCACCGAGCAGTCGCTGCGCGACTACATCGGCGGCTTCGGCTTCAACGGCGACCGCGCCAGCTGCCCGATCGCGCCCTTCTCCGGCGGCGAGAAGGCGCGGCTGGTGCTGGCGTTACTCGTTTATCAGAAACCCAACCTGCTGCTGCTGGACGAGCCCACCAACCACCTGGACCTGGAGATGCGCCTGGCATTAGCTGAAGCACTGCAGGACTTCGAGGGCGCCATGGTGATCGTGTCCCACGACCGCCACCTGCTGCGCGTCACCTGCGACCAGCTGACCCTGGTGTACGGCGGCCGGGTGCAGGAATTCGACGGCGACCTGGACGACTACCCGCGCTGGCTGGCCGAGCAGCAGCGCGCCGCCGCCGACAGCCAGGCGCCGGCCGGTGCCGAGTCCGGCAACGACCGCAAGGCCCGCAAGCGCGAGGAGGCCGAGCAGCGCAAGCAGCTGCAGCCGCTACGCAACCGGGTGAAGAAGCTGGAGCAGCAGCTCGAAAAGCTGACCGCCAGCCAGGGCGAGCTGGAGACCGCCCTGGGCGATCCGGCGATCTATGAGGCCGCGCAAAAGGATCAGCTGAAAAAGCTCTTGGCCGACAAGGCCGGCGTGGACGCCGAGCTGGAACAGGTGGAGTCGGACTGGATGGCCGCCGCCGAAGCGCTGGAAGCGGCGGAAAACTAGTCAGTCAATGTAGGGCGCAATAAGCGCAGCGATTGCGCCATCTGAACGGCTTCCGGCGCGATTCGGCTGCGCCTCATGGCGCCCTACGACGGGGCTGTCACGTCACAGCAGCGACGCGATGGCGTCGCCCAGCTCCACCGTGTTCGCCGTGCCGCCCATGTCCGGCGTGCGCGGCGCATCCTTGTCGGCCAGCAGGGTCTCGATGGCCTGGAGGATGGCGTCGTGGGCATCCTGGTGGCCCAGGTGTTCGAGCATCATCGCCCCCGACCAGATCTGGCCGATGGGATTGGCGATGCCCTTGCCGGCGATGTCCGGCGCCGAGCCGTGTACCGGCTCGAAGCAGGACGGGAACTCGCGCTCCGGGTTGAGGTTGGCCGACGGCGCGATGCCGATGGTGCCGGTGCAGGCCGGCCCCAGGTCGGACAGGATGTCGCCGAACAGGTTGGAACCCACCACCACGTCGAACCAGTCCGGGTGCTGCACGAAGTGGGCGGTGAGGATGTCGATGTGGAACTTGTCCACCTTGATGTCCGGGTAGGCCTTGGCCATCGCCGCCACCCGCGCGTCCCAGAACGGCATGGTGTGGATGATGCCGTTGGACTTGGTGGCACTGGTCAGGTGTTTCGCGCCGCGGGTCTGCGCCAGCTCGAATGCATAGCGCAGCACCCGGTCGACGCCCTGGCGGGTGAAGATGCTCTCCTGCACCACGATCTCATGCTCGGTGCCCGCATACAGGGTGCCGCCGGCCTCGGAGTACTCGCCCTCGTTGTTCTCGCGCACGATGTAGAAATCGATGTCGCCGGGCCGGCGTCCCGCCAGCGGACAGGGCACGCCGTCGAACAGCCGCACCGGGCGCAGGTTGACGTACTGGCGGAACTCGCGGCGGATGGGGATCAGCAGCCCCCACAGCGACACGTGGTCGGGCACCCCGGGGAAGCCCACCGCGCCGAGGAAGATGGCGTCATGACCGGCGATCTGCGCCAGGCCATCGGCCGGCATCATGGCGCCGGTGTTGTGGTAGCGCTCGCAGGACCAGTCGTATTCGTCCCATTCAAAGCTGATGCCGAAACGGCCGGCCACCTTGTCCAGCACCTTGATGCCTTCGGGCACCACCTCGCTGCCGATGCCGTCACCGGGTATCACCGCGATCCTGTAATGGCTGCTCAAGCGCCCTCTCCTTCATCTTGTCTCAATGCGGCCAGCCGCCGGCGCAGCTCGGCCAGACCGATCTCGCGCATGCGCGCCATGTTGCGTTCCGGGATGGCCTCGGGATTCGGGTAAGACGCCAGCGCCTTTTCCAGCCCTGCCTCGCGGATCAGGTGGAAGATCGGGTAAGGCGCACGGTTGGTGTAGTTGGTCGGGTCGTCATCGTCACTGCCTTCAAACAGGTAGTCCGGGTGGAAGCTGGCCAGCTGGATGACGCCCTCCAGACCCGCCTCGGCCAGCGCGTCTTCCAGGGTGGCCAGCATGTCCAGGTAGTCCTCGAAGTCGCTCAGACCCCGGGACAGGATGAACAGAGCGGTCTCGGCCTCGTCCGCCGGCAGCTGCAGGAAGGTATCCAGTTCGGTCAGGAAGGCCTGGTAGATGCCCTCCGCATCGGTGGCATCGCAAACCGTGTAACGCACCTTGCCGGCGCGCACCGGACCCGCCGCGAAGGGACACAGGTTGAGGCCTATCACCATGTCATCCAGCCAGGCATGTACCCGCTCAAGCACCACTTGTCGCCCCGTCGTCGCCATCCACTCCGCCTTGCCGTTGATCCAACAGCGGCCGATGTTAACCCGACCGCGCGACGGGGCTGACAAACAAAGCTGGCAGGAAACTTGCTGATCCTTGATACAAACACTAGCTGCAAGGACTTCACTGCACCCTACAGGGGCGCCAGGCCCACTAATGCGCACCAGGATGATGCGACCCCGGCGGAGCCGGACTGACCACAGACGCTAACCCGCCGGCGACCCCGACGACCTTGAGGCCATCATCCCGTGAACAACGAGATCCTCGACATCCTCTGGCTGACCATCAGCTGCACCCTGGTACTGCTGATGCAGGCCGGTTTTCTGTGCGTCGAATCCGGCGCCACCCGCAGCAAGAACGCCATCAACGTGGCGATGAAGAACGCCGCGGACTTCGTGGTGTCTGTGATGCTGTTCTGGCTGGTGGGCTTCGCGCTGATGTTCGGCGACACCTACCAGGGGCTGATCGGCAGCAGTCGGTTCATGGTCTCGGTGGGCCATGATGCGGCCTGGCTGGCCAGCTTCTTCCTGTTCCAGGCGATGTTCTGCGCCACCGCGGTGACCATCGTCTCCGGGGTGATCGCCGAGCGGGTGCGCTTCAACGGCTACCTGCTGCTCAGCGTGCTGGTGGCGGCGCTGATCTACCCGGTATCAGGCCACTGGGCCTGGGGTGGCGCGGCCGGCGGTGACCCGGGCTGGCTGGCGGCGCGCGGCTTCGTCGACTTTGCCGGCTCCACCGTGGTGCACAGCGTGGGCGGCTGGGTCGGCCTGGCGGCACTGCTGGTGGTGGGCCCGCGCGAAGGGCGCTTCGTGGACGGCAAGCTGCAGCACATCCCCGGCAGCAATGCGCCGCTGGCGCTGCTCGGGCTGTTGTTCTTCGTGGTCGGCTGGATCGGCTTCAACGGCGGCAGCACCCTGGCACTCAACGCCCAGGTCCCCGGCATCATCGCCAACACCATCCTGGCGGCGGTGGCCGGCGGCATGACCACCTATCTGTTGTGCATGTTGCGCCCGAGCTGGTGCGTGGACCCGCTGCTGATCCCCATGAACGGCGTGCTGGCCGGACTGGTGTCCATCACCGCCAGCGCCCACGCGGTCACCACCACGGACGCGGTACTGATCGGCGGCATCGGCGGCGTGATGATGCTGGTCATCGACCAGTGGATGATCCGCCGCGGGCTGGACGATGCCATCGGCGCCATCCCCGTACACCTGGGCGCCGGCATCTGGGGCACCCTGGCGGTGGCGCTGTTCGGTGACCCGCAACGGCTCGGCACCGGTCTGGATGTCTGGCAGCAGCTGTCGGCCCAGGTCACCGGCGTCGTGGTGTTCGGCCTGTGGTCCTTCATCATCGCCTGGCTGCTGATCCGGCTGTACAACCGCTGGCGGCCGCTGCGGGTGAGCAGCGCGGACGAGTACGCCGGCCTCAACGTGTCCGAGCACGGTGCCCGCAACGAACTGGTCACCCTGCTTGGCGCCATGGATCGCCAGCAGCACAGCTCCGACCTGAGCTATCGCGTCCCGGTGGAGCCCTTCACCGAGATCGGCCAGATCGCCGCGCGCCACAATCGCGTGATGGAGGCGCTGGAGAAGGCGGTCACCCAGACCCGCGCCATCGTGCGTGACATCCGCGACGGCATCCTGACCTTCAGCCGCGACGGCATCCTCACCAGCTTCAATCCCGGCGCGGAAAAGATCTTTGGTCTGAGTGGCGAGGCGGCCATCGGCCAGCCGTTCTGCCGGCTGGTGCACGCGGATGCCCACACCCCCTGCCGGACCCGGACAGCTGACCCGATGGCCTTTCTGCCCCTGGGCGAACCGAGCGAACTGCTCGGTCGCCGTCATGACGACAGTCCGTTCTTCATGGAGGTGTCGGTCACCGAGAACAGTGACCACGGGCAACCCCAGTACACCGCCGTGGTACGCGACATCAACGACAAGCGGCGTATCGAGGAACAGTTGTTCAACGAGAAGGAACGGGCCCTGGTCACCCTCGAGTCCATCGCCGACGGGGTGATCACTACCGATGGCCAGGGCCGCATCGGCTACATCAACAACGCCGCGGAGAAGCTCACCGGCTGGCCCCGCCAGGATGCCGCCGGGCAGTTCTTCGACAGCGTCTATCAGATCAGCGAGAGTAGCGCCGCGCAGAACAGCCGGTCGCTGATCCAGCAGGTCCTGCAAGGCCGGGTGCTGATCGCCGAAGGCACCGCCTTCACCCTCACCGCCCGTGACGGCAGCGAATACGCGGTGATGCATACCGCCGCGCCGATCCGCAACCGGCAGGGCGAGGTGATCGGTGCCGTAATCGTGTTTCACGATGTCACCAGCGCCCGCGAACTGCAGCAGCAGCTGTCCCATCAGGCCACCCACGACACCCTCACCGGCATGCTCAACCGCAGCGCCTTCGAGGCGCACGCCGCCGAACTGCTCAGCCACACCCGGCGGGAAGAGAGCGAACACGTGCTCGGCTACCTGGATCTGGACCAGTTCAAGCTGGTCAACGACACCTGCGGCCATATCGCCGGCGACGAACTGCTGCGCCAGGTGTCCGAGCTGATCAAGGCGCAGATCCGCGGCGGCGACACCGTGGCGCGACTGGGCGGCGACGAGTTCGGCATCCTGCTGCGCCAGTGTTCGGTGGACAACGGCGTGCGCATCGCCGAGCAGATCCGCGAGGCGATCCACGACTTCCGCTTCCCCTGGGGCGACAAGCAGTTCGCCATCGGCGTGAGCATCGGCCTGGTGCATATCGGCACCGAGACCGAGAGCCTGTCCAAGCTGCTGAGCATCGCCGATGCGGCCTGCTATGCCGCCAAGGACCTGGGACGCAACCGGGTGCACGTCTATCAGCCGGACGACATCGAGCTGGCCCACCGCCAGAGCCAGATGCAGTGGGTGTCACGCATCCGCGAGGCGCTGGACCGCGATCGCTTCCGGCTGTATTTCCAGACCATTGCACCCACCCACAAGGCGCACAGCCAGAGCGGCCACTACGAGATCTTCGTGCGCATGCTCGACAGCGCCGGCAACGTGGTCCCGCCCGGCGCCTTCATCCCGGCGGCAGAACGCTACAACCTGATGCAGGAGATCGACCTGTGGGTGATCCGCAATGCGCTGGCCTGGCTGGGCGACCAGCAGCGCCGCAATCCGGACACCATCGGGTTGTGCGCGCTCAACCTGTCCGGTGCCTCGGTCGGCGACGATACCTGCCTGCAGGAGATCCGTGCCTGCTTCACCCGTTACCAGGTGGATGCCCGCAGGGTGTGCTTCGAGATCACCGAAACGGCAGCCATCGCCAACCTGGGTTCTGCGACGCGCTTCATCAAGGACCTCAAGGCCTTCGGTTGCCGCTTCGCGCTGGACGACTTCGGCAGCGGCCTGTCGTCCTTCGGTTACCTGAAGAACCTGCCGGTGGACTACCTGAAGATCGACGGTGCCTTCATCAAGGATATCGACAGCAACTCCATGGACGCGGTGATGGTGCAGTCCATCAACACCATCGGCCACGAGATGGGGCTGAAGACCATCGCCGAATTCGTCGAGTCCGACAGCATCCTGCAGACCCTGCGCGACATCGGCGTCGACTATGTGCAGGGCTATCACATCGACCGGCCGCGGCCACTGGAGCAGCTGGAAGGGGTGATCTTCATGCCGCGCTAGGCGGTTGTCACTGCGGCGGCGCCCACTCCAACACCTCGACGGCCATGCCGGTCGCCAGCTCGCCGCTGCCGTCGTGGATCAGGTTCTGGCCGAAGTACACCTTGTTGTCGCGGCGCCGGTAGCCCATCAGGGTGCGCAGCGGTTCGGCGCCGCGCTCGCCGGTGTCCGGGTCGATGGTGGGGATGGGGCAGCGCGAGCAGGGCTTGACCACCCGGAAGCTCATCTCGCCGATGCGGATGCGCCGCCAGCGATCCTCCTCGTAGGGCTCGCAACCGTCCACCACCAGGTTGGGGCGGAAGCGGCGCATGTCCACCGGGCTGTCCAGGCGCTGGTTCAGATCGTCCAGCGAGGCCTGCGAGATCAGCAGGAATGGAAAGCCGTCGGCGAAGTCCACCTGGTCGCCGGACTGCGCGTAGTCCGGGTCCACCGGCCGCACGCCATCGTCGGGCTGACACACCAGCCGGCAGGGCTGGCCGAGCCGTTCGGACAGCCAGGCGTCGGCGGCCGGATCCGGGGCCAGCGCGACCACCCGGTCGCGCCACACCTGCACGGTCAGGGACTCGCCCTGCGCCGATGTCGCCACGTTCAGGCTGTTGCCGGCGCTGTCCCGCAGTCGCAGACCGGCGGCATTCAACTCGGCCTGCAACTGACTCATCTGCGGCAGCTGCCGCTGGGTCAGGAAGCGCCCTTCGGCGTCCACCACCATCCAGTGGCGGTCACCTTCCGGGCCGCGCGGACCGACCGCCAGCCGGTCATGGCAGGCGCCCGCCAGGGATTTGACCGGGTATCGACAGATTTGTGTGAGGCTGCGCATATTCCTGGGACTTCATTTCCGGGCGGACCTGCCGCTTAAGAGGCAATCTTGACACCACCTGCGGGGTCTGTGGCCGCCTATGCTGCCTGACCGAGACCCGCCAGGCCAGGCGTCAGGCGCGGCACACAACAACACGGTATCCAGGGCAAGCCATGAGCGAAGAAGACATCCGCAACAATCCCGAGGCCAAGATCGGCGCCTATCTGTCGGTGATGGTCAAGAACGGCGGGGCGGACCTGTTCCTGCACACCGGCGCCCGCCCCACCATCAAGGGCGGCTTCGGCTTCAAGGTGCTGGATGAGGTGCTGCAGCACGGCGACACCGAGCGCATCCTGCGCGCCATGATCACCGACACCAAGATGGCCGAGTTCGAGGAAAAAGGCGAGGTGGACTACTCCTTCTCCATCGGCGGCGTGGGGCGCTTCCGCGGCAATGCCTTCCGCCAGCGCGGCGACGTGTCCATCGTCATGCGCCACGTGAAGGGCGATATCCCGACCATCGATGGCCTGGGCGTGCCCCAGGTGCTGAAGCAACTGGCGGAACAGAAGCACGGCCTGATCGTGGTGGCCGGCGCCACCGGCTCGGGCAAGTCCACCACCCTGGCGGCGATGATCGACCACCGCAACAGCAGCTTCCCCGGGCACATCATCACCCTGGAAGACCCCATCGAATTCATGCATTCGCACAAGAAGGCGCTGGTTGCGCAGCGCGAGATCGGCACCGATACCGCGAGTTTCGACAGCGGCATGCGCGCCGCCATGCGCGAGGCACCGGACGTGATCCTGATGGGCGAGGTGCGCGACACCGTCAGCATGGAATACGCCATCAAGTTCGCCAACACCGGCCACCTGTGCCTGTCCACCATCCACGCCAACAACGCCATCTCGTCGGTGGAGCGCATGCTCAGCTTCTTCGATCGGGATGTGCTGGAGCAGGAAGCCAAACGGCTGTCGCAGAACCTGCGCGCCATCGTCTGCCAGCGGCTGGTGCCGTCCAAGGACGGCGGCAAGGTGGCGGCCATCGAGATTCTCATCAACACCCCGCGCATGGCCGACCTGATCGCCAAGCTGGACTACGACAACATGAAGGCGACCGTGGAACAGGGCAGCAACTACGGCATGCAGACCTTCGATCAGGCCATGTGCAGCCTGTATGACAGCGGCCGGATCGACGAGAACCAGGCGGTTGAGTTCGCAGAATCCAAGACCCAAGTCATGCAGCACATCCGCTTCCAGTCCAAGTCCGCGCAGAAGCGGGACCTGTCCGCCGGCCTGACCCTGCAGGATATCGACCGGGAAAAGTAGGCCGGCAACCGCACCGCCACGGGGCCCCTTGCACCGCCCTGGGTCGCGGGACCACACTGTTGTCATCGATGCAGCGCATCCTGACTGCTATTGGGCAGTCGGATGCGGCTGTTAATCGACTGGCATATTCCTTGCTGCCTATCACCTCACAGTAATCGCAGTGGATCCCGACATGGCTGAACTCACGCCTTCCAACACCCCGTCCGCTGATGCAGGCCAGCAGGCCTTGACGAAACATCGCCTGGCACCGCTGGGCATGGACGTCCCGCACATCGAACACGACTTCCACCACTACCACGGCCGCTTTCTCGGCCGGAATGGCCAGGAGTGTTGCGACCATTACTCCTACGAGGCCCTGGCATTGACCCTGCGGGACCGGCTGATGGAGCGCTGGAAGCAAACCACCAAGGCCTACCAGAACAGCGGCTGCAAGCGCGCCTACTACCTGTCGCTGGAATTTCTCATGGGCCGCGCCATGGGCAACGCCATGCTCAATCTGGGGGTCACCCCTTCGGTACGCCAGGCGGTGATGAACCTGGGCATGCACCTGGAAGACGTGATGGAAAACGAGCCCGATGCCGGGCTGGGCAACGGCGGCCTGGGACGGCTGGCGGCCTGTTTCATGGACAGCTGCGCCACCCTGCAGCTGCCGGTCACCGGCTACGGGCTGCGCTACGAGTACGGCATGTTCCGCCAGCACATCGAAGACGGCCAGCAGGTCGAGGAACCTGACCACTGGCTGCGCAACGGCAATCCCTGGGAGCTGGAACGTCCCGAGTTCACCCAGCGGGTGCAATTCGGCGGCCGTACCGAGTTCTACAAGAATCACGATGGCCGCACCTGTGCCCGCTGGGTGGACAGCGCCGACGTGCTGGCGGTGCCCTTCGATACCCCCATTCCCGGCTACCGCAACGGCACCGTGAACACCCTGCGGCTGTGGAAGGCCACCGCCACCGACGAGTTCGACCTCAACGAATTCAACGCCGGTCTCTACCCGGAGTCCGTGTCGGCGAAGAACGCTGCCGAACAGATCACCATGGTGCTGTATCCCAACGACAGCAGCGAAAACGGCAAGGAACTGCGGCTGCGTCAGCAATACCTGCTGGCCTCGGCCAGCCTCAAGGACGTGATGCGCGACTGGCTCGAGCACCACGGCAATGACTTCAGCCAGTTCGCGGCCAAGAACGCCTTCCAGCTCAACGACACCCACCCGACCATCGCCGTGGCCGAGCTGATGCGGCTGCTGCTCGACAAGGCCGGCATGAGTTGGGACCAGGCCTGGGCCATCACCAGTGGCACCATGGCCTATACCAACCACACCCTGCTGCCCGAGGCGCTGGAAAAATGGCCGGTGCGACTGTTCCAGTGCCTGCTGCCGCGCCTGCTCGACATCATCTACGAGATCAATGCCCGCTTCCTGGCCGAGGTGGCCGCGCACTGGCCCGGCGACGGTGCGCGCCAGCAGCGCATGTCCATCATCGAGGAAGGTCCCGAGCCGCAGGTGCGCATGGCCTACCTGGCCATCGTCGGCAGCATGTCGGTGAACGGCGTGGCCGCGCTGCACAGCCAGCTGCTGGTGGAAGGCCTGTTCCGCGACTTCTACGAACTGTGGCCGGACAAGTTCAACAACAAGACCAACGGCGTCACCCAGCGCCGCTGGCTGGGCTGGTGCAACCGCCCGCTGACCGAGCACCTGGACCTGATCCTGGGCGAGGGCTGGGTCACCGACCTGTCCATGCTCGACACCCTGAAGCAATACGTGGACGACCCGAACTTCCGCCAGACCTGGCGCGAGGCCAAGCGCACCAACAAGGAACACCTGGCCGCCCTGGTGAAACAGGACTGCGACGTCGACTTCCCCGTCGACGCCATGTTCGACGTGCAGGTCAAGCGCATCCACGAATACAAGCGCCAGCTGCTCAACGTGATGCACGTGATCCACCTGTACGCGCGCATCAAGGCCGGTGACACCGCCGACTGGACGCCGCGCTGCGTGCTCATCGGCGGCAAGGCCGCCCCCGGCTATGTGCGTGCCAAGCTGATCATCAAGCTGATCAACAACGTCGCCCGGGTGGTCAACCGCGACCCGGACACCTCGGGCCTGCTGCGGGTGGCCTTCCTGCCCAACTACCGGGTGTCGGCGATGGAGATCATCTGTCCCGGCACCGACCTGTCCGAGCAGATCTCCACCGCCGGCAAGGAGGCTTCCGGCACCGGTAACATGAAGTTCATGATGAACGGCGCCGTCACCATCGGCACCCTGGACGGCGCCAACATCGAGATCCGCGAGGCGGTGGGCGAGGACAACTTCTTCCTGTTCGGCCTGGATGCCGCACAGGTCGAGGAGACGCGCCACCACTACGACCCCAATGGCATCATCGCCGGCGATCCCAACCTGTCCCGGGTCATGCAGCTGCTCGAATCGCGCCACTTCAACCAGTTCGAGCCAGGGCTGTTCGACGACCTTCTCGGCGCCATTCGCGATCCTCATGATCCCTGGCTGGTGGCGGCCGACTTCGCCAGTTTCGTCGAGGCCCAGCAACACGCCGCCGCGGCCTACCGCGACAGCGAACGCTGGACCACCATGAGCATCCTCAACACCGCCAGCAGCGGACGCTTCTCCACCGACCGCACCATGAGCGAGTACAACCGCGACATCTGGGGGCTGGAGACGGTTTCGGCGCTGCCGCTCAACCGCTAAGCTTGTCGGCTCCCGGGCAGGGATGCCTGCCCACCACAGGAGCCGACGCCATGCACACCACCCTGGTCCACATCCGGGTCAAGCCGGAGTATGTCGACGCCTTCATCGAGGCCTCGCGCAGCAACCACGAGGCCTCCAGCCGGGAGCCCGGCAACCGCCGCTTCGACGTGCTGCAGGACGCCGCCGACCCGACCCGCTTCATCCTCTACGAGGCCTATGTGTCGGCCGAGGATGCCGCGGCCCACAAACAGACCGCCCACTACGCCACCTGGCGCGACACCGTCACCCACATGATGGCCGAGCCACGCCAGGGCGTGCCTTACCATGGCCTGTTCCCTAATAACTGAGGCCCACCGGGCCGAAGAGCACCCATGCCGTCCTTCAACGCCTTCAACGTCGCCCGCCTGCCGGAGATCCGCTTCGGCGCCGGCACCCTGCAGCAGCTGCCCGAGGTACTCGCCGGTTACGGCAGGCGGGTACTGCTGGTCACCGGCCGCAGCGCCTTCATCAACACGGCTCACTGGCCGGCACTGCAACAGGCGCTGGAGAGCCGCGGCATTGGCTGGGATCGCGTCACGGTGGCCGACGAACCGTCGCCACAACTGGTGGACCAGGTGGTCGCCGATCACCGGGACGGCGGCTTTGCGGTAGTGGCCGGCATCGGCGGCGGCAGCGTGCTGGACGCAGCCAAGGCCATCGCCGGGCTGCTGCCGACCGGCAACCCGGTGATGGACCACCTGGAAGGCGTCGGCCGCGGTATCCCTTATCAAGGCCCCGCCCTGCCCTGGGTGGCGGTACCGACCACCGCCGGCACCGGGTCCGAGGCCACCAAGAACGCGGTGCTGTCGGTGCGTGGTGCGGACGGCTTCAAGAAGTCCTTCCGCGACAACCGGCTGGTGGCCGAGGTTGCCATCGTCGACCCGGAGCTGCTGGCCTCCTGCCCGCCGGCGCTGATCGCCGCCAACGGCATGGACGCCTTCACCCAGCTGCTCGAATCCTGGGTGTCGCTGCGCGCCAGCCCGTTCACCGACGCCCTGGCATCCTCCGGCATGGCCGCCTTCCGCGACGGCTTCTGGGCCGCCTGGCAGTCTGACGGCCCGGACGCCGCCGAGGGCCGCGCCCACCTCGCCTACGCCTCGCTGTGCTCCGGCATCACCCTGGCCCAGGCCGGGCTGGGCTCGGTGCACGGCCTGGCCTCGCCGCTGGGCGCCTACTTCCCCATCCCCCACGGCGTGGTGTGCGGCACCCTGGTGGCCGAGGCCACCCGGATGAATATCCGTGTTTTAAGAGAACGCGACCCCGATGGCATCGCGCTGAAGAAATACGCCGAGGCCGGCGTGCTGCTGGCCAAGCGCATGTTCCACTCCGAAACCGAGGCCCAGGATGGCCTGGTGGCGCTGCTGGAGGCATGGACCGAACGCCTCGACCTGCCGCGGCTGTCGGCCTTCGGCATGACCGAGGCCGATCTGCCCCGGGTGGTGGCCAACTGCCGCGGCGGCAGCATGCAGACCAATCCCATCGTGCTGACGGACGATGAAGTGACCGAACTCGCCAGGGCACGGCTGTAGACCAACACAGCCCATTGCACCAACCGCCATCTGCGGCGCAATGCGGCTTTGCCTTATTGCGCCCTACGCCACACGCTGCAAGCACCAAGGCCCCCGATCCCGTAAAATGCCCCACCTTGATTGACCGAGGTGCCCGATGAGCCACACGCCCGAGCCGGACGACAGACTCCCCTGCTGGATCTACAAGAGCCTGCGCAAGCAGGAGATGTACGTCTACCTGGCCAGTGAAGACGGCCTGGACGACCTGCCGGAGGCGCTGAACTCACGCTTCGGCCCGGCCGAATTCGTCATGGAACTGGAGCTGCATGCCGACCGCAAGCTGGCCCGCGCCGACGTGCTCAAGGTGATGGCCAACCTGCGCGAACACGGCTTCCACCTGCAGATGCCCCCCGAACTGGACCCCGACATGTACTACGGCAACGACCTGTGATGAATCGCGAAATCCTGCTGCTCACCGTCATCGGCCCGGATCACCCCGGCCTGACCGCCGCGCTCTGCGAGGCCCTGGCCAGCCACGACGCCAAGGTGCTGGACATCGGCCAGTCCTCGATCCACGAACAGGTCAACCTGGGCATGCTGCTGGAGGTCACCGCGGGCGATGCCGGCGCGGTGATGAAGGACCTGCTGCTGGTGGCCCACCACCACGGGGTCAAGCTCAGTTTCAACCCGGTGGATGCCGCCCACTACGAGGCCTGGGTGGCCGCCCAGGGGCGCCCCCGCTACATCGTCACCCTGCTGGGGCGCAAGCTGTCCGCCGCCAACATCGCCCACGTGGCGGACGTGGTGGCGCGCCACGGATTGAACATCGACGGCATCTCGCGGCTGTCCGGGCGTTTCTCGCTGGAGGCCGACGAGCCCGGCCGACGCGCCTGCGTGGAGTTCTCGCTGCGCGGCATGGGCGCCGACGCCGAGCAGCTGCGCGAGGACCTGCTGGCCATCACCCAGGATGACGAGGTGGACCTGGCCTTCCAGGAGGACAACCTGTATCGCCGCAACCGCCGGCTGATCGTGTTCGACATGGACTCGACCCTGATCCAGTGCGAGGTGATCGACGAGCTGGCCAGGCGCGCCGGCGTCGGCGACCAGGTGGCCGCCATCACCGAGGCGGCGATGCGCGGCGAGATCGCCTTCAACGAGAGCTTCGAGCAACGCCTGGCGACGCTCAAGGGGCTGGACGAGGCGGTGCTCAAGGACATCGCCGACACCCTGCCCATCACCGAGGGCGCGGACCGGCTGATCGGCACCCTGCAGCGCCTCGGCTATCAGGTCGGCATCCTGTCCGGCGGCTTCCACTATTTTGCCGACGTGCTCAAGCAGCGCTGGAACCTGCACAACGTGTCCGCCAACCAGCTGGAGATCGTCGACGGCAAGCTCACCGGCAAGGTGGTGGGCGAGATCGTCAACGGCGAGGTCAAGGCCCGCCGGCTGCAGGAGATGGCCGCCGAACTGGGCATCAGCCTGGCGCAGACCATCGCCGTGGGCGACGGCGCCAACGACCTGCCGATGCTCAAGATCGCCGGCCTGGGCGTGGCCTTCCATGCCAAGCCGGTGGTGCAGGCCAACGCCCGCCACGCCATCTCCACCCTGGGGCTGGACGGCATCCTCTATCTGCTGGGCATCCGTGACCGGGAGATCGGCTGATGCGCACCTTCAGCGGCATCCTGATCGTCTCGGTGCTGGCCGCCGTGCTGCTGTGGTGGCTGATGCCGGACCCGCGCACCGACATCACCCACCAGCGCACCGACCTGCCCTGGCAGGTCACCACCTTTGCCGACGGCACCAGCCAGGTGGTCGACCTGCACCTGGGCCAGGACAACCTGGCCCGTGCCGTGCAACGCCTGGGCGCCTACGAGGAACTGGCGCTGTTCGAGGGCAAGGACGGCAGCTACAGCCTGGAGGCCTGGTTCGGCGAGGTGGCCTTCGGCCCGCTCAAGGCCAAGGTCACGGTGACCCTGGCACTGGGCACGGCCCGCGCACAGGCGCTGGCGCAGCAGGCGGTGGAGCGCAAACCCTCGCCCACCGGCGACTGGAAGCTGCTGCTGCCCTCGTCCGTGAATGCCACACTGGATGACGCGCTGATCACCGGTCTGACCTACATCCCCGCCTATGGCGGCCTGGACGAGGCCTTCTTCCGGGAACGCCTGGGCGAGCCGGTTGCCTGGGAGCGGCTGGACGAGCAGCGGGTGCGCTGGTTCTACCCTGACAGGGGCCTGAGCCTGCTGATCGATGCCAAGGGCAAGGACGTGTTCGAGTACGTCACGCCGAGACAGTTCCAGTTGCCCGCGGATGCCCAGACCGGGCCGCAATAAAGGCAGGCAGACGCAAGGCTGTGCTGAGCAGCGCGAAGCCCAACAGCCTGGCACCTAGCCCGTTGGGCTTCATTGCATTCAGCCCAAGCTACGGCCTCGTGAATGAAAATAAGGGGTCGGCGTCAAAGACCCCGACCCCTTATTTTCATGGCGATCGTCAGCCGGCACGCACCAGCTGATCCATGCGCGCCTTGGCCTGGCTCCAGGCCTCGCCGCTGTTGCCGCCGGCCACCATCAACTCCATCAAGCGGTAGGCCAGCTGGCGCTGCCCGGCATCCATGTCACGCAGCTTGTTGAGCTTGAACAGGCAGCCGGCGTTCTCGTATTCGAGGGTGTTGACCATGGCATACAGGGTCAGTGCGGCCGCGCTGTGGGCATCGGCTTCGATGACCTTGATGATGTCGGCCAGGATGTCGTCGCTCATGACTATGCTCCGCGGCGGCTGTGCAGGAAGGGGCCGCACCTTAACAGGCCCCGGGCATAAGCGCAGCCCCTACTCCAGTGACTGGGTAGGCAATATCTCGTCGATGGCGCAGGCCACCGCAAAGCTGCCTTCACTGTCGGGCACCGGGGTGCAGCGCATCACCCGCACCCGCGCGGTCAGCGGCGGGGTGATGGGGGTGCTGGGGGCCACCGTGATCTCGAACACCTTGTCTGCCTCGACCTCATGTTCCAGCCACAGCAGGAAGCCGCCGCCGGACAGGTTTTTGACGATGGCCCCCTCGGCATAGCCGTCCTGGCCGATACGCACACTGGCCGGGCAGTCGATATTGATGCGCGTGAAGGAACGCTGGTTGTCATCACCCAACATGTGGTCGATCTCCTTGGTTTTATGGGTATCCGCCTGTTAGCGGCCAGGGCACAGCCGCCTTGAGCAGTTACCCGCGCCAGCCATCCAGAATGGCCAGGCAATCGCGGTTCAGTTGCGCCGCCCGCTCGGGGCTGTCGGCCTCGTTGTAACAACGCAGTTCAGGGGCATTACCGGAGGGGCGCAGGTGCACGATCTCGCCGTTGGCGAAGGTCACCCGCAGGCCATCGGTCTGATCGATGGCGCTCATCTCGCCCAGCGCCGGGAAGGCCGCCTGTATGGCCTGCGCGCCTCCGGCGGCCAGCGCCGCGATGCGGGTCTGTGCCAGATCGCTGGGGAAGGCCTTGAGCCGGTCGCTGGCGGTATAGCGCGGGGGCAGGCGCTGTGGCAGTTCGGACAGCCGGCAGCCGCATTCACGGGCGCACAGCAGCAGTGCCAGGCCGACGATGGCCGCATCCCGGGTCGGCAGCGCCGGCAGCAGGCGGTCATCGCGGCGGATGTCGGACAGGGTCAGAAAGCCGCCGTTTGCCTCGTAGCCCACCACCCGCTCGGCGCCGGCCTCATGCGCTGCCTGCATGGCCTCGATCACGTAGGGCGAACCGATACGGGTGCGCAGTACCTGGCCGAACCAACCGCTGCGCTCCAGCGCGGTGTTGCTGCTCACCGGCGTGACCACGGCATCGGCATCCAGAAAACGGGCCACCAGAATGCCGGCGACATCACCGCGCAGCCACTGGCCATGTTCGTCGCCCACCAGCGGCCGGTCACCGTCACCATCGGTGGACAGGATCATGTCGAAGGTTTCGGACCCCGCCCATTGCGCGGCCAGCGCCACGTCCTCGGAGCGGATGGCCTCGGTATCCACCGGCACGAACTGTTCCGAATGACCGCGCCGCAGCACCTCGGCGCCCAGCGCCTCGAACAGTTCGCCCAGGCATTCGCGGGCCACGCTGGAATGTTCGTACAGCAGCACCCGGGTGCCATTCAGGCAGCCGGGGGGCAGGAAATCCAGATAACGCGCCAGGTAGGAGCGGTAGGCGACGCGGTCCTCGGGCGGCAGTTCCTGTGGCTCGATGAACATGCCCTGCTCGTCGAACAACTCCATCGGCAGACTGATCTGCTGTGCGCGGATACCGGCCTCGTCGGCCTTGAGGATCTCTCCCGTGGGGGCGTTGAACTTGATGCCGTTGCGATCATCGGGGATGTGACTGCCGGTCACCATAAGGCTGGCAACACCCTCGGCGAGTCCATAGGCGGCCACGGCCGGGCTGGGAATGCGTCCGCAGTTCACCGGACGATAGCCCAGGTCGCTGACCGCACGTGCCGCGGCAGCCATGATGCGGCCGGTGCTGGGGCGGTAATCGCCGGCGATGGCCACCGCGTCGCCGGGACGTACAGCGCTGGAGCGCTCCAGGTACTGCAGGAAACCCACCGTATAGGCGTAACACACCCGATCGGACATGGCGGCAGCCAGACCGCGGGCCCCACTGGTGCCGAAGCCGACCCCGCTGTCTGCCATCAACTGGTCGATGGCCAGATTCTCGCTGGACGCTCGCATCAGGCTCTGTGTCCTCACTGTCACAAAGTCGGCATTGTAGCGGCAATATCTGAGCTGTGGCGCCAGCCAGCAGCCAAGCGATTGATTTGCAAGGCCTGTCGCAACCATCTGCCGCCAACCGCGGGTTTTTCCCTATTCAAATAGCGCCGGTCTGTACCGAAATTACAGGTGTGAGGCTGTCGCTTGCCTATGGCTGTTCATGAGCGGCAAACGATGGCCTGCAGGTCCGATATCCTGCAACTCCCCAGCTGTGTGCACAGCTTATAGGCCCCCGCTTCGGGGGCTTTTTTTTGTGTCGGCGCCCGGTAGCATGGCAGCCATGCTGAGCAATCAAAACGACATCTACGCGATCGAGCCGCCCTTCCTGATCCTGTTCGGCGACGGTAGCTGGCGGGTGGCGCGGGAGCTGTTCCCCTATCAGGACGGAGTGGGCTTTGTTGAACCCTTCGCCGACCAGGCCAGCCGGGACAACCCGTCAGGCGTGGTGCCCGGCCAGCCCTGGCATGTGGCGGACGAACTCTGGGAGCTGGACTACAACGCCCAGATCATGACCCTGGACCGTCCCCATCATCACAAGCACCCGGCATGGCGACTGTGGCTGCAGTGGCTGACCCGACAGCAGGGCACCACCAGCGGGCGGTCGCACTGAGGCATCAGGCTCAGCCTGCTTGCCGGCCCTGTCGCTCCAGCTCGGCCGCCTGGGCGGCGCTCAGCCGCCGCCACGGCCGCGGCAGCAGGCCGGGCACCGCGGCGCGGTAGCGGGCATAGGCCTCGCCGTACTGGGCCAGCAGCTTGCGCTCCTCCAGCCGCGAACCCAGCGCGAAGTAGGCGGTGATCACCAGCGCCGTGACCAGCAGCGGCGCGTTCATGTCGCGGGTCCACAGGATCACCAGTCCCAGGGTGTACCAGGGGTGGCGCACCCAGCGGTGCAGTGGCGAGATGCACAGCCCCTCCGGCTCACCCAGCTCGCGATGCCCCTCGCGCAGCTGGCGCAGGCCCAGAAAGCCGCTGCCGTCGTAGAAGCGCAGCGAGTAGACGAAGCCCAGCGCGGCCGCCAGCGCCAGGCCGTTGGCCAGCCAGGCCAGTGCGCCCTGCCACTGCCACAGCGGCTCGCCGGGCAGGCTGAAGGTGAGCCACAGCGGCACCGGCAGCAGGCCCAGCGCCAGCAGGTTGTAGAACAGCCGGTAGCCGCTCAGGCATTGTGGACAGCGCGCCGCCAGCCGGCGCTTGACCCAGTGACTGGCCAGCAGCGAATGGATGACGGCATACACCGCCCAGCTGGCGACCAGGGCCAGCAGACCGACGCTGTTGCTCACTTGCCGCCCCGCGCTTCGGTGATGGCCTCGTAGGCCTGGCGGATCTCGTGGGTCTTCTGGGTGGCGATCTTCATCATCTCCTCCGGCAGACCCTTGGAGACCAGCTTGTCCGGGTGATGCTGGGACAGCAGCCGGCGGTAGGCGCGCTTGATCTCGGCATCGCTGGCATCCTTCTTCACCCCCAGCAGGTCATAGGCCTGGGACAGGCTGGGGCGGCCGGTGTCGGCCTGGGCACGCCCGCCGCCAGCGCCGCCGCGAAAACCGCGCTCGGCGCGGATCATGCGCTCGATCTCGGCAAAGGCCTGGCGCGAAAAACCCAGCTGGTCGCAGATCGACTGCAGCAGTCTGGCCTCGTCGGCATGCAGGGTGCCGTCGGCATAGGCGGCCTGCACCTGGATCTCCAGGAACAGTCGGATCAGGGTGGTGCGGCCGTGGCATTCCTGGCGGAACTGGGCCAGTACCCCGGCCAGCGGAAAACCTTCGCTCTTGCCCTGATTGAACAGGTTGATGGCGGCGCGGCGCATGTCCGGCGACAGCTGCATCTCGTCCATCACCCGCTCGGCCAGGCGGATCTCGTCCGCCGACACCTTGCCGTCGGCCTTGGCCACGTTGCCCAGCACCGAGAAGGTGGCGGTGAAGAAGGCCATCTGCACCCGTTCGCGATCACCCTCGCCGAGGCCTGCCTCCGCCCCGCCCGGCAGGCTGCCCATGCCACGGTCGAAGCTGTGGCCCAGCGCCGCACCCATCACCGCACCCAGCGGTCCACCCAACAGAAAGCCAAAGGCCCCACCTACCAGTTTTCCCCACCAACTCACGCGTACGTCCTCTTATTGGTCAGTTGCCCGAACCGGGGTCTCCGCTCCTGGGACCCTGTCCACGCCAACACATTCATCACTTGCCCGCCAGGTAGTCGTGGTCGCTGAAGCTGCGCACCCAGTCGGGCTTGTAGGCCACCAGCACCGTCATCAGCAGGCCGTTGAACATCGCCTCCGGAAAGAACATCAGCGGCAGATAGCGGATGTAGGTCGACTCCAGGCGGGCCCAGGCGACATCCGTGCCCAGCAGCAGCAGGCCGGCCGAGGCCAGCGCCACCAGGAAGGCACTCAGGCCGCCGGCCAGGAAGGCGTTCACGAACACGTAGATCATGAAGTGCCGTGGCAGCCGGGCCCGCGCCAGCCACAGCAGCCCCTGGGCCAAGCTCGCCGGCAGCACGACCGACACCATGAAGGTGGGCACCCAGCCGGCCCAATCGTTCAGTCCGGCGCCGTGCACCCCCAGCAGCGCCAGGGCACCGGCAACCAACGCCAGCGGCCAGCCGAACACCAGGGTCAGGCTGACCATGCCCGACAGGTGCCAGACAAAGCCGGCATCGGCCGGGGTGCTCAGGCTCCAGGTCAGCCAGGCAGCCACGCTGGCGGCGCCGAACACATGGAACAGGCCCGAGTCGATCAGCCCGCGCCAGGGCGCCATTCGGATCGCCCACAGCAATACCACAGCGTCCAGCACCGCCAGGGTCCACCAGCTCACCGGCCCGAAAGGTGCGCCTGCCAGTTGCATCCGTCCGCTCTCCCACTACAGTAGGACGCATTCTACCCCGCCAGGCCCGGAGGCCCCCGCATGGAATACCGCCCGCTCGGCAGCAGCGACATCCAGGTCAGCGCCCTGTGCCTGGGCACCATGACCTTCGGCGAACAGAACAGCGAGGCCGACGGCCACGCCCAGCTCGACCGCGCGCTGGCGGCCGGGGTGAATTTCATCGACACCGCCGAGATGTACCCCATCCCGCCCCGCCAGCAGACCCAGGGCCGCACCGAGACCATCATCGGCAACTGGCTGGCCAAGCGCGGCTGCCGCGACCGGGTGGTGCTGGCCACCAAGGTGGCCGGCCCGGGTCACGACTGGCTGCCGTACTTCCGCGGCGGCAACAACCGGCTGGACCGGCGCAACATCGAGCAGGCGGTGGACGACAGCCTGCGGCGGCTGCAGACCGATGTCATCGACCTGTACCAGCTGCACTGGCCGGACCGCTACACCAACTATTTCGGCAGGCTCGGTTACACCCACAGGGAGGACCCGGACGCCACGCCGCTGCTGGAGACCCTGCAGGTGCTCGGCGACCTGGTGCAGGCCGGCAAGATCCGGCATGCCGGGCTGTCCAACGAGACCCCGTGGGGGGTGATGCGCTGCCTGGCGCTGGCCGAACAGCACGGCCTGCCGCGCATGGCCAGCATCCAGAACCCCTACAACCTGCTCAACCGCAGCTACGAGATCGGCCTGGCGGAGATCAGCCACCGCGAGCGTATCGGCCTGCTGGCCTATTCGCCACTGGGTTTCGGCGTGCTGTCCGGCAAGTACCTGAACGGCGCCCGGCCCGCCAAGGCGCGGCTGACCCGGTACGAGAGTTACACCCGCTACTCCAATCCCCAGGCCCAGGCGGCCACCTACGAGTACTGCAAGCTGGCCCGGGACCACGGACTGGACCCGGCGCAGATGGCACTGGCCTATGTCACCAGCCGGCCCTTTCTGACCAGCAACATCATCGGCGCCACCACCCTGAAGCAACTGGACAGCAACCTGGCCAGTACCGGGCTGACCCTGTCCGACGAGGTGCTGGCCGACATCGAGGCCATTCAGCAGTTGCATCCGAATCCCAGCCCCTGAGCATGCAACCATTTCGTCCCCGCACCGGTCTTAGCCATGAGGGAGATGCACCATGCCCGCGCTCATCGCACTGACATGGCGCAAGACAGGCCCTTGAAAGGGGTCACAAACGCCCTGATTTAAGGTATTAAGGACTCTGGCGCGGCAGTTGCATTGTTCAAGCTGCGCCCACCGAGGCCGATAACAGAGTCACAGCCGATATGCGGTACCACAGGTACCAAGGGGTAGGACGATGGTTACGATCTTCGACATGCTGACCGGCGAAGTGCTGCACAGCGAGGCCGCCATCGAGATGGCGAACGGCAAGGCAGCTGCGGCTCACGATCACCGTCTGATCGCCCCCCGACTGCAGACCGTCGAGGAAGCCACGGCCGCCGAGGTCAAGCACTGCGGCATGCCCACCGATCTGGCCAGGGTGGATATCGGCAGCTTCATCGCCGGCCAGTAAGCCAGCCATCAACCAGACAGCAAAAGGCCCGGCACTGCCGGGCCTTTTTTATTGCCGCAGTGCCGGCTCAGTCCTGGTCCAGCGGCACCGGCGAGGCCAGCCACACCGCGCCGTCGCGCACCGACACCGCCAGCCGCTTGAGGCTGTCGCCGATGCAGGGACCGCGCAGGCAGCGGCCTTCACGGATATCGAACAGCGCGCCATGCAGGGCGCACTCGATGAAACTGTTGTCGCGATCGAGGAACTGATTGGGCAGCCATTCCAGCGGCGCCCCGGTGTGCGGGCAGCTGTTGCGATAGCCATACACCTGGCCGTCCTTGCGCACCACGAACAGCGACAGCGGCATCTCGCCCTCGCCCTGCGGGATCTCGAAACCACGGCAGCCGGGATCGGACAGCTCGTCGACGGCACACAGACGTAGCGCGCTCACGGCTGCGCCTCGGCATCCACCAGCCCGGCAAGCCCCAACTGGCCGCACTTGCGGCCGGCCAGGGCGCAACCGGCCGTCAGCGCCTCCTGCGGGCTCAGCTCGCGCACCCTCGCATCGATCACCGCGGCGTTGAACACATCGCCGGCGCCCAGGGTGTCCAGCACCTCCGGCACCGCCACCGCCGCGGCATGATGGATATGACCGGCCGCATCCCGCGCCCAGGCGCCGGCATCACCCCAGGCGCAGTAGGCCTCGCGGCCCTCGGGCGGCACATCGGCCAGGAACTCGTCCGGCCGCCCATAGCCGGCATGGCGCGCATAGGCCCGCGAGAACAGCAACAGGTCGGGCAGCTCGAACAGGTCCTCGATGTCCTCGCGGGGCTTTTCAATCTCCAGCGAACAGGGCACGCCGGCGTTACGGGTGCGCTCCAGCATGGCGATCAGATCAGGCACGTTGCGGCCCTCGAAATGCACCCAGTCGTAGTCGGCCAGGTCGATGAAGGCGAAGGCCTCGGCCGGAAACTCGGGCAGGTCGCGATGATGGACGATGGTGCGCGAGCCGGTGGCCGCGCTCAGGGTCACGTAGGAGGTCGGCACCTTGCCGCCGGCGTGGACCATGCAGTGGCCGGTGTCGATCTGGTAGCGGGCCAGATCGTCGAGGATGGACTGGCTGTCAGGCTCGTCCGCCAGGCTGCCGGCCCAGTGGCCGTCGTGGCCCAGCTGGCTGAGCACCACCAGGGTGTTGGTGGCGTTGCCGCCACGCAGCAGTTGCTGCCCCAGTGCCCGCACCTCGTCATCCTCGTTGGGATAACTGGTCACCCGGTTGATGATGTCCAGGGTGGCTATCCCGACGCCCAGAATGCGCAAATCAACCCCCTCCGAACAACAGGGCGAACAGTTCGCCCTTGCCTGCCAGCCACAGCGCCAGCTCCAGTCCGCCGACCAGCAGGCCGCCGCCGGCCAGCAGGCCCAGCAGCAGTGAGCCACCGGACAGACCACCGAGTGCGCCGGCCATGTCCAGCGCGCCACGGGACGGCTTGAGGCGTTCGTCGCGCAGGTCCAGGGCATCGGCTTCCACCGCATCCTCCTGGTACTTGCGCAGGGTCTGCTCCACCTGACGGCGGGCCTGCTCGGCCTCTTCGCGCTGGAATTCGGCCTCTTCGGCCTCGACCTTGCTCTTGTCCATGGTACGGCGCAGCTCGTCGACCTGGCGGTTGGCATCCTCCAGCGACTCTTCCAGGCTCAAACGCTGCTCGGCGGCCTCGTCCAGTTCCCGTTGGCGTTCCTCCAGATTCCGCTGGAGCGTAGCCAGTTCCTGGCGGAGTGCTTCGCGGTCCAGCGCATCGTCACCACGGGCGTTGTCGGTGGATTGCCGCAAGCGCTCGGTTTCTTCCGCGGCTTGCTGGCGCACCAGTTCCAGTTCCATGCGTAGGGCGGCGACCTCCTCGTCACCACCGGATTCACGGGCGGCCTGAATCTGTTCCACATGCTCCTCCATCACGGTTCTCAGTTGTTGTACGTCGGCGCTGCGGGCCTTGGCCTCGTCCTGCGCCGCGTCCCGCGCCCGTTCGGCCTGGGTGCGTGCGCGCTCAGACTCGGTCAGGCTCTCGCTGAGCGCGTCGATCTTCTGCTCCGCCTCATGCAGCTGCTGTTCCAGTTCGGCCAGCGCTGAGGGCGCCGAGGCAAGATCCTGGTTGGCCGCTTCCAGCTGGTTATTCTCTTCGCGCAGCGCCGTGTTGACCACCTCGGCTTCGGCCAGCGCCTCGCGCGCCTCGGCCAGTTCGGTCTGCAACTGCTCGCCATCGGCCTGCTTGGCCTGGAGCGCCTGCAGGCTGGCGGTCAGTTCCTCGATGCGGGCATCCCGCTCGGCCTGTTCGGCGGTGGCGCTGCCGGCCAGTTCGTATTGTTGGGCCAACCGCTGCTCTGCCTCCGCCTGGGCTGCGCCGGCGGCTTCCAGCGCCTGCTGCAGACGCGCGATCTCGTCGGCACGGGCGGCCAGACTCTTCTGCGCCTCGTCCAGCAGAGCCTGTTGTTCAGCCAGTTGCTTGGCATGACCCGCCGCATCCCCTTCGACCTGCTTGGCCGTGACCAGGGCGACCTCGAGCTCGGCCAGCTTGGCGGTCAGCTCGGAGATGGTCTGGTCCCGCTCGGCCAGCTGCCCGGCAAGCGCATCCTGCCGGGATGCGCTCTCGCTGTGGGCGGCGTCGAGCTGGCCCTGCAGCTCTGCGAGCTGTGCAGCCAATGCCTGTCTGGCCGCATCGGCATCGCCCCCGCTCGACTCGGCAGCCGCCAGCGCCGCTGTCTGCTCCGCAAGCTCGGCCTGCAGCTGCTGCCGAGCAGCCTCGGCGGCGGCCAGCTGCTCTTCGAGCGCCTGCTGTTCACCGACGTGCTTGTCGCGCTGCGCCTTGCTGGCATCAAACTCGCCCTGTAGTGCGGCCAGCGCATCGGCAGCGGCCTTGGCCTGTTGCTCCGCTTCAGCCAGGGCGGCCTGCGCCTTGTCCCGTTCCTGCTGAAGACTGCTGAGCTGCTCATCGCGGCCCCCGCGGGCCTGCTCCAGATCCTGCTCCAGCGCGGTGATGCGTGTCGCCAGATCGGCCTTGCCGGCCTCCACCTGCTCCTTCTCCGTAGTTAGCTCGGTGTGCCTGGCCCCGGCCCGCTCCAGTTCGCCGTCCAGTTCGGCAATCCGGGCATCGGCAGCCTGTTGCTGCTCGGCGAGCTGCTGCTGCAGGGCTTCGAGTTCGGCCTGGACGCCGGCCTGTTGTTCGGTCAGTTGTTGCTGTGCCGTGGCAAGCCTGGCGTCCGCCTCGTCGCGGGCCTTTGCCTGCTGTACCTCGGTCTGTTCCAGCTTGGCGGCCAGTTCGGCACGTTCAGCCTCGGCAGCCTGCTGCTGTTCCGCCAGCTGCTGCTGCAGAGCCTGCAATTCAGCCTGGCTCGCGGACTGCTGTTCCGCCAACGCCTGTTCCGCGGCAGCGGCCTTGGCCACTGCCTCGTCGCGGGCCTGGGTGAGCGTCGTCTGATCGCCCTCAGCCTGCGCCAGCCTGGCGGCCAGTTCGGTGCGTTCCGCCTCCGCAGCCTGTTGCTGATCGGTGAGCTGTTGTTGCAGGGCCTGGACATCCGCCTCACCGCCCGCCAGTTGCTCAGCCAGTTTTTGTTCGGCTGCCGCCGCCCTGGCATCCGCCTCATCGCGGGCCTGGGCGAGTGCGGCCTGTTCGCTCTCGGCCTGGGTCAGCTTGGCGGCCAGCTCGGCCCGTTCAGCCTCGATGCTCTGCTGCTGCTCGGTCAGTTGTTGCTGCAGGGCCTTGGCATCGGCCTGGCCGCTGGACTGCAACTCGGCCAACGCCTGCTCGGCGGCAGTGGCCTTGGCATTCGCTGCGTCACGCGCCTGGGTCAGTGCCGCCTGCTCGCTCTCGGCCTGAGTCAGCTTGGCGGCCAGTTCGACACGCTCAGCCTCGGCGGCCTGCTGCTGGTCGGCCAGTTGCTGGTCGCGCTCGGCGAGGGCCGCGGCCTGGGTCTCGCTATCGGTCTGGCTGGCGGCCTTGAGGGTCTCCAGCTCGGCCTGCAGCTGCTCGGCCTGCTGGCGGGCGGTCTCGGCTGCAGTCTCGGCATCGAGCAGGGTCTGGGCATCCGGTCGCTCGGCGGCCATCGCCTGGGTCTCGGCCATGGCCTTGCGCAGCGCCTCCAGCTCCTGGGTGGTGTCTTCCAGTTCCAGCTGCACCTCGGTGAGCTGTTCCTTCAGTTCGCCGGTGGTCTGGTCGTGGCGGGCCCGTTCCAGCTCGCGCTCCTCCAGCACCACGGTGAGCTTCTGGCCGATTTCCTCCAGGCTGTCGCTGGCCGACTCGGCGCGGTCGCGCTCGGCGATCAGTTCGCGCTCCATCTGGTTGAGGCGCTGCTGCCACTCCTGATCCTTGCCCTTGGTCTTGGTGACCAGTTCACGGAGCTCGCGGCGCTCCTCCTCGCTGCGCAGGATCTTTTCCTTGGCGCTGTCGATGGACTCCTTGAGTGACTGGAACTGGGACTGGCGGCGCTCGTCGGCGGCCTCCTTTTCCATCGCCAGGGCCTGCAGGCGCGCCTCCATCTCGTGGGCCCGCTGTTCGGCCGCCTCGACTTGGGCACGCAGCCGCTCCCGCTCGGCATCGTCGCTGGCCAGGCTGCCGGCGCTGTCGACCACCACGCTCTCCGGCTCGTCGGCACTCTCTTCCGGTGCCTGGATGGCGGCATAGCCGCCTTCCAGCACACTGACCTCGAAGCCCTGTTCGGTAAGCAGGAAGGCGGCAGCGATGGCTCGTTCGCCGGTGTTGCTGCAGATGATGTACTGGCGGTCCCGGCCCAGGCTGGTGGCCTGGTAACGCAGGGCCTCGAATGGCAGGTTGATGCTGCCGGGCAGGTTGCCCTGTTCGTAGTCATCCTGGGCACGCACATCGAGCCAGACCGCACCCTGCTCGGCAACCAGCCGCTGCGCCTCGTCAAAGCTGTAGCTGCGCGATAGCGGACGCTGGATGAGTTCCAGGAAGTCATTCTTGCTCAAGCGCAGCAGCAGACCCCCGCTGAGCATGGTGATGGTGGAGTTCCGCGGACTGTCGGAGAGCAGCGCCTCTTCGCCGAAGGCCGCGCCCGGACCGAGCTGCGCAAGCTCCCGGGGCGGATCACCATCACCCATGTCACGGGTAACAAGGGCGCGCCCCTGGCTGAGCATGTAATAGGCGTCGCCCTCGTCGCCCTGCTTGATGATGACGTCGCCGGCCCCGACCTCGACCTGCTCGACGCGCATCATGACGCCCTGGATATTGGCCGCCGGGATCTGCTGCATGATGCGCGACTGCAGCAGCTGGGCCATCCAGTCACCGTGCTGGCCGTCCTCCTCCAGTTCGTTGACCTGGTAGTCCAGACGCTGATTGCGGGCCAGCAGGTCGCTGACGAAACGGCTGTCGATCTGGGCCAGGCGCACCGCGGTTACGGCGCGAGCGCCATATCGGCGTGGCAGTTGATGGGCAACGGGGAAGCGGGCGGTATCACTGCCGGCAGCGATCTTGTCCACCGCCTTGTTGCCGGACATCAGCGCCAGGGTGCCGTCCAGCAGGTAGATGTGCTCATGGTCCACATCACCTTCACGGAAAATGACCGTGCCTCGCGTGCCGGTGCGCAGCCGCACTTTCTTGAGCAGCTCATCGAAGCGCGCCTCGCTCAAGGTATGCAGGGGCACCAGGGCCTTGAGCGCAGCGATGTCTTTGTCGGTCAGTTTTTCTGACATCGTCCGGGGTGGATCAAAAAATGGCAGGGTAGCATCGCGTACCAGCTTAGACCGGAACTGAGCGGCAGTTTAGGTTGCATCGGTTGCTAGGCGCCAATCTTTACCGCGACCAGCAACAGCCACGGTCGCTCCCAGGCGTATTCCAGCCCCAAATAAATGCGCTTTCGGCATATAGGTGCACCAAAAAATCTATGCTATGTTCGCAATGGTTTTTCCACCAAAAGCGTAGGAGCTCAAGACATGGCAGTGAAGAAGAAGGCCGCCCCCAAGACGGCAAAGAAGGCAGTAGCCAAGAAAGCCGCACCCAAGGCCGCCGCAGTCGCCAAGCCGGTGAAGGCGATCGCCACCAAGCAAACCAAGGCACAGATCATCACCTCGATTTCTGAAACCACCGGGCTGACCAAGAAGGACGTCACCAGCGTGTTCGCCGCTCTGAATGACCTGCTCACCGGTCACATCAAGAAGCGTGGCTCCGGCGAGTTCTCCATCCCCGAGACCGGCGTCAAGGTCCGTCGCGTCGTCAAGCCGGCCCGCAAGGCCCGCATGGGTCGCAACCCCGCCACCGGCGAACCGATGAAGATCGCCGCCAAGAAGGCCAGCACCGTTGTGAAGGTCACCGCACTCAAGGCGCTGAAGGACACCGTAAACGCCTGAGCCTGACGGCTGCACCGTAAAACGCCGCGCACTGCGCGGCGTTTTTATTTTGTCCTGCGTCGCCATGTCCGCAGGTCAGATACAAAAACAGGGCCCGGAGTCTGTGACTCCGGGCCCTGTTTTTGTATGCCTTCACCCCGCCGGCACCCGCAAGGTCAGCTGACGATCACGCTGCACCAGTTCCAAACGCTTGAGCGCACTCATGCCCAACAATACGGTGTCGTCACCCATATCCGGCAGTACCGTCGCCGCCACGCCCTGTAGCTGGATGCCGCCGATGCGCAGGCTGTCCAGTTCGGAACGCCAGCCGGCGACCGCACCATTGGCCGTCTGGCTGATCACCCCACCCTGCCGTGGCAGGCCCAGGCGTTCGGCCAGCCGCGCCGGCACCGCCACGTCGGTGGCGCCGGTATCGACCAGCAGGGTCACCGGGCGGCCATTGATACGCCCGTCCACCACATAGTGGCCGCGGGCATTGGCGTCCAGCACAACTTCGGGCGGCCCCTCCCCCTGCCACACCGAGGCGAATTCACCATTGGGATTGAAGCGCTCCTGCAGCAGGCCGCTGAACAACCAACTCAGTAATACCAGGGCAAATACCCAGGCCAGGATGAACATGCCACGACCGGGGCCGTCCGGGGGTGTCTGCTGCTGCGTCATGCGTTCCTCTGTATTGGTGCCTGTGCCAGCCAGCTTCACCCACCAACGCCGTCGCGACAAGCCTGACGAGCGCGCATAAAAAAACCGGCGGTCGTGAGACCGCCGGTCAAGCTCTACTTGAGGAACCATTGCCCTGCACGGGGACAGGGCGGAAGAGAGCTTAAACGGGTCTTAATAGATTGCGGTGATCTGGATCGAAGCGCGGTTGCCGATGCCATCCAGGTTGCCGTTTGGGTTAGGACCAGCCGGGTCAGATGGAGACGAAGTGCCGCCCGGACCGAAATTTACCGCCTCTACGTCACGAAACGCATAGTTCGCGGTGATGCGGGTCTTCTTGTTCAGATGGTACTGAACACCCAATGTCAGCGCCTTCCAGTCCAGTTGGTAGTCACTGCCATCAAGGCGACTGTAGTAGTCATAGCGGGCATCCAGCTCAAACTTGGTGTTTGGCACGAAATAACCCACATCAAAGTAGTAACCCTTACCCTTAGCTTCCAGACCACTACTGGCCGGAACGGTCAAGTTATGATTCGGCTTGTCAGGGCCGTTGAAAATCATGCCCTCGCCGGCCATGTACTCCGCCTGCGCGCGGAACGGCTTCTTCATGTAGCGCACACCGACGCCCCAGCGCTTCCGGTCGTAGTCCTTGCTGCCGGAACCGTCATCCCAGGTGCGCTTGCCGGTCTGGAACCAGGCGAAGCCCTTGAGGTCTTCCCGACGCGGACCCTTGCCGCCAAATACCTTGGCTGTCGACCAGTAGCCGTAGATGTCTTTCTCGCTGTTGTCGTCGGTAAAGTTGACGCCGTTACCGTTGCCGACCATCAGCGCGTAGGTGTGCTCCAGACCGCCGGCATTAAACCAGTCGAACACCTGGAGTCCGACGTCCCGGAAGGCCCCGACCGGACGATCGAACTGGCTCAGGCTCGTGGTAGGAGGCAGAGGCTGAGGCGGCGTGTTGGAAACGTCAGCCGCGCGGTGCGCACTTTGGAAGCGTTCCAGCATGAGCTGGTTGGTCACTTCAGTGAAGTTGATGTAGTCGATGTTGACGATACCCTGCAGGGCCTCTTCCGAGCCCGGGGTCTTGAACAGGCCCAGACGCACACGGGCACCAGGGATCTGATTCAGGGTGATGCTGGCATCACTCAGCCGTGGTGCGTAGGAGTCCTTCTGGTTGGTCAGTGCGTTGTTGCCGAACTCCACCAGGATGAAGTAGTTGGTCTTGCCATCCAGCGGGAAGTTGGCGCCGCGCACGCCGATGCGGGCGCGGTTGACGTTGAAGGCAGACTGGGTGGTCAGGTCCGGACCAATCAGCTTCGGGGGCACATAGGCGCCACCGGCATTCGGGTCACTGAAATCCTTCTGATACTGAGCCTGGATCAGGCCCCACACCTTGGCGCGACCGGCGGAGCCTTCGGGCTCGGTGCCCTGCAGTTGCAGCCAGTTGGCTGCCTGCGCCTGACCGGCGCCGATCAGCGTGATGCCGGCCGCAGCACAGGCCAGCGCAATCTTTTTGATTTTCATTGGGTAAATCCCCCTATCCGATTCTTATCAGCTTGTGGCTTACGGCTTGACCAGGACATAGCCCTGGTCGACCAGATCCAGGATGCGCACCACGCCGGCATCGACAACCACTGCATTGGCGTTCAGCTTCGGCTCTTCCTCGAGCGCTTTGCTGAAGGCCTTTATGGTGTTTGCGCAGGCGGAGAAACGGATACCGGTATCCGACAGGTTCTGGATGCGGCCGGTGTTGCTGTTGCCGTCCAGCAACAGACGCAGACCGGGGCCGAAGGCGACGATCTCGACCTCGACCTTGTCGGAGCCGTAATGCTTGATGATGTTGTTGGCGACGTTCAGCACCAGGGTCTGCTTGAACGGGTTGGGATCACTGATCTGCAGCACCACTTTCTTGATGCCATCGTCTGCGCCCGAGGCGGCAGTTACTGCGCCATGCCACAGGCCCAGGGTCAGGGCCATCAGCATGATGGACAACAGCTTTTTCATGTTTGTACTCCTCCGAAGCTCAACATTGGGGTCGTTGTTGAACGGCCTCCGCATCTTGCGCACAGAGTGCCGGACCTAGGGTTGATGCTAGGGAAATGCCGTTTATTCCAATTTTTTTCGCCTTTGACTCCCTGTACTATTCATCCATTGCCCGGAACCAAACCCGGGCCCTGCGCAACAAAAACAACAAGCGCGGAAGCAAAGCGAGGGCGCCGTCAGAGCACCCCGCGGCAAGCCAAAGGAGATGTAACGCCATGGGCGTGTTTGACTTTATCTGCAAGAACCGCCAGTTCCGGCAGGCGCTGGGCGACAGTCGGCAACGGCTGTACCGCATGGCGCTGGCCTGGACCCGTGACCCTGCGCTGGCTGACGACCTGACCCAGGAGGCCATGACCCGCGGCCTGAAGAATGCGCAGCAACTGCGCGATCCCGAGCGGATGAATGCCTGGATGTTCCGCATCCTGTCCAACTGCTGGCACGAACACCTGCGTCGCCAGAAGCCCGGCGTGCCGCTGGACGACATCGAGTTGGTGGACAGCCACACCCCGGAAAGGGAACAGCAGCAGCAGAACATCGTCAGCCGCGTGCAGGCCGAGATCGCCCGCCTGCCGGTGGGGCAACGTCAGGTAGTCACCCTGGTGGATATCGAGGGACTGTCCTATGCAGAGACCGCCGAGGCACTGGAGGTGCCGGTGGGCACGGTGATGAGTCGCCTGAACCGCGCCCGGACCAATCTCCGTGAAGCGCTGGGCGACATGCGCAGCGAGGTCTGCGAGCCGCAACCACAGCCACAGCCGGCGGTGTTGCGTCGAGTGAAATAACCGCGCGGCTGTTAGCGATGCAACGCACCCGTGCACAACCAGCCAACGACTGCATAAGGGCGTCCTGGATGGACGCCCCTACTGCTTCACCCCATTGCCTCTTTTAAATTGCCGTCAGCTGGTCAACTTGCGGTGGATGTCCGACTCCTTCATCGGCAACCTGGCAACATCGTCCAGCACCACGTAATTGGCGGCACCGCACATGTGCGGCAGGCAGTCCGCGCCCTCTTCGTCGATGCACACGCAGAATGGACTGATGCCTTCCCGCCCGCCTCGAACAGGGCCTGGCAGGCGTTCTCAATGCAGTACTTGCCACGGCACTGATGATCGTAATCATCGGGTTTACCATCGGACAAGGTGATCAGCAGCTTACAGTCGGGTCAGGTGACGGATGGGTGCACCGATGCGGGGGTAGTCCTTGGGCTCAGTGCCGCACATGCGTGACCGCACTTCATCGTCCATCGGCTCGCCGGGTGACTTCGCCAGACAGGCCTCGCAGCGCTTGCGGGTCAGGCGGAAGAAGCCGTAGAGGGCGTAGCGGTCGACCAGGGTCTCCAGCGACTCGGCCAGCAGGATCAGCGCCTCGCGCTCGACCTGGTTGATCCGGCCCTTGGCCGAACCTGGCATGTCCACCATGAACACCATGAACACCACCGCGATATCGCGCTTGTCCTTGTGCAGCCGTGAATACACCCGGTCGCTCATTTCCATGCCGGCCCTGGTCGCACCGGGCGGCGACCGGGGCATCTGAGCAGCAGGTGCAATGCTGCGGTGGCGCGCTGGCCTTTTCCGAGCCGGAAAAGTCGCAGGACATGATCAAGGGCATCATCGATGCGCGCTTTGTGCGGCCTTTTTCCGTCTTACCGCAAACGGTTTTTAGGAACAGAACAATTGCTCACGCAAGCAATTCCCTTGACGCGCCGCAGCGATCAGACAAGTATTATACTGATAACGATAAGTATCTGATCGAGCACTTACGTCAGCATAACTAGCCGAGCAGGCCGTGCGGGGCACCGCCGGAGCCTTGCTCCCCAGGAGCACACATAGATGAAACACATCTTTTCGACCGCCGCATTGGCCTGTGCCGTGCTTGGGGCTGGTCTTGCCCAGGCCGCCGAACCACTCACCTGGGCCGGCTGCGGCATCACCAAGAAGTCTTTCATGGCCGAGATGGCGACAGCCTACCAGGCCAGATACGGCACCGAGATCATCCTGGAAGGTGGCGGCGCGGCCAAAGGCATTCGCCGGGTCGGCGACAAGTCGGTAACCATCGGCGGCTCCTGCCGCCCCAAGCTGCCCGGTAACCCCGAAGAACTCTCCACCCAGCTCAATCCCGTCGCCTGGGACGCCCTGGTGGTGATCGTCCATCCCGACAACCCGGTTGATAACATCACCATCAGCCAGGTGCAGAAGATGTACGAAGGCAAGATCACCAACTGGAAGGAACTGGGTGGTCCGGATCGCCCCCTGGAGCTGCAGATCCGCAAGGGCAAGCAGTCCGGCGTTGGGCGCACGCTGCGCGAACTGGCCTTCGGTGACTTCGACAAGGACTTCGTCAGCACGGCGGTACACAAATCATCCGGGCCACTCGAGCAGGCTGTCGAGAATAACCCCAATGCCGTGGGCGTCACCGGCGTCAGCAGTGCTCGCAAGCGTACGGTCAAGCTGCTTACGCTGGAAGGCAAAGAGGCCAGCTACGACAACATCCGTAGTGGTGACTACCATTTTTATCGGCCGCTCTATATTGCCCACAACCCCGCCAACCCGCGTTACGAAGAGGTCAAGAAGTTCATCGACTTCGCCCACAGCCGCGAGGGACGGGAGATCATCCGCAAACAGGGCGCCGTTCCATACCTTGATGCGCTGCACCTGATCCGCAAGCAGCGCGAGCAATGGCAGCGCTCGCTGGAGCTGATGAAGGTCGGCCAGAACTGAGTCGCCTCACGGTCCACAAAAAAGCCCGCCATACGGCGGGCTTTTTTGTGGCTGAGCATTAAGGATTCAGCCGTCACCGCCACGCATGCGCGCCTCACGATCTCGCACATAGGCCTCACGCTCGGCTGCCTGTCGCGCCTCCCAGATCGGCTTGCGCTTTTCCATACGGTCCTCCCAGGCACATTCATGCTCCGGGATGCTCTGCTCGCCGAACAGCGCCTGGCGCAGCAGACGGAATCCGAACTTCAGCAACGCCACCTCGTCCTCCGCAATTTCACGATAGAAATCTGCGGACAGGTCGTACGCCGCCCTGAAGTTGTCGCTCTGTACGAATCTGGCGAAATTATCCAGGTCATAGCTCGCCAGGAAGAACAGCTGCAGACTCGTCTTCGGCGGATGACCCACGCCGGGACCGGCAGACTTCTTCTTCAGCAGCAGTTGGTACCAGTCACGGTTCAGGTCGTCGAAATGATCGCAGCCCTGCTCCTGGCGGTAATCAGCGATGCTGATCTCACGATCTTCCTCGTGGCCCTTGCAGTGCTCCTCCTCCACCAGGGAGTAACGCTCCTCCGCTTCACTGGAACCCTTCTCACGCAGCGTCAGAAGTGCCAGCGGATAATAGCGGCACACCGTGGGCCGATCCTCGTAGACGCCACAACCGGCATCGCCGTCCAGTTGCAGACAGGCACCGCTGTCATCGGTCTTCAGTTTCAGGCCCGGCAGGCCGTCTCCGTCCATCTCGAACGGCACCGCATGCTGGTTGATGAATTCGGCCGAGGTCAGCCCCAGGCGCTTTTTCATGCGCAGGATGTCATAGGGCGCCAGGGTGATGTCCGCATGCTTGCAACAGGTGTTGAAGCACGAAATACCCTTATGACAACTGAATTTGATCTTGGCGCCCGGCGTCAGCGCCGTCGGACTCTTGGACGGGATATCGAATTTATGGTCACTCATGTGCCAGCACCTCTCAGCACAGACCGCTTTGATCGGCCGCGTTCATGAACGGCCTAAACGAAAAAGTCCGGGCGCCAGATGGTGCACGGACCATAGCTCAGTCAATACAGTACAAAATCACTTGTAGGACACGGACTTGTCGACCAGATCAACGTGCTTACGCTTGAACACCGTCCACTGCTTGGTGGTCTTGTCGTAAACGGAGTTGACGAAGCATTTCCAGTTTTCGTCATCAATGAAGTTGTAATCCATCCGGTAATAAAAGCCCGGGTAGCGGGACTCTTCACGAAACTGGATGTGCTTCATGTGTGCTTCGGCGGCCAGGATGCGGTGGTAGTTCTCCCAGGCCCGCAGCAGTTCGTGCAGGTCCTTGGCGCGCATCTTCAGCGCATCTTCCTTCAGCATCTCCAGCTTGGCCTCGGCTACTTCCATCATCTTCGCGTTGGTGCGGTAGTAGGTGGACACCCCGGCTACGTACTCGTCCATGATCTTCTGCAGACGGAACTGCAGCATCTTGGGCGTGATGTAGTTGGGGTTCACGTCGATGGCGGTGGTGTCGTCCTTGTGCTCGAGGTAGTTCCTGACCGGGCGGTAGATTTCCTCGATCAGGTCGTCGACGCCGGTGTCCAGTTCCGGTGTCCAGTCCTGGTTGTCCATCACGAACTTGACCATGGCCTTGGCCGCAATACGGCCTTCGGCGTGGGACCCGGAAGAGAACTTGTGGCCAGAGGCACCCACGCCGTCAGCGGCGGTGAACAGACCTTTCACAGTGGTCATGGAGCGGTAGCCCCAGCTCCAGCCGCTCGGCAGGTGACCGGGAGCACCGTCCAACTCTTCGCTGGTGGGCGCGCCCAGGTCGTCGGGACCGGACACCCAGATGCCGCAGCAACCGGAGTGGGAGCCCAGCAGGTAGGGTTCGGTTAGCATCAGTTCGGAGTTCCTCTTCTCCGGCTCGATGTTCTCGCCCGCCCACACACCAGCCTGACCGATGCACATGTCCAGGAAGTCTTCCCAAGCCTCTGCTTCCAGATGCTTGACCTCCTTCGGTGTCATGGTCTCGGCCAGCTTGCCCAGCGCGGTTACGGTATCCATATAAATGGGACCGCGGCCTTCATGCAGCTCGTTCAGCATGACGTGGTTACGCAGGCAGGATGGGGTCACATAGGCACTATTGTAAGGCGCATACTGCTCCAGCAGGGTCTGCGCCTCAGGCTTGGCCAGATACTCTTCGCCGTAGGCGTTGATGGCCTTTGATTTGAAAAGCAGGAACCAGGCACCAACCTGGCCGTAGCCGTCCTTGAAGCGTATCGGTACGAAACGGTTTTCCATCATGGTCAGCTCGGCACCAGCCTCTGCCGCCATGGCGTAGGTGGAACCGGCGTTCCAGACCGGGTACCAGGCACGGCCGATACCTTCACCCACGGAACGGGGACGGAAGATGTTCACGCAACCACCGGCAACCAGCAGGCAGCACTTGAACCTGTAGACGTGCAGGGTGTGGTTACGGGTAGAGAAGCCGATGGCACCAGCGATGCGCTGTGGATCGTTCTTATCGTTGATCAGCTTGACGATGAAGATATGCTCGTCGACACGTTCGCTGCCCAGGGCCTTCCTGGCGGCTTCTGCAACGATCAACTTGTAGGACTCGCCGTTGATCATGATCTGCCATTTACCGGAACGGACCGGCTTGCCACCGTCGACCAGGCTCTTGCCTTCGTCACCGGGCTGCTTCCAGATGGGCAGGCCCCACTCCTCGAACAGGTGAACGGAATCGTCAACGTGACGCCCCAGGTCGTAGGTCAGGTCGTCGCGGGTGATACCCATCAGGTCGTTGGAGACCATCCGGGCGTAGTCGGCGGGGTCGTTTTCACCCAGGTAGGTGTTGATCGCAGACAGACCCTGCGCCACGGCACCAGAACGGTCCATAGCGGCCTTGTCGACCAGTTTCACCCTGATGTCTACGCCCTGGGCTCTGGCCTGTTCCAGCCACGGGCCGAGCTCGTAGGCAGCGCCACAGGCGCCCATGCCGCCGCCGATAATCAGAATATCGACTTCCTCTTCGATAATCTCGGGGTTTCCAAATTCTCCGGCCATTACTCGATACCTACAAAACTAGTTCTTGGTGTTATCTGAATGTCGGCTGGCGGCTTACTTGCGGATCAGCTGACTGGGGTCTGCAGCATGCAGACCATCGGTGCCGGTGTTGAAGAAACCGGGCTTATCGATGTTGTCGATATCAGCGGTTGGCTTGCCGGCGTAAGGATTGATCGAGCCTTCCGGAATGGTGCGGGTCGGGAACTTGAATTGCTTCATGGTGCCGTTGCGGAACTTGATGGTCCACATGATGCTGTCGCTACCACGCAGTGGCTGCACGGAGGCACCCAGCGGTACGACATCAGCGTAGTGGCGGCATTCGATCGCTTGCTGTGGGCAGATCTTCACGCAGGCGTAACACTCCCAGCACTGCTCCGGCTCCTGGTTGAAAGCCTTCATGGCGTGGCCGGTTTCTGCACCATCCATATCCAGCTTCATCAGGTCATGCGGACAGATGTACATGCATGCCGCCTTGTCCTGGCCTTTGCAGCCGTCACACTTGTCGGTACGAACAAATGTTGGCATTGATCAATCTCCTGGAAGATTACGCTTCGACAATTCTTGTCACCGGGGGCGATCTCATTCGCGAGCTTCCCCGGAACAAGCCACGCCCAGACTTAAGTCTAGATTTCGCATGCGCCTTTTGTTGTTGTTCGGTGGCCGGATCATCACAGGCGCCAGGGCACGTAACCGGAATTTCCGCGAAGTAGAAAATAGAGTCTTCCCCGGTCTGAGGCCAGACAGTTTATCCCCGGCTGCCATAAGCAAGCGGAATCGGGTTGCACGCACACCACGCAGGGTCTCGACGAAGACATCGTTAGGCGACTGGTAGTCGCGCTTTCGAGGCCGCTGGTCAATTTGCGGAACCACCCATTCGTCCTGCTCATCGGTGACTCTACGGAAGTCCGCGCCTTTCGAATAGTAGCGACGGATCATCCCGCTGGCCTGTACGTTTTCCCCGCTGCCAATAGGAATGCGGATGCGCAAAACAGATCTCCATGTCCTTGGCATCCGTCATCATGGTGCGGGACGCGTTCCCGGTGCCGTTAGCCACCGTCAGGGGGTGACGCGGACAATCCGTGACCACCATGAGCAACTTAATTGGCAAACGAAGTAAAAGCGCTCGGCTGTCTGTCTGCCATGCGTCCTGTAACCAGACAACGCATTTTCCGTTACACGTCATTGGCCAGCCCTCCATGACTCATCCGACCAGCGACCTAACCCCCGACCAGAACATGTTCATCAAACACGGTCAGGCGGCGACTGATAACGACTCGGTCAGAAATCCTGCTATGCGCTGGCAATCGATTGTTGCGCACTCTACCTCGGCGGCATCGCCGCCAGAGATGTTGCCAGTACAGGTCACCATCAAACGCACCCTGTCCGCCTGGCTCACGATACCCGCTGCATTGCCCTGCCTGGCGCTCATCGAACTGGATTCCTCCCAGTAAATATCCCCCCTAGACGATATAATCCCGCATCGCATCTACTCATTATCAACGAGGAATATATCTTGGCATCCAATAAAGGTCGGGCCTACTTTTCACTTGTCGGTTATCACTTCAACCCCGATGACATCACACGCCTGCTTGGCCTTGAGCCCACCACTGTCAATGATGCCGGCACGAGGAGCGGCCTGGACAATCCCGTGATCAGCTCATGGGAGTTATCCACCGATACTGTTAACGGTGACCAGGGTGAGGTGGACGTTTATAAATTGACTGAAATCATCTTAAAACAGCTGGAACCAGCTAAAGGCAAGATCATCGAAGTGTGCAAAAGCCACAACCTGTCCCCCAGGATGGGCGTAGTCCTGACTTTGTCCGTTGATAAAAACGAAACAAGCCCTGAGGTCGGTTTCGGCGCGAGAATGATTCGCTTCCTGGCAGATATTGGCGCTTTTATTAATGTTGATTACGAGCTTTCTGAACGCATCTAAGCTTTAAATAAAATAAAAGCACGCTAAAAAGCGTGCTTTTTACAAACTAAATCAGGGCTTAACCGCCACGCCACCTTTTGGCTCGCGACGCTGCCCCCTCAAGGCTTCTTGGGGGTTTGGTATGGCACTTCTTTCTGGAATGGTTCCCAGGTGGTTTTATAGCCAACAAAAAACGCCCCCTCTACAATCTCTTTCTGAGTAGTTGTCAGAAAACGTGATTTACCTTCGGGAACTTTGGGTCTGGTTTTAGGGCCGGCTCCGCTCATTTTCCATCTCCTCTTAACTATGGTCACTGCAAAATATTACAGCTAAACCTGCTTCTTACGGCCAATTTTAACTCATTTGAGGCATAAGCATAGCAGGGTATCGATCAATTATTTTTACCCGTACATCCCTAATTCTAATAGTAGGGACATCCACAATATAGCCGGCATGCCCTTATCTCGAACGCGGAAAGCGATGCACTTTTCGTTGCCGCCGGGCTCACTACCGCAAAGATTGCGCCTTGCTCAGCTGCGCCTGACAATGCTTTACGCACAGCGGCTGTAAAGCGTGCGGGAAGCACTCGAGAATTAACTCAAATTCATCGGCAACCTCGTCTGCGAGTGCTGCATCCTTTGTCAATTCCGCCAGTGCATTCTGTGCTGTCGCCTTATTCACGCGACAGATGACTGCCAGATGGAAGGGCAACTGCTGTTCCATACTGACCGTCAGCGCCTTTTCATAGGCCCTGATAGCTTCTTGTAGCCGCTCTGGATTTTCTTCAGATTCGCCGAGATGGTGCAGCACGATAGCGCGGTTATTATGCGTGGCCGTTAGCTCTAGCGGGTAACCATCCGCATCCAGCACTGCGCGCGCATTCTTGTATGCAACCACAGATTTCTGGAAATTGCGATTTCCTTTAAGCTGCATCGCGTACATATGTAGCGTCAGGCCAAGTTGATGCATGGTATACATCCACTCTACTGGCGATGCCTCTCGCGTCCACACCAATAGCGCACTGGTATATGCGTCCACGGCAGCTTTCAATGACTTCACATCACCCAGCAGCCCACCAAGCGCCTGGCTTGCCGTAGCCAGGTTATAAAGCGTTGTTGCCCATTCAACCGGATGGGCCTCCTGACTCAGCTCTTCCAGGGCGTTGTTAAATGCTGCGATCGCCTGTCTATATAAATCCTCATCCCTTCGCTGCTGTCCCGTCGCGGCTAAGACATTGCCAAGGCTATTATGCAACGCGACCCAGTCTAACAGCGCATGTTGCTTAAGATCGTCAGTCAATGCGTCTTTAAAAACCTCGATAGCGCCGTCAAACACACTTGAGCTATATCGCTGCTGTTCATAGTTGCCGCGCGTGTGAATGAAGTTATCCATCACAGTGACATCATTGTCTGGCAATGCAGCACTCGCGATTTCTTCAGAAACCAGCGAGGTGTAATGCTCAATCGCTTTTTCTAAAGCCTTGCTGCTCAGAAAAATCGTATACGTGTTAGAGAATTTCATTGTGCCCTGTCGAGTATTTCATTCAAATCGGGATCGCCATCGACAGGGCCACCGAGATCGATTTCTTCCTCGGTTGCTTCCCGTATGGACAATACCTCCAACATAAAAGTGACATCCCTGCCACATAGTGGGTTGTTACCGTCGACAGTTAATGTCTTTTCATCGAAGCGAGTGACGATAAAATTTCTCGGCTCACCCTTTTCATTTTCCATGGTGATGGTCATACCGATTTCCCGATATTCCTCTGGAACGTTCTCGATACGGTCGGTGAACACCAGCGATTCGTCTCTTTCGCCATATAACAGCGTCGTATCAACCGGGACCTCGATGATATCGCCTACTTTTTTACCATCCAGTTCCTTTGTCACCTCTTCAGACAAAACATCATTCACCCCATGAACATAGGCCAGGGGATAATCAACGGTAACCAGCACGTCACCAGTCTTGTTATCGATGACCCTGTAGTTCAGCTCAACGAATTTCTCGTTTTGAATTGTGTCTGACATATCGAATAAAACCTGTATTTCCAGCCCTGAATCAGAACAGCGTACAACCAAAAATTCTCACCTTATCCTTTTCATAGCCGAGCACCAGCCTGCCCAGCCATTCACCATTATCCTTGGTGTTGGTGACTTTATATAAGACCGTGACATATTCGCCACGCCGTATCATGCCAAGATACTGATAGTCCTCTGAGATGTTTTTCGCCAGATCGCTCCTTGCGAACTGCTTGCCCATTTCGACTTCATTAGCCCCCTTGATCAGGGTGCTAGAGAATTTTCGCGTGAACGCACCGTAGTTCTGCTCATTGGAATACTTAACAAGATCAGCCCACATCGGGTGCGCGATCTCCAGAATCTCTTCATCTGTCTTTTCAAGGATGTTCATCGAAAACTCTCATTAAAATACGTCTTTACTTTTTACATTATCCACTAGCGCGGCTAAACCACTCTCTAAAGTAGATAAAAAAAGGACTAACACGCTACATGTCAGTCCTTTAATTAAAGCAGAAAGCTTATCTGGCTTGCGTTAACAAGCCATTATTTGCTTAGCTCTCTTCGTCACCTACCAGGTGATAAAGAGGTGCTTTTTCCATCGTGTATTCGCCAGTCTTGGGATCACGACGAGATACTGTCAGCACGTGCCAGTTCTCATCATCAAGCTTCATGGCGTCACCACGGTAGTAGTAGCCGGGCCAACGGGTTTCCTTGCGGAACAAGGTGTGCTGGAACACAGACTCGGAAGTCAGGAAACGATGCTTCAATTCCCATGCACGAAGCAGTTCGTGGATATCTGAAGCGGCAACCTTTTCCAGGTCTTCCCCCAGAGCCGCCATCTTCTTGAGACCGATGTTCAGAAGCTTGTCGTTGGTCATGTAGTTTACACCGAAACCACCGCAGTACTCATCCATCAGCTTCTGCAGACGATCAAGACCCTGACGCGGGTTGATGTAGTTCGGATTCACTGTACCGGCAACGATTTCGTTACGGCCCACGGTATAGGTTTCCATGGGCTTGTAGATCTCTTCCTTACGGCGATTGATCTGAGTGTCCGAAACGCGAATGCCTTCAGCCTTACCATCATCGATGTACTTACAGGCAGCCTTGGCAGCCAGACGACCTTCAGTGAACGAGCCTGAAGAGAATGCGTGCGGGGTACCGCCGACCGCATCACCGGCACCGAACAGGCCTTCGACCGTCGTCATGCGGTTATAGCCCCAGAAGTATTCCGGTGGCGATACGTCCTCCGGGCCTGAGCACCAGGCGCCGCAGCCCGTTGCATGCGAACCCATGACGTACGGCTCTGAAGTCGTCAACTCAGGGTTCTCATACTTCGGATCAACGTCAGTTGCAGCCCAAAGCACAGCCTGACCGACGGTCATGCCCAGGAAGTTATGCCAGCCGATCTCTTCGAGATGCGGATCCTGGAATGCTTCCATGGTGACCATGTGAATCGGACCACGGCCGGCATTCACTTCGTTGATCAGCGCATGGTTGCGCAGGCAGGTCGGAATCGGACGATGCGTCCGGTGCGAAGCTTCCGGGTCCAGGTACTCCTTGCCGACCATCTTTTGCAGATCGGGGAACCACTTGGACTCGTACTCTTCGCCGTAGGCGTTCTGGGTATAAGTCTTGAGGTGCAGGAAGTAGGCGCCGACAGGACCGTAACCGTCTTTGAAACGAGCCAGTACGATACGGTTTTCCATCTGCGTCATCTTGGCGCCGGCTTCGATCATCAGACCATAAGCAGAACCGGAAGACCAAGGTGCGTACCAGACACGACCTGCGCCTTCACCAACGGAACGTGGCTTGAAGATGTTGGATGCGCCACCCGCACCACAGATAACCGTCTTGGCCTTGAAGACGTGGTAGTTACCGGTGCGCACGTTGAAGCCTACAGCACCCGCAACGCGGTTCTCTTTGGCTTCATCCATCAGCAGATGGGTTACGCAGACACGGTTGAATACCTTGTCAGCCGATTTCTTGGCGGCTTCCGCGACGATGGGCTTGTAGGACTCACCGTGAATCATGATCTGCCAACGGCCTTCACGCTGATAGGTACCCGTCTTGGGATCTCTCATCAACGGCAGACCCCACTCCTCGAACTGGTGTACAGCCGAGTCAACGTGACGCGCCATGTCAAAGGCCAGGTCTTCACGCACCATGCCCATCAGGTCGATACGCGCATAGCGCACGTGATCTTCCGGGTTGTTCTCGCCGAAGCGGGTACCCATGTAGCAGTTGATGGCGTACAGACCCTGGGCTACCGCACCAGAACGATCGATGTTTGCCTTTTCTGCGATGACGATCTTTTTGTCCTTGCCCCAATACCTTGCTTCAAAGGCAGCACCGGTACCACCAAGGCCCGCACCCGCCACAAGGATATCGATGTCATCTTCAATGATTGTCTTGTAGCCCATCAGTAGTACACCCCTGCTTTCAGTTTCAAGCGATTAGATTTCAGGGTATGCAAACCACCCTCATCCATGCGGACATACTTAGGCTCGTTGAACAACAGCTCGCCATCACGCATCTCTTTACTGGGTGCCGACTCATCAGCCAACCGAGGAATACCGGTACCCCAAGGCTTGGTCGTGATAGGCGCCAAAAGATCCATGTCTTTCTTGCCGTTGCGGAACTTGATGCGCCAGGCGATGGTGCCTTTTTCCTCGTCCCGATGCACACGGACCGAGTGACCCAGCGGGGCGAAATCGGCATAACCGCGAACGTCAATGGCGTGATGCGGGCAGGCTTTCACGCAGGAATAGCACTCCCAGCACATATTGGGTTCGATGTTGTAAGCGCGTCGAAGCGTCTTGTCGATGTGCATGATGTCTGATGGGCAGATATCAACGCACTGACCACACCCATCACAGCGAGTCATATATACAAAAGTAGGCATAACGTCCTCTCTTTTATTCTACTAATGGGCTAGTTACTGTTAGTAATGGTTCGCCGGCTCACGTCGGATACCAGGCCCCATGTTGGGGGGGTTCTTACCCATATATTCTGGAATATCGGGGAATCGCGCCTGAACGGCAGGATCCGTCAGGTCGTAGTCCGCAGGCAGGTTCAGATTGGAACCGTCCGCTTTGGCAACACGCTTTTGCAGTGCCGCAGCCGGCTTGAAGAACATGTGAGCGAACTTGGACCAATAGACGCTGGCGAAGAGTGTGGTGTTCGAAATGATGAACAGCGCGAAGAACAAGGCAGTCCAACCCATGTCACCCACCGCACCTCCGCTGGACTGAAGGTAAGACCAGATCAGAGCGAACGTCGCCGTGGTCAGCAGGGAGACAATGAAGAGGTCGGCCATCCTCAGGTCGTACCACTTGACCCCTTCCGAATTCACATCCACGCGGATGAAGAACCAGAACCAGTAGCCACCCACACAAAGCATGAGGGCACCCAGATGCCAAAGCATCGGCAAGGTTCCGGAAGAGGCATCTGCGCCGAAGATCATCAAGGCGGAGGTGGCAATAAAGATGATGGTGCCGTACATGGTCAGAAGATGCGAAATTCTGCGCTTGGGATTGGCGAATTCGCCTGACGTCAATACCTCGTTGGCCAGCGTAGCAACTGCAAGGCCGGCCACCTCGCCAGTACCTACCGTACGCTTCGCACTTTTCTTGGCTTTTTCCGAGCTCTCGAAAAAGTACTTGGCACTTTTCTTGTGCATCATATCCAGCACAGTCCCCAGGAACACCAGGACAGCCATTAAAATGACGTAGCCCTGCATGACCTCCGGAGAGATTAATGCTGAAAGTGCATCGAACGGGTTTGTGCTGAACATAGCGACACTTCCTCGGTTTTGATTTCTATCGTTCGGTTTTGATTTCTATCGTTAAGTAAGCATGACGAGCAGGGAGCAACGCACTGGCACCGGAATCCCTACTCGAGACGTTCAATCACGATGGCGAATAGACGCTCTGAGCGCGACATGCCGACACACATCGCTGCCACACCCCTCCCCCTAGGGACAGGAATTTGCTTTCGCAGCGCGAAGCAGAGTCAACCGCGCAAGGGTTTGGGCACACCGGTTTTGGTGACATTCTTGTTCTCCTCCCCAGCCATCCTACGACCGCGGGTATCACACGGTAGCGCAATACCGCCTCCCCCGATAATAAAAGTGCAGAATCAACGCCCAAGTGGCCTTTATGGCGAACGGGGCCACCTCATCCACGCTCAGACGCAATCCGGCAATAGTCCGTAGGCGATTGAAATCTCGCTATTTTCTGCCGATCTCTTGCGGCGGGCTGCGCCGCGCACTGCGGCTGCAGATCCCAGGCGCCGATATCGCGCAGGATAGGTTTGAAGACCTGCCCTCCTCGACCTCCGCCAGGAACCGCATCCGACCGACCGCCCTGTCACCTTCCCAATCGCCGATACGGACACGTCCATCAACCAGGCCGGCTGCTGGCTGATTACGACACGATCATGAATCCGGCTATGCGCGGGCATTCGACTGCTGCGCACTCTGCGCCGGTGTTGTCACCGCCAGAAACGCAGGTTGCACAGGCCACCATAAAGCGCATCCTGATACACCCACTGGTAGCTGCACTATCCACTGAGCTGCATCTTGGCATCATCCTGAAAACCGCGGCTGAGCCGGGCGCTGACGATCGCGGGCGACCAGTCCAGCGCCGACCAATGGAAGACGGTTTATTTCCGCGCTTGATGCTCAAAATACCGTCGGCGCCTGGCCCGATGAGTGCGGCATTCTGCTTGGCATTGTGCCGCTGTTGCTGCGTAGCCCGCCCGGCCACTATTGCGAGCCCACTCCCGGGACAGGCGCTGTGGCTAGGTCCGAGGCTCTGCGCAATGACGCGCAAGCTTTGACCCGCTTCACGAGCGCGCTGTACCACCTGCCGCTCTGCGGCATTAAGATGCTGGTACGGCAGGGTGGATTCCGGCCTGGATACTGTCTCGACAACCTCACCCTATCAGTCGGGTTCACGGTATCCCCTCATTATCCTGTGTGGTGCACTCCGCACCTGGATTCCGCCTTATCAACTAGTCATGACACATGATCAATAACACGACCGACACAAACAAACTGCCAATGCCTGCCGATGCCGAGCTGCTCATCGCACCGGGCTGCGCCCATTGCCCTGGCGTGCTCGATGCGCTGGGCAAACTGATCAAGGATGGCCTGATCGGTCGCCTGACCGTCACCAACGTGGTCAGCCACCCGGAAGCCGCCCAGGCCGCCGACACCCGCAGCGTGCCCTGGATGCGCATCGGCCCCTATGCGCTGGAAGGTGCCCATAGCCTGAGCGAACTGCGCGACTGGGCCGAACAGGCCGCCACCGGTGCTCACATGGGGGTTTATCTGAGCTACCTGCTCGAACAGCAGCGGCTCACCCAGGTCGTGACCCTGATCGAAGAGCGACCCTCCTTGCTGCATGACCTGCTGCCGCTGCTGGCCGACCTGGAGACCCCGATGGGTGTGCGCATCGGCATCGGCGCCGTGTTCGAGGACCTGCAGGACAGTGGTCTGCTCGACAACATCGTCGATGAGTTGGGTGCGCTGACCCGCGACAGCCAGCCCCAGGTCCGCGCCGATGCCTGTCATTACCTGGGCCTGAGCGGCAAGGCCGCAGCCAGCAGCTACATCCAGCCCCTGCTGGATGACCCCGACGCCGAGGTCCGTGAGATCGCCGCCGAGACCCTGCCGCTGTTACCGAAGGCATGAGGCCGTCGGGCTGATAAAATCGCTCGTCCGCCAGACCGAGACCAAGCCATGCTCCCCGACAAACGCCAGCAACTACTCACCGCCCACGCCGCCTTCATCTGCCAGGTGGTTGAATTCAGCCAGAGCCGCGACCGCCAGGCGGAGTTCGAGCAGCTGATGCAGAGCGCCGAGCAGCACGGCTGGAAGACCCTGGTGGCCGCCATCCGCGAGATCGCCAAAGGCCGCCGCGACCCCGGGGTGTACCTGGGACTGGACGATGAGGACCAGGTCATCGCCGAGGCCATCCTGCAGGGCCTGCAGGACCCGTCCACCCTGCCCGACCCCAACCAGCAGGCGGACGCCGGCATGGCCGCCCCCGGGCTGGCCGGCATGATCCATGCCGCGGCCACCGGCAACGCCCAGGCGCTGGTGATCATCGGCCACATGGCCGAACAGATGCAGAAGGCCGGCGGCGACATGGCACTGGTGGCCGGGCGCATCCGCTCGCTGATCGATGGCGAACGGGACCCGGACAAGCTGTGCAAGGGCGCCAGCCCCCGTGCCGAGGCACTGCTGGTCGACATCCTGTCCGAACTCGGCAAGCTGGCGAGCCACTGATGCAGCCGCGCGGCATGCTGACGCTGGGTGCCGCCAGCGGCTTTCTCACCGTGGCGCTGGGGGCCTTCGGCGCCCACGGGCTGAAGGGGCGGATCAGCGCAGACCTGCTGACGATCTTTCACACCGGCGTGGATTACCAGGGCCTGCATGCGCTGGCGCTGCTGGCCTGCGGCCTGTGGGCGCTGCAGCGCCCGACCCGCAGCCTGAACGTCGCCGCCTGGGCCTTCGCCCTCGGCAGCCTGGTGTTCAGCGGCAGCCTGTACCTGCTGGCGCTGACCGGCGAACGCTGGCTTGGCGCAATCACCCCCATCGGCGGGCTGGCATTTCTGTTCGGCTGGGCGGCGCTGCTGGTGGCGGCGCGCCAGGTTGCTCGGCAGTGAGCGACGCCGCGCCACTGGCCAACCGGCTGAAGAAGAACGCCCGCCACCTGACCAAGTGGGCACGCCGCGAAAGCCTGGAGGCCTACCGGCTGTACGATCGCGACATCCCCGAGTTTCCCTACGCCATCGACCGCTATGGCGACTGGCTGCACGTGCAGCTGTTCGAGGGCAAGCGGCCGCTGAGCGACGCGGACATCACCGCCCACCTGGCCGGGATCGCGTCGGCCCTGGATCTGCCGCTGGATAAGGTGGTGCTGAAGTTGCGCCGGCGCCAGCGCGGCAACTCGCAGTACGAGAAACTGGACCTGGAGGGGCCCTCCTTCACGGTCAACGAGCGCGGCCTTAAGTTCGAGGTGAACCTGCACCGCTACCTGGACACCGGGCTGTTCCTGGATCATCGCGACACCCGCCGCCTGGTCGGCAGCGAGTCGGCCGGCAAGTCCCTGCTCAACCTGTTCGCCTATACCGGCAGTTTCACGGTGTATGCCGCCGCCGGTGGCGCGCACCGCACCGTCACCGTGGACATGTCCAACACCTACCAGGCCTGGACCCGCCGCAACCTGGAACTCAACGGCTTCACCGATGAGCAGCAACACCGGTTGGTGGCTGGCGACGTGCTCGCTTATTTGGATGAAGCGGCCAGGGCCGGTGAGCAATTCGACCTGATCGTGCTGGACCCGCCCAGCTTTTCCAACTCCAAGCGGATGCGCGAGACCTTCGACGTGCAACGCGACCACCCGGATCTGCTGCGCCGCACCATGGTGTTGCTGGCGCCGGGCGGCAGCCTGTACTTCTCCAACAACCGGCAGGGTTTCAGGCTGGAGTCCGCGCTCAGCGAGGCCTGGGACATCGAGGAGATCACCCGCCGGACCGTGCCGGAGGACTTCAAGCGCCGCCAGCCGCATCGCTGCTGGCGGATACGTCAGCGCTAGCTGAAACGCGCACGACTCCATCCACCAACAACAGGCTAGGAACCGTGCCTCAGGTGCCGGGCAGCAGAGCCTTCACAGAGCGCTTACGGAACACGGTCATCTCCTTGACCGCCTGGATGTCGCCCCGCTCCCCTGCCACGGCCATGCCCTGATCGAACACCGCGATGGCCTCACCGTGCCGGCCGGCCGTGGCCAGCGCCTTGCCGTACAGCTTCCAGGCAGCCGAGTAGCCGGGGTCCTGGGCCACTGCGGCACGCAGATGGGTAATGGCCGGCTCGGGCTGACCCGCCTTCAGGTATTCGCTGCCCAGGGAAAAGCGCAGCAAGGCATTATCCTGCCCCTTGGCCAGCATGCCTTCCAGATTCTCGATTATGGCCATGAGTCACCTCCCGTAGCGGACATGGGGACGAGACCGGGTCGTTAAAGACTCAGCGGCGCCAGAATGCCGGGCTGAGCAGCACCAGCAAGGTGAAGATCTCCAACCGACCCAGCAGCATTGCGAAGCCCAGGATCCACTTGGCGGGATCATGCAACTCGGCATAGTGGGCACCGACGCCACCCAGGCCGGGGCCCAGGTTGTTGATGCTGGCCGCCACTGCGGAAAAGGCCGTCATCAGCTCAATGCCGGTGGAGGCCAGCAGCAGGTACATGGCGGTGAAGCTGGCCACGTACAGTGCGAAAAATCCCCACACCGCCTCGATCACCCGCGGCGAGATCACCTTGTCGCCGACCCGCACCGGGATGTGCGCAGCAGGATGGATCAAGCGGGTGATCTCGCGCATGCCCTGCTTGATCAGCAGCAGCAGGCGAATGACCTTGATACCGCCGCCGGTGGAGCCGGCACAGCCACCGACGAAGCTGGCGAACAGCAGCAGGATGGTGAGAAAGCCCGGCCAGTTGTAATGGTCGGTGGTGGTGAAGCCGGCCGTGGTGCCGATGGACACTGCATGGAACAGGCCCTTCACCACGGCCTCCCGCCAGTCGGTATAGGTCTGGCTGAGCAGCAGGCCGGCGATGGTCAGGCACACCACCAGCACCATCAGCGCCAGGTAAAAACGGAATTCCGAATCGGCCAGGTAGCTGCCCAGGCTGCGGTGTCGCCAGGCCGTGAAATGCAACGCAAAATTGATGCCGGAGGCGAACATGAACACCACCGCCACCAGGTCGATGGCATCGCTCTGGAAATAACCCAGGCTGGCATCATGGGTGGAGAAACCTCCGATGGCGACGGTGGCAAAGCTGTGACCGATGGCATCGAACAGGTCCATGCCGAAGGCCCAATAGGCCAGCGCGCAGGACACCGTCAGGCCCAGATAGATGTACCACAGCGCCTTGGCGGTCTCGGTGATGCGCGGGGTCAGCTTGGAGTCCTTCATCGGCCCCGGCGTCTCGGCCCGATACAGCTGCATTCCCCCGATGCCCAGCAGCGGCAGGATGGCCACCGCCAGCACGATGATGCCCATGCCACCCAGCCACTGCAGTTGCTGGCGGTAATAGAGGATGGACTTGGGGAGATCATCCAGATGGGTGATGACGGTGGCCCCGGTGGTGGTCAACCCCGACATGGATTCGAAGAAGGCATCGGTCACCGACAGGTGCGGCGACTCGGCCAGCACGAAAGGCAGCGCGCCGATGGCCGACAGCACCGTCCAGAACATGGCCACCACCATGAAGCCGTCGCGCAGGCGCAGCTCACGACGCAGATGACGCACCGGCAACCAGGCCACCAGGCCGAGCGCCAGGGTGATCAGCACCGCGCTGATGAAGGCCTGCGATGCGCCATCGTCATACAGCCACGACACCGCAATGGGCGGCAGCAGCGTCAGGCTGAACAACATCAGCAGGATGCCGAGGATGCGCTGTACCGCAGCCAGTTGCATGGATCAGGTTTCCACCAGGGTCACAGGAAGGTGATGCCGACCTGGAACAGCCGCTCCACTTCCACGATGCGGCGCTTGTCCGCCAGGAACAGGATCACGTGATCCTCGGATTCGATGAGCGTGTCGTGGTGGGCGATGATCACTTCTTCACCACGCACGATGGCACCGATGCTGGCACCCACCGGCAGCTTCAGCTCGGCGATGGTGCGACCGACCACCTTGGATGAATTGCGATCGCCGTGGGCCACCGCCTCTATGGCCTCGGCCGCGCCGCGGCGCAGCGAGTGCACCATCACCACGTCGCCACGGCGTACGTAGGTGAGCAGGGTGCCGATGGTGGCCTGCTGCGGCGAGATGGCGATGTCGATGGTGCCGGCCTCCACCAGGTCCACATAGGAGGCGCGGTTGATCAGCGCCATCACCTTGCGCGCCCCCAGCCGCTTGGCCAGCATGGCGGACAGGATGTTCACCTCGTCGTCGTTGGTGACGGCGCAGAACACGTCCGTGTCCTCGATGTTCTCCTCCAGCAGCAGGTCCTCGTCCGCCGCGTCGCCCTGCAGCACGATGGTGTGCTTGAGGGCCTCGGCCGCCTCGCGGGCGTTGTCGGGATTGTGCTCGATGACCTTGACCCGGTAGCGCCCCTCCAGGGCCGCGGCCAGGCGCCGGCCGATGTTGCCGCCGCCGGCGAAGATCAGCCGACGGAACGGCTTCTCGGCGCGGCGCAGCTCCTTCATCACCGCACTGATGTTCTTGGCCGCGGCCAGGAAGAACACCTCGTCGTCCGCCTCGATGACGGTGCGCCCGTCCGGCTGGATGGCCTGGCCGCGGCGGTAGATGGCGGCCACCCGGGCCTCGCCGCCATGCAGATGCATGTTGAGATTGCGCAGTTCGTGTCCCACCAGCGGCCCGCCGTAGTAGGCCCGCACCGCCACCAGCCGCACCCGACCGCCGGCAAAGTCCAGCACCTGCAGGGCGCCGGGCTGCTCGATCAGCCGCAGGATGTAGTCGGTGACCAGTTGCTCCGGGCTGATCAGCACGTCCACCGGCAGCGCGCCCTGGTTGAACAGTGCCGGATGCAGCAGGTATTCGGGGGCCCGCACCCGGGCGATCTTGGTGGGGGTGTGGAACAGGGTCCAGGCGCACTGGCAGGCGACCATGTTGGTCTCGTCACTGTTGGTGACGGCGATCATCATGTCGGCATCTTCCGCCCCGGCGCGCAGCAGCACGTCAGGATGGGCGCCGTGGCCCTGCACGGTGCGCAGGTCCAGGCGGTCCTGCAGGTCGCGCAGCAGGCCCGCGTCCTGGTCGACGACGGTGATGTCGTTGGCCTCGCTGGCGAGGTTGTAGGCCACCGTGGTGCCGACCTGGCCGGCACCGAGAATGATGATTTTCATCTTGTTGTTCGGCCGTGCGCTACGCGAATAAGGGTAAGTGTAACGGGCTTTGACTCAGCTGTCGGCCAGCCAGTCACGCGGCTTCAGAAACACCTGGTACAGCTCGGCCTCCGGCGTGCCCGGCTCCGGCTGCCAATCGTAGCGCCAGCTGACCTCCGGCGGCAGCGACATCAGGATCGACTCGGTGCGTCCGCCGGACTGCAGACCAAAGATGGTGCCCCGATCGTAGACCAGGTTGAACTCCACGTAGCGGCCGCGCCGATAGCGCTGGAAGTCCTTCTCCCGCTCGCCGTATTCATGCTCGCGGCGGCGCTGCACGATGGGCAGGTAGGCCGGGATGTAGTGGTCACCGACACTGCGCATGAAGGCGAAGCTGCTTGCGAAACCCTCGGCATTGAGGTCGTCGAAGAACAACCCGCCGACGCCTCGCGGCTCGTCGCGGTGCTTGAGATGGAAATAGTCGTCGCACCATTGCTTGTAGCGGGCATAGACCTGGTCACCAAAGGGCGCGCAGGCCTCGTGGGCGGTGCGGTGCCAGTGCACCACGTCCTCCTCGAAGCCGTAGTAGGGGGTCAGGTCGAAGCCGCCGCCGAACCACCACACCGGCGCCTCGCCGTCCTTCTCCGCGATGAAAAAGCGCACATTCGCGTGGCTGGTGGGCACATAGGGGTTGTGCGGGTGGATCACCAGCGATACTCCCAAGGCCTGAAAGCGGCGTCCGGCCAGTTCCGGCCGCTGGGCAGTGGCCGAGGCCGGCAGGCCGTCACCGAACACGTGGGAGAAGTTCACCCCGCCCTTCTCGATCACCTTGCCGCCTTCCAGCACCCGGGTACGACCACCGCCGCCACCCGGACGATCCCAGGCATCCTCGCGGAACGCCGTCCCGTCCTCGGTAGCCAGGGCCTCGCAGATGCGGTCCTGCAGGTCCAGCAGGTAGGCCTTCACGGCCTGGATGTCGGGGGTATCTGTCATGGCAACTCTCTGGGCGTGGTGCGCTATGGCAAGGTGGCTATTGTTAGTGGCCGCGGCCGCCGGTTCAACCGGCGCGCAGCTGCTGGCCGCTGGCCAGATCGCGGATCTCGGTGGGTTTCCGCCGCCCGCCTGTGGCACCAGCCAGGACCAGGTCGACCCCGGGACAACGCAGCCGGGCCTGCAGTGCCGTGCGCGCCGGCGGGCGACCGGCGGCGTTGGCGCTGGTGGACACCAGTGGCATGCCGGCGCCACGGCACAGTGCGGCGGCAATCGGGTGGCCGGTAACCCGCACCGCCACCGTATCCCGCCCGCCGGTCAGCCAGGCCGGCAACGCAGGGGCGGCCGGCAGCACCCAGGTCACCGGGCCGGGCCAGTCGGCCTGCACCCTGCACAGTTGCTCATCGGACAGGCGCGCCAGGTAAGGACGCAGCTGCTCGAAATCGGCGGCGATAATGATCACCCCCTTAGCCGGTGCACGCCCCTTGATGGCCAACAGGCGGTGCACTGCGTCGCCATCCAGCGGGTTACAGCCCAGCCCATACACCGCCTCGGTGGGATAAGCGACAACGGCGCCGTGACGGAGCGCACGGACGGTTTCACGTAGCCGGAACGGACTCATGGCGGACGGGGCCTGCTGTTGGCGATGGGAAAGGGCGCGACCTTAACGCAAATCCGGCAGGGGACAAAGCCGTGCCGGCACGGCCTTGCAGGCACATGAAACGCAGCACGCTCAGCGAGTGCATCGCCGGCAGGACACTGCTGTGCCACAGCGCCAGCAGTTGGGCGACAGCCGCACAGATGCGACCTGGCACACAAATCCATTGCACAGGCCCGTTTATGCAATCGAAACCGGCCCTGCAGCACATCACTTTGCGGCTAGGCGGCCGACAATTACATCATCGAAATGACCCAGACGAGCATCGCCATGAAAACCATTGCCCGACTCAAGCTGTACCGTGACCAGGGCCTGTTCAGAGACATCGGCTTCCTGACACTGGCCGCCGGCTTCCTATTGGTGAAGGCCTTCGACCAGCCCCTGCAGAACGCCATCCTGTACGCACCGCTGCTGGTATTTGGCATCTTCGCCGGACTGGTAGGCACGGCCCATGTTGCACTGATCATCCTCCGCCTGGTCGACGCCATCGGCGAGCGACTCGGCATGGGTCGCGGGGCACGCCACTAAGCATTTGCTAGTACCAGGTACCCAACACCCGCCAGCGCGGCGGGTGTTTAGTCACCCGCAGACCCCCTAGCGCATCCAGTGGCGCACCTGCGGCATCGGCCCACAACGCCGCCTCCCCGGAAGCCGCCAACTCCAGCAGCCGTCGCACCCGTTCTTCCGTGGGCGGATGGCTGCGCAATAACGAAGGATCCGGCACCTGTCGGCCGGGCAGCAGCACATGCGTCAACCAGTTACCCTGCAGGCGCTCCAGATGCACCAGGGCGCTCGCCAGGCCCTGCGGATCACCGGTCAGCCGGGCGGCACCAAGATCGGCGTCGTATTCACGCTGTCGCGATAGCGCCAACTGCAACAGCGCAGAAACACTCGGCGCCAGGATCAGCAACAGTACCGCCAGCCAGGGGACCTGCAGATCGGTGAACAGGATCAGCGGCAGGTTCACCAGCAGCAGAAGTTGACCGACCAGCGACAACATATGGGTCATGCGACTGACCAGGTCTGCCAACGCCATCACCCACATGTCGTTGTGACGCAGGTGACTCATCTCGTGGGCCAGTACGGCCGTCAATTCCCGCCACGGCAACGTGCGCAGCAGACCGTCGGTGATGGCCACTGCCGCATCGCCGCGGCTGCCGACGGTGAAGGCGTTGAGCAGGCGGCTGGGGACCACATACAGGCTTGGCATACGGGGCAACCTGGCACGACGGCCCAGCTCTGCGACCAGGGCATGCAGTTCGGGTGCCTGCGACTGCGGCAGTGGGCGGGCCTGATACAAGGCCAGGATCCAGCGTGACGATATCGGCAGGCCAACCAGCAGGCTGGCCAGGCCGGCGCCAAGCAGGATGAACATCCACTGCGGCCCAGCCAGCGTCCAGCCCAGCAACGCCCAGATCAGCCCCATGGCGCAGAGCAGCAACACCGACTGCAGACGATTGCGCCAATGTGGCGCCAGCAACCGCGTCAGGCTCATGGGTCACCGCCATCACGGCCATCGCCAACCGGCATCATGCCGCCCAGGGCAATAACGACAAGGGAGAACGGATATGGACGCATCACGACGTTCGGGCCCTCCTTGCGGATCGGGTCATCCCGTTGGCCGCCGGGGTCAGTCCTCGGCGCTGCCTTCCGCTTCCGCGTCCACCTGCTCGCTGAACTTGCAGTCAGGCTGCGGACAGACCTTCTCGGTACCGCGCCGCTTGGTGGTCTTCAACGTCAGCACCGGCCAGCCGCAGCTGGGGCAGGGCTCGGCTATCGGCTCGTTCCACACCGCGTAGTCGCACTTGGGGTAGGTGGAGCAGGAATAGAAGATCTTGCCCTTGCGCGACTTGCGCTGCATCAGCGTGCCGTCGTTGCACTTGGGGCAGGTGACGCCGGTGTCCTTGGGCTTCTCCAGCGGCTCGATGAACTTGCACTTGGGGTAACCGGAACAGCCGATGAACTTGCCGTATCGCCCCACCTTGAACACCAGCGGCGAACCGCACTCCGGACAGTCGCGACCGACCTGTTCGGGCTCGGCGGACTCACGCCGGTCCTCGTTCATGTCGCGGGTGTAGTCGCACTCGGGATAGTTGGTACAGCCGATGAAACGGCCGTGACGGCCCAGGCGAATGGACAGCTTGCTGCCGCACTTGGGGCAATCCTCGTCGAGCTGCTCCTGGGTGACGTCGGAGCGCTTGACGTTCTCCTGGGTGTCGTCGATACGCTCCTTGAACGGCTTCCAGAACTTCTCCAGCAGCGGCACCCAGTCCTCTTCGCCACGGGACACGGCATCCAGCTCGTCTTCCAGCTTGGCGGTGAAGTCGTAGTCCACATACTGGGTGAAGTAGTTGGTCAGGAACTTGTTCACCACCCGGCCCACGTCGGTGGGGGTGAAGCGCTTCTTCTCCAGCTCCACGTACTCGCGGTCCTGCAGGGTGGAGATGATCGATGCATAGGTCGAAGGCCGGCCGATACCGTGCTCCTCCAGCGCCTTCACCAGGCTGGCCTCCGAATAGCGCGGCGGCGGCTCGGTGAAGTGCTGCTCGGGGCGGATCGCCAGCAGGTCGACCCGCTCGCCTTCTTTCAGCGGCGGCAGCAGCTTCTCGTCGTCCTCGCCGGCCTTGGCGTCGTCCTTGCCTTCCAGGTAGACCTGCATGAAGCCGGCATTGGCGACGGTGGAGCCGGTGGCACGGAACATATTGCCCTCGCCGGCCTGCAGGTCGGCGGCCACGGTGTCGATGGTGGCATGCACCATCTGGCAGGCCACGGTGCGTTTCCAGATCAGACCGTACAGCTTGAGCTGGTCTGGCGACAGGTGCGTCTTGATCTCGTCCGGGGCGCGGAACACCGAGGTGGGTCGCACCGCCTCGTGCGCCTCCTGGGCATTCTTGGCCTTGGTCTTGAAGTGGCGCGGCGCGCCGGGCAGCTGGTCCTTGCCATAGCGCTGACCGATGAAGTCGCGGATCTCGGCCAGCGCCTCGTCGGCCAGGTTCACCGAGTCGGTACGCATGTAGGTGATCAGACCGATGGCGCCCTCGCCGATGTCGACACCCTCGTACAGTTGCTGGGCGGTGCGCATGGTGCGCTGGGTGGTGAAGCCCAGCTTGCGCGCCGCCTCCTGCTGCAGGGTCGAGGTGGTGAAGGGCGCGGCCGGATTGCGCTTGCGCTGCTTCTTGTCGACCTTGACCACGTCCAGGCCACCGTTGGCGGCGGCCTGCAGGGTCGACTCGATCTCGGCCGCCTGCTCGGCGTTGGTGACGCTGAACTGGCTGAGCTTGTCGCCGGCGTAGTAGGACAGCTTGGCGCCGAAACCGCTGCCGTCCTTGCTGACGTCGGCCTCCACGGACCAGTACTCGCGGGGCTTGAAGGCCTCGATCTCTTCCTCGCGCTCGACGATCATGCGCAGCGCCGGGCTCTGCACCCTGCCGGCGGACAGGCCGCGGCGGATCTTCTTCCACAGCAGCGGCGACAGGTTGAAGCCCACCAGGTAGTCCAGCGCGCGGCGCGCCTGCTGGGCATTCACCAGGTCCATGGACAGGTCGCGGGGATTGGCTACCGCGTCCTGCACCGCCTTCTTGGTGATCTCGTTAAACACCACCCGTTGCACCGCCTTGTCCTTGAGCAGCTTGCGGCCCTTGAGCAGGTCGTACAGGTGCCAGGAGATGGCCTCACCCTCGCGGTCCGGGTCAGTGGCCAGCATCAGGGTGTCGGCGTTCTTCAGCTTGGCGACGATCGCCTTGACGTGCTTGTCGTTGCGCTCGATGACCTGGTACTTCATCTTGAAGCCGTCGGCCGGATCCACCGCGCCCTCCTTGGGCACCAGGTCACGCACGTGGCCATAGGAGGCCAGCACCGTGAAATCCTTCCCGAGATACTTCTCGATGGTCTTGGCCTTGGCTGGGGACTCGACGATCACCAGGTTCATATGTGATTCCAAATATTGCGCCTGCCAACCGGGCGGTGACACATCATGACCAGAGCCTGGTCGGCGTCACGCTGCCCGGAGGGCAAATAAAAAAACACCCGCTGCACAAGGGCAGCGGGGCGATGGCTCTTTGAGGGGACGCTAATCATTCTGGGCGGAATGGATTGGGCGTCAAGCTGGCTCAGATCAAGGCGCAAATCGCACGGAATAGCCAGCTATTGCGAAGATTTGCAACGTGGAGCTGGGCCAGCTTGGCCCCAAGACGTCCGGACAGAATGGTTAGCGTCCCCTTATTACCGAATAGCCGCCCCGAACCGGGGCTGTCAAGCGCGCTGCACCAAATCGATGCCCGGCAGCGCCGGCTGGATCAGTGCAGATAGGCCGCCTGGCCGTTGTAAACCAGCTCTTCCATCTGGGCGAAGGCGTTCTCCTGGCCCGGCTCATTGAGCAGCACCAGCAGCACGATCCACTTCACGTCATCCGCCGTCAGTTCCTCGGTATCCAGCGCCATGGCGCGCTCGATCACCAGTTCGCGGCTGCGCTGGCCGAGCACCCCGGTCTGCTCCAGGTAGAGCAACATGCCCTGGGTCTCCAGGTCAATGCGCTGGCGCTCCTGCTCGGTGTAGATGCGGATGGAACTGTGCGGATGATGGGCTGCCGTGACCAGGCTGCCCTGGCGCCACGCCAGCTCGTCCAGCCAGTCGAAGGCCTTGAGGATCTCGCCCTTGGGAAAGCCGGCCTCGACCAGTTCTTCCTCGAGCATGATCTGATCCGAGGGCACGGATTCGTCACTGTCCATATAGTTTTCGTAGATATAGATCAGGACGTCGATGACGTTTTCATTCACGGGCACACTACCTGCGGGGAATAGGGGGGCTGGGACCTGCGTCGTCCCGGGAGAAGACGGCGACGAAGTGGCTGAATGCTCACTCGGGCGGTGCTCCATTGCGGGTGAAAAACCCACCTGGGTTCGATAATACATGACCGCGCAGTTCGAGCAACAGCAACATGGACGACACCACCTCCGCGGCGAATCCGGTTCGCGCGACCAGCCCATCCACGGTCATGGGGTCATGCCCCATGGCCGCCAGCAGCTGACCGTAGTCGGGATCCTGCAGCAGATCATCCCCTTGCGGCGGCGTTGCCTGGTCGACCATCTGACCCGACAGCCCGGCAAACTGGGCACCCAGTTCCTCGGCGATATCCTCCGCCGTTTCCACCAGTTTGGCGCCCTGGCGGATCAGCGCGTGGCAACCGCGCGCCAGTGGATTGTGGATGGAACCGGGAATGGCAAACACCTCACGGCCCTGCTCCACCGCCAGGCGGGCGGTGATCAGCGAGCCGCTCTTGAGCGCCGCCTCCACCACCAGGGTGCCGACTGCCAGGCCGCTTATGACCCGGTTGCGGCGCGGGAAATGACCCGGCAGGGGCGGTGTGCCGGGGGGGAACTCGGACACCAGCGCACCCCGTTCGGCAATGCGATGGGCCAACTCCCGATGCCGCGCCGGGTAGACCCGATCCAGCCCGGTGGCCGTCACCGCGATGGTGACGCCGCCGCCGTCCAGCGCGCCCTGGTGGGCAGCGGCATCAATACCCACCGCCAGGCCGCTGGTGATGGTCAGCCCGACGCTGGCCAGGTGCTTGGCGAAGTCGCGGGCGGTGCGGGCACCTCCGGCTGTGGGATTGCGGCTGCCCACCATCGCCAGCTGCGGCAGTGTCAGCACTCCAGGAGCGCCATGCACGAACAGCCCCAGTGGCGGGTCGGGGATGTCCCTGAGCAAGGACGGGTAATCCGGCGAGTCGATGGGGATGAAGTGATTGCAGTCGCCGGCCAGCCAGGTCAGGTCTTCATCGACCCGCTGCCAGGGGATCTCGGCCAGCGCCTGGCGCAGGGACGCCGGCAGACCTGACGGCCCGCGACACAGTGCCTCGGGAGTCAGCCCCTCATGGAGCAATGGCAACAGCGACATGGGCCCCAGGCCCGGCGCACGGATCAGGCCCAGCCAGCCACGCAGATGATCAGGATTCATAAGCTCACGGGCGTTCCCTCGCCCTGGGCTAGCAGGTGTCAGTGTAGGTTCAGGGGTTACGCACCCGATCCAGCACGTGCATGGGGCGTTCGGCCTCCATGACCAGTGCGAAGCTGACCCGATCGAAGGTACGGAACACCATGACCAGGCCGGCGCTCTCGTCCGGCAGGGTGACCCGGGTGCGGGTGTCCTTGGCGACCGGGTCGCGAATGGTCTCGCCACGCTGATCCACCCGTAGCACCACGCCGGGGGCCAGCCCGTCGCGAGCGCCACGATCGAGTACCACCACGTTGTACTGGCCGATCTGGGACACGCCGTCGATCACGTCAATGATGGCGCCACGCACGGCGCTGGCCGGCGGCCGCGGGAAGAAATCCTGGACACTGCGCTCCTCACCGACCGGAAGCAGACGATCACCGATCAGCACCTCGGAGGCGGTATCGGTGATGAACACCGTCGCCGGATCACCGGTGCGCTTGAGCAGACCGCTGCCCACAAACTGCGCCTCATAACCCAGCACCTCGCCGGTCTCGGCGTCCTTATATGGACCGCCCGGCCTGACCAGGTCGAACTTTTGCGGATCCGCGGCCTCTATGGATCGGACGTAGGCACGCATGCCAGCGCCACCCAGAATATGTTCGTCGGCAAAATCCACCACATAAGGCGCACGATCCAACTCACCCTCGCCCACGACGTAGGGTCGCGTCAGGAAGGGCGCGATGGCGTCGATGGGCACGGTGGGAATGGCGCCATCCCAGGGGGTGGCACGCACATGGGGCGACAGCTTGACCACGCCTTTTTGCACCACCCGCAGCTGCGGCTTGCCGTTGACGTAGGTCAGCTCCAGCACATCGCCCGGGTAGATAAGGTGCGGATTCAGCACCTGCGGATTCACGTACCAGATATCGGGCCAGCGCCACGGGTCGTGCAGGAAGAGTTCGGAGATATCCCACAGGGTGTCGCCCTTCTTCACCGTGTAGCGTGCCGGGTGGTCGGATTTGACGAAATCGTCAGCGGCCCAGGCGATCCCGAGCATACCGACGAGTGCGACCGCGAGGGCAAATTTGCGGCTAAGATTGGCCATATGGCTCCCCTGGTGTGGCGTTATCCGGCGCGTCCAGCCGCGCCCTTTGCTGTATTATCAGCATCCTAACGCATTTTCTTAACTTGTTTACTATAGAACGCGGACAGACCCATGGCGATCCTCGACATACTTCACTTTCCAGACCCCCGACTGCGCAACAAGGCCAAGCCGGTTGCCGAGGTCAATGACGAGATCCGCCGCCTGATCGACGACATGCTCGAAACCATGTACGCCGCGCCCGGCATCGGTCTGGCCTCCATCCAGGTCAATGTGCCGTTGCGCGTCATCGTGGTGGACATCACCGAAGACCGCTCCGAACCACTGGCCCTGATCAATCCCGAGATCCTGTCCAAGGACGGGGTCGAGGAAATGGACGAAGGCTGCCTGTCGGTGCCCGGCGTCTACGAGACCGTACAGCGCGCCGACCGCATCCGCGTTCGTTACCTCGACCGCGACGGCAACACCGTGGAGCGCGATGCCGAAGGCCTGCTGGCGGTGTGCATCCAGCACGAGATCGACCACCTGGATGGCAGGCTGTTCGTCGATTACCTGTCCAGCCTGAAGCGGCAACGTATCCGCAAGAAGCTGGAGAAGGAATCCCGGCAGACCACCGAACCCACCCCGGCGCACAGCGCCATCTGACAGACGACATTGTTACCGCTGGCCATCGTGACGGCTGCGACGCCGTTCGCAGTAACGCACAGCCACGGCGACCCCATGACATGAGCAATACCCTACGCATCGTCTTCGCCGGCACCCCCGATTTCTCGGTGCCGCCCCTGCGCGCCCTGATTGCCGCCGGCCATCAGCTGGTTGGCGTCTATACCCAGCCGGACCGCCCGGCCGGGCGGGGCCGCAAGCTGACCCCCAGCCCGGTGAAAGCCGAGGCCCTGAGCGCCGGCATCCCGGTGTTCCAGCCCGCCAGCCTGAAGGACGCCGATGCCCAGCGCGAACTGACAGCCCTCAGACCCGACCTGATGGTGGTGGTGGCCTATGGTCTGCTGCTGCCCCAGGCGGTGCTGGACATCCCGCGCCTGGGCTGCGTCAACATCCATGCCTCGCTGCTGCCGCGCTGGCGCGGGGCGGCACCCATCCAGCGCGCCATCCTGGCCGGCGACAGCGAGACGGGGGTCGGCATCATGCGCATGGAGGCCGGCCTGGACACCGGTCCGGTATACCTGGAAAAACGCATCCCCATCGAACCCGGCGATACCGGCGGCAGCCTGCACGACAAGCTGGCCAGGCTGGGCGCCGAGGCGCTGATGGCCGCCCTGCCCGGCATCGCCGACGGCAGCCTGGAACCGGTGCCGCAGGACGACGCCCGGACCTGCTACGCCAGGAAACTGGACAAGGCCGAGGCCGAGATCGACTGGACCCGCCCGGCCGCCGAGATCGCCCGCCAGGTGCATGCCTTCAATCCCTGGCCGGTGGCTCAGACCCGCTTCGAGGACGCCATCCTGCGCATCTGGAACGCCAGCCCCGCCAAGGGCGAGGCCGGCAGCCCCGGCATGGTGATGAGCGCCGCCCGCCACGGTATCGATGTGGCCACCGGCGACGGGCTGCTACGCATCACCCGCCTGCAGATGCCGGGCAAGAAGCCGCTCAGCGCCGCCGACTTCATCAACGCCTACCCGATCCAGGGCGTGACGCTTGGCTAAAGGCCCCCAGCCGCAACGCAACCCGCGTGCCGCCGCCGCCCAGGCGGTGGCCGACGTACTGGGTGGCCGCTCGCTGTCCGATGCCCTGCCTGCACGCAGCCAGGCGGTGCCCGAGCGCGACCGTGGCCTGACCGCCGAACTGGCCTACGGCGTGTGCCGCTGGCAGCCACGCCTGGCCCCGCTGGCGCTGGGCCTGCTGCAGCGCCCGCCCAAGGCCAAGGACCAGGACGTGCTGGCACTGCTGATGGTCGGCCTGCACCAGTTGCTAAACATGCGCATCCCCGCCCACGCCGCGGTCGGCGAGACCGCCGGCGCAGCGCGGGCGCTGGGCAAGTCCTGGGCGGTGAACCTGGTCAACGCCTCGCTGCGCACCTTCCAGCGCGAGCAGGACGAACGGCTGGCCAAGGTCGACCGGGACCCGGCCGCACGTCACGCCCTGCCCGGCTGGTTGCACCACGCCATCGCCGACGCCTGGCCAGCGCAGCTGGAAGCGATTGCGGCCGCCTACCAGGAGCACCCGCCGATGACCCTGCGGGTCAACCGCCGCCAGGGCGATGCCTCCGCTTATGCCGCCAGGCTGCTGGCCGCAGGCATCTGCGCCCGAACGCAACCGCTGGCACCCGACGCCCTGCTGCTTGACCAGGCAGTGGACGTGACCGCCCTGCCCGGCTTTACCGAAGGCGCGGTGTCGGTGCAGGACGCCGGCGCCCAGCTGGCCGGCCCGCTGCTCGACGCCCGACCGGGCCAGCGGGTGCTCGACGCCTGCGCCGCCCCCGGCGGCAAGACCGCCCACCTGCTGGAGCTGGTTGACGACCTGAACATGACCGCCGTGGATATCGATCCGGCGCGCCTGGAGCGCGTCGGCGAGACCCTGCATCGCCTCGGCCTGCAGGCGACACTGGATGTGGTCGACGTCGCCGCGCCGCCCATGGAGTGGCGCGAGCAGCCCTTCGACCGCATCCTGCTGGACGCCCCCTGCTCCGCCACCGGGGTGATCCGTCGCCACCCGGACATCCGCCTGCTGCGCCGCAGCGCAGACATCGCCGCGCTGGCCGAACGCCAGGCGGCCATTCTCGATGCGCTGTGGCCCTGCCTGAAGCCCGGCGGTAAGCTGTTGTACGTCACCTGTTCCATACTGCCGGCGGAAAACGCCCTCCAGATCGAGGCCTTCATGCAGCGCCACCCTGACGCCCGCGCCCTACCGCTACCCGGCAGCTGGGGTCACGCCCATGGCGTCGGTCGCCAGACCCTGCCCGGCGAGCATGGCATGGACGGCTTCTACTACGCCCTGCTGGAGCGCCAACCGTGATCGGCCGCCAGCTGCTGCTGTCCCTGCTGTTGCTGGTGAGCGGCTTGGCACTGGCCAGCGACTTCCGCTTCGCCACGGTGCTGCTGTCCAAGGTGGACGACCAGCTCACCATCGACGCCGACGTGATCTACCGGCTCAACGACACTGCTGGCGAGGCACTGGCCAATGGCGTGCCACTGACCTTCATCACCCACATCGAGATCCGTGATGCCGACGCCTGGATCTGGCAAAGCGATCTGGTCGACCGGCGGCTGCGCAGCACCCTGAGTTACCACCCGCTGTCCGGCCTGTACCAGCTGCACCAGGTCGACAGCGACCAGACCGAGCAGTTCGCCACCCGCGAGGCCGCCATGGCGGCCCTGGGCACCCTCCGCGGCCTGGCCCTGCTGCCCAGTGACCAACTGGTGCAGGGCAAGACCTATACGGTACGGCTGGATACCTACCTGGACCTGGAGGCGCTGCCGCTGCCTTTGCGTCCACTGGCCATACTGACCCCCTCCTGGCATCTGAAAAGTGAGTCATGGGAACGTCCCCTGACACCCTGAACAGGAACCGTCGCCGCCGTTACCGCCAGGGGGCGCTGGGCGTGCTGTTGCTGCTGCTGACACTGCTGGCGGCGCTGCACATGATGAGCGGCGCGGTACAGAACTCGGCCGCGCTGACCGACTGGTTCATGCCCCTGCTGGCGGTCACGGTCGGCGGCCTGCTGGTGCTGGTGGGGCTGATCAGCGTCAACCTGGTGCGGCTGCTGCGGGACTACCGCCGCCAGGTGGCCGGCTCCCGGCTGGCGGTGCGGCTGGTGATCATCTTCACCCTGCTGGCGGTGGTGCCCGCCGGCCTGGTCTACCACTACTCGCTGCAATTCCTGCTGCGTGGCATCGACAGCTGGTACGACGTGCAGATCGACAACGCCATGGAGGACGCCCTGGCCTTGTCGCAGGCATCACTCGGGCTGCACAAGCGCGAGCTGCTGCGTTTCACCCAGCGGGCCGTGGTCAAGCTTGAGGACTCCTCCCGGGCGGCCCTGGCGTTGAGCCTGGGTGAGCTGCGCGAGACCGGTGGCGCGGTGGAGATGGCCCTGCTGGACACCAGCGGCCGGCTGATCGCCTCCAGCAACGCCAATCCCGAAAGCCTGATCCCCGACCGCCCCGACAATTCCATCCTGCAACAGGTGCGCGCCGGCACCGATTACGCCGGCATCACCCCCTGGGGCGACGCCGACCAGCTGCACATCCGCGTGGTCACCCGTGACGCCACCGGGCGCGACCTGATCCTGCAAGGCATCTATCCCACCTCCGGCAACATCAGCGACCTGAGCGAACGGGTGCAGGCGGCCTATGCCGCCTATCGCGAGCGCGCCTACCTGCGCGAATCCATCAAGTTCAGCTTCGCCCTGACCCTGTCCCTGGCGCTGCTGACCGCCTTGTTCTTCGCCGCCTGGGCCGCCTTCTGGACCGCCCGCCGGCTGGTGGCACCGGTGCGCAATATCGCCGAGGGCACCCGCGCGGTGGCCGAAGGCGACTACGACATGCAGCTGCCGATGCCGCGGGCCCGTGACGAGCTGGCCTTCCTGGTGGCCTCCTTCAACGCCATGACCCGCCGCATCGCCCAGGCCCGCAACGAGGCCGAGCGCAGCCAGCGCCAGCTGGAGGCCCAGCGCGCCTACCTGCAGACCGTGCTCGGCGGCCTGTCCAGCGGGGTCATGGCGCTCGACCCGCAGGGGCGTATCACCACCGCCAACCCCGCGGCCGGCCAGATCCTGTCGCTGGACCTGGCAGAATTCGAGGACCAGCCGCTGGCCGCCCTGAGCGAGGCCAGCCCACAGCTGGAACCTTTCGTGGACGGCATCGCCCAGGGGCTGGGCGACGGAGAGCGCGACTGGCGCGGCGAGCTGACCCTGTACAATCAGGCCGGCCGCCAGGTATTGCTGTGCCGCCGCGCGCCGCTGCAGTTCGGCAACCACGATGGTCCCGGCCAGGTGCTGGTGTTCGACGACATCACCGCGCTGATCAAGGCCCAGCGCGACGCCGCCTGGGGCGAAGTGGCACGCCGCCTGGCCCACGAGATCAAGAACCCGCTGACCCCCATCCAGCTGTCCGCCGAACGGTTGCGCCACAAATGCCTGGGCAAGCTCGACGAGGATCTGGCACGGGTGCTGGACCGCGCCACCCACACCATCATCCAGCAGGTTGAGGCCATGAAGACCATGGTCAACGCCTTCTCAGACTACGCCAAGCCGTCGCAGATGCAGTCCGAGCCGATGGTGCTGGATACCCTGGTGGACGAGGTGCTGGATCTCTACCAGGGCCTGTCGGTGCCGCTGCGCTTTCATCCGGACGCCGCCGAGATACGCATCGACGCCGACCCGGTACGGCTGCGCCAGGTGCTGCACAACCTGATCAAGAACGCCCAGGAGGCGGTGGCCGGACAGAGCGACGGCCAGGTGGATGTGCACACAACCACCGGCTACAAGAACGACTGCCAGTACGCCGAGATCCGCGTGCTGGACAATGGCCCCGGCTTCGATCCCGAGCAACTGGGGCGGGTGTTCGAACCCTATGTCACCAGCAAGGAGAAGGGCACCGGGCTGGGGCTGGCCATCGTCAAGAAAATCATCGACGAACACGGCGGCATAATCTGGGCCGAGAACCGGGACAGCGGCGGCGGCCGGGTGGTGATCCGCCTGCCGGTGCTGGCCGACCCCAGCAGCCGCGCCGCCTGTGACCGCTTGAGCCGCAAGAAGAAACCGAGGAGCCACACCGCATGAGCGCCCCCTACATCCTGGTGGTGGATGACGAACCGGATATCCGCACCCTGGTGCAGGAGATCCTGCAGGATGAGGACTACCAGGTCGCCACCGCCGATAACGGCGCCGCCGCCCGTGCCGCGCTGCGCGAGCGCCGCCCGGACCTGGTGCTGCTGGACGTGTGGATGCCCGACGTGGACGGCATCACCCTGCTCAACGAGTGGAGTGAAAACGGCGTGTTGCCTTGCCCGGTGATCGTGATGTCCGGCCACGGCAACGTCGAGACCGCGGTGGAGGCAACCCGCCTTGGGGCCTACGACTTCCTGGAAAAGCCGCTGTCCATGGCCAAGCTGCTGCTCACCACCCAGCGCGCCCTGGAGGCGGACCGGCTGGTGCGCGAGAACGTCGGCCTCAAGCACCGCAACCCGCTGCTGGCCGAGCCCATCGGCCACAGCCCGGTGATGCAGCGTCTGCGCGAGCAGGCCAAGCGGGTGGCCCAGCACGACACCTGGGTGCTGATCAGCGGCGAACCGGGCAGCGGCCGCGAGGTGCTGGCGCGCTACCTGCACGCCCACAGCCCGCGCCGCGACCGCCCCTTCGTCGACCTGGCGGTATCCAGCATCGCACCGGGCAACGCCGCCCGCGAACTGTTCGGCAGCGAGCAGGACGGCCGCATCCATTACGGCCGCCTGGAACAGGCCGCCGGCGGCACCCTGTTCCTGGACGAGGTGGCGGACATGGACCTGGACGCCCAGGGCCAGCTGGTGGGCGCCCTCAACACCGGCTCCTTCCTGCGCGTCGGCGGCACCGATCCGGTGCAGGTAGACGTGCGGGTGATCGCCTGCACCCACAAGGATCTGCAGGCCGAGGTGGCCGCCGGCCGCTTCCGCGAAGACCTGTTCTACCAGCTCAACGTGGTGCCGCTGCAGGTGCCGCCGCTGCATGACCACCGCGAGGACGTGCCGGAGCTGCTGAAGTACTTCGTCGACCAGTACGTGGCACAGGAAAAGCTGGCCTACCGCCACTTCAGCCTGGGCGCGCAGAACTTCCTGCGCAACTACGGCTGGCCGGGCAATGTCCGCGAACTGAAGAACCTGGTGCAGCGGCTGCTGATCCTCGGCGCCGGGCCGGATATCGAGCAGGACGAAGTAGCAGCCACGGTCGGCTCGGTCCCCCATGCCGTCGCCGGCATGCAGATCCCCGGGCTGTCCATGGACCAGCCGCTGCGCCAGGCGCGCGAATCCTTCGAGCGGGTATATCTGGAATACCAGCTGGAAAAGCACGCCGGCAACGTCACCAAGATGGCCCAGGAGGTCGGCATGGAACGCACCCACCTGTACCGCAAGCTGCGCGCGGTGGGCATCGAGATCCGCGAACGGCGCTGAGCCCGGACGCTGGGCAAAAAAATACCCGCTCGGGGAGGAGCGGGTCGAAAAGCGCCGTGTAAGCGCCGGAGGAGGATCGTACCTTCCCGTCAACCAGGGGCTGGGACGGGAAGACAGCCACACGCTGTAACCCGGATAACGACCACCGGCGCAGACACTTTAGTGCTTTAGTAAATCTGTGAATGCTGATCCTAGCGGGCTGTTCAGCCGTCCAGCAGCGGTCCGGCATGCTCGGCCAGCCAGTGCTCGATCCAGTGGGCCGGGTGGGCACCGCTGAAACGACCCAGCTCCTGTCCCTGGTGGAACAGCATCACCGTGGGGAAGCCGCGCAGCGCATAACGACCGGCCAGCTTCATGTTCTCGCCCTCGTCCACCTCCACCTTGGCCAGGCGCACCGCGCCGTTCAGCTCGTCCACCACCCGCTGCAGGGCCGGGGCGATGGCATGGCAGGGACCGCACCAGTCGGCCCAGAAGTCGACCATGATCAGTTCATCCATGGAGGCGTCCAGGACCTTGGTCTGGAAGTCCTCAAGGTGGGCCTCGAAGATCAGCCCGGCAGCGACTGCATGCTTGTTGAAGCTCACGGCTGTTCCGCCTGCCGGATGCCGGCACGGATGGCGTCGATGATGATGTTCTCGATCTCCAGTACCTGCGCCTCGGCCGGGCTGCCGGCCGCGATCACGCTGGGGCGGGCGAACAGCACCCGGGTCGCGCCGTCCTTCTCCACCAGGTTGACCCGCAGCGGGCACAGCGCCAGCAGGTCCGGATCGGCATTGCTCACCGCGTTGGCGTACCAGCCGTTGCACACCACGATGGCGCGGATGCCGTCCAGGCCGTTGCGGTTGTAATCGGCGCCCCACTTGTCGGCGAAGCCGGCCAGGCTGTTGCCGATATCGGCCTCGAACACCACCCAGAAGCGGGCCTCCTCCAGCGCCTTCACTACCGCCGGGTAGGCACGGCTCATCGGCACCTTGGCATCGGCGCGAAAAACCCCCGCGGGTGTGGCCTGAACGGTCATGGAAAGGCCCAGCAACAGGGCGAACAATAACGCTTTCATGGCGATCTCCTGTATCGATGCGGCGATTGTAATGCACGCCGGCTTTGTCAGCGCCCGCCGGGACAAGTAGCATTGCGCCCCTGTTCCCGAACCGCCCCGATCCGACCATGTCCCAGCCGCTGCGCATCGCCACCCGCAAGTCCCCCCTCGCCCTGTGGCAGGCCGAGCACGTTACCGCCATGCTCAAGGCCGCCCACCCCGGCCTGGAGATCGAGCTGCTGGGCATGAGCACCCAGGGCGACAAGATCCTCGACACCCCGCTGGCCAAGATCGGCGGCAAGGGCCTGTTCGTGAAGGAACTGGAACAGGGCATGCTCGACGGCCAGGCCGACATCGCCGTGCATTCGATGAAGGACGTGCCGGTGCACCTGCCGGACGGCCTGCACCTGCCCGTCATCATGGAGCGCGAGGACCCCCACGACGCCTTCGTGTCCAACCACTACGCCAACCTGGACGCGCTGCCGGAAGGCGCCAAGGTCGGCACCTCCAGCCTGCGCCGCCAGTGCCAGCTGGCGGCCCGTCGCCCGGACCTGCAGATCATGCCGCTGCGCGGCAACGTCAACACCCGGCTGAAGAAGCTGGACGACGGCGACTACGACGCCATCATCCTGGCCGCCGCCGGCCTGAAACGGCTGGGCTTCGGCGCGCGCATCCGCGACGCCATCAGCGCCGAGCAGTCGCTGCCGGCCATCGGCCAGGGCGCCATCGGCATCGAGTGCCGCAGCGACGATGCGCGCATCAACGAGCTGATCGCGCCGTTGCACCACGTCGACACCGCCGACCGGGTGCGTGCCGAACGCGCCTTCAACGAACGCCTGGAAGGCGGCTGCCAGGTGCCCATCGGCGGCCACGCGGTGCTGGAGGGCGACCAGCTGTGGCTGCGTGGTCTGGTAGGCACCCCGGACGGCAGCGAGCTGATCGAGGGCGAGATCCGCGGCCCGCGCACCGACGCACAGGCGCTGGGCATCGCCCTGGCCGACGAACTGCTCAGCCGCGGCGCGGGCCGCATCCTCAAGGCGCTGTACGACCAGGCATGAGCAAGACACCCTGCCACCTGCAGGGCCTGGGCGTGCTGGTGACGCGCCCCATCGAACAGGCGCAGCGCCTGGGCGAGGCCATCGAGGCCGCCCACGGCCGCCCGCTGATCTTCCCCTGCGTGGAGATCACCGGTCCCGCCGACCCCGCTGCCGTGAAGGCCCAGCTCAAGCAGGCCGGCAGCTATGACCTCTTGATCTTCATCAGCGTCAATGCGGTGAACTACGCCTTCCCGCTGCTGCCGGACAGCCTGCCGCTCGACCAGCAGGTCGCCGCCGTCGGCGCCGCCACCGCCGCCCGACTGGAAGACTACGGCCTGGAGCCCACCCTGGTGCCCGAGCGCTTTGACAGCGAGGGCCTGCTCGCCCTGCCCGCCCTGGCCGGGCTGGCCGGCAAGCGGGTACTGATCCTGCGCGGCAACGGCGGCCGTGAACTGCTGGCCGACGGCCTGCGCGAGCGCGGCGCCCGGGTGGACTACGCCGAGGTCTACCAGCGGCTGATCCCGCAACGCAGCGCCGCCAACCTGGTGGCCGGCTGGGACAAGTGGATAGACGCGGTCACCGTCACCTCCGCGGAGATCCTCGACAACCTGTTCACCCTGCTCGGCGAGGCCGGTGCCGCCAAGCTGCAGCAGACCCCGCTGATCGTGGTCAGCCAGCGGCTGGCCGAACACGCCCGCCAGCGCGGCTGCCGCACCCTTTACCTGGCCGCCGACGCCGGCGACCCGGCCCTGCTCAAGGCACTGTGTGAACTGGCCTGAGCGACAACAGGTTTCGGTTCCCGCCGCCAGCCGCCCTTTGCTAGGCTAGGAGCAGAACGTCGGCAGCCTCCCACTATCAAGAACAAGGCCCATCAGGACCCTCAATGAATAGCGACACTCCCAAGGAAGGCGTCGTCATCGACGCAACACCGGACCCGGAAGAGTCCCTTCCCGAGCACGACACCGCCCCCGACACCGAGGAGCCCAAGGCCCCTGCCGAGGCCGCACCGCGCCAACCCGGTCGTGGCCCCGCCGGCCTGGCATTGCTGCTGGCGCTGATCGCGCTGGGTCTGACCCTGGCCGGCGGCTGGTTCGGCTATCAGCAGTGGCAGGCGCTCAGCCAGGACCTCGCCGACGCCCGCAGCCAGGGCGGCAGCGCCAGCAGTGAGGCCCGCAAACTGGCCGAACGGCTGGACGGCCTGCAGGGCGCCCAGCTGGCTCAGGCCACCCAGCTGGCAACACTGCAGGACAACCTGAATCAAGCCGATGCCGGCGTGGCCGAGGTGCAGCAGCAGTTCACCGCCCAACAGCAGCTGATGACCAGCGAACGCGCACTGCTGGACGAGCGCGAAACCGAGCTGCGCAGCCTGGTCAGCAGCCTGCATGAGCGGGTCGGGCGCTCCGGCACCCAGTGGCTGATCGCCGAGGCCGATTACCTGATCAACCTGGCCGACCACCGGGCACGCCTGGCCGGCGACCCGGTCACCGCCCGCGCCGCCCTGGCGCTGGCCGACCAGCGCCTGCGCAGCACCGGCGACCCCAGCTGGGCCGGCGTGCGCGAACAGCTGGCCCGCGACATCACCCGCCTGGACACCCTGGCGCAACCGGACATCACCGGCCTGTGGTCGCGGCTCGGCGCACTGATCGAGCAGGTCCCCAATCTCAAGCTCAACGACGACCCGCGTCGCGTTGCGCGTGGCGAGGCTCCCCGGCTGTCCATGCCGACCGCCGAACAGGAACGCACCTGGCGCACCCTGCTGTCGGACCTGTGGTCGGGCATCAAGAGCGCCGTGCGCATCCGCCGCAACGACGAACCGGTGGCCGCCATGCTGCCGCCGGAGCAGAGCTACTTCCTGTACGAGAACCTGCGCCTGAAACTGCAGCAGGGCCGTCTGGCGCTGCTGCAGGGTCGCGCCGACATCTACCGCCAGTCGCTGACCGAGGCCCGCGACGCGCTCGGCGGCAACTTCCAGCCTGACGCCGTCGGCCAGGGCCTGGATGCGGCCCTGGCGGAACTGCAGGAAGCCACCATCCAGGTTGAGCTGCCGGACCTGTCCGCCAGCCTGCGCGCCATGCAGGCACGCCGTGCGCTGATCGAGTCCCAGCCGGCAGCAACGCCCGCGGCACCTGAAGCGCCTGCGGCCCCCGCCAACACGGAGGCGCCGCCGGCATGAGTATGCTGCTCAAGCTGTGGCTGGTCCTGCTGGCCGGCACCGCGGTCGCCCTGCTGCTGCAGAAGGACCCCGGCTACGTGATGCTGGCCGTCGGCCCGTACACGGTGGAGATGAGCCTGGCGCTGCTGATCATCGCCATCGCCGCTGCCTTCACCCTGCTGTACCTGGGTATCCGGCTGACGGTACGGGCCGTCGGCCTGCCCAGCCAGGTGCGCACCTGGCAGCAGCGTCGTGGCACCCGCCAGGCGCAGCGCAGCACCACCCGTGGCCTGCTGGAAGTGGCCGAGGGCAACTGGAAGGCCGCGGAAAAACACCTGATCCGCCACGCCGAGAACTCCGACACCCCGCTGCTCAACTACCTGGCCGCGGCCCGCGCCGCCCAGTCGCTGGGCGCCCATGAACGGCGCGACAGCTACATCCGCCTGGCCCATGAAAGCATGCCCTCGGCGGACGTGGCGGTGTCCCTGACCCAGGCCGAACTGCAACTGGCGCACAACCAGCTCGAGCAGGCGCTGGCCACCCTCAAGCACCTGCGCAGCATCGCCCCGCAGCACACCTATGTGCTGCGCCTGCTCAAGCGCCTGTACGAACAGCTGGGCGACTGGGAACACCTGCGCGAACTGATGCCCGAGCTGCGCAAGCGCAAGGTGGAGGATGCCGACAGCCTGCGGGCGTTGGAGATCCGGGTCCATCAGGCACTGCTGGAACGTGCCTCGCTGACCGATGACGAACGCGACTTGCTGGTGGCCTGGACCGGCGTGCCCCGCACCCTGCGTAGCGAACCGCTGCTGGTCGCGGACTACGCCGGCTATCTGATCGAACGCGAACAGTTCAGCGACGCCGAGCCGCTGCTGCGCGACGCACTCAAGCAGGCATTCGTCGAGCCCCTGGCCGCCCTGTATGGCCAGCTCGAGGCACCCAATCCCGGCCGCGCGCTGTCCTTCGCCGAAAGCCTGCTGGAGCAGCAGCCGCGCAACCCGGTGCTGTTGCTGGCGCTGGGTCGGCTGGCACTGCGCGCCCAGCTGTGGGGCAAGGCGCGCGGCTTCCTCGAGGCCTGCATCGGTGCCGGCGGCCCGCCCGAGGCCTACCGCGAGCTGGGCCACCTGCTGGAGCAGCTGGGCGAACAGCGTGCCGCGCTGGACGTATATCGCCACGGCCTGGCCGGCACCGGAGGCCCCGCGCCCATCGCCCTGCCGGACAGCATCCGACCCAAGATCAACATGCCGCAGCTGGATCAGCCGGTGCAGGCGCCGCCGCCCCACGGGGCGCGGCCGCCGGAACCGGACGCGGCGGAAGGCTAGCTAGCCGGTTGCCCGGAATGAAAAAAGGGGCGGTGTCGCCAGACACCGCCCCTTTTTTCTATCCCCCTGCCAGTGGGGCTAGTTGCCGTCCTTGGCGTACTCGAAGGCGTCGGAGAACATGTGCTCGTCCTTCGCCCCCGCGGCACGGAAGGCATCGCGGGCGGCAAAGATCATCGCCGGCGGTCCGGCCATGTAGATGTCGAAGCCCGACAGGTCCGGGTAATCGGCCAGCACCGACTCATGCACCCAGCCGGTCCGGCCGGTCCAGTCGGTGTCCGGCTCGGACAGCACCGGCACGAAGCGGAAGTCCGGGTGCTCGGCGACCCAGCGCTCGGGCAGCTCCGGCATGTACAGGTCGCGCTTGGCGCGCACCCCCCAGTACAGCGCCATGGGGCGCTCCATGCCGCGGTGGATGGCGTGTTCGATCTGGCCCTTGAGCGGCGCAAAGCCTGTGCCGCCACCCACGAACAGCATCGGCCGCTCGGACTTCTCGTCCAGCACGAAGCTGCCCAGCGGCGCCTCGATGCGCAGGATGGAACGCTCCTGCAGCTTGTTGAACACCCAGTCGGTGAACTTGCCGCCATCCACGTGGCGGATGTGCAGCTCGATCAGCTCGTCATCGTGCGGCGCATTGGCGATGGAGAAGGCGCGGCGGCGCCCATCGGCGAGCAGGAACTCCAGGTACTGGCCGGCGTGGAACTGCAGCCGCTGGCCTTCCGGCAGCTTGAGGAACAGCTGGATCACGTCGTGGGCCAGGTGCTCCACCTTGGCCACCCGGCACGGCAGGGTGCGTACCTCGATCTCGGCCAGGCTGTCGGTCTCGCGCACCTCCAGGGTCAGGTCGCCCGCAGCCCTGGCCATGCAGGGCAGGCAGACGTCGGCAGCCCGGCCTTCCAGGGCCGGCGGCTGGCCGTCCGGATAAATGACCTCGCCGTCACTCAGCTTGGCAGCGCAGGCCCCGCAACAGCCGCTGCGGCAGCCATAGGGCAGACCGACGTTGGCCCGCAGCGCCGCGGCCAGTACGGTCTCGCCTTCCTGCACCGTAAAGCTGTGTCCGCTGGGCTTGAGCTGCACCTTGAAAGTCATGGGTAATCCGGGTCTGTTGATGCGAAAATCCGGCCATTGTCTCATTTTCCGTCCCACCAAAAAAAGCTTATTGAATCTATGCTTATCATCGGCTGCGGCTACATGGGCCAACGTGTCATCCGACGTCTGCCGGACCCCTCCATAATCACCGGGCTGCTGCGCAGCAGCGACGGCGCCGCGCAGCTCCGGGCGCTCGGCGCGCAGGCGCTGCAAATCGATCTCGATCAGGACCCACTGCCGCCACTGCCCAGCGCCGGCGCAGCAGTGCTGTACCTGGCCCCGCCGCCCGCCCAGGGCACCACCGACACCCGCATGGCCCACTTCCTGGCAGCCACCGCCCGTGACGGTGAACCGGCGCGTATCGTCTACGTCAGTACCACCGGCATTTACGGCGACTGCCAGGGGCAGTGGGTGGACGAAAGCTGGCCGGCACGACCGAACGTGGACCGTGCCCGGCGCCGCTGGGACGCCGAGCAACAGCTGCGCGCCTGGCGCGAACGCAGCGGCGGCGAACTGGTGATCCTGCGGGTGGCGGGCATCTACGGTCCCGGCAAACTGCCGCTGGCCCGGCTGCAGAAGGGCCTGCCGATGATCCCCGAGGCGCACGCCCCGTGGACCAACCGCATCCATGCCGACGACCTGGCCACGGTGCTGCTGGCCGCGCTGGAACGGGGCCGTGACGGCGAGGTGTACAACGCCTGCGACGGCCACCCCGGCAACATGGCGGACTACTTCAACCGGGTGGCGGACCTGGCGGGGTTGCCCAGGCCGCCGGTGATCGGCATGGCCGAAGCCGGCCAGCAGCTGTCTGCCGGCCTGCTGTCCTACCTGGAAGAATCGCGGCGGCTGTCCAACCGCAAGCTGATTGAAGAGCTGGGCGTGACGCTGCGCTATCCCAGCCTCGACGAGGGCCTGCCGGCCTGTTTCGAACCGACTGCCGGGTCAGACGGCTGATTCAGCCGGCCGCTCGGGCTCGGGGGCGATGATGGTGTCGCGGTAGGCATGCCAGGTGGCGTGGCCGATCCACGGCAGCACCACCACCAGGCCGAGATAGGCGGTGGCAAAGCCGATGGTCACCAGTGCCACGATCAGCAGGCCCCACAACAACATCACGCCCTTGTTTCTGAGCACCGCGCCGATGCTGGTCAGTGCGCCGGTGATCGCATCGGTACCGCGATCCAGCATCAGCGGCAGCGAGAAGGCGCTGACGGTGAACACGATGGCCGCGAAGAAGGCACCCACCGTGGAGCCCACGGCGAGGAACTCCAACCAGGCAAACGGCCCCATCTCCTCGTCCATGGGAAAGAACACGTGCACCATAGAGGCTGCCCGGGCCCACACCAGCAGCACCACCAGAATCACCAGCGCGAACAGCAATTCGTTACGCAGGTGCTTGCGCTGCACCCGGATGCAGTAACCGAAGCGGGGCACCAGTCCCTGCTGCAACTGGCTGCTGATGGAATACAGGCCGAAGGCCAGCATGGGGCCGGCCAGGATGAAGGCGGAACCGAGGGTGAACAGCATCAGCACATGGCCTTCGTCCCAGGCCAGCCAGGTGATCAGGTAACCGAACATCACCAATGCCGCGCCATAGGCCAGGCTCAGTGGCCAAGCGCTGCGCAGGTCACGCCAGCCGAGGCCCAGCCAGTGCAGCGGGGCAAACATCTCCAACTCCCGCGCGGGCAGTACGAAGGATTGAATTTCGTCGTCATGCACCGGCTCGTGCGCACTCCCGCCGGTGACGTGGGTATCCGCCATCGAACCATCCTCCTGTGCTTATCGTTGTTGTTTTATCCGCGTACTCCATGCGGGTATGCAACTAATCTAGCAGAGGCAAGGCAAAGCACCAGCGACGAACCGCCCTCACCCGCGCGCTAGGCATCGCGCAACGGTGCATCGAACGGCCGCAAGGCCACCAGCATGCCCACCATCTCGCGCTGCGCCGGCGGGTGCTGCAGGTCCTGGTTGTGACGGTCGGCAAACTCCTGCAGCAGGGCATCGATGCGTTCCAGCAGCCGGGCATGTGAGGCCGGCGTAAGGCGACCGTACAGGTAACGGTTGCGCACCAGCTCGCCCTGGAAATCCCCGGTGAGAAAATCCGCCAGCACCTTGCGGCGGAAGAACTGTTCGATGGGGCCGTTGGGGGTCCAGTGGAAGTCGCGTGAGATCAGCAGCCGCACCCGATTGCCCGGCAGCAGCTCAATCAATCGCAGCCTGTCCAGCCGCGCCAGCAGGTGGATCACCTCCGGTTCAGTGAAGGGATAGTCGGCGAGGATATCCGCCAAGCCAAGGCCGTCACGCACGCACACGCCCACCAGCAGCAGCCGGGGATCGGCCGCCAGTTGCTGCTCCTGCTCCAGGCTCAGGCGATCGACCCGATGCCGCTCACGCCCCATGCGCACCACCAGGTCCGCCAGCTCCAGCCCCAGCAGCCCACACACCCGCTCCAGCCGCTCCAGCGACAGGCCGCCGGCGGAAAACAGCCGCTTGATGCTGGGTTCGCTCAGATCCAGGTGCGCCGCCACCTGGGCATAGGTGATGCCCTGCTCGCGCAGGGCCTGCTTGAGGGTCTGAATCAGCCGGCTGGTCTCGCTCATGGCGGGAAGTATCGCCATGCGATACCTGGCTGTCCATATATCGATGCTTTTATCAGAAAAATTGCCCTGTGATACCACGCGGCTAGCCTGTGGGTGCGGACAACGCAAACCACCCTCACGGAGACGAGATCATGAACAAGCACAACAAACTGCTGATCGGGCTGACCGCCCTGCTGGCCGCCGGACCCCTGCTGGCCGCCGGCTCCACCCAACACAGTGCCGCCGCCAGCGGGCACTCCGCCGCCGCCGTCAGTCACGGCGTGACCGCCGGCGCCAAGCTCGGCGCCGCGGTGGCCTCGGTGCCGCTGCAGGTGGTCGGTGCCATCGGCCAGGCCAGCGGCCAGGCGGGCCAGGCGCTGGCCGACTGGTCCGAGGCGGGCCAGCCGCTGCCCATCGCCGAGCAACCCCTGGCAGCCGGCCCCGCGCCGGACCAGGCCATCAAGCACTGAGCCGCACGGAGGACAGGAATATGAAACGCCAAATCGTAGCCATGCTGATGCTGCTCGCCACCGTCGTCGCCGTGCCCGCCCAGGCGGGCAGCCAAGCCGGCGGCGGTGAACTCACCGTCGAACAGGCCGCCCGTACCGGCAAGCAACTGGAACAGGCCCTGGCGGCCCGCAGTGCCCGGGTGGCCATCGTCGCCCGGGTGGGCCGGCCCCGCGACCAGTTGCCCGACGGCATCCGCTACACCCACGTGGCCTATGCCGTGTATTCCCAGGTGCAACTGGCCGATGGCAGTCAGGTACCGGGCTACACCTTCTACAACCTCTACCAGCAGGCGGATCGGCCGGAGCGCAGCGACCTGGTCACCGACTACGCCACCGACTTCTACCTGGGCGCGGTGATGGAGGAAACCGCTGTACTGATCCCGACGCCGGAGGTGCAGCGTCGGCTGCTCGGGGTGATCGGCTCACCGGCCTATGCGCAGCTGCACAACCCGGACTACTCGGTGATCGCCAACCCCTATGACCTGTCGCGGCAGAACTGCACGGAGATGGTGTTGGACGTGCTGCAGACCGCCCTGTACGGCGAACAGGCACCGGCCCAGCGCAAGGCCAACCTGAGCGCCTACTTCGAGGCGCAGCCGGTGAATGTCAGCCCGCTGAAGCTGATGGTCGGCAGCGTAGCCGCCCCCGATGTGACGCTGGCCGATCACCACGGCGAGCCGGTGCGTACCGCGTCCTTCGGCAGCCTGGGGCGCTACATGAGCAAGTACACCTTGCTCAGCGAGGGCTTCGAGATCGGCACGGACGGCCAGGTGAAACCGCTGGCCCTGTAAGAGCCGGCAGACAGCGGCCCCGTCGTCACCGCGACGGGGCCGCCTTGTCGTCACCCGGCCGGCCGGCTCTTGGGGCTGGCCAGCCAGTCGGTGATGGCATCCCACTGCACCACGTCCTTATAAACCTGCGACGGCGCCAGCTCGAATATCCCTAAGCCGGTCTCGGCGGCCCTGATGTAGTTCTGGCTCTCGCGCAGCGAGCCGAGGAAGGTCACCCCGGTACGGGCCAGGAAGTCCTCCAGCTCATGGAAGATACGGGTGTTTTCGCGCACCCGGTTGGCCACCAGGGCGATGCGGGTATGGTCGTGACTCACCTGACCGGTGTGCAGCAGTTCCTCGATGAAACGCTGCACGGTGCGCATGTCGATGGGCGACGGCAGTACCGGGATCAGCAGGGTCTGGGTGCGTTTGAGCATGGCGTTCACGACCGGGCCATGGGTGCCGGCCGGGGCGTCCATGATCAGGTAGTCGATATCCTTGGGCACCCGGATCGGCGTCTGGGTGGCATCCAGGCCGAAGATCTCGGGCACACCCTCGTACTGCTCGCGGGCCTTGAGCCAGTCCAGGGCACATTGCTGTGGGTCGAAGTCGGCCAGCGCCACCCTGGCGCCGTCATCGGCGTACCAGGTGGCCAGATTGGTGGCCATGGTGGTCTTGCCGCAACCGCCCTTGGCGTTCATGCACATGATGGTTCGCATCGGTCCTCCCCCGGAATATTGTTATTGCCTGTGCATACTTAGACGACTTTGCCGGCCGGCTCAAGCGACGCCCGTTCAGCGCGGGCGAGATAAGGCAGCTTCTTGGCCTTAGCTAACGCGGCAGACGCAGCCGCCGCACCTCGCCGGCCAGGCGCCGCAGCACGCGGGCACTGGGTTGCGCGCCGTAACGCTGCGTAAGGTATAGCGCGATGATGCGTTGAATCGCCATGCGCTGATCCGGAAAGTGCGCTATCGCCAGGTCTCGCACCGCGCTGGGCGCCATGCTGGACGACAGGGACAGTCCGGCCTTGCTCAGCTTGGCCTGCAAGCGGCGGTAAGTGCGCAAGGCCGGATCTTCACCGCCAGCGCCCTGGCGGCGCAGCATCAGCCACAACGGCAGCAGGCCCAGCCCGGCGGCGATGACCGCGGCCAGCGCCAGCTTGTAGCCACTCAGCCAGCCCAGTCCCAGGCTGGCCAGCAGCCCGGCCTGGGTGCGATCCGTGTAACCCACCACCCAGCGCTGCCAGCCCAGTTCCATGCCATCGAGCAACCAGCCGCCTTCGCGCCACAGCTTCGCCAGCAAGCCTGACGTCGCGCCCTGGAAGGTGACCGGGCCGCCCTCCTGCGCGGCCGCCACGTCGATGGGCCGCTCGATGCGCTCCGGTGCCACCGCAGCGGTGGGATCGACCCGCTGCCAGCGGTCGCCCAGCCACACCTCCGCCCAGGCATGGGCATCGGACTGGCGCACTGTCAGGTGTTCCGCCACCGGGTTCCACTCACCGCCCTGATAACCGCCGACCACCCGCGCAGGGATACCGGCCAGGCGCATCAGCACCACGAAACTGCTGGCATAGTGCTCGCAAAATCCCCTCCTGGTGTCGAACAGGAAGCCATCGACCACATTCCCCGGCAGCGATGGCGGATACAGGGTGTACACGAAGGGCTGCTCGCGGAAATGGCGTAGCGCGGCCTGCACCAGCACCTGCGGGTGGGCATCGGCGGCTACCCACGCAGCCACCAGGGCACGCATGCGCGGGGTCGCCAGGTCGTCGGGCAATGCCAGTGCACGATTGCGCTCCAGGCCGGCGAGGCGGGTCTCGCCCACTCCCGGCGACGACAACACCCGATAGTGACGCCGCGCATTCAGTGGCGAGCGGCTGAGCAGCTGACCGTCACGGCTGAGCATGGCGTTGTCCGGCGCCTCAAGCGGCCGGTCCAGGGCAAACAACCAGTGCTGGTTGCTCGGCTCCAGGGTCACCTCCTGGCGCCACAGGGACCCGGGTGCCTCCAGCTCGGCACCGCCACCCCGGGGGGCGGCCGCCGACCAGCTGCGCCCATCGGTATCCCAGAACACCGGGCCCCGCCAGTACAGCTGCGCGGCCGGCGGCCGTTCACCTTCGAAGGTGACCCGGAAGGCCACAGCCCGTGACTGGCCGAGCTGGGACACGCTGCCCGGATCCAGCCGGTCGGTCATCCCGGTCACCCCGGCGGCCGGTGCCGACAGCGCCCACAGCGGCCCAGCCAGGCGCGGGAACAGCACGAACAGCAGCAAGGCCATCGGCAGCCCGGCGACCAGCAGCTTGCCGGTATCGAGCAGCGCGCGACGCCAGCCCGGCGGCTGCACCCGGCTGCTGTAGGCGAGCAACGCGAGCAGGCCCAGCAGCAGGGGGGTCAGGTACAGACTCAGCCACAGGCTGCGATCGAACAGGAACTGGGTGGCCAGCATGAAACAGCCGAGGAACACCGTGACGTAGAGGTCACGGCGGGTGGCGAATTCCAGTGACTTGAGCCCGGCCATCACGGTCAGCAGACCCACCCCCAGTGCCCGGCCATCCAGCTGGCCGGCCACCGAATAAGCCACCGCCCCGGCAGCGGCCAGGGTCAGCAGCACCCGCAGCCCGGTGCCCGGCAGCATGACCGGTCGCCACAACGCCAGGGCACGCCAGGCCAGCGCCAGGTAGAACATCGCCATCAGCAGCGGCGACAGATGAGCCAGGTGCGGCGCCCCCACCAGGGCGTACAGCAGCAACAGGCCCGCCACCGGCGCGCGACCCAGCGGGCGATCGGCCAGGGCGTCCTTCATGCACCCTCCCCGTGCAACGCCAGCGCGGTCAGGCAGGCGCGCTTGTGCGGCTCGCCCAGCGCCGGGTCGATCTGCCGGTCCGGCAGCCGCAGGCCATAGGGCCGGCCCAGATGGTGGGCCTCGATGATCTCGCGGCACAGCCGCGACAACCGCGCCTCGTTTGCCAGGTAGGGCCAGTGCGCCCAGTCCAGCCACAGCGGCTCACCACCGCCACTGCCGAACTGCTTGCTGAGCAGGCCGCGCTCGGCGGCCAGCGCCTTCCAGTCGATGCGCCGCAGCGGATCGCCGGGGCGATAGTCGCGCAGCCCGACGAAGTCATCGGTGCCCGGCCGGCTGCCGTCGCCCTCCCGGTCACCGCCGCTGTCCTGCCGCTGCGTGACGCCCTCGGCGGGTCTCGGATACACCGCAGACCAGGCATCGGTCTCCACGTAGCACCAGGCCCGCACAAGCCCCAGCGGATAGCGGGTACTTACTGTCATTCGTCCTGCGACACACCTCCCCCGCTGCGCCGCAGGGCGCTGCAGGGTCAGCACCGACTGCGCGCCGGCGGTCAGATCCAGCACCCCGGGCTCACCATCGGCCAGCTGCAGTTGCAGCGCCGGGCGGTCGGCGTCGCGCTCACCGGCCAGGCGAAAGCGGAATCCCGCCTGGCCGCCGGCGAAGGCCGGGGCGTCGCCCACCCAGCGCAGGCTCAGCCCCTGCAGGTTGCGCCAGGTCTGCAGCAGGGTCGCCAGCCCCACGCCGGTGAGCATGAAGGTCAGCAGAAAGGCCGGGTTGTTGGCGTAGTTGATGGCGCCCACCAGCAGCGCCAGCACCAGCACCAGGAACAGCAGGCCGTACTTGGTGGGCAGCACGTAGATGGCGCGGCCGTTGATGCGCACCTGCCCGTCGGGCGACGGGCGATTGACCCGGGCCAGTGACGCCAGCCAGCCGGCCATTCAGGGCACCGGCTGGTCGCCCAGCAACTGGCTGGCGGCCTGCTGGCCGATGCGATGGCCGGCCACCGGCACGAACACCGCCTGGATGTCCTCGGGGATCACCATCTGCCGCCCGGACAGGAAGGCCCAGGCCCGCGCCGCGGCCAGCAGGCCCAGGCCGGCGCGCGGCGACAGTCCCACCGCCAACAACTCGCGGGAACCGTTGAGCAGCGCCTGGATGTAGTCGAGCAGCGCCGGTGCCACGTGGACCTCGGCGGCGGCCCGCTGCAGGGCCAGCAATTGTTCGGTGTCGACCAGCGGCATCAGCTCGGCCAGCCAGTCACGGCGATCACGCCCCGCCAGCAGCGCGCGTTCCGAACGCGGGTCCGGGTAGCCCAGCTCGATGCGCATCAGGAAGCGGTCCAGCTGCGACTCGGGCAGCGGGAAGGTGCCCACCTGCTCCTGGGGGTTCTGGGTGGCGATGACGAAGAACGGCTTGGGCAGCGGATGCAGCACGCCCTCGTTGGTCACCTGGCCCTCCTCCATGGCCTCCAGCAGGGCGCTCTGGGCCTTGGGGGTGGCGCGGTTTATCTCGTCCGCCAGCACCAGCTGGGCGAACACCGGGCCGGGATGAAAACGGAAACCACCCTGCTCGCGGTCGTACACCGACACCCCGAGGATGTCCGCCGGCAGCATGTCGCTGGTGAACTGGATGCGGCCATAATCCAGCCCCAGCAGCCGCGCCAGCAGGTGCGCCAGGGTGGTCTTGCCGACCCCCGGCACGTCCTCGATCAGCAGGTGGCCGCGGGCCAGCAGGCAGCTGATGGCCAGGCGCAGCTGCGGCTCCTTGCCGAGCAATACCTGGCCGGCCAGCTCAAGTAGCGGGGTCAGGGCGTCGGGCAGGGCACGGGCGGATACTTGAGGATCAGCGGACATGGAGGCTCCGGGGGTCTGCGGCGCTGGCGGTCGATAACCGCATGGTCAGGATTATCGGCCAGTTTAGCGGCAGCCGAAGCGAACCGGGTCGCGCCCTCAACGGTCGAGCCAGCGCAACGCCTCGTCACGGGCATGGAACACCTGCATGACCCGCGGGCCCTGCTGCAGTACATGGCTGAGCAGACTCAACATGCCGTGATCGGTTTCGTTCGACGCAATCAGGGCGGTGCGACCGGTGCCGCGTAACGCACCCCGGTCTCGCAACTCCCGCAGGATGCCGCTGATCTCCACCGACGTCAGTCCAGACGAAACGCCGGGGTCCAGTTCCACCAGGATATCCATGGCCGGATCGAAGCGCGGATCGGCATACATGCGCTCTAGGCCAGCCAGATAATCGACCAGGGTCAGCTGACCTTCCACCCGCAAGGTGACCCGCGCAGCCTCGGCATCCATGTTCACGATGATCAGCATCTGCCTGCCACCCCTTCACTCTCGGTCATCTGCAAGCCGCTGGCCGCGGGATCGAACGGGACGCCATCCGCATCGCATCCCGCACCGGACGGCAGCCCATGGCATGCGACGCTGGCGGCCCCGTCGCGGCTACGCTACGGTTCAAAACCCTCCGGCCAAAAATCCCAGCACCGCCCATGCTACGCATCAGTCAACGCATCAGCCTTCCCGACAGCGAGATCGAACTCAACGCGGTGCGCGCCCAGGGCGCCGGTGGCCAGAACGTCAACAAGGTGTCGTCGGCCATCCACCTGCGCTTCGACATCCGCGCCAGTTCACTGCCCGACTTCTACAAGGATAGGCTGCTGGCCCTGCGCGACAGCCGCATCAGCAGCGACGGCGTGATCGTCATCAAGGCGCAACGCTTCCGCACCCAGGAAAAGAACCGTGAAGACGCCTTGGCGCGGCTGGCCAAACTGATCCACAGCGTCGGCGTGACCCAGAAGAAGCGTCAGGCCACCAAGCCCACCCGCGGCTCACAGCTGCGGCGCATGGACAGCAAGACCCGTCACGGCAAGACCAAGAAGATGCGCGGCAAGGTCGACGATTACTGAGCGACCGGCACCGGCGACGGCCACAGCGACGCCCCCATCAGGCCCAGCAGCAGCGCCACCACGATGCATCCGACGGTGGCGCTCAGCATGGTCCACTGCATGCCCTTGGCCTGCAGGCTCTGCAGGCCTTTCCAGCTGCCGATCACGTTCAGGATGAAACCGAACTCAGCCAGGATCAGCTGGGTAAGCAGCGGCAAGGGGCCGCCATCCGGCTCCACGCGGGCCGCCAGCAACATCAGGGCGATCAACAGGCCGGCACCAAGGGCCAGCCAGGGGAAGGGAAACTTTGCCATCGGGGTATCGCCAGGTCGCTGAATCGACCCGCATTATCGACCAGCAACCCGACCCGCTCAATCAACCGCTAACCCGGTGCGACAAGCAAGCGCTCAGCGACGGTCGGGATAGCGGTCACGACGCTCCTGATGCTCGCCAAACTCCTCGCTGTCCCGGGCGTCCTCGCGATCACTGGACTCCTCGCGAGCTCGGGGCTGCTGGCGAACCCGGTCTCCCTGCCGGACCCGCGGTTCCTCGCGAACCTGGGGCTGCTGGCGAACCCGGTCTTCCTGACGGACCCGCGGTTCCACGCGAACCTGGGGCTGCTGGCGAACCCGATCTTCCTGCCGGATCCGCGGTTCCTCGCGAACCTGGGGCTGCTGGCGAGTCCGGTCTTCCTGACGGACCCGCGGCTCCTTGCGAACCTGGGGCTGCTGGCGAACCCGGTCTTCCTGACGGACCCGCGGCTCCTGGCGGTCGCGAGGTTCCTGGACAACTCTGGGCTCCTGGCGCACCTGCGGCTCCTGACGGCTCCCGGACTCCTGACGGTCACGCGTCCCCGAGCGATTTTGGTCGCGGTATTCGCGATGCAGGCGCTGGTTCTGCTCGCGCTCCTTGCGATCACGCTCACGGACCTCCGGACGCTCGAAATCGCGAGGCGTCAGCCGCGGCTGATAGCGCTGCTGATGTTCCTGGTGATGACGCCAGGGTTCGCCACTATCCACCCGGATCTTCACCCTGTCCCGGGGCACCACCACCAGGTGCGGCGGCAGCCGGTAGGCGCGAAGCCAGCGCCCCCGGTCGTGGTACCAGTAGTAGCCGCTACCGATGTGGTAATAGACCCGCACGCTCGGGTAGTAGTAGTAGTCGTACGGGTACCAGCCATAGACATGGGCCGGGGGCGGCGCATGGCGGTAGGGCTGGATCTCGCAACCGGCCAGGCCGCCGGCCAGCGACAGGGCCAGGGCGGCTGCAGCCACAGGTTTGACGATAGTGGTATTCATGAACGTCTCCCGAAGACAGGATATCCCCTTGCAGTAACCAACAACGCCCTCACCCGGCAACGGTTGACCGGGCGTTAGCGGCCACGGCCGTTCACACCGCCGACGTCAGATCCCCAGCTCGTCCCACAGGGCATCCACCCGCGCCTTCACCGCAGCATCCATGGCGATGGGCTCGCCCCACTCGCGGCTGGTCTCGCCCGGCCACTTGTTGGTGGCGTCCATGCCCATCTTCGACCCCAGGCCCGACACCGGCGAGGCAAAGTCCAGGTAGTCGATGGGCGTGTTCTCCACCAGGGTGATGTCGCGGGCCGGATCCATGCGGGTGGTCATGGCCCAGATCACGTCGTTCCAGTCGCGCACATTGACGTCGTCGTCGGTGACGATGACGAACTTGGTGTACATGAACTGGCGCAGGAAGGACCACACGCCGAACATCACCCGCTTCGCGTGGCCGGGGTACTGCTTCTTCATGCTCACCACCGCCATGCGGTAGGAGCAGCCCTCAGGCGGCAGGTAGAAGTCGACGATCTCCGGGAACTGCTTCTGCAGGATGGGCACGAACACCTCGTTGAGCGCCACGCCGAGGATGGCCGGCTCGTCCGGCGGGCGGCCGGTGTAGGTGCTGTGGTAGATGGGCTCACGCCGGCTGGTAATGCGGTCGATGGTGAACACCGGGAAGGACTCGACCTCGTTGTAGTAGCCGGTGTGATCGCCGAAGGGGCCCTCGTCGGCCATCTCGCCCGGCTGCAGGTGACCCTCCAGCACGATCTCGGCCGAGGCCGGCACCTGCAGCTCGGAGCCGAGGCACTTCGTCACCTCGGTCTTGCCGCCGCGCAACAGGCCGGCGAAGGCGTATTCGGACAGCGAGTCGGGCACCGGGGTCACCGCGCCCAGGATGGTGGCCGGGTCCGCACCCAGCGCTACCGCGATCGGGAACGGCTCGCCGGGGTTGGACTTCTGGAAGTCGCGGAAATCCAGCGCGCCGCCGCGGTGGGCCAGCCAGCGCATGATGACCTTGTTCTTGCCGATCACCTGCATGCGGTAGATGCCGAGGTTCTGGCGCGACTTCTCCGGGCCGCGCGTCACCACCAGCCCCCAGGTGATCAGCGGGCCGGCGTCGCCCGGCCAGCAGGTCTGCACCGGGATCCTGGCCAGGTCGACCTCGTCACCCTCGACCACCAGCGCCTGGCAGGGCGCGCCCTTGACCACCTTGGGCGCCATGTCCAGCACCTTCCTGAACACCGGCAGCTTTTCCCAGGCGTCCTTCATGCCCTTGGGCGGCTCGGGCTCCTTCAGCTGCGCCAGCAGCTTGCCCACCTCGCGCAGCGCGGTCACCGATTCCTCGCCCATGCCCAGCGCAACCCTTTCAGGCGTCCCGAACAGGTTGCCCAGCACCGGCATGTCGTGGCCCTTCACATTCTCGAACAGCAGCGCCGGCCCGCCGGCCTTGAGGGTGCGGTCGCAGATCTCGGTCATCTCGAGATAAGGATCGATCTCCTGCGTGATGCGCTTGAGTTCGCCACGGGCTTCGAGCTGGGACAGAAAATCGCGGAGGTCTTTGTATTTCATCGCCGGTCATGCGCAGGAACTGGGGCAGGCATTGTGACCCGGGGGCGATGCCATCGCCAATCGGCGCAGCCGGCGCTGCGATAAATGGGCACCCCGACAGGTCTCATTGCCAAGCGCGCGACATCAACTCAGTAGATACGCCAGGACACATTGATGCGTCCCGGCACACAGGAGAAGGATCATGAAAACCTTGCTGACAACCCTGTCCGCCGCGCTGACCCTGACCGCCGGTCTGGCCCATGCGGCACCCTTCGTCAATCACTACGACGCGTTGCTGACCGGCTCGGCCGACAGCGACGGCAGCATCGAACTGCAGGACTATCAATCCAGGCAGTCGCTGCCCGACAGCTTCATCCCGTCCATCGACGTGCTGTACGCCGGCAGCCCCGACAGCGACCGCAGCCATGAGCTGCGCGACCACGTGGCCAGGCGTTCGCTGCCGCTGGACTTCGTGCCCTCGGTGGACAGCTGGATTGCCGGTACGCCAGACGCCGACGGCACGGTGGCGATCCGCGCCGATGGCAAGGCCTGCCCGCTGACCGCTGCCAAGAAAGGCATCTGCTGACGCGCGGTGTTTAGCAAAGCCCGGAACGCAACGAGGCCCCTCACGGGGCCTCGTTGCGTTCAGTGGCTCTTGTCCGGCGACACCTGCGGGTGGCTCTTGCGGCCCGACCACCAGCGATGGATCTTCATCGCCGCGTCCGGCAGCTCGGACACCACCTGGCGATGCTGCCGGGTGTCGGGCGGCTCCAGCAGCTGATCCTGCTCGTAGGACATGAAGAACATGATGGGCGCCAGCAGGGCCGCGGCCTCCTCGTCGGTGCTCATGCGCTCGCGAATGTCGTCGCCCTGCAGCGACAGGCCGAACAAATAACCTTCGCACCAGCCATAGGGCAGCGGCAGCGGATCGATGTCCTCTTCCGGCTTGTGGATCATGATCGGCGCGTAGTGGCCGTGACCCAGCTCGTGCTCGATCTGACCGTGCAGCTGCACCACCAGCTCGGCCATCTGCTCGACCTCGGCGTCATCCTCGAAGTCCGGCTTGCCGAACACCGGCGGCAGCCATTCCTCGGTGGGGATGTCACGCGGGCCGCTCAGCACCGCGGTCAGGTAACCGTGCAGCACGTCCAGCGGCATGCCGTGGTGGAACTGGGCACGGTTGAGCAGGTAGGGCTCCAGCGCGTTCAGCTGGTCGAAACTCAGGGAAGGACAACTCATAACAATTCTCGTCAGGCGGCGATGCCGGTATGGCGCAACAGCGCATCGATCTGGGGCTCGCGGCCGCGGAAGGCGACGAACAGTTCCATGGCGTCCTGCGAACCACCCTTCTCCAGGATGTTGTGCAGGAAGGACCGGCCGGTGGCCGGGTCGAACACGCCGTTTTCCTCGAACAGCGAGAAGGCGTCGGCGCTCAGCACCTCGGCCCACTTGTAGCTGTAGTAACCGGCCGCGTAGCCGCCGGCGAAGATGTGGCTGAAGCCGTGCGGGAAGCGGTTCCAGGCGGGCGGCTTGAGCACCGACACCTGGGCGCGCACCTCGTCGAGGATCTCGTAGACGCGGCCGCCCTTGGCCGGATCGAAGTCACGATGGATGCGGAAGTCGAACAGCGAGAACTCCAGCTGCCGCACCATCATCATGCCGGACTGGAAGTTCTTGGCCGCCATCATGCGCTCGAACAGGTCATCCGGGATCGGCGCGCCGGTCTCGTGGTGGCCGGCGATCAGGTTAAGTCCCTCGCGCTGCCAGCAGAAGTTCTCCATGAACTGGCTGGGCAGCTCCACCGCGTCCCAGGCCACGCCGCTGATGCCGGACACCGCCGGGTAGTCGATGCGGGTCAGCATGTGGTGCAGGCCGTGGCCGAATTCGTGGAACAGGGTTTCCACCTCGTCATGGGTCAGCAGCGCCGGCTGACCGTCCACCGGCGGGGTGAAGTTGCAGGTCATGTAGGCCACAGGGATCTGCTCGCGGTGGCTGGACCGCATGCGGCCCTGGCAGTCGTCCATCCAGGCGCCGCCGCGCTTCTTGGCGCGGGCGTACAGGTCGAAGTAGAACTGGCCGCGCACCTCGCCGGTCTCGGCATCGCGGATCTCGTAGAACTTCACGTCCGGATGCCACAGCTCGATGCTGCCGCCGGCCTCGGTCTCGGTCACCTCGTGGATGATCACGCCGAACAGCCGGCCGATGACGGCGAACATACCGGGCACCACCTTGCTGTCGGGGAAGTAGGGCTTCACCTCTTCCGAGCTGATGGCATAGCGGTGCTGACGCAGCTTCTCGGCGTAGTAGCTGATGTCCCACGGATCCAGGTCGTCGACGCCGTGCTGCTCCTTGGCGAATGCCTTGAGCTGGGCCAGTTCCTGCTCGGCCTGCGGCTTGGAACGCCGCGCCAGATCCTCCAGGAAGCCGACCACCTCGTCGGTGGAACGGGCCATCTTGGCGGCCAGCGAATACTCGGCGTAGTTGTTGAAATCGAGCAGCTGCGCCTTCTCGTGACGCAGCGCCAGGATCTGCTCCATCACCGCGGTGTTGTCCCACTGGCCGGCCAGCGGCCCCTGGTCGGAGGCGCGGGTGTTGTAGGCCTCGTACAGCTCGCGGCGCAGCGCGGCGTCGTCGGCGTAGGTCATCACCGGGTAGTAGCTGGGGAAGTCCAGGGTCAGCAGGTAGCCGCTCTGCTCGCGCTGCTCGGCGGTCTGCCGGGCCAGCGCGATGGCGGAGGCCGGCAGGCCCTTGAGCGCCGCCTCGTCGTCGAGCAGCTTGGACCAGGCATTGGTGGCGTCCAGCAGGTTGTCGCTGAACTTGCTGGTCAGCTCGGACAGCTGCTGGCTGATCTCCTTGTAACGGGCCTGCTTGTCGGCGGGCAGATCCACGCCGGACAGGTGGAAGTCGCGCAGCGCGTTGTCCAGCACCTTGCGCTGGGCGGTGTCCAGCCCCAGCGCGTCGGCCTTGTCGTGCACCGCCTTGTAGGCCTCGAACAGCTTGCGGTTCTGGCCCATCTCCGTCCCATATTCGGAGAGCTTGGGCAGGCAGGCGTTGTAGGCCTCGCGCAGCTCATCGGAGTTCACCACCGAGTTCATGTGCGACACCGGCGACCAGGCGCGGCCCAGGCGATCCTCCCACTCCTCGATCGGCTCGATGGTGTTCTGCCAGCTGTGATCGGTCACCTCGTCCAGCAGCCGGGCGATGTTGGCGCGGTTGTCGGCCAGCAGCTTGTCGATGGCCGGTTCAACGTGTTCGGGCTTGATGTGGGCGAAGGCCGGCAGGCCGTCGTTGTCGAGCAGGGGGTTCGTCATGGGTGGGACCTATGGGTGGTGCCTGGGTTGATCGCCGGGCATTTTCGCACGTCAGCCCAGCCAGCGGACGCTAACCATGAAAACCGTGGTGGCGCCGGCGGCAAAAAACAAGACCAGACCGGCCATCCCCTGCCAGCGATAGCGCCGCACCAGGTCGAATTCGTCCAGGTTGGCGATCAGCAGCGGCCGGCCGTCATCCGGCTTGACCAGGGTGTGCACCGGGCCGGCCTGCTGCAGCTCGCGCACCTCCTTGGCGGCCTGGGCCTCGGCCTGCTCCCGGGCCGATTGCCATTCCTGTTCATCCACCCGGCCGTCGCCGTTGGCGTCGAAGCGGGCCATCACCTCGGGGTGGCGCTTCCAGCGGCGCAGGTAGTCGGCGGCGATCTCGGCCCGCCCCTGGGCGTGATAGGCGTGGTCCAGGGTGTGGAAGCGGCCCACCGCGTACAGCGGGTCGCCCGGCAGGATCACCTCTTCGGTGTAGCGGTAGCTGCCGCCGACGCCGAAATCCGCCTCCACCTGGATGCCGGTCAGGCGGTTGAGCTTGCGATGCCAGTTGTTTGGCCGGGTGCCCCAGCGCTCGCCGCTGCCGCGGTCCGGCCATTCGCTGCTGCCGTACCACAGGCGGTGGCGGATGCTGGTCACCTGGCCGCCGTCGGGGTCGATCAGGCATTCACCGGTATCGTCGCGCAGTACGAAAACGCCGTCGCTCACACCCTTGTCCACCACCGTCCAGCTCTTGTGGGCGCGGGACTGGATCAGGTAGCGGTACCAGCAGCAGGGGGCGCCGGACAGCGGCGCGATGATGGGCTCGCCGGGCAGCGCCTCGGCGGTGCCGACCAGCTCCACGTAGCCCTGCGGTGCCGAGCGCACCTTGGCGGTGGGGACGTTCTCGATCATCCGGGCGTGGTGCAGGCGGCGAAAACCGCCCCACAGGCCGAACACGGTGAGGAAGGCCGCCAGCCCCAGCCAGGCGAGGAAATGCAGCTGCGGCATGCCGGCGGCGGTATCGGCCAGGGTCATGGTGCGGCGACCCTGATCAGGCGGTGAACAGGTCCTTGACGTTCACGTCGGTCAGCTCCTCGTCGGCGAATTCCAGCAGCTCGGCTGACTTGAAGCCGAACCAGCCGGCCACGATCAGATCGGGGAACTGCTCGATGCGTACATTGTTGTGGTTGACCGCCGCGTTGTAGAACTCGCGCCGGTCGGCGATGCCGTTCTCCAGCCCGGTGATGCGGGTCTGCAGGTGCTGGAAGCTTTCGTTGGCCTTCAACTCCGGGTAGGCTTCGGCCACCGCGAACAGGTTGCCCAGGCCCAGACGCAACGCGCCTTCGGCCTGTCCCACCGCAGCGACGTCGCCCCGCTCCCGGGCACTGGCCACCTGGGCCCGCGCCGCCATCACCCGCTCCAGCGTCTCCTGCTCGAACTGCATATACTGCTTGCAGGTTTCCACCAGCTTGGGCAGTTCGTCGTGGCGCTGCTTGAGCAGCACGTCGATGTTGGCCCAGGCCTGCATCACCTGGTGCTTTAGCGCGACCAGGCTGTTGTAGATGAGGACGCCATAGATCAGTATCACGGCGACAACACCCAGCACGACGAACCAGAAGATCTGCATACGGCCCTCCACGGCCTGAAAACCACCAACAGACTATAACCCGCCCATGCCCAATATCCGCCCCTTTGCCGGCACCTGGCCGGCCATCGCCGCCGATGCCTGGATCGACGAAACCGCCGTGGTCATCGGCGACGTGCACGTCGGCGCACGCAGCAGCATCTGGCCCGGCACCATCGTGCGCGGCGACATCCACGCCATCCGCATCGGTGCCGACAGCAACGTGCAGGATGCCTGCGTGCTGCACGTCAGCCACGACAGCGAGTTCCTGCCCGGCGGCGCACAACTGCTGATCGGCGACCGCGTCACCATCGGCCACAAGGTGATCCTGCATGGCTGCGAGATCCACGACGACTGCCTGGTGGGCATGGGTTCCATCGTCATGGACCGCGCCGTGCTGCAGCCCAACGTGGTGGTGGGTGCCGGCTCCATCGTGCCCGGCGGCAAGGTGCTCGAATCCGGCTATCTGTATCTCGGCTCGCCGGCACGGCGGGTCCGCGAACTGACCGAGCAGGAACTGAAGTACTTCGGCTACTCGGCCGAGCACTACGTCAAGCTGGCCAGGCGCCACCAGGCCGGGGCCTGAGGCGCCGTCCCTCAGCGCAGCTCCACCTGCTGCTGCATGATCAGGCCGCCGGCGTCCGGGGCGACGCGCATGTCGATGCGGCCGACCTGACCGCCCATGGTCTTGAAGCTGTCTGCCTGGTCACGCACTGCACGAGCCTGCTCGGCCTCGCCCATGGCTTCCAGGCGGTCGGCGGCCAGCCCCATCATCTTTTCCATCACCCCCATGAAGCGGCCCATGTCATAGCCCATGGCCAGCAGCAACGGCTGGTCACTGCGACCGGCCTTGAGCATGGCGGTGGCCCGCTCGGCACTGCCCTCGCCGGTGGCCAGCGCCAGCAGGCCGTCAGCGGCGGCCAGATGCAGCGAGCCCAGCTGCGGCGGCAGCAGTTCGGCGGGCACGGCCACCGCACTGCCGTCCTCGGGCAGCTGCAGCTGGGCCAGCTCCGGGTTCATCATGGCGGCCATCGCCACCAGGCCGCGGGGATCGCTCACCGCCAGCAGCAGGCCGCCGGTAGACGCATCCGGCTGCAGGGTCTGTTCGTCGAAGTGCAGTTCGGTCAGCTGACCGTACATGCCGCTCAGGCCACCCAGCATCGGCCCCAGCATGAAATCCACCTTGGGCATGGCCGCCTGGATGGCCTGCGGCTCCAGCCATTCGCAGTTGCCGCCCTCGGCAACCATGAAGCCCATCAGCGCCTTGATGGCCGCGCGCAGCGCCGCCACGTCGATGTCCATGCCCATGCTGAACATGGCGTCGTCCGCCAGGCCCATGCCGGGCAGCGGTTTCGGCCGCGCCAGCTTCTGCAGATGGACAGCCACCGCCGGCGAGGTCTCGTAGGCGGCGGTCATGCCATAGCCGTGGTCCTGCACGTCGGTGATGCCCAGCGCCAGCCGCGGCACGCCGTCGGTAAAGCCGTCGACCAGCGACTGGCAGCCCGGCGAAGGCTGCGGCAGCTCGACGGACAGCGACCGCCAGGCATCGCCCACCGGACCTGCGTCACGGCCGGTGAAGAGGCGCGCCAGGCGGCGGAAATCCACATAGCCCTCGCCATAGCCGGCAAAGCCGTAGCGGCTCTGGAGCTCAGTCAGGGTGTCGGCGGTCAGTGCCGTGTCCGGCAACTGCTGGCCCAGCAGCAGCGGCAGCAGCTGCGCCTCTGCAACCGTCGGCAGCATGCCGACCACCAGCTCCTGCTCACGCACCGCGACGACCAGCAGCAGTTCCTCGCCCAGCGGGATGCGACGGTAGTCCTGGCCCGCCAGGCTGGCGCGCGGCGCGCTGGTCTGGCTGCGCTGCTCGATGCGCTGCAGCAGCGCCTCGACCTTGGCCGCATCGGCAATCTCGCCGCGCATCACCGGGAAGGGTCCCAGGCCATAGGCCAGCGCCTTGGCGTTGGGGACGAAGCCGAGTTCGGCCTGACCGTCCTTGCCCAGCTTGCCCTGCATCTCGGTGGCCAACGCCTGGAACACGGACATCGCCAGGTAGACATCGGCGTCCGGCGGCAACGGCTCGCCACCCTGCTCGGCGCGGATCCGCGCCAGCTCGTCGGCCATGCGCTGCGAGTCGCGCACCATCTTGTCCAGTTGGGACTCGCTCATGGCCACCATGCGCCGGTACAGCGGATCGGGCAGCGGCTTGGTGACACTGAACAGATACGGCGTGTCGGCCGGCACATGGCTGAGCAGCGGGTTGACCGGCGGCTTGTCCGAACAGGCGGACAGTATTAGTGCGGCCATCCCAACGGTGACGGCATGACGGAGCGGACGGTAGCGCATGGCGGACTTCCCTTTCTTAGAAAGAAGCAAGATTGATCGGCCTACTTTAACAGGGCGACATGACGGTATCGCCGCCCGCCGGGCCAGGCCGTGACCGCCATCGCGCCGCGCCGACGCGCACCGTTCAGCTTGGATTCAGGCCGGACCGCTAGGCTATGCCCAACTGAACACCAGGAGGGGCAGCCAAGATGTCCACCCGAGCCACCGTCAAGGTCTGGGATCCGCTGGTACGGATCTTCCACTGGTCGCTGGCCATCGCCTTCACCCTGGCCTACGCCAGCGGTGATGAGTGGATGGACCTGCACCTGCTCGCCGGTTATGCCGCCGGCGGGCTGATCGTATTCCGCCTGGTATGGGGATTGATCGGCACCCGCCACGCCCGCTTCAGCGATTTCGTGCGGCGACCGTCCGCAGTTATCGCCTATCTCAAACAAGTCGTCAGCCTGAAGGCGCCGCGCCACCTGGGTCACAACCCGGCCGGCGGCGCCATGATCATGCTGCTGCTGATCAGCCTGGCCGGCACGGTGCTGGGCGGCATGGCGCTGTATGCGGTGGCCGACAACGCCGGACCGCTGGCCGGGCTGGTGCCCGGCGGCGGTTACTGGGAAGACATCTACGAGGGGCTGCACGAACTGTTCGCCAACCTCACGCTGATACTGGTCATCGGACACCTGGTCGGGGTGCTGGCATCGAGCCTGCTGCACCGGGAAAACCTGGTGCGCGCCATGATCACCGGCCGCAAGCCGAAGGAGGCCGCATGAATGCCTTAATCCTGACGACATTGTCCGTCGCCCTGTTGGGCACCACTGTACAGGCGGCAGCGGCCGGCGACCCGGCCGCCGGCCAATCCGCCTGGGAACGCCAGGTCCCGGCCAGGGACGGCGCGCCGCGCAGCTGCGCCACCTGCCACGGCAGCGACCCGCGCCAGCCCGGCAAGCACCAGCGCACCGGCAAGGCCATCGCCGCCATGGCGCCGTCGGTGGAAGCCGAGCGCTTCAGCGACCCGGCCAGGGAGAACAAGTGGTTCACCCGCAACTGCAAGTGGACCTGGGGGCGACTGTGCACCGCCGACGAACAGGCCGACATCAAGGCCTACCTCTACAGCTTCTGAACGGGACAAGCCGTCATGAAATACCTGCTCGATTTCACCGTCATCACCGTCGGCCTGCTGGCCGTCACCGGGCTGGTGTTCGGCGACAGCGACCATGAGCGCGATGACCATCGCCAGTCGTCCGCCGCACCCAGCTTCGCCCCCTACCAGACCGAATGCGGCAGCTGCCACCTGGCCTACCCGCCGGCGCTGCTGCCGGCCCGCTCATGGGAGGCGCTGATGGCCGGCCTGGCCGATCACTTCGGCGACAATGCCGAGCTGTCCGCCGCCAGTGCCGCGCAGATCCGCGACTACCTGGTGAACAACGCCGCTGATCATTCCAGCGCCCGACGGGCCGCGGCCTTCGCCAACTCGGTACCGGCCGACCAGGCACCGCTGCGTATCACCGCAACGCGTTATTTCCAACGCAAGCACGACGAGGTGCCGGCCAGACTGGTGAAGGACAACCCCAAGGTCGGCAGCTTCAGCAACTGCCAGGCTTGCCATCACAGGGCCGAGGCCGGATCCTTCGATGAACACAGCGTGAACATTCCCGGCTACGGCCGTTGGGACGACTGATGCCAAACCTGATGCCGCGCCTGCGGCTGCCCGCCCTGCTGCTCACCCTCGCCGCCCTGCCCGCCCTGGCGGGTGGCCACGACGAGGCGCGCGAGCTGCGCGAGGCCGGCGAGATCCTGCCGCTGCAGCAGATCCTCGGCCACCTCGACCCTGCCGCCGGGCGGGTGCTGGAGGTGGAGCTGAAGCACCGCGGCGACCGCTATTTCTACGAGGTGGAGATCCTCAACGACCGTGGCGAGGTGTGGGAACACCGCTACGACGCCCGCAGCGGCGAACTGCTGAAACGCGAACACGAGGACTGACATGCGCCTGCTGCTGGCGGAGGACGACCCGGCCCTGGCGGCCAATCTGCGCACCGACCTGGCCGATGCCGGCTTTGCCGTGGACCACGCCGACAACGGCGTGGACGCCGAATTTCTCGGCCGCGAGACCCCCTACGATGCCATCGTGCTGGACCTGGGCCTGCCCGGTCGCAACGGCCTGGAAGTGCTGCGCAACTGGCGTGCCGGCGGCATCACCACGCCGGTGATCGTGCTCACCGCCCGCGATGCCTGGCACGAGCGGGTGGACGGCCTGAAGGCCGGCGCCGACGACTACCTGGGCAAGCCCTTCCACCTGCCGGAACTGCTGGCGCGACTGCAGGCCATCATCCGCCGGCATGAAGGCCACAACAGCGGCCCGCTGCACAGCGGCGGCCTGCGGCTCGACGAGGAACGCCAGGTGGCGCTGCTGCCCGACGGCGGCGAGGCCGCACTGACCGGCACCGAGTTCCGGTTGCTGCGCTACTTCATGCTGCATCCCGGCAGCGTGCTGTCCAAGACCCGGCTCACCGAACACGTCTACGACCAGGACTTCGACCGCGACAGCAACCTGATCGAGGTGTACGTGCGACGGCTGCGCGAGAAGCTCGGCGCGGCGCGCATCGAGACCCGCCGCGGCCAGGGCTACGTGTTCCGCGGGGATCTCGACTGATGTCGCTGGAACGGCGCCTGCTGGCCGGTATCGCGCTGACCCTGCTGGCGGCCCTGGTCGCCCTGCTGTGGCTCGGCGGGCTGGGCATCCGTCAGATCACCGAGGGCTATCTGCTCAGCCGCCTGGACCATGATCGCGAGGCGGTGCTGGCCAGCCTGAGCTTCGACGCAGCCGGCCTGCAGGTACCGCCAGGCACCGCCTCGCCGATCTACAACCAGCCACTGTCCGGTCATTACTACGTGATTCGCAGTGGCGCACACACGCTGCGCTCCCGCTCGTTGTGGGACGAAACCCTGCCGCTGATCCCGCTGGCCGCGGGCGACAGCCAGGTGCTGCACCTGCCCGGCCCGGGCGACCAGCCGCTGCTGGCGCTGGCCGGCGGCTACCGCAAGCAGGGCCGCGAGCTGACCCTGCTGGTGGCCGAGGACATCGGCCCGCTGGACGCCCGCATCCAGCATTACCGGCTGAGCCTGGCCGGGGTGTTCGTGCTGCTGTCGGTACTGCTGCTGGTGCTGCTGCGCTGGCTGCTGCGGCGCGGCTTTCGCCGGCTGGACCGGGTCCAGGCTGACATGCGCCGGGTGGCCCACGGCGAGGCCCGCCAGCTGGACGAAGCGGTGCCCGACGAGGTGCAGCCGCTGGTGCATGAGCTGAACCGCCTGCTGACGCTGCTGGAACAGCGCCTGACGCGGTCGCGCAACGCGCTGGGCAACCTGGCCCATGGACTGAAGACGCCGCTCAGCCTGCTCAGCCGGGAGCTGGAACGGCCGGCACTGGACGAGGCGCAGCGCCAGGCCGCACTGGATCAGGCGGGACGCATCGGCGAGCTGGTGGACCGCGAACTGCGCCGCGCGCGCATCGCCGGCGCCGGCTCCCCCGGTCAGCGTTTCGACGCCGGCAGCGAGATCCCGGCGCTGCTGGAGATCCTGCGCCGGCTGCACCAGGGACGGGGGCTGAACATCCACGCCGGTGAGCTGCCCGAGGAGCCGCTGGCGGTGGATCGCGAGGACATGCTGGAACTGCTCGGCAACCTGCTGGACAACGCCTGCAAGTGGGCACGCAGCGAGGTGGCACTGACGCTGGAATGCGCGCCGGGCGAGATCCGCTGGGTGGTTGAAGACGACGGCCAGGGCGTGGACGCCGACCAGCTGCAACGCCTCACCGCGCGCGGCAGCCGGCTGGACGAGAGCCGCGAGGGTCATGGCCTGGGGCTGGCCATCGCCCGCGACATCACCGAGCTGTACGACGGCAGCCTGGGTTTCGACCGCTCGCCGCGGCTCGGCGGCCTGCGCGTGCAGGCCGTGCTGCGACCGGGCGGCTAGCCGGCCCGCAGCGCCTTGATCACCGCCTCGGTGTCGGGCCGCACGCCGCGCCACAGGTAGAAGGCCTCGGCCGCCTGCTCCACCAGCATACCCAGGCCGTCCAGCGCCTTGGCCGCGCCGTGTTCGGCGCCCCAACGCACGAAGGCGGTGGGTTCGCTGCCGTACATCATGTCGTAGGTCCAGCCGCCGGCGGCCAGGCAATCCTCGGGAATCGGCGGCACTTCATCGCGCAGGCCGGCGGCGGTGCCGTTGATGATCAGGTCGAACTGCTGGCCGGCCAGCTGGTCCAGGCCGCAGCCCTCCACCGGTCCGAGCAGCGCCATGTCGGCGGCCAGCGCCTCGGCCTTGCTGGCGGTGCGGTTGGCGATCAGCAGCAATTCCGGCGCCTCGGCCAGCAACGGCCGCAGCACGCCGCGGGAGGCGCCGCCGGCGCCGAGCAGCAGGATGCGCGCGCCGGCCAGGTTGAAGCGGTGGTTGCAGCCCAGGTCGCGCACCAGGCCAACGCCGTCGGTGTTGTCACCGCGGATGCCGCCGCCCTCGACCGGCCATAGGGTGTTCACCGCGCCGGCGGACTGGGCGCGCTCGGACAGCTGGTCGGCGATCAGGAAGGCGCGCTCCTTGAACGGCACCGTCACGTTCAGGCCCCTGCCGCCGGCGGCGAAGAAGTCGGCGACGTCGGACTCGAACTCCTCCAGGTCACCCAGGATGCGCTCGTAGCTCAGGTCCTGGCCGGTCTGGGCGGCGAAGGCGGCGTGGATCTGGGGGGACTTGGAATGCTCGATGGGATTGCCGATGACGGCATAACGATCGGTCATGGGTCGGGCGTCCGGTTGCCGGTGCGGGGCGGCAATTGTACGGCATCCGACTGTCTGCGCCATGCATCAGGATGACTGGCGGCAACGCCGTCACGTTGGCGTCACATGGCCAGATGCCGGCAGGCGGGGGCTTCAGCGGTTGCGGTGTTCCATGACGAACTGGTGGGCGGCGCCCACCGCCTCGTCCACCTGCCTGGCCATCTTGGCCCGCTCCTCGCCGTCCAGGTAGTACACCAGGTCGACGCGATGGTGGTAGTAACGTGCCGGCAGGTGATTGAGCGCCACGCAGGCGATGTCTTCCAGCACCTCCTGGTCGAGGCCTTCGGCTTCCGTGTAGCGCGTGGTGATCAGCTCGGTCACCAGCTGCTCGTAGAGGTTGCTGATCTCGAAGGCCATGGGCCGCTCCTTGGTGTTGTTACTCTGGCTGACGGTTCGATGGCAGCTTAGCGGCCGGCCTGGCGGATTCTTTGCCCGCTCAGACCCGGCTCAGTCGTTCAGCCACTGCGCCGCGCGCTTGGCGAAGTAGCTCAGCACGCCGTCGGCGCCGGCGCGCTTGATGCAGACCAGCGACTCCATCACCACCGCCTTCTCGTCCAGCCAGCCGTTCTGGATGGCGGCCATGTGCATGGCGTACTCGCCGCTCACCTGGTAGACGAAGGTGGGTACGCCGAACTGGTCCTTCACCCGGCGCACGATGTCCAGGTAGGGCATGCCCGGCTTGACCATCACCATGTCGGCGCCCTCGGCCAGGTCCAGCGCCACCTCGCGCAGCGCCTCGTCCGAGTTGGCCGGGTCCTGCTGGTAGGTGGACTTGTTGCCCTTGCCCAGGTTGGCGGCCGAGCCGACCGCGTCCCTGAACGGCCCGTAGTAGGCGGAGGCGTACTTGGCGGAATAGGCCAGGATGCGGGTGTGGACGTGGCCCTCCTCTTCCAGCGCCAGGCGGATCTCGGCGATGCGGCCGTCCATCATGTCGGACGGCGCCACCACGTCGGCGCCGGCCTCGGCATGGGACAGCGCCTGCTGTACCAGCACGTCGACGGTCTCGTCGTTCATCACGTAGCCGGACGCGTCGATCAGGCCGTCCTGGCCGTGGGTGGTGAAGGGGTCCAGCGCCACGTCGGTGATCACGCCGAGCTCGGGTACCGCGTCCTTGATGGCGCGCACCGCGCGCTGCGCCAGGCCGTCGGGGTTGAAGGCCTCGGCGGCGTCCTCGCTCTTGGCCGACGGCGGGGTCACCGGAAACAACGCCATCGCCGGCACGCCCAGCGCGGCGATCTCCTTCGCCTCCTTCACCAGCAGATCGATGCTCATGCGCGTCACCCCGGGCATGGATACGACCGGCTCCTGCTGGCCGCTGCCTTCCAGCACGAACACCGGGTAGATCAGGTCGTTGGGGGTGAGCACGGTCTCGCGCATCAGGCGGCGCGAGAAATCGTCGCGCCGCATGCGTCGCATGCGAGTATAGGGATAGCCGCCGAAGGCCTGGGTATCTTTGGACATGACTGGGATCACTCCGCGTTTCCGGGTGGCAACGTGCATTGGCACGCGACACAAAGGCATGATCGGCGCATGTTAACGTATCTTGCTCATTGCGCACTTACCCGAGGAAACCACATGCATCCCTTCATCCGCACCCTGACCCTGCTGGCGGGCCTGCTGCCCGGCCTGGTCTTCGCGGCCGAACTGCAGGTGCAGGCAGTGACCGCCGGCGTGTGGGCCATCGTCGGCGAAAAGGCCCAGCGCTCGCCGGACAACCTGGCCAACAACGCCACCTTCGGCGTCATCGACACCGCCGACGGCCTGGTGTTGGTGGACCCGGGTGGCAGCTTCAAGGGTGCGGCCCAGCTCGCGGCGGCGATCAGGACGGTATCCGCCAAGCCGGTGGTCCTGGTGATCAACAGCGGTGGCCAGGATCACCGCTGGCTGGGCAACGGCTACTGGCAGGCGCGAGGCGCGCGCCTCATCGCCAGCGCCGCGGCGGTGACGGACCAGCGGGCACGGGCACAGGATCAGCTGCTTGCGTTGAACAACTTCGTCGGCGCGGCAGGCATGGCCGGCACCGAACCGGTGCATGCCGGCGAGACCTTCGAGCGTGATCTGAAGCTGAGCATCGGCGGCGTGGCCATCGAGCTGCATCACTACGGTCCCGCCCACACCCCCGGCGACGCGCTGGTGTGGCTGCCGCAACAGCAGGTGCTGTTCAGCGGCGACATCGTCTACACCGAGCGGATGCTCGGGGTCGGCCCGCAATCGAACATCAAGGGCTGGCTGGCCAGCTACGCGCAGCTCAAGCAGCTGCCGGCCAAGCATCTGGTGCCGGGGCATGGCCATGCCACCGATCTGGCCCGCGCCGAGCAGGACACCGGCCGCTACCTGAGCGCGCTGTATGAGCGGGTGAAGCAGTTCATCGACGACGGCGGCACCCTGGACGCGATCAGCCAGGTGGATCAGTCCGAGTTCATGCACCTGGAAACCGCCGACCAGCTGGCCGGGCGCAACGCCCACCAGGTGTTCCAGCAGCTGGAGTTCGATTAGCGCTGGCGATCAGCCATGGTTGGGCGCAATCAACGCCGTGCATTGCACCATTCCGGCATCCGGCGCAATGCGGCTACGCCTTATTGCGTCCTACGGAGCAACGCAGATTGCGCTGACGAAGGAAGCTAGCAACTCGGACGGGCGTTGGGCTTCGCGGTGCTCAGCCCAACCTACGCAGCGGGCGAGCCTGTTGCGAAATATCGGTCAAGCACCCGACTTGAGCCGCTGCCGTACCTCGGGCAGGTGCCGGCGGCTGACCGGCAGGCGCTCGTCCAGGCCCAACAGCTGCAGCACCATGCCGTCATCGGTCTTGTGCAGCCCGGCCAGCCGCGCCGGCGCCACCAGGGTGGAACGATGCACCCGCAGGAAACGGCCGGGAAAGCGCTCCTCGATGGACACCAGCGACTCCTCGATCAATGCCTCGCCGCTGTCGTGGCGCACCCGCACATACTTGCTGTCCGCCTGCAGGTAGATCACCTGGCTGAGCGGGATGCGCTGCAGCTGGCCACGCTGACAAGCGGTCAGCGCCTCGCCCGCCGCCTCGGCGCCGGCCGCCGCTGTCGCCAGCGCCGCGGCCTGGGCCTTTTGCAGCGCCCGCAGCAGCCTGTCCTTGCGAATCGGCTTGAGCAGGTAGTCCACCGCGTCCGCCTCGAAGGCGGCCAGCGCGTGCTGATCGTAGGCGGTGGTGAAGATCACCGCCGGCGGGCGCGGCAGGGTGGTCAGCCGCTGGGCGGCCGCCAGGCCATGGGTGCCGGGCATGCGGATGTCCATCAGCACCAGGTCGATGTCACCGCCCTCGCAGGCGACCAGCACCTGTTCGCCGTCGGCGGCCTGGCCGGCCAGCTGCCAGGGTGCACCCAGCTCGGCCAGCAGGCTGGCCAGCCGGACCCGGGCCAGCAGCTCGTCATCGGCAATCAGGATACGCATCAGTCCTCAGCCTCCGCGGCGGGTGCCTCATAGGGGAAATGCAGCCGCACCTGGTAGTCGTTCTCCACCCGGCCCAGCACCATCCCGGCGGCATCGCCGTACATGGCCGCCAGCCGGTCACGCACATTGGCCTGGGCGATCCGGTTGCCGCTGCGGGCCTCGCCATCACCCGCCGCCGGGATCGGGTTACGGATGGCCAGATTGACCACGCCACGCCGGTATCGTCCGCTCAGGGTGATGGTGCCGCCGTGCCGGGCCGGCTCTATGCCGTGGTAGACGGCGTTTTCCAGCAGCGGCTGCAGCAGCAGCTTGGGCACCGGGGCGTCCAATGGCAGCCCATCCAGGTCCCACTGCACCTGCAGGCGCTCTCCCAGGCGCTGGGCCTCGATACGCAGATAGCCCTCGCTCAGCTCCAGCTCCTCGCCCAGGGTGGACAGGGCGCTGGGATCAGCCAGGCTGGCGCGGAACAGCTCTGCCAGATCCTCCACCACCGCCTCGGCGCGGGCCGGGTCGGCACGGGTCAGGCTGGCGATGGTGTTCATGGAATTGAACAGGAAGTGCGGGCGGATGCGCGCCTGCAGCGCGGCGAAGCGGGCCATAGACTCGGCCAGCTCACGCTCGCGCTGGCAGTGCTGTTCGAACAGGTAGCGCAGCACCACGGCAGCGATGATGGCTGTGATACCCAGGGTCCGCACCAGAAACGCGGCATGACCGCCCGCCCCGGCCAGATTGGGATCGAACCACAGCGCCAGCAGGCTGAGCGCCGCTGCGGTGGCCATGATCAGGCCCCAGGCCGCCAGCCCGGCGAGGGTGTGGCTCAGGGTCCGCAGCAGCGGCCGGGTCAGGCACAGCACGGCGGTGGCGCCGATGGCGATCCACTGCACGAACAGCGATCGCAGACTGAGCTTGTCCCAGAAATCGCCCAGCCCGCCACCACCACCCAGGGTCAGCACCAGCGCCAGCAGTTCGGCGGTAATGACCACCGCGAACAGCATGCGGATGGCGCAGAAATCGGGCAGGAAATGGCGCTGGGCGTCTGGCTCGGTCATCGGCTGATTATAGGGTCGGGCGCCATACGGATATAATCACTGTTTTACAGTTTCCGGATTGCGTAAGCCATGAGCGACAAGAAACCCTGGGCCGGCCGTTTCAACGAGCCCACCGATGCCTTCGTCGAGGCCTTCACCGCCTCGGTGGATTTCGACCAGCGCCTGGCCAACTACGACATCGCCGGCTCCAAGGCCCACGCCAGCATGCTGGCAAAGCAGGGCATCCTCACCAACGACGAGCGCGACGCCATCCACGCCGGCCTGGAACGCATCCTGGTACGCATCGCCGAGGGCAAGTTCCCCTGGTCGGTGTCGCTGGAGGACGTGCACATGAACATCGAGGCGGTGCTGACCGAGGACATCGGCATCGCCGGCAAGAAGCTGCACACCGGCCGCTCGCGCAACGACCAGGTGGCCACCGACGTGCGGCTGTGGCTGCGCGACGAGATCGCCAACATCCAATCGGAGCTGCGCCGCTTCCAGCACGCCCTGCTGGGGCTGGCCGAGCGCGAGGCGGACACCATCCTGCCCGGTTTCACCCACCTGCAGACCGCCCAGCCGGTCACCTTCGGTCACCACATGATGGCCTGGTTCGAGATGCTGGACCGTGACTTCGGCCGCTTCGCAGACTGCGTCGCGCGCATGAACGTGATGCCGCTGGGCGCCGCCGCGCTGGCCGGCACCACCTACCCCATCGACCGCCACTACACCGCTGAGCTGCTGGGCTTCGACCGCCCGGCGGAGAACTCGCTGGACGCCGTGTCAGACCGCGACTTCGCCATCGAATTCGCCGCCGCCGCATCCATCCTGATGATGCACATGTCGCGCATGTCCGAGGAGCTGATCATCTGGTCCTCGGCGCAGTTCCACTTCGTCACGCTTTCAGACTCCTTCTGCACCGGCTCGTCCATCATGCCGCAGAAGAAAAACCCCGACGTGCCCGAGCTGGTGCGCGGCAAGACCGGCCGCATCTTCGGCCACCTGATGGCCCTGCTGACGCTGATGAAGGGCCAGCCGCTGGCGTACAACAAGGACAACCAGGAAGACAAGGAGCCGCTGTTCGACACCGTCGACAACGTGAAAGGGTCGCTGAAGGTGTTCGCCGACATGGTGCCCGCCATCACCTGCAACAAGGAAAAGATGCGCGCCGCCACCATGCAGGGCTTCGCCACCGCCACCGACCTGGCCGACTACCTGGTGCGCAAGGGCGTGGCGTTCCGCGACGCCCACGAGATCGTCGGCAAGTCCGTGGACCTGGGCGTCAAGACCGGCCGCGACCTGTCCGAGATGTCGCTGGCCGAGCTGCAAGCCTTCTCCGACGTCATCACTGATGACGTGTTCGACGTGCTGACCCTGGAAGGGTCTGTCGCTGCAAGGGACCACATCGGCGGCACCGCGCCCAAGCAGGTGCGTGCGGCCATCGCCCGGGCCCGGCAACGCCTCGCCTGAGCCCTCGCCCCGAGCATCCTGCCAGCAGCGGTGCCCGGGCTTCGCCTCAACCCCCCTCCTGATCACCCTGCGCGCCCGTGAGCGCGCACGGTGCCCCTGTTTCTCACCGGTCACCGCATCGGGAAAAAATTCACCCTTCAGTCATTCCGGGTAGTTTTTGTCATTCTTTTCCCGCCATTCGACAACGGGCTTGCTGGCGTCCATAACTCCATGGTGGCAGCGCCATCTCTGACTAGTCTCTGCATAGCGATACGCAAAACGCGCGGCCACTGCATCAATAACAACGCAGCCAGCTCCGTCAGCAACGGCACGACTGGCCGCCACCGGCAAGGAGAGGCTCATGCAAAGATCGTTGTTGATAGACGCCAACAAGTGCACCGGCTGCGTGCAGTGCGAGCTGGCCTGCTCGTACGAACAGGAAGGGGTCTTCAACCCCGCCAAGTCGCGCATCCGCATCTTCACCTTCCACCAGGAAGGCCGCTTCGTGCCCTACACCTGCACCCAGTGCGCCGAGGCCTGGTGCCTGCAGGCCTGCCCGGTGGACGCCATCGGCTATGACGCGGCCACCGGCGCCAAGATCATCAACGACGCCGCCTGCGTGGGCTGCAAGGTATGCACCATCGCCTGCCCCTTCGGCACCGTTAACTACAACAGCGACACCGGCAAGGTCATCAAGTGCGACCTGTGCGGCGGCGACCCCGCCTGCGCCAAGGCCTGTCCCACCGCCGCCATCACCTATGTCGAGGCCGACCAGACCGGCTACGACAAGATGCGCGCCTGGGCCGGCCGCACCGACACCGGCAACACCGCAACCGCTTAAGGGGAGGAACCAGACCATGGCATGGACCGGAAAGATTCTGCGCGTCAACCTCACCGCAGGCACCTGCACCGCCGAGCCGCTCAACCAGGAATGGGCCCAGACCTATCTGGGCCAGCGCGGCCTGGCCACCAAGTATCTGGTCGAGGAGGTCGACGCCAGCGTCGACGCGCTCGGCCCCGACAACAAGCTGATCATGGCGACCGGGCCGCTGACCGGCACCATGGCCTCCACCGGCGGCCGCTATTCGGTGGTCACCAAGAGCCCGCTCACCGGCTGCGTGGCCTGCTCCAACTCCGGCGGTTTCATCGGCGCCGAGATCAAGTTCGCCGGCTGGGACATGATCATCTTCGAAGGCAGGTCGCCCAAACCCGTCTACCTGTACCTGGTCAACGACCAGGCCAAGCTGCTGAGCGCCGACGAGGTCTGGGGCACCAGCGTGTGGCATACCGACGAGTGGCTGCACAACCGTCACCAGGACCCGATGCTGCGGGTCGCCGCGGTAGGGCGCTCCGCCGAGGCCGGCTGCCTGTATTCCGGCATCGTCAACGACCTGCACCGCGCCGCGGGACGCTCCGGCGTGGGCACCGTGATGGCGTCCATGAACCTCAAGGCGGTGGCGGTGCGCGGCACCCTGGGCGTGGGCAACATCAAGGACCCGGCCGCCTTCATGGGCGCGGTCAACGCCGGCAAAAAGGTACTGGCCGACAACGCCGTCACCGGCCAGGGCCTGCCCACCTACGGCACCCAGGTGCTGATGAACGTGATCAACGAGATCGGCGCACTGCCCACCCGCAACATGAAGGAGGTGCAGTTCGAGGGCGCCGACAAGGTGTCCGGCGAGGCCATGCACGAGCCGCGCAAGTCCGACGGCAAGCCCAACCTCACCACCAACGCCGGCTGCTTCGGCTGCACCATCGCCTGCGGGCGCATCTCCACCATCGACCAGGGCCACTTCTCGGTGGCACACAAGCCCGAGTACTGGGGCAACTCCGGCGGCCTGGAATACGAGGCCGCCTGGGCGCTGGGCCCGGATACCGGCGTAGACGACCTGGACGCACTGACCTACGCCAACTTCCTGTGCAACGAGGACGGCTACGACCCCATCTCCTTCGGCTCCACCGTTGCCGCCGCCATGGAGTTGTTCAAGCAGGGCAGGATCACCACCGAGCACACCGGCGGCATGGAACTGACCTTCGGCTCGGCCGAGGTGCTGACCTGGGCCGCCGAGGCGGTGGCCACGGGTGAGGGTTTCGGCAAGGACCTGGGGCTGGGCTCCAAGCGATTGTGTGAAAAGTACGGCATGCCGGAGCTGTCCATGACGGTGAAGGGCCAGGAGTTTCCGGCCTACGACCCGCGCGGCATCCAGGGCATGGGCCTGGCCTATGCCACCTCCAACCGCGGTGCCTGCCACCTGCGCGGCTACACCGTGGCCTCCGAGGTGCTGGGCATCCCGGTGAAGACCGACCCGCTGGCCACCGAGGGCAAGGCCGACCTGGTGAAGGCCTTCCAGGACGCCACCGCCGCGGTGGACTCCAGCGGCCTGTGCCTGTTCACCACCTTCGCCTGGTCGCTGGAGGACATCGCGCCGCAGGTGGACGGCGCCTGCGCCGGCGAGTGGAGTGCCGAACGCCTGAACGAACTGGGCGAACGGGTGTGGAACATGGAGCGCGACTTCAACCTGCGCGCCGGCATCACCGCCGCGGACGACACCCTGCCCAAGCGGCTGTTGAAGGAGGCCGCAAACATCGGTCCCGCCAAGGGCCGGGTCAACGACCTGGGCAAGATGCTGCCCGAGTACTACGCGCTGCGTGGCTGGTCGACGGACGGCGTGCCCACCGACGCCACCCGCACCCGGCTGGGTCTGGACTGAGCAGGCACTGGAGGTCTCATGCATCACATCGTGATCGGCGCCGGCCCGACCGGCGTCACCGCCTGCGCCCGGCTGCGTGAACTCGACCCGGGAGCGCGCATCACCCTGATCGGCGAGGAACCGGAGCCGCCCTATTCGCGCATGGCTATCCCCTACCTGCTGGTGGAGGACATCGGCGAGTCCGGCACCTATCTGCGCAAGACCGACGGCTTCTACGCCGAGCACCTGATCGAGGTGCGGCAGGAGCGGGTCGCCAAGGTGTCGCCCGGCGCGCACAGCATCACCCTGGCCAGCGACGGGACGCTGGACTACGACCGCCTGCTGATCGCCACCGGCGCCTCACCCGTACGCCCACCCATCCCCGGCATGGATCTGCCCGGCGTGCACAGTTGCTGGACCCTGGCCGACGCGCGCGCCATCGCGGCCCGGGCAACCGCGAACACGCCGGTGGTGCTGATCGGCGCCGGCTTCATCGGCTGCATCATCCTGGAGGCGCTGGTCAAACGCGGCGTGCAGCTGACCGTGGTGGAACGCGAGGACCGCATGGTGCCGCGCATGATGGACCAGGTGGCCGGCGGCCTGCTCAAGGACTGGTGCCAGACCAAGGGCGTACGGGTGCTGACCCGGGCCGGCGTCACCGGCATCGCGCAGCAAGGCGAGCAACTGGGCGTCAGCCTGGACAACGGCGAACAGCTGCCCGCCGGGCTGGTGATCACCGCCATGGGGGTGCGTTCCAACACCGGCTTTCTGGAGGGCGCCGACATCGCCATCGAGCAGGGCATCGTGGTGGACGACCACCTGCAGACCAGCCAGCCCGACATCTACGCCGCCGGCGACGTGGCCCAGGGCATGGAGTACGGCACCGGGCTGTCCGCCGTGCAGGCCATCCAGCCCACCGCAGTGGAGCACGGCCGCATCGCCGCCACCAACATGGTGCGCGGCAATGTGCTGCGTCACGCCGGCAGCGTGAACATGAACGTGCTCGACACCCTGGGGCTGATCTCCGCCTCCTTCGGCCAGTGGCAGGGCGTCGCCGACGGCGACAGCACCGAGCTGCTCGACGCTGCCAGCCACCGTTACCTGAAGCTGCAGTTCGACGGCGACCAGCTGGTGGGCGCCTGCAGCCTGGGCCACACCCAGCACATCGGCGTACTGCGCGGGCTGATCCGCAGCCGGGTGCCGCTGGGCGTGTGGAAGGAACGGCTGATGAAGGAACCGACCCGGCTGATGGAGGCCTACCTGGGCGCGGTACAGGGGTTAGCCTGAAGCGGTGGTGGAGATCCAGTTCAAGCTGTTCGCCAGCCTGACCCGCTACCTGCCGGCCGGCAGCGAACGGCATCGCACCACGCTCAGCGTGCCGGACGGCACCAGCGTGCAGGCGGTCATCGACTTGTTCAAACTGCCGCAGGAACAGGTGCACCTGGTGTTCCGCAATGGCGTGTTCGTGCCACGCTCTGAACGGCACAGCCAGGCCGTGCAGGCCGGCGACGAGCTGGCCATCTGGCCGCCGGTTGCCGGCGGGTGAGACCGACCGCCGGATGCCGTGAACGAACACACCGAACAGCGCCGCATGACCCTGACCCGTGCCGAGTTCCTGCGCAGCCTGCAGCCGCTGCGCAGGTACTACCACTGCCGGGTGCACCCGGGCGAGCGCGAGATCACCATCGACGACGGCCCGCGCCGCGTCAGCATCGTGCTCGGCGCCGAATCACAGCGCCGTCAGGGCGCGCTGGCGCTGCCGACCCTGGATGTGCAACTCACCTATCACGGCTTCGACGATGCAACCCTGGCCGAATTCCACTACCGCTTCGACCTGAGCTTCCGCCGCGGCGGCGGCTGACCAGCCGGGCACGAATGGTCCAACCAGGCGACGGCAGACGAGGCGCACCCTGCCGGTTAACATCCATATGGATCGCGACCCGGATCAGGAACCTCCACCCATGACCGAAGCGCCCCTGCTGATTCAAGGTCTTGCCTATGTACCCGGCCGGGCACAAGGCGTGCTGCGGGCCGGACCTGCCGGCGCTGACTCGGATGCCATCCTGCTGGTCACCCAGCAGGAACTCGACGCCATCAATGCACGACCTGCCGGCATCATCGTGCTGGGCGGCGCACCGCTGGCGCACCGCATGATCCGCCTACTGGGCATCGGCGTGCCGACCGTCATCGTCGCTGCCCGGCATGCACCGCGTCTGCGCATCGGCAACGCGGTACAGCTCGATGGCGCCAGCGGCCTGATCAGCGACGCCCGTGCTCCGACCGCGTCGCCGGCCCCGCTTATCCCCCGGGCAGGACAGCCGGTGCACAGCGTCGACGGCACGGCGGTGCGACTGCTGGCCAGCGTGCGCGATACCGAAGCGAGCGGCGCGGCACTTGCCGCTGGCGCCTGCGGCATCGGCCTGGTGCGCTCGGAATATCTGCAGCCGGAAGCCGGCGAGCAGCCGGACTACGGCTATTACCTGCGCCGGTTCGGCCAGCTGTGCAACGCCGCCGCACCCCTTCCGGTCAGCATCCGGCTGCTCGACGCCAGCCCGGACAAGCGCCCGGCCTGGCTGCCCGACATTGCCGGCTTCGGCGGCACCCTGGGGCTACAAGGCGCACGGCTGTTCGGCATCGAACCGGTACGCAGCGTGGTGCAGGCACAACTGCAGGCCATCACCGCGCTGGCCGCCGAGCACCCGCTGCGGGTCATCATCCCCTACCTGACCGGCTACGAAGAACTGCAGCGCAGCGCGCAATGGGTGCGCGAGCAGCTGCCGCCGTCGGTGCCACTCGGCGCCATGGTGGAGACCCCGGCCGCCGCGCTGGACCTGCGCAACTGGCTGGAGCTGGTGGATTTCATCGCGGTGGGCTGCAACGACCTGATGCAGGGCCTGTTCGCCGCCGACCGCGACCGGCCGGAGCTGGCCGGCTATCTCGACCCCTATGCGCCGCTGCTGTACCGCTTGCTGCAACAGCTGGCCGAGGCCGGCGGCGAACAGCTGCATCGCGTGCAACTGTGCGGCGTGCTACCACAGCTGCCGGGTGTGCTGCCGGTACTGGTCGGGCTGGGCTACCGTGCCTTCTCCGTCGACGCGATCCATATCCCCTATCTCGCGCCCATCATCGCTGCCCGGCAGTTGGCAGACACCGAACAACTCGCCGACCAGATCTGTGCCGCCCGCACGTCGCACCAGGTACGGACACTGCTGGATCTTTACCCAGACGATTAAGACCGAACGGCTGGCCGTTACAACCGGTCCAACGGGCTGTTCACGGCGAGCCCGCCCTTACCGATCACATGGGTGTAGATCATGGTGGTGGACACATCCGAATGACCGAGCAGTTCCTGCACGGTGCGGATGTCCGTGCCCGCCTCCAGCAGATGCGTTGCAAAGGAATGACGTAGCGTGTGGCAGGTGACCCGTTTCGTGATGCCCGCTGCATACGCTGCCGAGCGCACCATCTTCTGCACTGCCGTGTGGTGCAAATGATGCCGCCGCGTTTCGCCGCTGCCCGGCGTCACGTAGATCCGGCTGGCGGGAAACACGTATTGCCATCGCCAGTCGGAGGCTGCGCCGGGGTATTTGCGTGCCAGGGCATCGGGGATATAGACCCGGCCATGACCTTTCTCCAGGTCGCGCTGATGGGTTCGCTGCACCTTAGCCAAGTGGTCGCGCAAGGGATCGGCCAAACCCCGCGGCAAGGGCACCACACGATCCTTCTTGCCCTTCCCCATCACCACGTGCAGCTGCCCGTAGTCAAAGTCCACGTGCTGCACCCGCATGCGCAGACACTCCATCAGGCGCAGACCGCTGCCGTACAACAACTTGACTACCAACGCGTTCATGCCTTTCAACTGTGCGAACAGCGCCCGCACCTCATCCGGCGACAAAACCACCGGTAGCCGCCTGGCTTTTCTCGAACGTTGAAAAGGCCCAATGTCGCCCAGCGGCCGCTCCAGCACCCGCGCAAAAAAGAACACCAGTGCATTCAGGGCCTGACCTTGCGTCGCACCCGCTACCTTGCCGTGCACCACCAGATGCTCTAGAAAGGAACGCACATCCGGCTCGGAGAGCTCCGCCAAAGAACGGCCCCCGTGATGCTTCAAAAAGCGATTAACCCACATCAGATAGTTTCGCTCGGTGGTCGCCGCGAAATCCGGAACCCGCACAGCAGCCACAAAACGCTCGTACACACGCGGGGCCTGAGCAGCCAGCGCACCACCGAGCGCGCCCGGTGGTCCGGCACGGGCAATCGTCGGATGATCCACCGGCAACACCTGCGCCGCCGTAATCCAGCCATCCCAGTCGACCTGATCCGCCCACGGCATCGTCAAAAACTTGGCAAACAACAAACGCAGTGCATCAACCGCTTGGCGAAACTGCCAGTCCGTAAGCCGGCGATTACGACCCAAATCCTCCAGCCAACTGGTCACCTCATCCGGGCCGTGAGTCGTCAGTCTCCGACCGGCATGACGATCAATATAAGCCTGAACCCGCTGCCGGTAGTAAGGGCGCGCCGTCTCAGGGACCCGATATTTATCAAGGACTTGCAGGTAACGCTGCCAGAAGCGCGTGATGCGATCTTCTTGATTCAGGGGTACGCTCATCAAGCTTCGCCTCCATCCGTGGTCCGCGAAAAACCGATAGAGAACAAGAATAGTACAAACGCGCGTATATTCCAATATCAGAGCGAAGCGTTTATTCCGATATCACGACGCGCTTCCTAATCAACTGTTAGCGATAAAAAATGGACCAGCTAATCACCGAAGTAATCAATTGGCTCGGGGAGCAACATGGAGCCCGAGACACATACGGCTGGGTTTACGTGCTGGGCGCAGCCATGTCGGCATGGGGTGCTTTTAAGGCAAGGGAGTTCGCTCAAAAGCGAAGGCTGCTTCGGCAACACAAGGCCAATGCCGTCCAACAAGCAGATTTATCTGCATCCCTGTACACCGAGGAAAATGGGACGAAGGTTCGGTATTCGGGGTCACTTTGCCAAGGAGCCGAGGCCATCCGAATCATCGTGCATCGAGAGGCAAATGGTTCCGCGGAAACCGTAGCCAGTCACTCAGTATCGTCCATGGATGAAGCTGCAGAGTACTTGCGGCAACACACCAAATTCATACTGGCAGACTTCAGGTGAGCATCGCTAACCAGGCGTTCAATGCGCTCGCTATGCTCGCTGGGACGTCCCGCCTTCGGCGGGCCGCCCCTTAACGCAACGTTAGAAACACAAAAATGATTTTCGCAATCGCCGAAGACAACACACTGAATGCATTCAGCTCAGCAGAAGAGCTGCAGGGTGCTTGCGAAGGTATTGACGTAGAAGAAGGGGTATATCGCT